>Ga0209099_1000012_pt1 | contig 223593 bp, 201 predicted proteins | sample AD_JPNHW2_MetaG_FD_184430 | JGI IMG/M metagenome (GOLD analysis project Ga0209099, IMG submission 184430) | Active sludge microbial communities of municipal wastewater-treating anaerobic digesters from Japan - AD_JPNHW2_MetaG (SPAdes) (version 2) | ecosystem: Engineered > Bioreactor >...
TTATAATAGAAGAGAAGCAAAAATATTTGAAGAACTTATGCAAAAATTTATCCAAACGTTAGGAAACTAAATTAACAAATACGATTTGAAGTTTCCTTTAAGAGTCTACACGTATGCTGCGGGGGATATCTGGAAAATAGTTAAGAAGAGTTAGCAAATAAAATCTTGGAGCCTGGTTAAAAACCAGGACCACCGATAACCGATTTAACCACTAACAAAGTATTATCAGCTTACCAATACGATGAACTCTTAAGGAAAAGTCAAATTACCGATGGGAATTCAAATATAACGGAATACACATATGATTATGCTGACCGGGTACTTACAAAAATCGTCGGAGGCAGTTATGTGGAAACATACCAGTATGAGGACGGATACAGTTTAACCTTGTCCCGCGAGATAAAAACCATTGAAGGCGATAAAAATGCCCCCACCATCCAAATCTTTCAGGACAAAGACCTGCAAAACAATATAGTAAAGAGCGGATATTTAAACCGCAACCTGGAATATGCCACCATATACGAATACGATTATACAGGCAAAATGAAAGCCCAACTGACAGCCAAAGACAAAGAGCAGGGCTGCGACTACACCATAAGATATGAAACCGATTATGACGGAAATATCTTAAGTCAAACCAGCGATAAAAACACAGTAACCAAATACCAATATGATTTAATGGGGAGAGTTATAAGCATAACCGATCCCAATGGCAATACAGCACAATATACCTACAACGAACAAAGCCAACTGATTGAAGCAGAAATACCCCTGACCAGTAACAGCAATACCATAAAAAAATATCAATACGACCCCAAAGGCAACATGACCAAACAAAGCATCAGCAGCAGCCAGCCGGGAGAAACAATACAATACAGAGACACCTATTATGAATACAACCAAAGAGACTTTCTCGTAAAAGTAACCAACCTTGATGATGAACAGGAATATTACACAGAGTACACCTATGATGCAGCCGGCAACCTGACCAGCACAGCAACCGGAAACGGTGCCAATATAACCAGCTATACATATAACAGCCTGAATCAATTGATAGAATTAACCGACCCCATGGGAGAAAGTGAAACATACAGCTATGACCTGAACAACAACCTTATCGGCAGAACCGACAGAAACCAGAACCGGCTGACAATAACCTATAATGCCTTAAACCAACCTTTGAAAACTACCGTAATCCAGCCTGACGGAAAAGTACTGAGCCAGGAAAACAGCTATGCCGTTAATGGGGCCGTAATCAAAGAAGAAAACGAAAACATCAAGACCAGCTTTTACTATGATAATCAGGGACGAATAATAAAAGAAGAAGACAACACAGGAACAGCCCAGACATATACCTATGACCTGGCCGGTAATCGCCTTGACTACCAGTTAAAACAAAACAGCCAGAGCCAAATCAATTTAACCTACACCTATGACAAACAAAACCGATTAACAGAAGTAAAAGAAAACAATTCCTTAACAGCAGCCTACAGCTACGACCCAAATGGCAACTGCACATTGATTCAGTACGACAACGGGATACAAACTGATTTAACCTATAACAATGCCAATAGGATAACCCAAATGAACAACAAAATAGGAGAAACCACATTATCAGGTTATGCCTGCACCTATTACCTGGACGGCAACCAGGAAAGCAAAACCGACCATCAAAACCAGCTCACCACCTACGAATATGACGGTCTGGGAAGGCTTAAAACAGAAACAGAGGCAGATATCAGTACCCAATACACATATGATCTGTCCGGCAACCGGATCAAAAAATACATAAGCGGAACCACCCCGGTTGAAATCAATTATCTCTATGACGCTAATGACCGTTTGATCTGGGAAGAGACCGAAACAGAAAACAATATATTAGCCGCCACTGAATACTACTATGATGCCAACGGCAACCAGATCAGCAAAATATATAATGACTTAACCGACCAGAGCGGAGCAGCAGCCGGAATCAGCCTGGAGCCCCGGACAAATATTACGAATACTATGAATACGACGGATTTAACCGATTGACAACCTACCTCACACCCACAACCACCGCCGAATACACCTACAATACAAAAGGACTAAGGATAAGCAAAACAGTAAACGGCCAGGAAACCAAACATATATGGGATGGCAGCAATATAGTCATGGAGTTAAATGGCAGTGATCAGGTAACAGACAGATACATCCGGGGAAATCAGTTGATAAAAAGCGACCTAAACGGTTATTATCTATATAACAATCATGGGGATGTTATCCAGCTGACAGACCAGCAGGGGACCGTAACTACCAGCTATTTATATGACGCCTTTGGAATCGAGCAGGAACCCCAGCCAGATGACCCCAACCCCTTCAGATACTGCGGGGAATACCTGGACAAAGAAAGCGGCAATGTTTATTTAAGAGCCAGATACTATGACCCGGAGACAGGTAGGTTTATCAGCGAAGACCCGATTAGAGACGGGTTGAACTGGTATGTCTATTGTAGTAATGACCCGGTAAATTATATTGATCCGAGTGGATTAGCGATCGGTGATGTAACTATGCCAAACGGAGATGTAATACATGGCACTATAGAAGATGGAATTACTCATTTGCCTGACGGCAGCCGACCGCCTGAAGGAGCAGTAGTTGAAACAGCGGCAGGTTTTTATATGATGCTTAATGGCAGCGGCGTAGAAGTGACACCAACATCAGTAACAACAAGCAGTGGAAGTAATGTTACAGGATATAATGCCGGCGGAACAACATATATGCTTGGAGGGAGTCGTCCGACCGTTGGATCAACGGTGCATACAAGTGGCGGGGATTACATAATGACAGCTTCCGGTATTGGCAATAAAGTGTATAGTGGTAGTAGTTCATCCAGTTCTTCTTCAAGTAAGTATAATCCGTATGATATTATGTCTGTATCGAAGAGTTGTGGGGGCGCGCTTGTAGACACTTGTAATGAACCTAATACAAAACAAGCTATTATAAATACTGGACTTTTGGCTTATGATCAAATTAGACGAATTACCCAAGTTCCCATTGTGGGTACAAAATTAAAGCTTAAGTTGCCTTATATTAACTCGGGTGACCCAGAATTTGAAGAGGCTCGAAAGCAAGCAGATAAATGGACTGCCTTTTCGCCATCAAGTTGGTTTCGTCCGTAGAAATAAATAATATAATGATGTTGCTTATAAATTTAAGGGAGGCGAAGGATTGAGTGAAGGAGTAATTCAGGCAAAATTTGAACGAGCTAAATTCTCAGACCGATTCTGGGCATACGTTGCAGATATGTTTATAATAAATGTTCCAATAAGATTATTACATCTGATGATAGCAACATTCGCCATAGAGGTTAATTTATTGAACCGTGTTTTGTTTTATTATGATTTAATTATTCCAATAGTTGCTTATTTTTGGTATTTCGCTTATTACGCTTATAAAAACAATGGCCAGACGTTGGGGAAAAGATGGTATAAAATACGTATCGCTAAATTAGACGGAAGTCATCCCACACTAGCCCATTTTATTTTCAGGATTATAGTAAAAGATGGAATTGCTGCAATAATAGCAAGTTTGTCTTTTGGGGGTTATGGTTATTTTATATGGTTAGCAACATATCTACTTGCATTGACTAGAGAACGAAGAGCTCTTCATGATATTATTGCTAAAACACAAGTAATTAAAGATATTTAATCTAATTCTTGTGTGTCCGACCAAACAAGTGTACGGTTCAAGCGCCTGGCGTCAACAAACAGAACAGAGCGGAGCAGCAGGAATTAATTTATCAAATCGGGAATGTATAATCACAGCCGACTAAAAACAGCCCGCTGCTTTAAATTATACGGGCTCAGGAAAGCCTGCCGTTTCGGAGCGTAATTATTTCGTAGCACTTGAAGAAATTCTATTCTGCAAATTAATTCCTGCTTGACACCTACGACCTGTCAGGCAACCGGATCAAAAAATACATAAGCGGAACCACCCCGGTTGAAACCAATTATCTTTATGATGCCAATGACCGATTGATCTGGGAAGAGACCGAAACAGAAAACAACATATTAGCCACAACCGAATACTTCTATGATGCCAACGGCAATCAGATCAGCAAAATATATAATGACTTGACAGAACAGAGCGGAGCAGCAGCAGGAATCAGCCTGGAACCCCGGACAAATACTCTTGATTATGAATACTATGAATACGACGGATTTAACAGATTAACATCCTATCTAACACCAACGACCACAGCCGAATACACTTACAATACAAAAGGACTAAGGATAAGCAAAACAGTCAACGGCCAGGAAACCAGACATATATGGGACGGCAGCAATATAGTCATGGAGTTGAATGGCAGCGGCCAGGTAACAGACAGATATATCAGGGGAAATCAGTTGATAAAAAGCGACCTAAACGATTATTATCTATATAACAATCATGGAGATGTTATCCAGCTGACAGACCAGCAGGGGACCGTAACTACAAGCTATTTATATGACGCCTTTGGAATCGAGCAGGAACCCCAGCCAAACGACCCCAACCCCTTCAGATACTGCGGGGAATATCTGGACAAGGAAAGCGGCAATGTTTACCTAAGAGCCAGATACTATGACCCGGAGACCGGCAGGTTTATCAGCGAAGACCCATTAATGTGGTACGCCTTAATTTTTATGGTACGCCCGAGAGGAATCGAACCTCCGCACCCGGCTCCGGAGGCCGGTGCTCTATCCACTGAGCTACGGGCGCATATTGCTTACTGATTATAGCAAAGTTTGGATGGCAGGTCAAAAAAAAGTTGCCCGTAAGCAGCTTTGCTGTTTGCATACTTGCGTATACCGCTACTTATTTTTTATATAACGAAGAGTGGCTTTGTTTATAAATTCATCATCAACATATACCGGCAGCCCGGTTTGCAGTATTTTTCCTCCTGCTTGTTCACTGACAGTAATAAACCCTGATGTGCTGCTGCCGATTTCGTCGATACGCTGTGGTAAACGTTGGGGAGGATTTATAGAATTGAAAAGATAAGCTGCTGCTATAATTCCCAGGAATACAGCGAAAAAAATAATTACGGGTATGGACTTGAGTGCATCCATGAAAAAAACCGCCTTTGCATATATACGCTGATATTTTGTGCAAAAGGCGGTTTGGTTATTCTGTTTAAATTATTTATTGTGATCCCAGCTGGCCAGGTATTTTTCCTGTTCAGCCGTAAGTTGGTCTATTTTTATATGGTTGGCCATAAGTTTAAGCTGGGCTACCTTCTGATCTATTGCAGCAGGCACATTATAAACATGCAGTCCCAAATCAGCCCGGTTTTGAATCACATGTATCAGTGACAGAGCCTGCAGGGAAAAACTTAGATCCATAACTTCTGCAGGGTGTCCGTCTCCGGCAGCCAGATTGACCAGGCGTCCTTCGGCCAGCAGATAAAGTTTGCGGCCGTCTTTTAAGACAAACTCCTCAACGTTGTTTCTCATTAAACGGGTGGAAACTGCCAGCTCATTAAGGTCTCCCTTGCTGACTTCTACGTCAAAGTGTCCGGCATTAGCCATTATAGCCTGGTCTTTCATTAATACCATATGTTCTTTGCGGATTACATTAATATTACCGGTGACGGTTATAAAGATATCTCCCAGTTTGGCAGCTTCTGACATAGGCATGACCTGAAAGCCATCCATAATGGCTTCATTGGCCTTGATGGGGTCAATTTCTGTTATGATCACTTTGGCGCCCATGCCAAGAGCCCGCATTGAAACGCCTTTGCCGCACCAGCCGTAACCTGCTACCACAACATATTTGCCTGCCACTACCAGGTTGGTAGTACGATTGATGCTGTCCCAGACTGATTGCCCGGTGCCGTAACGATTATCGAACAGGTATTTCATATAGGCATCATTTACAGCCATCATGGGGAAAAGCAATGCCTCGTCTTCATCCATTGAGCGCAATCTGATAATGCCGGTAGTAGTTTCTTCACAGCCGCCAATAATTACTTTGGCCTGTTCCCGGCGGGTTTTGTGCAGAATAGTTACCATATCGGCGCCGTCATCGATAATGGCATCAGGCCATGAATCTAAAGCCAGTTCCAGAAACTTATGATATTCTTCCGGGGTCTCGCCGTATAGTGCGTAAATGGTAATGCCTGAATCGACCAAAGCTGCCACCACATCGTCCTGGGTCGACAGAGGATTGCTGCCGCAGGCCACTACTCTGGCACCGGCTGCCTGCAGAGTCTGTAAAAGGTATCCGGTTTTAGCTTCCAGATGCAGGCAGCAGACGATAGTCATGCCAGCTAAAGGTTTGTTTGCTTCAAATTCCTTGCGGAGTATGTTTAAAACCGGCATATTTTGTTTGACCCATTCTAATTTCTTATAACCGTAGGGTGCCAGGGCTATATCTTTGATTATTGACGGCTGCAGCTGACTTTTTCTGACTGCATTCATGTATTGACCTCCCTGTTTTATTTATGTTATTAGTCGAATTCTTTAAATTTTAACTCTAGAATATTATAAGCAAAAAACCTTACAATAGGAATAATTATCTGGTAATATTATTAAAAAAAGCTGCAATCGAGGGAATTAAGTGAAGACACTAATTTTCAGCTGGGAATATCCGCCCAATATGGTTGGCGGACTTGGTCAGCATGTTTATGATTTGAGCCGGTTTCTGGCTCGCAAAGGATTAGCGATTCATGTTATCACACCTCGCGTAAAAGGAACCCCGGATTATGAAATAGACCGCGGGGTATATATACATAGAGTTGGCAGTCCAGCTAAAGAAGAAGGTGATTTTAAATCCTGGACATTCACCTTCAACAGCGAAGCTATTCGTGAAGCAGTGAGAATCAATACTTCAATAGGAGGCTTTGATTTGGTTCATGCTCATGATTGGCTGGTGGCTTATGCCGGCCGCTCGGTGGCGAAAATTTTTGAACTTCCATTGGTTACTACCATACACGCTACCGAACATGGCAGGAATCTTGGCTTGCACAACCGTATGCAGAATGAGATAAATGAAATCGAAAAAAACCTGGCCCTGGAAGCACAGAGGATTATTTGCTGCAGCAGTTATATGAAAGATGAGATTTGCAGCTTATTTGGCCCCTTTGCGGATGAAGTTACGGTAATTCCCAATGGAGTTGACTCCGCCCTGTTTACCAGGCTGACCAGTAAACCAAAATTTAAAATCAAGCGTAACGACAAAGTCGTTTTTTTTATTGGGCGGCTGGTGCCGGAAAAAGGCATATGGCAGTTGGTCCAGGCATTTCCCCAGGTGCTTTATAAAATCCCGGATGCCAAACTGATTATTGGCGGCAAAGGACCAATGAAGAGTACTTTGGATAAAGCAGCTCAGGAACTGGGGATTAATAATAATATTATTTATACCGGATTCATAAAAGAGGGAACCCGTAATTACCTCTACAACAGAGCTCAGGTGGCAGTTTTTCCCAGCCTTTACGAACCATTCGGCATAGTCGCTCTGGAGGCTATGGCTACCAATACACCGGTTATTGTAAGTGACGTGGGGGGGCTTTCGGAGATAGTGCAGAACGGGGTCAACGGTATAAAAGTGAAGCCGGGAGCAATAGACGAACTGGCAGATGCCATAATCAAAGTTTTATCTGATAAAAACCTGGCTGACCGGCTTAAGCTTAACGGTACCCATACGCTCGAATCAGTTTACAGCTGGGATGTAATTGCGGATTCAACGGTTGATGTATACCGGCAGGCCATGGGGAAGGTCTGGCAGGCAGTGAATTAGTAATAAGGGGGATGTGTAACAGGTTGGATTCCAAGCTGATGCTGGTTTTGCACAGCCATATACCTTATGTGAAAAGACAGGGAAGATGGCCATTTGGCGAAGTATGGCTGTATGAATCGATGGCGGAAACTTATATTCCTATGCTGCAGTGCTGGCAGCGTCTGTGGGAAGAGGGGCTTAAGGTGCCCATAACCATTAGTTTAAGCCCTACCCTGTTGGAACAACTCAGCTCCAAATATATCCAGGAAGAGTTTATCAGCTATTTAAAGGAACGAGAATATCTGGCTGCAGAAGATGAAAGATATTTTATGGCCAGCAATGAACCGGAAAAAGCGAGATTGGCTGCTTTTTATTTTAATTTTTACCGTGATATCAGGCGTGATTTTACGGTTGAGTTTAATAAAGATATCGTCAGCGTAGTCAAGAAAATGCAGGATGAAGGAAAGATTGAGATAATTACTACTGCTGCTACCCATGCTTATTTGCCGCTGCTGGGGGAAAAAAGCCTGCAGCGGCAAGTGGAGTGGGGCAAAAAGATTTACCAGAAGTATTTTGATTGTTCGCCCCGGGGGTTCTGGCTGCCGGAATGTGGTTACTTTAAAGGATTGGAAGATATTTTGCTCATGCATGGTTTTGAGTATTTTTATGTAGACAGCCATGCCATTGAAGGCGGCAAACCTATTGAGGCTTTCAGTCAGGGTTTTGATAATGAAGAAATTGAAATAGAAACATTTGCTTCTACGGGCTTAAGTACTTATCGTCCCTATAGAGTAGAAGGCAAGGATATTTCCGTTTTTGGGCGCAATTCCATGGTAAGCCATCAGGTATGGTCAGCTGATTACGGGTATCCTGGTGATGTGGATTACAGGGAATTTCACAGGCATTCACCCCGCTCTGGATTAAAATACTGGAGTATCACTGATCGCAATAACACTGAAAATAAAATGTTGTATAACCCGCAGCTGGCTTTAAAAAGGATCCGGACCCATGCCTGGCACTTTGTCAACAGCCTTGAAAATACTGGCGAAGAAGCTAAAAAATTGGGCTTTAATTCGCCGCTCATTGTTGGGTGCTACGATACTGAGTTATTTGGTCATTGGTGGTGGGAAGGAGTAAGTTGGCTGGAAGCAGTAATCAGGCTGGTCAATGCCAGTGAAAAAATAGATATGGTTTTGCCTGCAGACGTTGGGAGCGCCAGATATGAAGCCCAATTGTTTGAATCTTCCTGGGGCATGGGGGGCAAACACTACGTTTGGCTTAATACCGAGACTGCCTGGATGTGGGATATCATTAATAATGCAGAAGAGGAATTTGAAACCCTTAAAAATTTTACCGATGACAGTGTACTTTGTCAGGATGTTGCCGAACAGGCCCTGAAAGAATTATTGCTGGTTGAAAGCAGTGACTGGCTGTTTATGGTAAGCAGCAATCTGACCCGGGATTATGCCATGAAAAGGTTCTTTGAGCATTACACCAAATTGCTGCGCTTGAGTGAAACCATGCGCAATCAGAATTTGAATGAAGATTTTCAGAAATGGTTAAGAAAAATTCAATATGAAGATGATTTCTTCAATAAACTGTAGGAGGTATATCAATGAAAGGGCATATCGCCTTTTGTCCCCATTTTCATCAGCCCCATTTTCAATTGCACAGAACCAGGGAAGAAGCTTTCGTAAATTCCTACCAGCCATGGCTGGAGTTGTTGACAAAGGCGGTGGAAATGAAGGGTTATTATATAAACCTCCACTTTTCCGGGCCTTTTCTTTACTGGCTGCAAGATCAGAAACCTGATTATATCAAGGATTTTAAAAAACTGCTTGCCAGCAATAAAATAGGTATAATCGGAGGACTGGCCGATGAACCTTTTATACAGTTATCTTCACGCCGGGATGATTTTTATTATCAGCTTAAAAAGTATGACGAATTGATGTACGAAACTACAGGGGTTTCTGCTGAGCAGTGGCAGGGTATTCATTTGGTGGAAAGGGAATGCGGGGAAATGGTATTGAGTGAAGTTGCTTATGCAGCTGGATTATTGAATACCCCGGCGCTCTTTTACCTGGATGCAGAAACTTTCTATGAAGGGCATTTTTCCTATCCCGGTTCGGAAAGCGATTACGCCCGCAAGCATTTTGGCTTCAATGACCCTTTCTCCAAAACCACCATCAGCCATCTGCCGCAGGACATTTTGTATTTTGCCTTAAGGGATGAAATCGGCGGACAGCAATTTACTGCTCTCCCGGTGCACAGCCAGTTAAGATATAAACTGCTGAAAAGAAATGGTTTTACTGCTGATGACCAGATCCGTATCAAACCCAGGCATTATTTCTTTTATATAAAGGATGTGCTGGAGAAGGCTGCTCATTTAGTAAAAGAATATGGCAAACCGGAAATTGAACCGGTGGCAGTGATTTTTGAAGATGCCGAAAAATTTGGCCAGTGGAGTAAAGATCCGGCTGGTGACACCCAGTGGCTGATGGAATTCTTTGAACTGGTTGAACAGGATGAAGAAATTTCTTTTATCGGCTTGAAGGATTACTTAAAACAACAAGGTATTTTAGATACGTATCCGGTCAAGTCCAGCCATAGTTATAAGGAATGGGAAAACTGGACAGCCAAAAGAGGTATCCGGGGAGTCACTTTTGGTGATGAGCGCTTGCGCCGGGTGATTTGCCGTTTAAGAGATGTGGAAGCCGTGCAGAATGATTTCGAAACAGCCGTTATAAGTTCCTGGGCAGAGGGGAAATTCGATGATACGGAGCAGGCTTTGCAGGAGCAGACGATACGCTCGCTGTTACAGTCGGCTGAACGTTTTGATATTGTAAGTGCCATCATTAAGGAAAAATATGCTGACGAGACCAGCAGCCAATATGAAACAATCAACCGGATCCGCAATCTGGTTTATCAGGAAGATCCCAAATGGGCCAGCCGCCATCCCAGTTATGGCTCATCACCCTATTATGATATGCAGGGCCTGGCTTATCTGGAAGCAGCTTATAGAATAATGTCAGCATTAAACACCAAAATTGGTCTGCCGCAGCCGGAAAAATTTGCTTTGCGGGACTGGGACATGGATGGCCGGGATGAGATAGTGATCTTTGCTGCTGACCAGTTTGCAGTTATTGATACCAAAGGAGGCTGTATATGTTTCCAGCAGGTGATCGATGAAGTGATTGCCGAAGACACGAATAAGGCCCATGCCTTGATAGCTGCTGATATTGGCAGCGGCGTAAAAGCTTATAATTCAATTTACAGGTACTCGTACCCCCTGGTCTTTACTGAAGCTGACAGCAGCATAGGGACCAGGTATTATGCTGAAGGCGGACGGCAGGAAATATGCAGGAATTCTTTGCGCTGTGAGCTTTACTGGCAGTATGATGACCAGATGACAGCATTGGGGAATCTGCTGCGCCGGGAATTTTCTGTTAAAAATGTAACCAGCAATGAAAGCGGAGTATCAGTCGAACTGACCTGTCCTTTCCGGGTTAAAATCGAAGGTCGTATATTAGAGATACTGGTAAGCAAAAGTTTTCAAACCGGCCCACAATCTATGACTGTAACCGTCAAGGCGGAGGTCCGGGGAGATTTGGACAAGGGGCAGTTAATTCTGGTACCACAGCTGATAACTTCTGCCACTCCATCAGATGAAATTGATTTTAAACCCCGTGCATTTCTGGGACTGGCAGGACAGTCAGACCGGGAGGCAGAATATGTGATAAAGGATATTTCTATTCTGACGGCAGAAGGTATTAAGTATGAACAGTCTAAATTCAGTTTTAACCATCCGGATTCGATCGACTATATCTATGAATTGAAAAACGGCGGGGGAGACTCGTTTAATAATCGGGTCAGTTTTAATATAAAAAATTCCAGCTTGCTGCAAAAGGTTACGGTTGAACCGGCAGTGAGGAATTATTACAGAGATTATGTATTTGAGGATCAAAGCCGCCTGGGTTACCATTCATCGGGACTGGCTATTCTGCCTGCTTTGCCGTTGATCGATAATATTGCTTTTATTGAAACTGAAATTAAATGGGAGCTAAATACCGCAGTCAAAGCAGAAGATTATAAAAAAGTGTGCTGCTTGATTGAGAATGAATAAATAGGGGGGGTAAATAGTGATTTTAAGGGATTTCTTCAGCTACTATTTCAAAGTAACAGACCCTGAGGTACATAAAATTTATCAGGAATTGTTGCCTGAAAGTACTGAACTGGCAGCAGATTACGAGGGAATGTTTGCCCGTAATGATGAGGAGGCCATTGCTTTCCTGCTCAAGTTTCATAATGCTGCCAATGATTTGCGGCGCAACAGGCCTGAACAGGCAATTTTATTCAACGTGCACGGCAATATTTGTTTCCCGTTTTTCGTGGAATACATATGGAAGGTAATGAACAATGAGGAAAAGGTCAAAGTGCTGAAAGAAGCACAGTGTGATAATTTGACCGATCTGACTGAAGCCTTAAATGACCGGGTGGAACTGCGCAACTGGTTCAGAAAGGAAATTGGCTCCTCCCTTAGTCAGGAAGATTTGTTTACCATGAATGAAATTATTGCTTTGCAGAACTTTTCTTCCGGCGGCGAGTATTCTTTTCTAAGATATGCTTACCCAACTATTAAGAAAGTCAGGGGGAAAGTACTGGATGCCGGTTGCGGTGCCGGATTTGCTTCTCTGGTCATGAGCCAGTATATGACGGTTTACTCGATCGATGCCTGCCGGGCACGCCTGGAAAGAGGCATGGCTTTATCCCGCATGATGAAAAAAGGCGACAAAGAAATATTTCCTAAAGTTATAAAATTAATTGAAGAAGAATTGGGCGATATGGCTGTTAAGTGCGAATTTCCCAGTGCTGAAAAGCTTTTGTCCGAACCTGCCAGAGAGATTACCTTTACTGAAGGCAGCTTGGATGCTCTTGATTATCCGGATAACTTTTTTGATGCCATAAACTGTCTCGATGTGCTGGAACATACTTATGATCCTGAAAAAATCGTTGAACAGTTTGCCCGGGTCTTAAAACCGGGAGGCAAAGTATTTATAACTGCTCCTACCCGTTATGGAGAAGTTGAACAGAGAATACATGAGAGTATTGAAGGGACTATGTTCCCGGCTATGCTGCATATGCATCATTTTGACCCGGGAACTTTAAACAAGTTGTTTTCAGCCCATGGATTAAAGGAAGTAGAGATGCTGCCTTTTGATTATATGAGCTGGGATGAATTTTTGCAGATTGCCGACCGTTCACCGGCCAAAGAACTGGCGGAAGAATTAAGAAAAAATCCTTTTGATGAAGTTGCCTTGCAGCTATATGCTGTATACGAAAAAATATAAAAAAAGAATAAACAAAGCGCCTGGGCTTGATTTAAGTGACGGGAAAACTTAAGTCAATACAGGCGTTATTATATTTTTAAGGCAATCCTGCCGCTTTTCACCGCCCTCGCTGGACGGGATCAGCCGACCAGATTACGGGGTGAGCCGGATAAAAAGCCGGAAATATTTAAAGCTATCTCCTCGACCAGTCTCCGGCGTGCTTCCTGGCTGGCCCAGGCAATATGAGGAGTAATAAAGAGCTTTTCTGGCTCGTTAATGTGCAATAACGGGCTGTCCTCTTTAAGTGGTTCATTTTCCAGCACATCCAGACCAGCTCCTTTAAGCAGATTCTCATTTAAAGCGGCTGCCAAACCGGTTTCATTAACGATGCCGCCTCTTCCCAGGTTTAGCAGGATAGCATGTGCTTGCATCAGCTTCAGCTGTTCATAACCAATAAGATTTTGCGTATTGCGATTCAGGGGCGCATGAATGGAGACTATATCAGATTCCTGCAGTAATTCCGTCAGGGTTACCTGGCGGTAGTCAGCAGTGTTGTTAAGACCGGAAGTGGAATAATAGACTGCCTGGCAGCCGAAGGCAGTTGCCAGGCTGGCTACTGAACGGCCGATAGTTCCCAGACCGATTATACCCCAGGTCTTGCCCGAAAGTTCCCAAAAAGACTTGTTAAGATGAGTAAAAATATCACTGCGGCAGTATTGTCCTGATTTTACATAATTATCGTAATATGCCGATGACTGCAGGAGATAAAACAGCATGGCAAAAGTATGCTGAACAACGCTCCGGGTGGAGTAGCCGGCAACATTGCATACAGCTATTCCCTGCCGGGCGGCATAATCAAGGTCAACATTGTTGGTACCGGTAGCTGCCAGGCAAATCAATTTGATTTGCGGAGCCTGTTTTAAATTCGTTTCATTAAGTATTACTTTGTTGCTGATAATTATCTCGCAGTTTTCTATGCGTTTGCTTACTTCATGGGGGGCAGTAACCTCATAGACATGGAGCTTGCCAAGCTGCTGCAGAGGACTCAGATCAATATCCGGCCCCAGGGTTTTAGCATCCAGGATGCAAATATCCGGCAAAACAAATCCCTTCTTTCGGTAATTTCCTTAGTTTATACATAACCTTAAACAGCAGGCATTATTTTCCCGACTGGTATGCCTGCAATTATATCATGCTGCAGGCGGTTTTTGCCAGCCAGAGTTCAGCTGAAACGGGAGCAGTAATTCATGCATATTGCAGGAATTATGCTATAATAAACTAAAATTGCCGGGGGAAAGTTAAATGGAAACAGAGAACAAGGGCATAAGTCAGGAACTTTTTATGTATATTATTAATGCTTTTACCGCTTCACCTTTTTATCAGCTGCTGGGATTTAAGGTTAAAAGTTTAGCGCCGGGGAAAGCGGAAATTGTTGTCAATACGTCTGAGCAGCATACGAATCCGCAAGGTATGGTTCATGGTGGTTTGTTTATGTCAGCGGCTGATTCGGCTATGGGAAATGCGGTAAGGACTTTGGGGATTAAGACAGTGACGGTTGATTGTACTACCAGCTTTCTGGCTGCAGCAGAATTTGGCAAAGAAATTGTTGCGGAAGGGGAAGTGATCAAAAGCGGCCGCAATATTTTTTTCACCGAGGCCAGGGTGTGGTGTGATAATAAACTCCTGGCTACTTCAAGAGCAACTTTTTTTAAAACCGGCATTATTGAGGCATAGGTTTATTATTATGAAGGAATTGTTTAATATAAATAAATACTGCATAATTACTTTTAACTCCACTTCCCATGCGCTTAAAGCAGAAAAAGTAATGAAACAGAATAAACGTGAAATTCTGATTACGCCTACCTTAAGAGAAGTTTCCTCCAGCTGCGGGTTATCTTTGAAATTTAAACCTGAACTGCTGAAAATTATTTACGGTGAGTTACTGGAAAATAATGTTTCAGTGGATAAGATTTATACAGTTGAAAAAATAGATAAAAAAAACATCATCAGGGAATTTGAACAGCCGGAAATGTAAATAAAAAACTGCAGCAGATCCGTTTTAACTGAGTTAGAGCGGATTATTTATGCGAAAATCAACAGCTGCGGCGGGTACTTCATTTTGGGCTGTAAGCAATATAAAGATTATCTCTAAAAGAAGGTTGAATATGGCATCGTTTTCACCGGAGAAAATCGCCGCATATTTTGCTCCCCAGGGGTTGCTGCAAAAATTTGTGACTGAATATAAATATCGCTCGGAACAGGCTGAACTTGCTGCTGCCATAGCAGGTGCCTTAATGGAGGACAGGTTTTTGGTAGCGGAAGCTGGTACCGGCGTCGGCAAGACCCTGGCTTATTTACTGCCGGCTATAGAATGGGCCAAAACCCAGCATGAAAAAGTAGTTATAACTACTAAAACCAGAGCCTTGCAGCAGCAAATAATCGAAAAGGATATCCCTGACCTGAAAAGGGCTTTGCAGATGGATATTGCATGTGTGGAAGCCAAAGGAAGAGACAATTATTTGTGCTGGAATAAATATATTGAAATATTGGCGGGGAAAAGAGCCCTCAAACCGGAAGAGCAGGAGTTCATGACCGCGGTATTGAAGTGGGCGGAAAATACAAAAACCGGGGACAAGAAAGAAATCAGCTTAAAAAGTTCACTGCTCCGGCATTGGCACTTGCTGGCCAGTGACCGCCGCAGTTGTCTGCGAAATAAATGCCAGTTTCATGATAAGTGTTTCCGGTTAAAAATGATCAAAAGCCTGGAAAAAGCAGATTTGATCATTACCAATCATGCTATGCTCTTAAGCGATATTTTAGTGGATAACAGCATTCTGCCGGAGTATAAATATTTGGTAGTTGATGAAGCTCATGCCCTGGAGAGAGAATCCTTTGACAAGCTTGCCTTAAGCTTTGTCAGGGAAGAAATAACTGAGGTGCTGAAAGTTCTGGAATTTCATGACAAAGGATTCAAACGAGGATACCTCAGGCAGCTGCGCCGTAAAAACCAGCAACTGGCTATTGATGAGAGTTTGACCTTAACTGCAAAAACTGCTGATTTAGCGGAGCAATTCTTTAATCAATTATCTCTGGGCTTAAGAAAAAATGACAGCTTTTCCCTGGTCTTAACCGATGAGATTACAGAAAAAACCTGGTTTAAAAAGGCCTTTGAAATCTATAGCGATTGGCAGCATTTAATGCGGCTGCTGATTAACAGTCTGAAGCAATTAAGCCGGGATATAGAGGAAGAAGAAGAACCGGAACTGTTTAACATCATCGCCGTCCTGGAGGAAATATCTGATAATGCTTTTTGCATTATGGATGAAGACCTGGGTACCGAGGCTAAAATCGTCTGGATTGAGACTGGAGGGGAACAAGCGATAAGTATATCTTCCTCCCATGTCAGAATCGGAGAAATACTGGATAACAAGTTATATGCCAAACTGTCCGGCCTGATCATGCTTTCTGCCACTTTGGCGATTGAGGATAAATTCGATTTCTTTATTGAAAAAGTTGGCTTAAGCCAATATACCGGGACCGAAAGGCTGGATTGCCTGCTGGAAAAATCACCATTTGATTATAAGAATCAAGCCTGTCTGTATATTTTAAGCGATATGCCCGACCCTAAGCATCAGGAATTCTCTCAGACGGTGGCCCGGGTAATGATGAAATTGTTATCAGCGGCCAAAGGCAGGACTATGGTTCTGTTCACCGCTAAAAAAAGCTTGAGTGAAGTCTCGCAATTGCTCAGGCCTTTTTGCGAACAAGAGGGTATTCCCTTGCTGGTGCAAAATGAGGACGGTTCATTCGGGGCTATGATGGAAGAATATGCCAGGAATAATAATGCGGTTCTGATGGGACTGGATACTTTCTGGGAAGGAGTGGACTTGAAGGGGGATTTATTGACTCTTTTAGTAGTGGTGAAACTACCTTTCCGTTCTTTATCAGAACCATACAGCAGTGCCGGGGATAAATATTTCCGCCTGCAAAACCGCAATAGTTTCAGTAATTTTCTGCTGCCGGATGCAGCGGTCAGATTTAAACAGGGAGTAGGCAGGCTTATTCGCAGCGAAACTGACCGGGGGCTGGTTATCGTTATGGATAACCGTCTGGCTGCTAAAGCTTATGGTAAAGTATTTCTTGACAGCATACCGATCAAAAACACCATAGAAACGGAAAAAGACAAGCTTACCACCCTGATAGGTGACTGGCTTTAAGATTATAAAGACAGTAGATAAAAAGGCACTCTTTTTAACACTTTTTCATAAGATACATTACATAATCTATACAGGAGGTTAAAAGAGTGAGAATTTATTATGTTAAAATACCGATATTTGTACGTAATCTATTAATGAAAGTCTGGGGATAAAAATAGGAGTAGGTTTCAGCTACTCCTTTTGCTTTTATTTTAAGCAGGGGGGTAAAAATATGTGGGGGTGAAAATGTATCTGGCCGTGGTATTGATCGTAACCGGATTAATAATGCTGATTATATCATGGATACAAAACTTATAAATAAACCTTAAATGTCTGCCAGGCCAATTCCTAAAATGCCCCCCAGGCTGCCTGCAGCTAAAGATATGAGCAAAGTATAAATAACAGAGGATAATTTTAAAAGGGAAGGAACAAATACTAATGTAGCTGCCAGAATCAGGATAAAATAGGCTGTACCCATAGTAAGGCCTCTGAACAGACCTTTGTTGCCATGAGATTTACTTGCCAAACATCCGCCGGAGAAGATTGTAATGATCAGGATTATCTTTCCAAGAGCGGATAACAATGATTCATTTAAAGAGGTAGAATATACGATGGTTCCGGTAATTAAAGCCAGAACCAATGAAAACGACAGAGTTTTGATTAAGGTTTTGATCTCGATGGACATGCTTTTATGCATAATCATTTCACCTCCTGTTTTTAAAAATATGACGTCCAGCTTAAATTTATGTTAAAATTCCCGGGTGAATATACAGGCTTTAATACTCTGCAAGAATAAGGCCGCCATACATGTGCTTTTCATGCGTTAAACCTGCAGCTTTTTTTCTCTGCAGGTTCTGTTTTTTCTGCCTTGTGCTATAATTTATGAAGTTAATAATTTTTAAGGGGGATTAATTTGACAGCTTTGGAAGCATTATTGATAGGAGCAATTCAGGGCTTGACGGAATTTTTACCGGTAAGCAGTTCAGGCCATTTAGTCATATTGCAAAATCTTTTGGGCGTTAATGAACAACCCTTGACTTTTGCGGTTTTGGTACACATGGGGACATTGATATCGGTATTTGTTGCCTTCTATTCTGATATAGCAGCGATTTTGCGGAAGCCTTTTACAAAACTGACTTATCTGATCGTGGTGGGATGTATTCCTGCCGGCCTGGCCGGTTATTTCCTGGCTCCCTATTTTGAACAGGCCTTTGAATCATTGTTGGTAGTAGGATTAGGATTGATTTTTACCGGATTTATTCTGCAGGTCTCTGAAAGACTGGCGGCTAAAAGCATATTGGGCAAGGAAGTTCAGGAAACAACTTATAAAGATGTTATTTTGATCGGAATAATGCAGGCACTTGCTATTGTTCCGGGTATATCACGCTCTGGTTCGACCATAGCGGCAGGCTTGATGACCGGATTGGACAGGGAATTTGCTGCCAGGTTTTCATTTTTGCTTTCCATTCCCGTTATATTAGGAGCAGGGATTTTTGAACTGAAGGACTTGTTTACGGGTGGTGCGGATTTCAGCAACACTGTACCGTATTTAATTGGTGTTATCTCTGCTGCAGTCTTTGGCCTGCTGGCTATCAAACTGGTTATGAACCTGGTTAAAAAGGGAAGGTTAGCATATTTTTCTTATTACGTATGGTTTTTAAGTATTTTAGTGCTGGGATATTATTTTTATTATTAATATAAACAGCATGCTGGTTACAAATAAAAAGAAGGAATTTAATGGTAAATATAGAAAGATGAAACAACACGGCAGCATTGGAGTGTCAGGTTAAATGGCAAAAAAACCGGAAACCAAAGTTACCAAACTAAAACAAAAACCAAAGCCCATCAGCGAAACTAAAGAAAAAACTTTGCCGGTAAAGTACGAAATAATTTCGCTGGCTCTGTTGATGCTGGCGGTATTTATTTATTTGTGTGTAAAAAAGTTTTATGGTTTACCGGAAGACAGCTTGTTTATTGGTATATTGGGAACTTATATTTCCCGGGGTTTGAACTGGCTCTTAGGTGACGGTGCTTTGATAAGTTCATTTTTCCTGCTTTTCTGGGCAATCCATGTCGGCATAAATAAAAAAATGTGGTCAGGTCAGATGTGGGGATTAGTTTTTCTGGCTTTGGCCTTATTGCTTTATATTAGCATTTATTCAATTCCCAAAGGATTGACAGAGCTGGAAGCCGGTCTGAAAGGTATGGGCGGCGGAGCCTTAGGCGGCGGCCTGGCTTACATATTGATGCAGCTGCTGGGGCAGGTTGGCTTGATGATTTTGCTGGTGGTTTGTACCATTATCTCTGTACTGATGATAATCAATCAGCCTTTAGCCAGGATTACGTCCGTAATTGTTTTATATGCCCGAAAAGCCGGGCAGTTTCTTGCCGGGTTATTATTCTATGAAGAAGAGGACGGAACAGGAGTTGTTGATAAAAATACCCCGCTGATCATTGACCACAAAGAAAAAGCTCCGGTTAGTGTCTTACAGGTACCGGATACAGAGGAAGAGGCAAACGATACTTTTATACCCGCAGAACCTGAAGAAAAGAAAAGCCGCAAGAAAAGCGACGCGCAATTCGTTTTGCCGGTGCTTAACAAAGCTGTTGCCTACCAGAGGCCACCCCTGGAATTATTAAGCGAAGCCAGTGATGAAAGAAGTATTGATAAAAAGAATATCAAAAACAGCGTGGGAGTTTTAGAAGATACTTTTTCCAGTTTCGGCATCAGCGTCAAAGTTAAACAGGTCAGCTGCGGGCCGGCTGTGACCCGTTATGAGCTTTCACCTGCTCCGGGGGTAAAAATCAGCAAGATAATCAGCCTTACTGATGATTTACAGTTGAATCTGGCTGCGCCGGGCATCAGGATCGAAGCGCCAATTCCAGGTAAATCAGCAATTGGTATTGAAGTACCTAACAGCCGGATTTTAAGTGTCGGTTTGCGTAACCTTTTATCATCTGCCGCCTTTAAAAAAATACCCAGTCCGTTAGCATTTGCTTTAGGGGAAGATATTTCCGGCAACCCGGTGGTGGGCAGATTAAATGACATGCCCCACCTGTTGATTGCAGGATCGACCGGTTCCGGTAAGAGTGTTTGCTTAAACAGTATTATTATCAGCATTTTATACAACACTACTCCGGATGAATTGAAGCTGGTATTTATAGATCCCAAGATGGTTGAACTGACAGTATATAACGGGATACCTCATCTTCTTACTCCGGTAGTTACTGATCCCAGGAAAGCTTCTGTCATACTGAAGTGGATGGTCAATGAAATGGAAAAACGTTATAAACTGTTTGCCGATAAAGGAGTAAGGGATATTAACCGCTATAACCAGATAGCGGAAGAGAAAGTTCCCTATATTGTGATAATTATTGATGAACTGGCGGATTTGATGATGGTATCGCCGGTGGAAGTTGAAGATGCTATTTGCAGACTCGCACAAATGTCGCGGGCGGCAGGGATGCATTTGATTGTTGCTACCCAGAGGCCTTCAGTGGATGTAGTGACAGGTATCATCAAAGCCAATATACCTTCAAGGATTGCCTTTGCCGTCTCATCACAGGCAGATTCCCGGACTATTTTGGATAGCGGCGGAGCGGAAAAGCTGCTGGGCAAAGGGGACATGCTCTTTTTCCCGGTGGGGGCAGTTAAACCTTCCCGGGTACAGGGAGCCTTTGTTTCCGATAATGATATAGAAAAGACGGTGGAATATATTAAAAGCCAGGTGGACCAGGATCAAGCGTTGCAGCACATGGAAGAGCTTGATATGTTATTTGAGCAGGCAGAGTTCGATTATGATGACAACCTGTTCTGGGAAGCCGTAGCCGTTTTTGTTGATAGTCATAAGGCATCAGTATCGCTGCTGCAGAGAAAACTGCGAATAGGTTATGCCCGGGCGGCCAGATTGGTGGATATGATGGAAGAACGGGGAATCGTATCGGAACTGGATGGCAATAAAAGAGAAGTATTGATCGATCATAACCAGTTAAGCAAATTGACCGCTAATATTAATCAATTATAAATTGAATTCGGGGAGAGGTTAATATGGGATTAACCGTGCGTGAAACGGAAATTTTAGAACTTTTGAAAAAGGAACCTTTGATATCACAGGTGGAATTAGCGGACAGACTGGGAATAACCAGATCTTCAGTAGCCGTGCATATATCCAACCTGATGAAGAAAGGAGTCATTTTAGGCAAAGGTTATGTTTTTAACCAGGAAGCTTCCATTGTAGTCTTTGGAGAATGCTCAATGCGCATAGATATAAGTGAACAGCCGGAAAACAGAATTGATATGCATTTGGGAGGCTTTGCTTTTGAGGCCGCCAGAGCTTTCAGCGAGCTAAGTGTCCAGAGCAAAGTAGTTACTGTAGTTGGCAAAGACCAACTGGGCGACTACATAATTGATAAGATGCAGGAAAGCAAGACCGATGTTTCCAATGTCTTTCGTAATCATGGCAGCAGAAGCAGCCGGACAGTTTACATTAATGGCGCTTTAACTTATCAGGAAAAGATAGCGGCCACAGACTACGAAAAAGCTGCCGATACATGGGAATGGATATTTTTAAACTCGGACTGGTTAATGATAGATCCTTCTTTGCCGGAAGGCATCTTCAACAAAATTATGTCTCGCAATGATGAAAAAATGCCTTTGATTGGTACCTGTAAATATATAGACGGGGTCAGTGAGATTCCGGCAGTGTATACTCAAACCTCACTTTTAGTGATTGGACTGGAAAATTCAGAAAATATTGATTATTATAGCCGGAAAATGTTAGACTTGGTTAAGACAAACCATACCAGCTGTATAATTACCGATGGATGTACCGGCCTTTTATATATGGATGCAGAGACTACCATTGATTTCCCTTTAATGCCTGCGCAAAGTTTTTCAGTGATCAACCGTCTGCCTTTTTTACTGGCAGGAATGATTTACGGCCTGGCCCGTCGATACCCAACCAGACAGGCAGTCCGAATAGCAGTAGGGACAGCTTCAACAAACGAAGCAAGTTGATATTTTAACTGGTAAGCCTATAAAAGGAGTGAATTAGTTCATGTCATGGGGTGAAGAATTAAGAAAACGCCGGGAAGAGTTGGGCTATACTCTCCAGACCGCTGAAGAAGAGACCAAGATACGCAAATTATATCTGCAAGCTTTGGAAAATGATGATTTTACCATTTTACCACCGAAAATATATGCGGTTGGTTTTGTGAAAAACTATGCCCGTTTTCTGGGCTTGAATGAAAAACAAATAACAGAACAGTTCAAAGAACTGGCTTATGTTAATGAGATTATCGAGGAAGAAATACCGGATACTGTTCATAAAGCTTCATTGCCGTACTGGCTGAATGTTAAAAATGTTTTGGCAGCCGTCATATTTTTGATTTTGGCGATATGGGCAGGTAATTTTTTGGTAAGCTATTTTGCCGGACAGAATATTGTTGAACAGCCGCCGGTAAAGCCTCCGGCGGTTCAATCGCAGGAACCGGCCGCCCAGGAACCTGGGAATATAGCTGCGACTCCGGAAAAAGTAGATCTTACTATAATCGCCACGCAGGAATGCTGGATGGAGGTTGTTATTGACGGAGCAAATAGTTTTACCGGTTTTATTAAGGCCGGGGAAGAAAAAATATTTAGCGGTAAAAAGTCAGTTTATATAAAGGCCGGCAATGCCGGCGGCATAGAACTTGTACTTAATGGAGAGAACCTGGGAGTGTTTGGTGAAATTGGCCAGGTGAAACGTCAGGAATTTACCCTTTAACATGACCGGACAGGAGTAAAGCAAGCAAGTGAATATTGGTTTTATCAGTCTCGGTTGTGCCAAGAACCGGGTGGATACTGAAATAATGATGGCTTTAGTAAAGAAAAGTGAACATAGACTGGCAGACAATATTGAAAAAGCTGATTTGGTTGTTATTAATACCTGTGGTTTTATAAATGCGGCCAAAGAAGAAGCCATTGATAACATTATCAGTACCGGACATTTAAAAGAGCAGGGCAAACTGCGCTATATAATTGCGGCTGGCTGCCTGGTGCAAAGATATGGCCGGGAGTTATTGGATGAACTGCCGGAATTGGATGGCCTGATAGGTATATCTGCTTATCACGGCATCATAGAAGTTATCGACCGGATTGCCGCCGGAGAGAGACCGGTTTTCATTAAACCTGCCCCTGATATCTTTATAGAAAAAGGGGAAAGAGTACTTTCCACACCCTCAGGTTACGCATATCTTAAAATCACTGAAGGCTGCAATAATCATTGTTCTTATTGTGCCATCCCATTGATCCGTGGCCAGCTTCGCTCCAATAATGAAAAAGATATAGTTAAAGAAGCTGAAAATTTGTCAAAAAAGGGGATCAGGGAACTGATCATCCTGGGGCAGGATACCGCTGTATACGGACAGGATCTTGGGAGCAGCGATTTGCCGACGCTATTAAAGCAATTAAACCAGATTGAAGGAATAGAATGGATTCGCTTAATGTATCTGCATCCAGCCCATATTAATGAGGCAATAATCGAAATCATCGCCGGGAACAACAAAATAATCCCTTATCTGGATATCCCGGCCCAGCATGCTTCAGCTTCCGTGCTTAAACGGATGAACCGCAGCCATGATATGGATTATTTATATAATCTGTTTAACAGGTTAAAGACGGAGATCAGGGATTTGGTATTGCGAACTACTGTAATGACCGGATTCCCTGGGGAAAGTGAAAAAGATTTTGCTGCCCTGACTGATTTTGTGTCCAGCATTAAATTTGACTGGCTGGGTTGTTTTGCCTATAGCCCGGAAGAAGATACTGCTGCAGCACTTTTACCGGATCAGATACCGGATGAGATCAAACAAGCCAGAATGAACCAGATTTTAAAATTACAGAAAAAGATCACCCGGCAAAAGAATATCAGCCGCCTGGAGCAGACAATACCGATTTTGATCACCGGGCAGAAGAGTAGAAATCTATATACCGGAAGAGGCTATTTCCAAGCCCCGGAAGTTGACGGGATCACTATAGTCAAAACTCCTGTAAAACTGACCAAAGGAGAATTTGTTCAGGTTAAACTGAAAGGCATCCGACTTTATGATGTAATTGGCGAATTAGCAGAAGAAGTATGACGAGCAGGTTGTTACTGTTGCAGGATCATGTAGTTGGATACAGCGGTAGCAATAAGCCTGCCTTCTTTATTAAAGGCTTCGCCAATCATGTTAATGGTAGTTTTTCCTTTATTCTGGATTCGAACCACAACTTTTAAGGTGTCATCTCTAAAAATGGGCCGGTGGAAAGTTGTGCTTATATCAATGGTTACTATGGAAACTTTTTCAGTAACCATAAAGCAAAGCTGGCCAAAACTATTGTCAAAAGCGGCAACAATGAAACCGCCCTGCATGGAACCAGCCAGATTAAGAAATTTTTCTGCCACCGGATAGTTAACAATCAGGCTTTGACCCGGCAAATATTCCAGGGTTTTTTGATCCAGCAGTACTGAACATTGCGGACGATAATCAATTTTATCAAAAATCATCTTTAACAATTCTGTACGGTCAGTAATTGATTCACTCAATAATATCCCTCCTTAATAATTCTCCCTTTAATAGTTTATTATGCTTTTTACTTATATTGCAAATAAAAGGAAATAAATTATTGAACAAGGCAATCAATGCCGGTATTGCCATTTTTAAATTACAGTATAAAGCTGTTTCCTGTGATATAATGGCGGAGACAAAGGGGGGAGGCACATGGATAAACCGGTAAAAAGAATAATAGCGGCAGCAATTTCATTGCTTATAACCTGCGCCCTTTTGCTGGGAGGCTACAGCTTTTACAATAATTATATTGTGCAGAGACCTTTGCTGCAGGCATTAAATGATATTGCCGGGGTTAAAGAAGTGCAGCTTGTACAAGTTAATGATAAGTACCAGATTACAGTTGCCCTTGACCAGGCAGGTAACTTGCAAAACGTATATGTAAAGCTGGATGAAACTGCTGCGTTCTATTTGGCAAACAAGGAATTTGAACTTAAGGTAACCGACAACCGGAACAGTCAGCTGACGGATATTTATAATCAATTACAGCCCTATATTTATGAGGCTTTGGCTAAAGATAATTATATATGGCTGAACGAAGAAATAGGCAGACAAATTACCGAAACCTGTCCTGACGCAAAATATGAATTTAATATTGATGCGGACAGAATATATTTACAGTTTAACCAGGAGCAAAAAAACCTTTATGCCATAATTCCCCGGGAATTATCCGATGAGGCAGTTCAAATATGAGAGGAGGGAGCATGATGAAGGAAATAGCAGCTGGCGCCGGCATAGGGTTGCTGATATTTCTGGCCATGATTGGGGTCAATATTACCCCCCTCCTTTTTATTGCTCTGGTTGGGGGTGCTTTTTATTATTTTACCAAGACCATGGGCAAAGTGAATTTTCAGGAAATCAGCAACGAAGTGAAATACAGCAGCCCTTTAAGTTTTGACCATATCGGCGGGCAGGATACCGCTATCAAGGAATTGCAGGAAGCCCTTGATTTTGTTATCCATGCAGACGAAATCGGACGTATGGGTATCAGGCCATTAAAGGGAGTCCTGCTGGTAGGACCGCCGGGAACCGGGAAAACCCTGCTGGCCAGAGCCGCTGCCAGTTATACAAGTTCTGCTTTTATCGCTGCCTCCGGCAGTGAATTTATTGAAATGTATGCCGGCGTTGGTGCCAAAAGAGTCCGCAAATTGTTCCAGGAAGCACGCAAGAAGGCTGTACGGGAAAAGAAATCCAGTACCATAATCTTTATTGATGAGCTGGAAGTCCTGGGCGGCAGAAGAGGAAGCCACAGCGGGCATCTGGAATATGACCAGACCTTGAATCAATTACTGGTGGAAATGGATGGTATAAGTCAGGATAAAGAAACCCACATATTAGTGATCGGCGCCACCAACCGGGCTGATTTGCTGGATCAGGCTTTAATCAGACCCGGAAGGTTTGATCGTCAGGTACTGGTAAGTTTGCCGGATAAAAAGGGACGGACCCGGATACTGGAAATACATCTTAAAAATAAAAAGATTAAAGATGCGGCTTTCATTGAAGAAATAGCCCGTGCAACTTTTGGCTTTTCCGGTGCCCAAATCGAAAGTTTGGCTAACGAAGCGGCTATTCTGGCTATGCGGGAACACGCAGCAGAAATTGAAATGTATCATTTAAATGAAGCTATCGATAAAGTTATCATGGGGGAAAAATTAGACCGGCAAATATCTCCCCGGGAAATGGAACGTGTCAGTATCCACGAAAGCGGCCATGCCATTATCAGTGAATTGACCGAACCCGGGTCTGTTTCGTCATTAACTATTGTTCCCCGGGGCAAAGCTCTTGGCTTTTTGCGCAAATCACCTCAGGATGACCAGCACTTATATACTGCCGGACAGTTGGAGAAACAAATTATGGTCACGGTTGCAGGGGCGGTGGCTGAAGAAATTAAATACGGCAGCAAAAGTACCGGGGCTAAAAGTGATTTTGAACAAGCCTGGAAACTGGCCCGGGAAATCGTTGAATGCGGGCTTTCCTCATTAGGAATAGTAAACACTGAGGATACACCGCAGCAGGTAGTATATGAGCAATGCAAAAAAATTATCAGCAATATGGAAAATCAAACCCGGCAAATGTTGACTGCTCAAGCGGAGTTACTTTTTAAACTGGCTGCGTATCTGCTGACTGAGGAATCAATCGATCGGGAAACATTTTTGCTTATGAAAGCCAGCTGAAAATTAACACCTAAACCGGGGACGCCCCCGGTTTTTTTATTTTTCTGCTTTACCAATATTGCCGGCGAAAATGTATATAATAAAAAACAGATAGAAAATGAGGAGATGACGTGTTTGAAAAAGGCATTTATTATCGCGACCGGGACTGAACTGCTGCTTGGAAGTACAATAGACACCAACTCGGTTTTTATTGCTCAGCGATTAATGGAGGCAGGCATAAAAGTGATCGGCCGAACAATAGTTGGCGATCAGTATGAGGAGATTTATGCCGCTTTTGCCATGGGAGCACAGTTGGCTGACATAATCATCTCCAGCGGTGGTCTGGGCCCAACCAAGGATGATCTGACCAAAGAAACCGCTTGTGATTTTATGCAGGTGGAACTTGAAGTGATTGATGATGAAGTTGCCAAAATAAAAGAATATTTTGCCCGGCGCCGCAAACCAATGCCGGAGAGCAATATCAAGCAGGCCATGTTTCCCGGGGAAGCCATAATTTTAGCTAATAAAGTTGGTACGGCACCAGGTATGTATCTGTTTAAAGAGCAAAAAACCGTAATTGTACTTCCTGGTCCTCCCAAAGAAATGAAGAAGATGTTTTTAGAGGAAGTTGAGCCTTTATTGCAGGAGAAACTGAAACTGACCGGTAAAATAGCAGTGGCCAGAGTTATAAAAGTATTCGGCCCCGGGGAGTCGCAGGTGGAAGAAATGATCAAAGATGTCATGGATGATCCGCAGGGATGTTCTATTGCGCTGCTGGCAGCCGATGGTGAAATAAATGTGAGGATAACAGCAGAAGGGGAAGATCAGGAAGCCAGTCAAAGAATACTTGACGGATTGACGGAAAAAATCAAGGCTGATATAGGGCCTTATATTTATGGTTATGATGAGGATACATTAAGTTCTGTTGTGGCAGGACTACTGAAGGAAAAAGGTCTTACTGTGGCGGTGGCAGAATCATGCACCGGCGGATATCTGAGTAAAACCATTACAGATTTGCCCGGCAGTTCAGGTTATTTCTGGGGCGGAGCAGTCACATACAGCAATGAAGCCAAAAATAGTTTGATTGGAGTCAATAACGATATCATAAGTCATCACGGAGCAGTAAGCGAAGAGACAGCAAGGGAAATGGCATGGGGAGTAAAAAAGGCTTCGGGCAGCAACATTGCAATTGCCATAACCGGTATAGCAGGCCCGGATGGGGGGACTGACGACAAGCCGGTTGGACTGGTTTATTTAGCTGCTGTAAGTGATGAGCGGGAGAAAGTTTTCCGGGTGAATTTTAACAGCGACCGGGAGGGAAATAGGATTTTGGCAGTAAAATCAGCTTTGGATATAGTTCGCCGTTATCTGAATGATAAATAAGCGCAAATTTTTTAAAGCAGAATCCATTATATTAATTTACAAAATTAAGCAGAAATAGATTTGACATTCCTTAAATTACTATTTATAATTTTAAAAAAGCGAACATATGTTTGAGGAGGGTTATAAATGGAAAACATTATTGATCAGGGTAAAGTTGATGCCTTAAACAATACGATACGAAACATAGAAAAACAATTTGGCAAAGGTTCAATTATGAAACTTGGGGAAGCGGCTGTGATGAATGTGGAAGTGATATCCAGCGGATGTATTTCTTTGGATCTGGCTTTGGGAGTTGGAGGATTTCCGCGCGGCAGGGTAATTGAAATATTCGGCCCTGAGTCTTCCGGTAAAACTACGGTGGCTTTGCATGCTATAGCTCAGGCGCAAAAAGAAGGAGGTATGGCAGCATTTATTGATGCTGAACATGCACTGGATCCCCTCTATGCCAAACACTTGGGGGTCGACATCAATAATCTGCTGGTATCACAACCGGACAGCGGTGAACAGGCGTTGGAAATTGCTGAGGCGCTGGTGCGCAGCGGTGCAATAGATGTGGTAGTAATTGATTCGGTGGCAGCTTTAGTCCCAAAGGCTGAACTGGACGGGGAAATGGGAGATGTTCATGTGGGATTGCAGGCCCGGCTCATGTCCCAGGCTTTGCGCAAATTGACTGCTCATATCAGCAAATCAAAAGCCTGCTGTATATTTATCAATCAGATACGCGAGAAAGTTGGAGTAATATACGGCAGCAATGAAACCACTACCGGCGGCAGAGCTTTAAAATTTTATTCTTCGGTGCGTCTGGAGGTCAGAAAAGGGGAAACTATTAAACAAGGTACTGAAATGATCGGAAACCGCACCAAAGTCAAAGTAGTGAAGAATAAAGTAGCCCCACCTTTCAAAGCTACAGAATTTGACATTATGTACGGAACTGGCATATCCAAGGAAGGCGATATGCTGGATATAGCTGCTTCCATGGAAATCGTTACCAAAAGCGGGTCATGGTATTCCTTTGAAGGTGAACGTATTGGGCAGGGACGTGAAAATGCCAAAGAATATATAAAAAACAATCCAGAATTTTACTCTATGCTGGAAAAGAAAGTTAAGGATGCTATTCACAGCGTGGACGAGGTCGCCATACACAGTGAGGACATGGAATAAACAAATTACAGGATGCTTGACACTAAGCGGTAAACTAACTAAAATCTAAGGTAAGGCTACTATTGGAAGCCTTACCTTAATACTTTGACCAATTAGACTACGCTAATTAATATATATTTTTCCATTTAACTGGAGTTTGGATACATGAAGTATAGACGTATTAATCCTAAAAAAATATAGATTTATTAATGGTTGTCTGTTTAAGGTTGAGGTGAGTTATCTGTAACTTCACCTATGTTGAAATATGAATACATCGGGAAGTTGAAATGATAATTGATGCAAGGTGAGTGCTTCTTAAGAGCCGGGTTTATACTCGGTTTTTTTATGTACAAAATTAAAAAATAAGCAAATAAAATTTAGGGAGGTGGAATTATCAGTATAGAGAGTTTTATAATTACTACAATTGCTCTGGCGGTTGGATTCGCAGCAGGCTATTTTGGCAGACGTTTTATTGCCGAAGGCAAATTCGGTTCGGCAGAACAGGAAATAGCCAAATTGCTTGATGAAGCCGGCAAAGAAGCTGAAGCAATAAAAAAAGAAATATTATTGGAAGCAAAGGATGAAATTCACCGTAACCGCCAGGAAGCTGAGAAAGATATTCGTGATCGGCGGCGGGAACTGGATCGAATAGAGAGAAGGATCATTCAGAAAGAAGAAATTCTGGACAAAAAATCTGATAATATGGAAAAAAAGGAGCAGAATCTTCAGGCTAAAGAAAAAGAGGCAGACAAGACCAATAATGACCTGAAACTGATTCTGACTCAGCAGCTTAAAGAATTGGAACGGTTATCCGGTTTGACCTCAGAGGAAGCCAAGGACTTGTTGCTATCCAATATAAGCCAGCAGATAAGGCAGGAAACTGCTTTATTGATTAAAACTATTGAAAGTGAAGCTAAAGAAGAAGCCGATAAGAAAGCCAAGAACATTGTTAGTTTGGCTATTCAAAAGTGTGCTGCGGATGTAGTTTCAGAAACTACTGTTTCCGTAGTGCCATTGCCTAATGACGAGATGAAGGGCAGAATTATTGGCCGGGAAGGACGAAACATAAGGACCTTTGAAACCTTAACCGGGGTGGATTTAATTATCGATGATACACCGGAGGCGGTTATACTGTCATCTTTCGACCCGATCAGGCGCGAAGTTGCTCGTATTGCGCTGGGAAATCTGGTTACTGACGGACGCATCCACCCGGCCAGAATTGAAGAGATGGTAGATAAAGCCCAGAAAGAAATTGATCAGGAGATTCGGGAATTAGGTGAACAGGCCGCCTTTGAAGTTGGCGTACTCGGTCTTCACCAGGAATTGATCAGACTATTGGGACGATTGAAATATCGTACCAGTTACGGCCAGAATGTGCTCAAACATTCTGTGGAAGTAGCGCATTTGGCAGGAGTTATGGCAGCGGAACTGGAAGTAGATGTAACGCTGGCAAAACGGGCAGGATTGTTACATGATATCGGCAAAGCAGTTGACCATGAAGTTTCCGGTCCCCACATTGAAATCGGGGTAGACCTGGCCAAGAAATACCGGGAAAGCAAAGACGTAATCCATGCCATTGCTGCTCATCATGGCGATGTCGATTACGAGACCATTGAAGCGGTTTTAGTACAGGCAGCAGATGCCATATCGGCATCACGGCCCGGAGCCCGGCGGGAAACCCTGGAAACATATATTAAACGTCTGGAAAAATTGGAGGCCGTAGCTGAGTCTTTTGCTGGGGTAGAAAGAACTTTTGCCATTCAGGCGGGACGTGAAATAAGAATTATTGTCAAGGCAGATGAGGTCGATGATTTACAGGCTATTAATTTATCCCGGGATATTGCCGATAAAGTAGAAGCTGATCTTGAATATCCGGGTCAGATCAAAGTAGTAGTAATCAGAGAGACCCGGGCGGTAGAATACGCGAAATAATATTGCGATCGACTGCAGAGCAGCTAAAGTTAAACAGTTGCTCTGCTTTTTTTATGGGACTGCTATATTTTACCGTCAGGTAAAGAGAGGACTTTCCTTTTAATTGAAGAAATGTTTATAACATATTTATTAAGGAGAAGATGATAATGAATAACTCCAGTTTAGACATACTTATTGATGTGTCTATAAAATACCCTGAACTTAACGGGATCAAATACAAGACTGATGAACAGACCATTGCCATGAAATTTGCCCTGCAGGGAATACCGGCCGCTGATGATCTGCAGGGATTGCAAGGCAAATTATACAAAAGCTATCAAGCTTACCATGCACTTTGCGGCAGCGATCCACATATATTTGAAATAACTGCCAAAAAGTTTGAAGGAATCGTTTTTTTTACTTTATATCGTGATGAGGATACACTGACTAAAGAGGAAATTGATTTATACATAACTATATTGAAAGATGATTATGACCATTATCTGATCAAAGATAAAATAGACATGATCACAAATGATACCTATAAACAAAGCTTGAAAAAGAACTTGCTGCACAGAATCAGTCAGAGTCAAAACTGTAGCAATTTCTGGGCTTTCCGCCAGGGCGGAAAAGTTTTTGTCTTAAATAATTGATGGAGGTTCATGGGTGAATATTTTAGTTGTTGGTGATATTGTAGGAAGGCCAGGGCGCCGGGCTTTAAAAAATTTGCTGCCAGGCCTGCAAAAAAAATATAATATCGAATTTACTATAGCAAATGCAGAGAATGCTGCCGGCGGACGGGGCATAAGCCGGGAAGTCTTCACAGAAATAATGGGGGCCGGGGTTGATGTCTGTACCATGGGCAACCATGTGTGGGATAATCGCGAAATATTTTCTTTTATAGAAGATGAGCCCAGGATAGTCCGACCGGCCAATTATCCCGGAGATTGTCCCGGCCAGGGTTTTCACGTTTATACCAGCGGATTTAATAAAAAAGTTGCCGTTATAAATGTTTCCGGCCGGGTATTTCTTGATGCCCTGGATTGTCCTTTTCAAACTACAGAAACAATACTTAAGGGCCTCAATAATAAAGCCGACATTATAATAATTGATTTTCATGGAGAAGCAACCTCAGAGAAGCTTGCTTTTGCCTACAATTTCACGGGTCGGGCCGATGCGATCCTGGGAACTCATACTCATATTCAAACTGCTGACGAGAGAATACTGCCGGGGGACACTGCTTATATTACTGATTTGGGGATGACCGGACCGGTAGATTCTATATTGGGCATGGATAAAGAACAGGTTATCCGGAGATTTTTGACTCAAAGGCCGGCCAGGTTTGAAGTTGCCAAAGGTGAAGCTCAATTACAGGGGGTTATTTTGTATTTTGATGATGAGATCAATAAAGTTCTTGGCATTGAAAGAATTAGTCTTGTCAGCGATTAATATGTAATTATTGGCAGAAAGCAGTTATTAAAAAGAAGGAATTACCAAATCGATTTAGAATATACTCATAAAGAGGAGCAAGCTTTCTACATACAATAATGTTGAGGGGGGTTTTTTTTTATGGAAGTTTTAAAGGTTTCAGCTAAATCAAGTCCAAATTCCGTGGCCGGAGCGCTTGCTGGTGTTTTAAGGGAAAGAGGAGCGGCTGAGATACAAGCTATTGGCGCCGGGGCTATTAATCAAGCGGTAAAAGCTATTGCGATTGCCCGCGGTTTTGTAGCACCAAGCGGTATGGATCTCATTTGTATTCCTGCATTTACTGACATCATGATTGACGGAGAAGAAAGAACGGCTATAAAACTTATTATCGAACCAAGATAAATCATGATGATTCTGATATTTTGTTATACTTTTTACGGAATATAAAAACCTGCTTCAGGCAGGTTTTTGTTTTTTAAATGTAAGGAGAGGCCTATGCGAAAAATAGTTGATTTACATTGTGATACTATTTCTGCTTTAGTGAAAAAGCAGGAGTCCTTGAATAATAATTCCTGTCACTTTGATTTGACCCGGGCTAAAAAGTCTGGCATCTGCATACAGTTCTTTGCTCTTTTCAGCAGACCTGATGACAGTAATGCAGTATTAAGGCAGATTTTAAAACAGATAGAAAAATATTACCGTGAAATCAGCTTAAACCAGCAAGATATATACCCGCTGTCAGAGTATAAAGATGTACTCTTGCCGGCCAATATAAATAAAATTGGCTGTATATTGCATTTAGAGGGTGCAGAGGCCTTAGGCAGTGATATTGAATTAATTAATATATTTTACCGCTTAGGGCTAAGAAGCATAGGCTTGACCTGGAATTACAGAAATATGATGGCTGACGGGATCCATGAAGGTAATAATGATGGCGGTATAAGCAATAACGGACGGCAGTTATTAAAAGAACTCAGCAAGCTGGGAATAATTTTAGATTTGGCCCACCTGGGAGAAAGAAGTTTTTTTGAGGCGGTGGAATACTATGATAAACCGCTGATAGTAAGCCATGCCAATGTGAGAAATTTATGCTCCCACTCTCGCAATCTCAGTAATGAACAACTAAAAGCGCTGCAGAAAAATGGCGGAGTAGTTGGGGTTACTGCCGTTAAAGATTTTGTCGGGGGAAATGAAGCGACGATGGAAAACTTAATTGATCATATTGTATATATATCCGAGCTGATCGGAAGTCAACACGCAGCCCTGGGATCAGATTTTGACGGAGCCGACCATATGGTTATGAGTGGGATCGAGGATTATCAAAATCTGGATTACTTGTTGGAAAAGAGAGGCTTTACCGCGGAAGAAAGAGAAAACATCTTAAGCGGCAATGCCTTAAGGATAATAGAAGCAATTTTGTGTAAGGAGCAACCTGATGTTATATGATTTGCATACGCATACTAATGCTTCTGATGGCATTTTAACTTCCCGGGAGCTTATCGACAAAGCTGTTCAGACTGGTTTGGCGGGTATTGCCGTAACTGATCATGATACAGTGGCAGGGATTCAAGAGGCCTTGGATTATCAGAAAAAGTATGACAGCCGCCTGGAAGTAATACCGGGAATTGAAATGAACACCGAGAATGAAGATTGTGAAGTTCATATTTTAGGTTATTATATAGATCACCGGGACAGCATACTATGCAATCGCTTGAAGGAACTAAAGGAATCAAGACTGAACCGGGCTGTTGAAATGGTAAAAAAGCTTAGAGCTATGGGATATAATATTACTTTTGAGCAGATCAGACGGATAGCGCAGAATGATTTAATAGCCAGGCCGCATATTGCCCGGGCTTTAGTCCAGAATAACAATGTATTTTCAATTAAAGAAGCTTTTGACAAATTGATCGGCCGGGGCAAACCGGCTTATGTCCCCCGCTATAAGTTTCTTCCTGAAGAAGCACTGAATATGATCAAATCTTCCGGGGGGATCGCAGTACTTGCTCATCCCGGTTTAATAAAGAATCAGTTGCTGATTGACCAAGTCATTGCAGCAGGGATAGAAGGTATTGAAATATATTATCCGGAACATAAACCAGAGCAGATCGAAAAATATATTGCGTTAGCCTTAAGACATAATTTGCTTATCACAGGTGGGTCTGATTATCATGGCCTGAGTGGGGAAAAGGTTGCTTCCCAGCTCGGTTGCTGCGGGATTTCTGCAGAGCAGATGCAGAAAATAAGAAAATATTATGGAGAAAAGAGGCAAAAGTAGCATATTTATATAATATAAGGCAGGAATCCTGCATCAAAGTGTAGAAGTTGTAAAAAAATTTCTACTGAAAGGCAGGTATTTATGCTTAAAAAAATAGCAATAATCATAACAGTCTGCTTATTTCAATTTGCCTTGTCAGGGTCAGTGTCTGCTGCTGAAACTTACTATACGGTTAAGTCAGGAGATAATCTCTGGGATATTGCCATTAAATACGATACCAGTGTTGAGAAAATAAAGCAGTTGAATCAGCTGACTGCTGAAAGTCTGCAAATCGGGGATGTTTTATGTGTCAAAGTGACCGTTGACCAAAAACCTGCAACGGCAGCCATAACTGAAGCTGGAAGTACCTGTTATATAGTCCAGCCGGGGGATAGTCTATGGGGAATCGCTCAACGGTTCGGTACCAGTGTTGAACAAATAAAGCAGCTTAACCAGCTTACTTCTGATAACCTGCAAATAGGTTTAAAGTTATGTGTTGCAAAGAATTTAAGCCAGCCAGTTGCTGCGGCACCTCAAACCGAACCGGCAGCAGTCACTACTTCAACTGCAGCTTCGGCAAATCAGACCGAAAATTTTTATATAATCCAGCCGGGAGACAGCTTGAATAGTATTGCTGAAGCTTGTGGCACCAGCGTAACAATGCTTAAAAGAATTAATAATCTTGCTTCCGATGTAATTAATCCCGGGTGTGTATTAAAACTTTCTCTGGCAAGCGGCGATGTGTCAAGAGGAGGTTCTGCAGTTGACAATAGTATAGCGGTAAACATTCTGGCCACTGCCAGGCAGTATCTGGGCACACCTTACCGCTATGGAGGTGCGGGGCCGGGAGGATTTGATTGTTCCGGCTTTGTCCAATATGTTTATTCTGTTCATGGCTATGGTTTATACAGAACAGCAGCATCCCAGTATAGTCAGGGAGCACCAGTCAGTAAAGCTGATTTGCAGTTAGGAGATCTGGTGTTTTTCTGCTGCAGCAGTTCTTCTATTGATCATGTAGGTATTTATGCCGGCAATAATGAATTTATCCATTCATCTTCTCCGCGCAGCGGAGGAGTTATAATGACCAGTCTGAATGATAGTTATTATTTAAACAGTTATGCCGGGGCAGCAAGGATTATCCGGTAAAATATTAAGTAACAGTTTATTCAATAGTGATGGAGGATTAAATGCAGGAAGATATTTTTATAATGTCGCGAAGTATAATGGACAGCAATGAGTGGAAAGAGCTGGAACGCAAAGAAAACGAACTGGGCAGTGAAAAAGTACTGGAAGAAATTATTGGCAAAAGAATCTGGAGCAATGCTGAAATAATATGGATCCTGAGAAGATTGATCTATTTTTATGGTAAAAAAGACAAACTTCTTAAAATAGCTCCTCCGGAGCGCTTGCTCACTAATATAGCAGATGTGCTGCGGACCTTGTTTATACTATATGATACCCTTGATCCTGACCTGGATGACAATTTAAGAAGTTATGTTTGTTCCAAACTTACAGATGCCACTTGGGGAATCAGCAGCCGTACCAGAATCTATTTGGAAAAACTAGCGGATAATTTGGATTAATATAAAAAAGGCTTGAAGAGCGGAACTTGAAATGTTCCGCTTTTATTTTTTATAAAAAAAGGAAAATAATTCTGCCTTGTCGAATCCATTACCAGATATTCACTGTGGAGGAATTCTATGAGTGATACAAATCGCGAACAACATTTAAAAAGGATAATGACTTTGGAAACAAGAATCGCCGGTTGTAAACGCTGTATTTCTCAGAATCGCTGTTACAGCAAACCATCACTGGGCAAAGGAGATTTAAAACCGGAAATATTGATGGTTTTCCAGTCAGAGGGCAATCGGCATAAGGAAATGAAGAATTATATTGAAATCAGGCAAATGCTTAAAAAAGAGTTAGCCCAGAATAAAATTTATCACACCTTCATGGTCAGATGTCAGCCTAATCATTGCTGGCGTATCGATGATATGGAGGGAATAGTGGTCAGAAACTCTGATGATTACGAAACACAATGCCGTTTTAAAGAGCCGGTCTGCGAAGGAATTCCAATCATGCCGGCTGAAACAGAAATAATTTCCTGTCTGCCGTATTTGTTGGAAGAAATAGATATATTGGCTCCCAACACTATTATTATGTTCGGAAAAAGAACGGCCAGGTTTGGACTAAAGGCGGTCGGTATTCTGGAGGAACCATCAATTCCCGGCTTTTATCTGAATAATAACCGGCGTATTTTTACTACGGTAGAAGAAAATAATTTTACCATTGAAGATGCCAAAAAACTGGCTGGTTTTATAACCACACGGCAGGCTGATTTGGCTTAAACCAGCTTAAGACTGTCAAAACAGCATTCAAGGGTGCAGTTGATTTCTTTTACTGTGGCTGTATTGTTTAACAGGCACTTGGCTGGTACAGGCTAAATAACTGCATATATTTCTGCATGATAATACTTAAGGATAAGCATTGGTTTGTCCTTAAGTAATTTTATTTTTGGCTCCGGAATAGTATTTTCAAAAAGGTCAGCGGAGGAAACCTGAATGAAAAATAATGACTGGAGTCAAATAACAGTAAATGATGCAATAAAGAGGCAAAATTCCAGTCTGGAAAATGGCCTTACTCATAAAGAAGTAAAAATAAGACAGACAGTTGCCAGAAATATTCTGGAAGCAGGAAAAGCTTTTAATCCTCTGGTACTGTTCCTGCATCAATTTACCGATACGATGGTTTTGGTTTTATTGGGAGCAACGGTTTTGTCAGGCCTTATCGGGGCAATGGAAGATGCGATAACAATAATGGCTATTGTAACTATCAATGCGGTGCTGGGATTTATCCAGGAATATCGCGCTGAAAAGTCCCTGGAAGAAATAAAAAAATTATCTGCACCTTTTACCATGGTATTAAGAGAAGGCAAAAAAATTAAAATACCTACCGCCGATTTAGTTCCCGGGGATATGGTATTCCTGGAAACCGGGGATAAAATACCAGCCGATATCAGGCTGGCTGCAACTCACAACCTGGAAATCGATGAGGCAATTTTAACCGGAGAGTCAGCGCCGGCGGCTAAAAAGGCTGACATAATTTTAGACCCCGCAACTCCTATAGCCGAAATATCCAATATGGCCTTTATGGGGACTGCAGTTACCAAAGGCAGGGGTATGGGCCTGGTAATAGCCACTGGCATGGAAACAATTATGGGGGAAATTGCCCATATTATCAAAAATACCGGCAGCGGCATGACGCCTTTGCAGATCAAGCTGGATCAGTTGGGAAAAATTCTGATCGTATTATGTATAGCGGTTTGTTTGGCAGTTGTATTATTAGGCATTTATCGGGGGGAAGCCAGCATCACTATGCTGCTGGCGGGAATAAGCCTGGCTGTTGCGGCCATACCGGAAGGACTGCCGGCTATTGTAACGGTAGTATTAGCTCTAGGCATCCAGCGCATGGCCAAACATAATGCAATAGTCCGGAAATTACCGGCAGTAGAAACTTTGGGCTGTACTACGGTTATTTGTTCGGACAAAACCGGCACTCTGACCCAAAACAAAATGACAGTTAAAAAACTGGCAACTTTGGAAAGGAGCGTAGCTGTCAGCGGGGACGGTTATGATATTCAGGGCAGTTTTTGTGTAGACGAGCAAATGATTAAACCCTTAAGTGACAAAGCTGTAAGTATGCTGATCAAAGCTGCCTGGCATTGCAACAATTCAACTTTTAATCTGAACGGCAAAAAAGCTGAGACTTTTGGTGACCCGACTGAAATATCCCTGCTGGTCCTGGCCAGGAAAGCCGGAATTAAAGAGGAGTCATTGCGTATAAAAGAAATCCCCTTTGATTCAGAACGAAAAAAGATGACAGTAGTTATTAAAGAAGATGGCGAGGGAGTAGTTTTAGTTAAAGGAGCCCTGGAAGAAATCATAAAAAATTGCCGCCGGGTTATCAAGGGGCAGCACACAGTCAAGCTGGGCCCGGACGAAATCAAAACCATAACCAGCCTCCAGGACGAATGGGGCAAACAAGCTTTGCGGGTATTAGGCTTTGCTTATAAGATAATTGCTTTAAAAGATCTTAATGGTATGTCTGACCAGGAATTGGAAAGTGAGCTTGTATTAATTGGTATGGCAGGCTTAATAGATCCTCCCCGCCCGGGAGTGGAAAAAGCGGTACAGGCATGTTTGGGTGCCGGAATTATTCCCATTATGATTACCGGAGATCATCCGGTTACAGCTATTGCCATTGCTCGCGAGATAGGACTGGCTGAAGGCCAGCAGGTTATTACCGGTCATCAGATCGACCATCTAAGTGATGCCGAGTTATACCGGCAGGGACTGGCCAGCAGGGTATTTGCCCGGGTATCTCCCCAGCATAAAAGCCGCATCGTCAAAGTATTTCAGCAAAATAACCATGTTGTAGCCATGACCGGTGACGGAGTCAATGATGCACCGGCCGTAAAGGCAGCAGATATCGGTATTGCCATGGGCATAAACGGCACCGAAGTAACCAAGGAAGCATCAGCCATGGTTCTGGCTGATGATGATTTTTCTACCATAATAAAAGCGGTACATGAAGGCCGGGCTATTTATGATAATATCCGCAAATTCCTGCGTTATTTACTGGGCTGTAATATTGGTGAAATCCTGGTTATGTTTCTGTCCTCTTTAATAGGCATGCCGCTGCCGCTGCTGCCTATACAAATTTTGTGGGTAAACCTTATTACCGATGGCTTGCCGGCTATGGCCCTGGGAATGGAACCGGCCGAGCCATTTATCATGCAAAGAAAGCCCCGGGAGAAAAATGAAAATATATTTGCCCATGGACTGGGCTGGATAGTTATGAGGCGCGGTTTTTATATCGGTATCATTACCTTGCTGGCTTTCGGCCTGGGCATATTATACTGCCGCTGTCTGGGGAGCAATAATATAAGTATTGCCCGAACTATGGCTTTAAGCACCCTGGTATTTGCTCAGCTTTTTTATGCCTTTGAATGCCGCTCGGAGAAGTATTCCCCCTTCGAGTTGGGCTTTTTTACCAACAATTATTTGATTATAGCAGTTGTGATTTCCAGTCTTATGCAATTAGCCGTAGTCTATTGGCCGCCATTGCAGAATGTATTTCAGACTGCACCCCTTGAAGGGTGGCAGTGGTTAATAATTATTGCCTTTGCCGGCGGCAGGTTTATCGGTAAATATATTATATATGTAGTGCAAAGTCTCCGCTGCCTTATGCATAGACAACAAATTGAAAATCAGGCATAAATTAAGGGGAAGATAATAAAAAATAACCTTGGGCACAATTACTTTCGACCGGTTAACATTGCTAGCTGAAGCATTATCAGCTATAATTCCAATAAATAACCAACCAGAATTATTATTTTTAATGTTATAGGAAAGGTAGAGCAGATAATGATAAAAAGCATGACAGGCTTCGGCAAGAGCCAGGTAGAACAACAGGGCTATTCAGCAACTTGTGAAGTAAGGGGTGTTAATCATCGCTATTTTGATCCGCATATTCGCATATCACGGCGCTACATGTTTTTAGAAGACCGTATCAAAGATGAAATAAAGCAATTTGTTACCCGGGGCAGAATTGAAATGACGATTAATATTGAGAAAACCGGAGAATCTGCGAGAAATATTAAAGTTGACAATGATTTGGCGATGGCTTATTATAAATATTTGAAGGAATTAGCAGAAAAGCTAAATATTTCGCCTGATTTAAGGGTTATTGATATTTTCCGCCTTCCGGAAGTTTTCGATGTAAGTGATGACGAAGAAGACCTGGAGTTGGTTTGGTCCGTACTTAAAGAAGCGGTAAGACAAGCTATGGACAGCATGGCAGATATGCGGAGTAAAGAAGGCCTGATTTTAGCGCAGGACATTCTGGAACGGAATGACCTTATTTTAACAATGGTTAATCAACTGGAAGAATTTGCACCTCAGGTTGCCAGCGACTATAAAGATAAATTACGCAAAAGAATAACAGAGTTGGTTGGCCAGGATTTGGCAGACGAGCAGCGTATAATTCAGGAAGCGGCTATTTTTGCTGACAAGGCCAGTATAACCGAGGAGATCGTACGTTTAAAGAGCCATATCAAACACTTTACCGGGTTTATAAATGATGGTGAAGCGATTGGCCGTAAATGTGACTTTCTGATCCAGGAAATGTTCCGGGAGATAAATACCGTAGCATCCAAGAACAATCATCTGGAGATGAGCCGCATAGTAGTTGACGTAAAAGCAGAACTGGAAAAAATAAGAGAACAAATTCAGAATATAGAATAAAATAGGAGGTGATTCCGGATTTTGGTCCGGAAATTTATGGACATTAAGCTGGTTAACATTGGATTTGGCAATATTGTTGCCGCGAATCGCATAATTGCTATTGTCAGTCCTGAATCTGCGCCTATCAAGCGTATAATCCAGGAGGCCCGCGAGAAAGGGATGCTGATTGATGCCACCTATGGAAGAAGGACCCGGGCAGTAATTATTGTTGACAGTGCCCATGTAGTGCTATCGGCAGTACAGCCTGAAACAGTAGCTAACCGTTTAGGCTCAAAGGATGATGAAGCTTAACAGCAGGAAAGTGATATGAAAATGACCAGAAGGGGCATTTTATTTATTGTTTCCGGTCCATCGGGAGTGGGCAAGGGCACGATTAAAAAAGCGGTTTTATCTTTGGTTGGTGATTTGCAGGAATCTATTTCTGCCACTACCCGTAAACCCAGGAACGGGGAAGTTTATGGCCGCGAATACTTTTTTCTTTCAGAAAATGAATTTAAGGCTTTGATCGAGCAGGACAAATTTATCGAATGGGCCAATGTTTATTCCAATATGTACGGAACTCCCCGTGAATTTGTAATGAAAACCATGGAACAGGGGAAAGATGTTTTATTGGAGATCGATATCCAGGGGGCTTTACAGGTAAAAGCCACCATGCCCGAGGGGGTTTTTATTTTCATAGCTCCGCCATCCATTGATGTTTTAATTGACCGGCTTGGCAACCGGGATCAGGATTCTCCCGAAAGTATTGCCGCCCGTTTAGCTGCCAGTGAAAAAGAGATGTCTTATATGCCCGAATACGATTATGTGGTCATAAACGATAAGCTAAATGATGCGGTAAAAAAGACTGAAGCCATAATAATAGCGGAAAGATGTAAAATAAGTAATATGAATATGGGGTGATAAATTGATACCACCGTCAACCAAAGACATCATCAATGTAAGCAGCAGCAAATACGCGGTTGTAATAGCTGTAGCCAAAAGAGCCCGCGAATTATCCGAAGCTAAAAAGGATGATGAAAACTATCGCCTGTCAACGATGGTAACGGATGCTTTAAATGATGTTTTGACCGGCAGGATTAAAATAGGCTGATAATTTATAACGGGGGGGTGTTACAATTTGCCCATGACAATTGGTATGGGAATTACCGGTGGCATTGCTGCCTACAAAATAACTGATCTGGTCAGCAGATTTAAAAAAGCTGGATATGAAGTTATAGTTATGATGACTGAGGGAGCAACCAAATTTATAACGCCTTTAACCATGAAAACTATATCCGGCCATGAAGTACTGACAGATTTATGGCAGGACAGCCAGGAATGGAAAGTCCAGCACATAGGAGTTGCTGAACAGATCGATGTACTGGTAATTGCTCCGGCTACTGCCAATATAATAGGCAAAATGGCTAATGGTATAGCAGATGACCTGTTGTCAACTGTATTTCTGGCTAATACTGCGCCGGTAATTGTAGTCCCGGCGATGAATACTAATATGTATCAAAACCCTGTGGTTCAGGACAATATTAAAAAGCTTATCAATTACGGCTTAACAGTTCTGGAACCGGAAAGCGGAGAACTGGCCTGTGGAGTTACCGGACCCGGGAGACTGCCGGACATCGATATTATTTTTCAGGCTGTCATGGAAAAATTGCATCCTAAACAGGATCTTAAAGGAAAAAGGCTGATGGTAAATGCCGGAACTACCTGCGAAGATATTGATCCGGTAAGGTTTATAGCCAACCGGTCAACCGGAAAAATGGGAATAACTATTGCTGAAGCTGCAGCCAAACGAGGGGCTGAGGTAATATTGGTATGCGGCAACTCTCCACATGAACCCCCGGGAGGGATAGAGTTCCATTCCGTTTGGGGGGCAGAGGAAATGTGTGCCGTAATGATGGAAAAACAGCCCTATTGTGATATTATTATCGGGGCGGCAGCGGTAGGTGATTTTAAGATTGCCAAAATGGCTGAACAAAAATTAAAAAAAGCTGACGATAAATCAATTCAACTGGTGCTTGAGCTGGTTGGCACCCCGGATATTTTAAAAGAATTAGGCAGGAGAAAAAAAGAGCACCAGATAATGGTGGGGTTTGCCGCTGAAACAGAGAACGTTTTAGAAAATGCCAAAAAGAAATTGAAAGCCAAGAATTTGGATTTTATTGTAGCTAATGATGTAACTATGGAAGGAGCAGGTTTTGCTTCTGATACCAATATAGTTACTTTTATTGACAATGACGGTGATATTGAAGCACTGCCCCAGATGAGCAAGCGCCATGTTGCGGAGGCCATTCTGGATAAGGCAGTAGGTTTAATGCAAAAATAATGTGGTGAGGGGATGAAAAACTTGTCAAAAAATCTTTTTACTTCAGAAGCTGTAACCGAGGGCCATCCTGATAAAATTGCCGATCAGATATCAGATGCTATTTTGGATGCGTTAATAGGACAAGACCCAAATGCCAGAGTAGCAGCGGAAACCATGGTTACTACCGGGATGGTTTTTGTATCAGGTGAAGTGACGACTGATTGTTATATCGACATCGCCAAACTGGTAAGGAATACGGTGCAGGAAATTGGTTATACCCGGGCCAAATATGGCTTTGACAGTGAAACCTGCGCAGTTATCACTTCCATTGACGAACAATCCGGTGATATAGCTATGGGAGTGGACAAAGCTCTCGAAGCTAAAAAAGGGGAAATGTCTGAACAGGATCTGGCAGCAATTGGTGCCGGAGATCAGGGTATGATGTTCGGTTATGCCAGCAATGAAACTGATGAAATGATGCCTATGCCGATCCTGCTGGCCAATAAAATGGCCAGGAGATTAGCTGATGTCCGCAAAGAAGGCATACTCGCTTATCTGCGTCCCGACGGGAAAACCCAGGTAACAGTAGAATATCAGGATGACAAACCGGTAAGAATTGATACCATAGTTGTTTCTACCCAGCATCATCCGGATGTTACTCCGGCAACTATCGAGAAGGACATTATTGAGCATGTAGTTAAGTCAGTTATTCCAGCCAATATGCTGGATGAAAATACCAGATATTTTATCAATCCTACCGGCAGGTTTGTTATTGGCGGTCCCCAGGGAGATTGTGGTCTGACCGGCAGAAAGATAATCGTTGATACTTATGGCGGCATGGCCAGACATGGCGGAGGGGCTTTTTCCGGGAAAGATCCTACTAAAGTAGACCGTTCGGCCGCATATGCAGCCCGCTATGTAGCCAAGAACCTGGTAAAAGCTGGAGTTGCTGATCGTTTGGAAATTCAGCTGGCTTATGCTATTGGGGTAGCAAATCCTGTTTCCATCCGGGTTGACACCTTTGGCACCAACAAGATACCCGAAGATAAAATTATTGAACTGGTAAGGAACAATTTTGATTTAAGACCAGCAGCTATAATTAAAAATCTGGATTTGCGCCGGCCAATTTACAAAAAAACTGCTGCTTACGGACATTTCGGGCGTAATGACGAAGATTTTACCTGGGAGAAGACTGACAAAGCTGCAGCTATCAAAGAACAGGCAGGCTTGTAAAAAGCTCTGTGCATTTGGTCAAGCAGGACGGCAAACTGCCAGGCAGATGACATCAGCAAAAGACCAAGGTTTAGAAAGAAGCCCGTTAATGAGGCGTACAAAAGTACGTTGACTTTAGCGGGCTTTTTAAAATATCGTTTTTATTATCGGTAGCCTTATACTTTTACATTAAAAACATTAATTTTTTTAAAGGAGGCTGAAATGCTCACAGCCGAAGTTCTGATCAATCTACCTGCCACCAAATTTAATCATGCTTTTTTCTATGCGGTACCGGAGCATCTGGCCGGGCAGATCGAATTTGGTCAGCGGGTCTTGGTGGAATTTAATGGCCGGCTGCTTCAAGCATATGTGGTGGGAGTCAAAAATGAAGAGACGGCCGGTGAAATAAAACCGGTGCTTGAAATACTGGATCCGGAACCGGTTTTTGACCAGAAGTTATTGGGATTAGCCCAATGGCTGGCGGATTATTATCTTTGTACTGTACCGCTGGCTTTGAAGACTATTATTCCCGGTATTATGGATAAAAAAGGCCCGGCTGAAATCACCGCCCGCTTCGGTGTTGAGACTCTGGCAGAAGTAACCCGTCAAAATCCCGGCCTGGAAGAGTTATTGAAAAAGCTGGCTGAAGTCAAAAGCATGGAAATAAAGGCAGCGCTTGAGTTTGCAGCCTATGATGAGCTTATTGCTTTAGCTGAGCAGGGAATAATAAGTATAGTACAAAAATACTCTGCTTACCGGCCCGCCATGACTGATTATGTTTATAGCCTGGGAATTATGCAAAATGATAAATGGGAGCAGATGCAAAAGCGTGCACCCCGCCAGGCAGAAGCAATAAAATACCTCATGGAAAAAGAATTTGTGGATAAGAAAGTACTTGAATCGATCATTCCTGCTGCCAGTCTTAAGGTGCTGCTTGATAAAGGCTGCATAAAACTGGAGAAGAAAAGGCCGGCTAAGCAGGAAGAGGCAAAAATTCTGACCGGGGAACAAAGCCATGCCCTGGCAGAAATATTGGCTTTAAGTAAAAAAGGCGTATTTCAGGAAATATTATTATTTGGCGTGACCGGCAGCGGTAAGACCGAAATTTATCTGCGGGCAGCCGAAGAGATCATAAAAAAAGGCCGTAAGGTAATAGTACTGGTACCGGAAATTGCTTTAACCAGCCACCTGGTGGACACCTTTGCTGCGCGGATAGAAAACCTGGCGGTTATACACAGTGCTGTATTGCCTTCAGAACGATACCAGCAGTTCAAGCAGATAAAAAACGGCGAAATCGATCTGGTGTTAGGGACCCGCTCCGCCATTTTCGCTCCTTTGCCTGACATAGGGCTGATTATACTGGATGAGGAACAGGAAAGCAGTTATAAAAACGAAGAAACACCAAAATATCATGCCCGTGATGCTGCCAGAAAGCGTGCTGAAATGGATTTAGCCTTAATGGTGTTGGGAACTGCGACTCCGGCAACAGATACTTTTTATAAGGCCGTCAGCGGCAAGACCGGTTTGCTGATACTGGAAAACCGCCCCGGCCAGGCAGAGCTGCCCAGGATTCTTATAGCCGACCGGCGCGGAGAATCGGGAAGAACCAGGTACCTGAGCCTGTCGCCGCTGCTGCAGGAAAAATTGACGGTCAATATTAAAAATGGTGAACAAAGCATATTGCTGATCAATCGCCGGGGATATTCACCTGTGACAATTTGCCGGCAGTGTGGTAACATTTTTTCATGCCCTTCCTGCTCGGTAGCTATGACTTATCATCAGGATCTGCATAAAGAGATATGCCATTATTGCGGGTATGAGAAAGAAATCAGCAGTCACTGCCCGGAATGCGGCAGCAAATACGTGCAGCAGCTGGGTTACGGCACCCAAAAAGTTGAAGAGGAAATCAAAATTCTTTTCCCTGAAGCATCAATTGCCCGACTGGATATGGATGTGAGCATGAAGAAGGGGCAGCGAAAAGAAATTTTAAGTAAAATGAAAACCAAACAAATCGATATCCTGGTTGGCACCCAGATGGTTGCCAAAGGATTTGATTTTCCCGATGTATCTTTAGTAGGTATAATAGATATAGATAACATGCTGAATTTTCCCGATTACCGGGCGGCGGAAAGGTGCTTTCAGCTCATTGTCCAGGCGGCAGGACGCGCCGGTCGGGCACAGCTTCCCGGAGAAGTCGTTATCCAGACTTATAATGGGGACCATGAAGTTATAAAATTTGCCGCCCGGCAGGATTATTTCAATTTTTATACTTATGAAATAAGCAACAGAAGAATTTTGGAATACCCGCCCTTTAAAGAAATATTGCGGATTGTAATCAGCTCCAGCCTGGAGGCTCAGGCGAGAAACGAAATGGGGCAGCTTAAAATGCTGATCGAGGAAATAGTTGATGCTACGGAGACCGAAGTCGATATACTTGGCCCGGCGCCAGCACCCCATTATAAAATAAAAGACCGTTATCGTTATCAAATATTGATAAAAGCCGATGACTTCTGGCTGTTAAACAGTATCGGCAAACAAGTCCTGGCTAATAGAAAAGATTTTAAAGCTAAAATGGAGCTGGATATTAACCCGGTAAATATAATATGAGGTGATAAAATGGCAGTGTATCAAATAGTAACTGAACCGGACCCAACTTTGCGCACTCAATCAAAACCGGTTAAAAATTTTAATGACGGGGTACTGCGCGTTTTGGACAATATGCGCGAAACCTTGTATGCTTTTGACGGGGTGGGCCTGGCAGCAATTCAGATAGGAGTGCCCAAACGCATGATAGTTGTTGATCCCGGAGACAATTATATTGAACTGATCAATCCGGTCATCTTATCCAGAGAAGGGGAGAAAAAAGCCAGCGAAGGCTGCCTGAGTGTGCCCGGCAAGGTTGGGCTGGTCAATCGGGCTCAAAAAGTAACGGTCAAAGCATTAAATCGTGCAGGAGAAGAATTCACGGTCGAGGCGGAGGACTTATTTGCCAGAGTACTGCAGCATGAAATAGACCACCTGGAGGGCATTCTTTTTATCGATAAAGCAACCCATCTGAGTGTCGAGAAGTAAGCATTAAGGAGATACGATTTGAGAATAGTTTTTATGGGTACTTCACAATTTGCTGTGCCCACGTTGGGAAAATTGATCGACAGTCCATATGAGGTAGTGGGGATAGTAACACAGCCAGACCGGCCTAAAGGACGCGGGAACAAAGTTGCCGCTTCTCCGGTCAAGGAAAAAGCCATCTCCCATGACATTTCTGTATTTCAGCCGGCCAGGATAAAAGCACTGGAAGCCATAGATTATATTACCGACTGGCAGCCGGATTTGATCGTTGTCGTTGCATACGGGCAGATAATTCCCCCGGCCATTTTACAGCTGCCATCCTATGGCTGCATTAATGTTCATGCTTCCCTTCTGCCTAAATATCGAGGTGCGGCTCCCATTCAAAGATGCCTGATGAACGGAGAAAAGAAAACTGGTGTAACAACGATGTTTATGGATGAAGGTCTGGATACCGGCGACATCTTGCTGCAACAGGAAGTCATAATCAATGATGACACCGCATACGGGGAACTCCATGATCATTTAGCCGCTGCCGGTGCAGATTTATTGATGACTACCATTAAAAAACTTAAGTCCGGAACCCTTATTCGCCGCAGACAAAATGATGATGAATCTACTTATGCAGCAATGATAACCAAAACCGATGAGTTTATTAACTGGCAGGATAAGGCAGAGAAAATATTTAATCAGATAAGAGCATTAAATCCACAGCCAGGAGCATCAACGCTCCTTTTGGGGGAGACCTTGAAAATATTTAAAAGCAGGATAGTAACTCACCCCCAGATTGGAGATCCAGGCGTAATTACTGCGGTATTGCCGTCGGGTTTTATAGTTCAAACCGGGGATAAAGCTTTGGAAATATTGGAAGTGCAAAAAGCCGGGAAAAAAAGAATTGACGCCCCGGAGTTCTTAAAGGGACATTGTTTATCAGCAGGCATTATGCTGGGCAAGGGCAAGCAGGAATAAGATAATGGAAACGAAAAAGCGGATTTATGTGGGATTGCTGGGAGCCAGCCTGTTGGTTCTGGTTCTGGTAATAGCACTTTTGTGGTACTTATTTAATAATCACCAGCTTTTAGTTAATCAGGTATTACTGACGGTTATTGTTACCTTGGCAGGTGTGATGCTTTTAATGCTGGGAATCGGGATAACTGCCATTGTAATCATGATTATCCGGGGCAAACCATCACCTTTGCTCGAAATGTTGAGCCGCTTCTCCAATGATGTTTTATTCCCGCTGGCGGTTATGATCGGCAAAATATTTGGTATTAAGCGGGAAAAAGTTCTGGGTTCTTTTATTGCGGTAAATAATTTTTTAGTCAGCGGCAGAATCGATTATATCCGCCCCGAAAAAATATTGATATTACTGCCCCATTGCATTCAAAACTCCGATTGTCCGCATAAGATCACTATTGATATAAATAATTGCAAAAATTGCGGTAAATGCAAGATTGGTGAACTGAAAGAGATGGCGGCCAAATATGGAGCAAATATCAAAGTTGCTACCGGCGGCACTCTGGCCCGTAAGTTTACTGAAGATGTCCGTCCGCAGGGAATAGTAGCAGTAGCCTGCGAGCGTGACCTTTCGGCCGGCATTCAGGACAGCGGGCCTTTGCCGGTTATAGGGGTATTAAACTGCAGGCCGAATGGTCCCTGTATAAATACTGATGTCAGCCTGTCGGCAGTAGAGAATGCAATTAAGACTATTTGCCATCAATAATATCAAAATGTGGTTCATATTAAGGAGGAAAACATTTGACGGTCAGCCGGAGCCTTAAAACAAGTGAAGCCAGACAACTGGCAGTCGAGTTGCTGTATAATATTTTGGAAAAAGGGGCTTTTGCCAATTTAAGCCTGGAAAAAGAGCTGGCGGGATCGCCGCTTACAAGCGCCGATAAAAATCTGGTAACTGAAATTGTAAATGGCACTGTCCGCATGTTGAAGCACCTTGATTGGGTGCTTGATCTGTTTTTAAACAGTGATATAAATAAAATAAACCCCTGGCTGCGCACGATTCTCAGGATGACTCTTTATCAGATTTTGTTTATGGACAAAATCCCTGCCTATGCCGCAATAGACGAGGCGGTATCCTTGACCAGGCATAAAACCAATAAAAACCTCAGCCGGGTCACCAATGGCGTATTAAGGAACCTGATACGCAAAGCAGCGGAGATAACCTATCCGGAAGCTATCACTGAGTATCTGGCGGTTTACTATTCTCATCCTGAATGGATAGTGACCCTGCTGCTTGATAAATTCGGCAGTGCAGTTACAGAACAGATTTTAAAGTATAACAATTCACCCCCCGGTCTGATGTTAAGACACAATCAACTGCGGGGAAACCGGCAGGAGCTTATCAAGATTTTACAGCAGCAAGATATAAACTGCCTGGTTAGTGACAGGACCCCCTGGGCAGTTGCCGTAAAGCAATTGAATATCCCTTTGGAGAAAACTGATGCTTTTTTACAGGGCTGTTTTTATGTACAAAATGAAGCTTCCATGCTGGCTGCTTCCATTCTTCAGGCAGCGCCCGGTCAAACCGTTTATGATTTATGCAGCGGGGTAGGAGGAAAGACTACCCACATGGCAGAAGTGATGCAGAATAAAGGAGTCATAAAGGCTTACGAGCTATATGACAAAAAAATAAAACTGCTGAAAAAAAATTGTGATAGACTGGGAATAAATATAGTTGATGTCAATGCGCAGGATGTGCTGGCAATTGACGAAGGCACCAGGCTGGCGGACCGGGTCTTGCTCGATGCTCCCTGCTCGGGGCTGGGAGTATTAAAGCGGCGCAGTGACATGAGGTGGCGGCGAACCCCGGACAGCGTTCTGCAATTGACCAGACTGCAGTCAGATTTGCTTAACAAAGCCGGCCGGTTAGTTGACCGGGGAGGGTTATTGCTGTATGCTACTTGTACTGTTAACGACAGCGAAAATGAAAACATCGTTATACAATTTTTACAGCAGAATCCAGCTTATGAGCTGGAAAGTTTTGACCGGGAAATTGCGTATTTTGCATTAGATGATGGTGACAGCCGATGTGCTGCCAGGGGGATGCTGACGATTATTCCGGGCAAGTACGAAACTGACGGTATGTTTTATGCTTTAATGAGGAGGAAATTTTAAAAACCCATGGAAACAGAAAAAATTGAACTGCTGGGCAAGAGTTTGCCCGAACTGGAAGAGTTCGCAGTTGGCTGCGGTCAGCCTAAATATCGTGCCCGGCAGTTGTTTAAATGGATATATTACAAAGAAACGGTATCCTTTTATGAAATGACGGATCTGCCCAAAGAGCTTAGAGTTTATTTTGATGAAATCGCGAAAATATCAATGCCGCGGGTTATGAAGCAAAGGGTAGCCCAGGATGGTACCCGCAAGTTCTCCATGGAACTGGAAGACAAGAAAAGAATTGAAACCGTAGTAATACCCCACAATGCCGGTAAACAAAGCCAATATACCTTGTGTATTTCCACCCAGGTAGGATGTCCCATTGGTTGTCTGTTTTGTGCCACCGGGCAGTCAGGATTTCAGAGAAATCTGACCTTTTACGAAATAATCGGGCAGGTATTAGGTTCCAAAAAAGAAATACAAAAGCGCTTAAAAAGCGACGATGATGACATAATAAGCAATATTGTCTACATGGGCATGGGTGAACCGCTTTTAAACTATGAAGAGACTTTAAAATCAATATATATAATAAATGATCCCAAAGGGATAAATATAGGCCAAAGACATATTACTATTTCCACCTGCGGCGAGGTAAAAGGCATACAGCAATTGGCTGCGGCGGATTTGCAGGTTACTCTGGCCATATCACTCCATGCCGCCAACGATAATTTAAGAGACCGTTTAATACCATTGAATCGAAAATACCCTTTGGCTCAGCTGATGAAAGCGGCGGAAGATTATATAGCTAAAACCAATCGCCGGGTAACTTTCGAATATATTTTGCTGGATGATGTCAATAACAGTTATCAGGATGCAAAGAATTTAATTAAACTTGTAAAACCTTTGATGGCTAATGTCAACATAATTCCCTATAATAGTGTTAACGGGTTGGATTTCAGTCAACCAGACAAAGATAAGGTTATGCAGTTTTATAATTGGTTGCTCCAGGGAGGATTAAATGTCACCTTGCGCGAGGAGAAGGGCGCAGATATTGAAGCTGCCTGCGGACAACTGGTTATGAAGAGAAGCGGTAAAAGTCAACAGTAACCGGATCGAGGTGTATTTATGCAGGCGGCGGGAATTTCACATATCGGCCTGGTGCGCAAAAAAAATGAAGATAAATATATAATGGATCTTCAGCAGCAATTATTTGTTATCTGTGACGGCATGGGAGGGCATAAAGGCGGTAAAGTTGCTTCGGCTATAGCAACCCAGGTGATTGAACGCCATTTTATCACCAGTGATGTAACGGATAAAATGGCAGCTTTAAACGCAGCTATTAAAGCAGCCAACCTGAAAATATGGCGGGTTGGCAGCAAGAAAGCCGAATTTCACGAGATGGGTACCACTGCAACTGCTGCTGTTATTGAAGATGATCGCCTTTTGATTGCCCATGTGGGGGACAGTTCCTTATTTCTGCTGCGGGATAACCAGATCGCAAAAATAACTGTTGATCACACTTTAGCCCATCAGATGGTTATTGACGGCCTGTTGAAAGAAAGTGAAGTCCGCACCTGCTCTTATAATCATATTTTGACCAGGGCAGTTGGGGTTCAGGAAAACGTAAAAATTGACAACTATACTGAGATCATTCAGCCGGGAGATCATATAATCATCTGCAGTGACGGGCTGACTGACATGTTGGAGGAAGATGAAATATCAGCAATAACCAGTGAAAATAATATTGCTGCTGATGCTGAAAAAATAGCTGAGACACTTGTTGCTACCGCCCTTAATAAAGGCGGGTATGATAATATAACAGTTATAGTCCTTTATATATGATATGGGAGGTATAGCTTTGAGCAGGACTTTATTAGGTGATCGCTATGAAATACTGGAAATAATCGGGGAAGGCGGTATGGCTATTGTTTACAAAGCGCGTGACATTACTCTTGATCGCGTGGTAGCAATAAAAGTACTGAAAGACGAATTCGACAATGATCCTTCATTTGTAGAAAGATTTAAGATTGAAGCACTGGCAGCGGCTAAATTATCGCATCCCAATATCGTTAATATATATGATGTCGGACAGCAAAACAATAAACATTATATTGTAATGGAATATGTGGAAGGCAAAACCCTGCAGGAAACTATCTCTTCCCAGGGATTAATGCCGGTAACCAAGGCGGTTGATATTGCGGCTATGATTTGTGACGGCCTGCAGGCAGCCCATGAGAAAGGTATAATCCACCGGGATGTTAAGCCCCATAATATATTAATAACCAACTCTGGCATAGTAAAAGTTGCTGATTTTGGTATTGCTCAGGCTATCAGCAAGAAAACCCTGACTTTTAACGGACATATAGTTGGCACTGTTCATTATATAGCTCCGGAGCAGGCCAAAGGTGAAACAGTGACTCCCGCTACCGATATTTACTCGCTGGGTTGTGTTTTGTATGAAATGCTGACCGGCATAGTACCATTCGATGCCGAAAGTCCATTGACAGTAGTCTTGAAACATATCCATGATGAGCCGGTTTTGCCCAGGAGCAAAAATCCTGCCATACCCGCCGGGCTGGAGAATGTAATATTAAAATCACTGGAAAAAAATCCTGCCTTGCGTTTTAAAAGCGCTGAAGAAATGCGGACTGCGCTGATAAATTTCCATAGCAATGCCTATTCTAATTACAACCGGAACAATATAAATGGCAGAACTATTATGATACCGCCAATTGAAGATGACGGGGGAGGGACAAGTGTGGCAAAGAAAAAGCTGCGGCCGGCAGGAATCGCAATTATTACCATTGCAATTCTGGGTTTTCTTGTCGGGATGTTTTTCCAACTGGGTGGCAATATTTTTGGTCAGGAAGTAGTAGTACCCGATATAGAAGGAATGGCAATCCAGGAAGCCAATGATGAGCTGGACAAAGTTAACTTGAGTATGACAGTAGTCGACAAGCAAAATAACGATGAAGTAGAAGCAGACCACATAATATCACAGCAGCCGGCATCCGGACAGAAGGTTAAAGAAGGCCGGGAAATTGAAGTCATTTTAAGCCTGGGGTCCGAATTGCATACCGTACCAAGCCTGGTCGGCCTGACTTTAAGTGAAGCTGAAATTGCCCTGCGGAATGAGGGCTTCAGCAAAGGGGCTTTTGAAGGTGTTTTTGATGACAGATTTGCTGAAGACCTGGTTATCTCCCAGGATCCAACTGCCGGCAGCGAGGCTGCTGAAGGCAGCAAAATAAATATAATGTATAGCAAAGGCAAAACGCCGGAAAGAATTACTATGCCTTCGTTGATCGGACTAAGTCTGGCGGAAGCCAAAAACATACTGGCTGAAAACAATCTCGAACTGGGGACAGCCAACAAACAGGACAGCAGTGAATATTTTGAAGGTCAGGTTACCTCCCAGGATACTGAGGCGGGAGTTTTAATTGATGAGGAGAGCATCGTTAACCTGACGGTGAGCAAAGGACCGGGCCCTTCAGCCAGCAGCAAAAACCTGGAGTTTCAGTTGCCGGATGAGCTTGATTATTACAAGGTAGTGATTAAACTTAAGGACTCCAAAGGCCAAAGGGAAGTATATAATCAACTGCATCATGCAGCAGATACAGTAAATGTAGGTGTAAGTTATTTCGGCAAGGCTTCTGTCGATATACAATTAAACGGCAATCATTACAAGACCATAAATTTATAGAAACCCGGGAGGAGATTCATGCCCGAATTCAGGCAGGGAATGGTTATAAAGAATTACAGCGGCTTTTACTATGTAAAAGATGAATCAGGGGATATATTTGCCTGCAAACCACGGGGAAAATTGAAAACCTGGGTTTTAAGCGGGGACCAGGTGAATTTTACGCCGCTTAATAACAATCAGGGGGTTTTGGAAGATATTCTGCCCCGGAAAAATGAAATGACCCGGCCTAAAATTGCCAATGTAGATATAGTTTTAATCGTTATGGCCCATGATAAACCGGCCCCAAACCTTCTGCTTCTGGATCGTTTGTTACTTTTGGTTTATTACAACCGGATAACCCCGTATATCATTTTAAATAAAGCTGATTTGCCCAAAAGCCAAAAAGCTGAATGTCTCGATTATTACAGGCAGGCCGGCTTTAATTTTATCAGTGCCTCGGTAAAGACCGGTTTGGGGATCGATAAGGTTGCCGAAGCAGTAAAAGATAAAATTGCTGTATTAGCCGGGCCTTCGGGAGCAGGCAAATCCAGTATGCTGGTTAAACTGACCGGAAGGGAAAATATAAAGACCCAGGAAGTCAGTAATAAAATCGGCCGCGGTAAGCATACTACCAGGCATGTGGAATTATATCTGCTGTCAGGAGGAGGAATGATTGCCGATACGCCCGGTTTCAGCGTCCTCGATTTACCGCCGGTGAAAAGCCAGGAGCTAAGTCAGTTTTATCCGGATTTTGGCAGCAAGCTGGAAATTTGCCAGTTTAATGACTGTATGCATAAAAAAGAAGTCATCTGCGGAATCAGGCAAGCGGTTGGAGATGGAGAAATAGCAGCATCCCGCTATGAAAATTATCTCGCCATTTTAGAAGAGATTATAGAAAATGAGAGGTGTTACCGGTGATAATAGTTGCTCCGTCCATATTGTCAGCTAATTTTACACAGCTGGGTATTGATATAAAAAAGGTTGAAGCAGCAGGTGCAGATTGGCTGCACATAGATGTAATGGACGGCCATTTTGTACCAAATCTGACTATCGGGCCACAGGTAGTGGCAGATATTAAGAAAGTGACCGATTTATTTCTGGATGTACATTTAATGATTGAAAAGCCGGAAAACTTTATCAACGCTTTTGCTGAAGCAGGTGCCGGTATGATTACCGTCCATGCTGAAGCTACCAACCATTTAAATCGTCTGATCAATATGATCAGGCAGGCTGGATGTCAGGCAGGTGTTGCCTTAAATCCGTCTACACCGGCAGTAATGCTGGAAAACATAATTACTGATGTGGATCTGGTCCTGCTGATGACGGTAAATCCTGGATTCGGCGGGCAAAATTACATTCCGTCAGTTTTGCCTAAAATTGAAAGAGTCAGACAGATGCTTAATACTAAAAATGTTCAGGCTTATCTGGAAGTCGATGGCGGCATTAATAATATAAATGCTCCTGAGGCAGTCAAAGCGGGGGCCAATGTTTTAGTAGCCGGCTCATACATATTCGGCAATACTGACCCGGCAGGGGCGATAAAAGCCCTTAAAAACAGCATATAATATTGACCTGTTACTATACTAGTGTTAATATTAATAACAATTAAATACTGTAACTTTTCTTCGGGGATGGGTGCAATTCCCTATCGGCGGTAAAGCCCGCAAGCCGTAAGGCAGATTCGGTGAAAGTCCGGAGCCGACAGTAACAGTCTGGATGGTAGAGGAAGAGTAATATTGCTTTGTGATTTTTAATAACTATAATTGCTGAGCATTATTTGCTTTGACCCGAAAGAAATATTCGGGTTTTTTTATTTTTTAGAAGAGACGGGTTAAAAGAATGAACAGTGAAAAAGATATTAAATTTATGCAGCTGGCTTTGGAACTGGCCCGGCAGGGATTGGGGAAAACCAGTCCCAATCCTGCAGTAGGGGCAGTGATCGTTAAAGATGGTAAAATCGTCGGCCAGGGATTTCATAAAAAAGCCGGTACTGAGCATGCAGAGGTTTTAGCTTTGCAACAGGCCGGGGAAGAAGCCCGGGGAGCTACGATTTATGTCACTTTGGAGCCCTGCAGTCATTTCGGCAAAACCCCGCCCTGTGCTCCGGCTTTGGTAAAAGCGGGAATTAAAAGAGTAATTATAGCCTGTCTGGACCCTAACCCCAAAGTAGCCGGGCAGGGGGAGAAAATCCTTAATGACAGCGGGGTGCAAACTGAAGTCGGTTTATTGGAAAGGGAAGCATTAAAATTAAACGAAGTGTTCTTTAAATATATCCAAACCGAAATCCCCTTTATGGTTTTAAAGACTGCTATGACCCTGGATGGCAAAATCGCTGCGGCAAGCGGAGATTCACGCTGGATTACCGGTGAAACATCACGGCAGGTGGTACACCAATTGCGCAATACTTATGATGCCATAATGGTTGGGATAGGAACGGTACTATCTGATGATCCCCGCTTGAATACCCGTCTTGAAGGAGAAGATAAACGTGATCCGATACGTATAATCGTGGACGGCCATTTGGATTTGCAGGCAGACAGTCAAATTGCCCGTACCGCCTGTGAACAGGCAACTATTATCCTGACTTCTGCAATAAAGGAGCGAGGCCGGGCAGAAAAGCTTGAAAAACTGGGAATAAAAATAATCGAACTGGGGGGAGACCCCAATCAGGTACCGGTAGAAAAAGCCCTGCCCATCCTGGGCGGAATGAAAATCTGCAGCATTTTGATCGAAGGCGGAGCGGCTCTAAACGCTTATTTACTGGAGCAAAAATTGATCGATAAAGTTTATTGGTTTATTGCCCCCAAATTGATTGGCGGGAAAACGGCCCCAACGCCGGTAGCAGGCAGTGGGATCCCTTTGATGAAAGATGCGGTCAACCTGGCTGATGTTGAGTATCAGCAGTTGGATTCAGATCTTTTGATAACCGGATATACAAGGTGGTGATTTAAATATTTACTGGCATAATTGAGGAGATAGGTTTAATAGAAGGAGTCAACCGGGGCAGCAGTTCAATTAAGCTGAAAATTGCTGCGCAGAAGGTACTGGAGGAAACCAGAACAGGTGACAGCATAGCCGTTGATGGGGTCTGTCTGACTGTAACCAGTTTGACTGCCGGACAATTTACGGCTGATGTAATGCCTGAGACTATGGAAAAAACAACCTTGAAACTGCTGCAGACAGGCGCCAGGGTAAATCTGGAAAGAGCTCTGCGCTTATGTGACCGATTAGGAGGTCATTTGGTCCAGGGGCATGTTGACGGAGTGGGAACAATAATATCCAGGGAACAGAACGATATCGCCGTAATTTACAAAATAAAAGCACCGGCAGCAGTTTTAAAATATGTAGTGGCCAAAGGCTCGGTAGCCATAGATGGGATCAGTCTCACGGTCATTGATGTTACCGAAGATTATTTTACGGTTTCCCTGATTCCCCACACCGCACATTTAACGGTTCTGGGAGGCAAAGGTGCCGGGAAACAGGTTAACCTGGAAAGCGATTTGATTGGCAGGTATGTGGAAAAATTGATGCAGACAGGTGATGATACAAAAGAACCAAATAGATTCAGTATGAATTTTTTGTCAGAACACGGTTTTTTATAAAGGAGGCAGCATAATGCTGAATACGATTGAAGAAGCAGTAAATGATATCAGACAGGGGAAAATGATCATTGTAGTGGATGACGAAGATCGCGAAAATGAAGGCGATTTAGTTGTAGCAGCCGAAAAGGTCACTCCGGAAATTATTAATTTTATGGTGACAAATGCCAAAGGGTTGGTATGCGTACCGATAATCAGCGAGCGCCTGGATGAATTGGATATACCGCCTATGGTCACTGAAAATACGGATAATCATGAAACCGCTTTTTCAGTTTCCATAGATCATAAGACTACCACCACCGGTATTTCTGCCCATGAAAGGGCGGCCAGTATTATAGCTCTGACCGACAGCAATTGTAAAGCTGAAGATTTCCGCCGGCCCGGGCATATATTTCCCCTGCGCTACAAGAAAGGCGGGGTATTACGCAGAGCAGGCCATACGGAAGGCTCGGTCGATCTGGCCAGGATGGCCGGTTTTTATCCGGCAGCGGTCATATGCGAAATTATCAATGACGATGGAACTATGGCCCGCTTGCCCCAGTTGATCGAATTTGCCCGCAAATATGATTTGAAAATAGTTTCCATCGCTGAATTGATAGAACACCGGCGCCGGAAAGAAAAACTGATCGTCAAAGTATCAGAAGCCAACCTGCCTACCAAATGGGGCGAATTTACCGCTTATGCCTATGAATCATTGCTGGATCAAAAAGGTCACCTGGCTTTGGTAAAAGGTGAGTGGGATGAAGATGAGCCGATTTTGGTCAGGGTTCATTCCGAATGCCTGACCGGCGATGTATTAGGGTCATTGCGCTGCGATTGCGGCGAACAGCTGACCACAGCCCTTAGTATGATCGAAGCGGAGGGCAAAGGGGTTTTATTATATATGCGCCAGGAAGGCCGGGGCATAGGCCTGGTCAATAAAATCAGAGCCTATCATCTGCAGGACCATGGACGGGATACAGTACAGGCCAATTTGGAACTGGGTTTCCCGGAAGACCTCAGAGATTATGGCATCGGCGCTCAGATACTGGTTGACCTGGGAGTCAAGAAAATGCGGCTGATGACTAATAATCCCAAGAAAATTAAAGGCCTGGAAGGATATGATCTGGAGGTGACCGAGAGAGTCCCCATTGAAATCCCCAGTAAAAAAGAAAATATAAACTATTTAAAAACCAAAAAAGAAAAAATGGGCCATTTATTAAACAATATTTAAGGAGGGAATCAAGTGACAAAAATTTATGAAGGCAAATTAGTCGGCGAAGGACACAAATTTGGTATAATCGTATCCCGTTTCAATGAATTCTTTACCAACAAACTTTTATCGGGATGCCTGGACGCTCTTACCAGGCACGGAGTTGCAGAGCAGAACATAGAGATAGCCTGGGTGCCGGGGGCTTTTGAAATGCCTTTGATCGCACAGAAGATGTGTGAGAAAGACTATGATGCGGTAATATGCCTGGGAGTTATTATTCGTGGTGCCACCCCGCATTTTGAATATGTCTCGGCTGAAGTTACCAAAGGTATTGCCCAGGTGGGGCTTAACACCGGTACTCCGGTAATATACGGCGTAGTGACTGCCGACTCCATAGAACAGGCAGTCGAACGTTCTGGCACCAAAGCCGGCAATAAAGGTTCGGATGCTGCTGTTTCTGCTATTGAAATGGTGAATTTAATCAGGCAGCTGGGCTAAAAAGCATAGTGCCAATGGTGACCGACACATTTATAAAAAACCGCTTAAATTTTTTTAAGCGGTCAGACCGTCAAAAAAAGCGAATCTCATTGTTACATCACAAGCCCCGCTCAGTCGCCGTACCTTAGTACGCCTCAATCGTGGGGCTTGCTCGTGCCTCGATCTTCACTTTTTTTCTTCGGTCTGCCTACTTATTTGACAAACTGACCGCTTAAATTTTTTTAAGCGGTTTAAATTTTGCATAACAAATATTTTTACTTTTGCCGGCAAAGGTAATGCAAGAGATGATGCAGTATTGATTCGCGTGATATGCAAATGAATCATAAATAATTCGCATTTTTTTAATCAGACTATAAAAAATGCTCAGAAAAATCTGGACGTTTAATATAAATTATTGAGATCATACTTATAAAACCCCATATTATTGGGCCGCTGCTGAATATAAAATTCAGCGTAATAAATAAATATGGGTAATATTAAGTTTATTGGCATGTATTTTGCATTAATAATTAACGAAATCAATGTTAAATTAATGATAGATATTTAACAAGGAGTGATAATTAATGGCTTTAAAGAAACCTCAGGAATATCTGGATGACTTGCGGAAAAACAATATTGAGCTTTATATGTTCGGAGAAAAGATTGAGAATTATGTAGATCATCCTATAATAAGGCCTTCTATCAATGCTATGGCTATGACTTATAAACTGGCATTGGAACCGGAATACGAAGACCTGATGACTGTCAAATCCAGTTTGACCGGCCATAAAATCAATCGTTTTACGCATTTGCATCAGAGCCCGGAAGACCTGATCAAGAAAGTTAAAATGCAAAGGCTGCTGGGGCAGAAAACCGGCTGCTGTTTTCAAAGATGTGTCGGAATGGATGCTTTTAATGCAGTATTCAGTACAACTTTTGAGTTGGATGAAGCTAAAGGTACTGATTATCATCAGCGCTTCAGAAAATATATGGAATATGTACAGGAAAACGACCTGGCAGTTGACGGCTGCATGACTGATGCGCGCGGTGACCGTTCCAGAACCCCTGGTGCCCAGGATGACCCTGATGCATATCTGCATATAACAGAGACCCGTGAAGACGGAATAGTTGTCAGAGGCTGCAAGCTGCATCAGACCGGTATGATAAATTCGCATGAAATATTGGTTATGCCCAATAACACATTAAAAGAAGAAGATAAGGATTACGCAGTTTGTTTTGCCATTCCACTTGATACCCCGGGCATGATATATGTTTATGGCAGACAGTCATCTGACACCAGAAAATTAGAAGGCGGCACCATTGATATTGGCAATAAATATTTTGGCGGCCAGGAAGTCATGACTATATTCAATGATGTTTTCGTTCCCTGGGAAAGAGTTTTCATGAACGGAGAATGGGAGTTTACCGGGATGCTGGTAGAACGCTTTGCCGGCTATCACCGGCAGAGTTACGGTGGCTGTAAAGTCGGAGTAGGAGACACATTGATCGGCGCCGCTAAAGCCATAACAGATTACCAGGGAGCCTCATCTGCCTCCCATGTCAAAGACAAGATCATTGAAATGTGCCATTTGAATGAAACCCTTTATTCCTGCGGCATCGCCTGCTCTGCTGAAGGCAGAAAGACAGCGGCGGGGAATTATTTGATCGATGTACTCCTGGCTAATATCTGTAAGCAGAATGTTACCAGATTTCCCTATGAGATAGCCAGAATTGCCCAGGACTTGGCCGGAGGCCTTTTGGTTACCATGCCTTCGGAAAAAGACTTTAATCATCCGAAAATCGGGCCGATCATCAATAAGTATCTGGCAGCTAAAACAGAGATACCGACTGCAGACCGGCAGAAAATGCTGCGCTTCATAGAAAATCTGACTATGGGCTGTGCGGCAGTAGGATACCTGACTGAATCGATGCATGGTGCAGGTTCACCGCAGGCACAAAGGATAATGATCGCCCGTCAGGTCGATCTTAATTACCGCAAAGAATGCGCCGAGAAGTTGTGCGGTGTGAAAGAAAACCATGATGTGGACTGGAAATAATCAATAATTTAACCGGGCAGTGAAAATGCAGCAAATTATAAAACAACAAGCAATAAATACAGCAAAAGATGAACCAGTATTTAAAGCAAAATAATAAGTTATCAGCTGAAAACTTAAGCAAATTATGAAGCAGGATATGAAATATAATCGAATCAATGATTTAAGCAAGTTTCACAAAAGGACAGGCAATAAGATATACAGTCTTCACTGCCCGGTTTAATTATAGCTGGATCTTCAATAACAACAGGAGTGTCAGTTTAAGTGAAATTAAGAATCAAGTACTGCGGTGGCTGCAATGTAATTATCGACAGGCCTGAAGTATTGAAAGCAGCAATTGAAATTCTAAAACAAAGCACAGAAGTTGAAATAGTTGAAACCGGAGCAGATGCAGGAATTGTTATAGCAGGATGCAATACAGCATGCGTAGACATGGCAGAGATAGAAGATCAAGCTAAACAATGGGTAATAGTGGGCGGGGACCTGGTAGATAACCGGGCTTATCCCGTCCGCCAGTTACCCGAAATAATTGCCCGGAAAGTTCTGGAGAAATTATAGCTTTTAAAATTAATTTTAAATATTCCACAATCCCCCCCTCTTAAAAATCGGGTAAAGCTTTTAGTAAACCTTTGCCCGATTTATTTTTTACCCATTATTATTAATGGCTGCAGAACAAGAAGCATGGCAACAAAAAAAGGTTAATGCCGGGCACCGGAAGGAGGGTTTAACTTCACTTCCGGTTACCCACAACTAATAACCTTTTTATAGTCTTTAAGCAGTTTGCTTATGATATTTATGAAACCCTAGAATGCGGGAACACAAGCTCCTTTATAAGTATCTTCGATAAATTTCTTTACTTCCGGTGTCTGCAAAGCAGCTCCCAGCTTCTTGATAGCTTCATTATCCTTGTTTTCGCTCTTAACAGCAATAACATTGGCAAAAGGAGAGTCCTTGTCTTCCATGAAGATGGAATCTTTTACCGGGTTCAAACCAGCTTCCAAAGCATAGTTGCTGTTGATAACGCATATATCGGCATCATCTAAAGTACGGGGAAGCATGGCGGCATCCATCATAGTGATCTTGACGTTTTTGGGATTTTCAACGATATCGGCATCAGTAGCAGTAATACCTGCACCTTCCTTTAACTTGATTATGCCGGCTTTTTCCAGGACTGCCAGGGCCCGGCCGCCGTTGGTGGCATCATTGGGTATACCAACTGTAGCTCCATCAGCCAGTGCATTGATGTCGGTAATTTTCTTGGAATAAACTCCCATTGGTTCGGTGTGGACCTTTACAGTCCAGACCAGGTCAGTGCCGTTATTGGCATTGTAATCTTCCAGATAGGGAACATGCTGGAAGAAATTAGCGTCGATCTGGCCTTCCTGTAAGGCGGGATTTAACTGAACATAATCGGTAAATACTTTAACCTCTAAATCAACGCCTTGTTCGGCTAAAACCGAAACGACCTGCTCTAAAATCTCAGCATGTGGCTGAGCTGTCGCGCCAACTACCAGTTTTACAGCTTCAGCTTTTTCAGGGGCAGCTTCCTTGTCAGCTTTATTGCTGCTGCATCCGGTTAAAACTCCTGCCAATAAAAGCAAACATAAAAACAGACCAAAATATTTTTTCAATCTCCTCTACCTCCCTTTATTTGTTGCACGATTGGCCAGGCTGTCGCCAATCATCTGAAAAGCCTGTACCATTATGATCAATACTATTACGGTTATAAACATAATAGAATCTTCGTAGCGCTGATAGCCGTAATAATATGCCAGGGTACCAAGTCCACCCCCCCCCACGATTCCGGCCATAGCTGAGTAGCCGATCAGATTTATTGTTGTTATCGCAACCCCCAGTATCAATGAAGGTTTAGCTTCCGGCAATAATACTTTGCTGATTATTTGCCAGGTATTGGCACCCATTGACAGTGCCGCTTCGATCAGGCCCCATTCAATTTCCTTCAGGGATGTTTCCGTGAGCCTGGCCACAAAAGGAATGGCAGCTAAAGTCAGCGGTACAATAGATGCTATTGTGCCGATCGATGTTCCAACGATCAGACGGGTTAAAGGAATCACCAAAATCAAAAAGATAATGAAAGGTATCGAGCGGGTCGCATTTACTACCGCACCCAAAACCAGGTTGACAGATTTATTTTCTGCAATGTGATTTTCGGAAGTAATAACCAGGATGACCCCTAAAACCAGACCTAAAACATAACTTAAGAAAGTCGATATGGCAACCATATAAATAGTTTCCCAGGTGGCGAATAAAATCTTTTCCGGGATCCAGGCATTGTCCCCGAAAAAACCGACCAGCCAGCTGTTCAAATCAAAAGCAGTAATTATTTCAAGCATTGCCTAACACCTCTATTTCCAAACCTTGCTGGTGTAAATAATCTATAGCTGCATTAACAACTTTGTCGTCACCGGCCAGTTCCAGTACCAGATTGCCAAAGGGAGTGTCTTTGACCCGGTCAATGTTGCCGTACATAATATTGGCTCTGACATCAAACTGCCTGATCATTGAGGATATAATCGGTTCACCGGCCGATTCGCCGATAAAAGAAACCCTGATCAACCGGCCTGATCTGACACTGTTGCCGGACAAAACCTCCTCAGGTATCTCCTGTTTGACGATTGAATTAATAAAACTTTTTGAAGTTGCCGTACCGGGATTGGAGAAAATTTTCAATACGTCTCCGGTTTCCACTATGCGGGAGTCATCGATTACTGCCACCCGGTCGCAAACCTGCTTGATAACGTTCATGTCATGAGTAATAAGCAGAATAGTCAGACCCAGCCGGTTGTTAATATCTTTCAGCAGTTTAAGGATCGATTTGGTAGTCTGGGGATCCAATGCTGAAGTAGCCTCATCGGATAAAAGCAATTTAGGCCGGTTGGCCAGAGCCCGGGCAATACCGACCCGCTGTTTTTGCCCGCCGCTTAACTGCTCCGGATATACCTGGGCTTTATCAGTCAAACCGACTATTTCCAGAAGTTCATTAACTCTTTGTTTAGCTTCATTGGCCGGTACCTGGCTGATTTCCAGAGGAAACATAATATTATCAAAGACATTGCGCGATGACAGGAGATTGAACTGCTGAAAAATCATGCCGATTTTCTGCCGGGCCTCCCGCAGGTCTTTTTTATCCAGCGCGGTTATAACCTGACCGTCGACTATTATTGAACCGGCGGTAGGCTTTTCCAACATATTTATGCATCTGATCAAAGTGCTTTTGCCGGCACCGCTTAAACCAATAATGCCGAAAATATCACCTTTATTTACTTTCAGACTGACCTGGTCAAGAGCCAGTACATCTTGCATGGGGGTTTTGTATATCTTGGTAAGACCAGAAATTTCAATCAAATGCTTAAACCTCCCGCTTAAAAAAATAAAACCTCTTTGTCTAACACAAAGAGGCAAGATAACTAATCTTGCTCTTATCTGCCAGACTTAACGCCTGCAGGAATTAGCACCATGCCGAAAAGCTGGTTGCCGGGCTTCATCGGGCCAGTCCCTCTGCCGCTCTGGATAAGAGATATAATGCTTTATAATTTAGTATATATTATCACCTGTGTTAATTAACCGTCAATATTTAATGTTGATAAGCTGTACCTGCTCCCTGATCATTGCAGGTAAATATCATGCTGTAAAATAATTTTAACTATTTTATTATCCTGGACTTGAAATACAATACTGTTATTATTGCCGCTGCCATAAACAGCTTCAAAGTAATCCGGTTTATCCTTGCTCTTTATCTGAGTATAATTCGGGCCGTAGCTTACTTCGACCGCGGAAAAAGGATCTGTGACCTTAACACCCCGGCTGGTAACAAAACGATCAGCAAAAATATGCATTTTGTTAAGGATATTTTCATCTTCAGTAAATTGCAGCAGGCAATCTTTTTCAGGAGGACGATAAATGGTACTAAGACCCAGAGTTTCACCTCCGGGCAACTGAGCTGTGACCTGATCCCAGGAAGAAACCCCAACCGTGATTTCACCCTGATCAGTTTTAATCGTAAAATCTTCCATCGTCAGCACAGTATCCTGCTCGGGATAGTCTATCTCGAGTCCCGGCTGGGTAAAACGAACAATAAGGCCGATGATGGCAGCCATGATTACAACAACTGCTATTTTGGCATATTCTCTTTTTAAAAAGTTTAACAAATCAAATGGCCTCCCGGTGTTAATATCCCCAAAACTATTTTAAACTAAAACCGCGGCAGTTCAAATGCTTATTTTCCATGATAGTTTATCGCCGGCCCAATATGTGCTATTATACTCAAAATGAACAAGGACCGGGGTATTTTAATTGGCAAATGATGAAAAACCCGCCTGGTGGGGAAACAAAAGATACCATACTTTAAATTGGGAACTGAGAAAGCAGTTCGGCGGCAAAGTATTTAAAATCCCGCTGGATGCCGGTTTTACCTGCCCCAACCGGGACGGGAAGCTGTCGGATAGAGGATGCTTATTCTGCAGTCCCCGGGGATCAGGAGATTTCTCCGGTGACCGTAATTTTGAGCTCGCTCAGCAATTTGACCAGTTAAAAGCCATAATGCACAAGAAGTGGCCGCAGGGAAAATATATTGCCTATTTTCAGGCCTTCTCCAATACCTATGCAGATGCCAAACATTTGCGGGAGTTATACGAATTTGCAGTCAATCAGCCGGATACAGTTGGTTTGGCCATTGCCACCCGGCCGGATTGTGTTCCGGACGAAGTGCTTGATCTGCTGGCTGAATTTAATCAAAAAACTTATTTGTGGGTGGAATTGGGCCTGCAGACTATACATAAAAAAACTGCCGGGCAAATGAATCTGCAGTATGACTTCGATGTTTTTCAACAGGCCCTGTACAATCTGCACAACAGAGGGATTATGACCGTAGCCCATATTATTCTGGGATTGCCCGGGGAAACTCATGAAATGATGCAAGCAACCGGAGAAGCCCTGGCAAAACTGCCAATCCAGGGACTTAAAATACATCTCCTGCATTTGATGAAAAATACCCCTTTGGCGCAAATTTATGCTGAAAAAACCTTCCCGTATTTGACCCGGGAAGAGTATGTGGATCTGGTAGTTGACATACTGGAACAAATGCCTGCCTCCGTGATCATCCACCGACTCACCGGCGACAGCCCCAGAAGTACCCTGATCGGACCGGAATGGAGCCTCAATAAATGGGAAGTATTGAACAGCATTGATAACAGATTGATTGAACGCAATACCTGGCAGGGGAGAATGAGCGGAAACTCATAGATGCAGATGGAATCGACCTTATTAATAGCCAGAAAAAACCATTGCTGGAATCAAAAATACCTCCGGGATGGTTTTCTCTTGTGTAAGAATCAATAATGAGTTGGGTATAGATTATAAAAGTCACAAAAGCATGATCAGTTTATAAACAACAACGATTACAGGAGGGATCCCGATGAAACGCAAAAGGCTGTACTTATTCATTACTGCGGTACTGGTTTTTGCCCTGTCAGCAGGTGCTTATGCTTATGCCAGTGATCCGGTAAAACTTTTTGTCAACGGGCAGGAGATCAGACCGGATGTAGCTCCGCAAATCATTAACGGTCGGACCATGGTGCCGGTCAGGTGGATCGCGGAAGCCTTAGGAGCAGAGGTAAAATGGGATGATAAGAGCAGAACCGTGAGCATAAACCGGAAAGGTTTCGTGTCTGATGCAGTCCAGGCAGCAGAACTGGCGGAGAACTTCGGCAGAAGCATGAAAAATGTATCTCTGCTGGCTCCTGAGGATATAGCAAATAATAATATAGAGGAAAACTACGGTAATCTTGTTTCTCCAGCCCTTTTGACCCAATGGAAAAACGACTTGCAGAATGCGCCGGGCAGGGCGGCTTCCAGTCCCTGGCCGGAACGGATCGAAATTGTCAGCCTGGAAAAGCGATCGGCTTCCCAATACGAGATCAAGGGCGAAATCATTGAAGTTACCAGTGTAGAACTGGTCAATGGAGGAGCTGCAGCCAAGCGGCCGGTCACCTTGATGGTTGAAAAAATAGAAGACCGCGGGCTCATCACTGACGTAAAAATCGAAGCTTACCCGAATACCGCAGCAACGATCTATAAAAATGCCCAGTACGGTTTCAGTTTTGCCTTGCCAGACAGCTGGCAGGGTTATGAGATCATAACAGATAAATGGGAAGGTTTGGCGATTGGTTCACAGGAAGTGGCCGAGAGCGGCCCGCTGATCCTGATCCGGCATCCGCAATGGACGGAGCAGGTAAAGCGGCAGGATATCCCGATCATGGTGTTTACCACCCAGCAATGGGAAGCATTGCAGAAGGAAACGTTCCATATCGGGGCAGCACCTATGGGACCAAAAGAGCTGGGACGCAACAGCCAATACGTTTTTGCCCTTCCGGCCCGGTATAACTACGCATTTCCCGCGGGTTTCGAAGAAGTGGAAACGATCCTGGAAAATGTTTCGTTAAAGGCATTTGAGATATAAAGGGAGCAAAGCCTGGGGAGTTGAATCATGTTACCAGCCTTGATTTTACAAGAAAATATCCATTATCGAGTTTACTTGTAGCTTGAAGATAAAATTAACGAGCTATCCAATCAGATAGATAAGATTCCAAGAAGGCTTTAGTAAAGTTACAAAGATATAAGGGCCTTGTTTTTATGCCCCCTTACCAGTAAAGGTAGGAGGGGTATTTTCATTCTGTAGGAGTCTGATTTGGGCGTTTGAAGGGTTAGTAGTTCCATACACGCAAGAGGATATAAATCCGCTTTATATGGAAAATACTTATTAAAAATGCAGGAATAAGGAATATAAGGGTAGAAAATGTTTAGAAAATTGGGGGTGTAATATGACTGCTGAAAAATATGGTGCTTTTAAAGGAATAATATTAACTTGCAATAGATTACATCGTTGCCGACCAGATAACTTACAAAGTTGTATTGATTATCCATGAAATTGAGTAATCCACTTTAAATACATAATAAGAGGGTGGTTAAATGAAAATGATGTTTTTGGTTGATGGAGATAACAATATCAACGAAGGTTTAAACGGAATTGATATGCTTTCGGAAGAAGACGAAGTGTTAATCTTTCATCAAAAAGGAGCAGTACTTACTAACATCAAGAAAAAAGCTGAGAAATCTAAAGCTAATATTCAATTCTTAGAAAGTGCTAAGGGTGGTAAAAACTCAATTGATTTTCAGATTATCGCTGAATTAGGTGTTTTAATAGGTAAAAATGAAGTGGAGTTTGCTTATATTATCAGCCACGATAATGGATATAATTCAGCTATTGCTGCATTGAAAAAAAGGTATTCAAAGGCATTTAAAGAGGTTGATGTTAAAGAGTCAATAGAACAATGTCTAAAACTGCCATTCGTACTCAAAGCTGAAACCAAAAAAGATTTACATGCAGCACTTGTGAAAGAGTACGGAAATGCCCATGGAAGTCTAATTTATAATCATCTGAAATCAATTTTTACCGAAATCCAATAAACAAAAAATTATTGCTGGGCAGGATGAGGAGAGGAATCATATTGGACGATGATCTTATTAGCCTTACAAATGATCAACCGCCGCTTGAACCATTATTAAATCCACTGTTTAGCATGTGGTGCTATCCCAGGGCAACAATTCGGCAAATTCTCAATACTCCTTCAGATACCAGTTCAGATATGATCTTGTGGACATTAGCTGCTTTGGGTGGTATTGGAAGTGTAATAGACAAAGCAGCCATAAAATCCACTGGAGAACATTCCTGGTTATTTGTTGTTGTGGCAGCTTTGATTGGTGGACCTGCTTTTGGAATTATTCACTTATATATTTCAAGTGCACTTATTCATTGGACAGGTAAATGGATCAACGGGAAGGCTTCGTTTGACGAAATAAAAATTGCTAATGCATGGAGTAATATTCCACTCATATGGGCTTTAATATTGACCGCTGTTGAAATCTATCTTTTTGGGAATGAGATGTTTGCACAAAATACACCCATTATTGATAGCAGTATGTTCTTAACAATAGCATTTGTGATTTGCGGAATACTTGATTTAATTATTGGAATATGGGCTTATATTATTTTAATTAAAAGTATTGCGGAAGCCCAACAATTTTCGGCTTGGGCGGCTATTGGCAATTTATTATTGTACGGTGTCGTTCTTTTAGTACCAATATTAATAATATTCATTCCAATAATGTTACTGAAATGATGACGATAGCAGTATAATGCATGTCATTGTCTATAAAATATAGATTTTAATTAGTTAATTAACCTGCCAAAAAGCGGGCTTTTTTATATGGTTAGAAAGAGGAATTATATGTTATTAAAGGGAAATCAAAATATATAACATGTGTCTATAGGGGACTTTTATGGATAATACTGCCTATTACAATGATTAAGAATCATTATCTAAAGTTTATGAAGGGGGAAATACTTTGGAAACATCTTATGATACAGAAATTCATACTGAAGTAGTGTATGGAGGTTTTTGGAAACGATTTATTGCATTTTATATTGATCTTTTAATAATCATACTGGCTGTTTTGGTGATTCACATGCCTTTTAGCACGATAGATGCTATAGGCAATAATGGTTATAAAATACCCGGGTTTAACTTATCAATATTATTTTATTTTATGATGATTTTATCCTGCTTTATAAGCCTTTTATACTATGGAATAATTGAGAGTTCCCCAAAGCAAGCAACATTTGGAAAACAGGCAATGAAAATGATCGTAGTTGATAAACAGTATAGGAGAATATCTTTTTGGAGAGCTGTTGTCAGACATTCAATTTTTATAATACCTTATACAATCTCTTCCATTATCTTATTGACAAGTACATTAAGCCCCTTAGCCCATATCATTGGGTGTTTAATTTTTTGGACAGTTGTATTCTCAGTCCTGGCAATCATTTGGACAAAAAGAAAACAGGGAATTCATGATTTAATTGCTGGATGCCTGGTAATAAAAAGGGATCAAGTACAACTGCAAAGCTCAAAACATTAGATTTTGCAAGGAATTTGAAGGAGAAGTAGCTTTAAAGTTAAATAAAAGCAATATTGTGACGGTGTAGCTGTGGGGTGAAAGTATGTTTAATAAGATTACCAATTTAGAATCCAGGCATTTTAGATATTTTGGTCTTATTTACTGTGCCTTAATTATTTTTATATATTTGTTTTCATATGAGTATGTGATAGAGGCACGTGGTGAAATCCTATTAACTATTGTTTATTTCATTGTGGCAATTATATTATTATTTGGAATGTTTAAAACCAAATATGAACGACCTACAGTCGTAGCTACCTTATTACTGCCAATATTGACGATACCATTGATATTTTTAAAACCGATATTGCTCATTCCGTTAATCGTACTCTGGGTAATTAATATAATGTATCAGAATAAATATATTTACTTTTTTGTTTTCTTCATATTTATTCTTATATATAGCGTTCTTGGATCTTTCAATTTGATATTCTCTGGTTTTGTTGAGATAACAGATATTGAGGTAATTCCATCGCCAAATGGGTCATATAATTTAATTCTCAGAGAAATAGATCAAGGAGCATTGGGCGGAGATGTGGCTGTGCTTATTGAGAGCAAATCTTTTTTAGGAATAATAAAAAGAAATAGACAAACTCTCTCCTTTGGATATTGGGGTTACAGACCAGAGTTATCCTGGGTTGATAACGATACTGTGGAGATAAACGGCAAACAATTTAATATATTCAACAATGAGGAATGAAAAGTCACTGAACCTAATAAAAAAATGCTTATATTTCCCTGACTATAGCTTATTAATTAACTTGACTTACTTATATAAAATGCTATATAATCATCTTCGTTAGACCAATTCACTATATAGCGTTTAGATTTTACTACATTAAGCAAGTCGGATAAACGCCTATATATAGGGATTAACATGCGGTAGTGGCGGAATCGGCAGACGCGCTAGATTCAGGTTCTAGTCTGTGTACGCAGGTGGAGGTTCAAGTCCTCTCTACCGCACCATTGGAATTACGGGAGTTCGCAAGAACTCCCTTTTTGTTCGCTTGCCTCAGAAAAAACACATACATTTCCAATATAATCATCTTTCACTAAAAGCACATGCCTAAAATATTTATTAATTATGTTTAAAGGGTCTATATATAATATGGCTTTCTCCATCGTGTGACCAATTTGTATGTATCAACATATCCTTAAAATAAGACTAATCAATTTTGGGTTCTTTTTCAGGAAAGGTAGTGGATTTATTGGCGAATAAATTAAAAAAGAAAATGAAACCAAGAGGGCCTGCTGGACCTCGAGGGCGCCGAGAGCCCCTGGATTTTACTGGCAGTACATTAACTCCAGGTACTTCACTGGGTATTTCAGTTGGCTCAGAGGCCTTTGGGTATGTATTTCAAATAGGTCCGCAGACGATTGCTGTTGGGGCACCGGTACTTTTTAGCAATAACGGTCCCATAAATGGGATAAACCATATCGCCGGAAGGGATAGCATAGAGATAACTTTGGATGGCACTTACAATATTACTTTTTCAGTTTACACAACTAACAATAATCCTCAGGATTGGGCGATAGCAGTAAATGGAGTGAATACCGCTCGTTTTAACTCCGCAGGGCAGTCGATTACTGGTACTACTTCTCTCAACCTTAACAAAGGTGATAGAGTGACCCTTCGAAATGTTAATACATCTCCAGATCCGGCAACACTCAGATCAACCGATACAATTACCGCTTACGTCCTGATCTACAAAATAAGCGCTTAGATTTGGGGTGCTTTTTGTCCTCTCTACCGCACCATATAAGAATTAAGAGGGTTGCGACCCTCTTTTGTTTTGGGCTGAATTACTGCTGAGGCCGGATATCTTAGCAGATGCAGGTATATTTTAATAGCCGGAGAATTATATAAAAGAAATTACCTTTATCTGTTAACTAAGGACAAGCTTATGCAAATCAAAGTGCAGAGGTATTAATATGGGAATTGACGTTTCCGGTTTGAGTGGAAAATGACAAAAAGAGGACTGAAAGATTATGAAGCTGAAAAATGAATTCAAATTGGGGGTTGTTTTGGTAGCCATCTTGGTTATTTCCGGTCTCTTTAGCGCGGAGGCAATTGCAGCTGACCAGGATGCCGAAGCTGTACGTGAAATTTTAAGGCAGAATTATGTGACTGAATTAAGTGATGCTCAGCTTCGGGGGGATTCGGCTGAGGAGATCATCAAGAATTTAAATGACCCTTACACAACAATATTTACTGAAGAGGATTTTTCTGCATTTACTGAGTCTATTGACGGCAGATACCAGGGGATCGGGATAGTACTGGTGGAGAAAGAAGGCTATGTTGAAATCGTATCAGTTTTAGACGCCAGCCCGGGACAGAAAGCGGGGCTGCAGCCCCGGGATTTGATCATAGCAGTTGATGATATTGATATTGCCGGGAGGCCTCAGGAACAAGTGGTGAAATTTATCCGCGGTGAGCCTGGTACAGAAGTTAATTTGAAGGTTAAACGCCAGGATAAAATACTGCAGATAACAGTGACAAGGGAAGCAATCAGCCTGCCGGTAGTCAGCAGTGAAATGCTTAAGAATCATATACTCTATATTTATATCAGCTCATTTGCCACCAATACCGCAGAACTGGTTGGGCAGGAACTCGACAAACATCCGGATACCGAAGGGATCATCCTTGATCTGCGTGACAATGGCGGCGGCTATGTGCAGGCAGCACTGGCTTTAGGCAGCGAATTTCTTGATCCGGGCACCATGTTTTGGCTGCAGAACCGGGATGGTAAACAAGCAATCGATGTTGATGGAAGCAACGAATATAAACAACCAATAGTACTGCTGGTGAATGAAGGAACCGCCAGTGCTGCAGAGGTCATTGCCGGGGCTTTTCAGGATGAGGAGCGGGCGGTTCTGATAGGGGAAACCACTTTCGGCAAGTTATGTATGCAGAGTGCAGTAAGCTTGGGAAACGGGCAGGTTTTTAAATTTACCACTCATTATTTATTAACTCCAGCCCAACGTATGCTGAATAAAACTGGTATTGAGCCTGATATTCCCGCTGATGAACAGGATGCATTGGCCATTGCAGAAAGATTGGCGAATGATCAGCAATTAATGAAGGATAATTATCGCTATTTGCTGACCGTAGACCTTAACGGGTTAACAGCTTATATTAACGCGGAAAAAGCATTTGACGGCAAATTACTGCTGAAGAATAATCTTCTGTACCTGAACCTTAGGGATGTGGCGAGTGAAATCGGCTTATCAGTCTGGTGGGACGCAAAGATCAATAAGGTAATGGTGCGAAAAGATGTGCAGACTACCGAGATTGGCATCGATAACGGGCAGGCTTTCATAGAAGATGGCAAAACTTACGTGAGCATACGTGAATTAGCCCGGATCATGGGGGGGTATGCCGGCTACCAATCGTCTTCGAAGCTGGTTTCGCTGCAGTGGAATTAATAATCATGCGGTAATCGGGCCTGCTGATATTAAAACAATCAGTAATAAATAACACAAAAGTATTTACAGCTCCATATATTGATTGCATAGGAGGTGTAAATTATGAAATTAGGTAAGAAACCATTTGTTGAAGATAAAAGGGACTTACTTTTCAGAACCTACAAAACAATTGATCTGCCTCAAATACCAGCAACTTTTGGTCACCAGGACCTGATATCTGATTGGGGGATGCTGGGTAATGATACGGTGGGGGATTGTACTTGTGCAGGCGCAGATCATGAAACAATGCTTTGGACAACCGAGGGAAATGATCCCGCTGCTTTTATTAGTGAGAATACAATTTCTGATTATTCTGCTATTACAGGATATGATCCGGATGATCCCGACAGTGATCGTGGTGCAGTAGTGAGGCAGGTTCTACTGTACAGACAAAAAACCGGAATGATAGATATTGACAGTGAACGGCATCAAATAGGTGCATTTGCCAAATTAGATCATAAAAATATCAATGAAATAAAAGAAGCAATTTATTTATTCAGCGCAATTGGGGTAGGTATTCAATTGCCTGCATCTGCTATGCTGCAATTTAATACAGGCAAGCCCTGGACAGTTGTTCAAGGTTCACAAATTGAGGGAGGACATTATGTAAGTTGCGTTGGGTATGACGAAGAATATATCTATTGTGTGACCTGGGGACAGATTCAAAAAATGGATTATGATTTCTTTCAAACCTATTGCGATGAAGCATGGGTAATATTAAGCAAAGAATTTTTAAATGAGCAGGGAAATAGTCCGGAGGGATTTAATTTAGCACAATTACGGGCAGATTTGCTGGCGCTTGCTGATAATGTTCCGCGTATCCCGGCGCTGCCGGAACCGCTGCCACCTTCTTCACCACCCAAGCCACCCGTATTTCGAATTATTTATAGATAGAGAGTTATTATTATTCTGCCTACTTATTTGACCAACTAAGCAGGATTAAATACCTTGCTTCAGACCGTCAAAAAAAGCGAATCTCATTGTTACATCACAAGCCCCGCTCAGTCGCCGTACCTCAGTACGACTCAATCGTGGGGCTTGCTCGTGCCTCGATCTTCACTTTTTTTCTTCGGTCTGCCACCTTGCTTATTTGCTGTGTCGGGCTATTTCCCATTAACATGGTGTTTTATATTCCACTGGGTACAATAAAACAAAATATTTCACACAAAGAAATTACGAAACAAATTAATATTTTCTGTTATACTAGCAGTAAGCAATATTCGCTTAAGGAAATAATGGAGTTAAAATACATTTTAAAGAAAGGGGCTCGTTATGGAAAATCTATTACTTAATCCCAAGAAGTACAGAGACCGGAACTACCCGGATGAACGGTCCAGAGAAATCATGCTGAAAACGATCGAGTGGTTTGAAAACAAAGGCCTGGCAGCAATCAAGGACTCATATCATACCAAGGAGTTTGTTGAGGATTACCAGAAGTTCGTGACGGATGAACGAATCTTTGAATCGCTGTTCCTGCCCAAAGGGTACGGAGATGACCCCAACCAGTACTACAGCACCTACCGGATGTATGAATACTCTGAGATAACCGGATTCTATGGCGCCGCCTATTGGTATGCCTATCATGTTTCAACTCTGGGACTGGACCCGGTATTGCTGGGGGACAACGAAGATGCCAAACACCGGGCGATAGCCAAAATGAAGGATAATGCCTTCTGCGCTTTTGGCCTTTCGGAAAAGGAACATGGCGCTGACATTTATTCTTCAGAAATGACACTTACCCCAAAAGGTGACGGAAACTATGTTGCCAACGGCAGCAAATACTATATCGGCAATGGCAATGTAGCTGCAACCGTAACCGTATTCGGCAAGATGGCCGATACCAATGATTATGTATTTTTTATGGTCGATTCTTCCCATCCCAACTATGAGCTGGTCAAAAATGTGGTTGACTATAACCAGCAATATGTGGCGGAATTTAAATTAAATGATTACCCGATCACTGAAGATGATATCCTTACCGTAGGGCCCAAAGCCTGGGATGACATGCTCAATACCATCAATATCTGCAAATTCAATATCGGTTCCGGAGCAACCGGTATCGTTACCCATTCATTCTATGAAGCCCTTAACCATGCCTACCACCGGCAGCTTTATGGCCATTCAGTAATTGAGTTTGCCCATGTAAGAAGACTGTTCATCGATTCCTGGCTGCGCCTTATTGCCATGAAGCTCTTTGGCCTCCGGGCAACCGACTATATGCGGGTGGCAAGTGAAAATGACAAGAGATATCTGCTGTTCAATCCGATCATGAAAATGAAAGTTGCCATCCAGGGGGAAGTGGTACATGAACTGCTTTGGGATATAATTGCCGCCAAAGGCTTTGAAAAAGATATGTATTTCGAGCAGGCGGTGATTGAACTCAAGGGATACCCGAAACTGGAAGGCACCCGGCACGTCAACATGGCCCTGATTGCCAAACTCATTCCCAGTTATATGTTTATGCCGGCGGAATTCGAAGAAGTGGGCAGGATAACCGACAACCGCAACGATGATTTCATGTTCCGTCAGGGAAAAACCAGCGGCTATGCCAAAACCAAGTTCCATGACTTCAATATTGCGTACAAGACTCTGGCTCATCTGCCCAATGTCAAGGTGTTTATGGAACAGATCGATGCTTATAAAGAATTCCTTATGGTTTCGGGCGCAGGTTTAGCCGACCAGATGAAAGCTTTCGACTACCTGCTGGCAGTCGGCGAATTATTTACCATGGTAGCTTACGGTCAGCTGATTATCGAAAGCGCCAAAATGGAAGGTGTCAGCGATGAGGTCATGAACCAGATGTTCGACGTCTTTGTCAGAGATTTCACCGCTTTCGCGGTCGATTTGTACGGGAAACCGATCAATACCGATGCACAGATTGAAAAGATCCTGAAAATGATCAAGCGTCCGGTAACTAATCAGGAGGAATTTGAAAAAGTCCTTAATGAAGAAGTATTCAGCCTGGTCGACACTTATACAATGAACCCTTAATACCAGAACAGTAACTTTTTAAAATTGCGGGCAGATTTTTATAAACCTCCGGGCCGTTGTAAAACAACAAATCAGTCCGGAGGTTTTATTTTTTAAATGGATTCCGGGTAAAAAACGACAGACGGGGGGCAGGAATTAAATCCCCCTTGAATAAACAAAAATATATGGGTATTAAATGTGGCAATATTACTCTAAAATGAATATATGAGAAGAATAACAGAAGGAGGTAGTCAATTTGGAGAAAATTGAAGTGATATTCAGCAAAATTGTTGATTGGGCGAAAATACCTGATTATGATACCAAGGGAGCTGCAGGTTGTGATATAAGTGTTTCTTTGCAGGATGAAATCGTACTATATCCCCATGAAGTCAAGTCGCTGCCCACCGGGTTTGCCTTGAAAATCCCGGCCGGATATGAAGCCCAGATCCGCAGCCGCGCAGGCATGGCACGCAAAGGTATTGTGGTAGCTAATGCTCCTGGCACCATTGATACGGAACATATCGGTGAATTAAGCGTACTTTTGCTTAATGTTACCGACAAGCCGGTTAAAATATTACCGGGGCAAAAAGTGGCCCAAATGGTTTTCAGTCCCGTTGTCAAGGCACAGTTTGTGGAGCAGTAAAGGGGACTGAAAACTAAAGCAAATAGTTGCAGGTAATGAGGATACCCCCTTAAAAATAAATATATGACAGCCTTATTACCGGCGAATAAATATATTGGCAATAAAATATATTGTTCAGATAAAGGAGGAATTAAAGCAATGAATAAGTTTAAATTGGAACCTCAGGATACAGTATTAATGATCATTGATGTGCAGGACAAGTTGATGGTCGCCATGAAGGATAAGGAACGGGTCTACAAAAACATCAATCTGCTGCTGGAAACCGCCAAACAGTTGGAAATGCCGGTCATAGTTACCGAACAGTATCCCAAAGGCCTGGGCAAGACAGTAGCGGAAATCGCTGAGAATCTGCCCGATCATAAATATCTGGATAAAACCACCTTCACTGCATGTACCGATGGCCTTTTCGATATTTTAAACGAATTAAACCGCAAGACTATTTTGATGACCGGCAGCGAAACTCACATATGCGTATTTCAGACCACTCGGGATTTGGAGCAGTCCGGCTATAATGTACATTTGATCAAAGATGCGGTCTGTTCGAGATTTGATGAAAATTACCAGAATGGCCTGCAGCTGATGCATGACTGCGGAGCTGTTATTACCAATACTGAAACCGTGGTATTTGATCTGCTTAAAAAGTCAGGAACACCACAATTTAAAGTCATATCCCCGCTGGTGAAATAGGGGGAAATATTACGAATTAAAATATCTCCTGACAGGAAATTTTATTGACAAAGAAAATGTCCCCCAGTATGCTAAATATAATGATACAGCTTATTAAGGGGGGTAATTAATGGCACCAGGTGATTGGTTCATATTTGAAATGATTGACAATGTTGCAGTATTGACCCTGAATCATCCCGAATCCATGAACATTGTCAACCGGGAATTATTTTATGAAATGCATGAAATGCAGAATAAAATCGAAGCTGACCCGTCGATTCGTGCAGTAGTTATCAAAGCCAATGGTCCGCATTTTTCCGCCGGTATTGACCTGAATTTGCTCAAAAGTGTAGATTCACAATTTGTGGCGGAAAACTTAAACTTCCTGCAGAGACTGTACGGCAGATGGCAGGAATGGCACATACCGGTGATAGCTGCTGTGCATGGCATCTGCTATGGCTCAGCGGTTGAACTGATTTTAGGCTGCGATGTCCGGGTTGCGTCTGATGATTTGAGGATCTCCATCCCCGAAGTTAGATTCGGGTTGTCACCGGACATGGGCGGGACCGTAAGGCTTACCCAGCTGGTGGGTATGGGGCAGGCAAAAAGAATGATACTGGGCTGTGAAGAATTGAATGCCCAGGAAGCTTTGCAGATCGGTCTGGTGGAAATCGTAGTACCGCGGGATAAGCTGGAAGAAAGAGCTATAAAGCTGGCCCGGAGAATGGCAGGAATGCCGCCGATGGCGATACGTTTTGCCAAGCGAGGCATTAACCTGGCCAATGAAAGCAGCCTGGCTGCCGGACTGGCCTTTGAACAAGCCCAATCAGTATTTTGCTGCGGCACCGAAGATCAGACCGAAGCCATTAATTCCTTTTTTGAAAAACGTAAACCGGAATTTAAAGGCAAATAAATTAAAAAATTAACAGACAATAATAAAGACAGCAGTTCCTGTTTGAGCAGACTGCTGTCTAAAGACTTTTTTGTTGGTCCTGAAGTGGCTGCGAAGTTTTTATACCAGCTCCGGACAGCAAATACCTTAAAATATTTGACAAGTATCGTTGAATTCTTTATACTATAAATTCGGATGACCGAATAAATCATAATTAAAAAGGATAGAATATCGGCATTGCTTTGGTGGGTGCCGTTATTTTTTTGAATAAATGCCTGAAACAATAAAAGGAGTGGAATAACAAGTGCAGCTTGAAAATTTAAGGAACATAGGAATAATTGCGCATATTGATGCCGGTAAAACTACTACCACCGAAAGAATTCTATATTATACCGGTTTAACGCATAAAATGGGTGAAACGCATGACGGTTCCAGTGTGATGGATTTCCTTTCTTACGAAAAAGAACGGGGCATTACAGTAGCTTCTGCTGCTACGACTTGTATCTGGGAAGAGAAGACTATCAATATAATTGACACGCCCGGCCATGTTGATTTCACTGCAGAAGTGGAGCGCAGCTTAAGGATTTTAGACGGGGTAGTAGTGATTTTCTGCAGCAAAGGCGGAGTCGAGCCCCAGTCAGAAACGGTCTGGAGACAGGCCGACAAGTATCGCATCCCCCGCATTGCCTATATAAATAAAATGGATGCGGTAGGAGCGGACTTTTTCAAAGTTAATGAACAGATCAGAAGCCGACTGGGAGCCAATCCTTTGATAATAACCCTGCCGGTATTTGACGATGATGACTTTTCCGGAATAATCGATTTGATCAAAATGAAGTATTATACTTTCAGCGGCAAGTTAGGCAATGAAGTTGCGGAAATGGAGATACCGGAGCACTATTTAACCGAGGCGGAAACCTGGCGCAATACCATGACTGAGAGCCTGGCCGAAAATGATGAGCAATTACTGGAAATGTATTTTAATAATGAAGCAATTCCCGAAGAATTATTGACAGAAGCAATCCGGGTCAATACTCTTAAGGGAAAAACAGTGCCGGTTTTATGCGGCAGTTCCTACCGCAATATTGGTGTACAGCTGCTTTTAGACTCGATTGTAAACTATTTGCCTTCACCATTGGATGGCAAGGCGGCAACAGCAACCATACCCGGCAGTGACGAGACAGTGGAAATAATTCCGGATGCCGCTGAACCTTTTGCAGCGCTGATCTTTAAGATCGTAAGTGACCGGCATGTAGGAAAATTAGCCTTTGCCCGGGTCTATTCCGGCACCTTAAAAGCCGGCAGTTATGTGATCAACAGCACCAAAAATAAAAAAGAGCGGGTAGGGCGCCTGGTTAAAATGCATGCCAATCACCGGGAGGAAATATCAGAAGTATCAGCAGGAGATATCGTAGCTGTTATCGGCCTTAAGGATGTCAGCACCGGTGATACCATTTGTGCGGAAGGTAATAATCTGCTGCTGGAATCAATTGTATTTCCGGAGCCGGTTATTCAGATAGCCATTGAGTCCAAGACCCAGAATGATCAGAGCAGGCTGAGTGAAGCCCTGGCTCGTTTAGCGGCAGAAGACCCTACCTTTAAGGTGACATATAACCAGGAGACCGGCCAGACCTTGATCTCCGGCATGGGTGAGCTGCATCTGGAAATAGTAGCCGAAAGACTGGCTAAAGAGTTTATGGTCGATTTTAATATCGGCCAGCCCCAGGTAGCCTACAAAGAGACTATCAGCCAGGCTGCCGAACAGGTGACCCGTTATGTGAAACAAACCGGCGGTAAAGGCCAGTTTGCACATTTAGTCCTGCGGCTGGAACCCGGTGAAGAAAGTTTTGAATTTGTCAATAAGATCGTGGGCGGAGCTATTCCCCGGGAATATATTCCTGCGGTGGAAGCCGGTATCAAGCAGGCCCTGCAGGAAGGGCCCTTAAAAGGCTACCCGGTAGTAAATGTAAAGGCTGTTTTGCTGGACGGTTCTTTCCACGAAGTAGATTCATCGGAAATGGCTTTCAGGACGGCGGCCATGTTTGCAGCCAAAGACTGTATGAAAAAAGCCGGCCCTAAACTCCTGGAACCGGTAATGAAGCTGGAAATAACTTCGCCGGAAGAGTTCACCGGCAACATCATCAGCAATATCAGCAATATGCGTGGCCGTCTGGAATCGATGGAAACGGAAAACAATACCCAGATCATCAGAAGTTGTGTACCGCTGGCGGAACTGTTCGGCTATTCAACTACACTGCGCTCTATGACTCAGGGGCGGGCCGGATTTTCCATGCAGTTTTCCCATTATGAAGAAAGAACCGCAGTTGCTTAAAAAGCGGTCTGGTTATTCGGCAGGAGTCAGTTTTATTTCACTGGCCAGGGCAAGCAGTTCTTCATGGCTCAAATTGCTTTCCAGGCTGACCAGATACTGGCTTTCTTCATATACTCCGATTATTTCCAGATGTTCAGTTGATGGAGCAGTGCCGGCAGCTGCAGACATAATGCTTTCCTCTGACACTGCAGCCTCAGCAGCGGTATCAATGGCGGTATAAGCGTTAACAGTGATTTGTACAGTATCGCCAGTATTTTTTTCCGTATAAACAAATATATTGTCCGAATTAGAGGTTAAAACATAATTATCCGGCAGGTTATCAGGGATCAGAGTTACCTGCTGTTGTGGTTTGACCAGATTTACCGGATAAGAACGATAGCGGTCAGGAGTGGCTGCTATTTTGGCAGATGATGATTCTTTAGCTGCCGATGTGCTGCTGTCCGGCTGCATTTGCCCGGACAGGGGAACCGGCGAATCTGCATCATTTAACATGGCTGTTTGCAGATGAGGGTTGACGGTTGCCGAATTGCCATATTCAGCTTCAGAGTTAAGGTTCGCCGTTGAGCTGCCGGTACCGCTCATAACAACATTGCCGGACGGGGTGCTTTTGTTCTGATCAAGAGGAGTGTTTTCGGGTTGAACAGAACCTGTTTCAAGATCCGTATCGCTTGAATTCAGATCAAATAGTGCTGTTCCCGGCGGCGCTTCCCGAGTACTGTCTTTAACTGCCACTTCCATATTCTGTACTCCGGAAAAATTATTGAGCAGAGCGGGTAATGAAGCAGCCAGCAATAAAACTATTGCTGCAGCAGCGGCCCAATATACAGCTGGCCTCCTGAACCGGCCAGGTTTTATAATTTGTATGTCTGTTAGGGCAGGAACAGCAGAAGCAGTCAGTGAAGCCATTACCCGTCCGGTAAAGTCTTCACCCATATCTAATACAGCAGCAGTCATAGCTTCTTTTAATGCTTCATTTTCCATGCGGGTAAGCATAGCCAGGTTGCTGCAGACCTCGCAATCAAGCAGGTGTGCTTCAATTTCCTGCAATAGTTCAGGAGACAGCCGGCCATCGCAATATTCGAAAATATATTTATCTGCTTGCTGGCAGTTCATCCGGCATCCCCCTTTGCATTAGTTTTTTCATATAAAGATTGCGCATAGCTTTCCTGGCCCTATGTACTTTCACCTCAACATTTTCTTTGCTTATGCCCAGAACTTCAGCAATTTCACCATTACTGTAATCCATCTGATAACGCAGGGCGATTATGACCCGGTAGTTTTCAGGCAATTCCATAATTACTTCATTTATAAACTGGCTTAGTTCAGTCCGTTCAAAAATCGTCTGCGGGTCATCGACATCACTGCCGCTGGTATTATCCTGGATATATGTTTCATCAAAACTTACATTGATGGCCTTTTTCTTTTTTCTTAAGGCACTTATGGTAGTATTTACAGCAATTTTATGTATCCAGGGGGCAAACTTTTTGCCCATATCAAATTGATATAGTTTCTCATAGACGATCAGAAAAACTTCCTGGGTGATATCTTCCGCTTCCTGATATTGACCGATGATCCTATATACTATGGCAAATACGGATTTTTTGTATTTATCAACTAATTCCTCGAAAGCGCCAAGGTCACCATCCAGAGCCTTAGCGGCCAGCAACTCATCACTTATCAAAACTTCCAGCTCCCTGATTCCTTAATTATTAATACGGCATACTTATCAATAGCTTACACTATAGCGGAAGAAAACAACATATTCAATAAATTGCTGCAGACAGCACTATCCAACCTGACATGGTTTTATGTTAAAATAATAAGCAAATATTCATTAATATCGCCAAAAAGACACGAGATGGGAGTCCGGTTTTGAAAATAATTGTTGATGCCGATGCCTGCCCGGTCAAGGAGATAATAGAAGTCCTGGCAGAACGCAAAGATATAAAAGTCATTATGGTATCCAACTACAGTCATCAAATCAGCAGCCACTATGCAGAAAAGGTGGTAGTGGATAAAGAGTCCCAGGCCGCAGATATTACTATTGCAAATATGACGGAGCCCAGTGATATTATTGTCACTCAGGATTATGGCCTGGCATCTATCGTGTTGGGCAAAGGGGCCGCCGCGGTCAACCCCAGCGGCAAAATTTATACAGAGCAGAATATAGACATGCTTTTGATGCAAAGATATTTAAATACTAAAGCCAGACAGGCAGGCCAGAAACATATCAATCCCAAAAAGAGGACGGTTAATGATAATAACCGTTTTGAGCAAAGTTTTAAGTTATTGCTTGATAAAAAAGAATAAGTTTGATTTAAAATACTAATCAGATAAAATGAGTAAGGGTATAATTTAAACGATAACGATCAAGGTTATAACAAGCTATTATATATAAAAAGGAGGATTATAATGTCAGATGCGTGTAAAACCTGTTCATCCGGCGGCTCGTGCAATATTGACCCGAACGATTGCGGCGCAGCGGTAGAGATTGAAAAGAGCCTGATCGGTTCTTTGAACAAAATTGAAAATGTGATTATAGTAATGAGCGGTAAAGGCGGAGTCGGAAAATCCTCAGTCACCGGTCTGATCGCCAGTGAACTGGCCAGACAAGGCAAAAAAGTCGGGGTGATGGATGCTGATATAACCGGGCCCAGTCAGCCCCGTGCGTTCGGCCTGGCCAATGTTCAGTTAAGAGGCTCTGATTTCGGTATAATTCCGCCGCTTACCAAACTGGGGATAAAACTGATATCCATAAACTTCTTCCTGCCCAATGAAGATGACCCGGTTATCTGGAGAGGGCCGATACTGGCCGGAGCCGTAAAACAATTCTGGGAAGAAGTAGACTGGCGGGAACTGGATTATCTGGTCGTAGACCTGCCCCCGGGAACCGGTGATGTACCGCTGACGGTAATGCAAACGCTGCCGGTAAAAGGCATAGTCATTGTCTCGTCACCGCAGGAACTGGCGGTAATGATAGTTAAAAAGACTATGAACATGGCTAAAAAAATGTCGATTCCCATCCTGGGCTTGATTGAAAATATGAGCTACGCCATATGCAGTCATTGTAATGAAAAACTGCAGATATTCGGCGAGAGCCAGGGCGAAAAAGTAGCCAGGGACACTGCTGTTGATTTCCTGGGCGGACTGCCCTGGGATGCAAAATTAAACCAGGCAGTTGATCAGGGGGAAATCGAAAGCTATGATTCGTCAGATATTAAAGATATAGTGGCTAAAATAATAGCTAAATTAGATTAACCGGGAAAAAGACAATAAGAGATATATCGCCAAACAGCTGCAGAATATTTATTTTTAAACAGAAATGAAAGGCATATTGTATAAACTGCGTATATATATTAAAATAAATATATGTATAAAGGGCTTATTTCTGACTGCAGCAGACTGGAGGGTGATATAAATGATAACCAAGCTGTTTTTGGAAATTAAAAATATTTTAGCTGAATTAGCTTCGACATTAATTTTGGGTAAAAATAAAGACGCTGCCGGATTAGCAATGATCCTTTCGGAAAAAAGCCGGGCCCTGGCAGAGGAATTAGGTAAATAGGAATTATATAGATTACAGTTAACACTGTCTTTGCATAGGCAGTGTTTTTTTATGCCAAAAAAACCAAGCAGTATCGGAAAAAACAGGACAATTAAGGGAAGAGTGAGGCTCTTCCCTTAACCGTCCTGTTGAGTGGTTGAAGAGGGGAAATTTTATAGGACTGCCACTGATTTTTGGATTTATAAATGAACATATGACCATTTATATAAATATATATAAACAATGTGCATATGTCAATAATTTTAATGCAATAAGATAAAAATGACGAGATAATTTGGCTTATTGGATTTCAAAAAACTTGACAGGGAAGGGTTATGATACTAATATTTAAATATGAGCAAATGCCCATAATAAATAAATGCTATTTAAAAGCACGTGAATAATTAAGGCTCTGATTTTGGGGATGGATCTTTTTGGAACAGCCAGAGATGGCTGGCAAAGAATAGGAAGCCGGAGTAATGGAGAAAGCCATGAAAAGAATTGCAATTATATCGATACATCCCGGGGCAGGACAGACAACACTGACTGTCAATCTGGGAAGTGCGTTGGCTCTTAAAGGCAGCCGGGTTTTGGTTGTAACTGTGGGTGACAACCATAAATTATATGATTATCTGGATGCAGCTGCCAGGCATAAGAGTAATCATGATTTCCGTGATGCGAATGATCCTATTGTTAAAAAAACCTGGATGGGGATGGATATACTTGGTTTTACGCCGAAGAATAATAAACCTGCTGAATCTGCATGGTTAACATCATTCATGGTAAAAACTGATTATGAATATATGCTGCTTGTACCGGCCGACAAGTCTGATTGCAAGCTGCTGGCTGATTTTTATGAACACCTGATAGTCTGCGTTGATTTCAGCAGTGAGAAAGAAATTGAAGCATTGATCGCACTGGATAAAGAAATGCAGCAATTGCCTGTAAATAATAAAAGCGTCAGCCTTATCGTGCCCAATAAGATGAACAGCAAAGAGTGGGAGCACAACAGTCATGAATTATTTGCGCTGGCCGACTATTTTGGGGCTGAAAAGATCGCTGATCCGATTCCCATCTGCGAAAGAGTTCATGATCTGCCTAAGCTGGGGATTACCATATGGCAGCTTAACCGGCAAAATTTGCAGGATGCATTCAGACGGCTGGCAGCAGCAGTGGAAATGCTCTGATAAGGGAGGAGTTTATTCATAGAATTTTCTTAGACGCTTTGCAACATACTTAAATTAAATCTAATAAAAATATCAGACAGGAAGGAGGGATACTAATGCCTAACAAAGATGGAACCGGCCCGAATGGTAAAGGAGCAGGAACAGGCGGAGGCAGAGGAGGCTGTGCAGCAGGCCGCGGTAAAGGCGGCGGAGGACAGGGTAACAAAAGTGGAGGCCAAAACAGCCCCGGAGGAGCCGGACGCGGAGGCCGCGGCTTAAACAACGCAAGCAGGAAACAACAGGATAAATAATTCTGATAATGGGAGAGGTTATATCTCCTCTCCCATTTGCTTTATGCAGATACTTAAAATAATTGTGAGCCCAGTTTAAACAAAGGAGGAAACCAATGAAAATTGCTATACCGACCGAGGATAAATCAATGGAAAAAGGCGTGTGCATGTCCTTCGGCAGGGCACCTTACTTTCTTATTTATGACATGGAAACTGGTGAGAGTATGTTCGCGGAGAACAGCGCAGCCAATAGTCGAGGCGGTGCCGGGATAAAAGCGGCACAGGCGGTGGTGGATACCGGGGCCGAGGCCCTGCTGACCCCCAGATGTGGTGAAAATGCTGCCGGTGTGATCCAGGCGGCCAATTTAAAAATATACAAGACAATGAATGATTCCATACAGGATAATATCGATGCGTTCAAATCAGGCAAGTTGTCCTTGCTGGATGAGATACATGCCGGATTTCATGGTAAGGGCGGGGAGTAATATGAAGACAGCTGTGCTCAGCGGCAAAGGCGGCACAGGCAAAACTCTGGTTTCGGTAAACTTGGCTGCAGCCTCTGAAGAAGCCGTATATATAGATTGTGATGTTGAAGAGCCAAATGGATATCTTTTTTTCAAGCCGGAAAAGGTTGTTGCAGAAAATGTCACAGTAAAAATACCGCTGGCGGATGAAGGACTCTGTGATGGGTGCCGCAAATGTACAGATTTTTGCAAATTCAATGCCCTGGCCTATATAAATGAGAAACTGCTGGTTTTTAATGAGGTGTGTCATTCCTGCGGCGGATGTGTTCTCATTTGCCCGCAGAAGGCCCTGACTGAAAGGGATAAAACTATCGGTGAAATTCAGAAAGGGGTTTCGGAGCAGGTTCAGGTCATTACCGGGATATTAAATACTGGTGAGGCTTCCGGTATCCCGATCATAAAAAATCTTTTGCAGAGAATACCTTCCGGACATGGGGATATATTTATCGACTGTCCGCCCGGTAGTGCCTGTATTGTTATGGAAAGCATCAAGGACGCAGATTACTGTGTTTTAGTGGCCGAGCCGACCTTGTTCGGTGTGCATAATCTCAGCCTGGTTCACGATTTGGTAAAGCTCTTTGGCAAGCCTCACGGTGTGGTTCTTAACAAATGTCTTGAAGGGGATAATCCTTCCGAGAAGTATTGTGAAGAAAATAATATTAAAATATTGGGCAAAATCCCCTATGACAATGAATTGGGGACGTTGAATTCAAATGGTTTGATTGCTGCCAGAGAAAGCGAAAAATACAGGGGAATTTTTGCTGCTCTGCTGCAAGTTGTAACCGGGGAGGTACGCAATGCAACAATTATTGATTCTTAGCGGCAAAGGAGGGACAGGAAAAACAACTGTGGCCAGTGCCTTTATCAAACTTTTGCATGCCAGGGCTTATGCTGATTGTGATGTAGACGCGCCTAATCTGCACCTTGTTATGAGTCAGCACGATGAGCCAAAAAGTACCGACTATTACGGAATGCCCAAGGCGGAAATAGACCTTGACTTATGCATCAGATGCGATTTATGCAGACAAAATTGTCGCTTTGATGCTATTAATTCTGGAATTGGAAATATAGAATATGCGGTAGATTTTCACGCCTGTGAAGGCTGTGGGGTCTGTGAAGTAATTTGTCCGGTGGAAGCCATAAAACTTAAACCAGCCATAGCCGGTGAATTGATGCTTTATGTGGGCGAGGCTGTCTTTTCCACCGCTCAGCTTAAAATGGGCAGCGGTACCTCAGGGATGTTGGTGACCGAAGTGAAAAAGCAGATGACCTCGGTAATCAATGATGCTGATATTGCCATCATTGACGGATCGCCAGGCATTGGCTGTCCGGTTATAGCATCCTTAAGCGGGGTGGATATGGTTCTTATCGTTACCGAACCTTCTGTGTCCGGCATCAGTGATATGGAACGTATCATTAAAACGGCACAACAATTTCAAACCAAAATTGCCGTGTGCATAAATAAATATGATACCAACCTGGGCAATACCAGGAAAATTGAATCGTTTTGCCAAGTAATGCAGCTGCCCCTTACAGGAATGATCCCTTATGACCCGGAGGCGGTAAAGGCGGTCAACAACAGCCAGAGTATTGTGGATATAAACTGTCCTTCCGGGCAGGCCGTCCGGGAGGTTTTAAGGCAGACAATGCAGATATTGCTGGCGCCGGATGACCGGAAAGACGGTGCACGTTGGATCAAATAATGGCTTGATTCAATCACAGTTGATTAATAATATAAAAAAGGAGAGTAATCAATGAGCGAGAATTGTGATCAAAGCTGCAGCAGCTGCGGCGAAAACATTGCTGACAGAAAGGAAAACACGCCAGATTTTTCAGAGCAGCCGCATGCAATGAGCAGCATAAAAAAAGTTATCGCTGTTATAAGCGGCAAAGGGGGAGTGGGAAAATCCCTGGTAACATCGATGCTCGCAGTGACAATGAACAAAAGAGGCTTTAATACTGCCATTTTAGATGCAGACGTTACCGGGCCATCAATACCGAAAGCTTTCGGAATCAATGATAAAGTCCTGGGCAGTGAACTTGGCTTATACCCGATAAAAAGTACGACCGGTATCGATATTATGTCGATCAATCTGTTGCTGGAAAATGAGACTGACCCCGTAATTTGGAGAGGACCGATAATTGCCGGCACGGTTAAACAGTTCTGGACAGATGTAATATGGGCAGATATTGACTTTATGTTTATTGACATGCCGCCGGGAACCGGAGATGTTCCTTTAACAGTATTCCAGTCCATCAAAGTCGATGGGATCATAATTGTTACTTCGCCGCAGGAACTGGTCTCAATGATCGTATCCAAAGCGGTTAAAATGGCTGAAGTAATGAACGTACCGATTATCGGACTGGTAGAAAACATGGCTTATTTCAAGTGCCCGGAATGTGACAAGGAATATAAAATATTTGGTGACAGCCATATTGACCAGATCGCCCGCCGACATAACCTTGAAATTCTGGCTGTTATGCCTGTCGATCCAAAATTGGCTGCAGCTTGTGATAATGGAATGATAGAACAGTATGACAGCAACTGGTTTGACCGTATAGCGCAGCTATTGGAACAGGAAATGCTGGAAAAAGAAAATTTAAATGAAATAACAACAGAGGAAAAGGGAGGTAATGTAATGAAAATTGCAGTAGCCAGTGAAAATGAAATGGTGACAGAACATTTTGGACATTGTTTAAATTTTAATATTTATGAAACTGAAAACGATAAGATCGTAAAAAGTGGATCCATAGCCAATCCGGGGCATAAGCCGGGGTTCTTGCCGGTATTCCTGCATGAACAAGGGGTGGATGTTATTATTTCCGGCGGAATGGGTGCTGGTGCCATTGATCTTTTCAATGAAAAAGGCATAGAAGTAATTGTCGGGGCCAGCGGAAACGCCAGGACTGCTGCGGAACAATACCTGCAGGGCAGCCTTAAGTCCACCGGTTCGGTTTGTCATGAACATCAGCATCATGATGAATGCGGACATTAAAAGTATGATACAATTAAGCGAAATATTAGAGTATACAGTTTGTGGACACAACCTCTGATAAAGCAAATCATAAAAATGAGGTGATAGATTTTGGCCAGGGAAGCTAAATGCAGAAGAGTGGCTGCAATTCCTCCGGTTAAAGCATATAAACCGGTGGGTGTTCCTGTATCCTGCCTGGAAGAAGTAGTACTGAAAGTTGAAGAAGCAGAAGCTATCCGGCTGAAAAGTCATCTTAATCTGGAACAGGAAGAATGTGCCCGGATGATGCAGGTATCGCGGCCTACCTTTCAGCGCATCCTGAGTGAAGCCTATGCCAAAATTGCCGATGCTCTGACCAATGGGAAAGGTATTCGCATCGAAGGTGGTAGTTATTGCCTGGGTAATGGCTTTTGCCGCCGCCGGGGCAAAAAACTGGCACCGATGGAAAACTGCGAATACTTTGATGCCGGTCTGGAATTGCCGGAATTAAAAAAAGACAGGAAATTGCCCGGCAATCTGTTGGCAGTGGCTGCATTAGGCACCAGTACTGCTTCACAGTTGGGAGCACGCTTCGGACAATGCACTTATTTCTGGTTATGGAATCCGGATACTGACGAATACAGCCTGCTGCAGAAAACCCATGCTGAAGGGACTCCGGCCTCCGGTACCGACAGTGCTCAGGAATTGATCAAGGCTGGTGTCGGCAGCGTTATTGTAAATCATATAGGGCCCAAAGCTTTTATGATATTACAGAGAGCTAATATTAATGTCTATAGTGGTGCCGAAGGTAAAACTGTGTCTGAAGCATTAAATATGTTCCGCAGCGGTCAGCTTTATAAAATGGAATCAGCTGATAATTAAATGATTGGGGGAGGAGCGTTTATGAAAGTTAAGGTTTTGATTCTGGTGGAAAATACTACCCCGGCTCCGGGATTTATCGGAGAATATGGTTTCTCCGCCCTGGTCAAAGTGGATGACAAAAAATTTCTTTTCGATACCGGCTCTGAAAGTGCGCTGCTGAATAATGCGGCACGGGCAGGAATCGATCTGGCGGAGATCGATGAACTTGTTATCAGCCATGGCCATTTCGACCATACCGGGGCGGTTATTCCTTTCCTGGAAACGGGGAAGAAGAAAATTTATGCTCATTCCAATATTTTCACAACCCGCTATGCGGTGGCAGGAGAATATAAAAAAAATATCGGCATCCAGTTTCCGGTTGAAGAAATTGAGGCACACCAGGCAGAAATGATATTTACCGACGATTTTACCGAGATATACCCGGACGTATTTTTGACCGGGGCGATCCCCAGGCTGACCGGTTATGAAGATGTAGGCGGCGGTTTCTTTGTTGAAAATGACGGAAAGCTTGTGCCGGACAGTCTGGAAGATGATATGGCCATGGTCATAAATCATCCGGAAGGGCTGATCATAATCGACGGCTGCGCTCATGCCGGCATAATCAATACTATTGAATACGCGCGGAGCAAAACCGGGAAGTCCGAAGTACTGGCTTTTATCGGTGGCACGCACCTGTTAACGGCCTCGGAGGAAAGGCTTAAGAAAACTGTGGCCGCCCTGCGTGACCTTGATGTACAAAAGATTATCCCTTGCCATTGCACCGGCTTTAACGCGGCAGCGATGCTGAAAAATGAATTGGGCGGGCGGGTGATCAAGGGCGAGACTGCCATGAACTTCCGGTTTTAATTAAATAATTACAGTCAAGGGGCACTCATTGAACTGAAGTGAGCGCCCTTTTGTTTTGTCTGCTCATAAGTATTTATAACCTCATATTTAATGGCAACAGTATAATAAAAATAATCTTAACAATTTCTTGAGAATTTTTTGATATTGTCATGACACTTATCTTTTAGTATCTGATCAGGATCCCGAAAGAAATTTAATAGGAGGTAAGAATTTATGAAAAAGAGATGGACTATAGCAGCTGTATTAACATTGTCATTGTTACTATTGGGCGGAATGGCATTAAGTGCTTCAGCCGCCGCCAGCAGCAACACAGCTGCTTCCCCGGCCGGCTTATTGCGTCAGGGAATTATGGCGGGTCAGCAACGGGCGCAGACAGCTTTGCATGTGGTAGCCGACCTGACCGGCCTGAGTATCGAAGATATCCGGACAGAGCGTGTGGAAGGGAAATCTTTGGCTGCCATTGCAGAAGCAGAAGGAATCAGTGAACAAACCGTAATCGATAAAGTTATTGCAGAACGTACTGCCGTTCTTGAGCAGCTAAAAGCCGATGATAAGATTACTGATGCTCAGTATGAGAACTGCATCAGCAATATGCAGGAAAGAATAAAAGCCAATATCGAAAGGACAACAGTCGGTCCCGCCAATGGCAACAAGACTGGAGGAAGAGGCGGCTGTATGCAGGGAAATGGCCAGGGGCTGGGGCAGGGCTCCGGAATGGGCAGAGGAATGGGGCAAAACCAGGCCAATTGTCCGTATAATACCAGTATTTAATAGCAATGCGTTGAAAGGGTGCCCTTTTAAGGGGCACCTTTCTTCATTATGGATTTATAACGTTGGGATGTTATACTGATAACAAGTACGTCAGAACATTTAGTAAAATCAATTAAGCAGCACAGGAGTTGGTTTTGATGGAATCAGTTATTTTGCTGGCTGAAGATGAAAAAAAACTCCGGGATATGACAGCCCAACATCTTAAACAGGAAGGCTATAAAGTAGCTCTGGCAGCTGACGGGCTGGAGGCTTTACATCTCTGGCAGGAGATAAAACCTGATCTGCTGGTACTGGATCTGATGTTACCTAATTTATCAGGCTGGGAAGTCCTGAAAAGAATAAGACAAAAGCATGATACACCGGTTATCGTTCTTACCGCCCGGGCAGATGAAATTGACAAATTATTAGGCCTGGAACTGGGCGCTGACGATTATATTACCAAACCTTTTTCCACCCGGGAACTAAGTGCCCGGATAAAGGCAGTATTACGCCGCAGCCGGCCCAATGAGCAGAGCTCGTTAATCAGTTTTTATAATCTCAGCCTTGATCCGGAACGGATGGAAGTTTTCATAGGAGAAGCAGCCCTGCAACTGACGGCTACCGAATTTAGAATCCTTATGCTGCTGGCCGAGAATCCGGGGCAGGTTTTTTCCCGGCTGCATATTTTGGAAAGGGTATTCGGAGACATGTATGAAGGCTATGAAAGAACCATAGATACTCACATCAGCAATATCCGCCATAAAATTGAGGCGGCTGCCATCAGCCAGGTAAGCATAAAAACGGTATATGGCATAGGTTACAAACTGACCGCGGGAGAATAGCGACATGGTGAAATCGGAATTGGCTCAAAAAATTACTGCAACTCTAATATTGATATCAGTATTATTGGTTATAGTCGTGACATCTTTTATGCTGCTGATAACCAGGCAGCAGTTTGCGGATTATATTCACCGCTATGATCAGGCGATCCTAAATCAATGGCTGCCTATTATAAACGAGTATTACGAGCAAAACGGTCCGGAAGGCCTGCAGGAATATCTGGAGTCCAATACGGCAGGCAATAGTATAAACGTCGGTATGGGCAAGCGCCGGGGACAACCGGCTCTGGCAATGAGAATAAAACAGGTGCAACGTCTGATCGTAACTGATATGCAAGGTATGGTAGTGGCGGACAGCCGGGGATTGCTTATAGGAAAAACCCCGGATTTTGATTTATCCGACGCCAGTTCCGGAGCTATATTAACTGATGGTTTGCAGGTTGGGACCTTGTACGTGATAAGTCCGCTGGGTTCCGGCCTGGCATCATTGGAAAATGATTATATCAGCAAATTAACTGCCAGCGCGGTTTTACTGGCCTTGTTTGCAGCGCTGTCAGCTTTGCTATTGGGATTAATACTGGGTAAACGGGTCAGTGCTCCGCTGGGGGAATTATCTACAGCTATACACCAGGTGGCAAAGGGAAAGCTGGACAAAAGAATAGACCTGCAGGGCGACCAGGAGTTTATACAACTGGGACATGATTTTAACTTAATGGCGCAGAGCCTGGAAGAAGCAGACGAACGCCGGAGGAGATTAACAGCTGATTTGTCGCATGAACTGAGAACTCCGCTGACATTTTTGCGCGGACAGCTGGAAGGCATGCAGGCAGGCAATATCCCCGCGGATAACGAAAATGTTACTTTGCTGCTCGATGAAGTCATACGGCTTACACGGCTGGTCAAGGAACTGGATAATCTGGCCCTGGTGGAAAACCATGCTGTTTCACTTAATATGACCACATTCCCGGTTACAGAGCTGTTGGATCGTCTGACCCCGGTCAACATTGCCATGCAGGATAAAGGCATCGAATTTACAATAGAGGTCGGAAATGATATTCAAAAAATAACTGCCGACCTCGACCGACTGTTACAGATATTGCTTAACCTGCTGACAAATGCCATGCAGCATGTTACAAGCGCTGGTTTTGTTACATTATCGATCCAACGGCGCAAAGATCATCTGCAATTTGCGGTAGCCGATAATGGTTCGGGAATTCCTGCCGGGGATTTACCTCATGTATTTGAACGTTTCTATCGGATCGATGACAGCCGCAGCCGCCGTGAAGGGGGAATGGGACTGGGATTGGCAATAGCCAAAGGGTATGCTGAGGCTCATAACGGCAAAATGTGGGTTGAGAGCAGCGTTGGCTCCGGGACAACATTCTATTTTACCCTGGGGTGTAAATAGCTTGATCTACAGTTGGGCGGCGATGGCTTCAAGATGGGCGATGGTTTGCTGACGGTCAAGTTTACCCGGGGAGTCCTTGTCCGGTGAGTCCTTGAGCAGCAGAACGTTCATGTAATCCCAGAAAGCTGCAGTCAGGTTGCTTTCATTGATGGCAAATATCACCGAAGGTGACGAAGCCTTGGCCACTAAAACCCCAACATCTTCCTTGACACAGACCACACTTTCCCCAAGATGATCATCATTGGCAAAATAGACATGATAATTTTTACAGGTTTTCAGCAGGCGGATAATATTTTCAAGATGCAGTTTGTATTCCTCCGGCGTATAAAACAGCGGCATCCTGACCGGCATATCGGAGAAATTGATTACCGCTTTTCCATTAAATATGCTATCCAGGTCCGGCAGGGGAAATATTTCGGTAAAACGATGCTCTTGCAGCAAAGTGTTGAAACGGATGCTTTTTTCCTTATTATATGAGATCAGGTATTTAAGCGAAGGATCCTGCAAGCGCTCGATTAACCGGGCTGTCAATTGAACCGGCATGGTAATATTGGTAAGGGTATTGGATTTAGTTATGGTATCGCCTTTTTCAGCTTCAAATTCCGCCAGGGTTTCCAGATAGTTTCCCTGGTTAAAGGGATTGAATATACGCATCAGGGGGCGGCAGAGAGATATGAAATCATCGTATTCCTCCTTCAGCGCCTGCACTGCGTCTTTGCGGGTGAAAAGCAAATTGGCAGTATTTTCAATGTTGTTTCGCACAGAAGAAGAGGTTACAGCTGCAGTTTCGGGAGCTATGAATAAAGTCCGCCGGAAGATGCCGTCCCGGGTTTTCGGGTAATAATACGGTTCTATGGAACCGGTCATGTAGATCGGCACCCAGCCCTTGATACCGGTAAGCATTTCATCAATATTGCGATTGATGGTATGGATCATTTTTATCCGGTTGCCATTTTTGAGAACCTGAAACATAAGCGCTGCCCAGCGGGTCAAATAATCAGGAGCGTCTGACAGCCAGCTTAAGTCCTCATTGCTGTACAACAACAGGGTCTGCGGAGTATCATTGTGCATAACCAGCGACAAGAATTTAAGTACTGCCTCGCGTTTGCCCGCAGCACCGAAGAATATTTCCACATCAGACAGGGAAGCGGTGTCAATGGCCGCGGTATCTTCCTCGTTTGCCGGGCTGGGCTTTTTGAATTGAAAATGACCTACTTCTTCCAGAAAATTATCGATCGAATCAGACCTGGATATTACCGGTTCCAGCAGCCACTTACGAAGAAAGTCTTCCATAGTCTCAGATTCGTGTGGCTTAATCTGGGAGCTGTTTTTTACGGCTTCGGCCAGGGCAGCTTTCTGATAGGCAGAGCTTAAGATACGAGCGAAATACCTGGCCATGGCCGGGATGTAACCGGAGTGTTCCACCGGGGTGCGGACTCCACGGCGCAGTCGGCTCACAAATGAAGCATCCAGGGAGATGGTGCGTGCCAGTTGACTGTTGGATGTTCTGGTAAGGTTCATTAATAAATCCAGCTTTTCGGCAAAAGTCACAATCCACCCCTCCTTATAAAACATTTTAGCATATCAACCGACAAGTATTCCATATATTTGGCATAAATCGTGCCAGAAATTTGGCAATGCCAAATGACGTTCAGGAATAGCATCGAAAATTGTAATTGCTAAAATTTAAGCAGAGGTGATAATTGTGACCTTTGAAATCAAGATAAAAGCTGGGTTCTTTAAAACTCAAAACTATTATCTTACTGTTGAAGCGGGGCAGATAATTTTAACCCCCCGGGAAGACTCGGAAAACAGGCGTCTGGTGATAGAGGACCATAATCTGAAGTCGGTAAGCATCATCAGCAGAAACACGTATTCCGGTGAACTGGAAATCACCACTCACAGCAATACATATATCGGCAGTATTAACTTACAGACCGGAATGGAGGAAATAACCAAAAAATTAGCCCAGGAATTTGGCGGCAAATTTATTCTTCAGTGCGGAAACGTTTAAGTATTAGTGAGGCGTGAGGCGTGAGGCGTGAGGGGGCGGGCGATCACTGATCGCCCCTACTGTAGGGGAAGATAGTATCTTTTCGTTACCTGAGAACAGTTGGTGGGTGAGGCGTACCGCGTAGGGAGTGTAGGGGCGGATATCATCCGCCCGCCGGTATAGGCAGTATGTTTTTGTAAGGAAACAGGCGCCTGCCAGACGCCCTTAGCAAAAAACGCAAAGGAGCATATCATTGTGTGGAGGAAAAGAGGTAAAGGCGAGGGCCTACCCACCAGAATTCTCCCTCGCAGAGACCTTCTGTCAGAGGACGATCATTCTCCTCCCATACATAATAGACCGGGCTTTTCCGGAACACATTGATTGCTCCTGGTCGCTAGGAGCAAGCCCGCAAAGAAGGCATAAGCGGATATTATAGACGATCTAACAAAAGGAAATTTCGACAGGAGGGATAAAAAACGTATGAATACCATCGCACCGACAGCAGTACCCCGCTGGAAAACAGCACTCAATATGATAATAAACCCAGGTGAAGTAGTAAAAAACCAGATGACCAAAGTTCCCTGGCCTTATTCGCTGATGGTATCCGGTTTGTCATTCACGCTCTTTTTCCTGCAGACTGGCCTGGATCTGATGCGCAACGGTCAGATAGGATTATCCACCGTCATTTTGATCACTATGCTGGGCCTTTTATACGGCACTGCAGGCATAGCTCTGCTGGCGGTCATGGTCTGGGCCCTGTCCCAGGCGGCGGAGCGGAATATTACCATGGAGTGGGCTATATCGTCATTTGCTCTGGGTTATTCCGCAACTTTTGTCTATGCATTGACCGGACTTATATTTTCTCTGACCCTGGGCTGGAAAACAGCGGTGGCATTTGGAGTTACCGGCGTATTGTGGGCCTTGAGACCCAACTTGTTTACTATCAAACAAATGTCAGGCGAACGGACCGCTTTTAGTATAGCCATGACTACCTTGTGCGGTGCCATCCTTTTATTGGGGTGGGCATTGCTGGGTAAATTCGGCGCGTAATGATCATTGATTAATAGGCAGGAGGTTGATCAAGTTGGAAATGAGACTGGGATATGCAGAAGGTGCCGGACCGGATGGGGTCAAATTCTGGCCGGTTTACCTGTGCTTTGTTATATTCGGCATTATGATTCCTTTCACCAAACCGGAATTTAAAATATTAACCTTATTATTCTCGCTCCTGATTTCACTGGTAGTGGGATTCCTGGCAGTCAATCTGCTGATTGCCGCATTTAAAAGCGGCAATGCTGCTCTGCGGGAGGCCAACGGACAGTTTGCCCGGGAAGCAGTTAAGAACGGCATGTTGTTTATGATACCTTTCACGGTCCTGGCAATTCTCGCTCAGTTTATATTAGGCTGGAATGCCGTGATGCCTTTTGCTTCGGCGGCTATAATGACGGCGGCGGCTACTGCCGGAACCGAAGTCATGAAAAAAGGCGCCCAGGGCATAAAAAATGTAATGATACCGTCGGTTTTAGCTTTTGTGCTTTCGACCGGCTGGATGATGCTGACGGGAATACTGCCGTAAAGAGAAAGGGGGGATAAGCTTGTCAGTATTAAATATAGCTTTAAATCGCAAACGAATACGAAAATCTTTTATTTCATTCACTACACTGGCTTTTATATTCATGCTTTTAATGACATTCGGATTTCCGGGTACGGCAATAGCCGGGGGAATAGGCGATGTAGTAACTGACGTTGCCAATGCCAATTTTTCTGCCTCGGAGTTTAATTTTGGCAACGAGCAGATGACCGGGCTCGGCATTAAAATGCATTGTGCTTACGGGGGATATGGCAACGGATACGGCGGGGTAACAGTGCTGGGACCGACTGATGCCGCCGGAATGCAGGCCTTGCTCAATTATGTTGACGGCGAATCCAACCATACCAGTATCGACACAAATAAAATGAAGGGCTGTGAAGTCAGAAAATACACGATGTCAGATGGTGCCGGAGTGGGAGTAGTCTTGCCGGATTATTTTGTCACAGTGGAATTATACGAGACCGGCAGCGGCAATGCAGCAGACATTCAAACCGCTTTAAATATCGCCCAGCAGACCCTGGACGGACTGGAAAGAGCTGGTCTTTTAAGCCAGGCGGCCCCGGATATTGAGGCAGGAGCTGGAACGGAAGAACCGAAGGAAACAGCAGAAACACCGGCAAATGGAGCGGTAGTTACCGGCAATCCGCAGGATGAACCAGTCCGCATTGCAGACACCACCAATATCGCAGGGGTTTATAACGGACCAACGGTTCCCACTACCTTCAGCGTCAACAGTCATCATTTAGTTACCGAGATCCATGATTATCACTGGAACAATGCCCAGGGAGCGACACCTGGAACCATAGGTTTACAGGACCAGAACGGGAAGATGTACGGACCGTGGCAGGCGGTAGGAACGCCGGGACAAGGCGGGGTACCTGATGCCAACTGGTACGTTTATCCGAATATTGTGATCCCGGCAGGGACGTATACCGTTATCGACTCAGATCCATCCACATGGTCACAGAATGGAGAATCAGGCGGCAAAGGCATGGGGTATGTGCTGGCAACTCCCCATTTTGAAGTAACCAGCGGGTCAGTTGATGATTTGACTGCTCCTCCGGGAAGCAGCGAGAATTCATGCTCGGGAAGCTGCACGGAAAGCCCGGCCGGAGTTGGAGCAGCCGGAAACATACCCGGACCCGCCAATACTACTGAAGCAGTAGTAGGTGTAGCAGTGCCGGGATTGATTGCTACAGCGCTTGGTGCTTTGGGCGGCCTGGGCGGAGGCGGCGGATTGGTGCCGCCGGCTGGTGGAACACCATTATCCCCCACAGGCGGAAGCGGACCGTTGCCCGGAGCTGGTGGAACACCCAGGGCTGGGGGCGGAACACCCGGCACAGCCCAGGCTGTTAACCAGATTGGACGGCGCCGCAATGAAGAAATTTATATCGACACAGCAGACATGTTTGAAAATAATCAGACAGGAGCAACTCCAACCGGCAGCGGCACTCTTATCGAAACTGAAAATGAAGCAGGCATATTTGTACAGCCCGAAGCGGGGATAATAATCGATACTGCACAGGAAGCAGCTGTAATAGCTGATCCGGCCTCCGGTATGCTGATTGAGACCGAAGCGGAGGCTGGAGTATTCGTCCGACCGGAATCAGACATAATAATCGATACAGCTCAGGAAGAAGCCGGGATAATCAGCCCTGACTCGGGGATCTTAACTGATGATTCCGACAGCGGGATACTTATCGATACCAGTGCACTGGAAGATAAGGCGCAGGCGGATGCAGGCGCCGTCTCAGCAGGCGGAGAAGCTGCAGCAGGAACAGAAACAGCTGGGGCTGGTGAAGAGAGCATCTACGATAAAGATGGCTATAATGCTGAAGGATTTGATAAAGACGGTTTCGACCGGGAAGGCTTTAATGCCGAAGGGTTTGATAAAGAGGGATTCAATGCCGAAGGCTTCGATAAAGAAGGTTTTGATAAAGAGGGATTCAATGCCGAAGGCTTCGATAAAGAAGGTTTTGATAAAGAGGGATTCAATGCCGAAGGCTTCGACAAAGAAGGTTTTAATAAAGAAGGTATTGATAAGGAAGGCTTCAACCGGGATGGATTCGATCAGGCTGGTTATGACAGAGAAGGATTCAACAAAGAAGGTTTCGATAAATCCGGTTATGACAGAGAAGGTTACAATAAAGCCGGGTTCAATGCCGAAGGGTATGACAAAGAAGGCTTTGACCAGGCCGGCTATGATAAGGAAGGCTTCAACCGGGAGGGATTTGATCAGGCTGGATTCGACAGAGAAGGATTCAGCAAAGAAGGTTTCGATAAATCCGGTTTTGACCGGGAAGGTTACAATAAAGCCGGGTTCAATGCGGAAGGTTATGACAAAGAGGGCTTTAACCAGGCAGGATTGGACAAGGAAGGATATAACCGTGAAGGATTTGATCAGACCGGTTTTGACAGAGAAGGATTCAACAAAGAAGGCTTCGATAAGGAGGGCTTTGACAGAGAAGGATATAACCAGGCGGGATTTGATGTCGAAGGCTATGACAAAGAAGGTTTCAATCAGGCTGGTTTTGACCGTGAAGGATTCAATAAAGAAGGATTTAATAAGGACGGCTTCGATAGAGAAGGGTACAACAAAGTAGGATTGGATGCTGATGGCTATAACAAGGAAGGCTTTGATCAGGCTGGTTTTGACCGGGAGGGTTTTGACAAAGAAGGTTTTGACAAAGAGGGCTATGACCGGGAAGGCTATGGGCGTGGCGGTTACGATGCTGAGGGCTACAACCGGGAGGGTTATGATGTAAACGGTTATGACCGCAAAGGGTATAACCGCAGCGGTTATGATGCCAAAGGCTACAATGCTGCCGGATTTGACAAAGAAGGATTTAATAAGGCGGGGTTGGATAAAGACGGCTTCAACCGGGAAGGTTTCAACGAAGCTGGCTATGACCGTGAAGGTTATGATGAATCCGGCTTTGACAAAGATGGATATGACCGGGAGGGCTTTGATAAAGAAGGACATCAGCGAGAAGGTTATGATGAATACGGTTATGACAAGGACGGATTCAACAAGGACGGTTTTGACAAAGACGGTTTTGACCGGCAGGGATTTGATTACGAAGGATACAACCGTAATGGTTACGATCCCTGGGGTTACAACAAACAAGGTTACGGCAAGGATGGTTATCACTGGAGCGGATATAATGCCGACGGATATGACCGCAACGGCAGACACTGGAGTGAGAATCCCTACGAAGGAGACAGCCCGTTTAATGTGGATGTCCGCAATCCATTTACTGAAGGACAGAATGTTGTTGTAGAAATGGATGATCAGGGCAATAAAATCGATTTGGCCGGTTCATGGAAACCGACCAAGCCGGCATTGGGAGAACCGTATCCGAAAACGGTGGAAAAATACGGGGCCAAACCCTGGACTGATGAGATTCCCAAACCGGAAGCGGAAAAACCAGCTGCTCCAGAGGGGAGCGGAGTCATCGGGCCGGAAGATCCCATGAATACACTGAAAAATCATGATCCGGGCGGGCAAACTCAAACAGCTCCCGAAGGTCAGTCCGGCAGCGGGCTTTCCATACCGGAAGAAGATATTCCGGCAGCGGGCGATGTTCCTGAAGCAGGGGATATTCCTGAAGCAGGAGATATCCCTCAGGAACCGATTCCTGATGTACCGCCGGTCATCGGACCAAAGCACGGAGACACCATCACGCTGCCCGGCAAAGACGGCAGAGACTATGTTTTAGATTACAATGAAAATACCGGCGAATGGGAGAATATTTTGACCGGTGGCAAGGTTCGCAATGAAGACCTGGATTCATATATAAACGACTTTAATAAATGGCAGGATCAGGTGGCGGAAGATCAGAAATGGTCGGCTGCTGAACTGGAAAAGATGGCGGCCCGTCAGGATGCCAACAGTAAGGCTATTGATGAGAATCTGGCCACCTGGAAAAACCTGGAGCAAATGCAAAAGGCCGCTGACAAGCACAACATCGGGGAACCGGGCGGCCCGGGTGATATGGATAAAGCCATCCAGGACCTGAAAGATGATATGCTGGCCGGTAAAGAGGTCGATCATGACCGCATGGAGCAATTGAAAAAGATCATCGGCAACCGTATCGAAGGAAAAACAACGGCAGACACCGGGCAGCGCTGGGCGGAAGAGCCCTGGTACCAGGATCTTGATTCGGCACTGAAAGCCAATGCTGCGACTGCCAGTGAAGTAATAACCGGGGAAAAAGAGGATGGCAGCACTTCCTGGCTGGGCATGGGCGCACGGGCAGCCATCGGGGCAGCCACCGGCGGCGCTTCCGAGAGTCTGTTCACTGTGGCTGAAGCCATGCAGAGGATCAAAACCGCAGTGGACAGCGGCAAAGATGGAGTGGAGGCCTATACCGATGCCATCAAACAACTGCTTTTGGAAGAAGCGGGGGGGGAATTGATCGGAGCTGCCGGCGGTAAAGTCAGCAAACTGATTGCGGACACTTTCCCCAATCTGACTAAAAACGCATCGGAATTAGTGGAAAGAAACCTGCTTAAAATAATGAAGGCAGACCAATTGGCCAGCCGCGGGTTAGGAATGGTAGGGGCGGAAAGCGCTGAAAATGCCATCAAACAAATCGAAAAACGCCTGACGGAATTAGGCGGAGATGCGGCAGGTGAAGCCGCGGAAAAAGCTGCCAAAGCAGCCAAAAAGACCATTGCGGGTGCCAGCGACGAGGCAGCCGATGCGGCAGGCAAAGCGGCCGCAGGCAGTGCGGATGATATAGCCGGAGGAGCCGGGAGAGCGGCCAAAGGCAGTGCGGATGATATAGCCGGAGGGACTGGTAAGGCAGCCGCAGGCAGCAGTGATGAGGTTGCTGACAGTGTACGCAAAGGCGGGATCGATCCCGATGCCCCCAAAGGGAACCGGGGCGCCGGCGGAGCAGACAGTGCCGATATACCTGGCCAAAAAGCTGCGGGTACTGCCGATGAAGCTGCAGATGCAGCCGGGAAGCAAGGGACAGGAGCTGCCGACGAAGCTGCAGATGCAGCCGGGAAGCAAGTACCTGATGAAGGGTTGAATAAGAATGCCCGCACCGATGCCGAGGTATTAAATGATCCCAAAGCTATAGCCAAAGCGGAGCAATCCCTGAAGGGTAAGATGGATGACTTTGATAAGCTGCCGGATGCCAAAAAGCAGCAACTGATAAATGACCAGGCCAAGTATGATGAATACCAGCTGCAAGCTGAAAGTAAAAACTGGGAGCTGGCCGACAAGGTTTCGCGTGGTGAACCGGTTTCGGTAAAAGATATCCTTGACATGAAAGCTGACCCGGCTTCCATGCGTAAACTGAAGGATATCGATCAGATTGGGGGACTGGGAGGAGAACTGGGTGACCACGGAGCCAAGAACGTACAGATGAAATTTAATGAAACCATAAAGACCAAAGTATATGATCCCAGCTATGATGATGTCAGTAAGTCACTAAATGGCAAATACGGGGAAGTGAAGGTAGAGACCATCAGAACCCCCGGCAAGGAGTACCATGACTGGGATATCAATACCGACAATGACATTGTGGCCAAGTACAAGGTGGTGGGGCCTGACGGCAAAGTGGAATGGAAGGAGATACCCCGCAGCGAATGGGAGGACACCTATTTTAAATCCTATGCCAAAAATACCGGCTTTGATCCCCAGGATGCGGCCAAAAAATTCCCCAATGAAGACTGGAGCAAAATGTCACAGGCGGAACAATACCGCAAGTGGGGAGAACTGCATGGGGAAAGTCCCACGGATGTATACCATCCCGAAGGCGCCCGCGATTTCAGTAAGGAAAGAACCAGCATCTTAAATGGCCAGGCGCCTGATAAAGCGGCTGCTGCACAGGCTGCCAAAGGTGAAGGTTTATTGATGGATTCCGAAGGACTGGGCATGATGGAGAAAAACAAAATCAACCATTACTGGGGCCAGGGCGATATAAAGAACCAGACCGAGGCCATGGAACAACTCAGAAAAGCCGCATCCCAGGCGCAAAAGCTGGAAAACGGCTATAAATCAATGGGTTACAGGATAAATGATATGCCGGACAACATGAAAGACGCTATCAAAGCGGTCAATGACAACAGCCTTTCTCCGGCCTCCCGGGCTGCCCGCCTGGCGGAATTGGGCTATGACAGCCCCGGTGATTTTGTGGATAAACTCACCAGCCGGATCGGAGCATTAAAAGCAGCGCGGAAATAGCAGATAAGGACTAAAAAACTGTCAAGCAGTTAAGGAGGTATTTCAAATGGAAATGAATCAGGATAAACTGGCCAATATTGAAGTCTTTAAATTGCAGCCCGGAGACATAGACCATTTATTCAGGCGCTCCGGAGTTGCCGGCAACAAATTGTCCGTCTTTAAATATAATGCAGAACAGGCAGCCACAGGCAGCCCGTCGCCCTGGTTTAGAGCTCTGGCGGAAAGCCCCTTGTGCCAGAAAATCGGGAAGCAATTACTGGAGCCGGATATCAGGATTTCTTTCCATACCGGCGGCAACAATGCCGCTGAGGATAAATATTATGCAATGCTGACCGGGGAGGATAATACTGTCCTGGCGCAGTTTGTCAATGCCGAAGGTCACTTGTTGCTGTTGTATTTTCCCGACCGGGAATCATTTATAGAGTGGTGGGCAAGTATCTATGCGGCGGCAGGAATGGAAAACTATCCGGCAGTATTTGACGGTATCCTGGAAACAGAAGTGCTGATCTGCGCTCTGCATTGCGTGGATGCATATCGTCGCTTCTATATGGAAAGCATGCTGGATTACCGCGGTTTAGTCGATTTATCTTTAACCACTGCTGATTTTGTAAAACTATTGAAAAAGTCTCTTGCCAGTGCAGATAAACGCTGGCTCCTTCCAACCTTGTTTGAAGTTACCCCGGGACTTCGAAGCAGCAACATAGCACTTAAGCCCGAACACCTGAAAAAGATAGAAGAATCAGGTTTCATCAGCAGCAAAGATTCGTTAATCACCCTGGCAGAACGTTCCCGGCTTATGGGAACTGAATTCATAACTTCCTGGATGAGCGCCACCGGCTGGCAGGCAACTGCTTTAATCAAAGGCGAAGAAAAGAGTCTTTCCCGAATATTCCTGGCATCCACTGCTTTTACCAATCATCTGTTTTCTTTTGAGACCGGAACCAGAGGCGATACACGTTTCCGCCACCAGGCCAGTTCCTCACCGGAATTGATCAAAAACCTGACCGGCTGGATGGGAGCTTTGCAAAAAGTCCGCAGTGCTCCGGCCCCGGCTAAAGTCGCGGAGAAAAATAAAGCTGGATCTAAATTCTGTGGCCAGTGCGGCGCCGAGCTCAGACCCGGCAAAAAATTCTGCACCAGCTGCGGGACACCTGTATAACCTGTATAAAAGGAAGTGAAAAACTGTGAGCGACTTGAAGTTCTGCCCTGAATGCGGAGCGCAATTGGCACCCGGTGACAGATTTTGCGGTGAATGCGGATTTGATACCGATTTACTGGCAGCATCCGCTGCTGGTCAGCCGATGGAAAGCAGACCTGCCCATACACCGGCATCAGCACCGGCGCCTGCTGCAAGTCATCAGCCGTCAAACCAGCCGGAGCCAACACCGTCGCCGGCTTCTGCCAGCCAGCCGCTGCAGGCATCGGCACCGAGAGTGGCAGAAGGACAACCGGCAGCGGCAGGAAATTTTGAAAACATCGGCGTTAAAAGCACCGGGAACAAAAACGCCTTGGTTATAATGATTTCCCTGCTGGCAGTATTATTTTTAGCCGGCGGAGGAATTTACTGGTGGCTTTCCAGAGGTGAAGAGCCGGGGACAGAATCTTCCGTGCCAGGGAACGGCCAGAATCAGACTGCGTCCCCCTCGGTGCAGAATGCTCCCTCTGCATCATCCGTGACTGATTTGACCCGGGCCTCCGCCTATTTATCAGAGCCAGGTTTAAAATGTACCTTTTTCGTTAATTATCCGGACGGTACTTCCGGGGTAGTGGACCGCTTCAGCGGTAAGGCAGTTCCCGATGAATCCGTTCAGGTCAGTGAAGTGGAAACAGGGGTCGATCAGGGAGAAGAGTTCGGCTTTGGTTTTCATTATGTGGAGCGGGCCGACGGGACTTACTATATTTTAGACAACACGCCTTATGAGATCTTCCCGGTCTTAAAAAATAACCTGACCGTTGGTCAGACCTGGAATTACCAGGATGAATACGGAACCATCACCTGGACGGTCATGGATATGGGAGTTGATCTTGATCTGGGTTTTGCCGTATTTGAAGACTGCATCATGGTCCGGGAAGACAACCAGCCGGCACAATATTATGCCATCACTTATTATGCGCCCGGGAGAGGCAATGTTTTTGTAACAGATACCAGCGGCTCATTCGAATATTACAGGATGACCGGTATGACCAAAATTGAACCGGCGCAGGCAGCGGAAACGATAATAAAATGGTGTCCCAATTACACGGAAATAAAGGATGACCGTACCCAGAGTTATTAAGTAAAAGGGGTGCAGCATCAGCTCTTATAGAAATATTAACTGACCATACCAAAAGTATTTTAGTAAAAGGGGGATGAAAGATGCCGGTGGCTTCAGGTGCGATGGAACTATGGAGGCGAATCGCTTTGCTGCTGGGGATACTGGTCGGTTTGGCCCTGTTCTTCTATGTGGCACCGGCCATGATCAGTGTTACAGCAGTAGACTGGGAACAGGAGCAGGCCGATGAATTAAAATCCAACAGCGGCTATGTTACAGAAGAAGAAAAACGCCTCAGTCAGCTGCCCATTAATGAATATATCCGGGAAAAAACTGATGGACAGGTGACGGCAGTTGACAGCAGTCAATGGCTGGAGTTTTTTGAACAAGTAAGTCTGGCCAGCAATGGTGAATACGACCGTTCTGAATACTGTGACCGGGTGAGTGAAGAAGATAAGGACGATTTCTGGAAGCCTACCGGCCCGGTAGCAGTTTATTTTAAACCGGAAGAAATACCTTTTGCAGAGTGGGGCCTTCTCACCGGAGACGGACAGGCGATTTATATCAGCACTGGTCAGGGCAGTAAAACTCTCTATTTGCAGCTGCGTTACCAGGATTACAGCACCAGCGTAAGCGCTATGTCTACACCTTATCGGACCGCGCCCGGGTGGCTTTATCATCCATGTCGTACTATCGGAATTATCGTAATGATCCTGGGCTTATTGCTTTATATAAGCCTGCCCCGCCGCAAAAAACAGCCGGAAGACATTGCTTATTCCACCGGCAGCATGCTGGCCGGGGACCTGGCGGCAGTAATACTTCTGGCACCTTTTTACGGGCTGCCATTTTTGGTCAATGGGGGGACAGTACAGGCCATAACCGGCATGTGGCCAATCACTGCAGTTATGTGGCTGTTGGCCCTTATTGCTGTTACACTGCTCTGGTACAATGCCTGGAGCGCTTCATACCGCATTGAGCTGGCGCCTGAAGCGCTTTACCTGGTTAATTTCAAAGGTGTCAGGGAATGCCGCTTCAATGAAATGGCAGCAGTCAATTTGGTTTCATTGAGAAATCCGGGTTGGTTCCGCAAGCTGTTTTTAGCCATGGCAGTTTTATCACTGGCGGGCGGCGGCAGGTCATTACAGCCGGCGGGCAGTGCTTTGCTGGCAGCCACTGCGGCCTATGGGGGCCTGGAAATAACAAGCCGCAACGGGGGCAAACCGATATATATATGGTTTTCAGACCAGAACGGCGGAGTGATCATCAATAACTTTGACCGGGTGCCGGAAGCCATTAAGTCTGCCAACGTCACCATCAATCAGGAACCGCGTGAAATCGAAGGATTTTCCATGTTCATGTAAAGGAAAAGTGTGTAAAAAGGACCGTCCCCGTAACACGTTTGCAGGAATTAGTCGAATGACGGGGAAAATAAATAGTTAAGAAATTATTGCAGGAGGAGGCACAAATAATGGTTGGATTAATTGCTATCGGGGTAATCGTAGTATTATTGGCAGTCTTTTTGATCAGCATTTACAACAGTCTGGTACAGCTCAGGCAGCGGGTGCAGAATGCCTGGTCACAGGTGGATGTGCAGCTGAAACGGCGCTATGACTTGATCCCCAATCTGGTCAACGCAGTAAAGGGCTATGCCCAGCATGAAAAATCGACTTTGGAAAACGTGACCCAGGCCAGAAACATGGCGATGGCAGCCGGGACCGTTAAAGACCAGATCCAGGCGGAAAATATGCTTAGCGGAGCCTTAAAGTCATTGTTCGCGGTGGCGGAAGCTTATCCGGAACTGAAAGCCAATACCAATTTCCTGCAGCTGCAGTCCGAACTCAGCGATACGGAAAGCAAGATTGCCTTTGCCCGCCAGTTCTATAATGATACCGTACAGAAATTCAACACCAAGATAGAATTGTTCCCCAACAATCTGGTAGCCGGCATGCTGGGATTTGCTACGGCTGATTATTTCACGCTGCAGGGGGAACCTGATGCCCGCCAGGCAGTAAAAGTGCAGTTTTAAAGGAGACTAACATGAAAAGAAAAATATTTCCCCGGAAATTTAAAATCGGGATTTTGAGCCTCTTTATAAGCTTGCTTCTAGCCATGACCCTAGCGCCCAGCATGGCTTTGGCCGACGACCGGTCCCTTTCCATGGAGCAGCTGATCGTGGACGCCCAGGTGCAGCCTGATGCATCCATGCTGGTCACCGAAAGGATCACCGTTGATTTCTCCGGGCAGTGGAATGGTTTTTACGTGAAGATACCCGAGGGAGACACCCTCATCACAGAAGTACAGGTCAGTGAAAACGGCCAGCCCTATACTTTTAATCCCGGCACCGAATACGGGCCGGTCGGCACATACCTGACCAAATACGAAGCTGGTGACATCCTGATCGATTGGAGCATAGACGCGTATGATCAGGTCCGCACCTTTGATGTTTCCTATCGGGTCGTTAATGCGGTCAAAATCCACAGTGACGTGGCCGAGCTGTACCGTAAATTTGTCGGCGAAGCCAATGGCAATACGATTTCCTATGTGCAGGTAAATCTCAAACTGCCGGCCGGAGCTGAGCAGTATAAGCAGGGAGAAGACATCAGGATCTGGGGACACGGTCCCTTGAACGGTGAAGTGGAGTTTGCCGGCACTGACGGGGTTGTGTGGAAAGTCAGCAATTTGCCGCCCTATACATTTTTAGAAGGCCGGGTAGTCATGCCAGTCGCCTTATTTGCCGGAGCCCCGGCCGAAGCTTATACTGATCAGCCGGCTCTTCCCACGATATTGACTGAGGAACAGGGCTGGGCCGATCAGGCCAATAAAGAGCGCGCGATGGCCAGGGTAGAGACAGGGGTTGGAGCCGGCATAATAGCTGGAGCACTGGCAGTCGTGTTTCTGCTGTGGCGTAAATACGGGCGTCAGCATCAGGCCAGTTTCGACGGGGATTATTACCGCGAATTGCCAGCTTCATACAGCCCGGCGGAATTAAGCGTACTGTGGAACTTCAGGAAAATGAAGGCCCAGGATATTACTGCTACCATACTGGATCTGGCCCGGCGCAAATTCCTCTATCTGGAGGAAGCCACGGTCGAAACCAAAGTTCTGCTCTGGGATAAGGAAACCACTACCTATAGCCTGCGTTTCCTGCCCGCACCGCAGCCGGCTTCTTTGCGAAAACCGGAAGAAGCAGTATTAAAGCCGCATGAACAGAAACTGATCGAATTCTTAAAAAACGATATCGGCAAAGGACAGGAATCTATTTACCTGACCGACATTGAACAATACGCTAAGAAAAAAGGTGAAGACTTCTACGATTTCTGGACCGAGTGGACCACCGGTGTTATTGCCAAAGGAGAAGAATACAAATTCTTTGACAGCAACGGCAGTATGTCATTATTAACAATACTTGGCGGGGCGGCGCTTTTTGTTATGGGCTGCATGCTGGTGGCCAAAGCAGGCATAATAGGGTATGCCATGGTGATTTCCGGCCTGATAATCCTTATAATACCCCGCCTTTTCAAACGCCGCTCGATGACCGGGCAGGAAGATTATGTGCGCTGGGAGGCCTTTAAAAGGTTCCTCGAGCATTTTTCGGAAATGCAGCGCCATGAAATACCCAGTCTCATCATCTGGGAACATTACCTGGTCTTCGCCGTCACTCTGGGTGTGGCCAAAGAAGTGATCAAACAGCTGGAACTGGTATTTCCCAATATGCAGGACGGCGACTACCGCTTTGGCTACGGATGGATGCATTATGGTACTTACAGCGGCATGAATGCTTTGAATAATTCCTTCGAAGGTATTGGAAGTTCCTTTGAACGCTCCCTGGAATCGGCACAGAAAGCCGTCAGCAAATCATCATCCGGCTCCGGCGGCGGGGGAGGATTCTCCGGCGGTGGCGGCGGCGGAGGCGGCGGCGGCAGCTACGGAGGCCGCTAGGCAGGGTGGCCGTGAGGCGTGAGGCGTGAGGCGTGAGGTGTGAGGAGTGAGGCGAACCTTTGGCTCATGCGTCGTAAGGGAAGATAGTATCTTCCCATTGCTCTGGCTAGTTGGTCAGGCATGAGGGGAGAACCATCCCCGCGTCACCGTGTTTCATACAAAAGGAGGGAAGTTATGCTTTGTCCTAATTGCGGAGCGGATTCTGATCAGAGCATCAAGTTTTGTGTTGAATGCGGCAGTCCTTTGCCGGGGGCAGAGGATACGCCCGCGCAAGCAGTCACCACCGATCCGGCCAGGGCGAGTGAAACCGGCAGTTTGATCGGCTTTTCCGACCGGATCAATGACCCGGCCTTTGCCAGGTATATGAAGCATTCCGTCACCTGGTCTTTTACTTTCTCGGCCATACTTGCCGTCATCGCCATTGTTGGCTTTTACATTTACGGTGAGACCAGCGGGGAAATGGAAAACCCCCAGGCACTGTACATTGGGCTGGGCATCGGGGGGATGTTCCTGGTGATAGCCCTTTTCCAGACCATCAGTCGCGCCCGTATTAAGGGCTGGGACGGCACAGTAGTCGATAAAAGGATCGAGAAAAAAAGACGTAAAAGGAAATCCGGTAACAGTACATATTCAGTAAAATATAATTTATACACGGTAGTTTTCAAAACCGACCAGGGCAAGATCCTGGAACAGGGCGTGGAAGATGACGATACCCGCTACAACTATTATAATATCGGCGACCGGGTGCGTCAGCACAAAGGTCTGGGTACCATGGAGAAATACGATAAATCAAAGGACGACATCATTTTCTGTAATGCCTGTTCAAGTTTAAACGACATAAATGACGACAAATGCTTCCGCTGCTCATGTCCGTTGCTTAAGTAGTGAGGAGTGAGGCGTGAGGCGGCGGGCGATCGCTGATCGCCCCTACGGACGCGCATTGAAGAATGTACGAACGCAGAGTAAGGAGATGATATGATGGAAACAACAGAAATAGTATTAGGAGTAATTATTCTTGCATTGATATTGATTTTAAGCCGCGGCATCAAAAGGATCATATTCCTGGTCATCTTTACGCTGCTGGTAGCCGCGAAATTATTTGGATTCTGAAATAATGTGTAGCGGGGACTGTCCCCTCTACACATCCCCGCTACACAATTATGGTGATTTGCCGGGTTTCATTATTCCATACCACTTCAGCCCCCAGGGTTTCGCTGATAAACCGTAATGGCACGAAGGTACGGCTGTCTCGTATCACTGCCGGGCTATCTGTCTCGGCTGCAGTACCATTTACGTAAACTGTTTTTGAACCAATGGTCAGGAGAATCTTCTGGTCATCCAGAACGATCTTTGCCTGGTTGTTTTCCGGCTGCCATTGTACATCAGCTCCAAGGGCCTCGGATACAAATCTGATGGGGACCATGGTTCTGGAAGCATCCGGGTCAATATATGGAGCCACATCCATCAAGACTTCCTGCCCATCCGCCAGTATGACTTTTGAGCCAATGGTCAGGATGATCTCCGCCGGGTCTGCCGGTGCGGGAGCTATCTCTGTAAAGTATGCAATTGCGGTGGTATTTTTGTCTATTCTAACGCGGGTCTCACTGTCAAAAATATCTTCTCCCGATATCAGCCATTTAGTAAATTCCCATCCTGCTTGCGGGCAGGCTGTCAGGGTCACCATGGTTCCTTCCCTATAGCTGTAAGTGCCTGCTATCGGGTTGGTGGTTCCATGGCCTTCGGTTTCCATGGTCAGGGAATAATTAATAGTGGGGCTCCAATCTGAAGAACCAGAGTGGGAAGGACGCTGCTCAAAATAGGCGACAGCGTTTATATCACTGTCAACGGTCACTTCGGGGCTGCTCTCGGTAATCGGCGTGCCGTTAATATCCCATTTGACAAATCTCCATCCCGAAGCCGGTACGGCTGCGAAGGAGACTTCGGTTCCGGAGACGACCAGAGCATCAGTTTCCAGGGGTTCCCCGTCAACTTGTGCATTTACAGTGCCTTTTCCTGTTGCCACTGCAAAAGTGACCTGATAGTACTGTGGATATTCATAGGCACCCATGTCCACCGTGTCATTTGCAATACGGGGGTTACCGTACAGGTCGGCGGTTACCCCATAGGCTGCGCCGCCCGCTTCAAAGGGTGTATTGGTACCGGCATCAATGGCAGGAGAGCCTGCCTTAAGGCTTAAGTCTTCCTCGCTTACAAACAAGGGATCGTCGCTGATGTTCCCTTCACCGCCCCCAGCGTAATCCTGGATGAGGCTGAAGGTTATGTCTGACTTGGTGTCAACATCATAAATCTGACCTTCGGCGTTGCCCCAGAAAATACAGTTTGTAATCTTCGGATTGTTGCTGTTATTGTTAAAGAGCCCGCCGCCAGTAACGTTGGCACTGTTGCCGCTGAAGGTCACATTGGTCAATGTGGGGCTGCTATTATTGTTAAAGATCCCGCCGCCCAAATCAGCACTGTTTTCGATGAAGGCCGCATTGGTCAACGCAGGACTGCTGTTGTCATTGTTATACATCCCGCCGCCTTCTCCGCCAGCGCTGTTACCGCTGAAAGTGACAGCGGTCAATGTTGGGCTGCTCTTATAGTTATGAAGCCCGCCACCGGTGTATCCGGCATAGTTTTCGCTGAAGGTGACATCGGTCAATTCCGGACTGCCACTGTCTTCAAAATGCAGACCCCCGCCATAATAGTTGGCAGTGTTCCCGCTGAAGGTTACCTGGTTCAAAACAGGATTGCCGGTGGCAGCCATTCCGCCGCCGGATTCTCCAGCCTCGTTATCGGTAAAGGTCACCTTGGTCAATGTGGAGCTGCTATCGTTGCTGTTTAAAAAACCACCGCCAGAAGCTCCAGCACTGTTCCCGCTGAAAGTTACCTCGGTCAAAAGAGAGCTGCTAAAAAGGTTAAACATTCCGCCCCCGGAACCCCGTGCACTGTTCCCGCTAAAGATAACATCGGTCAATTCCAGACTGCTGTTATAGTTATACAACCCGCCGCCATAACCAGCCGTGTTACCGCTGAAGGTGACATTGGTCAATGTCAGATGGTTGCTGAATTTATTGTACATCCCTCCGCCTTCTGCGTAAGCACTGTTATCACGGAAGGTAACATTGGTCAAAGCAGTTCCGCTGCCGAAATTATACATCCCGCCGCCATAGTCGCTGGAATCACCATTATTGGCATTGCCTCCGGTGATGGTGAAACCATCTAAAATTGCGGTACCGTCTATTCCGCTATTGTTGAAAACGTGGTAACTGTTATCACTGGGATCATCCTCTATTCCAAGGTCACCGCTTAAAATGGTTTCGTTGACTTCATAATCCCTGCCATCCAGATCAACTTCGTTCCCGGCAAAGCCGCCATAGATCGCAACCCCATTTTTCATTTGAAAGGTAAGCGCCCGCGGATCTACGGGACTGTCATTACCGGCAGTATCTTTTACAGGGTAATAAGTGCCTGCTGCCACCCAGATCTGATCTCCGTCAACTGCGACGTCAAGGGCTTCCTGCAGGGAAGTATAGGCATCCTCCCAGCTTAAACCATCCGCTTCACCTGTTGCGTCTGCATCAACGTAGATAATGATACTTTCCGCATCTGCTGCTGCCGGTCCGGTCATGACCATAAGTAAGGCGAGTATTATAAAAGCGAACAGCTTCACAAATGATGCTCCTGATTTCATGCTTCTTTCCATTCCCATACATCGACCCCCGATAAAAACTTTAATTATTATTTTAACTTTCTTTAAAATATTAACGAATCCTGTCAGTATTTTAAAAAATTTGTCTGACGTAGTTGGACGGTTGGACATGAGTGAGGCGAGAGGCGCGAGGAGAAACGGCGCTCATGCGGCGTAGGGGAAGATAGTATCTTCCCGTTAGTTGGTTGGGGGACGAGAGGCGTGAAGTGAGAGGAGTAAGGTGCACAACAAAAAGGTGACAAAATGGGATACGACCCCAAATGTCACCTTTTTGCAAAGAGGAGTTATTCTAAGGGAGCGAGTTACTGCCAGTATTTTACGAAAGTCCGGTACATGATAAAAACCCAGGACACTATGAATATAACCCACAAAAGCGCTGCAAAACCAAGGAAGAACTGAGCAAAATACATTCCGGCAATGATACCCAGACACATCAGACAAATCTTAAAAACCGCAAAATCAAGCACATTAAATTTTCTTCCCGCATTGATGGAACGTTCAATAAAACTCTGCATGATCAGCACATCCTTTCCGGGACAGATACTGCAGTTTACACCTTCATTGTAACTGATTCAGCGCAATAATACCTGTGTAAAAGTTTTCCTTCAGGCAGTAGGGAGCACTTACCAGCCAAAGCGGCCCATTGATGTCCGGAGAAAAGCAAATAATGTGTAATATATGGTAGGGAAAAAGCAGATTTAGTAGAATTAGTGATTTAAAAGGTTTTAATTGGATTTCTTAAAGATATTTTAAGATCGATTTTAAGTGATTTATTTAAGGGGGGGCATGAAATGGCTTTCAGGCCGGATTATTATGAGATCCTGCAGGTACAAAGAGGCGCCAGCCACGAAGTTATTGCCGCCGCTTATCAGCAGCTGCTGTCAAATATCAGCTCTGAACCAGGCGGGAATGAAGAAACCAGGCTGCTGCAGGAGGCCTACGAAGTTCTTGGCGAGCCGCAGAACCGATGGCAGTATGACACATGGCTCGACAACAACAAACCGGACGGTACCCCGTATAAGCCGGACTTATCATCACATCCGGGAGTCAGGGTGATCGATACCAGCCGGGAAAACACCCAGCCGGAGGTAATAGATTCATATAGATTCGGCTTCGAAATGATTGCCAGACAACCCGGCATTACTCTGCTGCTGTTATTGGTTTCCTTAGCAGGAGGTTTTTTTTCTATAGCAGGCAATGCACCGTCAGGAAATAGTTTATTATCACTGGTTGTTGGTTTGGTTAGTATTATATTATCGATTATGATGGTAAAGTTGATCTTCAATATTTTTGATAACCAGGAGATCATCATTAAGAACTTAATCTCGGTAAAAATATTCTTGAGCTTAATAGCCTATGCCATAATATCTTCGATAATCATTACGATCGGGTGTATATTCTTAATCGTCCCGGGCATTATTTTTGCTGTAAAGCTGGTCCCCGGATATTTATTGATCATTGATGAAAGCCTGGGGCCTTTTGAAGCAATAAGCAAAAGCTGGAGCATTACCAAAGGCTACAAGGGGAAAATATTTCTGTTTATATTAGTATATTATTTATTTGTCGGTGTGGCAGGATCACTATTCTTGCTGGGGCCAACCGGGATGAAAATAATGTGGGGCATTTTTATTCTGGTTACGCCGCTTTTCATCTTCTCATCCTTATACTTCTACCGCAATCTGCTGAGTCAGGCCCAGGCAGATAAGGCAGCCGGCCAGAGCCTGCAAAATAATGCCTTCAATTATGACCTGGCCTTCAGCAAAACCACCATGCTGCTTATGGCATTAATAGTAATCGTAGCGTTGATCATACTGTCGAATACGATGGGGACAACGTTTGATTATATGTATCACCAGAATCATATGCCGGGAAACAATTTGAAATGGGTATAAGGGATATTTAACATTTCAGCTGAGAAGGTTTTGATATTATATGGATGATTCAGCTGAATTTTATCAGAGCATGCAATTATGCAAGTGAATTTTATTTATTATTTTCATTATAAATATATATATTGTCTTTATATGTATTTAATATTTATTTAAGGGGGCCTGAGAACGCGGTGGCTCTTCGAGCGAAGCATGCTGAAGTGTGGTAGTGGACTACCACACAGGTGTAGTAGCAGAGTACCACACTTGTGTAGTAGTAGAGTACCATACCTGTGTGGCAGCAGAGTACCACACCAGTGTGGCAGCAGAAGACCGGTGTGGTAGCAAGTACCACACTGGAGTGAGATAGCTGATTATAGAATATATATGTTCCAGGGGAGGTTTTTTAATGTTAAAAGCTACAGGAGTAGTGAGAAAAGTTGACTCGCTTGGCCGCATCGTCATTCCCATGGAAATAAGACAAGCATACGATATTAAAGAAAAGGATTCCTTAGAAATATTTGTAGATGATGGAAAAATAGTTCTCAGAAAATATGAACCTGCCTGTATCTTCTGTAATAATGCCGAAAATATTACCAATTACCAGGGCAAATTAATTTGTAAAGACTGCGTAAGCGATATTAATAAGAAGTACGCATAATTGACCGGGTTCAGGACCAGTACCTGACCGACAAGAATGTGGAGATCACCTGGGTCGAGATATAGCGAAAATATCAATCATAGGGATGTGCTAAATAAATAGCTATTAGAGTATATGCGTATCCTATACAAAGAAAATACGCCGGAGTTTATTTACTTCATTACCTTGTATCACATCTTCAACAAGTATCTTGATGAACTGACCGAGGATAACATAGTCAAGTCAAAAACAGGCTTCAAACAGACTGAAATATGGAACAAGCTTTACAAATTCCAGCAAGACGGTGTTATGGGCGTTATAGATAAGATTGAAAAGCACAATGGCTGTATACTTGCTGACAGCGTTGGTTTGGGTAAAACTTTTACGGCTTTGGCGGTTATCAAATACTATGAGCTTCGTAACGATAGAGTATTGGTATTAGCACCTAAGAAGCTACATGAAAACTGGAGCATATATACACTGAACGATAAGCGGAATCTGTTTATTAAGGACAGATTCAATTATGATGTTCTAAATCATACCGATCTGAGCAGGGACAGCGGTTTTAGCGGAGATATCAACCTTACAACTATCAACTGGGCAAATTATGACCTTGTTGTTATTGATGAGAGCCACAATTTCAGGAACAATCCGCCTTTCAAGGGCAGAATTACACGATATGAAAAACTTATGAACGAGGTTATTAAGTCAGGGGTCAAAACAAAAGTACTCATGATCTCCGCTACACCCGTTAATAACCGCATGAACGATATTAAAAATCAGATAGCCTTTATCACTGAGGGAAAGAACACTGCTTTTGCCGATGTAGGGCTTAATAGCGTTGAGAATATCCTGCGTAAAGCGCAGCTTGTTTTTAACAAATGGTCGCTTCTAACTGATGATGAACGCAACACAGATACTTTTGTTGAAATGATGGACTTGGATTATTTCAAGCTTCTAGACACGGTCACCATAGCTCGTAGTAGAAGGCATATTGAGAAATATTATAACTTGGACGAAATCGGGAAGTTTCCTGAAAGGCTTCCACCTCAAAACAGGTATTCAGAGATTGATACCTTGAAAGAGTTTCCTGCTATTGGAGAGGTAAACAAGCAGATAAAGAAGCTGACCTTGTGCGTTTATTCACCGCTTGCCTATGTAAGAGCAGCATAAGCAATTTTGTTGACGGACGCAGCGAGCTTGATGTCGTCTATGAGATAGTCCTCAAAATGGGGCTTAATCTGACATACCCAATCGAGGAAACGCTTATTGGGGGCAAAAAGGTTTATTCTGTGGGCTTTGGTGCTTTGATGATGTGCCTTGACAATGAAATTACAACCGATGTGGCAGATGGTATGGTGCAGCTACATAATGAAGTGCAGCCTGAAACATGGAAGGTTGTATTTAAGGATAATGGTTTTAAGTCAGATAGCAATAAAACCAATATTAAAGAGATCCTGAAATGTGCTGGGCTTGAGGAAGATGCCTTCACTACTATATAGGAGGGCGTAGCTATGACTGATGAAGAACATATTGAATGGTTGAAATTAATGGACTATATTCATCACTTCAATGTTCATTATACGTTACTATTGAGAAGATACAAACGGTTCACAGAAATCAACACTTTGGGAAATAATGACATTGAAGTGATAACCTATTTTGATATGATTATTGTTCAATTGCGTGCCATGTGCATTGAGAATGAAAGGTATAAGAATACTCAGTCTGTTTTTCATAGACAGGGTTGCAAATTACAGATTCTATGATGATGAGGGGAAGCCACAAAAGGGTATTTATGCACAGCTTTTTGAAAAGCATTATCAGGAATTGATTAAGAAACCCAAGTATAATACGTTGTTTAAGGATATTGATACCGATACTGATGTGGAAAAGGTACATAATGGATACTTCTCTCAGGACAAGAAGGGTATTTATAAAGATACCAACGGCAATACAGCAGCAGACGATGACGCATACAATTTGATTATGAGGGATAAAGAGGAGTTGCTTAGCTTCAATACCAAGCTGCGATTTATATTTTCTCATTCTGCACTTCGGGAAGGTTGGGATAATCCGAATGTCTTTCAAATATGCACCCTAAACGAAACACGCAGTGAGGTTAAAAAACGTCAGGAAATCGGCAGGGGCTTACGCCTCTGCGTCAATCAGGAAGGCGAAAGGGAATATGGCTATCCAGTTAATACTCTGACAGTAATGGCAAATGAAAGCTATGATGAATTTGCCTCCAAGCTTCAGAAGGAATATGAGCAGGACGAGGGTGTCAGATTTGGTGTTATAGAAACTCATACATTTGCCAACATACCTGTCAAAAAGGATGACGGCAGCTTTGAATATCTGGGACAGGAAAAATCGGAATTTATATACAAGATATTCACGGAGAAAAAATACATTGATAACAAGGGTAATGTACAGGATGCTCTTAAAAAAGCTCTGAAAGACAACAAATTGGATATACCCGCTGAACTGGATGAGCATAGGGCGGCCATTGTAGCGGTTTGTAAGAAAGTCAGCGGCAACCTCAACATCAAGCCAGCTGATGATAAGAGGACGATTACGCTCAACAAGCAGGTTTATTTAAGTGAGGATTTTAAAGAGCTTTGGGATAGAATCAAGCACAAAACCACATATTCTGTTGACTTTGATACGAATAAGCTCATTGAAAAGAGCGTGGAGAATTTACAGAAAAATTTGATGATTAATTCATCAAAGCTGGTTTACTCCAAAGCTAAGGTTAATGTATCGGTAAGCGGCGTTGACGCTACGGAAACGCTGCATACAACGGTGCTGGCTACTGATATGAGAGAAAACCTTCCTGATATTATTACCTACCTGCAAAATAGGACAAACCTCACACGTAGAACAATTGTAGACATTAAGATAAAGCGTCTGAAAAAGGAATATAAAATGCTTTACTGATCATCGGGAATAGATGCGGAGCAGACTTTGCAGCGGCAAATGGCATATGTGAGGAACAAGCATCCTAACCGCAGCGAAGAGTGGGACCTGGAAAAGATCATTTATGATCTGGAACGTGACCGTGGCATACGCTGTTGAAGGGGATTTGCTGATGTCGCAAACAAAAAGAACGTCTCTGTGCTTCAGAGTTCTCTCGGAAATAATGACTGAGTTTACACAACTATCGATAAGAGATTGACCATTTAAGTTGCGTTGTCCAAAGATGTCGGGGGAAAGATCTGCAGCAGGGAAAGGGGGAGAGGAATGAAACCCAGGTATCTGACTAAATCGAGGTTCAAGCTGGCTCTGGAATGTCCGGCCAAATTATTTTACGATGGGAAAACTGAATACGCCAACCAGAAGATCGAGGATAATTTTTTGCTCTCTCTGGCCGAAGGCGGTTTCCAGGTGGGCGAGCTGGCCAAATGCTATATTTCTGGCGGACACGATATCAGGACACTGGATTACGAGGAGGCACTGCATCAGACTGCAGAATTACTCAAACAGGATCAGGTTATCATCTATGAAGCGGCCTTTCGATATAAACAACATTTCATTCGCGCTGACATCCTGGTGAAAAACCAAAACAAAATCGATTTGATCGAAGTGAAAGCCAAGTCGTACGATCCGGGAAGAGACGGGGACTTCCTGACCAAAAAAGGAGGAATTTCCTCTGGGTGGAGATCATACCTTTATGATATTGCTTTCCAAAAGCATGTCGTCAAACATGCCTTGCCCGGTCATACCGTTGCTGCGTACTTGATGATGGCGGATAAAAATGCCCTTTGCCCTGCGGATGGATTGAATCAAATGTTTAAAATCGTAACCAGCCCCAATGGGAGAAAAAGCGTATCTGTATCGCCGAGATTATCTCCTTCCGATCTCAGTGATCCTATTCTGATTAATATTAATGTAGACCGTTACTGCGAGATGATCTATGGGGACGGGTTCACAGATGTAAACGGCTTAGTCGATTTTGACAGCTACGTGGACTGGCTGGCGGACAACTACCGGCAGGATAAAAAAATCATCTGCTCGCCGTCAGGGCAGTGTGGCAGCTGTGAATTCAGAGCCACCGCCGAGGAAAAGTCTGCCGGAATGAAAAGTGGTTTCAAGGAGTGCTGGAAGGATGCATTGGGATGGACTGATGAAGATTTCCTGGAGCCAACTGTTTTTGATCTCTGGAACTTTCGCAAAAGGGATCAGTACGTACAGGAACAGCGCATTAAAATGACTGATTTGACTGAGGACGACTTGAATGTCAAAAGTGATGATCAACCGGGCCTTTCACTCAGCCAGCGGCAATGGCTGCAAATTACGAAAGCCAGGGAAAAAGACCCCGCACCCTGGATCGATAAAGAAAACCTGGCCCGTGAGATGGAGTCGTGGGTTTATCCGCTTCATTTCATTGATTTTGAAACTTCGGCGGTAGCGATCCCGTTCAACAAAGGGCGGCGTCCTTATGAAGGTATTGCCTTCCAATTCTCACATCACGTGGTGTACCAGGATGGCAGCGTAGAGCACAGCGGCCAATATCTGAATACAGCTCAAGGAGTGTTTCCCAACTACCAGTTTCTTCGGGCTTTGAAAAATGAGTTGGAGCATGATCAGGGCAGCATCTTTCGCTATGCAGCCCATGAAAATACTTATTTGAATATGATTTACGATCAACTGCAGCATGATCCCAATCCTATCCCGGATCTTAAAGAGCTTTGTGATTTCATCGAATCCATTTCCCGGTCGGGCAAAAACGGAACCGCGCAATGGCTGGGCCCCCGCAACATGATCGATATGTGTGAGCTGGTGAAACGTCACTACTATGACCCTGCCACTAATGGATCCAACTCCATCAAGTATGTTTTGCCAGCGATCCTCAACAGTTCAGATTACCTGCAGGAAAAATACTCCCGGCCCATTTACGGTGCAGCGGGCGGCATCGTCAGCCTGAATTATAAGGACTGGGTCTGGATCAAATACGACGCGGGCGGCAGGGTGATCGATCCATATAAATTGCTGCCGATTATGTTTCAAGATATCAGCGGCAAAGATTTCGAGCTATTGATGAGCGACAGCGAGGCTCTTCGTGACGGGGGAGCCGCCATGACCGCCTACGCTCGCATGCAGTTTGAGGAAATGTCAGAATACGAACGTGAAGAAATCAGCCGTGCGCTGCTGCAATACTGTGAGCTCGACACCATGGCGATGGTCATGATTTATGAAGGGTGGAGGGAGATGCTGAAAACGTAAGGATTATTAGTGTCATATTAATTAGGTATTCTTTTATATAGAAGAAAGAAGGGGGTAGGGAGCGTGGAGAATGATGTAATGAGCAATGATAATGCTAATGCGCCAGTACCGGGAACAGCACAGGAAAGGCCTCTTAACCGAAGATTATGGCTGTGGGTATTAGTAGCTGCACTTCTAATTGCAGCCAGCGGGGCTGGATATTGGTACTGGACAACTACGCCACAATATTCGTTGCACTGCGTTGCCAAAGCAGCTAAGCAGCATGATTTGGTTGCTTTTAAGAAGTATGTGGATTTGGAGAGTGTCACCAATCGAGGCGTAAGTCAGCTCATGGATACTATTCTAAATAATCCCGATGAAGTGCAAAATGATTTTGCCGGATTGGCTAAAGGATTTATTGAGGCACTTAAACCAGCATTAGTTGAGCAAATTACGACGGAAATAGAATCGTATATTGAAACTGGAGATTTTGAGAATGAGAATCAGGATGCCAGTTTCTCTTTGGACAAGCTCTTGAAAGTAACAAACGGTCAATCAGATCCGAGTTTTAGCATTGGAAAGGTTAAAAAAGAAGGGAAAATATCTGTTGTTGAATTAAAGATCGAAGTACCGGAATATCATAAGACTTTAACTGCAGATATTAAAATGAGGGATCGAGATAAATACTGGCAGGTGGCAGAAATATCGAACTTTGGAACATTAGTAAAGGAAATCGAAGCTTTGGAAAAAGCTGAATTGGATGAGTTAAACCTTCCTGTCCAAAAACAGCTAGAGCAAATCGTGATTCTAAATGGACCTATAGTGCAAGCACGTTCTGATGAATGGGGTTTTGAGCAATATCTTGATTTCTATTTTGACAGCAGTATAAATGGAACTGAACCGATCAATGAGATTATTACTGAGTTTCGCATAACGGACGCTGCTGGGAAATTAATATTAAAAGAGAATCCCACATTTGAAGGTGTTTGGGAACCAGGATATAAAGGAGCGCTGACCTGGAGTAAAGATATTAATCCTTTTATTGAATCTGAGACACAGCTATGGGAAACACCAATTGAGCAATTAGATATGCAAATTAAACCCATCAGTGTGAAATTTGCCAGCGGGAAGGAAGTCAAATTACTGGAGGAATTGCCCGAGAAGTAGAACTATTTACAAGGACGTTCTTCGTGGAACAACTTACAAGTAAAAGCAGTCGGAGGGGCGTTTATAAAACTGAAGGGAATCATAAATAAAAATGAGCATGAGGAGGTAGGGAATAGCGTGGCAAAGAAAGAATTGAATTATAAATCAATAGACTCCCTAAAACCGATTGAAGTAGTATGGTTATGTTGTTCGATAAGGGAATAATACCACATATTTCTTCAAGCAATTGGGCAGCCCAAAGAAAACAGGAGGCGTTCATGTTTGATTTATTTTCAGCACTTACCAGACCCTTTAAGATCAAGCGGCTGAAAAAGGAATATAAAATGCTTTACGGTTCATCGGGAATGGATGCGGAGCAGTCTTTGCAGCGTCAAATGGCACGTTTGAAGAATAAACAACCTGGCCGCAGCGAAGAGTGGTATCTGGAAAAGATCATTTATGATCTGGAGCGTGACCGCGGCAGGCATAGCTGAAAGTTGTCGCGTTACTGGGTTATTGACAACAGGAGGGATATATATGATTTTTGAAACAGAACGATTAATACTGCGCCGCTGGCAGGAGTCAGATGCAGATGATTTATACAGATATGCAAGTAATCCGCAAGTAGGCCCGATTGCCGGATGGCCTGTACATACCAGTGTGGAAAATAGTTTGGAAATAATAAAGGGTGTACTTTCTAAACCAGAAACTTATGCTGTTGTTTTAAAAAGCGTCGGCCATGCGGTCGGAAGTATCGGTATTATGATTGGAGATGCCAGTAACATTGGGCTACCTGAAGATGAAGGCGAAATCGGTTACTGGATCGGCGTACCATTTTGGGGCCAAGGTCTTATCCCGGAGGCTGTCAATGAGCTTATTCGTTATGGTTTTGAAGATTTGAAGCTTGAAAAATTGTGGTGCGGATACTTTGATGGCAATAAAAAGTCTCAGCGGGTCCAGGAAAAGTGCGGATTTGCTTATCATCACACCATCGAGAATATGCCATGTTCTTTGATGGGTGATGTCAGGACTGAGCATATTACCTGTCTTACAAAAAGAAAGTGGCGGCAAGCATAGAATGTTGTCAACAACCCCCGCTTGCCTGTGACCCGGAGGGTTATGCCCTATAGGGTATCCCCATGACAACTATGTGCTGTTGAATTTTACGAATAATATACATATAATAATAGCAACAGAAAGGAGCTGATTGTGTGCCGAAAATCAAGCCCGTTTCAGATTTAAGGAATTACAACGAGGTCTTGCGCGATGTTTCCGTTGGTGAGCCAGTCTTTTTAACAAAGAATGGTCGTGGCAGATATGCCCTAATCGACATTGCTGATTATGAAAAAACAGAGGCGACAATCAAGCTGTTGAGCGAGCTTAATAAGGGACGAAAATCGGGTGAAGAAAAAGGATGGGTCGTACACGAAGATGTCAAAGCCCATTTTAAGGGTAAGGCTGATGAATAAACTGCTTTTTTCACCCGAAGCAGTAAATGACCTTGACGAGATATGGACCTATATCAATAACGAACTACAAAATCCTGCAGCCGCTAAAAAAATTGTGGCAGATATCTTGGACGCCATAGAGAAGTTGCAGGATTTTTCTGAGCTGGGACCTCCTTTGTCCTCGATTACCGAATTTGAAGGTGATTATCGGTTTCTTGTTTGTGGAAAATATATCGTCTTTTACCGTGTGATGGGATTAGATGTACATATAGACCGCGTGTTGTACGGAAGACGTAATTACATAAGTATTTTGTTTGCCACATTACAGAATGATGTCGATTCAGAATAGCTTGCGACTTAGACATAGAATGTTGTCAACAACCATGTCCCCATGACAACTTTCAGGAGGTTTATAAATGAACAAAATGTTTAAGATCAGGAATGAAGAAGCAACAGATTATGAGAGAGTAGAAGCAATCACCAGGAAAGCTTTTTGGAATTTATATGTTCCGGGGTGCGTTGAACACTATTTGGTTCATGTTATGCGATCCCACCAGGACTTTGTGCCGGAATTGGACCTGGTGATCGAAGCTGATGAGCAGATCATCGGGAATATCATGTATACGAAAACAAGACTGATTGATGAAGCCGGGGAAGAAAAAGGCATCCTTACTTTCGGTCCGGTCTGCATTTTGCCGGAATACCAGAGAAAGGGCTATGGAAAAAGACTAATGGAGTATTCCTTTGAACAGGCGGCGGCACTTGGTTATGATGTGATCGTGATATTTGGCAATCCGAATAATTATGTAAGCCGCGGTTTTAAGAGCTGCAAAAAGTACAATGTCTGTCTTGAAAACGGGACCTATCCGGCGGCCATGATGGTAAAAGAACTCAAACCGGATGTTCTGGACGGAAGAAAATGGGTTTACTATCAAAGTCCTGCATTTGAGATAGATGAACAAGAAGCGGAGCGCTTTGACGAGGGTTTGGAAAGCCTGGAGAAAAAATACCAGCCCAGTCAGGAAGAATTTTTTATTCACAGCCATGCTATTATACAGTGAGGCGTGAGGAGTGAGGTGACCGATATGGGCGAAATGATGGCGAAGGCTTTAACGGAAGGTCCGATACTGAATAATGGAGTGAAAATTCCCTGGCTGGGTCTGGGGGTATATAAAGTCCGGGAAGGGACAGAAGTCATCAATGCCGTAAAAGATGCTATCGCTGCCGGTTACCGGAGCATTGACACCGCCGCTTATTATCGAAATGAAAAGGGTGTAGGACAGGCAGTGCGGGAAAGTGGGACCCCCCGGGAAGAACTGTTTATCACCACCAAAGTATGGAACAAAGACCAGGGTTATGAGGAGACTTTGAGAGCTTTTGAGCAAAGCCGCAAAAAACTTGGCCTGGAATATATCGATCTATATTTGGTCCACTGGGCAGTACTTGACAAGTATCGCGAGACCTGGAAGGCACTCATCCATCTTTACCAGGAGGGGGTGGTAAAGGCCATCGGGGTCAGCAATCATCAAATACCCCACCTCCGGCAAATCATCGATGACACCGGGGTGGTACCGGCGGTAAATCAGGTGGAATGCCACCCCCTGCTGTCACAAAAAGATCTGCTGGCCTTTTGCTGTTTGCATGGCATCCGGCTGCAAGCCTGGAGCCCTCTGATCAGAGGGAAGCTGGACAATAAGGTGCTGCTGGAGCTGGCCGCCAAATACGGAAAAACACCGGCGCAGATCGTTTTGCGCTGGGATATACAAAACCAGATCGTGATCATCCCCAAATCAGTCCATAAGGAGCGCATCATAGAAAACTCGCAGATCTTTGATTTCCAGCTCAGCCCGGAAGACATGCAGAGAATCGACGGCTTGAATAAAAATAAGCGCCTGGGCCCCGACCCCGACAAAGTAAACTTCTGATAGCAGTTCCACTATTTACTGGTCTACCCAATATTCAAAAATGGCCTGTGGATTAACTTGTTAAAGGATGCGAAGCCAGTCGCGTCTGCCGTACAAAATTCTTTCGATGTCAACCACCTTGTTCCCCTCATCAATGGAATAGAACACAACATAGTTTTTTAAGGACAATTTTCTGTATCCCATTTGTGCAAGCCGCTCGTCGGCGACAAAAGGATAGCGCTGAGGCATATCGGCAAGACCCGCCATAGCGTCTTCGAAAAGCTCTATCATGCTTAGCGCCGATATGGGGGCGGACAATTGCGACGTGATATATCGGACTATGTCTTTAAGATCGTTTTCGGCTGGTTCGGATACGTCCACTCTATATTTCGCCATCGTTGATTCCGTTCTTGATATCCTTTATGACCTCATTAAGCGAACGTTTTTTACCGGCATTCACCGCTGCCCTGCCTTCATCGAGCAAGCGGTAAAGCTCCAGTTTTCCGCACATTGTTTCATAGGTTTCGATGCTCATGACGGCCAGGTCCCCTTGTCCGTTCTTGGTAATAAAGACAGGCTCACGGCTTTCATGGCAGAAAGTGGATATATCGTTATAATTGTTTCTTAAATCGGTGCTTGATTTAATGTTGGGCATTACGAATACCTCCTCCGATGATTCTAAAGATATTATACCCGAATTTCTTTAGAACATCAATGGACTTAGCCGCGGAAATTTCGCCACGGTCTGCAAATTGTCCAGGTTGTTGTACTCTTTTGCAGTTTTTAGAGAATATTTAGTTTAATATTACTGTAGTTTTTTGATGAAATGCATAGTATATTATTGATATATAAATGACAGGAGGCTGCCATGATGATTAACAAATTTCGGAACCAAGGTGTGATGATTGTTAAGCCATCATCTATTATCCGTTCAGATTATAAGAACTTCTCCAAACTCTGCCACGAGACAGATGACCCAATTGTTATTACCAATAACGGTGAAAATGATTTAGTTGTTATGAGCCATGAAGCTTTTTGCCGCCGCGATGCGTGGATTCGTCTGCAAGCGAAGCTAGCCTCAGCGGACAAACAGATTGTAACCGGCAACCTGGTTGACCATGAGGAGGTTTTTGCTCGTTTAAGGGAGCGGGTTCATGACGAAGCTTAGAATTCTCTATACACAAGATGCGGTAGATGACTTGGACAGTATTTTTGATTATATTTCGCAAGACAAACGAACGGCAGCAGCTAACTTGCTGGAGAAAATTGAGAATTCAATTCTGAAGTTGGCCGACAATCCGCGAATGGGAACCGTACTTCCAACCAATGACCTGTCTTTAGTCGAGCCAGGATATCGCCGTATTGTGGTCCAGCCATATCTCATCTTTTATCGAACAGGTAATGGCGAAATTATCATTGCTCGTGTTCTTCATAGCCGGCAGGATTGGATGAATCTGTTGTTTGAAAATAGTATTGCAGATGAGTGATTGATCTGCTGATTGGTTGGTGTGCAAGCTCTGAAACATTCAATTAATACATTATATTTCTTTCTTAACAACGGGGAATTCATGATATGAAAATTGATAACAGTAAAACGAACAATCTATTTGGCGATAATGCGGATACGGATAACAATTTATTCAGTGATCCGTCCATTCAGTCTGGTCAGCTTGAAGTGGTGCAGATGGAGTTTGCAGGTGCGGAAAGTGTAAGCTGGCAAGAACTGTTTGCCGGTTATGACAGACTTTATGCGATCACCTATTCTTCCGGAATTAAGTTTATTTCTGAGTTGCTGCAGATGTATGAATATGCGGAAATAATATTCGGCAGTGAAGAGGTTATGTCTTATAATTTGAGCGAAATTATAGCATTTCAGTCTAAAACCCTGGAACGGGTGCGTGCTGTTTTCAGTAAAACCAAAATAGACCTGGTAGACAGGATAGATCATAACAAATTAAAATTGTTCGTTGCCAAACAAAAGCTTTCTCATGAAAAAATCTATCTCTTGGAAGCTAACGATGGCAGAAAACGAGTCATCATGGGTTCGGCTAATATGTCATATGCTGCATTTACCGGAAAACAGCGGGAAAATATAAGCTATATTGAAGGCGACCGAGCTTTTGATTGGTATAAGGATAGTTTTGACGAGCTGAAAGAAATGAGTTCGGACAGTGTTACCATTCAGGCCCTGAAAATTGCGGATGCAGGTGAAAATTTGGCTGAAATCCCAGTGATGGGTACGGTGAAGGTAAAAAAATCAATGATCATTGAACCGAATACGGAAGTGAATGAAGAGGTCAAATTCGTTCTTAGTGTGAAGAATCTGGCTCATAAAATAGCGTCTTATATGCCGAAAGCAGATAAAAAGGGAAAAATATTGCTTTTGCCGGAGATGGTGATCCAGACCAAAAGAAGGATCATGGATGGGCTTGTCCAGGAGAAAGAGCTGCGCAGTGAATATCCGGAGTTGGTGATCGATATTCCCGATCATCAGGTGCTGTTAAATGACACTGTTCTGGATCTGGAACCGGAACCGGCAGCAGTAAAAAATGATGTGGAGCTCTTTTTAGAATATATGGAAGGATACGAGAAATTCCATGGTGATGTGGCTGGAATGCAGGCCAAATATTACGCATTTGCCAACTGGTTCTTTACTACTCCTTTCATGGCTGTCATGCGGGATATGGCGGCTAAATATAATCAAAACCTGATGCCTTATCCGGTGTTTGGTTTGGTTTACGGAAAAAGCAAAGCCGGCAAGACCAGTTTTTTGGAGACCCTGCTCAAAATGATGATCGGGCAAAAGACTAAAATAGCCGCACCGGATTTTACCAAGTCAAACATTGACGGGTTAAAAAGAACCGTCCGGGGAGCCCCTGTTATAGTAGATGATCTGACCCAGACACGGTTTAGTCAGCATGCAGTAGAAATGATCAAGAATGATCAGTTCGGTGTGGCGGAGAGCCTAATCCACTATCCGGCGGTAGTGATCAGTGCCAATGAGGATGTCAAGGCTGTTGCTCAGGAGATCATCAGAAGGACAGTTCTGTGTCATGTGCAAGCCGGTTTGAAGAATACGGAAATTATGAAAACCAGCGTAGTGAGACGCGTACAGAAGAATATCGGCACGGCCTTTTATCGTGAATACTTAAGACGGATGCTTTATATAATGCCGGACTTGCTGCAGTCACTGCAGGAAGATGAAAACGATGGAACACCGGACATCTTACAGGTATCATCTGTAATTATTTATGATATTGTTGCGCAGTATGCTGATAGAAAAACACCTGATTATATACGCAAATTGACCTTGGATGATTATTTCAGCGAAAAAGTGACTGGTTCCCAGGCTATCAAAAAGATCAAGGATGCATGGCAGATCAACCGGAAGGCCTTTGAAGTGGACAAAAAGCATTCGCAGCTTCACTACAATGCAGGGGAGTCCTGGGAGGCGGAGCGCATCATCAAGGAACTGCCGGAGGACCTGCAAGCTCGTAAATCAGGCGGTAATATTGCCATGGATCTGGAGGTGGCCTGCTCGTTCTTCGAGATAGACTTCAAAAAACATGGCGGATTATTAAGGTTTATCAGGAAGTAGGCGGGAAGAAGCAAAACCGTCAATGGGGGATCAAGATGGGCAAAATATTATTATCGATTTGATACTGATTGTTTGTCGGCGTTGGCCAAACGACGTAAACTTGGCGCAAATACATTTTCAGATTACATAAAATCAAAAGGCAGAAGTAGCCGGAACGCATAGCCAGAGGAGGCGAGCGAAAAATGAAAGCATTTAAAATATGTCCGCAGGTATATCAGGTGGGGGGAAGTGATATTTCCCATCAGGATGATTGCTGTGTTTACCTGCTGGAGTCGGATGGTGGGCTGGCCCTGATCGATACCGGAGCCGGGAAGGGGAGCGGGTGCATACTGGAGAATGTCAAAAGCTGCGGCTTTTCTCCGGATAGTATCCGCTATATCCTGGTCACCCACGGGCATATAGATCATATCGGCGGTTTGCAGGAACTTAAGGCGCAGACGGGGGCTGAGGTGGTGGCCCATGAACTGGAACTGGATGCGATAGAAAACGGGAATCCGCGGCTTACGGCAGCTTCATGGTACGGTGCCACTTACCAGCCGGTCACAGTTGACCGTATCATCAGACAGGACAGTGAAACACTTGCACTGGGCAGTACCGAAGTAATTTTCCTGCATACTCCGGGGCATACTCCCGGCAGCCTGTCAATATATTGCGAGTGTAATGGCTTAAAGGTTTTGTTTGGTCAGGATATCCACGGCCCTTTTTATAAGGAATGGGGTTCTGACAAAAATGAATGGCGCAATTCACTTAAGCGGCTGCTGACACTTAACGCGGATATCCTCTGCGAAGGACATTTCGGCATCTATCAGCCGGCCGGAGCAGTTCGCAAATATATCGAATCTTACCTGTAATAAAAAATATAATTCCAAACCGGAAGGATACATTATGATCGCTGTTATACCCGCAGGAAAAGGGTTGCGCTTGTGGCCACAATGTAATGATTAACGTTTCAAGTTATGTTTATTTGAAAGGAGGAGAAAGTCTTCGTGTCGAGGCGCTTAAATCTACTGGGATGGTCGGGAGTTCCAAGGAACAGAGTGAATAATAAGATTGATTTCGTAATTACATGGGTCAATGGAGAAGATGAGGAGTGGCAAAAAAGTAAAAACAGCTACGTCAGCACTAAAGCTGAAAATGCATCACATATGTACAGAGATTGGGATAATTTGAGATATTGGTTCAGGGGCGTAGAAAAGTTTACACCGTGGGTAAACAAAATACATTTTGTAACATGCGGCCATTTGCCTGAGTGGCTGAATACTGATCATCCAAAACTGAATGTCGTCAAACATTCTGATTATATGCCGGAAGAATATCTCCCCACCTTCAATTCACTTGCCATTGAGTTGAACCTGCATAGAATAAATGGATTGGAAGAACAATTTGTATACTTTAACGATGATATGTTCGTTATGGATTATATGCAGCCAACTGACTTTTTTAAGAATAATCTTCCTTGTGACAGTGGAATTATGGCATCACTTTTACCCTCAGTTCCTAATGATCCCTTTTTCCACTATTTAATTAATGACCTTGCCATTATTAATCATAATTTTTCGAAAAGAGAAGTTTTAAAAAGAGATTGGAGCAAGTGGATAAGCTTAAAATATGGCAAACTGCTGTTGAAAAATATATATTATGCTCCTATTAAGATGTTTACGGGATTTTTGAATTTACATCTGGCCGCATCTTTTTTAAAATCGACATTTAATGAAGTATGGGACAAAGAACCTGAAGTTCTGAATGCCACATCGCTCAATAAATTTCGTACGATACACGACGATAGTCCGTATGTCATTTCATATTGGCAGTTCGCAACCGGCAAGTATTTTCCCAGAAGAACGGATTGGGGACGTTTCTTTGTATTAGGGGAAGATGACCAACAACTTATCCAGATTATGTCTTCAAAAAAATATAAAATGATTTGTATAAACGATAGCGTATCAGAAAAAAATTTTAACGCAAAGAAAGAAGCTATTAAAAAACAATTTAATCAACTGCTGCCTGAAAAATCATCATTTGAATTGTAACATTATGGTAGGATCAACAGCTATCATCATTACAGCAGCCATTCAAAAAATTCATAGTTGCCATTTGTGACAATGGCATAATTGACTTTATTATCAGCCTGGCGGTGAAGTCCGCAAATATATCGAATCTTACCTGTAAGCAGAAGGCTCTGGAACAATGATCAGGAAGGAAATGTCATATTTTTGTTGAAGTTTATTAAGGGAGTGATAAACCAGTTAACTAAAAAGCAGGGGATTGGAAAAGGAGTTGATTATTATGGATTACCAGGGCAGAGTAAAAACCTTTCAAAGTGCTTTAAAAGTTAAGGGGATCGATGGGGCATTCCTGACCAGGAAACCTTCCATAGGTTATTTCACCGGTGCTTTTGCACCTTGGAGCAGTGCTTTGTTTATTCCGGCCGATGGGGAGCCGGTCTTTTTTACCTTTATTGTTGACGCTCCCCGTATTACAGCAGATTCTTTCTATAAAGATGTCCGCGGCTGGTCGGATTATACCGGCGGATTAATGGGAAGCGTCACCGGCATCATCAAAGAACAGAAAATGGATAAATCCAGGGTGGGCTTTGAACTTGGCACATCGGTGGATGTTGGTGTTATGTCGGCAGGGGAATATCTAACATTGAAAGAAACTTGCCCTGACATACAGCCGGTGAATATTATGGATGAGATCATCCAGATGCAGCTGGTTAAAACGGAAGAGGAGATTGAATTGCTGAGACGGGCAGCGGAGTCTGTCGATTTGGGCATGAAGTATGCCTATGATGCGATGTGCATCGGTATGACCGAGACAGAATTGGCCGGATATGCGGAGCTTGGTATGCGCAAGGCCGGACATATGTTTAACTGGTGTGTTACTGGGACGGAGATCGGTGCCGGTTACCGACAGTGTTATAAAAATTGTTTCACCTCCATACCGGGACATAAGCGGGTTCAATACGGGGAAATCGTAACCATAGATATCCATTCCATGTATGATCTATATATTTCCGATCTGGCACTTAACGCTATCATAGGTGTTCCGACCAATAAACAGAGGAAGTTGGCGGATGACTGGAAGACTTTGGTCGAGTATCTGTTTGCCCAGATCAAACCGGGTGCTGTCTGCGATAAGATTTTTGGTGCTGTTTGGGGCAAAGCTGTAGAAATGGGTGTTGACCAGATTACTATTCCGTCTTTTTCACATGGATTAGGGCTTGATGCCCGCATCCCGCCAACCATTGGTCCGGGCAATATGTTTGTCCTGGAAGAGAACATGATTGTCGAATTGATCATGCAGATGACTGATCCCCCAATAGGCGGCATGAGACTGGAATATCCGGTTGTGGTAAGAAGCTACGGCGAAGAACCCCTGTGTAAAACGCCGTTGGATCTGCATGTGAAAGAATTTTAGGTGCAAAAGCGACAAAGAATTCCTCACGGATTTATTGAGGATTACCGGTATAACAAATAATAGGGGGGGTTATAGTGAAAAAGTGTGTGATGGTTTTGATCCTATGTAGTTTGATGGTGTTCACGGCGATTACCGGGTATTCTGCTCCGGCCTCGGCAGCTTTGCGGATCGGAACGGACCTTAATTCGCAGATCCTGACGAACATAATTGCAGCGCCTTCGCAGCTTACAGCGGAAGCAGACGGAACTGCCGTGACTCTGACCTGGATAGATAATTCTGCCAATGAAACCACTTTTGATATAGAGCGCAAGGTGGCCAGAGGTATTTTTGAGCCTATTGCCACAGTTCGTTCCGGCAATACCAGTTATGTAAACACTGGCTTGCAGGCTGGCACCCAGTATGTATACCGGGTCAGAGCCATGACCTCCACAGCGGCCAGCCCTTATTCCAATGAAGCATCAGTGACCATCAGCGAATCGGTCAGCTTTGATCCCAACATTCAAATCGATCCGGACCTGGAGCCTAATATCGATTATCTGATCTGGGGGTATGATGTCGTTTCAGGGAAGGCGACCATTACCAAATACAAGGGTGTGGGCGGAGATGTGACCGTTCCTTCCACCCTGGGAGAAGTCAAAGTCACCCGCATCGATAGTCAGGCCTTTGAGGACTGTGCCGGCCTTACCAGTATTGTGGTCCCTAACTCGGTGACCAGCATCGGCATGGATACTTTTCGCGGCTGTAACAAACTGAAAAAGGTAACGCTGCCCGATACGATCACCAGTATCGGACTGGATTGCTTTGCCGAATGCAGCAGCTTGAGTTCCATCAATCTTCCGCCGGGTTTAAGCGAAATCGAGCTGGGAACCTTTAACGGCTGCAGCAGCCTGACGGATATTGCGATCCCGGCGAATGTAATGACCATAGAAATAGATGCGTTTTTTAACTGTACCGGTTTGACTGCCGTGACCCTGCCGAAAAGTTTATCTCAAATCGATCCCTCGGCCTTTCGTGGCTGCAGCAATTTGACTACCTTTTCTATTGCCGGAGATAATCCGTCATTCACCACGACAGAGGGGATTTTGTACAGCAAAGACAAGGCCACCCTGCTGGTCTACCCTGATGGCAAGATTACAGGGACGGTAATTCTTGCCGATCATGTTAAAAGCATTGGCCCTACGGTATTTCAAGCGGCGAGCAACCTGAAGGAGATCGTATTCCCCAGTGGACTTACCAGTATCGGCAATCAAGCTTTTTATGGTACCGGACTTACGAGCGTGACCATCCCTGCCACAGTGAAAACCATTGGCCTGAGAGCCTTTGCAGAATGCGCCAGTTTAAAAACAGTCAGATTACCAAGCACCTTGATCACCATTGAAAGCGGAACATTCAGCGACTGCACCAGTCTGACCGGGGTCACCATGGTCAATGGGGTACAAACCATCGGTATTGACGCTTTTAATGGCTGCAGTTCCTTAAAAGAGATCTATTTGCCCAGCACCATAAAAACCATCGGCATAGGGGCTTTCCAAAAATGTCCCGCTTTCAAATCCATGTGGTTTTACGGTTATCCGCCGAATATTGACTCGTCTGCCTTGGATTTCACTTATGATGAGTACGGCTATCACGACTATGATGTTACTCTGTATTATCCCCGTGCCCTGGAAGATTCCTGGAAAGACTACGGGGGGGAATATGTTATCGTACCCTTTGATCCGCTCAACACCAACATGCTGCAATTGGCACCGGGGATTGCTTTAAAAGACCTGGTCCTGCCGGGACAGCTAAACGGGGGACAAATCGCATCCGGCCAATATCCGGGACCGCTGCCGGACGGTTCGATGTCCATTAAACTCAGCCTGGGCAAGACCGATTTTGGGGTCAACGGGCAGTCTTTTGCCCTGGATGCCAGTCCGATGATACTGGAGAGCCGCATGATGTTGCCGGTAAGATACGTGGCCGAGCCGCTGGGAGCAGTGACCGACTGGAACCAGGCCGAGCAGAAGGTGACCGTGACGCTCAATAATACTATAATCGAACTGTGGATCGGGAAAAGCACAGCGAAAATAAATGGGGTGGAAGTTTTAATCGATCCCGATAATCAGGGTGTCAAGCCCGTCATCGTTCCGCCCGGACGCACCATGCTGCCCCTACGTTTCGTTGGAGAAGCACTGGAATGTGAGGTGGGCTGGGATCCGGTTCTGCAGCAGGCGACCCTGACCCGCAGTAAGTAAGCAGTGCGTGTCAGATGGCCGATCCTGTAACACACTGTATAAGTTAACACCTGGTTGTCGATGCTATGATAAATAGATAGGAATGCGAGGTTGGTTACATGTCCGGATTACAGCAAGTATTGAATAACCCTGCAGTTTTTTATCCGCTCATCATCTGGTCGGTGCTGTGGAAAGGTTTGGCCCTGTGGAGAGCAGCACGTTTAAAACACATCGGCTGGTACATCGCGCTTTTGATCATAAATACCGTCGGTATCTTTGAGATCATTTATCTGATCGCAACCAACCAAAAATACAAGGAACAGGCGTGACGAAGGAACGTCCCTGTAACAAGCTGTTGCCGGGACGTTCCTTATTTAACAGGATGGAAGTTTACAGCGTTGATTTCGCTGAGATCGAAGCTTGCATAACCAGTCAACTGTTACTGCCCACACCTTACGCCGTATTATCTTGGCTGAATGAGATAAATATGATTAAATGGTTAATGTAATAAGATAAAAGGGGGATTTTAGTGAACAAATTCGTAGCTCATCCATGGCATGGCATATCGCTGGGCGACCAGCAACCACATATCGTCAATGCTTTTATTGAGGTAACCCCCAGTGATACAGTGAAATATGAACTGGACAAGACCACCGGGTTGCTGAAGATCGACCGTCCCCAGTTATTCTCCAATGTATGCCCTACCCTTTATGGATTTCTGCCGCAGACGTACTGCGGGGAAAAGGTGGCAAATCAATGCGGGATCAAGCTAGATAGAACAGATATCGTTGGGGATAGAGACCCATTGGATATTTGTGTCCTGACTGAAAAATTAATAACCCAGGGGAATATACTTTTAAAAGCGATACCTATCGGAGGGATAAAACTGCTGGATAACAATGAAGCTGATGACAAGATAATAGCAGTTTTAAAAGGGGATGCTTTTTATGGTGATTGGGAAGACATCAGCCAGTGCCCGGAAAAAGTGTTGAACCGGCTTAAACATTATTTCCTGACTTATAAACAGGCGCCGGACAGTCAGAACTTAAAATGTGAGATCATCGATGTCTATGGCCGGGAAGAGGCTATAAATATCATCAAGTTAGCCAGTGAGGATTACCGGGAGCAGTTCAGTGATATGAAATAAGACCCAATTTAGCAAGGAGCAGGCGCAAAAGCTCTGAGTTTTGCTTAAAATAAGAAGGGAAGCAAAGAGATGCTTTGCTTCCCTTGATTTTACTATTATTAAAACTGTTACTGCTTTGCTTCAGCCATTAAATGCAGGGCTTTGTTAACTCTGGGGGCATGGGATTCGTTGGCCAGAATACTTTAATAGTCTCCGGCTAAAACCCATCCCCCTGACACTTTTTTTATGACACTTATCCGATTTTCCCTGAGGCGCCAGCTATGGCAGGGACGCCGTATTCTTTCATTATTTCAGTCAGATGTTTTATATTCTGTTCCCATGTCCTGCGCTCCGGGACCGTAAAATTCCCCATCGGGTAAACTAAATCCAGCGATTTGTATTTTTCTTCCCCCAATGGCCGATAGGGAAGCAGCTGGACCTGCTTTACCCGATTATTAAGTTGGTTGGCTATGAATAAAGCGGTGGCTCTGATATTTTCCTCATCGTCATTATGTCCTGGTACGACCGGTACGCGAATAACCAGGGGCATCTCCATTTCCGCTGTTTTTATTATATTCTGAAGGATCAGTTGATTGTCTGTACCGTTGTATTCCCGATGCTTATCTGTGTTCATGTGCTTGATATCAGTAAGCACCAGATCCACATAGGGATAAAGCGCTTCGAGTATCTCCGGTCTGCAGTACATGGCTGTCTCAACACATGTATGCAGGAGTGCTTTCTTACACGCTTTCAAGAGTTCCAGGGCAAATTCCCACTGGACGGTTACCTCTCCGCCAGACAGGGTGACTCCGCCTCCTGATTTCTGATAGAATTCAGAGTCGGCCAGAACCACCTGCATAACATCCTTGACCTTCATTATCTGGCCCCATACTTTCAGAGCATTGGAAGGACACGCGTCAACGCACTTAAGACAATTAGTGCAAGCCTCCCGGTTGATGCCGGTCACTTTATGGTCCTCTACCAGAAAAATATCGCGGTCAAGACTGCAGGCATCGATACAATAACCGCACTTGTCTACGCCTATACAGCGGATGGCAGTCACTCCAACCTCCTGCTTCATCGTAAAACTCTCAGGGTTACTGCACCATTTGCATCGAAGAGGACATCCCTTAAAGAAGACCTCGGTCCTGATACCAGGTCCGTCATGAATAGTAAATCGTTGTATATTGAAGATAATACCTTTGGTTTTATTGTTATCAAGACAAGAAAATGTCAATTGCTTCACCTTCATAAACGGTCTGAAACAGAAAAAGTTCTGTTTCAGACCAGATTTTAGTGTAACCGGCGGAGAGGTTAATCAAAGGATAGTTCCGTTCTTCCTACTATATCCATCTGCAACGGTTTGCTGAGTTCAACGAAGTAAGCACTGTAGCCCGCCACCCGTACCAGGAGAAATCGGTATTTTTCCGGATGTACCAGCGCATCTTCCAATGTCTCCCTACTGACTATGTTGAACTGGCTGTGATGTCCTTTATTCTGAAAGAATACTTCAAGCAGGGATATAAGATTATCACGCCCGCTTTCACCCGCAACAGTGCTGGGGGTAAACTTCCAGTTCATGAGAGTGCCATTGGTGGCCCTGACATGATCAAGTTTGGTTACTGATTTAACTATGGCGGTGGGACCGGAAACGTCGTGAGATCCGGACGCATTATGAACCGGTCCCAGGCAATCGGAAACGGGTTCTCCGGCTTTCTTGCCGTCTGCCGCAGCCCATTGTATCAGGCCCAGTCCAACATTAGCCGAGACCGAATATACACCTGGGATAAATTTACCTCCGCGGGCATCGGGGCGGTTCTCGACGTACTGGCAGTAAGTGTTGAAGCAGAGTTGAGCCAGTTCATCCGCGTAATCGTTGTCGTTGCCATAATGAGGCACCTTGTCACTGTTGACCAGGGCATAAAGCGGCTCATACCCTTCCCAGTTCTTTTCAAGAGCATCAAGGTAGTCCTTGCCGCTGACCTTCTTTTCCTCGAAGACCAGCTTTTTTATGTTGGCCAGACCATCCGCAACGGTACCAACCCCGACGCCCTGCGGGCCATTAAAGTTATACCTGGCTCCGCCGGCGGATACATCCACGCCCTTCTCAATACAGTCATCAATCAGCAGCGATAAATAGGGCAGCGGTTTTAACTTCTGGTGAGCGATATCCATGATGTTGATGCCGGTTATCATCTTGTCACACCAGTATTTCATCTGTTTATCGAATGATTCTGCCACTTCATCAAAATTCTTAAATTCAGCCAGGCTGCCGGTCTCGGGTCCCAATCTTTTTCCGACCCCGCCGCATATTTCCCAGCGCGGGCAATATGAGGCGCATCCCAGACAGCGGCCGTTGTTTATGGCCAGTTCCAGTACTTTGCCCATACTAAAGTAAGCTGAGTCATGCCAGCCATACTCCTTGCCCGGGTTATCTATTTCCACACATCCGACCACAGCATAATCTCTGGCATCCTCCAGAGGAATGCCTTTGGCAAGCTGAACCGGTATAGCGGATTCATCATTATACACTTTGGGCTGACCGGTTCCCATTCTGATAAGGTTGGCCGTCTTGATCCTGAAAGTCCTGGGGGTGTTGGCATGCCACCTGACACACAGCCAGGGAGCCCCGAGCCGAGTATGGGCGTGCGCATCCAGACACATAAAACTCAAATCGTTGGTAGCATCGTGCCCCTGACGGTCGACTCCTCCCACGGTCATGCTCTCCCCGCCAAAGCCTCTGCCGGTATTGGATATAGTGGTCAATCTGTCTCTCAGTTTGATGGGAGTGCCATACTTGACATAGAAACACTCCAGCAGTTCCTCCAGGTACTCTTTGGTTGCCGTGCCGTTTTCCAGGTCATGCTTATAAAACGGGTACATATATTGATCAAATCGTCCGTATGAAACCGAATGCCCGTTTGATTCGATCAATATCAGGAAGGTTGCGAAGTGTACCAACTGTAACGCCTCAAAAAAGGTCCGGGGGGGATTTTCAGCTACCCATTCACAGTTATTTGCAATCTGCAGCAGTTCTATTATTCTGGCCGCATCTGTTTCAGTGGCCGCCATATCCCGGGCCAGAGCCGCGTACCTTCTCATATAATCAGCAGCAGCATTCAGCGCGATCAGCTGAGCCTGATAAAAATCTCTTTTTTTAAGATCTTCCGGAAGGGAAGGATCTATAGCAGCCAGTTTCTCCAAAATCCGTTTTCTCAGTGCGCCAAACCCGTCAGCCAGAAGTTTTTCGTAATTGGCACAGGTATGCCCGACTCCGCCATAAAAATAAAGGTTTAGAAGATACAGCCCGCGGCCTACCCCGGTACCTTTAAGCTCATCCTCCGAGGCCATGCTTAGTATCAGTTCCTCAACCGTTTTGCCTTTCCAAAAATCGTGCAGATCCAGGAGACGCTTTTCAGATTCTTCAGAAACCTGATAGATATCAAATTCTCTGTCTTTCCAAGGGAAGTTCTTCATCTCGTCAATGATCCAATTGTATGAAAACTCGGGATATATAGGAGCGGATTTATAAGGGGCTGCTATTTCTCCAACTATCATTTCGTCCGGGTAGATTGCGATTTTTACATTACGCAGTATATGTGCAAAAGCCAGCGCACATTTAATGTTCTGAGATTTATCAGAATGTTCTTTATAGGCTTCAGTTAACAGACAGGCACGTTGGTGGTCCACCGTAAATTCGGTGGCGTTAAAATAATAATCCAGGAGACGGTTTACACGCGGATAAGGTGATGGGTTGTCACACATTCCTGAGACGCCAATGCCCCATTCTTTGTCGTACGGTTCTAAGCCGCAGGGCTCATTAAACAGATACTTTTCCTCGACCGCCATTATTATTCACCTCCATTAATTAAATTATGTTCAGAGTTTTGATGTACGTTATAAATTTATACTGTATCACCTCCATCAATTACTTATTAATCAACATTATCTAACGCGGTTTCTTTCTGCGAAGAAATATTAACAGTGTTAAGTTTACACTGTAAAACTAACATAGTATCAGAAAATGTCAAGTAATATTATGGTGCGGCAAAACAAACCGCAGGTATAACCTGGGGCTTTAATTGACCACATTGAAATAAAGAAGTGAATACGACATAAGTATGCGGGATGAGGTGAGTATTTACATTATGCTATGAGGAATGACCCTCAATAATAAACCGCCAGCGAACATACGAAGTTATTTTTCAAACAGTTTTTCCAAACTGCATATTGCCATATCGATAAACTGATCAGTAAACTCATCGTTTATCTCTGTCATGCGTGGTTTCAACAAATATTCCACCAGTTTACTGTTGCTGTATGAAACAAAGCCATGTATAGTACATGCAAACTGAAAAATCGCGATTTCTTTCATATGCAGAAAATCTTCATTAATAATTCCTGACTCGGAAAAAACCAGTTTTGTCATTTCCCAGACCTGCAGGGCGGTGTTTAATTCGGTCAGAGCGATCGGTTCAACTGCGGTGCCAACATAATCATAGAATTTAGGAACACTCCAAACCATCATAATATTGTAGAAGTTGGCCTCATTGATGCCAAAATGTATATACGCCCGGCTGACATTCTTTAATCTGTCCATAGGTGTATGGCTTGCTTCGTAAGCCTGGAGCATTTGCGCGTAGAGTTCTTCAAATCCCCGGGTCAAAACGGCCAGATACAGTTCATCTTTATTAGCGAAATACTGGTAAATGCTCGTAGCTGATATATGAAGTCTGGCCGCCAGCTTCCTCATGCTGAAATCATCAAAGCCATCCTCGCTGATCAATTCCAAAGCCATATTAAGGATTTTTTGTTTCACTTCATGGACCTCTTCAGGGGTACGAGTCTTTTTCGGCACGATATATTTCACCTCAGTTGATTTTTATTTTAGGAAGCAGGGGGACGTTCTTTTTGCTTCCTTTTGAAGGAAGTAAGGAAGCAGGAGGTTATCCCATCGGAGCACACCCATTCTCGGCATACCCTATAGGGCACAGGCAGGCAAGCCTTTTCCTTTTTACTTCCATTTTGGGTGAACTCCGGTCAATTACCGGAGCTTTTTTCTGCCAGTCGGGATATTTGATTGCTCGTTTCAAATATACGCTGCTCTATCTCCCAGAGTTGCTGTACGCCGTTTTCCAGCCGATAATAATGAACCAGATAGGCGCTTTCCAGCACCAGCAGGATCAAAAATAAAATACCGTAAAGCCTGTTAAGCTGGGTAACGAACAGGCAGAAGACAAACATAAGTATTACTGCTATGCCCAGGGTTACCAGCAGATGGATCAAACGTTCATGCTGAAAATATTTACGGTCTTCGATGATTCCAAGTCTCACTGACTCAAAATCACCGCTGAAATTCCCGCTGGTTTCCAGACTCTTTAACCAGGTTAGCTGATTTTTGAGTTTTTGCTCCAAGGTCACACCTTCCTGCTGCAGTTTGTATTTTCACTGACTATATATCCGAGGGCGGCAATTGAGCCGGGGAGTCATCGACACGGTAGCGATAAATAGTTAATATGACCATGCCCAGAGCGAAACAGGCTGCTATCAGCTTGACAAAAAATCCTCCGACCGGAATTCTGCTCAACAGATCGATTAAAAGCAAACTCATAAGAAATGGTACGATCAGCGGCACCCGGCCTTCCCAATTAAACGAACGGGCAATGATCCGGCCTAAGGTATCGCTTACAATAACTTCTGATAGTATGAAGATAATTATTAAGCTGAAAAGAAGGATAATGACCAGGGGAATACCTATAACAGTTAAAGACAGTAATATAAAAGCCAGCGGGGCAACAAGCAAAGCGATGAACCCCCATCCCAGAGAAGCCCCGGTCGATTCCTCAGCTGTTTTGGACAGACGCGGAAAGAGCTGTGGCAATAACCATTGGGCTGCACCCCAGATTATTAATCCTGCTGCCAGAGACCATAAGAGCCCCCACCAGGAGAATCCTCCCCAACCGGTGTTTTGAGCCGTTTGATCTGCCTGTGCAGTCGGGGTCAGTTTGGTAATGGAACCGATTTTGGCAGCAGATGAAACCTGAGCCTGATTGTCGGAATTGTAGGTTATACTGCCATTTATTACTGCTGGAGGGCCAATGGTCAGATGGTTAACATCCCATAACCGCACATTATCATCGATAATGCCATTGAGCTGTACTTGTTCAGCGCTGCCCAGTACCTGTCCGTCAACATTGCCGGCGATTGTAAAGCCTTTGGCCATTAAAAGAACATCGCCATTTATATCAGCATCGGTACCTATTGTTATACTGCTGGCCGCTCCGGTGATGTTCCTATAGACCAAACCGTTTATATCAACAGTATTGGCAACTGCACGGACATCACCAATGATTTTGCCATTGACCCGGACCGAGTTGCCGGCGGCAATAACGTCGCCATTTACCTGACCGTTTATAGTTATCGACTGGCCGGCGGCAAAAACATCTCCGTCAACATCCGCGTTTACCGTTAAGTTTTCTCCGGAAATGAACAGAGGACCTTTGACCGGGTCACCGGAAACATCCACCATACTGCCGCTTTTGATTTCTACTGCCAGGACGGCAGGGGAAAGTAACATGACAAGCAGTGGCACAGCAGCCAATACACACCATTTGCGATTAAGTTTACCCATAATTGTTTACCTCCTCCTGGGGTTATCCCAAACATTTATTTTCTTGCCGGTCTCTGGTAATAATATAATAAAGGATAATCCATCCGGTTTACCACCAACATCTATTTCCTTATCGGGCCGGCCGGTGAATATATTTTCATAAATGCTGACAGGTTCAGTATTTATGAATATTTACAAATAGTCAATAGATTTTTGCCGTTTGAAGACTGGCTGTTTAAATTATACACGATTAGAGTTTACATAAGAATTTAACCTGACCAGGCCATATTTGAAACAGGAAAAGTATTCACATATAGTTGCCGGGGATAAGCCTGATACTATATAATCTTAGCAAATAAGCCGATAATGAAGTACAGAATTTTAGGAGGGAAGAAAAATGAAAGATAAGTATGAGAAGCAGTTAAAAGGCCTGGTAGGGGAGATCACCAACAAACATGACCAGTTCTGTTTCTGTACCGACCGGGAATCATGCGCTCTTCCCAACCGTAACGTCATAATAAGTATAATCAATGATTTCCGGGTGCTGCTCTTTCCGGACTATTACGGCAAACAGGAACTTAATAGTATCAGCATGGAATACTATATGGGTAATTTGATGCTGGATATCCATGATAAATTATATGGACAGATCGTTTTTGCGCTCAGACATCAGGCGGTAAAAAACAATGAGCATGATGAGGGCATCGATGAGCGGGCAATTGACATATGCTGCGAATTTTTGAGCAAAGTCCCTTCCGTTATGGAAGTCCTTGCTACAGATGTGCAGGCGGCTTTCGACGGCGACCCGGCGGCAGGTGACAAAGACGAGATCATCTTTTCCTATCCCGGGGTTTTCGCACTCTTCGTCTATCGCCTGGCGCACGAGCTTTATCTTTTAAAAGTGCCGCTGATACCCAGGATCATGACTGAGTATGCGCACAGCCGGACGGGTATCGACATCAACCCCGGAGCCCAAATTGGCAAATACTTTTTTATGGATCACGGAACCGGGATCGTCATAGGTGAGACATCAGTAATCGGCGATTATGTCACCATCTACCAGGGGGTGACCATCGGCGCTTTGTCCACCCGCGGAGGACAAATGTTAAGAGGAGTGAAGAGACACCCTACCATTGAAGACAATGTGGTGATATATTCCGGTGCTTCAATTTTGGGCGGAGAAACCGTCATCGGCAAAGATGTGGTAATTGGCAGCAATGTTTTTATAACCAGGTCGGTTCCCCGCAGCACCAGGGTGAGCCTGAAAAATCAGGAATTATTGTATCAGGATCGGAGTTCGCAGGAATTTAAGCAGGAATTCTAACCAGAGCGAGTAAAAATGGCCAAGAGCTGCGTTAGCCCGCAAGTAACGCTCAGTCGACGTACCTAATGTACGACTCGGTCGCGCTCCTTCCAGACTGCCTTGCTCTAAACCATTTTTACTCGCTCTGGTTTCAAAGGAAGATATAAAGCGGTAAGAAATGGCCAAGAGCTGCGTTAGCCCGCAAGTCAGTTGGTCAGTTGGACAGTAGAAAGTTGAAAGCAGGAAAGTTGGAAAGGCGCGGGGAGTGAACATTCCCATAGCAGGAGCATATCATTGTGCGGAGGAAAAGAGGTAAAGGCGAGGGTTTACCCACCAGAATTCTTTCTCGCAGAGACCTTCTGTCAGAGGGCCATCATTTTCCCACCACCCATAATAGACCGGGCTTTTCCGGAATACATTGATTGCGGCTGCTCGTGCGTGTTGGAAGATAGTATCTTCCCGTACCTTAAACAGTTGGGCAGCTGGAAAGTTGGTTTGGGGATGGCAGAACAGGATCGCCGCACGCCTCACAATCCAAATGTGTCAACAACACCTGCCTGCCTGTGCCCCGCAGGGGTATGCCCTATAGGGTATACCAGTGACACAAGCTCTGCCACACCCTATGAAATTAGAACTGAAAAAGTTAAAAATATCACAAAAGAGGTTATCGAAAAGGCGTATTTTTTGTTAATATGTATATGAATAAATAAAATAAACATATGTTAAAGCGAATAAAGTTTTATTAATTTCATGTTTTTTAGGAGAGGAAGCAGAATGGAATACGAGAGTGTAGGCAGATTCGCTACTGAAAAGGCTAAGAAGATGCTTAAGATTTTGCGGCAGCATGTCCAGCATATTCATTGGGAGTTGGGCTGGGGTGATGGTTACATAAGCGATGTGGTGAAATATGCGAACATCTGTGTACCGGAATTTCAGCATGATGAGGCGGAGTATGTGATCGGCCTGCTGGAAAACGGTGAAGACTTAAGCGATTATAATCCTGACAACCGTTTCCCGGTACTGTTTGAAGAAAAAAACGGTGCTTTTATCGTGGTGAAACCGCTGGCTTTATTTGCTGAAAACGTCAGGGAACTGATTGAGTTGCTGGATGGACCACCCGGGGAAGATATGATCGAATACCTGCATAAGATTTCACAGTTATTGTTAAATATTTATGCCCTGCAAGTTTACCTGCCGGAATGTACCGGAGGTTCCTATTACCAGCCCTGGCTGGGCTTCAACCTCTCCAATAAATTTGAACCCTTTTCGCTTTATTATGATGTCAGCGATCCTTTTGTCACCCAGGTCGATACCCGCTATATGGACAAGACTTTGGAGGAAATTTTAGAGGTGCTTCAGACCGGTATGGTTCATTATAATATGTACCAGGAGACGGATAATTACAAATATTTATCGATGGCAGTCAGTGTCTGGAAAAATCAGTACGTCGGTGAATTTGGCTGGGGGACTGCAGTAGTCAACGCACTTAAGGTGCTGCATTATGCCTGTATGTACCTGGAAAAAGGGGAACTGTCCAAAACCGAAGCCGGGTAGTATTATGAAAATTGCTGTATATGGAGGCTTTACCTGCAACCAGTTCGAAGTCACCTGCAGCCAAAACCCGATCAACGATATATGCAAGCCGGCGGATCAAATCATGAATTGCCGGCTTTATTGTTCTTAATATTTAACCTGGGTGCATTGTCTGCCCGGTAAGTTTTAATAACACTTTATATTGGTCAAATCCCGTCAAATTAACCATCTGTTTGAGTGTAAAAAGAGTTAAATATGTTAAAATTAAAAAAAAAGGGGAGTGCGGCCATCAATGAAAGCATTTGAAGCTATCAATTCCAATGGGGTATTTTTATATGTTGGACAGACTGTCAGTGAAGCCGCGCGCTTGCTGATAGAGCGGGATATTATTGCCGCACCGGTTTTAGATGACCGGAATCAGTGCGTGGGCTCAGTAAGCAAAGATACGCTGCTGGCATCACTTCTGCAAGGGCTGCCGGCTGATACCGATATAAGCCAAATAATGCGGAGCGAGTTTAATATATTAAACTATGACGATGAAATCATTATCGAGTATGACAAACTGCCTGAGGTCATATTAGTGGAAAGGGAAGGTACTCCGGCAGGGGTCATAGATTACCCGTATTTGATGAAGCTGGATGTCATGAGGGTAGATATTGAAAGGGCTAAATTCAAAGCCAGCGTTGATGCTGTTTTTACACCTGTAATGGCGGTTGATAATGAAGGAAGAATTAAAATCTTTAACAAATGGATGTCCCGGCTGCTTGATATTGATCAGAAAAATGCTTTGGAAGTTTTGGCGGGAGAGGTTATTGCCAATAAGGAAATATTGGATTTGCTGAAGGAAGATCCTATTTATACCGATATGAAAATAACCATAAAGGGAAATACTTTTATCCCCTACAGCAAAGATATCCTGGTCAGCAATGAGCGCGTCGGTCGGGTGCTGCTGCTGCGCGATATATCGGAAATAGAACAGCTGGTGAAAGAATCCGAATACACCAAAAGACTTAACCAACAGCTGGAGGCGATTATCGAATCCTCGTTTGACGGCTTGTATGTGACCGACGGGCAGGCAAATACCCTGAGGCTCAACAAGGGTTTTGAACGTATTATGGGTATTAAGGCTGAACAATGTGTAGGAAGAAATATGAGGGATCTGGTCAGGGAAGGGGTGTTTTCCCGTTCCGGCACCCTGGCAGCTATAGATAAAGGGGCAAGTGTTACTCTTTCTCTGACGGCCAGCACTGGCAAGGAAGCTCTGGTCACCAGTAATCCTATTTATGATGAAGAAGGCAATATGGTGCTTTGTGTTACCAATGTGCGTGATATAACTGAGCTTAATGAACTGGAGCGCAAGCTGGAACATGTAGAAGGCTTGCGGGAAAGGGAAATGGGAGCAGTGATAGAATCCATGTTTGACGGGCTTTATGTTACTGACGGGCAGGCTAATACCTTAAGGATCAACAAGGGCTTTGAACGTATTATGGGTATTAAGGCTGAACAATGCGAAGGAAGAAACATGAGGGATCTGGTCAGGGAAGGGGTATTCTCCCGTTCCGGGACCCTGGTAGCCCTGGAAACCGGAACCAGGGCCACGATTTCACTTACGTCCAGCACCGGCAAAGAAGCACTGGTCACCAGCAATCCAATTTATGATGAAAAAGGCAATATCATCATGGTGGTTACCAACGTCCGTGATATTACCGAACTGAATGATCTGCAGCGCAGACTGGAAAGGGTAGAAGGGCTGCAGGAACTATATAAAACAGAATTGGAACAAATGAAACGGCAGAGTTCCCACGGCATGATCATGACATCCGCCAAGATGAAGGAACTGGTCAGCATGGTGATACGAGTCGCCGCCGTTGATTCGACCGTATTGATACAGGGGGAATCAGGGGTAGGGAAGGAATTGATTGCTGAGATCATCCATTCCAACAGCAGATGCAAGGACGGACCTTTTGTCAGGGTCAACTGCGGGGCAATTCCTGACAATTTACTGGAATCGGAATTATTCGGTTATGAAAGCGGAGCTTTTACCGGTGCCAGCAAAAGCGGAAAGCTGGGCTTGTTTGAGCTGGCAAAGGGCGGGATCATCTTCCTTGATGAGATCGGGGAACTGCCCATGAACTTACAGGTCAAATTGCTGCGGGTCCTACAGGACAGGACCATTCTGCGGGTCGGCGGGGTCGAGCCTATTAAAATCGATTGCCGGGTATTGGCGGGCACCAACCGCGATTTAAAGGCCATGATCGAGCAAAATGAATTCCGCCTGGATCTTTTTTACCGGCTGAATGTCATTCCGGTCACCATTCCGCCTTTACGGGAAAGAACGGAAGATATACCTGTCTTGGTCAATCATTTTCTTAAGACTTTCAATCAAAAATATGGCATGGCCAAACAACTGGATACCGGGGTTTATAATACGCTGACAGAGTACAGCTGGCCAGGGAATGTCCGGGAATTGGAAAACCTTATGGAAAGACTGGTAGTTACCTGCATCACTAGCATAATCACCGTCAATGATCTGCCTTTAAATATCCTGCATGATTTAAGAAACCCCAAGCAGGAAGCTAAATTGATGCCGCTGAAAGAGGCGCTGGAGAACACTGAGCGGGCGCTGTTGGAAGAAGCCTTTGCCTGCTACCGGTCCAGCTATACCATCGCAGAGGTGCTTAAGATCAACCAGTCTACGGTAGTGCGCAAGGCGCAGAAGTATGGAATCAAGCATTAGGGAATATTTTATATGCAAGCATAAACGATAGAAGGGAAAGCTAAGCTTTCCCTTCTCAAACCCACAATTCCCCTCCAACTGTGGACCTTCCCCCCATGGTTGATGCCTTCACCCCCAAGACATGCAACCTGTACTTTATTTAGAAGTTTATGATGGCTCCTTCAATTTTATTAGACTTTCTCCAGATATTCATTTTACCTGCTTCGGCAATAAGTTCGTCTCTGAATTTCGGATGGGCAATGCCTACTAATGCTTCAGCTCTTTCCCAGGTGCTTTTGCCTTTCAAGTTACATATACCGTACTCAGTAACTATCATATGAGTTGCAGTTCTGGGATCAGTAACAATAGCTCCCGGTGTCAGCACTGCTTTTATCCTGGACGAAACCTGGCCTTTGATATCGATGGTGGACGGCAGGCAGATAAAGCTCTGGCCGCCTTTGGATTTGTAAGCGCCTTCAACAAAATCAAGTTGTCCGCCGGTGCCGCTGATATGTCTGGTTCCGACTGTCTCAGCACACACCTGGCCGAATAAATCGATTTCAATACAGGCATTGATTGAAACAAAATTATCGATCTGGGCGATAACTACCGGGTTATTGGTGTAATCAACAGAATAGGAGGCAAGCCCGGGGTTGTCATCAATATAATCGTAAAGCTCCTGACTGCCCATGGCAAAAGAGTAAACTTGTTTGTAGCGGTCAATGTTTTTACGAGCCCCGGTAATCTTTCCGGCTTTGAACATTTCTAAATAAGCATCAACATACATTTCTGTGTGGACGCCCAGATCTTTTAAATCAGAACCAGCCACCATTTTCCCTACGGCATTAGGTGTGCCGCCAATACCTAATTGAATGCAGTTGCCATCATATAATCTTTCGATTATATACTCGGCCATCTTTGCTTCCACCTCACTTGGTTCTGAAGAACCGAGTGTAGTTATCGGCTGGTTTTTGCTTTCAATAATATAATCTACCTGGCTGATATGCACACACTCCTGGTTACCGCCCAGGCAGCGGGGTATCTGGTTATTCACTTCAAGTATTTTAATTTCAGCAGTTTCCATAGCAGCCCAGCCGTTGACTGAACTTCCGCCAAAATTAAAGTAGCCATGCTTGTCCATTGGAGTTACTTGAATAACTGATACATTGTCCGGATCGCAATCCTTACGGGTCATCATCGGGTTTTCATGAAATTTCATCGGTATATAAAACAGGTTTTTGCCGATGAACTTTTTATCCTGACCGGATACATGCCAGCTATTCCACAAAAAATGTGAGCCATCAGGATCGGCCTCAGCAGTAAAATGCTGATATGCACCAATATCACAGCGAATCTTTACATCGGTAAGCTCATCTTTTCTCCGCGCCAAAGCTTCATCAAAATCACGTGCGCAGTTAATACCGAAGCCGTATTCTACCCAATCGCCTGATTTTACTAATTTAGCTGCTTCATCAGCGCTGATTAATTTTTTATTATATTCGTCCAGCCAATTCAATTGTATAACCCCCCTCATGAATAAATAATCAGGTGTCGGTTTCAGTGCGAAGCATTTACTGACTGCGCACTAATGTTAATCTAACAGGATACAAGGCTTATTTAAGGCATCCTGCCATGAAGGCAGGATGCATCGGATATTAAATAAACGAATCTTCAGCAATATCAATAGCGCTCTTGTCACCGGCCTGCATGGCTTTCTCGAATCCGAAGACATCGGTGACATGGTTCATAATATAGAACTTGGCGCTGGCGATTTTGCCTTTATAGAAATTGGCATCGAAGTGATCTTCACCCAGTTCGGCCAGTTTCCTGGAAGCCAGGATGGCTTGAGAGAGTAACAGCTTGCCGCAGTAAACTCTGGCGCCTGAATGCATGGTCCGGGTGGCGAAGAGTTGTTTCATTTGTTTATCGCCCGCGGTCCAGGCAGCATTCATATCAACAATGTTTTTGAAAGCAGTCATGGCATCCGCCATCATGGCAAATTCAGCTGCGAATTCGTCAGTCTTCTGACTGGCAACAAATTCGTCGATTTCTGCCACCCACTTCTTGAATGGTTCGCTGCCTTTCATGGTGAACTTGCGGCCGGTATAATCCTGGGACTGAATGAAGTTGGTGCCTTCCCAGATACCGTGAATCACGCAGTCTCTGTATAGCTGAGCTCCGGCATACTCTTCCATGAAGCCGTAGCCGCCGTGGCACTGGATGCATTCCCCGGTAAGAATTCTTGACATGTCAGATGAATAAGCTTTGCAAAGCGGATTATTGATTGCGAACATATCATCATAATATTCTCTTTCTTCCGGTGTTGCAGCATCTACAGCCAGGTCGCGGTAGAGATAGGAAGTGTAAATCAAAGCCCGGATGGCTTCCATGCCGGCTTTCTGGTACATCAGCATACGACGGACGTCTTCGTGTTCGATGATCCTGACGCTGGGGCCCTTCGGATCGGTCGATTTTTTGCTCTGTACGCGTACTTTGGTATAATCCAGAGCTGCGTAATATCCTGAACTTATGCAGCCCAAGGTAAATAAACCGGTGTTAAGACGTTCTTCGTTCATATACGCGAACATCTGTTTCATCCCGATGCCTTTACCATCTACTACTTCTACGTCGCCTACCATCCAGCCGTAGCACTCATTGTTTTCACCCATGGAAAGGGTAAGGGTGGAAGAACCGTGGATACCCAGCTTGTGCTCGATGCCGACGGAGGTTACATCGTTCCATTTGCCCATGGAGCCATCCTCGTTGACCCAGAACTTGGGCACGATGAATAGCGATATGCCGGCGGTACCTTCTTTGGCGCCAGGAGTTTTGGCCAACATCAGGTGGATAATGTTTTCCGCCAGGTCATGGTCACCGGAGGTGATAAAGCACTTCTGACCTTTGAGCTTGTAAAGGTTAGGAGTATCGGTGGGGTATGCCTTGCTGGCACAAGCCCCGACTTCAGATCCTGCGCCTGGTTCGGTCAGACCCATGGTGCCGCCCCATTCACCGGTGAACATCTTGGGCAGGAACATATCCTGCTGTTTTTGAGTGCCAAATTCCTGGAGCACAGTGGTGGCACCCTGAGTCAAGCACCAGAACATAACTATTGCCGCAGAGGCAGCGGATTGCATCTCCAGAATCGGAGCATACCAGGACAGAGGTATTTTACCATCGCCACGATATCCGAACTGGGGTCCTAACTCAGCTTCGCAAACCGTTTTGTACATAGCTTTGTAAGAATCAGGGGTTATAACCGCATGCTCGTTGCCGCCCACATAAGTACAACCGATTTCATCGGCGTCTTTATTGGTTGGGCAAATAACGTCGCGGCAGATTTTGTAGTTAACATCGAGAAAATTATCGATGTCATCAATTCCATAATAATCTTTGTAAGCATCGAGTGCTAAAAGTTTATCCATTGGAAGCCATTCTTTTATAACGAACTTAATATCACGGGTATTTAACAGATAATTATTATGTGGCAAAAAATTCCCCTCCATTACTGATTATTTGTTGATAGAAACCGGGCTGCGCTGGCTGGACGGATTTGCCAACGCAGCCATAGTCATAAGTTTTGAAACGCTATTATAGTTCTTTAATGCTCTTTACAGTATTTGTTCTATAATAAGGGTTGTGCCCATGCCGCCGCCGATGCACAGGGTGGCCAGGCCATATCTGGATTTTCTCTTCATCATTTCATAACAAAGAGTTGTGAGTATTCTGGCGCCGGATGCACCAATTGGATGACCAATGGCTACTGCGCCGCCGTTGACGTTGACTTTTTCCATGTCGCCCCATCCCATATCGCGACCTACAGCGATCGACTGAGCAGCAAAAGCTTCGTTGGCTTCAATGAGATCCAGGTCGGCAACTGTCAAACCAGCTTTGGCTAAAGCCTTCTGGCTGGCAGGAACAGGTCCTACACCCATGATCTTGGGATCTACGCCGCCGGAAGCATAGCTTACGATTCTGAACAAGGGTTTTACACCAAGTTCAGCAGCTTTTTCAGCTGACATAACAACAAATGCAGCCGCACCATCATTGATTCCGGAAGCATTACCGGCAGTTACAGAGCCGCCGTCTTTCTTGAAGGCAGGTCCCAGCTTGCCCAGGGATTCCGGTGTGCTTTCACGGGGATCTTCGTCTGTATCGAAAATGATTTCCTTTTTCTTTTGCTTAACAACAACAGGTACGATTTCATCTTTGAACCGGCCTTCCTTAATAGCGGCCATAGCTCTCTGCTGGCTTCTCAGTGCAAATGCATCCTGTTCTTCTCTGGTGATGCCATATTGATCATTAACATTCTCAGCAGTGATGCCCATATGGTAATTGTTGAAGGCTTCCCACAGGCCGTCCTTGATCATGCAGTCGACCAGTGTGCCGTTGTTCATTCTATATCCATAGCGGGCGTTGGGCAGGGCAAAGGGAGCCATGCACATATTTTCCACACCACCGGCTACCATGACATCCACATCACCGGCTTTGATCATCTGGGCCGCCAAGCTGACAGCTCTCAGACCTGAACCACAAACTTTATTGATGGTAAAAGCCGTGGCGGTTTCAGGAATTCCAGCTTTAATTGCGCACTGGCGAGCGATGTTCTGACCTAATGCAGCCTGCAGAACACAACCGAATACTACCTCTTCAACTACTTCCGGAGCAATACCGGCTCTCTTAATAGCTTCGGCCATAACCAGGGATCCAAGAGTCAGGGCCGGGGTTTCTTTCAATGTTCCATTAAAGGAACCAACCGGTGTACGGCATGCACTTACAATAACAACTTCTCTACTCATTATTTTTCTTTACCTCCCCATTAATATTGATTTAATTTTTATATCAAATGAATTTGCTTCGTCCTCCTGGACTCACTGAACTTTTTAATTCATTACTTATAAAGTCAGCGGATATTATTCCAGACAAAACGTCGAGCCTGTCCCGAGCCCAGGGGGTACCAAGCAATTAGTTATTAATAAACAAAGAATCCTTCTCCGGTTTTACGTCCCAGTTTGCCGGCCCGAACCATTTTTACCAGCAGCGGACACGGACGATATTTGGGATCACCAAACTCTTTATAGAGGGTTTCCATTATGGCCAGGCATATGTCCAGTCCGATCATATCTGCCAGAGCCAACGGTCCCATGGGATGTCCTGCTCCAAATTTCATGGAAGTATCAATGTCTTCAGCATTGGCTACACCTTCCATTAAGGCGTACATTCCTTCATTGAGCATCGGGATCAGGAGCCGGTTTACTACAAAGCCGGGAGCTTCGTTGATTTCCACCGGAGCCTTGCCCATCTGTGAGGTAATATCTTTAATTGCGTCGTAGGTTGCCTGACTGGTGGAAGCACCGCGGATGATTTCGACCAGTTTCATTGATGGCACCGGGTTGAAGAAATGCATACCAATAACTTTGTCGGCTCTGCCAGTGGCGGCACCGATCGCTGTAATACTCAGGGCTGAAGTATTGGAAGCCAATATACATTCCGGCTTACAAATAGCATCCAATTCCTGAAATATTTTTTTCTTGATTTCCATTATTTCAACTGCTGCTTCAATTATCAGATCGCAATCTGCAGCACTGGCCATGTCAATAACGCCGGTGATTTTGCCCATGGCAGCTTCCTTGGCGGCAGCTTCCATTTTGCCTTTTTCCACCATTTTGGACAGGTTCTTATCAATACCCTTTAAGCCTTTGTCAACAAACTCTTGTTTGATATCACGTAATAATACGTCGAATCCACATTGAGCGGCTACCTGTGCGATTCCTGCTCCCATGGTGCCTGCACCTAAAACCATAATTTTCATTTTGCTTTAACCTCCTAAATTTTGAGTTAAATCAATAGCTTCAATTTAATGCTGCATAGTAATACTATTTGCCTACAAAGCGGGGAGACCGCTTATCAATAAATGCGGACATGCCTTCTTTTTGATCCTCTGTACTAAAACACAGACCAAACAGGTCTGCTTCAATAGTCATAGCCCGGTCAATATCAGTCTGCATTCCTTCGTTAGCAGCAACTTTTGAGAAACGAACTGCTAATTTGCTTTTGCTGATGATCCTTTGGGCTATATCTTTAACATGTCCAATTAAATCTTCCGGATTGACAACATTATTAACCAGGCCTATACGCAGCGCTTCTGAAGCATTAATAATATCTGCTGTGTATAACATTTGCTTGGCCATACCGGAACCAACCAGGCGGGGTAACCTTTGTGTACCACCAAATCCGGGGGTTATTCCAAGCCCTACTTCAGGCTGCCCGAATTTTGCTTTAGTAGAAGCAATACGAAAATCGCAGCACATGGCCAGTTCACAGCCGCCGCCCAGAGCAAATCCATTAACAGCAGCAATTACTGGTTTTTCCATGGCTTCGATCATACGGAAAACTTCCTGTCCCAATGCACCGAACTCTCTTCCTTCAACTGCAGTGAGACTTTGCATATAAGCAATGTCCGCACCGGCTACAAAAGCTTTTTCACCAGCGCCGGTAATAATCAATACGTCGATTTCAGGATCATTGCTTATTTGGGTAATGGCATCTTTCATTTCCAGTAGAGTATCTTTATTCAAGGCATTCATTGCCTTGGGCCGGTTTACATAGAGAAAGGCAGTGGCGCTTTCCTTCTCTATCAGCAGGTTTTCATATGTCATGAAATCCCCTCCAAAATAAGTATTAAACCAATGCGTGTATTTGTTTTTTTTGTATTGAGCCCCCCTTTTTGCATATGTTATAATAAATCAATTAGGAATGAAGGATAGTCATGATAACTGATGCTGGCCCCGCCTCATTAGTGCGAATAGAGCAGGAATATTGAAAAGTGTGCTACTTTTCTATGATGGCTCCAGATTAGTAAAACTAAGAGTAAGTTTTCTGTTAAACAGGGAAGTGGAGGTCCCTGTAAGCCATCATAGAGAGCAGCGGCGAAAAAATAATGGTGTATAAGGGGGATAACGTTAATATCAGATATCATTATTTTTCAAAACTATATATGCAAATGACGTGCCAACCTGAAAGCTGATAATAAAATATTTAAAAGCCTGAAGAACGGTAATGTTATAATTACTGCCGGTGAATTAAAACATAAAATATTCCAGGCAATGCAAAACGACATCAGAAAAAATGCGGCCAAGCATTAGCGCTGGGGCTGATAAAGAAAAAGGGCATAATAATCGTATTTAAAGCAGGTGCAAACTTTAAAAAATCTGCTTAGTATTCTAGTGGCTGTTAAAAAAATAATGCAAAAAAGCATCAAAAGGCCTTCGTTTATGAAGGCCTTTTATTTGCAGCCTTGATTTAAATTTATTATTTTATAGAAATTCTCGAATTTGTCGGCGGAAGGCAGCGGTAGGCAAATTATCTCCTGACAACTTGAATCAGATTGGGGCCAACCCTCAGGTAGCCGCAGATGCAATTCCTATCGTTATTAATGAGTTTATACGCTAAAAGTGCAGCCGGCCTTAGTTTAATGCTGTAATTTTTCAACAAAACAACATATTTCTTTCACTGAAAATTCACACGTGATAGATATGATAATGATGGAATAGCATCAGGGAAGTGAAAGAGATGAAGCCGGCAGTGATTATACCCGCCTTTAATCCGGATGAAAAATTGATCGAACTGGCTGATGATCTGAAGAAGATGGAACTGCCGATGGTTATTGTTAATGATGGCAGTGAGCCGGAATATACGAATATTTTTACAGCCATAAAATCCCGGTGCGGTTGTGAAATATGTTGTCACCCAATCAATATTGGCAAGGGGGCAGCACTTAAAACTGGTATCCAACATGCGGCATTAACCTTTCCTGAGGCATGCGGGTATATTACCGCTGATGCTGACGGACAGCATACCGCAGAAGATATTTTACGGGTGGCGAAGGTACTTGAGCGGCATCCTGACAGACTGGTCTTAGGTACCAGGGATTTTAATGCAAAAAATATTCCTTTTAAAAGCAAATGGGGAAACCGCATCACGTCGTTGGTGTTTTTAATAAGCACCGGTAAAAGATGTACTGATACCCAGACAGGTTTACGGGGGATTCCGAAGAAACTTACAGAAACATGTCTGGACGTGCCGGGAAACCGTTACGAATATGAGATGAATCTGCTGCTTGAATTAGCCCGCCGTGAGGTTCTTTTTTTACCGGTGCTGATTTCGGTAATATATCTTAATGGAAACCAGGGCTCGCATTTTCATCCGGTGAAAGATTCCGCCCGTATTTATTTAAACATTGTCAAGTTCAGCCTTTCATCGCTGGTTTCAGCCATAACTGACCTCACATTATTCACTATATTTTTACAACTTATATTCGGCGCCGGGGCAGCTGGAATTTTAGCAGCAACTGCGACCGCCCGCCTTATCTCCGGAAGTGTTAATTTCATGTTTAATAAACACTGGGTTTTTCGCAGTAAGAACTGCCTGAGTATAGAAGCTTTAAAATATTTGATTCTATTCTGCAGCCAGATGATGCTTAGCTGGTTCATGGTTATGAGCCTGAGTACCCTGCCGCTCAATTTAACACTCATAAAAATATTCGTTGACGGAGCCTTATTCTTTATCAGTTACTATATTCAAAATAAATATATTTTTCCCGTAAAAAAGAGGAGAGTGCAGTTACCGGATGATAAAATTTTTTTCAAAGCCGTATAGATGGACAGTGATTTTTACTCTGCTGTTAACTATGTCATTTATTTTTGTATTGCTTGATACTTTTGTGATACCGAAATCAATTCAATCAGTTGAAACAGAACCGACAGATACAGAAAAGGCAGCGCCTGAGTTAAATAAATCAGCAGTAGTGATCACAGATAACATCTATAAGGATGAGAATATAAAAATTACTATTGAAACATATCGTGAATATGACACCACCATATATGTTGCGGATGTACAGTTAACTGATGCTGCTTATCTGAAAACTGCCCTGGCAGGAAATACCTATGGTCGCAACATAACGGAAAAAACCTCCGCCATAGCGGCGGCCCATAATGCTGTTCTGGCAGTAAACGGAGATTATTACGGCTTCCGGGATTACGGTTATGTATTGCGTAATGGGACTGTATACAGAAATATTGCCAGAAGTGCCGGCGATGATGAAGCTCTGCTGGTGGATGAAGAGGGGAACTTCTCCGTTTTTCATGAAAGTCAGGCAGGTATTGAATCGCTGTATAATAAGAACCCATGGCAGATATTTTCCTTCGGCCCGGCTTTGGTTAAAAATGGGCAAATTATGGTGGACAGCACCAGTGAAATCAGCGGCAAGTCAATGAGAAGCAACCCCAGAACCGCGATCGGGCAGATTTCATCGCTGCACTATATTTTTATAGTATCTGACGGCCGGACCAATGAGAGTGCCGGACTTTCACTCTTTGAACTTGCTCAGGAATTTAAGGAGAAAGATTGTATCACTGCTTATAACCTTGATGGAGGAGGCTCTTCAACCATGTATTTTAATGGAGAAGTGATCAACAATCCTACCGATGGCAGAAGAATAAAAGAAAGAGAAGTGAGTGACATTGTCTATTGCGGCTATTGATTCCAAAAGACCCAAATGCCAGCTGCGCAGGACGATAATAACATATTGGCTGGTGTCAATTGCCGCAATCGCTGTAGATAACATTTATGCCATCTTTGGTCATGGTGTGCGCTCTCCCGCCATGACCTGGATGTTTTTATATCCGCTGCTGGGCGGGGGCCTGGTATTCTTGCTGATAAAGCTGCTGTTTCCTCAAAGCATTAAGGCTTCCGGCTATCGGTTATTTTACAATGTCTATAATTCGGGAATAGCAGCATTGACAACCGGCAGTTTCCTGAAGGGTATTCTGGATATCGCCGGTACCAGTTCCCCGTATACAGCAGTATATTATATTACTGGCGGGCTGTTTATTGCAGCCGGGTTGATCATACTGCTTTATATAATATTGCAGTATAAAAATAAAGGTAATTCACTTAAATGTGTAAATTAAGACATATTATTTAATCTGCAATAAAGCTCGGAAGATTCTGAATAATTACAAATGCTTTTATGCCAGATAAATACGGGCATATGTAAAACTCTTCTTAAAATATTATCTCGACAAATGATGACACATATTGAGCCTGAATAAGCTATATCTTTTGTATAATTGTTGAGATGAAATGAGGGGGGAAATTTGTTCATGGCTGGCAAAAATTTAAAAAGCATGAGTGTAAACGATATTTACATCAGTAAACTGGAAACGGAAGTAATCAGGCAGAAGCAAAAAATAGATAACCTGACCACGGAGCTTTATAATTGGCGTAATGCGGCAGAAAAATATTCCCACGCCTTTTATAACGACCTGATACCTATGTCGATTTCAAGAATAAATGATGGCGTCATAATTGAAATTAATAATGCCATAACAGAGACACTTGGTTTCTGCCGGGAAGATGTAATAAATAAGAGTGTTTTTGATTTGCAGATTTGGGTAGAGCCCCGTGAAAGACTGGAATTAATTGAGGAAACTGCTGAAAAGAGGTATGTAAAAGACAAGGATTTCCTGATAAGAAAGAAAAATGGTGAAATAATACAGGGTCATATAACCAGCAGTTTAATAAATATTGACGACAATAGGTGTATGATTATTGCTCTCCAGGATGTCACAACCAATGCCCGTCTGAGAAAAGCATTACAGCTGGCCAATGAAATGTTTTCCAAAGCCTTTTACGATAATCTGACCATGATGGCCATAACCAGGCTTGAGGATGGGGTTTATATTGATGTAAACAGTGTTTTTGCCGATAAATTTGGCTGGACCCGGGAAGAGATAATTGGTAAAAGCAGTGTTGAGCTGGGAATTTGGGAAGCAAATGAAAGAAAGGATATGTATGAGCAGCTTTGTGTAAATGGTTGTATTAATGACTGGAAACGGAAGTAATCAGGCAGAGACAAAGAATAGAGGAACTGACAGCTGAGCTTGATAAATGGCATATTATGGCGGGGAAATTGTCTGATGTCTTTTATAACAACCAACTGCCTATGGCAGTTAGTAATTTCGATGATGGATTAATTATTATAGTTAATAATACCTTCTCGGACGTAATGGGTTACAGCAGGGAAGAAGCAAGAACTAAAAGCATTTATGATATTCAGTTGTGGGAAGATCCCGCTGAAAGATATGAATTAATCAAAAAGGTTGCTGAGAATGGTTCTTTTTCAAGACCTACCTGCAGCTTCATAAAGAAAGACGGGGAGATGCTGCATGGTCATTTAGCCTACAGTTTAATTGAATTGGACGGTAAAAGGTATTTGATTACTCTAATTATGGACTCAACAGAGAAAATTAAAATGAGGAAATCATTACAGATCGCCAACGAAATGTTCTCCAAAGCTTTTTATAACAATCTGATCATAATGGGTATTTCCAGGCTTGAGGATGGTGTTTATATTGATGTCAATAATGTTTTTGCCGATAAATATGGTCTTGCACGGGAAGAGATAATAGGCAAAAGTGCTTTTGAGCTGGGAATTTGGACAGATTCAGAAGACAGGCTGAAAATGTCTGAGCAGCTTCATACAGATGGTTACATGGAAAACCAGGAATACAGATTCAGGAATAGAGACGGAGAAGTCGGACATGTTATAACAAATTTGAATGTATTGGAAATATACGGTGAAAAATGTATTGTAATTTCTGCCATGGATATTACCCAACGCAAAATAGTCGAGGAGTCCCTGAAACAATCAAGAAAACTGCTTCTGCAAATATTTAACAGTAATCCGCTGTCGATAATTGTTGTATCGACCAAAGACCAAAGGATCATTGAGGTCAATGACACATTTCTGGTTCAATATAATCTGGTCAGGGAAAATTTCACGGGGGGGGAAAAAATATATTTGTATGACTGGTTTGGCCGTGATGAAATTTATGATAGTTTTAACGCAGTGATCGCGCAAGGCTTTATACAAAATCGTGAAATCAGCTATCAATTAATAAATGGTGAATCCAGGATCAGTCTGGTGTCAGCAGTTTTGATTTCCTGGGAGGGCGATGAATGTGTGCTGGTTATCAGCAATGATATTACCGAGTTGAGAAACTATCAGAAAGAGATGGCCCGCCTGGATAATCTGAAGCTTATAGGTCAAATGTCAGCCGGGATGGCTCATGAGATCAGAAACCCCATGACTTCTATCAGAGGGTATCTGGAATTATTCAAGATGCGGGACAGGTACAAGAATGATATAGAGGTACTGGATCTGGTGATCGGGGAAATCGATCGGCTCAATGATTTAATTACAGTTTTTATGTCTCTGGCCAAGAATAGAGAAATCGATTTAAAACCGCAGAGCTTAAAAACCACGATAATGAATCTTATGCCGTTGATACTGGTCGATGCATATCAACAAAACGTGTCAGTTGAAGTGGATCTGCAGGATACTGAACAGGTCATGATAGATGAAGCACAGATCCGGCAGCTGATATTCAACCTGGCACACAACGGGTTGGATGCAATGCCGCTGGGGGGAATTCTTACTTTCAGAACTTATCAGGACTACAACGGGGTCAATCTGGTCATACAGGATCAGGGCAACGGAATCTCATCAGAAGTATTGGATCAGATAGGCACGCCATTTTTTACTACCAAGGATAATGGAACCGGTTTAGGCCTGGCTGTATGTTACAGCATTGTCGAAAACCATAATGCCAAAATCAATTTTAAGACCGGTGAAAATGGTACTGCATTCACAGTTACTTTTCTTCGTGTTTCGAATAAATGATAAAGCTATTGAAGCTTTAAACAGATAAAAATTATCATGTATACAAAATTTGATTAGCCAAAATGCAATAAATTCTGGCATAATATATTCTAATTACTTTGTTATTTAAGTACAGTGAGCGGGAATTTATATTTAAAGCATCTTTCCCGGTCGAGTATTATTATAGGAGATGACGAGATAATGGAGAAAATTATGATCCAAAAGGCCGATGCCGTTGGGGAAAAGCCGGATCAAAACAACCTTGGTTTCGGCAGATATTTTACCGACCATATGTTTATCATGGATTATACGGAAGGCAAAGGCTGGCATGATCCCAGGATCGTTCCTTACGGGCCGCTGCAATTAGATCCTTCAATTATGATCCTTCATTACGGGCAGGCAACGTTTGAAGGGCTGAAAGCTTATAAGACCCCGGACGGAGGAATCCAGCTTTTCAGGCCTTCAGCCAATATGCACCGGATGAATATATCCAATGAAAGGCTTTGTATCCCGCAGCTCGATGAAGAATTTGCGGTAGAAGCTTTAAAGAAACTGGTCGCGATCGATAAGGACTGGATACCGGAAGCGGAAGGGACCTCGTTATATCTGCGTCCGTTTGTAATTGCCACAGAGCCTCATCTGGGCGTACACCCGGCCAAGAATTATATGTTCATGATCATTATGTCACCTGTCGGTGCTTATTATCCTGAAGGCATTAACCCTGTGAAAATTTATGTTGAAAGCAATTATGTTCGTGCCGTTAAAGGAGGAATGGGATATACCAAGACGGCGGGAAACTATGCCGCCAGTATCAAAGCCCAGGAAGAAGCAGAAAAAAGAGGCTTTACCCAGGTTCTCTGGCTGGATGGGGTAGAAAGAAAGTATATAGAAGAAGTCGGCACCATGAACGTATTTTTCAAAATTGACGGGGAGGTTGTCACACCAGCCCTGGAAGGAAGTATTTTAGCCGGGATAACCCGTGATTCCACTATTCAGCTGCTTAAGCACTGGGGGATGCCGGTTGCCGAAAGAAGAATCAGTATCGATGAACTGTTTGAGGCGTATACGGAAGGCAAACTGGACGAAGCCTTCGGTACCGGAACTGCTGCCGTTATATCACCCATCGGAGAAATGACCTATGGAGAGAATAACATGGTGATAAATGAAGGCAGGATTGGTCCTACAGCGCAAAAATTATATGATACGATTACCGGAATTCAAAGTGGTATTATAGAAGACCCGTTTGGTTGGACTGTCAAGGTCGAATAAACAGCAGCTAGAATAATAAATAATAATATGCGGAGCAGGTCAAAAAGACATGTTCCGTTTTTTTTTTGCCGCATAATCATGGACTTATAAAATAAGTAATTGCCCAAGGAGGAAAATAAACCAGTTTAGTTTAATGGTTTTTTAGATTGATAAAATAAAAAAGGATTAATAAGAGAAATTAAAGAATTATAATATATGAAATAGAAATAAATATTATTTTACAACAGCATTCAGCAATTATCTTTTTCGGATCTTTTCCCCTTGCTGAACAGCTGAATCCGGAACGGAGGAAGTTTAATCATATAGCGGCTTAAATGTAAAATATTTAAAATTAGGGGGTATAACATGGATAACAGAAATTTGGCTGCCACCATTCATTCACAGGTTAAAAAGTATGCTGACCGGAAGAATGATGCCCTGTTTTACAAGGAAGGGGATGAGTGGAAAGGCATCTCCTGGAAAGAATTTGGCGAGCGGATAGACAATGCTGCCCAGGGACTGCTGGAGCTGGGGGCGCAGATGAATGACATGATCGCAATTTATTCAGGCAACCGGCCGGAGTGGGTTATAAGTGATTACGCCATCATGAGTATCAAATGCGCAACGGTCGCTATTTATGCCAGCAATACGGCAGAACAGGCGGAATATATCGTCGATGATGCCAAATGCAAAATCATTTTTGTTGATGATCAGTACCAATATGACAATGTTATGAAATTTTATAAAGGGAACTCCAAGATCGGACATGTGATAGTGTTTTCCAAATCGGTAAAGATCGATGAGAATGATAGCAATATTATGTATATCGATGATCTTTATGAACGGGGCAGGAAATCCAGCCAGGCGGAGGAACTGCAAAAACGTCTCAATTCCATAACTGCTGATGATATTATGTCTGTCATCTATACCTCCGGTACCACCGGTGATCCGAAAGGGGCTATGCATGCTCATCGCAGTTTCTTTGTTGAAATCGATGCCCTCAATTCACGATTTCCCATGGGTGAAAATGATATAGAAGTGGTTTTCCTTCCCTTAAGCCATGTTTATGAAAAAGCCTCAAGTTATTGGATGCATTCTGCTGGCGCGTCTCAGTACTTCTGCAGTGATACCAACAAAATTGTGGAATATTTCGGTGAGATCAGACCTACATACATGTGCGGCGTTCCCAGGCTGTTCGAGAAAATGTATGCTGCCATTTATGCCAAAATGGAACAAGCCGGGGGCATGAAGAAAAAAATATTTGACTGGGGCATTGCAACTGGCAGGGAATATGAATTTGCCAAGTTTCGGGGTGAAAATATCCCGGCATCGCTGGAGTTTAAACATAAACTGGCTTTCAAGCTGGTACTTAAAACAGTAAGGGAATTGCTGGGCGGACGGCTGAATTTCTTTTCCGCCGGCGGTGCACCGCTGGCCAGGGAAATTGAAGAATTTTTCTTCGGAGCCAATATCTTTATTGCCCAGGGGTACGGCCTTACAGAAACAGCACCAATGGGTTCATGCAATGCGCCCAAGGACTTTAAGTTTGGCACGGCAGGCAGGCCGATCGGCGGCAATGATGTAAAGATTGCCGATGATGGAGAGATCCTTATCAAAGGCGACAATGTCTTCAAAGGCTACTGGAACAAAGCGGAAGCCACCGCCGAAGCAATGACCGAAGACGGATATTTTAAGACCGGGGACATAGGCCTGATTGATGAGGATGGGTTCCTTAAAATAACAGACCGGAAGAAGGATATCATCATAACCGCCAATGGCAAAAACATTGCGCCTCAGCTGATCGAATCAAGAATCGGTCAGGACTATTATTTTGAGCAGATGGTTGTTTTCGGCGACAAACAGAAATATCTTACCGCCCTGATCGTGCCAGCCTTCACAGCACTTGAGGAATATGCCAAATCTAAAAACATCGCATACCAGGGAATCAGCGATTTGCTATCCAAGCCCCAGATCATTCAATTGTACGCCGATAGAATTGAAGGACAATCAAAAGACCTGGCCCATCATGAAAAAATAGTCAAGTTCACGCTGCTGGATCATCTTTTTACAGTAGAAAATGGTGAAATGACTCCCAGCAACAAAATCAAAAGAAAAATAATTGCCCAGCACTACGAAGATGTTATTAATACAATGTATGCAGAGTAGCATAAGAAGCATCAGCTTATAGTGAGAAGGTGATGATATTAGTATTGATAGGTGGTCTTGCTGTTGATTTATAAATAACTATCAATATTGAAATGTTATGAATACAAATGATTATTTGCAGCAGCATGGAAATTACCTGGCCGAACAAGGAATATCATTTGTTACTGATATAAAACAGGAGGGAAAAGGTGCTTTTGTTGCCAACACGTATTTTTTTACGGTTGGTAATAAGCACTATTTGATCGATCCGGGCTGCGGGAGAAAGAGAATCAAACAAATCAAGGAACAACTCCCTTTTAACCATTATGATATACTGGTCACTCATTCACATCTGGACCATAGCGCTAACAGCGGAATTGCTGCCGGGAGTGATTCAAAGGTTATATTCCATCCTCTGGTGACGGGTAGAATCAATAATCTTCAGCGGAATTATACCGGAATAATGCCTGAAATGATAAGGCAATTTGGAATAAGCGGAGCATTTGGCCGCACCGGTATGGCAGGACCGCGGGCAATCAAACTGATGCAGTTTTTAAAAAAGGCATGGCCAGCCTTGTTTGATCGCATTGTGTATATGATGAGTCAAATTATGCGCCGCATCAAGAACGGAGCAATATATCCGCCGAAAAAGCATGCGTTGTTTCTTAATGAGGATGAATGCAGGGATTTGGAATTTGCTGATACTGGTTTTCGGGGATGGCAGTTAAACAGCCAGCTGTTTTTACTTGAGACTCCGGGGCATCAGGATGATCATCTCTCAGTCTATATTCCTGAGCAGGGAATCATGTTCTCCGGGGATCTGATCAGCTTCCTGAATCCCAATGACATTTTAGACGGCAGTATAAAAGAGACCCGGGCAGGAATGTTGAAAATGCTCCAGTTAGCTGAAGCCGGGGGAATTGATATATTAGCGCCCGGCCATGACCTGCCGGTTATTGGGAAAGACAACGTTGTCGCTTATCTGAAAAGCGTGATTGCAAAACAGGAAGAAGCTTTTAATACAATAGCTGCCATTGTAGCTGATTGTGAAGATAAAACCGATTTTGAAGAGATCATAACCAAAGTCTATTCTCATGAGTCTGACCTGATAAAAAGATTGATAAAAATTAATTTTCCCCGTTCAGTTTCTTTTATTGATGTTTACGTGCTCATTTATCTCAAAGAGTACATCATTGATAATGAGAGGGGATCAAGCGGCACTATATTAAGCTGAGTATGAAAGGTTGTAACCTGATGATTGAAGAAAAATATCTTGAGCCGACTTATTTTATCGATTGCGATCATCCAGTTATAAAACAGACGGTTTTAAAGCTGACAGACGGATGCAATACTCAAAATGAAATGCTTAAACGGATATTTCTTTTTGTCAGAGACGATATCCCTTACAATATGTACGCAGTTTGCGGCGATAAGGAATACTACAAGGCATCAAAGATCCTTAAAGCGAGAAACGGCTACTGTGTACAGAAAGCTATCCTATTTACTGCTCTGGGACGAGCAGCCGGAGTACCTTCAAGACTGGTACTGGTTGCTATCCGCAATCATCTCACTCCCGCTGAAGTTTTAAAAATGCTGGGCGGCAATCTGTTTTTCCCGCATGCTTACAGCCAATTCTTTTTGGATGGCCACTGGGTCAATGTTGCGGCTACCTATGACAAACCTTTGTGTGAAAGGATCGGGGCAGCTGTACCGGACTTCGACGGGCATACCGACACCCTGTTGCCCAAGACTGATCTTGCCGGCAGACAATTTATAGAATATGTTGATAACTACGGTACTTTTGCAGACTTCCCCTGGGGATTCATCATGGAAAAGCTGCCGGACTATTACGGCGCGAGTTGGGAAGATTGGTTTGGGAACGAACCGGTTTATATCCGCTATAAACGTAACGGCAGCGGTATCGGATAACATTATATCTGCCATCCACGGAAAGGCAGCAACTGAGCATAATTTTTCAAGAAAACAAGCCAGATAGATTACCATGATGGTCGGGATACCCCGGCCATTCAGACCGTCAAAAAAAGCGAATCTCATTGTTACATCACAAGCCTCGCTCAGTCGCCGTACCTCAGTACGCCTCAATCGTGGGGCTTGCTCGTGCCTCGATCTTCACTTTTTTTCTTCGGTCTGCCTACTTATTTGACAAACTGGATGGCCGGATCACCCCGGCCTTTTTTTTAAATATCTGCAAGATACATTAATGTCCAAACGTAAAATATTTTTGGAGGTGTTTACATTAATGAAACGAATAACAGCAGTCTTATTACTGGCTTTAATTCTGGTCATCAGTCAAACCTTTATTGCTCCGGCACAAGGACAGGAAACAGTCTCGGTGTTGGTTGATGGTTTAAGCCTGGACTCCGATGTCGAACCGATTATTCTGAATAGTTGTACCATGGTACCTTTTCGGACCATAGCAGAGGCTATGAATATAAATGTTAGCTGGGATGATCAAACCCGTACCGTAAATGCATCAGACGGCAATATAAGAGTTTGCCTGCAGATCGATAATCGCACGGCTTACAATAATAGTATCCCTGTGACACTTGATACAGCACCGCAAATAGTAAACGGGCGCACCATGATCCCGCTGCGATTTTTCAGTGAAGCTTTTGATTGTCAGGTGACTTGGGATAGTACTCTATATCAGGTGAGAATTATTTCTCCCCCCAAAGTCATGACGGTCATAGGCTTTTATGCTCTGGGTGACAGCCAAACCAGCAGTTGGAGCGATCTCTTTGGTCAGACCTATCCCGCTGTGGCAGTTGGCAACACAGATACATTGTCCGAACTGGCACTTGGCTGGTACAGCCTTGATAAACAGGGTAATTTACTGGATAAGAGCCGTACCGGGTGGCAGCGTCCTGACGGTTGGGAGGCTGTACTGGATAGTGCAGAACAGTATAAACTTGCATGTGAAATGGTGATCCATGTGACGGATGGAGATGGAACTATTTCCGCGCTTTTAAATGACCCGGCTGCCATGGCTCAGGCGGCAGAAGCTATAAGCACAGAAGCACGGCAGTTCAGTGGTGTCAACCTGGATTTCGAGGGTCTTGGTTATAACGACAGCGGAGCACAGCTTATACAGGTGCAGCAAAGATTCACCAACTTTGTTAAGCTGCTGGATCAGGAACTAAATTATAACACCGGACTCACCCTGACTTTGCATGCCCCTAACAGCGCTTATCCTGGTTACGATTATCAGGCTCTGGGGCAAATTTGTGACCGCATAATTATCATGGCTTATGACTACGGTCCCAAGCCTGAGCCAGTAAGCCAGGTAATTCAGGCTGTAGAAATGGCCTGCAATTCAGTTTCAGCCAATAAATTGATTCTGGGAATTTCCGCTCCCAGTGAAACGGCAGAGAGCATTGCCACCAAAGCAGGAATCGCGAAGCGATATAATCTTAATGGTGTAGCCTTGTGGAGACTGGGTGTGATAAATGACGGAATGTGGCAGACGTTAAGAGATAGTCTGACCGCCAGAACAGAATTTTAATATTGAACTAAAAACGTTAAGAAAAGTTATAAAAAATCAACAAAACAAAAACCGCACTAGCTAGCGCGGTTACTTTATTATAGCTGGTGGGCCATCAGGGAATCGAACCCGGAACCTTCTGATTAAGAGTGCGTTAAAGCTCAGTTTAGCTAGGTTTTAAGAAGTTTTATTATGTGGCACAAGCCTAATATATTCTTACAAACAAGGTTTTATAACATTAGAATAGTTTTATATAGTTTTATAAATTTGTGGCATAAAAGTGGCAGAATAATTCTTTATCAATCGTGTCAAATAGACTCATAGCGAACATTTTGCATTGAGTAATCTTCTGGCCTTTCCTTTTTAATTCGTATTCTTCTCATTCTGTCTGCTTCGTTGCCTTCTTGCCTTAGCGGTTTCACGACATTTGTTTGGACTAAACTCATCCTGACAGTAAATCTGATCTTTGCGTTTAGGAATAAACCGCCCATAACAGACCGGACAAATCTTATAAGGTGAATCACTTTTAATATAGAATAGGAATTGCAAATACATTGCTTGTAACAGATTGGGAGGACTAAGGAAAAGGTTAATCTTTTCATCGGGATATATCGCATCAGTGGTTATTTTTAAATCAGTGCAACGATTCAAAAGCTCTTTTCTTAATACAAAACGTCCCATTGCGATTAAAGCACCTAGTTCAGTATCACTTATAACACTATGCGAAGCATCCGAATCATACGAAGCAGTCCAGAAATAATTTACGGACACATTAATCCAAACACGCAAACCGTCAATGTCTTCATTACATAACTGCTTATACTTTTTCCAAAGGTCAGTCAAAAGCAGAGCTTCCCGCCTAAAATCCTCAACACTTTCACCTTCGCCTGGGTTACACTTACCCTCGTTATTAACTAGAAATCCGTATTGCTTAACCCACGCGAACATTCCTTCACAAGGATTCTTTTCGAATTTCTTATTAACGATACGAACTAAAGCAGGGATTAGATCGTTATTCTCAAATGCTTCATATTTCTCAGAGTATGCATTGTATCCTACAAGCGGGCCATTATGTTTCAGGTGCGGCATTAAGTATTCTTGATTTTTTGACCATGACAAATAAGTAGGAACTGATTGTATATATGAGCATTTGAAATTATCGAGTGAAAAATCTTTAAGATTAGCATTCAATTTGTTCACCACCTTAATATGTCCCCGGTAATATCCCTATAGTAACATAAGGAATCATAGAATACAATAGGTTTATAGAACCTATTGCGAGTTACGAAAGGGGGGACAAAATAATGAATGAAAAGCAAAACTCTTTTCGCTTTGATCGTCTACCTGATATTATCAGCCCGAAAGATATGATTAATGCAAATTGGCCCGGCGGCAGAAATCAGCTTTACAATTTGTTCAACAGCGAGGAATTTCCGGCTATCAGGCATGGTAAAAAGCTACTTGTGAGCAAAGTGGCTCTGCAACGGTATTTTCAAGCGACTGAAAAATAAACAACCGATCAATAATTATGACTTCTGCAAGGAGGATGAAAATGCAAAAACTAGATATAAATATTCCAGATTCCTGGCCCTTTGTTTTGCGCCCACAGGATGTGATGCAGATTACCGGAATAGGAAAAAACAAAATCCTTGATTTATTACAAAGCGGCGAAATCCCTGCTAAACGTGTGCGCGGGAGGTGGCTTATCAGCCGGGATTCGTTGCTCAACTGGCTTTCCAATTAAATCTTATAAAAAAAAGACCCGGCACAGCCGAGTAGAGGTGATAATTTGAAAACTTGTAATCTTAATTTTAACATAATTCCCGAGATCAAGGCGCGGTTCTCCCTGGAAGATGCAATTGAATTAGTGAATATTAATAAATTGAAGCAAACCGGGAACAGGTATTCAGGGCTTTGCCCATTACCCGGTCATACAGAAAAAACTCCCTCATGGATCGGATGGAAGGATTCACAACGTTGGCGATGCTTCGGTTGCAATGCTTTTGGTGATCAGATCGATTTGGTAGCACAAGTCACAGGACAAAGCACTCATAAAACTATTAAAATGCTTGCCGCCCAACTGGGATTAAAACAAGAAGCATCACCTCAAGCAATGAAGGCAGCCCGCGAATACCAAGACAAGAAGAACCAAGATAAGCAGTTGGATTCGGAACTTCAGCAAATCATTCAGAATTCCAGGAAGGCATGCTTTTACCTTGAAGGATGGATTGAAACTATTAAAAAGACAATCCATGGAGAATCTGACCTAGAGCGGCCCATGGTTGTCTGGGCCTTGCAAAATGCAGCGTTTATTCATCATTTTGCCGATGTTTTTCTTGATGGTACAGATCAGGAACAACTACAGAATGTACTAAGTTTTTGGAGGTGGAGGCAATCACACGACTTACTGAAGCATTTGAATCCTTGGGATTAGACGAAATGGAAAAGCTAAAAGCTTTGCTAAATAAAACAGATGTAAATAATGAGCTGAAGAATGATCCGGAAAGTGCCGATAATTCAGGTGCTTTTGCCTTTACCGATTTAGGCAACGCGGAACGGTTTATCAATCAACATCTGACTGATATCCGTTATAATCCAATAATTAAATCGTGGTTGATATGGGATGGCAAACGATGGCGGGAAGATGCAGCCAGTCGCATATATAACCTGGCCCGCAAGACTATCCGTAGTATACCCAAAGAAGCCGATGCTTATCCTGACGGAGATCCCCGTCGGGCAGAGGTTTTGAAATGGGCAGCCAAAAGCGAAAGCAAGGAACGAATCAAGGCACTTGTGGAACTCGCACAGCATGACCCGGCAATCATCATTGAACCAAGTGAACTCGACCAGAATCAATGGTTGTTAAACTGCCTGAACGGAACACTGAACCTTAAAACAGGTGAGATACAAGAACATAAAAACGAAGATCTGATAACCAAATTGGCTCCTGTTAAATTCAACCCTGAGGCTATTTGCCCAAAATGGCAGCAATTCTTAAACGAGATATTTCAAGATAATGCCGAACTGATCAGATATATTCAAAAGATTACAGGTTACTCGCTTACTGGCAGCACAAAAGAGCAGGACTTTTATCTATTCTATGGTACAGGTGCTAACGGCAAATCAACTTTTATCAGAATCATTATGGATTTACTGGGACGCGATTACGCAAAACAAACAGCCGCAACCGCTTTGTTGCTTAAACAGCACGAAACAGCAGGTGAAGAAATTGCAGTTCTCGATGGTGCAAGATTGGTCGCTACAGTTGAAGTTGATGATGGGAAAAGATTAGCTGAATCGTTGGTTAAACAGCTTACTGGCGGGGATAGCGTGCGCGTAAGGAGGTTATATGCAAACAGCTTTGAGTTTATACCTACCTTTAAATTGATTATGGTTTGCAACCACAAACCTCGCATATCAGGTACAGATAGCGGAATATGGCGCAGAGTTAAGCTAGTCCCCTTTAGTGTACAAATACCTGAACACAGGCAAGACCCAGACCTTGCTGAAAAACTAAAGGAAGAACTACCTGGTATTTTGAATTGGTGCATTGAAGGCTGCCTGAAATGGCAGGAACAGGGCCTACATATCCCCGAAGAAGTTGATGCAGCTACAACCAGTTATCGAGTTGAATCAGATGCTATTGGTGCATTTATGGATGAGTGTATTATAACCACTAATTACAATGCCAGGACTCAGGCCGCAACGCTGTACAAGGCATATAAAGATTGGACTGAAAATGCCGGAGAATACTCATTAAGTATGCGCCGCTTTAATGATCGACTTCGGGACAGAGGTTTTACTTGTCATGCATCGACTGGCAACCGCAAATTCTGGAAGGGGATAGGTTTAATCGATAGTTCCATGGAGGATTGGAAAGATATTTGCCGTGAAATCGGCACGCAGTAGATCTAATAGTTAGTGAAGTTACTCAAGTTGTCCTGTTTTAGTAACTTTTTTAATATTGTTTTTCCTATAGTAAGTTATGGATTTAAAGTAACTAGGGTAATTACGTTAACTCATAAATATATTCTGGAGGTGAAAATCATAGAAAGATGGTTGAATATCAAGCTTGCTAGATGCTTACTGGTTTTAAGTGAAAATGAATTGACTGGTCTGTTAAGGCATGATCCAACCTTATGGCAAACAGCCATTAAACGAGGGAAAGGTTTTATCAGATCAACTCAGACCACAGAAAGAGTGGCGCAAAAGATACAGGCAGAGGCCGAAAAGAATAGCTTTATCGATTAATAAAAATCAATATTTATACCACCTGACACCATCTGTAACCATGAAAGGATGAAATGATATGACATTAATTAAAGCCGGCGGGCATGGTGAAAAGGCCAGCAGAAAGCAGGATATCTTAATATGTGCCTTGCTAAGTGAACCAACAATAGAACTTGCGGCAAAAAAAGCTGGGATTGGATCGACCACAGCTTACAGATGGATGCAGGACAGCGAGTTTTTAGAGGAATACCAGGAAGCAAGACGATTAGCAGTAGCAAACGCTATCGGCCAGTTGCATCAGACCAGTTCCGAAGCAGTAGCCACATTGCGGAAAGTCATGTTGGATAATGATTCACCCCCCGCAAGCCGCGTGAGCGCCGCAAAAACCATTCTGGACTTGAGTTTAAAAGCCGTTGAGTTGGAAGACCTTGCCGGAAGAATCAATAGAATTGAGCAGTCTTTAATTCAGGATTAAGGAGATAAAAGAAATGACGCTAAGTAAACGATTAGATAGACTCGAAACTATGCTGACACCCGCCAAACAGCTGGAACCTCTTATTGTATATTTTTGTGCTGATGAAGCAACGCAGGAGAAAGACCAACAAAAGGCCGGTGCCAAAAGCGGGCCACTTGCATCTATTCCCGCCCATTGCAGACCTACCCCAGAGGAAATAGAAGCAGCCAGACAAAAGTCTATTATCACCGGGCAACAGGAAGTCATATTTTGCAAACCCAATGAATTTAAACCGTAATGCAGGGTTAAGTTTTTGGTAAATAGCCATTTTTTTGAAAAAATTATCTGACAGGGTATATATATAACACCGGGGTACCCTAATCTGGGCCTACCCCTACCCCCGTACCCCTGTTATGCTGCTTATACACTAATTAATTGTAAACCCCTGCAATAATGGCTTTAACTCTTCAATTATAAACTGGTATCATGCTTTTTTAATTTGTCGAGCATATTTTCTAAATCTTCTTTTGATATTCTCCATTCTTTACCGACCTTGATACCAGGCAAGCGATTCTCTCTGAGCCATCTTCTGATTACTTCAGGATTCATTTTCAGATATGATGCTACTTCTTCAACGGTTAATAATTCCACGATCTCACCACCTCTTTCATTACATATAGTAGCATATAATATTATTAAGTAACAAATCGTATTGCAAAATAGTAGCATAATGTAGTACAATGTAGTAAATAATAGCAGGGAGGTTTTATTTAAAGGAAAAGTCAAGTGGAATTAATAATACTGGTTGGCTTCTATTGCTTCTACAAAGGCACAGAACACGTGTTCTATATTCTTTAGGTAAATAACTCTTCCGACAAAGAGAAAACGGCTTGTAGGGCCTTACAGAAGCACTAAGTAAAGGAGGGAATATTAATGGCAGGCAGCGTAAAAGCAATCCCCGGGAAAAAAGGGGTTTGGGAAATCCGTTATGATAGCGAAGACCCCGCAACAGGAAAAAGAAAGCAACACCGAAAACATTTCAAGGGAACCAAGCCACAAGCAGATAAATATCTGATAGAAATGCAGTCAATGATTCACAAAGGCGAATACATGGAATTAGGGAAAATCCTGCTTCGGGACTATTTGAAAAAGTGGATCAAGGATTACTGTGAACCTAACCTTGCCTCGAAAACCCTTGAAAGCTATAAGTGCATCATAAATAAATATATACTGCCTAATATGGGAGGTATAAAAGTTAACGCTTTAAAAGCGGCCCATATTCAGGATTACTATACCTTGATGACAAAGGGGAAAAAACAAGGTGGCGCAGGATTAAGCAATACAAGCGTTCTATATCATCATAGGATATTTCACGAAGCGCTTAGCCATGCAGTCAACTGGGGTTATATACCGTATAATCCCGCAGATCGAGTAAAGCCCCCAAGAAAAGACACTCCTGAAATGAAAACGCTTTCCATGGAATCGGCACAATATGTACTGGATAATTATCGTGATCATAAAACCTATTTGCCTGTTTTGTTGGCTATTAAAACAGGTATGCGGCAAGGTGAGATATGCGGTTTGCGATGGGAGAATGTAGACCTTCAAACAGGCATAATTAGCGTAACCCATGCCTTACAAAGACAAGGCAAAGAACTTGTTTTAAAGGAACCCAAAACCAAAAAATCACGCAGAAGCATCCCGGTGCCGGATGACGTTACAAAAGAATTAAGACGAGTTAAAGCCAGACAAGCAGAAGATAGACTAAGCCTTGGGAAAGGTTATGATCCTAGAGGGTTTATATGTGCATGGGAAGATGGCAGACCGTTTGAACCTGACTGGGTAAGCAAACAATGGCGCAAGATCATTAAAGACGATGCTGAAAAGGCAAAGAAAGAATTAACGGACAGACATATCCCGGATGGAGTCAGATTTCACGACCTTAGACATACACACGCCACAATACTGCTCAGTCAGGGAGTAAACCTCAAAGTTGTTCAGGAACGATTAGGCCATGAGAGTATTTCCACTACTGGCGATATTTACAGCCATGTTACCCCATCTATGCAAAACGAAGCAGTAAATGCACTAAACGCTGTTTTTGGCAATTAAATTGCTGCACAAATAAACCCGCTTTTTGCGAGCGGGTTTATTATTTTCCAAACCGTAAGGCAAATACCCTTTACAGGGTAAATACGCAGAGTTTTCAGGTTTATATCCTGCGCAAAGGATAAGATCTATTGTCTTTAAAACTAAATATAGTGATTTCATCTTTAGATTTTATAGTGATTTTAAATTGTTTCGTCCAACCTGATTCGTCACTTCCCTGAAAATGTATTCCATTTTCATATTTATAGTGCTTTCCTTCATACCATGGTATATTGTAGCTTGTATACCATTCTGGATATTTTATATTTTCTTTCGAAAAATCTCCGAAATCGATTTCATATACACCGTTAGTATTTGTAACAGTATAATAGTAATTTCCGTCATTGGTTTCCCAAGAACCTTCGAGGAATAATTCCAAGTAGTAACCATTAAGTATTACATTTTTTGTATCTTCAAAATCTAAGTGTGCGATTAATGTCTTTATAGTTTCAGTACGTGGATGGTCAATGTCTAAGTTTTTGGTATCAATATCTGGATAAGACAATAAATCAAGAATCCCAAAATCTAAGTTATCTTCATCCGAGTTCATAATTTTTGTGTGTATAAGTAAAATATAATATCTGCTATCTTTGTATTCGCTTAATTCCATAAAGTTAGCGAAAGCAGTTTTAAAATCATCTCTTCGATAAGCTTTGATTCCTTCATCGTATGTTTCTTTTTTTATTTTAGATTCTATTTCACTGACATATCTGGAACTATCCTTATAGCTATTTAACTTTACAAAAGTATTTAAAGCAGTTTCCTTTTCCCCAGCGACCATGGCTGTTATTGCGTTTCGATAAGCCATTTCTTTCGGCAAAAACGCAGCTATTCCAATAATGAGGGCAATTAGTATAATCGATGATAGAATAATGATGAAAGGTTTTTTCCGATTCTTTTCAGGTTCTGTATTATTAGCGTCTGTATTGACTTCTCTATTTAGCTGCAGAATATGAGTTACAGGACATCCGCAATTTGGACAACTACTTGCCTTATCAGAAAACTCCTTTCCACATTCGATACATTGAATTAAAGCCACTATTCTACCCCCTAACAAACAATACTCTACGCAAAATTTAAGTTTAATTGTTCAAAACCGCATGACCGATGTATATAATTCCAGGCACTGTACTTGACAAATAAGGCATAAAATATATTTCTACCCAAACAGACAAATTCCTGCATTTAGTATATGTGGAAAGGATTTTATCATTATGTGTTGAAGAAATAAATATGTCTTAATGGCGCGAGGAGGTTGTTATGCGTAAATCATTTATACTGGGGTTATTTCTATGTTTATTGTTTGCAGTGCCGGCAATGGCAAGTCCAAGTGTGATTATTGATGGACAACCATTGGCATTTACAGATGCTCGGCCAGTTATTGAACAAGGCCGCACATTGGTTCCCCTTCGAGCAATATTTGAAGCGATGGGAGCAAATGTAGGCTGGAACCAGGATACTCGAACTGTAACTGCAGTAAAAAGCGGCACTACAGTTGTTTTGCAGATCGGATCCAGTGCGTCAATGGTGAACGGCCAAGTTAAACAATTAGATGTCCCTGCCCAAATAATTAATGGTCGCACTCTAGTCCCACTCCGGTTTATCAGTGAAGCATTTGGCGCTGTGGTAAATTGGGATAGCGCTTCACAGACCGTATTCATTCAAACCTATACGGGACCAATACATGAAAGAATTGTAAATAATGATGGTTCAATCTATGAAGGAATAACTCAAAGTGGATTATATAACGGCAAGGGAACTATGTGGTGGCCTAACGGAGAAAAATATGTCGGTGACTGGGTAAACGGTTTGAGGAATGGACAGGGCACATATACCTGGCCTAATGGCGCTATGTGCAGCGGTAACTGGGTTGAAGGCGAAATTCACGGCCAGGGAACTTATACCTGGGCAGACGGCGATAAATATGTTGGAAACTGGATTGCAGGTGAGAGAACAGGGCAGGGAACCTACACCTGGCCAAATGGCGAAAAACATGTTGGGGAATGGAAAAAAGGCTTGAAACATGGACCTGGTACTGCATATTATTCTGATGGCGGTAGGATAATTGGTAATTGGATAAATGGAAAATTAGAAGGTGTTGTTACCGCATATCTTAGGAATGGAGATGTAATTGTAGCCGAATACGAAAATGATGAACTGATTGAATCCTCAGTTCAAATAATTAGTTCTAATAATTCAGAATATTACAATCCAGAGCCAGTATTTACAAAACCTCAAGTTAATACTGGTATTGTAACTCCCTTGATTCTTGTTGCAGACGATGGCAAAGCTACTTTTCTAGGCGAGCTAACTTCTAATGAATTTGCATCCGATAGTATTTTTAATAGTTTTGGAACATACGGCAACGAATTTTCAAGTAAAAGTATATGGAATGAGTTTGGCCGCTATGGTGGAGAATTTTCGATTTATAGTCCTTTTAATGAGTTTTCTTTACATCCTCCCATGATTATTGACGGTAATGGCAATATTATAGGCTATTTAACAGTAAATGAATTCAAAGTGGGGGCTATAAGTCCTTATATCATCAAGCAACTTCTCAAAGATCTATTGATTTAGTTAGCTCAATTGCAAAAACTCAGGTCGGCGGGATGGAATTGAACACAACTTAACCAACCGGAAGGACGGAGAAACATGAATAAAAATATCTGGATTATTCCTTTGGTTCTATTGATTCTATTGTCTGCAGCAGGAGTTTTTAGATGGGATAAAGAACCTGTTCAAAGCTTTGAAAAATCTCTTAAAGTTCAAGCATTAAAAGATAGATGGACTGGTCAAACCTGGGTCGAACTGAATGGTACTCTACCCAACGAAGACTATCACTTCTGGTCTTATTCCTGGCTATTTGCTAAAGAACAGAATTATTGGAACAATAAAAAGGCAGAACCATGGCAGAAGATTCTTCACGGCATTAATATTAACCCAAATACTGCTGACTATATGTCAGGGCAAGCATTCCCTTATTTCATAGATAGTATTGTAATTCATACTGCTAATGAAATTAATAAAAGTCAGATTGGCATAGATAAGCTAAATGAACTCAAGAATGAGATAGAGAAGTTAGAAAAAAACAAACAGTCCTATAGTAAAGGACATACACAATATATAGTTTTATATGAATCGATGCAAAACGACCCTGAATTAATGGAGAAATATACCACCTATGATACAACCCGGCCTCTTATTGTAATTAAAGATGGACGTCTAGTAAAGGAAGCTGGTCGTTACTTTGGTGTAATAAATATGGGAGAAGCTATTCATGAAAATATCCCTGCAAAAATTGTCAATGATTATAATGAATGGCGAAACACAGACCAGCAAATAAAGAAGTTAAATTATCAAATATCAAATATTCAATTGTGGTACAAAGCCGAAGCATTAAAGCAACTTACAAACAAAGCGAAATCTGCAAGAACTATTGCAACTATTACATGGATTGCATTAATTGTTTTATCATTTGTGATGACACTAGTATTATTAAGAAATAGAAGAACACAAGAGTGTTAAAAATAGCATCAATTTTAAAACAATGTGGCAATAATGTGGCAAAAACTTATAATTCAATGAAACACAGAAAATAAAAAATACCCTCTGAAGCCGGAGGGCACTTTATTTTAGATGGTGGGCCATCAGGGAATCGAACCCGGAACCTTCTGATTAAGAGTCAGCTGCTCTGCCAATTGAGCTAATGGCCCATGAATACTGCAATCAATATTATAAACGCTAGCGGAAAGTATATCAAGGATTGATTTTAAATTTGTGCCGGCTGCGGCAAAAACGTATTAATAATTCTATTGTCAAACATATATATAATGATAATCTGAATGATATAATTATGAAAGCTGATGAATGATTACGGTAATTAAGGTAAAATAATATTATGAATGCAAATTTTTATGGGAAGGTGTGTTCTTATGGAAGACATGTTTAAAAAAGCTCTTTATCTGGGACTGGGAGCCTTAAGTTTCACCAAGGATAAAGCAGAGAAATTCATGAATGAAATGGTGGAAAAGGGTGAAATGTCAGCCGAAGAAGGTAATAAATTTGTAGATGATTTGATAAAGCGCGGCGAAGAAGCCAGACAGGAAGTCAAGGATTTTATCCAGCAGGAAGTCAAATGTAAACACCAGGAAATGGTGACCAGGGAAGAGTATGATGCTTTGCAGCAGCGGCTTAAGGATCTGGAAGACAGACTGAAATAACAGGCTGCTTTAATTAAGTGGCAGCAAATTAAATGAGCCTTTTTACTGCCATACTGTTACTGGCTGGTGCTGATTTTTATCAGCAGATCATTCAAAATGAGCTTGAAATTTTCAATTATAAGCCGCTCATGCTCGCTGGTGAAATAATGGCCGTTCAGTTCATGTTCAGCAATGATCAGGGCATTGAAGATCCTTTCATACAGGCTCATTTCAGAGGATCTAAAATAGTTTTCCAGTTTTATCAGGGTTTGTTGTTCCTCCAGAGTTAAAACATTGACAGACAATAGGGCACCTCCTCATAAGATTCTGAAGTAATAATATGCAGGAAATCATGAAAAAGTGCTTATTAATTGCTGTTATTAAAGAAAGATTTTTCATGTTGACTATGCCGGACCAGAGTGATAGCATATTTAGCAAATCATATTTGACTGTGAACAGAAGAACCTTAAAGTTCGTCTTTACAGAGAGTCGGGTTTGGTGCAAACCGACAAGCGGATCATAAGGGGGCCGTCTGGGAGTTTTTCGGTGAATTCCTCGGGAGTAAGCCGAACGGTAACTGCCGTTATCAGTTTTGAGCCGGGCATTAGCCAACCAGGGTGGTACCGCGGGAGTTGATCCTCTCGTCCCTATTAAGGGATGAGAGGTTTTTTATATTTATATATAAATCAGAAGGAGGAATAATAATGGATCTACAGGCTAAAATTTTAAACCTGATTGAAAGGGATGCCAAATTAAATGCGGCAACTATTGCTGTTATGCTGGATGAGGATGAAGCGAATGTTGCAGCGTTGATCAAAAAGATGGAAGACGAAAAAATCATTCTGGGTTATAACGCAGTTATCAACTGGGAAAAAATGGGCGATGAAGAATTAACAGCCATGATTGAAGTTAAAATGCAGCCGGAAAGGGAAGTGGGGTTTAACCGTATTGCCGAACGGATCTGCCGTTTCCCGGAGGTGAAGAGTGTCAAACTGATGAGCGGCACCTATGATCTTTCGATTATTGTTACCGGTAAGACAATGAAGGATATTTCCTGGTTTGTTTCTCATAAGCTGTCGACTTTAGACCAGATACAAAGTACGGTCACGTTGTTCATCCTTAAGACTTATAAGCAGGAACACTTTATGTTTAATGATGATGATGATGACAAAAGGCTGGTGGTAAGTCCATGAGCGATATGAACAGATATTTGTCTTCGGTGGTAAAAACGATACCTCCTTCCGGCATACGCAAATTTTTCGATTTAGTATCCCATACCGAAGGGGTAATATCTTTGGGGGTAGGGGAACCGGATTTTGTGACGCCCTGGCATATCCGTGAAGCCTGCTGGTATTCATTGGAAAAAGGCTATACTATGTACACTTCCAACAGCGGACTGCTGGAGCTGCGGGAAGAAGTAGCTGCTTACGAAAAGCGCCGGGTAGGAACAGAATATGATCCTGCCAAAGAAATACTGATCACGGTAGGGGTTAGCGAAGCAGTTGACATTGCCCTCAGAGCACTTATTGAACCGGGCGACGAGGTGCTGGTACCTGAGCCTTCCTACGTTTCTTATTCGCCGGGAACAGCTCTGGCTTTTGGCGTGGCAGTGCCGGTGCCAACTTATGATTATGATGAATACCGTTTGCGGGCTGATGTGCTGGAAAACTGCATCACCCCTAAAAGCAAGATTCTGATTTTGCCTTATCCTAACAACCCTACCGGAGCTATTATGGAAAAAGCGGATCTTGAGGCTGTTGCTGAGGTAGCCAAAAAACATGACCTGATCGTAATTTCCGATGAAATATACGGAGAGCTGACCTATAACGGCAGACATTGTTCCATCACGGCTTTACCAGGTATGAGAGACCGGACACTGCTTTTAAACGGCTTTTCCAAAGCTTTTGCCATGACCGGATGGCGGATAGGATATGCCTGTGGTCATCCGGATATTATTGCTGCCATGACTAAAATTCATCAGTATACGATCATGTGTGCCCCGATAATGGCTCAGAAGGCCGCCTGTGAAGCATTGCGCAACGGCGAAGAGCAGATGCTGAAAATGGTGGAGAACTATAATTACCGGCGCAAACTGCTGCTTAAAGGTTTACAGGAGATAGGCCTGGATTGTTTTGAACCGAAGGGAGCCTTCTATTGTTTCCCGTCGATCAAAAGCACACCCTTTAATTCTGAAGAATTTTGCGAAGAACTGTTGTTTGAAGAAAAGGTGGCAGCTGTACCCGGCACTGCTTTTGGCAAAAGCGGCGAAGGTTTTATTCGCTGTTGCTATGCTGCCAGTGTAAAAGATCTTGAAGAAGCCGTCATCAGAATGGGGAATTTTTTATATCGACACCGATAATATTATTTGTCGGCGGTCTGAAATAAATTGCAGGACTTATGAGGAAGTCATAATCAGCATAAGAGGTATTTGAACAGATATAAGCAATAATTTTTGTCGAAAACGAAGCTGAAAAAAGAGTTAAATAATAGCGAACAGCAATGAATTATCGTGGAATATTACCTTAATTAACTAAAGGATTTCATTTATTATTTGCGAAACTCATTAAGCACTGATTGAAAAATAAATGAGGTGTAACTGATGGCATTTGAATTATCCATAAATGAAATCGAACTTCTTAATGCTTATGAGTGTTTAGCTGCGCACGAACAAAAAGAACTGAAGGAGTATCTGCGCTATTTGCTCTGTAAACAATACCGCCGGGAAGTAATGATGGCAGTGTTCAATAATCACCTGATGAACAACTTGTTTAATAGTCTGCTGCATATTATCGATGGTAAGGAGTTGGACATCAATCTGGTTGCCAGACGAGTTTACCAGATGAAAGAATTTTACTTCGGCACCTTCCAGAAAGTTCATTATAAATACTGTGAAGTGGTGGAAAACCTGGACAGCAATGAAACCGTCAGAGAAATTGGCCGAACTGCCTTCGAAAATATTGAACGGGCGATCAATTCCGGCAATGAAACCAAGATTCGCATGGAAATTATTGAATTTTATCAACAATATACGATATTATCCCAAAAAAAAGACGCAAGGAAAATTATTGCTGTATAATAATCGTAGTAATATTATTTGATAAAGCGGGGATGAAGGGATGAAAATAAAGTTTTTGGGCGCCACCAAAACGGTGACGGGCTCTTTTTTTGTGTTGGAAACTGAAAATAAACGTTTTGCTGTTGATTGTGGACTGTTCCAGGGCCCCAAGGAGATCAAAGAAAGAAACTACCGGGATTTTGTTATCGAACCGGGTTCTATAGACTTTTTGCTGCTGACACATGCACATATCGACCATACCGGTCTGGTTCCCAAACTTTGTAAACATGGTTTTAAAGGCCCTATTTACTGCAGCTTTGCTACCGCTGAGCTGTCTTCGGTTATGCTGCCTGATGCCGGATATATACAGGAAATGGAAGTTGAACGGAAAAACCGTAAGTTTATCCAGGCCGGGAAAGAACCTGTTGAACCAATTTATACGGCGGAGGATGCACTGGAGTGTTTAAAGCAGTTCCGGCCATTAAATATGGATGAAGTCATCGATCTGGCACCGGGAATTGAAATCCGTCTTCGGGATGCCGGGCATATTCTGGGCTCATGTATAGTTGAATTATGGATCGTTGAAGATGGGAAGAAATTGAAACTGGTTTTCACCGGTGACCTGGGCAATGTTAATCAGCCAATATTGAAAGATCCCACTGTGGTAGAGAATACTGATTACCTGATAACTGAATCTACTTATGGCAATCGAAGTCATAAAAATATAGGCGATCGGCCCCAACAACTGAAAGAGATAATAGATTTTACTATGCAAAAAGGAGGTAATTTGATCATACCTGCTTTTGCAGTGGAGAGAACCCAGGATTTATTGTATGATTTAAATGTATTGTATAAGAACGGTCAATTAGATCCGAATATCGATATATATATTGATAGTCCTCTGGCTATCGCTGCAACGGAAATATTTGAGCACAATATTAACTTTTATGATGATGAAACCAGACAGATGGTTCAAAGCGGCAATCATTTCCTGAAAATACCAAATCTAAAATTTTCCCGTTCCCAGCAGGATTCAATGCGGTTAAACCAAACCAAGGGCAAGACGATTATTATTTCCGCCAGCGGCATGTGTGATGCAGGCCGGATCAAGCATCATCTGCGCCATAATCTGTGGCGGCCGGAGTCCACAATTCTTATCGTGGGTTATCAATCCCAGGGAACCCTGGGACGCCGCCTGGTTGACGGTGAAAAAATAGTAACTGTTCACGGTGAGCAGATAGCGGTAAAGGCTGATATTAAAACTATCGATGCTTATTCAGCCCATGCGGATCGAGAAGGCTTGCTGGAATGGATGAAGCAGTTTGTGGTTCCGCCTAAAGCCATTTTTATTGTTCATGGTGAAGAAGAAGCCCAGATAGAATTTGCTGGTGATATTAAGGCTCAGTTAAATATTCCAACCTTCATTCCCGCCTGGCTGGATGAGTATACTTTGAAACCAGCACAGGAGCTCAGCAAAACAGTTTATTCAGGGGCTGATATGAACAAGGCCATGATAGCAGAACAAATGTATTTGGATCTCAGGCTTAAAATGAACCGGATTTTCAAAGAATATTGGGATAAAGCTGATTACGATAAAATCATTGACTATATTAATAATATAAATGCCGGGGTGTAAACCCGGCTCAGACCGTCAAAAAAAGCGAATCTCATTGTTACTTCTCAAGCCCCGCTCTATCACCGTACCTCAGTACGCTTCAATCGTGTGGCTTGCTCGTGCCTCGACCTTCGCTTTTTTTCGTCGGTCTGCCAACTTATTTGACAAACTGTGTCGGGGTGTAAACCCGGCATTTAAAATAATTGCGGCGAAATATTTTTTATTTATTCTTACACCTTTTCTGCATGTTATATCTTCTAAGGTATCATTTTCAGAATAAAGCTAAGTTTTTATTAACTTGAAGCCGGCAGATTTTAAGTGCTATAATTCATTTACTTTCACAAAAAATGGGGGCCTTTTTGTATGCAAAGATATTCCGCTGCACTCGAAATTTTCCGCTGGGGAAATGCCAATGTACCGGGAATAATATTTTGGTATGCCAATGAACTTGATTTAAATATGGAAGACATTGGGGTATTATCTGCAATTTATTATGCCTTCCAAAAAAGCAAGCCGCTTAATCAAACCGGGGTAAATATAGGACAAGTTATAAATGTATGTCCATTTTTGACGAAAAGCAAGTTTTCCCGCAATATCAGCCGCCTGGAGAAGCTGGGTATAATTGGTGTTGAAGATAAGAACAAAAGTTTCAATGAACGGGAAATATATCTGGAACCATTGATGGAAAAATTATGCCGCCTGGTAACCAGAGACCATTATCAGTTAAGTGAGCCAAAACAAGTCCTGGTAAGCAAAGCTGAAAATGGTAATGAAGAGTTGAATAATCGCATTGAACAGTTGGAATTGCAATTGGAGGAAGAACGGCGCAAAACCCTATATGTTGATTTTTCCCCCGGCACTGACAAGAATTTCAAAAAGGTAGCTGATTTCATTTCCAAGAAAACCGGCAACCTCTTAAGCCTGAAAATGTCCCATGAACTGAAAAAGTGGCTGGATGAAATGAAATATACGCCGGAGTTTCTGCTCTGTATGCTGGAGCTTTGTTTCGAAAGAAACATTTATAATCCCCGCAGTATATCAAAAATAGCCTGCGATTTGCAGGAATACTCCATTAGTACAGTGGAAGGACTCAACCTGTATTTCAAAAAATATGCTGATACTGATTTAAGCCGCGGGGCTATAAATATGTTTGATCCGGAAGTTATGGAATTCGGCAATTATACCGGCATTGATATGAATGCTGAGGCCCGCAGGATAATTTATTATAAATGGAAATATGACTGGGCCTTTACTCATACCATGATCATGAAGGCAGGAGAAGTAATGTGCCAGCATACCAAAAACGGCGGGCTGGAATACATAGACAGCGTACTGGCCAATTGGAAGGCCAAGAATATACATAAAGTTGAAGAAGCCCAAAAGGAAATCTCGGAGTTTAAAAACAAAAGTAAAAAAAGCGATATGATCGGGACTAAAAAGCCGGTCACACCGAATCTGAGTGAGTATGAGATTTTTATTTCGCCGGTAGCGGCAGAGGAAATTAAAAGCAAATAATAAACAGCCTTTAAGTGGGTTTAAGGTGGTGCGTTCTTTTGAACAGCGTACTGATAGAACAGATAGAAAAAGAATTATTATTTGATCTGGAAAGCGAACGACGGGTTTTATCCTCCATGCTCCATTCGGAAGAAGCCTGTATCGAAGCATATAGTTCCTTGTTGGCAGCTGATTTTTATGCGCCAAGGCATGCCACTATATTTGACCTGATCTGCAGTTTGTTCGACCGGGAAATCCGCCCCACCTATGTAGAGTTATTGAAGGAAGGAAATAATTTGGGGATGTTTACTAATCCCCGTGATCTGGAAGAAATAAAATATGTTGCTGAGCATTATATAGATGATGAAAATATCAAGTACTGGATCGGGAGGGTAAAAGACAAATCCCGCCTGCGGAAATATGAGAAATTCCTGCGCCAACGGTATCAGAAGCTGTCTGAGGAAACGGAAAAGGAGTCAGAACAGATACTGATGGAAGCCGAGGAAGAACTGACTAACCTGACGGCTCTGGAAATAGACGATAAAATCGATACCCCTGCGGATATGGCCCATTTAGGTTATGACGAAGTGGAAAGAAGGTTTATCCGCTACAAGGAAATCCAGGAATTACATAAAGGGGTTCTTCCTTTAGACGGATTGCCTACCGGTTTTGACAACTTGAATCATATCACCCTTGGCTATAAACCGGGGGATCTGATCATACTGGGGGCCCAGACCGGCCATGGCAAAACCGCTTTTGCCCTGCATACCGCCAAAGAGGTTGCCGTTAACAGTCAGCACAATGTTTTGTACCTTAATACAGAAATGAGCCGGCAGCAGATTGCTTTGCGCTGGGGGGCCATTTTGTCTTCTATAGACCATGACCGCATCCGCAGCGGCAATATTAATGAGACTGAGCTGTCAATTATTTTTAACGGATATTCGCGCTTAAGACAGAGCGGATTTTATTCTTATCCCTGTCCCAATCTGACCCCGGAAAAAACCATTTCTATTGCCCGTAAATTCAGGGTACAGAAAAGTATTGACTTAATGATAATCGACTACATCGGCCGCATGGATAAAATCGATCCCCGTTTGCAGGAGTGGCAGATACTGGAGCAGATCGTGAAGACTCAGAAAATGCTGGCTCAGAATTTGAATATCGCCGTTATGTGTTTGGTGCAGTTAAACCCGGACGGAACTTTGCAGGGGGCCAAGCGCATGAAAAACGAATCGGATCTGCTTTTAAAGCTGGTTCCTATCCCCAAAGAAGAGCTGGACGAAAACGAAGATTTAAAAAATTGTATAAATCCAAATTATTATATTATAGTAGAAAAAAACCGTGACGGCAGAAGCGGAGTTCGACTGCCGATAACTTTTGATTTGCAGAAACAGACCATGAAGGACGCGGAAAGGAAAAAATAAATGGCCGGAGGCAACAATCTGGAACAGATTTATCATCAGACCGCTAACCTTATCTACGATCTTTTTTACAGATACAGAATCAGCGAAGAAGAGAAGGTATTTCTGCTTAATCTGCTGGAAATGACTTTCTATAAAAAGGATAAACCGCAGCTGCTGGAAGTGTTGAAGCGATGGAATGACGGATTCAACGATTCCGAGCTGGATCAGATAATTAAAGCTACTTTGCTGGCGGCAGACTGGTCGGATGAGCAGTCTTTTTTGTTTAATACCCAGGTGATCGCAGACTTAATCGATGCCAGAGAACAGATGGATAATGAGGGGGAAAATACAGGAGGCGATGAGAATGAATAATATCTGGTTTTATGAAAATCATACCCCAGGATATGAGGTAAGATGGAAAATAACCGATATTCTTCATGAAGAAAAAAGTGATTTTCAGCTAATAACTATTGTGGAAACTTTGGAACTTGGCCGGGCAATGATTCTGGATGGGGCTTTACAGGTCAGTGAAAAAGACGAGTTTATTTATCATGAAATGATAGCCCATGTTCCCTTATCAATTCATCCCGACCCGGAAGAGGTATTGATTATTGGCGGCGGTGACGGCGGAACCTTAAGGGAAGTACTGCGGCAACCGGCGGTAAAAAACGTGGATATGCTGGAAATTGACCGGCGGGTGACTGAACTGTCCCGGCAGTATTTTCCCGATTTGGCCAGCGGTTTTACCGATCCCCGGGCACGCATCACATTTGATGACGGGGTGAAATATATGGCTGGCTGCAGCCAGTTGTATGATGTAATAATCGTTGATTCTTCCGACCCGGTAGGGCCTGCCGCAGAGTTATTCAGCCCGGAATTTTACAGGAATTGTCTGGCCCGGCTTAAAGGGGATGGAATATTAGCGGTGCAGTCAGAGTCACCGTTTTTTTATCCGGAGATTTTTATAAGTACATATAAAAATATTGCCGGTATCTTTCCAACTGCGTATGTTTATTTAACCGCTATGCCGGCCTATATCAGCGGCCCCTGGTCATTTACCATCGGTTCTAAAAAACATGATCCTTTAATTCCGGCTGATGACACGAAAGTACCGGATGGTCTAAAATATTATAATAAAAAGGTTCATCAGGCAGCATTTGTTTTGCCGCAATATATAAGTGATATGATAAAGTAGCAGAAAAACGCAGAATAGAACGGGAAAGGGATAATATTATGGACGACTTCATCAAAAATAAAGCCCGCCGGGAAATATTTGAACTTAAAGAATATGTCCCCGGCAAACCGGTGGAAGAAGTTGAAAGAGAATTAGGAATATCTGGTGTCATTAAAATGGCATCCAATGAAAACCCATTAGGAGCATCACCTATGGCGGTTGAGGCCATAAAAGCAAATCTGGATCGTGTGCACTACTATCCGGACAGCAATTGTTATTACCTGAAAGAAAAAATAGCTGCTTCGTTTGGTATCGATGCTGCTTCTATCCTGATCGGCAACGGTTCGGATGAATTGCTCAGACTTATTGCCGAGACTTTTCTTAACCGGGATGACGAAGTCATTATTGCCGATCCTACATTTTCCGAGTATGAGTTCACAGTATCGGTGATGGGTGCTAAATGTATCATGGTTCAGCTGAAAGATTACAGCCATGACCTGAATGCAATTTTGAAAGCAGTTAGTGAAAAAACAAAAATCATATATTTATGTAATCCCAATAATCCTTCCGGGACTATTTTTGAGCAGGCAGCGATCGAGGCTTTTATGCAGAAGGTTCCCCGGGATATCCTGATAATATTTGATGAAGCCTATGGTGAATATGCCGATAAAGAGAAATTTGTAAGCGGACTTAAATATTTAAAACAAAAGAGTAATGTAATAATACTTAAAACCTTTTCCAAGATCTATGGTCTGGCCTCTTTAAGGATCGGATACGGTTTGACTTCGCCGGAAATAGCCAGTGCAGTCAAAAGAGTTTTTGAACCTTTTAATGTCAATATGATGGCCCAGGTTGCTGCTTTGGCCGCCCTGGATGATGCTTTGCATGTACAAAAAAGCCTGCAGGTAAATAGCCGCGGCAAAGAGTATTTATATGCAGCTTTTACTGCAATGGGACTGGATTATGTTCCGACCCAAAGCAACTTTATACTGGTCGATACGGGGCGGGACTGCCGGGAAGTATTTGAGAGCATGCAGCAGAATGGAGTAATAATCAGACCGTGCGATTCATTTGGCTATAAGAATCATATCCGGGTCACGATCGGCACTGATGACCAAAATCAAAGGTTTATTGCTGCATTAAAAACCGTATTAAAAGGATGAAATATGACTGAGGACATAAAAAGCTCTGCTCCGGAAATGCTGCTTAGTATTCATTATAAAGATACACTTGCTGCGAAAATGCTGATACAGGTCCTGCAGCAGATATCTGCCGGCCTGTCAGTAATGCCGCTGTTTATATGTATTGGCTCGGACCGCCATATACTGGATTGTTTTGGCCCTTTGATCGGCAGCATGGTCAAAGCGGAAAACCCGCAGATCTTAATTTACGGAAATCTGGAAGCGCCATTGCATGCCAAAAACATCAGCAAAGAAATTGAAACCATAAAAAGTATGCATCCTGACAATATCCAGATCGCTATTGATGCCTCAGTAGGCAGCATCAACGATATCGGCAATATAAAAGTACGCGAGGGGCCGATCATCCCGGGCAAAGCCCTGGCAAAAAAGCTGCCGCCCATAGGTGATTACGCCATTACCGGGGTTTTAGGCAGCCATCAGCAACGAAACAACATCACCGAAGGCAATCAAGGCAGTCTGGCTGCAGTTTATCCGATGGCCAGAAAAATTGCTGATGCTATCTGTGCCTGTTATCGGCATTCAGTGGTATAGCTCCCATTTGATGCTGTTTACAGTACAAAAAAATATATGTTATCATTTTATAGTAAAAAACAGGAGCCTCTCGTCGTTTAACCTTAAGGATGGGAGGTTATAAATATATTTACTATAAGTCTGGCGGATGGGGTAAGGAGGATATAATGAAAAAACTTCTGATAGGTAATGAAGCTATTGCCCGGGGGGCTTATGAAGCCGGAGTTACAGTGGCAACTGCATATCCGGGAACACCCAGCACGGAAATAGTAAACAGCATAGCGGAATATCCGGATGTATATGCTGAATGGGCACCCAACGAGAAAGTTGCCCTGGAAGTTGGCGCCGGGGCATCAATTGCCGGAGCCCGTACCCTGGTAGCAATGAAGCATGTAGGAGTAAATGTAGCCGCTGACCCGCTTTATTCCTTTTCCTATACCGGTGTCAACGGAGGACTGGTGATTATATCAGCTGATGACCCGGGGCTGCATTCCTCCCAGAATGAGCAGGACAACCGGGGTTACGGCAGATTTGCCAAAATACCGGTCATTGAACCATCCGACAGTCAGGAAGCGCTTGATTATACCAAACTGGCGTTTGATATCAGTGAACAATTTGATACTATGGTAATGCTGAGGATCACCATGCGCCTGGCCCATTCCCAGACCATGACGGAAATCGGCGAGAGGCAGGAAGTACCTTTAAAACCATACCAGAAAAATGCCGCCAAGTATGTTATGCTGCCGGGCTTTGCCAGAGGGCGCCATGTAGAAGTGGAAAAAAGTCTGCAGCAGCTGCAGGAATATGCAGAAACGACTCCATTGAACCGCATAGAAATGGATGACCCCAGCCTGGGTATAATAACCAGCGGGGTACCTTATCAATATGTTAAAGAAGCTTTTCCGCATGCTTCGATTTTAAAATTAGGTCTGGTGAATCCGCTGCCGAAAGAACTTATAAAATCATTTGCCGCCAGAGTCGAAAAACTGGTGGTTGTGGAAGAACTGGAACCGGTAATTGAAGAACAGGTCAAGTCCTGGGGTATTGATGTAACCGGCAAAGACCAGTTTACATTGCTGGGTGAATACAGTGCCGAATATCTTAAGCAAAAACTTAATGGTGCTGACGAACCGCTCAGTTTCGGGCTGGACAAGGAAGTGCCGGCGCGTCCGCCTTTATTATGTGCCGGATGTCCGCACCGGGGAGTTTTTCATGTCCTGCGTAAAATGCGGCTGGTAGTGGCAGGTGACATTGGCTGTTATACATTGGGAGCTATCAGCCCCCTGGAAGGGATGGATACCTGTATTTGTATGGGCGCCAGCATCGGCACGGCGATGGGGATGGAAAAAGCCCGCGGGCCTGAATTTGCAGCCAAATCAGTAGCAGTCATAGGGGATTCTACCTTTGTTCATTCAGGGATTACCGGACTTATCGATGTAGTGTATAATGGCGGCACCTCAACGGTGATGATATTGGACAACGATACGACTGCCATGACCGGGCATCAGGATCATCCGGCCACCGGCCTGACGATCAGAAAACAGCCGGCTCCCAAGCTTGAAATTGAAGCATTGGTCAGGGCGATAGGCGTAAAAAATGTTCGAATAGTCGATCCGCTGAAAATAGATGAACTGGAAGCAGTATTAAAAGAAGAATTGGCCAGGCGCGAGCCTTCGGTAATTATCTGTAAACGTCCCTGTGTATTGCTGCCCGGGGCGCTTAAACCGGAATATCGCTTTTATGTCGATGATGAACTTTGCACTGGCTGTAAGGCCTGCATCCGGGTAGGATGTACCGGAGTAACATTTATTGATGAAGAGAAAAAAGCCCGGCTCAATGCAGGATGCATAGCCTGCGGACTTTGTGAGCAGGTGTGTAAATTTGATGCGATAAAGAGAGCGGAGGTGCAGTAAGATGCTGGATAAAGTAACCAATATTTTAATAGTCGGAGTCGGCGGGCAGGGCACCTTGCTTACCAGCCGCATCATTGCCCAGGTAGCTGTACAGATGGGATATGATGTGAAAGTTTCTGAAATACACGGTATGGCACAAAGAGGGGGCAGCGTAGTTTCCCAGGTCCGATATGGGCAGAAGGTATATTCGCCAATAATAAGCAAGGGTGAAGCTGATATTATTCTGGCCTTTGAAAAAATTGAAGCGGCCCGCTGGCTGGATTATTTAAAACCAGACGGGATGGTCATCATCAATAACGAAAGAGTAAATCCCTTGCCGGTGATGAGCGGCAAAGTAAAATACCCCGATGATATACATGCTAAAGTTGCCGGGCTGGTACCAAAGACTACCGTTGTAGACGCTACTGAAATCGCAGTAAACTGCGGCAATGCCCGTGCAGCCAATGTGGTCCTGGTAGGAATGCTCGCCACTGCCATTGGCATTCCGGCCGATGAAGCGGAAAAAGCCATTACTGCCATCGTACCTGCCAGGGCGCTGGAGGTAAACCTGAAAGCCTTCAGGGAAGGCTGCCAGCTGATGTGATCAGAATGGCATAAAGCACCCAGGGGCACAATTGAATTTTTAAATCAAACACCAATCGCCGATTATAATGCAAAATGCATCAGTCGGCGATTTTTTACTCTTAAAGATTCCTTTCTTCAGTCAATTCTTGTTTGTTATATCTTAAGGCGCGATGTTCAATATTAAAGCAATAATGGATATTTTTCATTTATAACAAAAACCGAAAAACGTTGAAAACGACTTGGTATTTGTTATATTCAGGAACCAATTATGACAAAGTTTCATATTATATAACATAATTTACCTGTGCTGGTTATTGGAGGTATGAACAAATGGAACCAAATTGGAAAAAGGCAATTATCCAAATAAGAATGGTTTTGGGAGCAGTAGTTTTCGCAGTACTGCTGGTATTAGCATTCAACCTTCCAGCCAGCTCATGCACAATCGCGGTAGTATCTGCGGAAGTCTCCGCAGATGGGCACCCCATGCTTTGGAAAAATTATGATATGTCGCAATATTGGCACCAGCAGGTCAAATATTTTACAGGTGATAATAATACAGTCGGGGGTTATTATCTGCTGTATCATGATAATGATTCCATATGGGCCAACAAATTCACTGTTACTCCGCAGGCAGGTGTTAATGAAGCAGGATTATCAGTAGCAGTTGCCGCGGTTGCTGACAGTAATCTATTGAACACGTCTGCCAATGCCAACACCCGCCTTCTACAGGATGCAACAGCCAATTGTGTCAGCATTGATGACTTTGAAAACTATCTGCAGATCTGGCATCAATCAAATATCAGCTATGCGGTCAGTGCCAACTATGCGGTCATTGATGCTCTGGGAGGAGCGGCTATGTATGAAGTGTATATGTCCAATAAATGGACCTCCGGTGATACCTTAAAGTATAAAAAATATGATGCTAACACAGGACAGGTCAGCGACCATCTGGGTAATATTATAAAGTCTTCTCAGGATTCATTTGCCGGATATTATGTCCGCAGTAACCTGAATTCATATTTTCCTGACAATGCGGGAAGTGAAAGAGCAGCAAGGGCTGAATATCTGTTTACACAATTAACCAGTCCAACCGCAGCAACGAATCAGCTTTCTTCACAAAAGATAATGCAAATCGTCAGCAAAGATGTTAACGGCAAACAGTCCTCCGGTGGAAATGATTCGAAATACAGCACGACCTATTGCATCAGCCGCAGTCAAACCAGATCCGGGCTGGTGGTTGAAGGTGTTGCTGCCGGTGAAGACCCGGGGCTGACCACCTTCTGGTGTGCACTGGGGGAACCCTCTATTTCCGTTTTTGTACCGACTTTTGTTGGTTCCGCGGGTGTTTCTCCTTATCTTTATGAGGACAGCATCGGCTCAGGGACTGACGAATCAGATATCTGTGTGTTAAATATTTTAGAAGACTCCCGTGAAACCTATAAAAAGTTGATATATAATTCCAATCGCGGCAGTGCAGTTTCAGGCCCTAATGATTCCACTATAAATAAAAAAGAACTTGCAAAAGTTCAGGCATGGACTTTTAAGATTGAGAGTGCTTCGGTCGAACATACCCGGGAAGTTATCGACAGTCTCCGTAATGCTCCTGATCCGGCAGCCCCGACTGTTTTACAATCGTTTCAGGATTACTGCGCCCAATACGTTTATGAAAACTATGCAGCAGGCTCAGTCGATGCTGTATCCTGGAACTATTAGACCGGGAGTTATAAACTGCGCTTTAGATTTTTCATAAATCTTTTATGCGGTATTTGTTACGACCCAACGCCAACCTTTTGTAGTTATATCTCCAAACTTGCCTGCAAAGTTTTCCGAACAAACTTCACCCCGTGAAAATTAATGCTTTATAATTAAATAATGGACGTGAAATATTTTTGTATTGGGGAAGTCTGCACTTTTGATAAGCCTCGTCATTCGCTGAATATTAATTATGCCATACACAAATTGAATTTCGATTATATGTACAAATGATATTTTAAAAGATCAGCATTTAACTAACGGAAGAGATATTTGATGAATTTACCCGATTTACTGAATGAACCGCTAAAGTATATAATCTATTCAATGGAAATGATTATCCCGGAGTCAGCGAAAGCAGAAAAAAATAAATATTTGAGGGGAATGAGGTTGGAATTAACTACGGCAAAAACCATAATGGAAAGTTCCAACAGATGAAATCCCCTTTGTAAGGATGTGAATGATGAGCAATATTTCATTTAAAACCTTGTCACCGCAGGTTCAAATACCGGTAAGCACTGTCAGACCTTTTAATATCGCAGTAGCCGGGACGGGCTATGTGGGACTGGTATCCGGGGTGTGTATGGCACACCGGGGGCATCGCGTAACTTGTGTTGATATAGATGAGAAAAAAATTGCCTTGATGCTAAAAGGCATATCGCCCATTTATGAACAGGACCTGGAAGCATTGATGCAGCTTAATAAAGAACGATTGACCTATACAATGGATTATAAAAATGCTTACAAAAATGCCGATGTCATTTTTATTGGCGTAGGGACTCCGGAGCAGCCTGACGGTTCCGCCAATATGTTTTACATAGCCAATGTTGCGAGACAAATAGCTGAAACCATAGAAAAAGACTGCCTGATCGTGGTGAAATCTACAGTCCCGGTAGGTACCAATGACAAGGTAGAGCAATTCATTCAGGATTTTTTAGTGCATGATGTAAAAGCGGAAGTTGCATCAAATCCTGAATTTCTGGCGCAAGGCACTGCGGTAAGGGATACCCTGGAGGCACCCAGAATCATAATCGGAACCGACAGTGATAAAGCGGAGGAAACACTGCAGGCAGTATATGAGCCGTTTGGCTTGCCGATCGTATCTGTTTCCAGAAGATCCGCTGAAATGATAAAATACGCTGCCAATAATTTTCTGGCCTTAAAAGTTTCCTATATGAATGATATCGCCAACCTTTGCGAACTGGTTGGTGCGGATATAGAAGATGTCGCCAGAGGAATGGGATATGACAGCCGTATTGGCAGTAATTTTTTGCATGCCGGCATAGGTTTTGGCGGCAGTTGTTTTCCAAAGGATACCAAGGCTTTGGATTATCTGGCGACCCTGCATGGTTATGAGTTAAGGACCGTCAAAGCTGCCATTGATGTGAATAAAGATCAGAAAGTGCTGTTGTATCAAAAGGCCTGTAAGCGGCTTATCACCTTTAACGGTTTAAAAGCTGCCGTGCTGGGGTTGACTTTCAAGCCGGGCACCGATGATCTCAGAGAAGCTCCGGCGCTGGAAAATATCAATCTGTTATTGGCGCAGGGGGCCAACATTTATGCTTACGACCCAATTGGCAGTGAAAACTGCAAAAATATCATCCCGGAAACCGGGACAGAACAAGACAGGGGAAAGTATAAAGGTAAAATCAACTATGTAAACAGCGCGGAAGAAGCACTTGAAGGTGCCAATGTATGCTTCATTTTTACCGAGTGGGACGAAATCAAAGCAGTATTGCCCAAGGATTATAAAAAGCTGATGCGGACACCGCTGGTATATGACGGACGAAATATTTATGATGTGAATGAGATGCAAGAAAACGGAGTGGAATATTATTCGATCGGCAGAGCGTGAAGCAGAGTTCCGGTTATATGAAAGGGGAATTTTATGATCCCGACATATAAGGAGTTGAACCCGTATAAAACTTATTTGATTACCGGCAGCGCAGGATTTATCGGTTATTTTTTGTCAAAAAAACTACTGGAGCAGGGATGCCGGGTTATCGGCATCGATAATATCAACGATTATTATGAGGTTGGATTAAAAGAACACCGGCTAAGGCAGTTAGATGGATATGAGCGATATACGTTCATCAAAGGTGATATTTCGGATAAAAATTCGGTAATGAAATTATTTAAAGAGTATAAACCCGCTATTGTGGTGAATCTGGCTGCTCAGGCAGGAGTTCGCTACTCCCTGGAAAATCCGGATGCCTACATCAAAAGCAACATTATCGGATTTCATAATATCCTTCAGGCGTGCCGTCACAACCCGGTCGAGCACCTGGTTTACGCTTCCTCCAGTTCAGTCTACGGCGCTAATACAAAAGTTCCGTTTTCAACTGAAGACAAAACAGATAATCCGGTTTCCCTCTATGCTGCCACCAAGAAATCCAATGAGTTGATGGCCTATACCTACAGCCATTTATATGGCATACCTTCAACGGGTCTGCGGTTCTTTACCGTTTACGGGCCGCTGGGAAGGCCGGACATGGCCTATTTTAATTTTACCCACAAGATATTTCAGGGCGAACCTATTAAAGTATTTAACTTCGGAGACAGTTTACGGGATTTCACCTATATCGATGATGTGATCGAAGCAATAGCAAGGATCCTTTGCAATCCTCCGGATAATGGAAATGATCAAAAACATGCTTTATACAACATCGGCAATAGTCACCCTGAACAGATAATGGATTTTATTGCTGCCCTGGAAAGAGCTTTGAGCAAGGCTGCCGGCAGGGAGGTCACTGCCAGGAAAGAATTGCTTCCCCTGCAGCCGGGTGATGTTAAGGTTACTTACAGTGACAGCACCGCACTTAAGATGGATTTTAATTTCAGCCCCAGTACGGGAATTGAAACAGGATTACAGCGTTTTGCTGATTGGTATGTTGATTATTATCAGATCAGGAAGCAAGTTTCTCTTTGATAAACAAGCAGACTTCATCAAGAGCCTGTGTAGCTTCCGGAAACATTGGAGCCAGCAACGGAAAGCAGTGAAACATGCCTTTCCATACTTTTATTTTCACTTCAACGCCGGCTTTTTTAGCTCTGGCAGCCAAATATATAGAATCATCCCTTAGTGTTTCATCATTGCCAACCTGTATAATCATTGGCGGTAAACCGGCAAGATTGCCAAATAAAGGCGAAGCATATGGATGTTCCGGATCACCTTCACCAACATAATAGCTTAGATAGGTTTCCGTCATCCCCGGCGGCGTGCAGGGATCAGCCTTGGCTCTGGTTATATGGGATTCACCGGACATGGTCATATCAACACAGGGAGAAAACAAAGCACAGACAGCCGGCAAAGGAATACTGTCATCTTTAAGTTTAATCAGGGTGCCCACAGCAACACCTGCACCGGCTGAATCTCCGGCGAATACTATGTTCTGCGGTTTATAACCCTGAGTTAGCATCCAGCCATAAATTGCCGCTGAATCGTTTACAGCGGCAGGAGCCGGGTTTTCTGGGGCAAGACTGTAATCAAATACCAGAGCTTTACTGCCCAGACGCTGCATAAAACCAGCTACTATAGCGCGGTGTGACCTGGCATTTCCCATCACAAATCCGCCGCCATGGAAATAAAGTATGGCTTTATCTTTATCTGCATCATCTGAGATAACCCATTCGGCATAGCATTGATCATAATCAGCCGGAATGAAGGTAATTCCTTCCGGAAAGTTTACAAGCTTAGCAGCAGATTCATCTGCTAAACGGCGCAGTTGTTCAATCGAAGTGTTTTTATCGATAACTTCCCGCCTTAGTTTGCCCTGAAAAAGATGCCTGTACCTAAGCATTATATGCATCATTTTTCCTTTGATACTCATATCATTTATGCTCCTCTTTGTATTGTTTTCAAGTTTTTCTGCCGTCAAGCAGACTAAACTGCCATCCGCTGCCAACAAAATCATGACATTGGGAAGTAATCATCGTAAGTACGCTATGTACTGATAATAGCATTTAATGATATATAAGAACTGTCTATCTACATGAGGACTATAATTATTTTTCACAATATCACAGAATAAGTTGATTAACAATTCTTGTGATTATAGTAATGCAGTTTTATTAGGTATTTGGGATAATGATTAATTAAATAAATTTTTGCAGTTTACCGTGAATAAGTTATTATTTATCTATACTGGTTAAATGATTAATATGGAAGGTTTTACAAATTTGCTGCCGGGTGGGAGCAGTTATATTTGATTTTTTAACTAAATATATGACTATATTTAAACGGATGAAAAATGAAAATGAAACCGGGGAGATAATAAATGGGCTTGAAGGACAAATTCTGCCTGGGAGCTTGGAATGTCGGAATAATTGAAAGCGGGATCGCTGATATTTTTGATAACCCCAACCAATTTAAAATCCGCTGGGTAAAACACCGATACCGCGACCGCTATTTTGCCGACCCTTTTTTATATAAACAGGATGAAAAGTATTACTATATTTTAGTGGAGGAATATGTTTTTTATGAAGACCGGGGAAAGATTTCCTGCCTGAAAGTCGACAGAAAAACGTTTGAGTTGGTTAACAAGGAAATCATCTTAAATGAAGCCCATCACTTATCTTTTCCTTTTGTCCGGGAAGACTGGATCATACCGGAAGGCTATAAGAGCGGCGCCACATATGCCTACCAGGAACTTGACGGCGGCAAGAGTTACCGGAGAATCAAAATAAGTGACGAGGCCCTGATAGATCCGGCATTACTGGAATATAACGATAAATATTGGCTTTTTGCCACTACTAAAAAAGTCGCCGCTGATTCGGTCGCCCGGCTGAGCATTTACTATGCAGACAGAATTGGGGAGTTTACGCCTCATGAAAAAAATCCGGTCAAAATCGATATAAAAACCGCCCGCCCGGCAGGACAATTTTTCCGCTGCCGGGGGAAGCTGTTCCGGCCGGTCATGGATTGTGAGCAATCTTATGGGCATTCGATCAGAATAATGGAAGTGGAAAAACTTTCTGTTGCTGAGTTTCATGAAAAGGAAGTGCTGGCCTTGACCAGTCAGGATGCATATTATAACCGGGGATTCCATACTTTTAATGTTTACGACGGATTCATTTTAGTTGATGGTTACCGGGAGTATTTCGATTACCTCAGAAAGCCGCTATTTGTGATGGGCGGGAGATTATTGCTGAGTTTACTCAACAAATTTGACAATCAGGGTAAAAAGATATGCGAATTCTGGTAAATGGAATAGCCCCAGATAAACTGGGAGGCCTGGAAATATATTTAATTAATATGAATCATTATATGAGCGAGGATTGTATATTTGATTACATATTCGAAAGCAAGTCAACGATTCATGAAGAGGTTATAAAAGAAAAAGGCGGCAATATATTCTTTATTACCCGCAAACGCAGATTGCTGAGAAATATTTATGACTGGAACAAAATCCTGAAAAGCCAAAAAAACATATCTGGTATTGTTTATTTCAATATGGTTTTATTAGCATGGATCGTCCCGATATTTATTTGTTATCTGCATGGATACAAAATCATAGTACATTCACACAATAGTGATTTATATAATTGCGGTTTATTAATGCGTATACTGCATAAGTTTAACAAAAAGCTGCTGAAATTGTGCAAGATAAAGAGACTAACAAATTCAAAACTCTCATCTGCGTTTTTGTATGGAGATCCGGAGGCAGGTGAGATGATTTATAACGCCATTGACCCGGAACATTTTAAATTTAATGCAGAAATCAGAGATAATATCAGAAAGCTATACGGGCTGGAAGGAAAAGCTGTATTTGGTTTTGCAGGAAGAATAGCTTATGAAAAGAATCTATTGTTTTTAATCAATATATTTAATGAAATAATAAAAATCAATAATAATGCAGTTCTGATGATTGCTGGTGAGGGCAAGTTTATGCCGGAAGTAAAGACAAAAGTGATCGAGTGTGGAATTGAGGAATCAGTATTATTATTAGGTAATTGTAAGAATATCCAGGAAATATATCAGGCAATGGACGTATTCATTTTGCCTTCACGTTTTGAAGGTTTGGGGATGGCGCTGATAGAGGCACAGGCAAGTGGATTGCCCTGCCTGACTTCTGCCGGGGTTGTTCCGCCTGAGGCTAAGGCAACAGAACTCTTAAAGTATGTCGCTTTAAACAATAATCCTAAGGAATGGGCGCAAGAAGCAATTAATGTATATAATTCTGATACTTATAGCAGACAGTATGGATTTGAAAAGATCAAAGATAGTAATTTTGATATTAAAAGAGAGGCATTGCGGCTGGAAAAGATACTAAGTGATTATGCACAGAATTGAACTGATGTAAATGAACATGATTTAAGGAGAAATAATCTGGCCAGGAAGGAAGAATCATGAGCTGTAAGATTGAGGGGATTACCCACCGCGGCGAAGGCGTAGCCAGGATAGACGGGAAAGCTGTATTTATTCCTTTTGCCATTCCCGGTGAGGAAGCGGAAATAGAAATAACCATGGAACACTCGCGTTTCTCCCGGGGCAGGATAAGGGGAATCATTGCTGCATCCCCGGACCGGGCGGAACCGCCTTGCCCGCATTATTATAATTGCGGCGGTTGTGCTTACCAGCATGTACATTATGAACAGCAGCTAATACTGAAAAAACAAGTCGTAACCGATGCCCTGCAAAGGATTGGAAAACAAAAGGTAATGGTACAGGATGTAATTGGTTGTGAGAACCCCTGGTATTATAGGAATAAGGTCTCCTGGCATACCGGGGAGATAAAAGGAGAGAAAAGGCTGGGTTATTACCAGTCAGGCAGCCGGCGGCACTTGCCGGTCAGCGACTGCCTGATCATATCACCGGAAATAAATAAATTTAGCCAGTTTTTAGACTGCTACCTGGATGTGACGGGGATAAACAGCAGAAAACAGGTTATGGTCCGCCAGGATTCAAAGGGAAGATTATTTCTTATTGTGGAAGGACCAGTCGATAAAGAAGGACTGGAAAGCCTGGCGAAAGGGTACCCGGGACTGGAATCCCTTTTTATATACCAGGATCAAAAACTGGACCATATTTTTGGCAGAGATAAACTTGAATTTATCATTGGCGAAAGACATTACCTGGTTTCACCACTGGCATTTTTTCAGGTAAATAACCAGCAAACCAAAACGTTATATAATGAAGTGAAAAATGCCGCCAAAGGTGAAGCAGGCAGAAGAATCCTCGATGCCTATTGCGGCACCGGCAGCATCGCCATCTATGCCGCCGGAGAACATGATACTATGCTGGGAGTGGATGCATTTGCTCCCGCGATTGAAGACGCCTGCATTAATGCATCGCTTAATCATATGGTAAACTGTGAATTTGTTGCCGGCGCCTGCGAAAAAGTGTTGCCGGAACTAAAAAGGGAATTTGATACAGTAATCCTCGACCCGCCCCGGGCCGGCTGTCATCCAGACCTGATTCGCACCATCATTGACCAAAAAGCCCCTCAAATCATTTATGTATCCTGTAATCCCGCCACTTTAGCCAGAGACATAAAGATTCTTTGTGAATCTTCCTATAAAATCAATTCAGTACAGCCGGTGGATATGTTCCCCTGGACCATGCACGTTGAGACTGTCGTGTTGATAGAACGGAAATAGCTAGATTTCTAGGGCTTCCGAGTTTTCCGGCTTAATTTGAATGTGTGTTTCATGTTTCCCTGGACACCTGTTTCGGTGAATTTCTGATTTAGGGGGGCGTATCATTTCGCGAAAATAAACAAATGCGCAAAATGATAGAGGATTTTGCGTATTTGTATAGATACTGTTGTGGTTAGACAGGGGTTGGATTTCCACCTTAGCCAAACAATCTAAGGTTTGGCTTGTTAGAGCAATATTCAGTCTCGCCCGCCGCACCCCAAAATCTACCGTCTATTGATAAAATGAGTTTTATCGGTGGGTGTTTTTATATTGCCTGAAAGGCCAGTAATGGTGCCGTTCCTGCATTTGGCGGGGTATTATGATAAGGTAAAATAAGTTTCGCTAATTTGAATAGCGCCCGACAAATAAGCGGACATTGGCGCTGCCGCTTGGTAAGATAAAGTTGTAACACAAAATCTGCCAAGAAAGGAGCTGCACAAACCATGTCCAATAAGATTATACAACTTAATGAAGGTGCCATTAGACAGGAGTTAAAGGAGTTAGTTCGAAACAGCGTGGAGGAAACCCTCAACGAATTGCTGGAACAGGAAGCGCAAGCCCTGAATGCCTGGGGAATGTTATTTTGAAACACGCAAGGATAGCTCCAGTGGGTCAATAATCCAGAGTAAATTGAGCCATGGTTCTGGTGTATGAGAGTCGGTGCTCGGTTTCTTTAAGCTACTTGTCTGGATTAAGAGCCGTTTAATATATTGCCCCGAAGTAGGATAATTGGAACTCGGAGTATTAACAAATCTCCGTATATTGCTATGGAAGGAATTGGGGCTAGTATATAGAAGACTTTAGGAATAAAAGAAGATCTACAAGGGGTAAACAAATGAACATAATAATAAGAGGTTCAAAACTTGAGGATTTCACTGATGTGATGTTACTTTTTAAGCAACTATGGCCAGGTAAAGAATTGAATGCGAATGAATTAATGACTGTTTTCTCTCGTGGTATACAGGCCGATAGTGATGAGTATCTTTGTGTAGAACTAAACGGGAAAGTCATTGGTTTCTGTTCTTTTGCAATAGTAAATAATTTTTGGCAGGAAGGGCATATTGCATATGTTTATGCAATGGTAATAGATGAATCCTTTAGAGGACAGGGAATTGGTACAGAGTTACTTAAAAGGGCATTTGACAAGGCAAAATTAAGAGGTTGTAAAAAGATTGAATTGGATTCAGGATTTCCACGAGAAAAAGCTCATAGATTTTACGAAAAAATTGGTTTTGAAAAAAGGGCCTATTTATTTTCAAAGGATTTATAAACCGCATATTTATAAAAATGATGAATTTGGAATGGGATTTATCTAATGATGCACCCTCTATGGTACGCTCTAACTAGGCGGGAAGTTATATGATATCCCGTTTATGGAGACTATGGAGGAGGAGCGGGGAACGTTATGAATATAAGAAAAATTACAGGCGATAAAAAGGAATATATAGATTTACTATTGTCGGCTGACGAGCAGGAAAGCATGATAGACAAGTACCTTGAACGCGGCGAAATGTTTGTTCTGTATGACAGCGGAGTAAAAGCTGAATGTGTTATTACCAGAGAAGCAGACGGCATTTACGAGCTTAAGAACATTGCGGTTATGCCTGAATGTCAGCGAAAAGGTTATGGGAAAAGCTTGATAGAATTCTTGTTTTCCCACTACACGGATTGTAATACTATGTTTGTAGGAACCGGTGATTGCCCCTCTGCGCTTATTTTTTATCAGCAATGCGGGTTTACGGAATCACATCGAATAAAAAGCTTTTTTACGGACAACTACGACCACCCAATGTTTGAAGATGGAAAACAGCTTGTTGATATGATTTATCTGAAACGGGAGCAAAAACATGCGAAGAAGAATCCTTCCATAGACATTTGAAGATTGTCTCGTGGTGGCGAAAAAAATCCTTTCAGATTGATAATCTTAAAAGGGTGAGCGTTTTTGCAAATAGGAGTTGCCCCCAAGGGGATACCAGAGGGATACGACATCTTCTTTGCCCACTCAAGCCACGTGGAGACCGTGGTAAGGATATATCGGGGGTAAAGTACCGAAAATAGTACATTTGCAATGCTGGAAAATATGTTTCCCTAGACGAAAAATAAGGGTAGGGTCGTGTGGGGGGACATGAAAGCTTCCCTTATCTTTTCAGACTAGATAACTAAACAGTAAAAATATGAATCAGAAAGGTAAGATGCTTTTCAGTGAAAACTAATCATTATGAAATTCTTTTTGAGTATATTGAAAAATTGATAAATGCTAAAGTTCCCGAAAAAGAAAAACGGGAAATTATAAGGACTTTTAAACCAAGAAAATTAAATAAAAAGGACTTTTTTATAAAAGAAGGAGATATACCGGCTTGCATTGCCTTTAATGTAACCGGATTATTAAGATGTTATTACATTGACAATAATGGAAATGATGTCACAAAATATTTCTGCTTTGAAGGCTCCATGTTATCTTATTTGGGATTAGTTTTAAGGAAAGAGTCTAAATATTATATTGAAGCCTTGGAAGATTGCTTATTGCTATATGCTGACTATGATTCTTTCGAAAATTTAATAAATAATAGCTACTTTGCGTTAATAATAATTAAGACATTTCTTGAACAAACTTTAATATACAAAGAAGAACGTGAAAGCAGCTTTTTGTTAGAGAACGCTACAGAAAGATATATAAATCTTGTTAACGCTTTCCCGGACATTGAGCAGCGGGTAAATCTCGGATATATTGCTTCATATTTAGGGGTTTCACAAGTCTCATTGAGTAGAATCAGAAAAAAATTAAATATAATTTAACAATTGTTAAAGATTTGTATAATTCTCTCCTTGTATGATTAATTCATTAATCATACAAGGAGGAAACAGAATGGGAACATCAAATATCAGTGAAAGCTATACCTTGATAACGGGTGCAAGTGATGGAATAGGCAGAGAGATGGCAGAATTGTTTGCCCAAAAAGGAAATAACTTGGTACTGGTTGCAAGACGAAAAAATATTTTAGAGGATATTTCCGAAAACCTTATAAAACTTTATAAGGTTAAAATTCTAACAATGCCTTGTGATTTATCAGAAAAAGAGACCCCAAAGGCTATTTATGAGTGGTGCAAGGGAAAAGATATTATTATTGATACCATAGTTAATAATGCGGGAAGAGGCCTTTTTGGCCAATTCAATAATATAGACATCGAAGAGCAAATAAACATGATTAACTTGAATATCAGTAGTTTAGTTATGTTGAATTATTACTTTATTCCTGATTTATTAAAGCTATCAAAGGGATTCATTTTAAACGTTGCAAGCATTGCAGCGTTATATCCTTTACCCTATTATAGTGTTTATGGGGCAACAAAGGCATTTGTATTATCTTTTACAGAAGCCTTAAGATATGAATTGCGGAATTCAAATATAATTGTAAGTTGTCTCTGCCCGGGAGATACTGATACTAATTTCTTTATTAACGCGGGGAATGAGAAAAGAAAGAAACCTTCAACCTCTCCACATGTGGTAGCCGATGTTGCCGTCAGATCATTGTTTAGGGATGAACCCGTAATATTCCCGGATAAAGCAAAACTAATTGCAAAAATTCCGAGGTTTATTTTGAAAAAAAAGGTATTTAAGAGAATATCCAAATACAAAGTATAAGAAGAGTAAGTTGTATGAGCAAGAATAACAATTTGATGTCATAGTCATATCATGATATTATGTGACTATGACAATGCAATATGACTATAAAGTTATTGGAATGAGGTGATACCATGGAATCAGCAATCAGACCATCGGCAGATTTAAGAAATCATTATAGTGAAATCTCTAAGCAGTGCAAAGAAACAAGAGATGCTGTTATTATTACTGTAAATGGACGAGGTGATACAGCAGTTCTTGGTTTACAGGATTACTATCAGATGAAATCGGAACTGGAACTGCTTAGAACACTTGCAGAGGCGGAAGATGATGTGAAAAATGGAAGATTGGCACCAATGCAGGATTCGTTCGATGATCTTCGTGCATCTTTACTAGAAAGGAAGAATGGATGAAGTACAGAATATTACGAACGGATAGAGCGGAGGAACAGCTCCGAGAAATTATTTTTTATATTGCCGGCGACTCCGGTGATATTGATATTGCACTTGGATATTTAGACAAGATTGAAACCGCAATTAATCGTCTTCAGGATTTTCCAGAGTCGGGAAGTATTCCTCGATATTCGATTCTGAAAAAGCAAGGGTATAGAGTAGTGATTATTGAAAGGCATCTTGTTTTTTATAAGATAAATGAGGCGGATAAGTTGGTAATTATATATGCCATTGTAGATGGAAGAAGAGAATATCGTAATCTGATATAAAAGTTGAACGAAGCATTCGGGTTAAATGTGGATGCATCATGCCGGGTGAGCATCGCTTTAATTGGATAAGCTCGTATGTTCGGATATCGTTCGCGAGTAAGCGGATTAATGTCACAATTCTTGAGTGTATCTTATATTGTTGACAAACGGTAACATATTACGTAATATATAAACGTAACATGTTACCGTTAATTTTTGGGGGGCTTAAAAAATGGATGAACTTGAACAAAAGGCTTACATCTTTGCAGAGATTTTTAGATTATCTAACAAACTGCAAGTGCTGGGAGACGAATTTGATAAGAACATTACAATAAAACAATGGCTTTTTATGGTATATGTTTCTAAATTAGGCGAGCCTCCGACAGTAACTGAAGTGGCAAATTTTATTGGGTATTCCCGTCAAAATGCCAAACGACTTGCGGACACGCTGCAAGAAAAAGGATATGTCACAATAATCAAGGATAAAAATGATGCGCGGGCGCTGCGTATTGCATTAACTCAAAAATGTCTGGAATATTTTCAACAAAGAAGCAATAGGGAATTAGAGTTTCTGAAGCAAATTTTTAATGAATTTGATGCCGAATTAACCGAGGGCGTTTACAAAGGTTTGCTGAAACTGGGAAAAAATATCGAAGAAATGATGAACAGTTATAACAAAATTGAGAATACCGAAAGCGGAGAAGAGCTATGAAAAGAAGGAGTAAGAAGACCATGTTGATAATAATTGGAGTTATCATTGCTTTAGCGGGCATTGCTACAGTGTTTTTCAATATTCCCTGTTCAAAAACCAAAACGGAATTCCACGAGATGGCAAAAGTCTTATCTGCAAGAGCAAATAATGCTGAGGATGTATTCAGGGAAGAAGATATTGCCGGTTTGCCGGCGCCTGTTCAGAAGTATTACAGATATTGCGGCTACATCGGCACTGCTAAAATGTCCTATATCACAATAACTTATCACGATGTTGATTTCATATTTGATAAGAATAGACCCCTGAAAATCGATTACGTTCAATATAATTTCGTGAAGGAACCTGATAGAATTGCCTATATTGACAGTTCCATGTATGGTATTCCCTTTGAAGGCCTGGACTCGTATGTCGATGGAGCCGGATCTATGAAAGGCGTGATAGCAAAGCTTTTCACCTTGTTTCATCAGACGGGGGAAAATATGGATAAATCAAGCCTGGTCACTTTCTTATCAGAAAGTCTCCTCATTCCAAGTGCGGCTTTGCAGGATTATATTGTTTGGGAAGCAATCGACGATTCCCATGTGAAAGCAACCATATCTTATTACGGTATATCCGCCGCTGGCGTCTTCACATTTAATGATCAGGGTGAAATGTTGTCTTTTACAACCGAAGACAGAGAAGCTTCTTCAACGGACGGCACAAGTGAAAAAGTAAAATGGTCGGTTGTTTGCGGCGATTATAAAGAAACAAATGGTATCAAAAAGCCGACATTATTTCAAGCGGTCTGGCATTATAACGATGGTGATCTGGTTTATTTTAACGGGAAAGGCACAATTGGTAATTAACAGCAATGCTGGCATGAATGAGAAATAAAATAGAACACAATCCAAGGATCATCGGACCAGCAGATTATATCATCGAAATGGGACCTGAAGGCGGAGAGCCTGGCGGCTATGTGATAAAAGCAGGTTGGAACCTAAGAAGAAATATGGCGAATTCTGGATAAATATTAATATTTTAATGATATAATTAACTAAATATATTGAATTTATAGACTTGCTTCATATGTCATGTTCGTAAGCCATCAGAGGGGTAGAAATGATTTTTCATTGGTATCCGTATCATGTGCTGACAATATTATTGACTCTAATTTCTACGCTAATGCTCGGATATGTCTTTGTACACAGACACAAAACCGGTGCATGGTATTCTTTGGGTATACTATGTCTGGTGCTCATGTGGTCGGTCGCCCAGGGGTTGGAGTTTTCTGTCCGGGACCTTGGGGACAAGCTGATATTTGCAAATATTCAATATATACCGATCACAGTCATACCTGTTCTGTATCTTTACCTGGCCCTGAGTTTTTCAAGAAAAGAATATTTGCTTAAGAACAAATACTTGCCCTATTTGCTTCTGATTGTGCCAGTTATTCTAAACATCTTGATCTGGACGGATCCTTACCATGGATTGATAAGGCAGGCTGTTTATCTCAATACTGACGGATTTGTTCCTACCATCGGCAAACGATTCGGGTTAACAATGGTTCCGTTTGCAGTATACAACTTTTCATTGACAGCGGTTACTCTCATTATATTGGCAAATACATGGATGGATAAGCGCTTCCATTACAGGGATCAGGCAAAATACTTGTTTATAGGTCTTTTGATACCAACATGCACTAATCTGCTGCATTACTTCGGGGTGGATTTTAACAACATTGATATGACACCATTCAGCTTTGTAATCACGGGTATGCTACTCATCCACGGCATATTCCGGGATGGATTGTTCGACATCGTCCCAATCGCACTGAGCCATGTCGTTAATGAAATGAAGTCCGGCTTGATCGTGTATGACAAGTCACTCCGCCTGATCGATATCAATCCTGCTGCCATACGTATATTAAGAGCAGATGGAAAACGCATTATCGGCCAGCCTGTTTCCGCGGCTTTTTCCCATTTGCCTGAATTTGTGCAGTTACTTAAGCAAAGGAACAACTGCAAAAATGAAATATCATATTGCGTCGATAACAGCCTGAAACATTTCGAAGTCACTGTCACACATCTCGAAAACACCAAGGGCATAAGCCTGGGATGGATGGCGCAAATATACGACATCACCGAACGAAAGACTATGGAGGATAAGCTTAAAAAGGACAGGGAAAACGCAATGATGCTTTATCAAAATGCCGAGCAAAGTTCGATATCCAATGAATTGGCATATTTAAAAGCGCAGATTAAACCGCATTTTCTCTATAATGCACTCAACGTAATTGCCGTACTGTGCAGAATGGATCCAGAAAAAGCCAGAGAGCTGATATTGGATCTGTCGAAATATATGCGTCACAGCTTTGATTTCAAAAACCTTGAAAAAGATATTACCTTTCATGAGGAGATGGAGTTCATCCGGGCCTATGTAAGAATTGAGCAGGCACGTTTTAAAGACCGTCTGAACATGATATATGATATTGATGATACTGAAGATCTGCGGCTGCCGCCGCTGTTATTGCAGCCGCTGGTGGAAAATGCCATACTTCACGGTATACGCAAAAAAGAAACCGGCCGGACAGTTGTCTTAAGAGTAAAGAATCTGGGAAAACATTATCTGATTGAAATTGAAGATGACGGAGCAGGAATGACACAGGAGCAGCTGGAAGCGATACAGCAGGGGCAGGGATCCGGCGTAGGTTTGACCAATACAAAAAAAAGACTTGGTATGCTGTATGGAACGCAGCTTTTTATAGAAAGCCGGCAGGGCATTGGAACAAAAGTAACCATGACATTGCCCGGGAGAATGGAGAATGATATATGAAAGCCGTAATTGTCGACGATGAATATTATGCAATTCAAGGCTTGAAAATGGAACTTGAGGATATCGGCGGGATTGAAATTGCCGGCATATATGAGGACGGTTCAAAAATGCTTGATGAAATAAAAGAAATTCGGCCCGACATCATCTTCATGGACATAGAAATGCCGCAATTAAATGGATTTGAACTTTTTGAAAAACTTGCAGATTTTGTGGGAAAAGGCTGCATTCCGAATATCGTTTTTGTAACGGCTTACAGCCATTATGCGGTAAAAGCGTTTGAAATCAATGCAATCGATTATATTGTCAAACCGGTGACCAAGGACAGGCTGTTAAAAACACTTGAGAGGATCAAGTTGGTTTCTATCCCCGAAGAAGCGGCAACTCTTCAAATTAACTGCTTTAAGAATTTTTCCATCATGGCAGGAGGCAAGGAGATAAACTCCGGGTGGAGAACCCGCAAGGCAGAGGAGTTGATTGCCTTTCTGATCAGTGAAAAAGGCAGCTTTGTTTCCAAGGATAAAATTGTGGAAGCCCTTTGGCCGGAGAAAAATCGCGAAAGAGCACTATCCAACCTGTACATGGTTTACTATTATATCAAGAAACAAGAGAATACAACCGGCGTCAGAATCCCTGTTGAATCAGACAGGGGTAAGATGCGAATCAATATAGAACACATCATATGCGACGTGCTGGAATTCAATAAACTCATTGATGCCGGGAACAGAGAGGGGACTGATGAAAGGTTCGTTTATATAAAAAAGGCAGCTGAGCTTTACCAGGGATTGATTTTTGAGGACAGATATTACAACTGGGCCGATACAATTCAGGGACATTATGAATACCGGTATATGGAGCTGCTTGATAACTTGATTGAACATCATCAAAAAAGCGGCAACGAACAGAAAGCAAGATTCTACGAAGAAAAACTGAAGACAATTTAGACAATATTTTAATAAGAAATATATACATAAGAGAAAGGGATGTGACACAATTGTTTACATCCCTTTCTCTTTCAATAATCGACAAAAATTATATCTAAAACAGTAAATTAAATGGCTAAGTGTAAAGATTTTGTAAAGATATGATTTGCCATAATCATAATATCAGGAAATATGCATTTTATTACGGATGAGGAGTGTACGTGCTTGGATGTAATATTATTTGGCAAGCCCAGCGAACTGTCCGGAACTGAAGATTTGCTGAGATCAATCAAAAAGGTCAAAAATGTGTCAGCCTTTGAAAAATATTTGCTCGCTAGGGAATATTTTGAACAATACAATGCGGATATGATTATTCTGGATGCGGACAACGATACAGCCGGTTGGCAGTATATTACCGAGAAGTTCAGAAAAATCAATCAGCAGGTAAAGATAGTGCTTATAAGCAGCAATACTGATGATGCCGTAAAGGCATACGAATATGGTGTTTTTGATTATTTGCTCAAGCCTGTGAAGAAAAAGCAGTTAGAAAGAATATTGGCCAAAAGTGCGATACAAAATCAAAGTGATGTTCGTTCAATATAATTAAAAGGGGGGGGAATAATCTATGTTAAGAATGAAAAAAGTAGTTTCCTGCGTTGTTTTTTTCATTTTTTTTGTAACCAATCTGATGCCTCTGAATGCGTTTGCAGAGGAAAATCAGTCACTCACATCTCTTGCACAGGAAGAAATGCCAATTATTCCTGAAGGGGATGAATCTTCAAATGATTTTGTCCTAGAGGATCTTCTTAACGGAACCTCTGATGAACCTCCGTCTGATATCGTTCCGGATGATCTTTCTAATGAAACCTCTGATGAAGCTCCTTCTGATATCGAGTCGGATGACGTTAATACCGAAATCTCTGATGAATCTCCGTCTGATATTATTCCGGATGATATTGATACCGACACCTCCTTGTTATCTATAATGGAAGCAGGGGATTCGCCCACGACATACTATGGCACCGGAACCTCTTCGGGTATGATGTCGGATTTGACCAGTTTATACAGGCCGGTCGGCGTACAAGGTTTTAATGCTGATATCATTGCGGAAGGGGATATATGGCAAAGGGATCCTTCCGGCGGGGACAGCAATCAGGCCGCGTTTACAACCACTATGCCGCTTGAGCCGGACGGTTTTCCGGTACAGTCGGTTTTGGTTGCCGATACCTTCAGATCCCGATGGATCAGCAGCGAAGAATTGTTTTCCGGTACGGAGCCCGGAGAACCGACCAGAATGCTGCCCCAGGACGGAAAGATCATTTACCAGCTTGATGGAGGGGGAAGTACCAATACATATTTTCAGCTTCAACCGTATGACAATTCCAATGCGATTGTCATAAAGGAGGGAGTCAGCACTTATGCGGAAGTTGACTTTGAATCCCCCGCGTGCTACAAATCGCTGCGCTTTCTTACAACCGGCATACCAGTCCAAATGGAAACCTTCAAAATAGTATTTGCAGACAATTCTTTTGTGACCGTGCAGGGAGGCTTTAATTTCGGCGGTGCCGCCAGTTACTATGAAAGCGGAAACAAGGACGGCAAAAGTGTTCCCTTTGTGCTTGCATCGCGGATTGCACTCGAAAATGCTGAAATGGAAATAACCAAAAAGACGTTCAATGACAAAAACGCTGCAACAACTTGCGATTCAGATTCCAGGCTAGATCCGGAGCTGGATTCTTTGTATTACCATACCTTGTCCGCCAAGGTGCTGGACCTGACTAATATTACCTATACAGACCAGGATGGCAGCAGCACAACCGGCGATTTGTCTTCAAAGCTGATCAGCAAACTTGTTTTTGACGATGCGGACTTCACAGCCGGCGATTTCGTGGATTATCGTGCCGGCTACATGCTTGCGGTAAGCGGACTTCCGACAGCGACGCCGGCAAAAGTTACCTGGAAACCGGAAACGCCCACATCCGTCACCTACTTTGACCTGAACTGGAACGACGTTGAAGGGGAAACCAAATATGTGCTTGAGGTTGCAAAAGACAGTGATTTTACTGACTTTGTTGAAGGATTCAACGGCAAGGAGCTTGCGGCCGACAGCACCACTGCGAAGGTTACCGGGCTTTTGCCGCAAACGGACTATTACTGCAGGATTACTGGATACAGGGATGAGTTCGCAGGAACAACATCCGATGTAAAGCAAGTAACAACTGCCGATGCCAGCGGTAAATTCCAGATTACTTACGACCTTAACGGCGTGCCCGGGACGGCGCCCACGGATGACGGGTATTATGAAAATGGGGCGAGTACGACTGTAATGGATGGGCCTTCAGGCTGTTTTATTCGTACCTCGGATCAGGCGCCTGTGGTGTTTCAGTGCTGGAATACCTTATCCGATGGAAACGGAGAGGATTATAATCCGCCTCAAACCTACATTTTTGAAAGCAGCAGCGCCACTCTTTACGCGAAGTGGATGATCACCGGACAGCCGGAAGGCAGCGGGACTGCCGACGATCCGTACCTCATGGAGAGCAGTGCGAATCTGATCTGGCTTTCGCTGCAGACGAGAAGCAGGCAGAACCACTATGAGAATGAGTATTTCAAGCAGACAAACGACATCGACATGTCAGGGGTCAACTGGTTCCCGATCCGCGCTTTCGGCGGTAATTACGACGGGAACGGCTTCAGGATCATAAATCTGACCATGGAATATACGCGCGCGCAGGCAGATGCCGCCGGACTTTCTGTTACTTCCGGCGTACCGTTCCCGATGGTTTCCGGAGACTATTATAATATGGACGATAGTACTTCGTCGGATGGAATACCCGTTTACTTTGAGAGATATGCTTTCGGATTGTTCGAATCAACTATCTCTTATTATTTAAAGGGTCAAAGTGATGTGATTCCCGAATTGAGTGACATACATCTGGTTGGTATGAAAATCAACGTTGATTTTAACACGGCGGATCCGGATTTTGTACTCAAACTTGAAAGCGCTGAAGATGCCGGCGGCAGCAGCTATAGCTATTTCCTGGCTCCATTCGTCGGGGCCGGGGGTATTGTGGGCGTCACGGGCTGCGGTAATTCAGGCGGGCTACAGGAACCTTTATTGGGCGATTATTACAGCAATCTGGCCATCCGGAACTGCACGGTAGACAGCACCAGCATCATCATTGTGAATGCGCCGAATGCGGCCGTAGGGGGATTGGTAGGTTATGCCTTTTCCCATCACGGGTTCAGTTATTCAGATAACAGGGATAACCTGTTCGTCTTCGACTGCAACTCCAACGAGGGCAGTATTACCGTCGAGAGCAAGAGCAACGCCGTTAAAATAAGTGCCAATGGCGAAACGAGAGATCTGGATTGGTCCGCAGACAATGATCTTCCCTATAAAAATGTTTTTGAACCGTCTCTGAGTGTCGGCGGTCTTATAGGGTATCTGGGCACGAATACTATGCCTGGGGACCTTGGTGACGGCAGAGGCGATTGTGTTGTCAACAGCTACAACCGCGGCGATATAACGGTTCATTCGGGAAACACCATATCGAATAATGCGGTAGGCTATTACACTGATGACACCTCCTATACCGACCCGGGAATCAGTGACGAACTGGTCCGCAAAACTTATAACTCGACTATTACCAAGGGACAAAAGCGAATTGACGAAAAGACTACAGGCAAGAGCTTTTCCGGAGTTACAAGAGTCGGAGGACTGTTAGGCTACCTTCATATTTCCGCCAACACCTACCTGCCAAGCTATAAGAATGGCGATGCGCAGTCACAGTCTGCGCTGCCGGCACTAAATGAAATACGCAGCGATTTCTGCAACCTTTACAATACGGGTACTGTCACTGTGGATAAAAACGTATCAGGACATAATGGAAATTCGCCGGACGACCTTATGATGGCAGGGTCCTTCATCGGTCAGGTCAGAAGAGACGAATTTACCCATAATCCTGACTATAGCTGGGACTCGGGAGCTGCCTATGTCAACCTTATGAACAGTTTTTTCACGGAAGGGAGTACAACTCTTAACGGCAATGAGCAGGACGCTCCGATCGGATATACGTTTGCACCGCCGGATGCCTCGATTATAGATGAAAATACAGGTTCAGGCTGGGTCAAGCACTATTACTATAAAGGCGAAGCAAATTTTGACAACTATATCAACTGCAAGCCGCCCATATATTTTGTGGATTATGATCAGAACGACAGCGGCTTTGCCGGTACATATGAATATGACAACCACAGTTATGATGTTCATCCCCTGAGCTGGTTCAGCGATTTGACGGAAAATGCGCTGGATACCGTTTGGCCTGCAGACAGATGGATTATTGAGGACGGTTCCCTGCCGGAAATCAGGCTGTCGATGTTCAACCTTGCCGGAATCAGGCTGGACAGCTATGACAAGGAAACAGCAGGGTGTACACCAATAACCCCCGGCGACGACGGCGTCAAGACGGTCATGCTTCGTCCGGGAGAAACCATGAATTTGGTAACGGCCGGTATTTTATATGATGGTTCGGGTGAGACTCTGGAAGGGATAGGTGCGGTCAGCTGGGAGAGCAGCAATACTTCCGTTGCTTCCCTTGTAACTGAAAACGTCACGCCGAATGGCCTGGATACAAGTATAACATCCGCACTTATTACAGCAAATACAGCTGGTGAAACAACAATTTCCGCTTTGACAGCTACGGGAGGATTGCAGGATACGGTCGTTGTGGTTGTTGAGGGGATCCCTGCAACCGGAATTGAAATTACTTATCTGGATAAATCGAATCAGCCGCAGCACGATTTGATTTCTGATCTGGACATTGGCGACTATACGATGCCCAATCAGTTAACGGCCGTGGTTTTACCTGAAAGTGCCACAGACAAGAATATTACCTGGTCGAGCAGTAACCCGGAGATCGCCTCCGTGAGCAGTGAAGGCATAATCCATGTCGTAGGGTTTGGGCAGGTTTATATTTATGCCAAAACTACCGGAGATCAGTTTACCGGCCGGATCGTTTTAAAAGTTATTCCGCGGCTGGCCGAGAACCTTGAGATTGACAAGACCGATATACAATTAAATATTACCTATAACAGCAATCCTACAGAAAAAATTACTGCGACAGCTTCGCGCAATGACGGAAAAGATGTTTCCGTCAAGCGCTTCCGCTGGACCAGCTCTGATGAGAGCGTTGCAACTGTATCGGGTACCGGTTTGGTATATGCTGCCGGTATCGGTACGGCAATTATCAAAGCTTCCACCGTTGATGGGTCAAATCTGGAAAGCGAACCATGTACAGTGACGGTGACCGGAAAGCATGTGACCGGTATCAAAATGTTAAATGAAGCCGATAAAACAAGGGAAATGGAATTGAAAGAAAAGGCAAGGTTCTCTGTAGTCGTTGAACCGGAGGATGTACTTTGCAGAGATATCATCTGGACTTCATCAGATACTTCCAAGCTGAAAGTTACATCCAACGGCTGGGTGACACCGCTGACCACCTTTAATTCCGGTGATGTCAGTGTTACCGCCGTTACGGTTGACGGTGGTTTCTCCGTTGAATTTACTCCCAAAGCTTCCATCGGCGAAAGAAGGGTGGAAGTTTATAACCGCAAGGATTTCCTGAAGCTGACGAGTTTTGATTCAAAACAGATCTATTATTCCGTATTTCCATTGGACAGTGAATATCGTGATGTCGAGTTCACCAGCAGCAATACCGGCGTGGCGACCGTTTCTGAAACAGGTAACGTCAGCACCTTGAGTGCAGGTACAGCTGTTATTACTTTGACCACCAGGCATAACAGGGTCAGGGAATCAATTGTTGTAAAAGCTACCGATATGGCTTCCGCATCAATCAAAGTTATGGATAAAAAGACGTTGAATCCTGTAGCGGACGTAAGCATCGGTATTTTGGATCAAACCTTCAGCACCGGGGGGAACGGAATCGCATATGTCACTTATCCTTTAGGGGATGACGGGCGCTTTATCGAGCTGAAGAAATCTGGTTACAGAACCAAAGTGATAACGCTTTCCGAGTTAGCTCCGGGATCATATACTCTTTTGATGGAAGCTGATGACGGTAAACCATATTTCAAGTATATCGGAAAGGAATCGTCCGAGGGGCAGTACGGAAATATGACTGAAGGTTGTGTGACAAGTTCGCGGGATGAGATTTCAACAGTCAGCGCATGGATCGACTGGAAGGATACGGTTCCCGGCAGTGTATTCCTGTCCAAGGGCAGCAAGCAGTTCAGATTTGTCCCGTTCCCGACGGGGCTTTATAAAATCAGAAGCACAAAATTCTACGATGAGGTTAAGGAAGAACCCGGTAACTTTTATGCTGATGCATACGCGGATCCTGCCTCATTACCGGCACCGCCGGCCGGGACCAAGGCAAAACCGCAGCAGGCGGCAATTTCAAAAATTATTTTCTGGAACTTTGTGGATTTCAACAGGATGTATGGAAACGTCAATCTGGAAAACGCAGATGAAGGCAAGTCGGATTTCAGTAATTCCGGTCAGAACGGTATGTTCAACACCGATTTTGATATGGATCTGCCCAAAGGGTGTCCGGTACAAATAGAAATCGAAGAGGATGATTTCACCCTTTCTGTAGCATACAAGGCCGGACTTGAAAATGGCGGCGGCGATGACGGATGGTCACAGTCGGAGGACGAGCCGGGCGGAGACGTGGATGAAATGAGCAACGAGGAACTGGTGGATTCCATCAAGGAAGCGATTGTCAGCGGAAAGATGTCGGACAAGTTAAAGGAACTTACAGAGCCTCCGGCAGGCAATAAGCTGGAAAAGAGAATGGAAGTATCAGTTGAGATTTATGGCTACCTTAAAGGGAAACTTATTCAGGAACCGGTCTTCTATGACTTGAACGATGTAAATCCGTATGATCTTGGTATTGACATGAATACCTACAAGGCGCTCAAAGCAATGAATATGCCAAGCATGCCGCTGACGCTGGTCCGGCTTAAGATCAATGAAGGAGGGCTGAAAGTTATAGGTGACGGCAAGGTAACCTATTCGCAGCAGTTCTTCCCCGGGGGCGTGCCAGTCTATGTGGAGCTTGTTATCGGTGCGAGCATTGAACAAATTGTTAAATTCCAGGTTTTAGACAGTGGATATACGGTTTTCAAAGGCAGTACGGAATTGAAACCCTATGCAGGCTGCTATGGCGCAGTTGGTATTGGAAGCGTTCTTTCCATCGGACCGACTTTAAACGGCGAATTGCCGATGAAAATTACATACCCGGATCCGGTCGGGTTCAGTGTTAAGCTGGGAATGCAGTTCGGATTGCGGGTCAAAGTGATACTATGGACAAAGAACTTTAAGTTCTACAATCGGGAATGGACACTCTACAGCATTAATCAGGAGGAAGAAAGGGAAGGCTCGTCGCTTAACACCGTAAACGCGTTTAATCTGGCGGAAACTGATCCGAAGCTGGAGAGCTTCGAACTGCTGCCGCGGGATTATCTAACCGCAGGATATGATACGGATACCTGTGAATTTACAGATCTGACACGAGGGAGAAGTGTATCAGATGTGAAAATGACCAGCGGGTATCCGGAGATTATGCCGCAGCTTCTGGATCTGGGGAACGGAAAACAGATGCTCCTCTGGGAAGATGATGATACAAAAAGGCCGCTTACAGACAGAACTGCATTGCAGTATACCATAACGACTGATTACGGAGAAACCTGGTCGGAACCTGTTGTGATCGATGATGACGGAACGGCGGACGGCACCTTCAGCGCCGCAGCGGATCAGAACGGCAATGTCTATGTGGCTTTCCAGAGCGTGGCATTTCCTCTGGATCCGATGGCAACTCTGCAGGATTTTACAGGACTGATGCAGATCAAAACGGCAAAGTACGATGGTACTGCCTTTAACGCGCCACAGGTGGTCAGCAACATGATAGAACCGGCACCGATTGAAATCAGTGATTATGTGTATGAAGCCAATATACTGCCGCAGATTGTGGTAAACGGCGATTCGGTTGCTGTTGTCTGGCTGGTCAACACTGAGAACAATATACTGGGCACCACCGGCAACAATGTGATCAGGTATTCATATAAGGATGGGAATTCCTTTACTGAACCGATCGAGTTAATAAATACTGAAAACTTCATTTATGACTTAACTGCCATGCTTAACGGCGGTTCTTTGACTATTGCTTATCTGAGCGATGATGACGGGGATATGGCTACCATGACGGATCGGAGCATATATATGCTTTCCGCATCATCAGAAACCGGAAACAGCGCAAAGGTCACCACCGGGGATCTTACAGCATCTCCGACCCTGGCAAGAGTAAACGGAAAAACTGCGCTGTACTGGTATCAGGATAAAAACATCAAATATCTGCCGGATATCGGCATGCCAGATGACGTAAGGGAAGTTTTCTCCAAAGTAAATGAATATTCCAGCCCGGCCACTCCTGATTTTAAAATCATTACCCGGGAGGACAGGAGCGTGTTGTTGTTTACGGAAGGCGGAGCTGTTGAACAGACTGAGCCGGACTCTTATTCAACCACCAAGCCGATCAAAAACGTAAACGCCGCCATATACGATCCGGAGATGCAAGCCTGGGGCGGGTTCAGCACAAATCTGACTCAGCACCGTGAAGATATCGGAAGTTATGGCGCAGATCTGGATGCAACTGGTACGATCCATCTGGCGGTGTCGGAACTGCTGCATCTTAACGAAGATACCGATGCGGCCAGACTGAAGGTCTTCCATTTAATGCCTTCTGTGGACCTTGCCATAGAGGATCAAAGCATCTACTACAACAACTACGATGTATTCGAAGGAGCCGCATCGCTGCCGATCGCCGTATATGTGGAAAACAATGGCCAGGTGCAGAGCACAGGCATTAACATTGAACTCTACGACAGCAGCGATCAGCTGTTGAATTCGACAGATTATCCGGATGCCATAATTGTTCCCGGAGAGGAGAGCAAGCGCTTCGTAATTGAATGCCCGCTGGACGCTGAGATTACCGAAAAAGCGGTGCGTCTGATCGTCAAACCTTATGGCGGTGTGCAGGATATAGAATTGAGCGACAATGAAGCATCGACTGTTATTGGCTGCGGAGATCTGGAACTGGGGAAAATCAGGACAGCAGCCAGCGGAGATATTACAATTGCAGACTTCAATATACTTAACAATTCATATAAACGCCTGGATAACATTGAAGCCCTACTTTATGAGGCGGATGAAGATGGCCAGGCAGTTGGTGAACCGGTGCAAACTGTCAATATCGGCAGTCTGGATGCATACTGCTCAACCGGGGCATTCGCAGAAATGGATGCTGGGACAATAGACTTTAATGGAGATACATCCAAGGACTATATTATCATGCTGTCAACAGATTCCACTCAGGAAATTAAAACAGTGAATAACAGCGGATACATTACAGTGATGAATCCGGATCGTCCGGTAATTCCATTTGATATTTCCGTTAAAGGAGCTTATAAGGAGGCAGACAGTCTGACCTTCAGCATCAATGCCGCAAATCTTACTGATAGAAATAATACCGGAACAATTGAACTTTCGGTTTATAACGGGGAGCCGGACTCTGAAACGCCGCCTGAACTGTTAATGAAAACCACTGCGGCTTTGTCCATTGCTGCAAACAGTTCTACAGAGGAGCTTGTAACTATTGACGATGCAGAGGGTGTATTGGTCGATGCCTACCTGGTTGTTGCCAGATTTACTTCTGCCAGCAGCGGCGGGATCACGGATACGAAAACAGGAAGCACCTGTTATTCCAATGTTGCTGCGGATATAGTTGACGATTTGATTCCGGACAGCAATAACAGGCTATCGGCTCTCGCAGTGACCGGCGGAAGCATATCACCAGCATTTTCGGCAGATAATTTGAATTATTTTATAACAGTTAACAGTAACAGTATTACGCTTGCTGCAACTGCAGAAGATGAAATATCTGCTTTGATCAGCTATACAGTCAATAACGGACAAAAATTATATCTGACAAGTGAAGTGGAATCTGATGCAATTGCGCTGAGCCCCGGAGATGTATTGTCGATCACAGTGGAAGCAGAGAATGGCAGCCTGAGAACATATTTATTAACAGTACCGGTTAAAAATACCGGATCAGGCGGCGGCGGAGGAGGGGTACTGGTTCCTCCGGTTACAACAACCGCAAATGCAGACATAATTATCAACGGCAAGGCTGAAAGCGGCGGAACCGCAGTAACTACAACCAACACCAGCGGGCAAACAGTAACTACAATAACCGTTGATTCGCAGAAATTGCTGCAGAGGCTTGATCAGGAAGGCAACAATTCAGTAATTACAATACAGACCGATAACGGTTCCGATGTAGTGATTGGAGAGTTGAACGGGCAGATCATAAAAAGCATGGAAAACAAAAAGGCTGTTCTGGAGATAAAGACTGAGAATGCAACTTACAGCCTGCCCGCACAGCAGATCAACATAGATGTAATATCCGAGCAGCTAGGCTCTGGAATTGAACTTAAGGATATAAAGATACAGGTTGAGATTGCTGAGGCATCATCGCAGGAAGTTGAACTGGCGGAAAGTTTAGCCCGGAAAGGTAACTTTACAATTGTAGTACCGCCAATCAAATTCAGTATCAGATGTACTTACGGAGACAAGACAATAGAAATAAACAGCTTCAGTTCTTACGTAGAAAGGGCTATAGCTATTCCAGACGGAGTTGACCCGGATAAAATAACTACTGCTATAGCCGTCGACCCTGATGGAACGGTAAGACATGTGCCAACCAGAATAACAATTATAGATGGTAAGTACTTTGTAGTAATCAACAGCCGGACCAATAGCATCTATTCTGTCATCTGGCATCCGGTGGCATTCAATGATGCAGCAAACCACTGGGCGAAAGAAGCGATCAACAACATGGGTTCCAGAATGGTCGTCAGCGGAGTACGCAACGAAATGTTTGACCCTGACCGGGATATTACCCGTGCCGAATTTGCAGCCATCATAGTTAGGGGGTTGGGACTTAAACCAGGAACCGGAAAGGCACAATTTACAGATGTAAAGAATACGGACTGGTTCAGTGGCTATATTATAACCGCAGCTGAGCAAAAAATAATATCCGGTTACGGCAATGGGAAATTCGGCCCTATGGACAAAATCACCCGTGAACAAGCTATGACCATGATCTCCATGGCGATGAAGCTCACCGGGCTGAAAGCTGACTTAGCAACTGGCGAGGCTGAAAAACTCCTTGCAGGTTTCAGCGATGCAAACCAATCCGAAGCTTATGCGAAAAGCAACATAGCAGTTTGTATAAAAACCGATATTATTTCCGGCCGGGATGGCAATCTGATTGCTCCCAAAGACAATATTACAAGGGCTGAAGTTACGATAATAGTAAGAAACCTGCTGCAAAAGTCAAATCTGATATAATAAAACATTTCCGAATTAAAGGCTGCAATCTACGGATTGCAGCCTTTAATATTCAATATGAAAATACGTATACAGATGAAAGCGACTTTGATGGCTCTGACATTCAATCAGAGATTGTTTATCTAAAAAAATATTGTCAATGGAAATAATAAACAGGAAAATTTATTTCAGAACAGAATACGTAATTTAACTTTTGTCAGTTTGCCCAAGGGTGAATGCTGCGACACGCTCAAAATGGATTTATAAAAGAAGAAAAAAATATTGACGGGAATCGATCGTGCAGATACGCTGGATAAGATAAGAGCACATGTTTTGAAAGACGAATCTTATGATTGGGAGTATTCAAATTTTGGCATTGCTGTATTAGGTACAACCCTTGGCGAAGTATATGATAAATCTTATAAATTATTAGCGGAAGATTTTATAAAAAATGATCTTGGCCTTAATCAAACCCGAAAACCCGGGGAAATAGTGATTTGTAGTGATATAAAACGCTTGCAATATTTTAAAAGTGGGAAAGAACGAATATGTAATGAGGAGCAGCTTAATATTGACTAATAGCACCGGAATTTATGAGCCTGATCATGGAAATAGCTTAAGCAGCCTGAGAGCAGATTGTGAAAAATGCTTCGGTTTGTGCTGTGTTGCCCTATATTTTTTTGCTTCCGAGGGGTTTCCCGGCAATAAAGAG
>Ga0209099_1000013_pt1 | contig 222232 bp, 196 predicted proteins | sample AD_JPNHW2_MetaG_FD_184430 | JGI IMG/M metagenome (GOLD analysis project Ga0209099, IMG submission 184430) | Active sludge microbial communities of municipal wastewater-treating anaerobic digesters from Japan - AD_JPNHW2_MetaG (SPAdes) (version 2) | ecosystem: Engineered > Bioreactor >...
AGATGGAATTCTTTATGCAAAAACTCCATTTATGTCGATGAAGGATTCTGAAAAAGCCGAAAAACGAATAGTTCGGTTCAGAACCATTGGTGATGCTACATGTACTGGAGCATTGGAATCAATTGCAAATTCTTTAGAAGATATTATCCGTGAAGTTGCTGCAACTAGGGTTACAGAACGTGGTGGACGAGCCGATGATAAAAGATCCGAAGCGGCAATGGAAGATAGAAAAATTGAAGGTTATTTTTAGAGAAAACCCAAATTCCAAATAACAAACTTCAGGACCATCTTACATTGGAAAATATGAAAGACAATAATGATAAATACGATTTTGAGGAAAGAACTTTTCAATTTGCTAAGAACGTAGGTGCTTTTCTTAAAATAGTCGAGAAAAATATCGTAAATAATGAATATTCTAAGCAATTAGCAAGATCATCAGGCTCTGTTGGAGCTAATTACATTGAAGCAAATGAATCACTTGGGGAAAAAGATTACATATTACATCTTAGAATTTCTCGTAAGGAAGCTAAAGAATCGATTTTTTGGTTAAGATTAATAAAAGAAGTAAATTCTAGTAAGTATGATGAAATTGCTACTCAATTAATGAATGAGTGTATTGAATTAAAGAAAATACTTTCATCGATAATTAATAAATCATTAAATGTAAATCGTTAAATATTGGTTGATTGTTATTTGTTATTTGGTATTTGTTATTTGGTATTTGTTATTTGGTATTTGTTATTTGGTATTTGTTATTTGGTATTTGTTATTTGGTATTTTTAATTTGATATTAAACATTTATGGATAAATATATTTCGACCTCAGCATACCTTGATATGGAACTACTGCGATTTACAACGGCAGGAAGTGTTGATGATGGGAAGAGCACACTAATCGGTCGCCTACTTTACGATTCAAAAGCAATATTTCAGGATCAATTAGATGCTATTGAGAAAGCTAGTATTAAAAAGGGTGAGGAGTACGTCAATTTGGCCCTGTTAACGGATGGCTTAAGAGCAGAGCGTGAACAGGGAATTACTATCGATGTGGCATACAGATATTTCAATACACCCAAACGTAAATTCATTATCGCCGATACCCCTGGTCATATACAGTATACAAGGAATATGGTCACTGGAGCATCCACCGCTAATGTAGCTGTTATACTTGTTGATGCAAGGCATGGGGTTATTGAACAAACCATTCGTCATGCTTATATCGCATCTTTACTGCGAATCCCACATGTTATTGTTTGTGTAAATAAAATGGATTTGGTTGAGTATAGTGAAGAGTCTTTTTCGAGTATTCAGAAAAGTTTCATGAGTTTCTCTGCAAACCTCGATTTGAACGATGTGCGATTTATTCCAATTAGTGCCTTAAATGGCGATAATGTAGTGGATCGATCAACGAAAATGAGTTGGTACGATGGACCTACTCTGATGTATCTTTTGGAGAATATCTATATTTCAAATGATTATAACCAGTTGGATGCACGGTTCCCTGTGCAATATGTAATCCGTCCAATGTCCTCTGATTACCATGACTATAGGGGTTATGCTGGAAGGATGGCTAGCGGTACATTTAAAACTGGTGATAAGGTGAAGGTTTTACCATCTGGATTTTATTCTACAATTAAAAGTATCGATTTTGGGAAAGACCATTTGGAATCATTATCTGCGCCTCAGTCTGCAATTATAACACTTGAGGATGACTTGGATATAAGTCGGGGATGTATGATAGTTTCTGCAGAGAATGGAATACACCAAGGTCAAGATATTGATTTAATGGTTTGCTGGTTAGGTGAAAAGCCCATGATTAATGGAGGTAAATATATAGTTAAGCATACAACATGCGATCTTAAGTGCATGATAAAAGAAGTCAAGTATAAGGTCGATATAAATTCGCTTGAAAAAGACTACGAAAATAGAACCATTGGTTTAAATGATATTGGTTCAATCACAATACGAACTACAAAACCAATTTTTTTCGATTCTTATCGACAGAATAGATTCACAGGAAGCCTTATAATAATTGATGAGGCAACCAATGTAACTGTAGGGGCAGGAATGATTATCTAGAAATAACTCATAAATAAAAAAATCTTCTAAAACATATTCCCTTTTTAGTTAAGGAATATGTGTCGTTATACCCTTCTTTAATATCTACAGAAGTAGGTCTATAAATACTGGTAATGATCATATGCTGTTTTATAGCAGAAGTACTGCTTTCCTTTTTTTGTAAATAAATTAGAGCTTATTTACTACTTTTGGTTTCCTTTTAAAAATAGAATAATATGAAACGTAAATTTTTTAAATGTTTTATCATTTCAATTATTCTTACTTGCCCACAGTTAATCATTGCTCAAGAAAATATAGATCAAACTCCAGTAGTTCAAAGTATGATTATTTCTGCTAATGGTGATACATTAAATTCAAAGGTTATTATTAGTAGTAATATAAAAACTAATGAGGATCAACTCACTTACATTTTAAATGATAAGGAAATTGTCGTTACTTCAGTAGAGTTAGTTTCCTTTTTTGATGGAACTTCAACATTTTTTTCTAGGAATATTGTTGATCGGACTGAAAAGAAGTTAATAAAAAACGTAGTAACCGGACCAATATATATAGGCCAATCATTTAAGAAGAATGGAACTTCGGTGTATTATATTAAGAAGGAGAATGATGACAAATATATCAGCCTCGAAAAATACGAATTTAATGTTGAACCTTTTCTTCAAAGTTATTTGAGTGACTTTGGCGATTTTAAATATAAATATCGTAAGAAAGTTTACTATGATTACAAATCGTTAGGTGAGTTTGCATCGGCATACAATGCCTTTAAAGTTCCTGAAACTTATGTTCCACAAAAGTTTGATAATTCTGAAAAAATAAAACTTGGAGTTTTTGGTTCAGTAAACCTAAGTGGCATTTCTTTCAACGACAATTCGATCAAATTTGACAATGCTCTTTCATACTCATTTGGGGTTAGTGTTGTAAATCAGTATTCAAGGATGTTTTCCTTAGATGTTCTTGCATCTTACAACTATTCTAAGAATAAAGCAAAGAATCAAAATATAGACGCTATTATTAAAACTATTGGGGTTGAACCCTCGTTAGGTACAAGTTTTTTTCTTAAAGATTATCTATGCTTAAAAGTTGATTTAGGATTAGTAATCTATTATAATATGAATAGTGGTATAAATTTGTATGATTATGGAAGTTCTGTGTTAGTGAAAGGGTTTAATTTCGGCTATTCGGGAGGTGTAGAAACTATTTATAAATACAAGTACTTTGCTTTTCTAAAGTACATCAATTACAACATTAAGACTAGCAACTTTGATCCAGGAGCAATAGAGTCTTCATCAAAGAAAGGAAATTATAGTAATTTTAGAATAGGCATTGGATACAATTTTAAGTAGTTATACACAATAAAACGCTTTTATGAAAAAGATAGTATTCGCATTTTCATTTATTATACTTTGCTCAAATGTTTATTCTCAGGATTACTCAAGAGGTTCTGTTGTTCTTAAAAATTCAGATACGTTAATAGGATATTTAAGAAAAGCAGTTGAAAACGAATTGCCCGTTTTATTTTTTAAAAAGGATAGTGTAAGTAATGAAATTCGTTATTTCCCTCGCGATATCGATAGTTTTTCAGTCAATGGCGAAGTTTACGAATCACATACCGTTATTGTTGACAAAGATACAATAAGCGATTTTTTTAGCTGTAAAATTAAGGGTAAGGTTAGTCTATATTCAAGGTATGATGGTTCACTTAAAGAGCATCTTTATTTAAGAATTGAGAATGGGCCTTTAAAAGAGCTAATTATTAAAAAGGTAATAGTTGATAATCCTGATGGTAGTAGTGCCGGATATGCCGAAAAGACTTATTATTATTACTATAGAGTACTTGCAGAAGCTTATGTCGATTGCCCAGGATTGGTAAATGGCAAGGAAGTAATAAAGTTGAATTTAAAAAGCATTGAAAAATCAGTTGTAGATTATCATAAGTGTGTTAACACGCCATACAAAGTTTTTGAGGCAAATCAGCATTATAGGAAGAAAGGATCTATTGATTTTGGATTAAGTTTTGGAGGTATGTTTCTGTCTCAAAAATATGAAAAGACAGGATATCATAATTATAGCGGTAAAATACCTTTTAGTAAATTTATTTCTGGTTTTGATATTACTGGTCATTTCCATTATTATTTACCTCGTGGAAACCAGAATAAAGCAATTCAACTTGAACTTGCATATGCTAAATACAACTTTTTTACCTGGAGTACTTTTGATTATACCTATACTAACGGTGATAAAGTAAATTACTCAAAAGATTATATTCATTTAAGAGCATTGTATAAAAACTATTTCTGGATGAAGAATAGTGGGTTGTATCTTGGATTGGGAGTTCAACTAGGCATGGCTTTAAGTAGTGATTATGAATACGTAATGGTTAAAAATTACATATTTGGCAATGTCGGTTATGCATATAATTTTAAAAAATATAGAGTTTTTGCTGATGTTAGGTACTCTGGTATCATGACTACAAGTATTGGGATTCAAAAGAAACTTAGGTAATAAAAGTTTCTAAATATTTCAAAAGGCATCATGATCTTCATGATGCCTTTTTGTTTAATTTGACTTAGTCGGTTAAATGCTAAGTTTTTTTCTAGAATATTCAATAATTTCGTTGTGGTCAAATGCAAGTTTAGGTAGGTTGTCTTTACTAATCCATTGGGCATTTTCAGCATCATCTCCGCCTTTAATAGACGAGTTTTCTAATGTTGTATACCCATAAAAAACAATAGAAATATTTCGATCGCGTGGATCTCTGTCTGGTTTGTCGAATGCAGCAAGTTGGTTCAGCTCAATATCTTTTAATCCTGTTTCTTCAAAAAGTTCTCTGGTGGCCGCCTTTTTTAATGTTTCGTTCATCTCGACAAAACCACCGGGAAGGGCAAATGAACCTTTAAATGGATCATTTTTACGTTGAATAAGAAGAATTTTATTGTTTAGGAATACAATAATATCTACAGTTACAAGCATCCTAGGGTATTTGTAAGTATAAGCCATATCTTATAGTATGTACTTAATTACTCATTATGTTCCTCTTGTTCTTGCTTATTCTTATTCCGCTTTCTTTCCCTTACTCTGTATGCGATCCATGCTCCAATGGCAATGCAAAGAAATAATATAAGTATCTGATGTTTTATCACTTTTTGTCTTTTTAAGTATGCTAAGTTAAAGTATACGTTTAATAACTCTAAGTTTGTGGGAGTATTTTTGAGCATTCAGGCTGAAAATGCCCTGATGGTCAATGCTCTCAATTTTCACATAGCCTGAGCTATGAATAATTTTCCCATTATCGATAATGATTCCAACATGGGTTATTATCTCCTCCTCATTATCAAAAAAGGCTAAATCGCCAGGTTGTGCCATGTTTATAAAATCAACGGTTTCGCCTAGCTTAACTTGTTGTCCTGCATCGCGGGGAATACCAATTCCTATTATTTTATAAACAACCTGAGCTAATCCCGAGCAGTCGATTCCAAAGGGTGACCGCCCTCCCCATAGGTAAGGAGAATTTACAAAAAATTTAGACACACGAACTAGTTCATCAATGACATTGCTATTAATTTCAGTAATAGGATTTTCAATACATTGATAAGAACTTTCACCTACCGAAAATTGGTTGTTTTTGTGCCCATAAATCGACGATCCGGGGCATAGTCGTATTGGGTAGTTGCTTCCGATTTTTTTTGCCAAAAAAAGGGAATTTGCAACTTTAGGGTTCGAGAAGTTTGCAATAGAATCGTCCTGTAAAATTTCAACAAGTTTAGAATCAATCCATCCCTCGTACGAATCAGAACTTCCAATGATTCTCATCCAGCTAGAGTAGTTTTCGATAATCGTAAACGTTTCACCAAAAAGGAGTTGGTTAATCATCTCACTACTTTCCGAAGGTTCTCTCCGTACTGCTACTAAACTTTGGTTTGCTATTCCTTTAATCATCTCGTAAAAATAAAAACTAAATTAAAGTAAAAAAACAATCATCAACTCACATTTTGCTAAATGTTTAGCTAGAATTGTTTTGAAATGTACTTAATGATAAAAACGATCGTGTTTTTAGATAAATTGTTGATGACCGATTTTTGAAAACGGAATAATGGTTACATGGAAACATATTAAACTAAAAGTTGTTACTTTTGCTTTAGTACAACATTGCTGAACCGATTACTTAAAGCCAATGAGAAAGTTACTTCGTTTTTTTCAAATCTATTACAGGGGGATTTTTAGATCGTTCTACTTTCTGTTTGCGATAATTATTATTGTATCCTTCTTACCCCGTGAGGGAAAGTTTAAATACGAGTTTCAGAAGGGAAAACCCTGGATGCATGAGGACCTTATTGCTCCATTCGATTTCCCAATTTATAAAACTGAGGCTGAACTATTTGAAGAACGAAATAATATTCTAAAGGACTTTAAGCCTTTTTTCAATTATGATTCATCTGTGTTGAGTAGTTCTATAACACAGTTTAGGCTAGATTTTGATCGGGATTGGAAATTATTTCAGCAAAAACTTGAAGATAGGGATAATCTTGATAAAAGTATTGATTTAAAGAAGATTAACCTTTTAGAAATTAAAGAAAAGCAAAAAAAACAGCTAATTGATGATATCAAATTCATTTATAACAAAGGGGTTGTTGATCCATCTGATATCCTTACAATTACTTCTCAACCATCATTGAGTATAACACTTCTTGAGAATAATAAAGCAATTGAGACAGAAGTAGGAGAGGTTTTTACTTTGCCTAAAGCTATCGCCTACATTCAGCAGCGAATCAACGCCGAAGCAGAAAAAGATGATCCTGAGCTAGCTCAGTTTTGGCAAAAGTTTAATTTTCAAAAAATCATTACCCCCAATCTTCTTTATGATGAGAGAACCACCGAAAGGGTTAAACGCGAAATCCTTGGGAATATCTCACTAACAAAAGGAATGGTTCAGGCTGGGGAACGAATAATTTCGCACGAGGAGGTTGTGAAAGGCGATAAGTATCAAGTGCTTGAATCGTTAAGAAAGGAGTACGAACGAAAGCTTGGTCAGGAGAATGGCTTTACTGTTATAATAGGTCAAACATTAATAGTGGCAATTCTCTTTTTTATGCTGTTCCTATTCCTCTTAAATTTTAGAACTGAGATACTTTCCGATGACTCAAAAATACTATTCATACTACTTCTAATCTGTTTCATTGTGGGTCTTTCGTCACTAGTGCTTAGGAGTAATACTATAAATATTTATGTAGTGCCTTTTGCAATTGTAGCAATTTTTATAAGAGCATTTTATGATGCGCGTCTGGCACTATTTATACATCTTGTTACAATATTCCTAATAGGATTTTTTGCCCCTAATGGCTACGAGTTTGTTCTAATTAACTTCGTTGCTGGGGTTGTGGCTATTGCCAGTTTAACTAACTTGTATAGAAGTGGTAATCTTTTTTATACCGTTTCATTGGTGCTCTTATCTTACTTTGCGGTTTATTTTAGTTTAGTTATCGTTCAAGATGGTTCGCTCAAAGCATTTAAATGGTTTACCATAGTTTGGTTTTCCATAAATGCGCTTCTACTTTTAGCTCTATACCAATTGGTATATCTTATCGAAAAGATATTTGGATTTCTCTCGGATGCTACCCTGATTGAACTATCAGATACAAATCAAGATTTGTTAAGAAAATTGGCTGAGGTTGCTCCGGGTACTTTTCAACATTCGCTACAGGTAGCCAATTTAGCCGAGGCTGCTATTTACAAAATTGGTGGGAATCCATTGCTTGTTAGGACAGGAGCGCTCTACCACGATATTGGTAAGATGAATAACCCATACTATTTTATTGAAAACCAGCCCCCAGAGTTTAATCCGCATCAAAATATCGATTACGAGGAGAGTGCTTCAATTATTATTAAACACGTTACCGAGGGGATTAATATTGCCAGAAAAAATAAGCTTCCACAGCAATTGATAGACTTTATTCGTATGCATCATGGCACAAACAAGGTGAAATACTTTTACCGATTGTTTAAAGATAAGTATACAGAAACGGTTGAGGATGATCTTAAGTTTATATACCCTGGTCCTAGACCAAATAGTAAAGAAATTGCTGTTCTTATGATGGCGGATTCTGTTGAAGCTGCATCTCGTAGCTTTAAGAGGATTACACCACAGGCTATAGATGATTTAGTAGAAGGAATAATAGATAACCTTCAGGGTGAAGGTCAGTTTAATGATGCGAATATTACTTTTAAAGATATTTCAACGATAAAGCAGGTGTTCAAGAAAAAATTAATGAATATCTATCATACAAGGATAGAGTATCCAGAGCAAAAATAGTGCATTTGGAAGTTCATAAACAAGCGATAAAAAACAAAAAACTCTGCAATTATGCAGAGTTTTTTGTTTTACTAACAACGGTCAACTATCAGCTATTGTAACTATCTCATGTCAATAATTTCAATACCCTTATGCCTTTTGGGATCGAAGTTAAACCTTTCGTCTCGAACGGGAACGTTTGATCTAAATACTTTCACCTTAATAATGTAATTGTTGCCATCCTTCCCTTGGTACTTAATTTGAACTGGTTCAAGGGTTTTCTTATCGAACTTTAGGTTAAGCATCGAGTATGGTGTTTTTAAATCGATAGGGTAGAGTTCCAATTCGTAGATATATCTCCCTTTTTCAACTTTTTCGCCAATGTATTTCGATTTGAAATTCTTTTCGTAATCCTTGAATAGTTTTGTTGGATCATCAAAAAAACCACCCTCTAAGACCTTTGGTTCCGATATTGTCACCTCATTCGCCTCTTTGTTATACTGCCATTTTGTTTTACCATCGTAGAATGATTCCATTCCCATAAGCTCAATATCATACATTTTCCCTTTAACAACGATATCTCCCTCATGTGTATCGGTTATTTTTTCTTTCAAATTCTCTAGGGTGAAAGTAAACTTTGCCGATAACGATTTGAGGTTTTGCATCTTTTGGCTAAATGCATTTACTACATCCTTGCCTAGAGGAGCATTTTGAGAAAAAACGTTAATCGACGCACAAACAATAAGCAGTACAATGCCAATCTTCTTCATGTCAATTAATTTTACTGTTGATTATTTAAATTATTAATTAGTTGTTCCAGAGAGACTTCGTCAACGATAAGAACTTGACGTGCCTTACTTCCCTCAAATGGCCCAACAACTCCTGCTGCTTCAAGTTGATCAATAATCCTGCCAGCTCTGTTGTATCCTATAGAAAATTTTCGCTGAATTAATGAAGTTGATCCCTGTTGATACTGAACAACAAGGCGTGCAGCCTCATCGAAAAGGTCATCACGTTTTTTGAGGTCAACCTCAAAAAGGTCTTCAGATGATTCTGGAGAGTACTCTGGAAGTAAGAACGCAGTGGTGTAACCACGTTGATTACTTATAAAATCGGTCAATCTTTCAATCTCGGGTGTATCAACAAATGCACACTGAACTCTGACCATATCGCTTCCTGTTGAAACGAGCATGTCGCCTTTTCCAATTAGCTGGTTTGCCCCAGGATGATCGAGGATGGTTCTTGAGTCAATCATTGAAGATACACGGAATGCAATACGGGCGGGGAAGTTTGCTTTAATTACCCCTGTTATAATATTGATAGAAGGTCTTTGTGTTGCAATAATAAGATGAATTCCAATTGCACGGGCAAGTTGAGCCAAACGTGCTAGAGGAGTTTCAACCTCCCTGCCTGCTGTCATTATCAAATCAGCAAACTCATCAATAACAACTACAACATATGGCAGGAATTTATGACCCTTGTTTGGATTAAGCCTACGTGCCGTAAACTTGTCATTATACTCCTTAATGTTACGAACTTGAGCAAGTTTAAGTAGTTCGTAGCGTTGATCCATCTCAATACAGAGGGAGTTTAGCGTATAAATCACCTTTTGAGTATCGGTAATTATCGCCTCATCCGAATCGGGTAACTTAGCTAAGAAATGTCGTTCGAGCCTGCTATAAAGGGTTAGTTCAACCTTTTTGGGGTCAACCATTACAAATTTTAGCTGCGATGGATGTTTCTTGTATAGTAATGATGTAATAATTGCATTCAACCCAACCGATTTACCTTGTCCTGTTGCACCTGCAACCAAAAGGTGAGGGAGTTTTGTTAGATCAAGAATAAATGTTTCGTTTGAAATGTTTTTGCCAAGAACAATTGGTAGCTCAAATTTGCTCTCCTGAAATTTTGCCGATTTAATTATCGAATACATCGAAACAACCTCAGGGTTCTTGTTTGGAACCTCAATGCCAATAGTACCTCTACCCGGAATAGGTGCAATAATTCGAATACCCAAAGCGGCTAAGCTAAGGGCAATATCATCTTCTAGGTTCTTAATCTTGCTAATTCTGACACCTGGCGCTGGAACTATTTCGTAAAGAGTAACGGTTGGACCGATTGTAGCCTTGATTTTATCAATCTGAATCTTGTAGTTAGCAAGTGTTTCTACAATCTTATTCTTATTCTCGATTAGCTCATCGTTCGATACTGGTGACGCTTGATTCTTATACTCCTCAAGAATTTCGATAGGTGGGCGTTGGTAGCTGGATAGTTCAAGCGTAGGGTCGTATAGTTCCTGATTTTCAATTGATTTGCCGTTTGCCTCTGCTTCTTTAATCGATTCGATGGTGAGTTCAACATCCCCTTCACCATCGGGAGCAATAACGGCTTCTATTTGATGGACTGGTTGAACCGGTTCCGCTTTTATTTCTATTTCCTCTTCCTCGTCTTCCTCGTCAAGGATTTCCTCGAGTTCCTCTGTAGAATCCTCTTCTTCTACGTCAACTAGTTTGTCCTCAATTACTTGGTGAGGATTGCTGTTATCCGATTTGTTCTGTATTTCTTCATTGCTGCTTCCAATAACGGTTTCAATTGATTCACCTTTGTCGTTAATAGTAATAATCTTTTTCTCAATGTTTTCAGTTGATTCAACCTCTTTTTGTTTTGGCTTAAATAGAAGAATTATCTCACCAATTATTCGGTTAAACCAGTGTAATGAGTCAGGGAATACGTATATGGAGTAAGCAATACAGAACACTAGTAGAAGAAATGCAGTACCAATTTTCCCAATAAGCGCAGAAATCCAGTTAGTTATAAAAAGACCATGAGCACCGCCTAGTCCACTGCCAAGAAAACCACCTGTAGTTCGGAATAAGAATCCAAGTACCAGCGAAAGAAGAACAGTGCCAATTATTAATTTGAAAGTTGTTTTACGAAAGGGAAGGGGTCTTAGTTTAAGTAAACGTAAGCCTAAAAGTCCAACAATAAAAGGGATGCTTAACGATGAAACACCAAACCAATGGTTCATGAACTGAACAGAAAATGATGCTCCAATTTTACCTGTCCAATTCTCTACCCTTGTATCTGATCCAGAGAAGATGTTTTGCCATTCAAAGCTTTGATCTGTTTGCCAGGTAAATAGGTATGAAATAAATGCGATTGCTAAATAAACGGCAAAGAAAACTGTAAATACTCCTAAAGTAAATCTAACCCGTTCATCCTTGAAGAATGATTTTTTTTGAATCTCTGGTTCAACTTTTTTATCTTTTGGTTTCTCTTCTTGTTTGGCCATTTTACATTTAAAACAAAAGTAGACAAGGGTTAAAAATCAGTATGCAAAGTAATAGAATAATTCTGATTAAGTAATAGAAATCAACCCAAGAGTTTATTACTGAATTAAGGAAATAAGATCCTCAATTGTTCTTTTCGATACCTTTTCGTACCCCGAAGGTGCTGAAAACTCTTCAATTGGAATATTTCCTTGCTCAATTGTTTCAGCACTTATATCAATGGTGTATTTAGATAATTTAACACAAAACTTGAGCATTACTCCATCAATAGTACTAAAAGGTGTATTTGCGTTGGGATTTGCAATGGTAATATCGTTAGTATAAAGAATTTCGAATTGATCTTTTACTGAGTTATTATAATGAGCAATAGCTTTCTTACATTTAAAACCCTTAAATTGAATAACTTCGTTTGTCTTTTCAATGGTTATGTTCTGCATTCCAGTATATGCATTAGGAATATTGAGATTGGAAAGCGAGTCTTGATAGCAAAGTTTTTTATTCCAAAGGTTGACAAGAATGGTGCATTTCTGTTCATCTACATTGTTTATGTATATTAGATTAACATTGCCTGACATCCCATCGATTTTGCTAGTTGTGTTGTTGTTACGAAATTTTATTGTAAGTCTATTAGGAAGTATTTTTGTGTTTATCGTTGAATTTTGATTGGACGTAAAATTCATTGAATAAACTATTGTTCCTTCGCCAAAGGGTGTATTTGCTTTGTACCGCTTGCAGTCAATAATTATTATTAGTAGTAATAAAAAAAATAGTAATGAAAAATATCGCCTCATGGTTTAGGTGTTTTCAACTTGATAAAAATACTCATTTGTTTCTTAATATTTTATCTGGTGATTAAAAACCCAATCTTATTTTATGAATTTATGAATATTGTAGATTAAGATTTCTAGTTCATGAGCATTCAATGCGATTAGTTGTTGTTTAACACCCTATGTTATTAAACATACCAAAACGTGGCCTGTTAAGCTTAGCTTGCTTGTTTAAAGATTTTGCGAATTGAAAAATTTTATAGTTTTGCATCTTTATCTTTTGAAATAAATAATAATTTGACAATGAATAAATTAGCAGTTGTAGCATTGGGCGGAAATGCCCTGTTACGTGGTAATCAGGTTGGGACTATCGAAGAACAGGAACAGAATACAACCGACACCCTCGAGAATTTAATTTATCTTATCAAAGAAGGTTACGACTTGGTAATTAGCCATGGTAATGGTCCTCAGGTTGGTAACATCCTTATGCGTAATGATGCTGGTGAAGAAATGTATGGTATTCCTCAAATGCCTTTAGATATATGTGTAGCCGATTCACAAGGGGGCATTGGGTATATGATTGAACGTATGCTTCGCAATGTGCTTCGTAAACATGGGATTGATAAGGAGGTTTGTTGTCTTGTAACCCCTGTAATTGTTGATAAGGATGATCCGGCTTTTCAAAATCCGACTAAACGTGTTGGTAAAATTTACAATAAAGCACAGGCTGATGCTCTTGTTGCATCAAAGGGATGGGTTTTCAAAGAGGAGGTAAAGGATACTGGTAGCGGATGGCGTAGGGTAGTTCCTTCTCCAAAACCTGTTGGAATTTTAAACGAAAAGGTTATTCACCAGCTTGTTCGTCAGGGTATTATTGTAATTGCTTCTGGCGGTGGTGGTGTACCAGTTTACATTGACAAGGTAGGTGATATTCGCCCATCGGAAGCGGTTATCGATAAGGATTCTGCATCATCATTACTTGCAAACAAAATTAATGCGGACGAATTCTATATTTTAACCGATGTACCTTATGTTTACATTAACTATAAGAAACCTGGTGAGAAGAAATTAGAGTTCCTTAATAAGGCTGATACTGACAAATACCTCAAAGAAGGTATGTTTGGCGAAGGAAATATGGCTCCAAAAATTAGGGCTTGCTTACATTTCGTTGAGAATGGCGGTAAAATGAGTGTTATTACCGAGGCAACAAAACTCGAAGATATGTCCTATGGAACCAAAATTACAATGGAATACGAAGATTAATACAACTAAAAAATAATTGCTATGGCATTCAATTTAAGAAATCGTAATTTTTTGAAGCTTTTGGATTTTTCTCCAAAGGAAATTCAATTTATGCTTGATTTAGCTGCGCAACTTAAGGCTGCAAAATATGCAGGATCAGAGCAACAACAACTTAAAGGCAAAAACATTGTTCTTCTTTTCGAGAAAGATTCAACAAGAACACGCTGTGCATTTGAGGTTGCTGCATTAGATCAAGGTGCACACGTTACCTATCTAGGCCCTTCAGGATCACAAATGGGTAAGAAAGAATCGATGAAAGATACTGCCCGCGTTCTTGGCAGAATGTATGATGGTATTGAATATCGTGGCTATTCTCAGGAAATAGTTGAAACTCTCGGTAAATATGCTGGAGTTCCTGTTTGGAATGGTTTAACAACTGAATTCCACCCAACCCAAATTCTTGCCGATTTCCTAACAATGCGCGAGCATACCGATAAACCTTTAAGTAAGGTTGCTTTCTGTTATTTAGGCGATGCTCGTAATAACATGGGTAACTCTTTAATGGTTGGTGCCGCAAAAATGGGTATGGACTTTAGAGCATGCGCTCCTAAAGCCTGCTGGCCTACTGAAGAGTTAGTTGCAAAGTGCCGTGAGATTGCTAAGGAAACTGGTGCTAAGATTACTCTTACCGAAAAGGTAGAAGAAGGCGTTAAAGGTTGTGATTTTCTATATACCGATGTATGGGTTTCAATGGGTGAGCCCGATTCAGTATGGGAAGAGCGAGTAAAACTTCTAAAACCATATCAGATTAATAAAAAAGCGATGGAGCTTACTGGTAACCCAAATTGCAAGTTTATGCATTGCTTACCTGCTTTCCACAATCGCGAAACAACTGTAGGTGAGGATATGTATAAGAAATTCGGTATTGCTGAAATGGAAGTAACCGAAGAGGTATTCGAATCAAACGCTTCTATAGTTTTTGATGAGGCTGAAAACCGTATGCATACTATAAAAGCGGTTATGGTTGCAACATTAGGACAGTAGAAAATTCTAATAAATGGTAAAAAAGGCAGCAAAAAGCTGCCTTTTTTTTTGTTGTTAGTAAAAATCGCCGTATTTTTAATAACAATGTAATTTTAATTTCTTTCGCTATGACAATTTATGTTGGCAACATTGCTTATACCATGACAATTGAAGAGCTAAAAGAGCTTTTCCAAGTTTATGGTACAGTTACTGGTGTTAAAATTATTGTTGATAAACAATCTGGCAGATCTAAAGGCTATGGGTTTGTTGACATGGAGCGCGATGAAGAAGGCGAAGCCGCAATACGCGCTTTAAACAACACTCAAGTTAAGGGTCGGAACATTAAAGTGAACAACGCTCACAGAAAAAACTCAACAGCGCAACCTGAATAAGTTTTTTTCTGTTTGCTTAGGTTTTTGTTTAAATAGTGCAAATTGTTTATCCGTTTGCACTTAATTTCGTTATTAGAGGCTTTTATAGCTTGTTGGTGCCTTTAATTATGGTTTTTAATCGGATGGGTATTAAAGCAAAATCGGTACTTCTTAATGGTCGGGTTCAGCAGGTTGGGTTTAGGTATTATGTTTATCGTTTAGCCTGTGAACTTGGGGTTAAGGGTTATGTTAAGAATATGCCCAACGGCTCAGTTTTTATCGAAGCTGAATGCGATGATCACACTATGGATGTGTTTGTTGAGCATTGTAGAAAGGGATCTCCACAATCCTTGGTAAATAGCTACGAAACTAAATCAATAAAAGTAAGGAATTACAAGGATTTTAGAATTTGTTAGGCTGTCAGCCTTTCTTTTTCTGAACCATTTGACCCCAGTGCGCCCATAAATACCTTGAGGCTAGAGTTCTATTAGGTCTCCATTTGTTGGCTATAGAATTCATCTTTAAAATCAACTCTTTCCCCTCTTTTTTGATCTTGTAAAGATCAACCATGCTTTTTTTAATTACTAGGTCATCGTAAGGGAAGATATCGGGTCTCTGTAATGAAAAAATCAAAATCATCTCCACTGACCATTTCCCAACCCCCTTTACTTTTGTAAGAAGATCAATGATTTCTTCGTCAGAAAGATGATCTAAGTGCTTTATTGTTATATCGTTACTAATAGCAAAGGTTGCCAAATTCTTTACGTACTGGGCTTTTGCATTTGAGAGGCCGGCAGATCGAAGTTTTTCATCCTTCATTTGAGCAAGAATTTCTGCATCAGGGTAGCCGTTTTCGAATAGCTCGAGGAATCGATTAAAGATAATTTTTGCTATGTTTCCTGAAAGCTGTTGGGAAATAATGGTTTCAAGAAGATCGAGGTAAATATCTTCTGATTTTTTTAGCGAAGGGAGTTCTATAGTCTTTGTGACACTATCAAGTATAGGATCGTTAAAAGCGAGTATTTTTTTCATTGTTACAGAAACTAACTTGCAGGGTAGGTTAAACTCTTAGTCCAAGAATGCATATATCGTCAATTTGATCTTCACCCTGTTTGTAAACCTCAAACATATTAACAAGAATTTCCTTTTGAATGTTCATTGGCTTATTTGAGTTCTCTTCAATTAATTTTATTAGCTGATTTGGTCCAAATTTGCGCTTGTCAGGATTCATTTGGTCAACATACCCATCGGTTGTAAGATATAATTTTGAATCGCTATCTAATTGAATTTCATGGTTTGTAAAATACCTTTTTGTTTCGCGCTGAAAGCCCCCTACCGATTTTTTATCCCCGCTTACTTTTATTAATGCTCCATCTTTTACAATATAAAGTGGACGATTTGCTCCTGTATATATTATCTTATGAGTTTTTAGGTTTGCCTTTACAAAACAAACATCCATGCTTGCATGTGATTTGCTGTGGGTTTCGTCTTGCTGTAGAGCTTGCCTTATTTTTTCGTGAAGGTACTCAAGAATAAGAGCAGGGTCATGCGTGTGCCATTCATTCACTATCTGGTTTAACAAAATGTTCCCAATTAATGACATGAACGAGCCTGGAACACCATGTCCAGTACAATCAATTACTGCAGCAAATACAATATCTTTTTCTGCACTAAACCAGAAAAAATCTCCAGAAACAATATCCTTTGGAAGGAAAATTACGAAATGATCTTTGAAGTATTTGCCAAGTTGATCTTCATGTGGGAGAACTGCTTGCTGTATGGTTTGAGCGTATTCAATACTGCTAATTATCCTTTCATTTTTTGCAGCAATAATTTGTTTTGATCGTTCAAGGATTATGCTTTTTTTCTCAATTTCATCCCTTTGGGCAAGTATCTCTTCCTGTTGTTGAAGGAGTTCCTCGTTTTTTTCTAAAATTTCGTTCTGTTGACTAGCCAATATCTCATTGGCTTTTTGTTTGCTACGATATGCCGAGAGTATAAAGCCAATTAAAATGATAAGCAAGGTAAGTATTGCAATTAGGAAGTTTCTAAACACCTTTTGTCTTTTAGCTCTTTCCAGAACAATGGCATCCTTTTTTGTCTGTTCAATTTTTAAAACCTCTTGTTTCCTCTCGAATTGGTAAAGCAGTTCAGTTTGAATTGAGCGTTTTGTGTTCTCCTCATTGAACATACTATCCCTAACCGAAATGTAGTTCTTATAGTAGTCTAATGCAGCGCTGTAATTGAAAGTTCTCTCATAGATTTCACTTAACTTAAACAGTGCATTAGAGTAAAATTCTTTCGACCCAGTTTCTTTGGCAAGATTTAACGCTGCTATAAAATGGTTTATTGCTTCGTTTGAGTTATTTGCTTTTACAAAGTACTGTCCAAGGTATATTTCACATTCGGCTTGTCGCGATTTGCTTCCTAGTTCTATGAAAGCTTTTAGTGCTTCATCAAGAAATACTTTCGCCTGCGAAAGATTGCTTTGTTCTGTATAAATAGCCCCAATTTCATTATAGTTAACCCCAATTGCATCAATATCCTTTTTTCTTTTGGCAATTATGAGCGATTTTAAATAATAGTCTATAGCGTTACTATAATCCTTCTTTTTTTGGTAAACACCGCCAATATTCAAATAAGAGATTCCTATACCTTGCTCGTCGTTTAGTTCCTGTCCGAGTCTAAGCGATTTGAAATAATACTCAAGAGCTTTATCGTATTGCTTTTGGTAAAGGTAAACTATGCCAATATTATTCAGAGTTACCGAGATCCCTTGTTTATTATTGATTGATTGATATTTTTTTAGCGCTTCAAAGTAGTGTTCTAATGCTTCGGGATACTTTCCTTGTAAACGATAAACGGCACCCATTCTATTTCGAATACCAGCTATCCCTTTTTCGCTTTTGCTTTTTTGATAATAATCAAGTGAAATTGCAAGAGCCTCTAATGCTTTGATATAATTATCTGTTGTCCTATAAATATCTCCTCTTATTTTATAAAGTTCTCCAAGTTCATTCAGCAATGATAATTTTTCACATAAAGGAATTGTTTTATCTATTAATTCAGATGCTTTTGAAAAATTCTCGTGGTAGTACAGCGTATCTACTTCGTTAACAAGCGAGGCCGCTTCTATAGAGTCTTTTTTAAAGTTCCCATAATATTTATTAGACTTACCCGTATTTTGAGATAAGCAACTCAGGCTAATAAAAAGCGGAGCAAGAAGGAGAATGAAACGGTATCTTAAAATGCTATTCATTGAGATAATGAATGAATAGCCAAAAATAACATTTTTAGTTTTACTTGTAATTTCTTTACCGATGTTTTAGAAAATAAAAAAACCGGTACTACCGGTTTTTAAAAAGAGCAATTCGATTCTTTATTTTTTTGCCTTTGCTTTAGGCTTTTCTTCAGCTTTTACAAATTTTACAGCTTCATTTTTGGGTCTTGTGTTGCCGTATGAACCCATAAAAATTTTACCTCTGCGGGTTTTTTTATCTCCTTTTCCCATGACTTATAATTATTATGTTGATACTTATCTAGTTCTCTTATATTGGAGTGCAAAGATAGAAAAATTGCATAAATAAAAAATTACTTAATGGTAAAGATTGCATATTGAGGTTTTTGAACTTGTAAGTTTTTTTATTATAATTGAGTACAAAAGTAAAATCAATAAAATATTTAATATGGAAATTAAAGGTTCTGCGGTTAAAGCCACACCCGATTTTGTAAAAGATAAATTTAATAACCGATATAACGAGTGGGTAAAATCATTGCCTGAAAAATCTAGGATAATTATAGAAAAGCCCATTTATGCCACTACTTGGTATTCGTTGATGGATTCAGTAATAATCCCAACTCAGAAGGTAGCCGATCTTTTTTTTGAAGGGAATCAAGTTAAGGCAGCAAATGAGATAGGGCGCTATAGTGCAGATGTTGCATTAAAAGGAGTGTATAAAATATTTGTTAGAGTTAGTTCTCCTCATTTTGTACTTAGTCGTGCATCGAGCATTTTTGCTACATATTACCAACCGGCAGATATTCAGGTTATTGATAGTGCTGAAAAGAAAGCAGTTCTTCAACTTTCAAAATTTCACCCGAATGAAAAGCTAATAATGAACAGGATTGCAGGTTGGATAGAGAAAACCCTCGAAATTACTCTTAAATCAGCTTTAAAGGTAGATGTTGAAAACCATATAGAGGAGGGTAATTTAACTTCAAAAATAACAGTCTTCTGGAATTGATTTATACTATTTGGTTGTAATAATTAACAACTCAACCCGACAGGTTTACACCTCGTCGGGTTTTTCTTTTTTTATCACGTTCATCCGGTAATCTTTGTAATCGAATTAGTTACATAATTGATATTAAAATTCATTTGTAAGGGTTGGAGTATGAAAGAAATAAAGATGATACTGATTTTGATGTTTGTTGTAGTAAATTTATTCTCGCAAACTTTAATTAAGGGTAAAGTCACTGATACCAAAGGACAACCGTTAGCTGGAGCAAATATAATGGTTAAAGGTACCTATGATGGTGTCGGTACTAACGCGAACGGAGAATACTTATTTACAACAAAAGAAAAGGGTAAACAGATAATTCTTGCCAGTTTTATAGGGTATTCGATACAGGAGAAAGAGGCTGAATTGACAGGCAATTCCATTAATGTTGATTTTAGTTTAAAAGAACAATCAAATCAGCTTGGTGATGTTGTAATTTCTGCAGGTACATTTGAAGCTGCAGATAAAAAGAAAAGTGTTACCCTTCAACCTTTAGATATTGTTACAACACCAAGTGCTGCAGGGGATATTTATGGAGCATTAACCACATTACCAGGTGCATCAATAGTGGGAGAGGATGGTAGATTATTCGTGCGAGGTGGCGATGGTTATGAATCAAAGACGTTTATCGATGGGTTACTGGTTAAGAAGCCCTATTCATCGAATACACCTGATTTGCCATCAAGAGGCCGGTTCTCTCCTTTTTTGTTCAGCGGAACAATGTTTAGCACTGGTGGTTACTCGGCAGAGTACGGGCAAGCCCTTTCATCGGCTTTGATCCTTAATACAAATGCTTTTCCTCAAAAAACACAAACCGATATTTCACTTTTAACAGTGGGCTTTGGGGCAACCCAAACTCTAAAAGGGAAGAGGTTATCTTTGTCAATAGGTGTTGATTACTATAATATGGCACCATATTTTAATATTGTTAGCCAGAAAATCAAATGGAATAAATACCCTGAGTCACTTGGTCTTACTTTCACTTCAAGGGTACGAACCAAAGGCGATGGAGTAGTTAAAGTCTTCTCAACATTTAGCAATGCTACTTTAAGTCTAAAATACCCTAAAATGACTACTGTTGGAGCAATGCAAGATATAAATCTTTCAAATCGGAATAGCTATACAAATGTGAACTATTCAAAAAGTATTAAAGGATGGTCTATAAAAACTGGAGTAGCATTTACTTATGATGAGAATTTGTTGAAGATGAATGCGTTTGAAGTAAATGATTACAATACTAATTTTCAGGCACGCTTAACTCTAAAAAGGAAGTTTTCAGATCGCTTTTCATTATCTTTTGGAGGGGAGGAAACAGCAAATTTTTTCGATGAAAAGTACAAGGAAGATGAAACGAATACACTGTTTCTGTGTAATATCAAAGACTTTAATTCGGCATTATTTACCGAGGTTGAGATGAAGCCACTTTCAAGATTAGCTTTGCGGATAGGCTTGCGTGGTGAGAATTCGTCTCTTGTTAATGATAAATCTATAGCATATAGAGCATCTGCTGCATGGCTTGTAAACTCTGATATTCAATTCTCATTTGCTTATGGAACCTTCTATCAAACTCCTGAAGAAACAATAATGAAGTTTCAGCCAAAACTAGGGTTTGAGAAGGCAGAACACTTTATTGCAAATATACAGTACGAAAAGAATGATAGAATTTTTAGGATTGAAGGATACTTAAAACAATATTCCGATTTAGTGACTTTCAACGGAACGCAATACTATAATCCTTTTTTGTACGCCAATTCAGGTGATGGATTTTCAAAAGGAATTGATTTGTTTTTCAGAGATCGTAAGAGCATTGAAAACCTTGACTACTGGATTTCATACTCATATATCGATTCTAAGAGAAAATATCGCGATTATCCCGAAAAAGTAACACCACCCTTTGCCCCAAAGCATAGCTTCACTTTTGTGGCAAAAGAATGGATTCAAAAGATTAATTCACAGTTCGGAGTAACCCTTTCCTGGGCTACAGGAAGACCATACAATAATCCCAACAGCCCAAATTTTATGGATGGAAGAACATCAAACTATTGTGATATAAGCCTAAATGTGAGTCATTTATTTAATATTTACGGAAAGTTCACAATTCTATATGCCTCTGTTAGCAATGTTTTGGGAAGAGATAACATTTATGGATACAGGTACTACTCAACCCCAAATACATCGGGTGTATTTGAATCAATTCCTGTAAGGTCAGAATCCAAAAGGTTTTTGTTAATGGGAATATTCGTAACAATTTAAATAACTCATTTTTAAAAGGGTATAACCAAATTATAAGACTAATCAGAAAATACTAACTACTAATCATTAACTAAAACAGCAAAAAAATGAAAAAGTCAATTTTAACAACACTTGTAATTGCATTTGCAATGATCTCTAACGCTCAAAGCCCATTTGAGAGCGCAATTAAAGAAAGTTTATCATTACTTGACAGTGCTAAAACAGCAGAAGATATGCAATCTGTAGTAGGCCGGTTTGAGCGCATAGCGATGACTGAAACAACCAGATGGGAACCTTTGTATTGGGCTGCATTTGCTCAGATTAACTTAAGTTTTAGATTGAATGATGGCGATGACAAGGATGCAATTCTTGATTTAGCTGAAGCTAATATAGAGAAAGCAATGGCAAATAACGGCGATAAATCAGAATTGTTTGCATTACAAGGTTTTCTTTATCAAGGAAGGATTCAGGTAAACCCAATGCGAGGTATGAAATACTCACAAAAAGCAGCTGAAATGTTTGAAAAATCATTAGAGGAAAATCCTGAGAACCCAAGAGCTTTATTTCTTATGGCACAAAATATTTTCCATACACCTAAAATGTTTGGAGGCGGTGGTGTAAATGCACTACCAAAGGCGTTAGCAGCAAAGGAGAAGTTTGAAAAAGAAAAAGGTAAGGAGGGTATTGGACCTAAATGGGGTTCTAAATCAAATCAAAGAGTGATCGAAGCTTGCAAGGAGGACAAATAATTTTTTTAGATTAACTTTAAGCACCCTGTTTTATTGCAAATGGGGTGCTTATAATAATAAAACATGAAAACAAACTATACCAAATTTGGGCAATTTGGACTTCGAGAGCTGAGGGATATTTTAATTCTGATTGGAATTAGTTCAGCTGCAACATATATGTTTGCAGGGAATAAGATTTTTTTGAATTTCAACATCTACGCACGCTCAATTTTTTATGGATTTTGTGTGGGTTGGACTATTTGGAAGGGGAATCAGCTTTTAGGTTGGTTTCTTGATAAGAAATATCCTTGGGGAGTAAAGCCTGTTTTCAGTCTTTTTATTCACTTGGGTTCGTCAATTATTTATACAATTATTGATATAGTAATTGTTAACTACCTCATCTATAAATATGTTTTTAACACTAATATACTAGATGATTGGAATAGATTTCTTGGCTATGCATTAGTTCAGTTTGTGATAGCATTATTGGTTACAACAATTTTTTATGTAAAACACTATTTTGATTCTTGGCGTGAACTTGTTATTAAGGAAGAAGAATTCAAGAGAGAAACTCTTGCGCTTCGATACGAGACACTTAAAAGCTATGTAAATCCACACTTTTTGTTTAATAGCTTAAGTGTTCTTAGCTCACTAGTTGAGAAGGATGTTGCTAAATCGCAGGAGTTTATTAAACAGCTTTCTGATATTTACAGATATGTTATTGATCAGAAAGATAAGGAGTTGGTAGCCTTAGATACAGAAATTAGATTTATTAATTCATTTATAAACCTTCACAAGATTAGACATGGTGAGAATTTGCGAGTTGATTTAAATATTGAAAATAAAACAGGCTTTATCGTTCCACTATCCTTGCAAATTTTATTAGAAAACGCATTCAAGCACAATATAATCTCTGAAGATGAGCCACTTGTAGTTAATATTTGGCGAGAAAGTGATTATCTTATAGTTCAAAATAAACTACAGGTTCGTAAAACAATTAGCGAATCTAATGGAATAGGATTGGAGACTATTAACAAAAGCTATCAGTTCTTTACCAAACAACCACTAGTTGTGTTGAAAGAAAATGGATTTTTTACTGTGAAAATACCAGTACTTTACCTTTAATTGCAGTAGTAATAAGGAAGAAATAGTTAGTAGAAAAATTTAAATTCTTAATTATGAAATATCTTATTGGTTTATCATACCTCTTCTTTTTATCAGAGTTTATTCTGATGATTTTAAAACGATCGAAGAAGAGCACATCTAAACAAAGTAGCGATAGAGGTTCTCTGGTTCTATTATGGGTATTCATAACCCTATGCTTTACATTTGGATTTATTCTCGCAAATTATAAAGTTTGGAATAATTTTAATTTTATTCTTGAAGGAATAGGCTTACTATTTATAGTTATAGGATTGATTATTCGTTGGACATCCATTTTTCAGCTTAATAAGGCATTTACGGTTGATGTAGCAATAGGCCATGAACAAAAACTCAAAACGGATGGTGTTTATAAGTCTGTTCGTCATCCTAGCTACTTGGGATTACTTTTAATAATGATTGGTTTTTCAATTGGTATGAATAGCTATCTGTCAATGCTAGTTATTATAATTCCTATGTTTTTAGTAATTCAGTATAGGATTTTTGTCGAGGAAAAAGTTTTGGTCGATGCTTTTGGCGAGGAATTCATTTCGTATCGACAAAAAACAAAGAAGTTAATTCCTTGGATTTACTAATTAACTTTTGGAACTTAAGGTATTCTAAACTTTAGGCACATTATATGAATTATATTATTGTTGAAGATGAGAGATTATCGGCCGAACGTTTAGCAGGCATGGTTCATAGGCTATTCCCAGATTTTGTGCTGGTTAAAACCCTCGATTCTGTAAAGTCTGCTGTAAAATGGTTATCGGAGAATGAACACCCAGCTTTAGGTTTCTTTGATATTCAGCTTGCCGATGGGTTAAGCTTCGAGATATTTGAGCAAATTCAGCCTAAGTTTCCTGTTATTTTCACAACTGCGTTTAACGAGTATGCAATTAAAGCATTCAAGGTAAATAGTATTGATTACATACTAAAACCAATCGATGAAGGGGAACTAAAAGCTTCTGTCCTTAAGTTTAAGTCCGGACTGGGAAAGCCTATTGGAATTGAAAGCGATGCATTTGCAAAAACCCTTCAGATGCTCTCAAATAGCTATAAATCTAGATTCTTAGTAAAGATTGGTGAGCATCTTCGGATGATTACTATTGATGAAGTCGCTATGTTTATTAGCATGGAGAAATCTACTTTTCTTAGAACCTTTAACGGAAGGGACTTTGCTGTCGATTTTACACTCGATCAACTCGAAGGATTGATTGACCCTAAAAGGTTCTTTAGGGTAAATAGAAAGTTCATTATAGAAATTAAGGCAATACAGGATATAATTACTTACTCAAATAGTCGATTAAAACTTAAGCTAGCAGTTGCTACTGACGAAGATGTTATTGTAAGTCGTGAAAGGGTAGCTGAGTTTAAGGAATGGCTGGAAAAATAATATAAATCCACTAATCCCTTAACGGATACTTTTTAAAGTACAAAGTCTATTCTTTTTCAGGTGAACTAAAAATATTAAAGTTGATAAATAAACTTAGATAAAAATTGAAATTTCGGTAGTTTAACTTATCATCAATCATATTTAAAGTTGGGAAAAATTGGCTTTGAAATTTTATATTTTTAGACCCAACACGGAAGAAGACTCCAGGCTCAACAAAAAACAGATCGGCTTGTTTTTTACCTATAAAATGTTTGTCTGTTTCATCTGGTGATTCGCCTAATATTACAGTCGATTTAATATCATAATAGGAAGTGTAGTTGAATTTTGTAAAAGCACCTAATTCAATTACATTCCGAAACTTAAATCCAAAGGTGGGCTGAAAGAATAGATTAAATTTTTTTGTAATCATTCGGAAACTATAATCATTATCGTAATCTATTCGATTGTTGTATTTAACTTTACCAATCCCTGATCCCAAGAGGAATTCGTAGTAAAGGGCTTCTGATTTACCATAGTAGCTAAATCCAAAGTTAGCTTCCATTACTGAATCCGACCTGATTTTTGCACCAGAGTCTTCTTTGCCCATAAAAAGTTCACCTCTTGAACCTCCTTTATTTAAACGAGTAAACCCAGTTACAAATAAACTGAGATGGTTTGTTAAGGCATAACCTGCTTGAAACTTATCATAAGCAAGGTCGACTTTTAAATCACCTTTCTCACTATTAACAGGAACATATACTGGGGAAGATACATATTGATAACCGGTGCATCCAACAATAAAGTAGGTTAGAAGAATGTAGATAGATATACTTAGTAGATTTTTACGATTCATGAGATCAGTCATTTCTTTAGTAAGTAGCTAGTAGATTTTTGGTAATTAATCTTTTTAATTACCTCTTCATGCTATTATAAACTAAAGGTATTACAATTTCTTGAGAATTTATGCACTCATCAGAATCACTCCATGTTGAATACCATTGGAGTGGTTGTAAACCAAAATGCGTTTTATAGGTTTTGAAGAATGTTTTAGAGGTAGTATCGAGATGCTTTTTCCTGATAGTAGATAAGCCGCTAAATAGGTTCCAAATGCAATCGCAGTTGGATACTCTCCTACATAATTTTTATAGGAATATATGGCTTGCTGTGGAAAGATTGTGTTTGCAACATTGGTGTACCAAAAATCGGTCCTGCTATCGCCATTGTAGCCAAGTACTAACGCATCAATATCGTTAGGGGTAAGATTATTTTTCTCTAAAAACTTCCTTATTAGGCTTTGGATTTCGTTCTCAGTAGGGTATGATATTTGATCAACATCAAGAATTTTTGCAAAGTACTCAGTAGCATTAGCTTTTAGAATGAACATTGTAGAACCTTCGCCGCATACCGTTCCCTTTGTACTGGATGAAAGTAAGTTTTCGGATGTTGTTTCTTCTACTTTGAACTGCCCGGCTGAGGTTTCAATATTGAAATTATAATCAGATATCTCCTCTACATTTCCAAGTAAAATAGTTTTTGCTTTCCCTTCGCCAAATAGCAGAAATGCATCCAGTAATGAGTTTTCAAATGCTTGACCTTTATGTACATGAGTAATGTTATAGCATGTATTTTGGCTCATTAACGCCAAATTTCCTGCTAACGCATTTGGGGTGCTCTGTACAAAATTGGTTGGGGTTAAGGTTCCTTCGTTGTATGTAACAATTTGATTCAGAAACTTGATACAATCCTCTAAGCCACCCTCAGATGAACCTAAAATAATGCCATCGATATTTTCCTCGCCCTGAATAAGCTGGAAACCAGCACCAATCCCCATGCGAATGGACTTTCCCATTCTTCGAAGTAGGTTTGGGTTTATTAGTCCAGTATAGTTAGGTTCTAGAGCTTTGTACTTATTCCCAGAATGTACAGTGATATTACCGCTGAAAAAACTTTCATCGTAGGTTGATTGTGGCGATATTGCTTTGAGGCTTGTAATGTACATTGCTCTATGATTTAGCAAAGATTAGTGAAGTGCAATTCCCTCCAAATCCATAGGCGTTTGACATAATGTAGTTCATCTCAACATTTCGAGTGAATTGCTTTACAATAGAATCGCAGTAGCCTGGGATAGGATTTGTTGTTTGTAGATTAGGGTAAAGTTCGTTATGGTTTAACGAGAAAAGGCAAAATATAGCCTCTAATGCACCCGAGGCGCCTAATGTATGACCAGTATACGATTTTGTTGAGCTAAATGGCGGTACCTTTGAGAAAACATTTTTGAACCCAATCGCTTCAATTAAATCGTTATTTGGAGTAGCAGTTCCGTGTGCGTTAATATAGTCAATTGATTCAGGTTTGATATTTGCATCCTCTAGTGCAAGTTCCATACATTTTGTAACTCCAACTGCATTATCGGATAAGGAAGAGGCATGGAATGCGTCGTTCGAGTTCCCTGCGCCAATTATTCTTCCGTAGTTTGGTTTGTTCATACAAACATCTTCCGCTTCTAAAACTAAATAGGCTGCTGCTTCTCCAAGATTTAGGCCATCTCTGGTTTCATCAAAAGGTTTGCATTTGCTGTTTGATAGAATTTGTAATGAATTAAACCCGTTTACAGTGTATTTTGCAATACTTTCAGCTCCTCCTACAATTGCACGCTTCGCTCTACCCTGACGAATGAGACGCATCCCCATCATAATGGCATTGGAGGAAGAGGAACAAGCTGTGTTTATCGTATTAGTAAACCCTTTCATGCCGTAAAACATAGCAATCTGCAGGGTGTGCGCTGCGCAATTGTATGAGCGAATATATTCCGAACCAGATGAAAGAAAGTTTGCATCATTATATAATTCGTCGGTTAGGCACATTCCACCAACAGTACTTGCCGAGATGAATGCAGTATCTCTTGAAGATATTTCTTCAGCTAAAAGATGAGCATTCTCAATAGCCTCCTTAAATGCTTTAAATGCTAATATATCAGTTCTTGTTAGCCCTTGTAGATTCTCAAATTTTAGCTCTTTGCGAAGGGTTTCGGTGTCAGCTTTTACTTCACCAAAATTTTTCAACGATGCATATCGAGATTGTAAATACACTGACTTGCCCAGCCCATCTTCTGATGCTTGTAAACTCTTTCTGTTTTCATCAGCGTTTAATCCGATGGGCGAAACGCATCCAAATCCGGTGATATAAATATTCATTACTGTTCAGTGGATTTAACCAAAATAATATAATCAGCAATGCTTTCGACGTTTGTAAGAATTTTTCGTGATTCTGCGGGATCGGTTAGCTTAATATTGTATTCCCTTTCGAGCATAACTGATAGCTCAAGAGCATCAATAGAATCGAGACCTAAGCCCTTTGGACCAAAAAGAGGTATGTCGTCAGTAATTTGATCTGGAGTGTAGTCCAATATATTTACATACTGAACTATCTGTTTCTTTAAATTCTCCTTTAATTCGCTCTTATCCATAATATGCTGTGTTTTTTACTTCTCAAATTTTATTTTAAAAAATGCAATTGCTTGACAGAGCAAGCTAAAAGCAAATAGAATATAAATTGGTTTTACTAGATCATTCCAATTTCCATGTTTTAAAAATAATACGTAAAAGCCTTCGATACACCAATGAAGGGGAGAAAATAAACTTATTACCTGCAAATAGTGTGGCATTATAAATGTTGGGACCCACACACCGCCTAAGGCCGCAAAAATGATAATAGAAACTGCTCCAAAACCATTCGATTGACTTTCGGTGCTTGCTAAAGTGCCGATCATTAAAGCGTAGCTAACGGCGGCAAAGCTACAAGCAAAAATAATTGCTATTGTACCTATTATATTATCAGGGAATACTAGTGGTGGTAAATTTATTAATGGTAATACATAAAGCCCAATGCTAAAAATAACAAATACCTGTAAGAAGGCTATTATTGTGTAAATGATTTGTTTGCTTATAAGTACTATTGAAAAGCTTGCAGGCATTGTTTTAATTCGTAAAAAGCTACCCGAAGTTCTCTCTTTTACGATATTAGTACCCAGCGAAACAACCATAAAAAACATGGCAAAAATGGTCCATGCAGGAACATTGTGTTGGGTTGAACTAGGTATTTTATTTTGTGATCCTGATGTTGCAACTATTCGCTCAATTTTTATTTGATTCTTTTGAATGGTTTCCTTTAGTTGAGGGGAGGTAGAGGTAGCGCCTATCTCTTTGTAAATATTATCGATCATCTTTGTGCTTTCTAGAACAGAAAGGTGGGCGTGTAAAACACTAATGATCGAATAGCAATAATTCTCCTGAAGCACAGGATCATGAAAGAATTGAATAACTAGTGCCTCAATTTGAGTTGATTTCTCAGTATTTGAATCAGATAGTCCGAAGTCAGTTAGAATAATATTGCTCAGTTGTTGCGACTTGTTTTGAAGCTTTTCAGAAAAATCGGATGAGATATAAATTGCGGTTAGAGCTTCTTTATGAGAAATACTGTTTTTGATGGCATTAGGTTCAAGGGTGTTCTTTTCTAGTATTTTGAACATTCCAGAGGAATCCAACTGCGCAACTAATTTACCTCCAAGATCACCTTTGTCGTGATTTGCTACTAATAATGATATCTTGTTGTTGTCAACAATCTGGTATACGCTATCCTGAATAATTGTAATAATAAAAACCAATAGAATAGGCATGCCGAACATCAGCACTAAACCCACTTTGTCGTTCAAGAAAAGAAGGGCTTCTTTTTTGAGTGAGATAAGAAGTTTATACATGATCTCGATACCCCTCCCCGGTAAGCTTTAAAATAACATCAGTTAGTGTATCGGCTTTGTGTGCTGCTTTTAACGCAAAAATTTCGTCGAATGCAATTATCTTCCCGTAGTCTAGAATGGCAATTTTGCTGCAAAATTCTTCTGCTTCGGAAAGATGATGCGAAGTATAGATAACCGTAGTTCCTTCTCTGTTTAGTTTATTTAGAAACTGAATGATTGCGTTCTTGCTTTGGATATCAACCCCAACGGTTGGTTCATCTAAGAAAAGAATAGATGGGTTATGTAGAATACCAATTGCTAGGTTTAATCGGCGCTTCATTCCTCCCGAATAGGTTCTAACTTTTTTGTTTGCAACGCTTGATAAACCTAAAAGAGAAAGTAAATTTTCGCTGCGTTCTTTTATTTCCTTTCTAGATAGATTGTACAAAACCCCAAAATACTCTAGGTTTTGCAATGCAGTTAGCTCATCGTAAAAAGCAAAATCCTGAGGAACAAAGCCAAAAATACTATGCTTCGATCCATTTGAATTATAAGTAACCTTACCACTGGTTTGATGCATGATGCCACATAGAATTGAGATTAGAGTGGTTTTCCCTGCACCGTTAGGACCTAATACTCCAAGTTTATCTCCTTTGAAAATTGCAAACGAGACATTATGCAGGCTGAATTCTTTTGCATTTTTGTAACGTTTGCTAACGTTTTCAATATTGATTAGTGGTACGTTCATTCTATCTGAATTCTATTTCCTTAAGCTGCTTAAAAGCGTTTTTCTCGATGTGGTATATCTCAACCATTACATCTGCAATTTGTTCGAAATCCTTTTGTTCGGTCGATCTCCCGCGCAGTATTCCAGCCATGTTCACTGCATTTTGCCTCCACAAGTCGCCCGATTTGGTAAACTCATCCGATATTTTTAGCAAATTGTCGTTTTGGCAATATTTGGCTGCTTCTTCTAAGAATGCCGCGTAAATAAAGCGAAATCCACCACCTCCAGTGCCTATTTCTTCCTGCATCCGAATTATTTGACCCAGGTAATGACCTGCTTTCCTTACGCCAAGTTTATTACGCCATGTGCGAATTTTGTTGGAAGTATAAAGAATGCCATCAACACCAGCTATTTTGCCGGGTATATATAGCATGTCGCGAACGTTACGTTTAATCCCTCGTTCAATCCCTTTCCTGATTAATTCTTCGGAAATGGGCTGTGTTTTTTTAATGAAATAAAGGTGACCATTTGGTGCTAGCATTCCCTTTGCAAATCGTACCCTGTTGAGCTCCTCAGCTGAAAGAATGGAAACCTTATCCATTACCGGATCGCTTATTAAGTAGTTGCCATTCTCTTTTCCATAAACTATTAAATTGTGGGCATTGAAGTGGAATCGGTACTCAGGAGGGAAATAGGTTAAGTTAAACACTCCAACCTGACAACCAACAACTATATCTTGAGCAAGTAAATTATCTAAATATTCCTGCGCCTTTTGCTCATCTCTAAATTTCTTAGATGAAACCTCAATTTTAAGGCTATCGCACGTTCTTTTGAATATCCTGCCTGGCATTGTGCGAAATGAAATTGCAGGACCCCCGTTAAATTTTATGTAGGGCAGGTGAATGTAGAACAAACCTGAACCTAGACCAAAAGCTAAGGGTTCGGTCATGTAGTCATGCCCTGCAAGCCTTAATAGTTTAGTTATTACGCCATTTTCGCAATGGGCGGATTGTATGTGCTTAAAGTTATCAGTCATTTCAAGGTATTTAAATCGTCTAGTTCAATACTGAAAACCTTAGCATATCGTTGGATAATATGTGTGTTAAGTCTTTTATATACTGAAGGACGTAGATGCCACCAAACTCTTATTTTGCTAAATTTTACGTATGACGATAGAAGTGATATATCCATTAAATTCTTCTCCATATAGTAGAAGATTGGGCTTTTCTTACCATGTTCTACAGCAATTTTGGCGTTCTCAACTCTTTCTCGAATTTCACTCCAAGCGTCATCTAATGCTTCTTGCTTAACATTCCAGCCTGTACTCGAAGAAGTATTGTAAGTGCCATCGCTATTCTTAACGTAATAAAGTTCGCTTGAGATGTTGTTTAGGACACTTTTATCTTGAGGTGTTTCTTCTTTTTTCAAGGTTGATGAAGTTTAGCATACAGTAAGTAAGCAGAATGCATAAGAGAATCGTGAGCTTTCGGGAACAGCAAGGAGAATTCTTTCGCCTTGCTGTAGTCGACCACTTTTTATTAGTTCGTCAAGCATAATATAGATTGATCCTGCACCAACATTCCCTTTGGTTTTAAGGTTAGTAAACCATTTTTCGTAAGGAATTGGGATGTTATTCTTTTCAAGAATCTCGTAAATCTTTGACTTGAAGAAAAAACTTGACATGTGAGGTAAAAAATGATCAATTTCATTTACACTAATTCCTCTTCTGTCCAAAATATTTTTTAGACCATTGAAACCTAACTCAATAATATTTGAGCTGAGAAGTTTAATATCCTGCTTTAAGCTTAGAATAGACTTTTGTATGATTTCTTTAGACGAATAATGCTGATAGCTATTTAAAGTACCATCGGGTAATTTTTCGGCGCCCATGTACATACAGGCTTCTTTCTGATTTGCAAAAGAAAATAATTCGATCCAATCTATTGCTAAGGAAATACCATTCTCGTTCTTTTTATCCTCAAGTAAAAAGGCACCAGCGCCATCAGAAAGCATCCAGCGTAAGAAATCCTTTTCGAAAGCGACATAAGGATTTTCCTGAAGTGCTTCTAGCTGCATTGCCTCTTCAATAAAAGTATCGGCTTTTAGTGATGAGGAAATACGCTCGGAGCCAGAGCAAACAACCTTTTTCTTTTCTCCACTTTTTATCGAAAGGTAGGCGTATTTAAGCGCATGCATTCCTGAGCAACAAGATCCTGAATTTGATACAACTTCCATTTCAATAGTTTGAGGAAGAAGACCATGAACCATTGCTGCGTGTGATGGTAATAGTTGATCGGGGCTACCTGTACCACAGCTTAGTAGCTCGACTTCTGAAATTTCTTGTGGTTTTTCTTTAAATAGCTGTTGTATTGCCTTGGCAACAAGATCAGCATTTGTATGGGTTGCCTTGCCTTGTTTGTCTAATGCGTAAAATCTACTTTCAATGCCATTACTACGTAAAACAATATTTTTCGACTTTGATTTGTAACCGTTTATTTGTCCTAAAAAAGTTTCCATTTCATCATTGGAAACTGGCTCATTTGGAAGAAATACGGAAGTTCGGTTTATATATACAGACATCTTTTTTAATTAATTTGCTGCAAATATAATTGTTTCCTTTTATTAATCCTTTTTCTAGTAAGCGGAACGATAAAAATTTGATATACAAAACATACAATGGGTGCAACGACAAAGAGTGCGATTACTAAATAATACTTAAATGCTTTTAGTAGCCACTTTCTTTTTACTGGAGACTTTCCAAATCTGATTATTAAGTTGGTCCAGATTTTAAACAAACGTTTAGCTTTTTCTTCGATAAACATTATGTTTGTTGGTAATGATATTTTCCCTTGACTTAAAAATTTTAATTGAATATTTGTAAGGTCATTGGTTTGAATAGCCTCGTTAAGTATTTTACCATAACTGGATGCATATAAAATATCCTCCTCGCTTACTCCTGGTTTAGGAAAGATGTTATATTTTTTTGTTTTCTTTCCTGTTAACATCCAGTGTAGAATTGTAATCGCACTAATATGATTTTGTGTTCTATCAATAAACGGAATGTTTGCTATAATTTGCCCTCCTGCATTTAAGATTCGAGTTTTTACCGATTCCTGTGAGTTTACCCACATGTTTCGGGAACCTATAAGGGTAATAATAGGCGTGTTGGCTACTCTTTTCAAAAATTCTTCATCTTGAAGTAAAGAGCTTGCCGGAATGGAAGGTGATAGAAACCATGGTTGGTAAGTAAAAATTATTAAATCGTATTTTGAATATTTGTAAGTGATCTCATTGAGCTCTGATGGGGTCTCCATAACAGATTCAGGCATTGCGTCGAAAAATACTTCCGAGGTCCATGGGAATGGAAATTGCGACTTAGTAGAATATCGAATATTATCAATATCTACATTTTGTAAGGTTTTAATGAAATTTTCTGTTATTTCGTAAAGTTGACCCGACTGGGAGTAAGAGACAACAAGCACTTTGTTAATTTGCACCATTCTGTATTATTGAAAATCTTTTGTTGTTAACACTTTGGATTCTTTGCAGTATTGTAAAATGTAATCTTTTATAAATGAATCGAGATTTTTATAGCCATTGATTACAAGTTCTTTATCTTCATTAAGGTTACTTTTGTATTTTAGAAATTCGGGAGCATTCTCTTGAATGGCCAATCTTAAGAAGCGAAATTCTGCATCGTTTGGGCTTTTTAATATTTCGGCCTCAAGAAGTTTGTGTCCAAGTTTAAATGTAGCTAATTTTTCTTTCGGTAACTTTTCTAAACCTGATTTTTTCATAAGTAAAGCACCTCTGTATGCGTTATATTGCGGGGTTTGTTCTGTTGAATCTAAACTCTGAATACATGCATTTATTTCATTCAAATTTCCTGATGCGAAAACACGATAAAATTCTTTAGTATCAACAGCACTGTATGTTGAGTTACAAACTAAAGTAAATGCGACTAATAGAAATGCTTTCATAATTTTTTTTCAGTCCAAAAGTATAAATCTCATAATGAATATGAAACAATTATATGAAGAAATAGTTTTTTATGCGTTGCTGCTAATGTTTAAGCATTTTTTGAAGATTGCTTATTATGGAATAATAAGAGGACTTGATTCCGATTTTTTTAAATCAGCCGCAACTGATGGGATTATCTATCATCTGTAAATTTCCTTTTGAACTATTAAACCATTTCATTTTCTTTGCCTCTTATCAAAAACTTTTGATTACAATGATATTTAATAATTCACTAGAAATTCCTTTTGCTCAATTTGAGAATCTTTTACCCTTTAATAAATCTGTTTTACATTTTATAACAACACGTAATGGTTCTATTCCTCCATCGGTTGAGAATAACTTTACTATTGGGTTGAATGGTGCTGTCGATAACCAAACTGTACTTGACAATCGAAAAATAATTGCTAAGCAATTCAGCATATCTCCCGATTCTTTTGTGTTTGCCTCGCAAGTTCATGGGAGTAGAATAGCAATAGTTAAAGACGAGGATAGGGGTAAGGGCGCTTTTGATCGTGCATCTTACCTTTGCGATGTTGATGCTATGATCACTGATAAAAAGGGAATTTGTCTTATTACTCAAGCAGCAGATTGTGTCCCAATTCTTTTTTATGATCCTAAAAAGAAAGTGATAGGCGCGGCTCACGCAGGGTGGAAAGGAACTGTTTCGAAAATCCCGGCAGAAATGATTAAAACTTTTATTTCAGAGTTCAATTCCAATCCTTCGGATATTGTTGTAGGTATTGGACCTTCAATTGGTTCATGTTGTTACGAAATAGGCAATGAGGTGGTTGAGCTGGTGGAAAAAGCATTTGGCTCTTGCGATGGGTTAATACTTGAAAACGATAAGTTTCCAAAACCAGTTTTTGATCTTTGGGAAGCAAACCGAAGAACATTAATTGATTCAGGCATTATGCCAGAAAATATAGAATTAGCAGGATTGTGTACTAAATGCAATAGTAACTTTTTCTTTTCAGCAAGAGCAGGAGATAAAGGAAGATTTGGAGCCGCTATAATGCTGAAGTAGCCGTTGGTGTATAACAAACAACGATCAACCATCAACGAACAACATTTTTTTCTAAATTTGAAACCAATCAAATTTTAAACCTAAACCTATAAATAATAATTATGTCTCAAGAACCAGTTGAAAAAATAAAGGGACTTCCCGAAAATGCTTATACAGAGCTAAAAGAAGGCGAAGAGTACCAGCCTATAATGTCGCCTTATAAAGTCGTTCCCGAGGTAAATACATGGTCAGTTTTACTCGGCTTGTTAATGGCAGTTCTTTTCTCTGCGGCAGCTGCGTATTTAGGCTTGAAAATCGGACAGGTGTTTGAAGCAGCAATCCCAATTGCAATTATAGCGGTTGGACTATCAACTGTCTTTAAACGCAAAGGTGCACTTGGAGAAAATGTTATTATCCAAAGCATCGGTGCAAGTTCAGGTGTAATTGTTGCCGGTGCAATTTTTACTTTACCAGCACTTTACATCCTAAAACTTGATGCCGAATTCTATAAAGTATTCTTATCATCTTTATTAGGAGGTGTATTGGGTATCCTATTCTTGATTCCATTCCGTAAGTATTTTGTTTCGGATATGCATGGGAAACTCCCATTCCCTGAGGCTACTGCAACTACAGAGGTTCTTGTATCTGGCGAAAAAGGTGGAAATCAGGCAAAACTTTTAGTTGTAAGTATGCTTATAGGTGGTATCTACGATTTTATTATTGCCACTTTTGGATGGTGGAGCGAAGTTGTTACAACCAGAGTTGTCTCTATTGGTGCACAAATAGCCGATAAGGCCAAAATCGTTTTTAAATTGAATGTTGGCGCTGCGGTTATGGGTCTTGGATATATCATTGGATTACAGTATACCGCAATTATAGCAGCAGGATCGTTTGTTGCGTGGCTTGTGCTAATTCCAATTATTAACTATTTATCACCGGGGATGACTATTCCTGTTGGGTTCAATACTACAAGTATCCTTTCAGCAATGTCTGCTGAGGAGATTTTTGCCAACTATGTTCGCCCAATCGGTATTGGCGGTATTGCAATGGCTGGTATCATTGGAATTATCCGTTCATCAGGCATTATTAAGAAAGCATTCGGACTTGCGGTTACCGAAATTTTCAGCAAGAACAAAACCATGACAAAGGAAGAAGTTCGTACTCGTAGAGATATTCCAATGTCAATAATTGCTGGTGGAATTCTTTTAGCAATGGTTGTAATATTCATTTTCTTTCAATTTGGTGTTTTGCATAATCTTACCCAAGCCTTAGTTGGTCTCTTAATAGTAATGATAATTGCTTTTTTATTCACAACCGTTGCGGCAAACGCAATTGCAATTGTTGGTACTAACCCCGTTTCAGGAATGACCTTGATGACTCTTATTATTGCATGTATCGTTCTAAGTTCAGTTGGTTTGTCAGGCTCGTCAGGAATGGTGGCTGCATTAATCATTGGCGGTGTAGTTTGTACTGCTCTGTCGATGGCGGGTGGATTCGTGACCGACCTTAAAATAGGTTACTGGTTGGGTACATCACCATATAAACAGGAGAGCTGGAAGTTCTTAGGAACTCTTGTTTCTGCAGCTACAGTTGGTGGAGTTATTATCCTTTTAAATAAAACCTACGGTTTTACTGGAAATAATGCTCTTGTAGCCCCACAGGCAAATGCTATGGCTGCAGTTATTGAACCTATGATGTCGGGCAAACCTGCACCTTGGTTATTGTATACTGCCGGTGCATTCTTATCACTTACATTAACAATGATTGGAATTCCCGCTTTAGCTTTCGCTTTAGGTATGTTTCTCCCAATTCAACTTACAGCACCTTTGTTAGTCGGTGGAATTATTGCTCACATTGTTTCAACTAGAAGTAAAGATGCAAAGCTGAACAAGGCTCGCAAAGAGCGTGGAACTTTGATTGCCTCTGGGTTTATAGCAGGAGGTTCGTTGATGGGCGTTGTTAGTGCTCTACTGAAATTCGGCGGAGTAAACTTCATCAACCAAGAGTGGTTCGAATCAAATGCAGCAGGAATTATAGGATTTGTAATGTTCCTTGTTATCTGCGGATATATTATTTGGGATTCATTACGGGCAAAAGTGGAAGAATAAATAAGTTAAAAGTTGTTCGTTGACAGTTGATAGTTTTTATAACAAATGATTCAACATAAAAACTGTCAACTGTTTACTGTCAACAAAAAAACTATAAATGCTATGATAAACAAACAATCACTTATAGATAGGTTTATTCGCTATGTAAAGGTTGATACTACTAGCGATGAGAATTCAACTACTTTTCCAAGTACTAAGAAACAGTTTGATCTTGCAAATATTCTTGTAAAAGAATTAGAAGCGCTTGGCTTGCAAGAAGTTTCACTAGATGAGTATGGCTATGTAATGGCTACTTTACCAGCAAATACTGATAAAAAGGTTCCAACTATTGGATTTTTGGCACACATGGATACCGCTCCGGATATGAGTGGAACAAACGTTAACCCAAGATTTATTGAGAAATACGACGGGAAAGACATCATTCTAAATAAAGAAAATAATGTAATACTTGGGGTAAAGGATTTCCCTGAACTCAAGGATTACGTTGGACAAACTCTCATTGTTACTGATGGTACAACTCTTCTTGGTGCTGATGATAAGGCTGGTATTGCCGAAATCATGACAGCTTTAGAGTATATGGTAAAGCATCCAGAATTTAAACATGGAAAAATCAGAATCAGTTTTACAGTTGATGAGGAGATTGGCCATGGAGTTGATCATTTTGATGTAAAGAAATTCAATGCTGATTTTGGCTATACGCTTGATGGTGGAATGATTGGTGAACTAGAGTTTGAGAATTTCAATGCTGCAGGCGCAAAGGTTCATGTACAGGGACGAAATGTTCACCCTGGCTATGCAAAGAATAAGATGAAAAATGCAATGCACATTGCCATGGAATTTAATTCATTGTTACCAGCAAATGAACGACCTGAATATACTCAGGATTATGAAGGATTCTATCATCTGGTAAAAATGGAGGGAGGAGTTGAAAATGCAATGTTACAGTACATTATTCGTGATCACTCGCGCGAAAAGTTTGATGAAAGGAAAGTAGTTGCCAAGAAAATCGAAGCATTTCTGAATTCGAAGTATGGCGAAGGAACTATCAAGCTTGATATTATCGATCAATACTTTAATATGCGTGAGATGGTTGAACCCGTTTACCATATTGTTGATACCGCGATTAAAGCAATGGAGCAGGTTGGCGTTAAGCCTTTGGTTAAACCTATTCGTGGTGGTACCGATGGTGCCCGCTTATCGTATATGGGCTTGCCTTGTCCAAATCTTTTCGCAGGAGGACTTAACTTTCATGGGAAGTACGAATTTGTTCCCGTTGAAAGTATGGTGAAAGCTTCTGAGGTGATGATAAAGATAATTGAGTTATATGCTTCAAAATAAATAGTAAAGCGGCTTTTCAGCCGCTTTCTTTTTATTCATGTAGAATTAACAATTATTGATTTATTGTTATAAATTTATGCTTCAAATTTGAACGGATGATCAATTTCCATACACATATTGAAAATTCTAAAAATGGAATATCTGTTCAAAGTTTAAAATCGACTGAGCTATCCAAACTTAAAAAGGATGGTTATTTCACAATTGGGGTGCATCCTTGGGAATCCGATAGAAATAACGTTGATTCTGTTTTGAATGAAATAATACTTTTAACCTCAAGACCTGAAGTTATTGGTATTGGTGAAATAGGGTTAGATCGTTTGCAAGGTGCTTCTATAGAGAAGCAAATTGAGGTGTTTGTTAAGCAAATTTGTATTGTCGATCAGATTAAAATGCCGCTTATTATCCATTGCGTTAAAGCATGGGCTGAACTCCTCGAAATAAAAAAAATGACTCGATCCTCTGTTCCGTGGGCAGTACATGGCTTTAGAGGAAATCCTGATCTTGCAAAACAGCTTGTTGCTAGTGGTTTTTACCTTTCGTTTGGAGCACCATTGGCTGATCCTTCCCCTTCGCTTGCCGAAGCCCTAACATTTACTCCTTTAAATAGGCTTTTCCTTGAAACGGATGAATCTCCTGTTTCAATTTCTGAAGTTTATTATGCTGCTTCCGATATCCTTAACATTTCAGTAGATGATTTAGTTAAGCAGATAAATGCTAATTTTGCTGAGTTTTTTAAAAGATAGGGAGGAAGGTAAAAGTAGAAAGTAGAAAGTAGAAAGAACAAAGTCAATAAGGAAGCTATCAACTACATACAATTTACTGTCAACCAGCAACCAATAACTATCGACTGTCAACTAACAACTAACAACTGTCAACCACTATGCCTTGGCTTGAACGGACTGAACTTTTATTAGGTTCAGACAAACTAGATAAATTGAGAAAAAGTCATGTCCTGGTTGTAGGACTTGGTGGGGTTGGAGCATACGCTGCTGAGCAGATTTGTCGTGCAGGGGTAGGAGAGATGACCATTGTTGATGGTGATAATATTCATCTTACTAATAAAAATCGGCAGTTACCCGCTTTGACAAGTTCGTTGGATCAACCTAAGGCTGAGTATATGGGAAAAAGATTACTTGATATTAATCCCGATCTCAGATTGCATATTATTCAAGAATATATTAGAGACGAAAGGATGAAAGAGATTATCGCTCATCCTTACGATTATGTGGTTGATGCTATTGATACATTATCTCCTAAGATTTTCTTGATCCACGACAGCCTAAAGTATGGGCATCGGGTGGTTAGCTCAATGGGGGCTGGAGGTAAAGTTGATCCTTCACTTGTTGAGGTGGCTGATATCTCGGAATCGCATAGCTGTCCACTTGCTCGAATATTAAGAAAACGCTTACACCGATTGGGAATTCGCGAGGGGTTTAAGGTTGTTTTTTCATCTGAAGTCGTTCCTGAGGAGTCCATGGTTCCTTGTGAAGGTGAACCTAATAAAAAGACCACCGTTGGCACAATTTCCTACATGCCTCCAGTTTTCGGATGCTTTATTGCCTCAGTGGTGATTAGGGATTTAATAGGATAATTGGTTTGTAAAGATATTATCACCTAACAGAGTTTGCAGTATCTCCTTTTGTTTTAAATTGGCATTCTCAATTTTAGATATTACCAATCTTTTATATCCAGCTTTAGGGTTAATTTTCTTTTCAAATTTTAACCCAGCATATGATAGATATTTGTTATAGTCAATATCTTTTGTTGTGTTTACATACTCAAACTCTGAGTTTAATGAAATACCGGCAATCGATTCGCATGTTTGCTGAAATTCGGCATCGGTAAAACCTCTGCCAAGTTCCTTGTAGTAATGCCAATAGAGTTGTCTCATCACATCATCAAGACTTTTCTCATTATCAGTTGCATTTCGAATGGCTAAATCTAAAATTAGGCCAATGATTGGACCTTTCTCATAGTATGATATTGATTTACCTTGTTGTCCAAATGGTCCATCGCTCCATGTATTATAGCTTGCTTGAGTAAGCGATTGAAAGTTGTGCCCTGGATTGTTTTCAGTTCTATTTATATTACTCTCTAGGCTCAAAATGAAGTCTTGCTCATTAATAACTCCTGCTCTTTTCGCTACAATATATTCATAGTAAACGGTTAATCCTTCGCTAACCCAAAGAAGATTGGTTCGGTTTTCTTTATCATAGTCAAATGGTCCAAGTTCATATGGTCTAATACGCTTAACGTTATAATTGTGAAAGTATTCATGTGCAATGAATTTCATTACCCCTTTCATTGTTCTTTCATCATCCAGTTTGTTACCATTGAAACTTATTGTGGTATTATTTAAATGCTCAATTCCTCCATATCCGGGGCCAATTCCAATAAAAGTATATTGATTGTAAGGAATATCACCAATTAGATCAACACTAGTTTGCACTATCTTTTTAAGGTTATTCGTAAACTCAACTTTATTAAAATCACCTAAATTGTAACCAATAAATCGGTGCTTAATGTTTTTTACTACAAATGATGGGAGTTCTTCAAGGTTTCCAATGAGGATAGGGCAATCGTAAAGTATGTCAAAATCACTTGCAAAGAATTCATTTTGTTTATCAGTTAGAAGATCTAATCCTGTTGCAATATTTTTCCATTGATTGTTTGAAACTACTCTAATTGAAACGGGTGTGTTTAAATGATCTTTGATATAGAGAAACGTTGCAGCAGGGACAATATATCCATGAGTTGAATCGAGGTAGTTATTGGCTACGAATTTTTTATCAGACTTTACGTCATAGCTAATGCTAAAAGGGGTATTTTTTTTTACTACAAGTTGCCAAGTATTTTCATTCTGTTTAACAACTTGCAAGTTGTTGCCATTTTTATTCTTTACAATTAGATTCTCAACATTTTTGCCGTAATCCATTATTTGATAGTAGCCTGGCATCCATTTAGGCATTTTAAATTTAATGGTATCATTTACCCATCCATCACAAAATAAATCAACATGATAGCCATGAGTTGAAGGTTCCATTATTGTAAGTGTGTATTTAAGTACCGCTTCATTTTTCTGCCTATTCGGGTTATAATTCAGCGAGGAACAACCCACAGTTAAAATCAAAGAGAGAATTATAAAACGAAATTGATTGAAGAACTTGATTGTAGCCATATTATGGTTCCAAAATATTAATGAATTGAAGCAATAACTTCATTTGAGGTTATTGTTCCTAAAAAGATGAAACCAAAGTAATAATTTTTTTGGTATTAATATTTTGTTCCCTACTTGCTTGGCAGTATAATTAAAGATTTATACTTGATGTTTTAAACGTGTAGTGCTTCTGTGAGAAATAGCTTACTGCAATTGTTAAACTTGATACAAGCATATTTGAAGGAGTAGGGTAGAATCCGAAGATATCAACCAAGATTTTTAAACCTATATAGTTTATTGTAAGATTGACAAAAAATACAACAAGATACCTGAAAAACTGTATTCTTCCTTTAAGCTCAGAATAAGAGAATGTTATATATTTCTGTAATATAAAGCCGGTAAACAGAACTATAGGAAATTTTATAGCTAAACTAGCAATATGTGAGCTAAGTGTTACAAAGCCCAGATGTAGCATTTCTTTTTGTAGCACAAAATTATAGACGACAAAGTATAAAACCCAATCGAAAAATAAGTTTGATACACCGACAGCACCATACCTGAAAAATTGGATAGACATGTGTTTGCGAAAGGGGGGGTAAAAAAAATCAATAGAAACTCTAATAAAATCAACTAGTTTATCGCAAAGTTTTCTCATACATTAATTTCTTCTTGAGACTTTTCTATTTCTTCTATTATTGGAAAATCAATAGCTGTGCAAACTTATTCGATTTTTTTAAATAAAAACGTCATTAGAAAAATTCAATGAGCTAATAATTGCAAAAGTTTTTCTATGAAAACTACCTATTTTGATTTGAATGGATTGAAAAAAATGTAGTTAGGAGGCTCCGCTAAGTAAGGGACAAAAGTCCATAGTGAGGATTGTCGCTAACCACGGGCTTAAGCCCGTGGTTAGCGACAATAATAGGAAATGGCTTCAGCCAAACAGGTTTTCATATTAGTATTTAATTGAGCAAACCGAGACCGAAACTAAAAAAAGCATATTCAGGAGCCTACACTTGATCGAAACCACGCTTTAAAGGAAATTTAAGGTATGATAAATTCAGTTAACATTAGTGCAGCTACAACAACCACACTCTTTCCCTTTAGCTTTTTCAAAAGCTTCTTTACCCTCGCTAATTGAAAAATAAATTAATCCTGCAGCACCAAAAACATCAGCATAGGCAAAGCCTGTAAATTCATAAATCATGCTTGAGGCAAGCAATACTATAGACATGTAAACGCACACTTTAGTACAATTGCTATCGGCAATAATTGGTTCAGAATTCAGCTGCTTTCCAACTTTCTTTTTGGCATTCATAAGCCAAACCATTACAACTATTGAAATTAATGATATAATTACACCCCAAAGAGTAGTTTCCGGCTTATGATGATTAATAAGGTTGAGTACTATTCCAATCAGTAACCCTGCTGATAGAAGATAGAAAGCAATACCAGTAATTCTTAAAGCGGAAATTTCAAAAGTACTTTTAGGACTATTGGGATTCTGTTTTATTCGTAAAATCATTACTGCAATGCCAATTCCTGACATGACTTCAATAAAGCTATCGACACCAAAACCAAGTAGGGTTAGTGTTTCATCCTTAACGCCGAACCATATAGATACTAACCCTTCGATTATGTTGTAAGTGATTGTGAAAAGGGCTAACCCCAAAGCCATTTTATACTGTTTACTTTCCATTTAATCGTTTATTGTGATTATTAGATGACTATAAAACGTAAAAGTTAAATTTTCGTTCAGTATAAAAAAACATTGCATGGAGACTAGGCTTAGCAGAGGTTTAATCTATTAACGTAATGCTATTAAAAGCTATAATTAAAAATAAATCATGTAATTAATTAGATATTTATGTTATAATCTCAATAATTAAGTCTAAATTGCGCCCTTAATTTAAATTCATATTATGAACAACGGAACAGTAAAATTTTTTAATGAGGAAAAAGGTTTTGGATTCATTAAAGACGCAAATTCACAAAAAGAGTACTTTGTACATTCATCAGGTCTAAAAGATAGTATTAAAGAGAATGATGAAGTTACCTTTGATTTGCAAGAGGGAAGAAAAGGACTAAATGCAGTAAATGTTAAACTAGCATAGTTTACTATACCATAAAAGTTAAAAAATTTTGAGTCCCGCATTATGCGGGACTTTTTTTTATTATACCCCCCCAAAAAAAACCCGTCTTTGACGGTGGCAATGTATACCAAGCTATGCCTGTTCATTCCCGCCGAAGCGGGAATCCATGATAATACATTCTCCTTGGAATCCTGCTTTGCCTTCGGCGAGCTCGTAAACTCGGTTCGCAGGAATGTATGAACTTTTACATCTGAAAAATAGTTTTGTGTTGGTTTGAAATTAAAGCCGCCACCTTTGGTGGTGGCTTTTTACTGCCAGAAAAAGAAAAGACTTTAGACGAATGGAGTTTTCTAAAAGGCAAAGTTGGCAACAACGCGAAGCGCTGGTCAAAGGTTGAACTTCCTCTATCGTATTTCACTTATTTGGAGACGCTATTTAGGCTGGACTTCCTCTGGATCTCCAAAAATCCGAACTGCACGTATTGAATAACTATGATATTTATTATTGCAACTTTGATGTCCAGAATCAAAGTATTGAGTATACGCTTCTAAATAATTACACTCTGAACTACTCCAATAGCTATTATTAGAAAAATTCCCCAAACCATTATATTTCAAATTGGTAAACATTAGTCCTAATTCATCTCTCGAAGGTAAAAACCAATCATCATAACCATCCATTACCAATGCATCGCATATTTTAGCGGCATAGAAACCATCTCCTAGTCTTTCTACAAGGGCACTAGTATTCGTTTTCCCAGAACCAATTGCAGTACTAGTTGTACCATAGTAAACGTAATTATCAGAAAACCAAGGGACGCTTGTGCCTTGGTCGTTATTAGCACAAACAAGTCCGTACTGATTAGGATAGGCTCCATGCAAATAGAAAATAATTCCTCCTTGATACGTATCGCCAATTGATAATGACGTTGAAGAAATTGTTGTAAACTTAATATCGGGCCCATAACTGATACCTTCTGAATTTATAGCATAAGCCCGAACATGATAAACCTTACCAGGGAACAAATTATTTATATTACTTGTAAAAATGCCAGTACCAGTTCCGTCGGAAGTTTTAAAATTAGACGTAGTCGGGTTACCTGACGTAAACCAACATACACCTTTTGTTGTAATGGGTGCTCCTCCATCACTTACAATAATGCCTCCACTTATTGCAGAAGTTTGAGTTATATCAGAAACCATTACTGTATTTAAAGTTGGTTTCTGAACATTAGACTTGTATTGATCTTTTTTACAGTTATATAAAAATGAAAGTTGTGTAAAAATCAGGATGAACTGAAGAGTAGAATAAATATTTAGTTTTTTCATAATTTTTTATATTGCTTTTTAATCTTAAGGTTGCTGAAGAGCGCAAACCGAAAATAATGGATAAATGTTTTTCGGAATTTTTTATTAAACTAAGTACAGCAATATTTCGATTTTGAATCTCGCTGTAATAGAACGAGTTTCAATTTTAATGCCAGAACAATAACTTCTTTGTTTATAAGATACTTGCTTATAATTGTTTTATTCTGGCAATGCAATAATCGTACACTTTTATGTTCGTTATCGAACATAAATACAAAACCATTTTATCATAGTATAGTGAAACTTATTATTGAATTTTTGTTTTATTTCCTTATCACTTTGGCTTAACGTGGGTAAGTTTTTATTAATATTTCATTGCGCGATCAGAGGTTGCAACTATAAAAAGCGCAATCAGGGACTAAGCTAAGTATGGGGTTTGGTTTTTTATTGTGGCTTGTTAATGCTTAATATCCTTTCGTTTATCATGCGTCAGAAACCAATCGTATAGTTCCTGCTTTGAGTACACTAACCAATCAATCCAATGACCTACATTTGGTTCTGTTGTGAATTTTAAATTCTTATTTTTTCCTTCTAATCTATTGATTATCCATTCAGTTTCTTCGAATTGTACAACCTTATCTATTTTTCCATGAAAAGCCCAAATTGGAATATCAATTAGTTTATCAGTATTTTCCATTATGTAATCCATATTACGAGTAAATCCGCTCATTGGGGCAATGGCTGCAAATTTATCAGAATATTTTATCGCCAGATACCATGTTCCTTCACCGCCTAAACTTACCCCCGTCAGATAAACTTTATTGGTATCTACTCTATATTTTGAGGTTACTTCTTTATAAAAATTCTCAAACCAATTGTCAGTGGTCCATCTTAGATTAATTGGACATTGTGGTGCAACAATGATAAAAGGAAATTCTCTTCCCCTCCAAATTTGGTCAGGTATGCCGCAGCAGTAAAGTTTAACTGTATCTGCACCTCTACTTGAACCTCCATGCAGATAAATTATTAGTGGCCACTTTTTTAATGTGTCATTGCTATACCCCTTGGGAGTGTAAGATATGTAGTGGTATTTTACATTTTTGGGGTTTTGATTTAATCCATGGCTGAAAGTCCATTGGTTTTCAATTTTGCCCAATGTATCCCAATAGGTTACGCTCCCGTTTTCTTGACCGTTTAAATAGTTTTGTACCGAATTTTTTTGACCATTCTTGTACCAGTATTCATGAACTCCATGCCTTAACCCATGTAGGTAGTTGGTTTTGCTCTTAATTTGGCCATTGTTGTACCATACCTTGAATTCACCTTCTTTAGTATTTGACTTATAATTACACCACAGGCTTTCTTCTTTGATATTCTTATCAAAAGAGCTATAGGTTCCTTCCATTTGAATGTGACCATTTGGAAGGTAATCCCGAACATGATATAGATTATTGTCAAACTCAATAATTCGTTTATAGATTATTGTGTTTTTATTAGAAACGGGAACTTGTAAATAAAAGGTATCAACCACTTGAGCATTTATTGCCTCAAGGCAAAAGAATAGGGATAATATTAATGTGATGTTCTTCAATTTAGTAGACTAAACCACATGTTAGGGCTAGTTAAAATAATTCATTGTATTTGTCAAGGTGTTCATTTTTAAACCAGTCTAAGAACTTTCTATTATCGCCACTGAAGTCACGATGCAATTTATCTAAAAGTTTGTTTTTATTATATTTTCCATCATTAAATTGGTCAATCGCTGGTGCTCTATCAATTATTAAGCTGACTTTATGTTCGTTACTTTGGTAATACATGATTTGTCTATGAGAATTTAACTTCCAATGTTCTGGTTTGTTAACTTTTAATAAATCATTATGTTCTGGCCTGTCTCCGATTAAATAAAAGACTAACTTTATAAAACCAAGAATTGTTTTTTCGTTCAAATCATTTAAATCAGAAGAATTGGAGATGCGTTTTCTTGTGTCTTGGCAAAGAAATAGTAAGTTGTCTTTATGTGCTTTATCTGAAACCTCTAATGTATTTTGAATGCTGCTTTCAATAGAGTCTAGTACTTTATCAATTGTTTCTTTCCATTCAAAGTTTGATTTTGCTCCCGTTGCATATTGGTGATAATTATTTTTTCCATATAAATAACTTAAAAATATCTCAAATGATTCACTTAGATAAATTTCTTCCTTTTTCATAATTTATCGTGCTATCAGATTAGTTGGTGCTAACTCATTTATATATTCATATTTTAAGTATTTATACCTTCAACATAAATGAATTACATCGGCTTAGGTAATATTTATAAAAGTAAATAAGAAATTTCCAACTATCAATACCCTTATGGAGTTATAAGCGGTTGAAAAAAAGTATAGTAAAGTAACCTGAGCCTGTAAACGTTACTCAATCCAAAGTACTGAGTTTCCAGTACCGTACTCGTTTTCCTCCCAAAGCTTATTGTCGGGGTCGGTTATCCACTTGCCATCAACTATGTACTTATAGAGGTATTTGCCAGGTTTTAGGTAAACTGGGAGTTCCCATTTTCCGTTCTTCTTGTACATTCTATAACCATCCTTGTTCCATCCATTAAAACTACCAGAGACTAGAATCACGGTTGCGTTAAGATACTTTGATAGGGTAAAGGTATAGTTGGGTTTAAATATTAGAATAGAGTTAATTAAGCCACCTGCTGTTGAAATAAATGGATTTTCGGGATCGGTAATCCATTTGCCATCAACAATAAACTTGTACTCGTAGGTGCCCGGTGCAAGTATGTAGGGGAGCTGCCATCCGTTAGGGGTTTTGGTCATTACCAGCTCGTTGGTGCTCCAGCTATTAAAGCTACCGCTTAGTACAACCTTATGGGCTGTTTTATAACCCGGAAGATTAAACAGGTAGGATTCGCCAATTCCCATAAACGAGTTTAGGTTACCGCTTGCATCACTGCGAATATCTTTATTGTCAGGATCTGTTATCCATTGTCCATCCACAATAAACTTATAAGCATAGGTTCCTTCATTCAGGTAAATAGGGAGTTTCCATCCATTCGGAGTTTTAACCATCTCATAATCATATGTCTTCCAGTCGTTAAAACTACCAGTAAGTATAACCCTTTTGGCATTCAATTGCCCCTTGAGGTGGAATTCGTAGTTGGTGCAGTATACTATCGAGTTGTAACCATTCGTTAAATTGTTTTCGCGGATATAGTTGTTGGGGTCGTCACGCCATTTACCATCGGTAATGTACTTGTAAGCATATTTCCCTGGTATAAGCATAATTCGGGCAATCCAGCCCGAGTCAACCTTTTGCATCGGGGTTTGTAACGTGCTCCAGTTATTAAATGTACCCGATAGGTAAACCTTGTTTGCGCTTTTAAAAGATGGTAGGAAGAAGGTAGCAATCCCGTTTTGGTATGTGAAAACTTCATTGTGTTTAAACTTATTTACACCGCATCTGGTATAAACTGGTGGTAAGCCAGTGGAAACGTTTAGCCAGCTGTCATCTACAATGAAAATATCATTTGCATTTATTTGATTAATTGGATTGCTATCCAACTTTTTGGAAAGTTCAATTTTGTTAGGGTTAATCTTTACAACCTTCCACTTTGTTTTGCCCGATAGAACCTCTGTAGCTCCCCTAAATGCCTTTTCAACGGCAAGGCTATCGATATCAAAACTCTTTGCTAAATTGTAGCGTTGAGTAGCATTCCATTTCAGGTTAAGGGTTACGATCATCTTTCCATCCTCAATTCTACATACCTTTTCCTTATCCCCTTGCGCATTTAGCTTAGCGAAAGGAATAATTGATAGTAGGATTAGTATGTATACCCTAAGTATTCTCATTGATCGTTTGCTTTTATATAACGAATGGCAAAAATATTCTTTACAAAATTAATACAAATCACCCCCTTTGAAATAAAGCTATACCCCAGCATGCCGTCAATCTTGGTTCCGTAAGCTTGGCTTAGCGGATCAAGATTTGTGATAATAGTCTCCAGGTTGTCCATACTTTTCGGTCCAAATTGTAATCCATTCATTGTGCCAAAAAGTACCTCAGAAGAACTCGATCCAGTACCAACAAGCGATGATCGACGGGTAATTGTAATGCAATTTAAAACACTTTTTGGAGCATACCTATCAATCACATTTGTTTCTGCTCCTGTATCAAAACAAAACCGAAGGCTTTTACCGCTTATGTTTACTTTGATAAAGAGTATGGAGTTTCTAAACTCGAAACTACTAGTAAAATCGGGGTTAAACTTTTCGTCCGAAGCTGCTACCCGTTCACCCTTTTTATCGATACGGAATAGCTGTAGCTGGTTTTGACTGGGGTTGAAGATGACTTCAAAGTCCTTTAGCATGCTAAACCCAAACAACCTTAGCACTTTAACTCCTCGGCGGTTTTCGATATGCCCAAGGTTAGTTACATCGGCAGTAACACACTTGTACTTTAATCCGAATATTTCGAGGTTATCCACCGTAATTCTTTCAACGTTAGAAACTGCTCCAGTTATCCCGTTAGAACTTTGGCTATCGGTTACTATATGGTTTCGGAAGTAAGTTTTATTTAGCACAACACCCGATGCTCCTGTATCAAAAACAAGATAACCCTTTTCACCATCAATTTCGGCTTCAATCAGGTATATTCTACCAACTCGTCTTAATGGAATAGTTAGTGAATCCTCTGTGCTTGTCCATGTGTAATTACCGAAACTTAACCCAGAAATAGGAAAGGGGAGTATTGTTATTATTGGAGGATTATCGGTCGATTGTTTGTGCTCAGAAAATGTAAAATGAGGTGCTAGTAAAAGCAGAATAAGCAGTTTAATCATTAAGCGCCGATGAAAAAAGCCCCTCATTTATTATGAATCTAACGCTTATAAAAGTAGAAAAGATTATTGTAAAGTAAAATGAAAAAGAGATTAGCCTTACAACGGATGAGTAGTTGAAGGCTAATTCTATGAAAATTTGCTAATCTTAAGGTTTCTGGATTTATATCTAGTTGGTTCTAAATATCAATAGTAATTGCTACAGGACAGTGGTCGCTTGCTGCAGGGCGGTTTTTGCCAATTCCTTCATACCTCGCACCTTTGTATTTTTCTGCATTAAGGCAAAGCCCTTTGCGAACAATTACTGGTTTTGAGTTCACGTTTTTATCCGCTAACTGCTTCGATAGAAGAATGTAATCAATCTGTTTATACTTTTCATCGTTGCTTACCTTTTTTGAAGATGTGTCCCAAAAGTGAGTCCAACTATCTTTTTCATCTAATCTTGTTTGTACAACATTCTCAATCCAAGGATTATCTATTAATGGTTTTAACGATGTATCTTGATCCGGGTAATCGTTTAGATCGCCAACTACAACCCAATTTGCCTTGCTTGGATTACTCCCAAAACGCTCTTTTAGAATGTTGGTTACTGCTTGCGACTGCTCTTTTCTACGTGCCGCGGTATTCTTTCGCCCGTTGGCAGGGTCGTTTTTGTCGAGCATACTCTTGAAGTGGTTTACAAAAATATAAAATGGTTTTTCCTCGATAGTAAATTTAACTTCAAGGCAATCCCTACTAAACATTAATGCTTTATTGTTGGCTGTTCTATCAAATTGATGGGTTACAACATGGTCGAATGGAATTTTGCTAATAAGGGCAACGTCAATCAACCGGGGGTCGTTCCCATCTATTAGAATATTGTATTTATAGTTTTTTCCAGAAAGAAATTTAGATACAAAGCTTTTAAGTGTATCAAAGTTTTCAACTTCAACCAAGCATACTATGTCTGCTTTGCAATCTAGTATTGCCTTTGCTGTCAGTTCCCTTTCGGGATCGAGGATAGTTTCGAACAATGTTTTATCGATAATGAATCCATTTTCGATAGCGTTATTGATTTTTTCGGGTTTTGCTTTGCTGCTAAACTTAAACCGGCGGAATAGATTTTCGCAGTTAAAAGTTGCAATTGTAATCTTTGCCATGATTTAATTTTTTAGGTTTTTTATAAAAGTTTATGTTATATCTGGATGATATGCAAATTGTTACCTGTATTTTGACGTTTTTTAATCGTTAATATGAATTGTTTGATTAATTGCATAAAAAAAGCGAAGCTTTTCATGCTTCGCTATAGTTGTATTCTATTGACTTTAACTTGTTACTGAGTAATAATCGGTTTTACAATTACCTCCACATTCCCCTTAACCATTGCCCAAACTGGGCAATAGGTATCTTCAGCCATCTTAATCACCTTGTTTAAATCATCAAGGGAGCAATCCTTGGAGTTAATGTTGATTTCAAGGGTAATCGTTTTAAAACAGGTAGGATGATCTTCTTTTCGGATTCCATGCGCGTTGATTGAAAATTCGGTAATGGTTTTATTCATTCTCCTTAGGAATAGAAGAACAGCGCTACCTAAGCAAGAAGAAAGACTAAGCAGTAATAGTTCAAGCGAAGTATAACCCAAATTATCACCGAAAGGTGGAACATAGTCGATTGAAACAGGCTGGTTGCCTTCAACATTGCCCTCGAAATGAAGTTTTTCGTTTAATAGTTTGATAGAGGCTTTTAGTTCCTTTGATTTGTTTATTGTTGATTCCATAAATAAGAAGATAAAATTTTACGATAATTTATTTTTTTATTAGTTCATCAATTTCGTTAAGGTGTAAATCGAGGTGCCGTAAATAATCAATTACCATCGATTTTAGGGTTATGTTTTTATCAGGCGAAGCAATCCATTCATTTGCCAGTTTCTCCTCGCTAATATTGTTAATAAGATGGACTAAATGGATATTTGAGTACTTCCATAGTTGTACCAAATTAAACCAATCTTCATCTTCGTAATTTTGGATTGCAATCCACCTATCGTTGTTTCCATTCGTTGCATAGTTAGGAAAGTTAAACGGGCTGGATTGGTAGTGTAAATGAACAATCCGATGCGTATTATTTGATGCAGAATCGACCATGTGACCAACAATCTGTTTAATGGTTCTATTCTGATTGTTGCGATTTTGGGTAATTGTTTTATTGGATAAATCTAGAAGCTTGGGTTCCCATTCATTTATCCTTTCTATTATCACTTTTGTTATTGGTTCAAAATCTGAAATCATATGCAGAAAAGAATTGAATATCAAAAATAATCTACAATAGTTTCAAAATGAACTAATCATATGGTATTATAAAACATATAAGCACTTAAAATCTGTTAAAATAAAAAACCCCGATTTCTCGGGGTTTAGATTATTTTTTAATGTCATAGAAACATCTCATTGGTGAGTGGAGTTTGCTATCGGCTACTAGTTTTTTAATTGCCTTTTCAACATCTTTCTTATCAATACCTGATGCTTCAGCAATTTCGCCAGCCTTCATAGGTTTACCCACACTTTTTAGGGTTTGGATTACTTTATCGGTTGCTTCCATATTTTATGAAATTTAAATGTTTATAGAGAAGACAATTTAACAGGAAAAAAGTTTAAAACCCAAATAAATCAATTTAGTTCTGCCCGTTTTTTTGAAAAATGTAAACGAAATATACTAACTCTTCTGATAAAATTTGATTGTAAGTTGCAGTATTCACAACTCCTGCAAAGTTTTGAGCCGATTTATGGAGGAATTTTGGTGAAAGTTTTTTTACAAGATTTACTCTTCGTTCACTATCCTTGTTTAAGGCCATAACAACATTCGAGTTTATTTTTTGCTCTTCAATTAGTTTTAGGTCAAAGGAGTTTAATATTTCTTTTAGTTCTGGAATCTCTTCTGGGTATCTGAAATCAGTGTATAAAAAGTAACCATTATGTTTGAGTACACGGGACACCTCGGAAACAAACTGACGCATATCCAAATATCTGTGCGATGACTCAACGTTAAGGACTACATCAAATGAATTACTCTCAATCGGTATTTTTAGAGCATCACCTTGTTTGAATTTCAACCCATTTTCTTTATGATATGAATTTGCAAAATCAACTGCACGGTTTTCTAAATCTATCCCAAGTGAGTTTGTTGGTGAAAATGTTTTTGCAATATATGCTAAGCCACCACCACGCCCACAGCCTATTTCAACAATATTCTTGTCCTTTAAATCAACAGCGCTTGCTAATCGATGATATAATTGAATTGAATATCGATTTGATTCGTCGCATTTATCCAAAGGCACTTTTTTAGTTGAATCATCGTATCCGTAATTCATAAAAGTAACTTCAGCCTTAGAGTCAACTTTACTGATGTACCAATACCAAATCTTAAACATTAATGATCTTAAACTCATTTTCATTCGATTGATTTTTTGTTATGAAGAATTAATAAAAACTCCAAGGTTTGTTACAGAGGAGACGTTATTTAATGATTTGACAAGTTAACGTTTATTTGCTAGAAGGCAAGAACACTCATTCATATTATTTTTATTGAATGTAAATGTTATCCGAATAATTAAACCATTTTTTTAACCATCAGTCTATTAAGTAACTTTTTTTAGTTTACTTTGCAGGGTATGAAGTTAATTGCAGTTATATACAGCGTTTTTATTTTCTATTTAGTCGCAGTGCCTTGTACTGATGAGATAATTCATATTGAGAAGTCAAAACTAGAACAATCAACTCCACAAGGGAAGCCATGTAGCCATAGTGAACAAGATGGTTGTAGCCCATTTTGTGTATGTGCATGCTGTGGGGTAGTTGTTGTAATGAGTTTCATTAATTATGATTGTCAACCAAATGCAGTTATAAAAACTGAGTTCTTATCCTTTTATAAAGAATCTACTTCTTCTTTCTTTCAATCATTCTGGCAGCCGCCAAAGTTGGGTTAACATTCATTCTATAACTAAGTTTCTTTGCTAAAAAGTTCTTAAGTTATTCTAATCAATTTACATTTTTTAGACTGTTAGTCTATTAGACTATTGGAGACTTAAACCTAATAGCCTACAGCCTAATAGCCTAAATCCCTTAATTTTCTAAAGATGATTGAACGAATTATAAGTTTCTCAATAAAAAATAAATTTATTGTTATTCTATTCGTGTTAGCATTGGTTGGATGGGGATCATATTCCCTCATGCGTTTGCCAATCGATGCTATTCCCGATATTACTAACAATCAGGTTCAAGTGATTTCGCTTGCGCCATCACTGGCTGTTCAAGAGGTTGAGAGCTTTATCACAGCGCCTATCGAGGTTGCTGTGGCAAATATCCCTGATATTGTCGAGTTGCGATCAATTTCACGTTTAGGACTTTCTGTCGTGACAGTAGTTTTTAAAGATAACGTTGATGTATACTGGGCTCGACAGCAGTTAACCGAAAGGTTAAAAGAAGCCGAAGAGGCTATCCCTGAAGGTTTGGCTAAAATAGAATTAGCTCCAATCTCAACCGGATTAGGCGAGATATACCAGTATAGACTTGCTGTTGAGAAAGGATTAGAGAAAAAATACACCCCAATGGAGCTTCGAACTTTGCAGGACTGGGTTGTTCGTCGCGAAATGCTGGGGACATCAGGCGTGGCTGATATTAATAGCTATGGAGGATTTGTGAAGCAGTACGAAATTGCTGTTAACCCTGAACGATTAAGGAGCATGAATCTTACTCTTACCGATATTTTTGATGCTCTTGAGCGCAATAACGAGAATACTGGTAGCGCCTATATTGATAAAAAACCAACAGCCTATTTTATACGGAGTATTGGATTGGTAAAATCGCTTAGTGATGTTGAGAAGATCGTTGTTAGAAACAACCCTTCTGGAATACCTATCCTAATTCGCGATGTAGCAACAGTCCAATTTGGTAGTGCTACTCGTTATGGCGCTTTTGTGGTCGATACCTCTGAGGCTGTTGGAGGTGTTGTTATGATGCTAAAAGGTGCTAATGCTCACGAGGTGGTTGATAATGTTGAAAATCGAATACTTTCAATTCAGAAATCACTTCCTAAAGGCGTGAAAATTGAGCCTTACCTAAATCGTTCCGATTTGGTTGGACGAGCAATTGGAACTGTTTCTGAGAACCTAATCATGGGCGCACTAATCGTGGTTTTTGTGCTAGTGCTCTTACTAGGTAATCTTCGTGCTGGTTTGCTTGTGGCATCAGTAATTCCGCTTGCTATGCTATTTGCAATTTCAATGATGAACCTTTTTGGTGTTTCAGGTAACTTAATGAGCCTTGGGGCGATCGACTTTGGGTTAATTGTGGATGGTGCTGTAATTATTGTTGAAAGTGTAGTACACCGAATTACAATGAGTAAAAGTCATCATCAAGGTGTTGAAAAATTAACACAGCAGCAAATGGACGAAAATGTTTTCGATTCTGCTAAACGAATGATGAGCTCAGCAACCTTTGGACAGATCATAATACTTATTGTTTACCTGCCAATTATGGCTTTAGTTGGGATTGAGGGCAAGATGTTTAGGCCAATGGCCGAGGTCGTTGCCTTTGCTTTGCTAGGTGCAGTTATCCTTTCTCTTGCCTATGTACCAATGGCATCAACCCTATTTTTGAGTAAGAAAACTGAGCATAAACGGAATATTTCTGATAAACTAATTGACTGGTTCCATGGTGTTTTTAATCCAATTATAAATGCTGCTTTAAAACGCAAGTTGCTAGTATCAATCTTTGCGATTGTTTTGTTTCTATTCAGTTTGATTGTATTTACTCGATTGGGAGGTGAGTTTATACCACAGCTCGAAGAGGGAGATTTAGCTGCAGGGGTAATGACATTACAAGGTGGATCCCTGTCGAATACAATTGATCAGGTAAAGAAGGCTAATAAAATACTTTTGGATAATTTCCCTGAAATTAAACATGCTGTGTGTAAGATAGGTGCCGCTGAGATACCTACCGATCCTACACCTATGGAAACAGGCGATTATATTATAACTCTAAAACCAAAAGAGGAGTGGACTTCAGCTAAAACTCGCGAAGAGCTTGTTTCTGAAATGGAAGATAAACTGGTAACACTAGCCGGTGTGAAGTTTGAGTTTCAGCAACCAATTCAAATGCGTTTTAATGAGCTAATGACTGGTGCTAAGCAGGATGTTGCCGTCAAACTTTATGGTGACGATCTATATACTCTTGCTGATAAAGCATCAGAAATTGAGAGAGTAATTCTGCGAATTGAGGGTGTTGAGGATATTAACGTTGAGAAGGTGACTGGACTTGCACAAGTACAAGTTGAGTTCAATCGCGATCGTTTGGCACAGTATGGCTTATCCGTTGAAGAGGTGAATCGCGTGTTACGTGCGGCGTTTGCTGGTAGTGAGGCAGGGATTGTATTCGATGAGGAGAAACGCATTAGTATGGTAGTTCGACTCGACAAGGATTATCGCCAAAGCCTTGATGATGTGAAGAACCTTTCAGTTGCACTGCCCAATGGAGGTCAAATTCCTTTTGAGCAAGTGGCAAATATTGAAATAAAATCGGGACCTGCACAGGTTTCTCGTGAGAATACAAAACGTAGAATTACTGTTGGCTTTAATGTTAGAAACAGAGACGTTCAAACGGTAATTAACGAGGTTTCATCTCAAATTGACAAGAAAGTGAAACTGCCAACAGGCTACTATATCGATTATGGTGGGCAATTCCAAAACCTTGAAGCGGCTAAAGCGCGTTTGGCAATTGCTGTTCCTGTTGCATTACTTCTGATTTTTGTTTTACTATATTTTACATTCCACAGCGTAAAGCAAACAATGCTTATTTATACAGCAGTTCCTTTAGCTGCAATAGGTGGAATTTTTGCGCTTTGGATTCGCGGAATGAACTTTTCAATTTCCGCAGGTGTCGGTTTTATAGCGCTTTTCGGAGTGGCAGTGCTAAACGGAATTGTGCTTATTGCCGAGTTCAATCGATTGGAAAAGGAGGGTGTGGAAGATATTATCGAAAGGGTGCTAAAAGGTTTGCATACCCGTTTACGCCCTGTGATTATGACTGCTGCGGTGGCATCGTTGGGCTTTTTGCCTATGGCATTATCAACCTCTGCCGGGGCAGAAGTACAGAAGCCCTTGGCAACGGTTGTTATAGGGGGTTTGATAACTGCAACTATCCTTACATTAGTGATTCTACCAGTATTCTATGTGATTTTCTCCACTCATTCGTTTAGAAAAATATTAAAAAGTAAATTTTCAAAGATCTTCACATTTGCAGTTCTCCTGACATTTGGCTTATCATCATTAAATGCAGCTAAAGCCCAAGGGAACAAGCCTATTAACTTAAAACAGGCTATTCAGTTGGCTTTAGATAGCAACTTAGCAGTAAAATCATCAGCATATTCAGTTGATGTTCAGAAAGCGTTAAGAGGTGCTGCCTGGGATTTGCCTAAAACCTCTATTGATGGACAGTATGGTCAGTTTAACTCTTACACTAAAGATAATAGCTTTACCATTTCGCAATCGTTTGATTTTCCAACAGTTTACATCAATCAAAGTCGGCTGGCTAATGCTAATGTGAAAAGTAGTGAATGGCAACTAAAGAATTCTCAGCTTGAGATTGCAACTCAAGTAAAACGTGTTTACTGGCAATTAGCATATCTACACTCAACTCAAAAGCTGTTGGCCTATCAGGACAGTTTGTTTACTGGGTTTATACGAGCTGCTGAGTTTCGCGCAAATACAGGGGAAACAAATCGTCTAGAGATGATTACGGCTCGAACCCAGAGCATTGAGGTAAAGAATAAACTTCAACAAGTAAATGCAGATATTGAAATTTACATACAAAAATTCCAGACACTACTCAATTCAACCACTTCTTTTGTACCTGCTGATTCTATATTGAATCGAATTTCTTTTATTCCTTTGGCCGAGAATTTGGGTATATCAGAAAACCCTTCCATTGCTTATATGCAGCAACAGGTTGAAGTTGCAAGATTAGAGAAAAAGGTTGAAAGGAATAATATTCTCCCCGAGTTTTCAATTGGCTATTTTAGCCAAACAATGCAGGGTGTTCAGGATGTAAATGGTGTTCCTCGAACTTTTGGTGCAGGCGATCGTTTTAACGGGATTCAGGCTGGTATTGCTTTTCCACTCTGGTTTGTTCCGTACACATCAAAAGCTAAAGCCGCTCGAATTAAAGAAATGGTTGCAAAAACTGATGCCGATTACTACGAAAAATCGATGTTGGGCAACTATAGTGAGTTGATAGGAGAGTACACCAAATTCAATAATAGTGTTGATTACTACGAGAAACAAGCGATTCCAGAAGCAAATATTATTATCGATCAGGCCACCCGAAGCTATAAGGCTGGTGCAATGGATTATCTCGACTATGTTCAGAACCTAAATAGGGCATTGGATATCAAAGAGAACTATTTGGATGCCTTAAATAGCTATAACCAAACCATTATTAACATTGATTTTATTTCAGGTAAAATATTTTAAAAAGTCACATTATGACAAAATATAGTTTGATTTCAAAGTTTTTCTATTCAGTTATTATTCTCGCCTTGGTTTCGTGCAACGGTGGAACTAAAACAAGTGAAGAATCAAAGGGCGTTGAGGAAAACCTACCAGAGGATATTGTTGAAATGCGAGCCGATCAGATAAAACTTGCCAATATTGAAATGGGTCTTATTGAGTACCGATCATTAAGCGCTACCCTTAAAGTAAATGGAGTTGTAAGTGTATCACCTCAAAATCTGGCTACAGTCTGTATGCCGATGGGTGGGTTTGTTAAATCAACTTCACTTTTACCTGGCAATTCAGTATCAAAGGGGCAAACACTCGCAATTGTTGAAAATCAGGATTTTATAGATATTCAGCAAAACTACCTTGAAGCAAAGAATAAATTGGAGTTTGCCGAATCGGAGTTTAAGCGGCATACAGAATTATATCAGAGCGATGTTTATTCAAAACAAAACGTTCAGGAGGTTACATCAAATTATAAATCTTTAAAGGCCCAGGTAAATGCGTTTGAGCAAAAACTCTTATTGATTGGAATTGATCCCGCTAACTTGCAGGAAACAAATATTTCACGTACGGTACCTGTTGTTTCACCTATTACAGGGTATGTGAAATCAGTTAATGTAAATATTGGCAAATACGTTTCACCTTCTGATGTGCTGTTTGAGATTGTGAATAGCGATAAGCTACTGCTTGAGCTAACTCTCTTTGAGAAGGATGCCGCTAAGGTTTCTGTTGGTCAGAAGATTCGTTTTTTTATTAATAATGAAACCGATCAGCACGATGCAATAGTATATCAAACAGGCAAATTAATCAATAGCGATAAAACCTATAAGGTTTTTGCAAATGTTATAAGTACCTGCAAGAATGTATTGCCTGGGATGTACGTTAATGCTATTATTGAAACGTCAGGGAATCAGGTTGCATCGCTACCATCCGAGGCGATTGTTAGCTTCGATGATAAGGATTACATTTTTGTTTTTGAGAAGGATAAAGTTGAGGATGGCAATCCATTTACCGAGTACCGAATGGTTCAGGTTCAAATAGGTGTTGCTGATGGTGGGTATACCGAAGTTTTTCTGCAACAAGGCTTTGATATTAAATCTGTAAGGGTTGTTGTTAAAGGTGCATACAACTTGCTTTCGGCTAAGAAAAATGCAGGTGAAATGGCTTGTTAGTAAACTTTGAAAGGTTTAACTTGTTTAATTATAATGGGATAATGGAATATTGGAATATTGGAGTATGCTTATAATCCAACATTTACTTCGTCGAACTCGCAAGCTCGGTTCCATTATTCCATCATTCCAAATTATCATGAATTATGGGTCACAACCATCAACATAGCAATAACAGCAGTGGAAATGCCTTCAAGATTGGTATATTAATCAATGTTGTATTCATTGTATTTGAGGTGGTTTTTGGTATTCTTTCAAAATCTACCGCACTACTTGCCGATGCTGGTCACAATCTGAGTGATGTTTTAGCGTTGGCATTCTCGTGGTTTGCAATTTTAATATCTCATCGAAAGCCCAGTCTTCGCTTCACATATGGCTTACGAAGAACTACAATACTTACCGCAATTGTAAATACTCTTTTGCTAATTGTTACCGTTGGCTTAATTGCCTATGAGGCAATTGTTAGCCTTACTTCAAATGTTCAGATACAGGGTAGCACCGTTATCATTGTAGCCTCACTTGGAATTGTGGTTAATGGTTTTACTGCATATCTTTTTATGAAAGGTAAGGAGCATGATTTAAACATCAAAAGTTCGTTTTTACATTTTGTAGCCGATGCCTTGGTTTCTTTTGGGGTTGTTGTTGCTGGTTTAATCATCATTTTAACTGGATTGACTTGGATTGATTCATTTGTTAGCTTGATAATTTCCGTTTTTATCCTTTATAGTTCCTATCGTTTGTTGATCGATTCTGTAAACCTTTCATTAGATGCTGTGCCCAAGGATATCGATTTAAATGAGGTTTCATCATACCTCACAAGCCTAAAAAATGTAGATTCAATTCATGACTTACATATTTGGGCATTAAGCACTTCTGAAACCGCTTTGACGGTCCATTTAGTTGTTAAAGAAGTTGTTGATGATAGCTTTTTACATAATATTACCAATTACCTAAACAGTAAGTATAATATCTGCCATACAACAATACAGGTTGAATCAACTGATTCTATGGAGTGCAAATCCTGTAATTAACTTTTCAATTCAATTGATCTTTTAAAGTGCCAGAATGGCTTATTTTGTTTGGTTGTAATGACTTTATGGCCTGTTTTAGGTTTTGGCAAATGCTTTGATTTAATAGTTGTGTTCAAATTTTAATTCGATTATGAACCTAAATAATTTTACAATTAAATCACAAGAAGCCATTCAACAAGCTTTCACTATTGCACAGGGGTACAATCACCAAGCGGTTGAACCGGCACATTTGCTTAATGGGATTATAAGCCAGAGCGAGAGTATTACAAGTTTTATATTCAGAAAACTGGGAGTTAATCCATCAACTTTTGAAGCTGTACTTACTAAGATTATTGAATCTTACCCAAAAGTAAGTGGAGGTGATCAGTATTTGAGTTCATCTTCAAGCCGGGTTCTCCAAAAGTCAGTTGATTTTAGCAAAGAAATGGGGGATCAGTACGTCTCCGTAGAGCATATCCTGCAAGGACTACTTTCAGTGTCCGATCAAGTTTCCCAAATGATGAAGGATGCTGGTATTACTGAGAAGGAACTTAAGATGGCAATTGCAGAACTGCGAAAGGGAGCCAAAGTTGATAGCCAAACAGCTGAGGATACCTACAATGCGCTTAACAGGTTTGCTATCAACCTAAACGATATGGCTCGATCAGGAAAACTTGATCCTGTTATTGGCCGTGATGAAGAGATTCGTAGGGTTTTGCAAATATTGACTAGAAGAACGAAGAATAATCCAATTCTTATTGGTGAGCCTGGTGTTGGGAAAACGGCAATTGCCGAAGGTATTGCTCATCGTATAGTTGCTGGAGATGTTCCTGAGAATCTAAAATCAAAGCAAATTTTCTCACTAGATATGGGTGCTCTTGTAGCAGGGGCTAAGTACAAAGGCGAGTTTGAAGAACGTTTGAAATCAGTTGTTAAAGAGGTTGTCTCATCAAACGGCGAGGTTGTACTTTTTATTGACGAGATTCATACACTTGTTGGTGCTGGTAGAGGCGATGGAGCTATGGATGCTGCAAATATTCTTAAACCAGCTCTTGCCCGTGGCGAGCTTCGTGCAATAGGGGCAACCACTTTGGACGAATACCAAAAGTATTTTGAGAAGGATAAAGCCCTTGAACGACGTTTCCAAAGCGTTATGGTTAATGAACCTGATACACTTGATGCAATCTCAATTCTTAGAGGTTTAAAGGAGCGTTATGAAAGCCATCACTCTGTACGTATTAAGGATGAAGCGATTATTGCTGCGGTTGAGCTATCGAACCGTTATGTTTCGAACCGTTTTTTGCCTGATAAGGCAATTGACCTAATCGATGAAGCCGCATCTAAACTTCGTTTGGAGATGAACTCTGTCCCCGAAGATATTGATGAAATTGAGCGTAGAATAAAGCAACTCGAAATTGAAAGGGAGGCAATTAAGCGCGAAGGGGATAAAGAAAAACTTGACGAACTTGGTAAAGAGATTGCCAACTTAAACGAGGAGAGAACCAAACTACGCGCTAAGTGGCAAAACGAGAAGAATATTATCGATTCAATTCAGAAGAATAAGCAAAGCATCGAAAACAATAAGTTTGAAGCCGATGAGGCTGAGCGTCGTGGCGATTATGGACGAGTAGCCGAACTTCGTTATGGAAAAATAAAAGAATCCGAAAACGAAATTGAGAGGTTGAAGAAGGAGTTAACCTTAATGCAATCGGATTATGCTTTGATAAAAGAAGAGGTTGATGCCGAGGATATTGCCGATGTGGTATCGCGTTGGACGGGCATTCCAGTGAATAGAATGCTACAAAGCGAAAAGGATAAACTACTTAAACTTGAGGAGGAACTTCACAAACGGGTAGTTGGGCAGGATGAGGCAATTTCAGCTGTTGCTGATGCTGTACGTAGGAGTAGAGCTGGGCTTCAGGATGCAAAACGTCCTATTGGATCATTTATCTTTTTAGGTACAACAGGTGTTGGTAAAACTGAGCTGGCAAAGGCTCTAGCTGAGTTTCTTTTCGATGACGAGAACCTCATGACACGTATCGATATGAGTGAGTATCAGGAACGTCATTCCATTTCACGATTGATAGGAGCACCTCCAGGATATGTTGGATATGATGAAGGAGGGCAGTTAACTGAGGCGGTAAGACATAAACCCTACTCAGTGGTATTGCTCGATGAGATTGAGAAAGCACATCCGGATGTGTTCAATATTCTTCTTCAGGTTTTAGATGATGGTCGGTTGACCGATAATAAAGGCCGTACAGTCGATTTTAAAAATACGATCATTATCATGACCTCAAATATTGGCTCTCATATTATTCAAGAGAACCTATCAATGGTAAATAGAAATAATAGCGAAGAGGCTTTTGAGCGTTCTCGTAAGATGGTGTTTGACTTACTAAAACAAACCATTCGCCCTGAGTTCTTGAATAGGGTTGATGAGATTATTATGTTCACCCCTTTAAGCAAAAAAGAGATTAGGCAGATAGTGTTGATGCAGTTTGATAAAATCAAGAGTATGCTTACTCAGAGCGATGTAAATATTGCTATTACTGATAATGCTATCGATTGGATTACCGATCAAGGATTTGATCCTTTATATGGTGCTCGACCATTAAAGAGGTTAATGCAAAAGTATATCCTTAACGAGTTGTCAAAGCAAATACTTGCAGGAAAGATCGATAAAGAAAAAACTATTACGATTGATTATTTTGATAGTAATGAGTTGGTTTTCAGATAATAAAAAAGTCGGATATCATCCGACTTTTTTATTATAATCAAATCATGTTATTCAAAACTCTTTAAACATTCATCAACATTATTACGAATGTCGAATACTGTTTGAAGTTGGAGTAATTTAACTAATTCCATAACTTCAGGTGAAATGCTACAAAGTTTAAGTAAACTTTGATTGTTCTTGCAAGTACGAAGAATTGAAAGTAGCATACCGAAACCAGTACTGTCAATATAATTAACGCCATCAAGGTTAAGTACCAGTTTGGAGTGAGGTGTAATCATCTTTGTAATCTCAACCTTAATCTTTTGAGATACAGTTACATTTATCTTGCTTTCTTGGTCGAATGAAACAACCATTACGTTTCCAATTTTATCTACTTTAAGCATAGTGCTTTATTTTAGTTTTATTAGAATATTATTAAGTTCATTAACTGCTTCGCTAGAAATCTCTTTGAATTTAGATATATATACTGAATATTTTTCTACATCAATTCCATCTTTAGCAATCATTTCAAGAGTTTTCATGTCCGATGTTAGTTCCATTATTCCCATCATTGCAACTGAACTTTTTATTTTGTGAGCAAGTTTGCCTAGCGACACATAATCACCATTTTTATAGCAAACATCCAGTTGTTCAGAGAAAACGGGAACCTGTTTAATAAACATATTAATTAGATCACGAACTAAATCTTGGCTGCCATCAGACATTTCGTTTAAATAATCTAAGTTTATATGCTTAAAGTTATCCATTAAATAAGAATCAGTCAAATTTATTTTGATAGATGAAGGTTTCCCTAAGGCAAAAATAAACTAACCTTCCATTTTTTTAGCATTAAAATACAAAAAAAATTAACACTTTTCGTTTTTAAAGTACTTTTACTTGATAATCTTACTTTTTAAATGACCTGTTTCTTAACAGAGGTAGTGGTTACTCAATAATTGAAAAAAGTCATATCGGTTTAATTAAAAAAAATGTAGCTTTGTATGTTTCTTAAAAATAACAAAACAAAAATACTGAAATGAAAAATACTCCCTTTACAAAGTTTCATATTGAATTAGGAGCAAAAATGGCTTCTTTTGCTGGTTATAACATGCCTATTGAGTATTCAGGCATTAACGATGAGCACATTACTGTTCGTGAAAAATTGGGTGTTTTTGATGTTTCTCACATGGGTGAGATTTGGGTAAAAGGGCCTAAGGCTTTAGATTTTATCCAATACGTTACAAGTAACGATGCATCTGTTCTTTTCGATGGTAAAGTTCAGTACAGCTGTTTCCCAAATGGGAAAGGCGGTATTGTTGACGATTTACTAGTATATAAAGTTGATAATCTAACCTATCTTCTTGTTGTTAACGCATCCAATATTGAGAAGGATTGGAATTGGCTTTGCTCACATGCACCAAAATTTGGATTAACCGTTGGTAAAGAGCTCTACAATGCATCTGATGAAATTGCTCAGCTTGCAATTCAGGGTCCATTAGCTCTGAAAGCTATGCAAAAACTTACATCTGCTAGCGTAGAGGATATGGAGTACTACACATTCAAGAAGATCCCTTTTGCTGGTATTAAAGAGGTGATTTTTGCTACTACTGGTTACACTGGAGCAGGTGGATGCGAGATTTACTGCGCAAATGAAGATGCCGATAAATTGTGGAAGGCCGTTTTTGAAGCAGGTAAAGAGCTTGGTATTAAACCAATAGGCCTTGGCGCTCGCGATACTTTACGTTTAGAGATGGGTTTCTGCCTATATGGTAACGATATGGACGATTCTGTTTCTTCTATTGAAGCAGGTTTAGGTTGGATTACCAAGTTCGTTGACGGAAAGAATTTCATCAACCGTGATATCTGGGAAAAACATAAGAAAGAAGGAACAGAGAAAATGCTTAAAGGGTTTATCATGATTGATCGTGGTATTCCTCGTCAACATTACAAAATTTATGATGCTCAGGGTGCAGAGATAGGTGAAGTTACTTCTGGAACTATGTCTCCAATGAGCAAGGTAGGAATTGGAATGGGTTACTTGAAGAAAGGTTTCTGGAAAGAAGGAACCGAGATCTACATTGGAATTCGCGATAAAAAATTGAAAGCAAAGGTTGTAAAACCACCTTTCCATTTAGCAAAATAAATTTATAACCTATAAGTAAAAAGGATTCCATTTCGGAATCCTTTTTTTATGTATGGATTCCATATTTAAAATACTTCGTAATTATTAACTTTGCGGCCAATAACTTTTTCGATAATTGAATTAATGAATACAATTGAGGTTTGTTTATCTACCGATCTTTTTAAGTGTTATGATCCTAAAGGGAAGGTTGTTGTAGTGGTTGATGTACTTAGGGCTACTTCCGTTATTTGCACTATGATGCACAATGGAGTAAAGGAAATTATTCCAGTAAAGACCATTGAAGAAGCAAAAAGTTACAAGGAGAAGGGTTATTTGGTAGTTGCTGAGCGAAATGGACAAAAATTAGATTTTGCCGATTTCGGGAACTCTCCATACTTTTTTACTAGGGATGTTGTTGAAGGAAGGACTATTGTTTATAGCACTACAAACGGCACTAATGCTGTTACTGTTGGTAAAGATGCTGATGAGGTAATCATAGGTTCTTTCCTTAATTTATCAGCTTTGATTAAACACTTGGCAAATAAATCAAAAGATATTCTTATTCTGTGTTCAGGTTGGAAAGGGAAATTTTGTATAGAGGATACTGTTCTTGCAGGAGCAATTTCGCAAATGCTAATTGATAAATTTGGTTATACATCTGATTGTGATTCTGTATTTGCATCGATTGATATATGGTCTTTAGCTAACGTCGATTTAAAGGCTTACCTTGAAAAAGCCGCACAACGACACAGGCTAAAAAAACTTGGCCTCGATGATGTTATTGGTTATTGTTTTACCCAAGATGTAACTTCGGTGGTTCCTGTTCTTATTAATGGACGAATAATTTCTTTTTAAATCAAAAACTGATTAACTTTCTATTAATCTGGAATTTTTATCTGCAATAATGCCTCATGAAAGGATTTTTGTAAGGTGATATTTTAGAACTAATGATTTTTATCTGTTTTAGTCATTCTTCATTCTAATTTATTAGGAAAATTCAAAAAAAACTAAGAATTTTGACCTTGAAAAAAAGTTTGCATAACATTCTAAAACTTTACATATCATGGCAAAACATAATTTTAATGCAGGTCCCTGCATTCTTCCAAAACCAGCCATTGAGGCTACAATAGAGGCTATCCGTAATTTTGATAATACAGGAATAGGCCTTCTTGAGATTTCACACCGTACCCCAGGTTGGGAACGAGTAATGGCTGAAACAGAACAGCTATGGAGAGAGCTGCTTAACATTCCTGATGAATATGCAGTAATGTTTTTAGGTGGTGGTGCTTCTACCCAGTTTTTTGCAGTGGCTGCTAACCTATTAGGTAAAAAAGCCGCTTACTTAGAAACTGGAGTTTGGGCTAAAAAAGCCATTAAAGAAGCTAAACTTTATGGTGATGTTGAAGTAGTAGCTTCATCTGCTGATAAGAATTTTACATATATCCCAAAAGGATATAAAATTCCAACCGATGCTGATTATTTCCATATCACAACCAATAACACCATTTATGGAACCGAAATCAAAACTGATATCGATTGCCCTATTAACCTAGTTGCTGATATGAGTTCTGATATTATGAGCCGCCCAGTTGATGTTAAGAAATATGCTTTGATTTATGGCGGTGCTCAAAAGAACGTTGGTCCTGCTGGTGTTACTTTTGTTATCGTTCGCAAGGATGTTCTTGGCAAGATCGAACGAAAACTTCCAAGTATGGTTGATTACAGAACCCACATTGGTGCTGAGGCAAAAGATAACTCAATGTACAACACTCCTCCTGTGATTTCAATTTTTGTTATGCACGAAACATTGAAGTGGTTAAAATCAATTGGCGGTATTGCCGTAATGAATAAAATCAACAACCAAAAGGCAGAACTACTTTATAATGAGATTGACCGCAATAAGATGTTTGTGGGTACTGCTGTAAAAGAAGATCGTTCAATCATGAACATCTGCTTTGTTATGGCTGAGCAATACAAGGAAAAAGAGGCTGAGTTTATGGATTTCGCTAAGAAAGCAGGAATGGTAGGTATTAAAGGACACCGTTCAGTTGGTGGCTTCCGCGCATCATGCTACAATGCATGTCCTCTTGAAAGTGTACAGGCTCTTGTTGACTGTATGAAAGAATTTGAGAAATTAAATGCATAGTTGGCATTAAACCTATAATAAAGGGTTGAATGGCTTTAGTCGTTCAACCTTTATTTTAAAAGAACAAAAAACATTTTAACAACAAAATATAATAGCCATGACAAAAGTACTTGTAGCAACTGAAAAACCTTTCGCAAAGGCTGCAGTTGAAGGCATTAAGAAAATTGTTGAAGAAGCAGGTTTTACACTTGCTCTACTTGAGAAATATACCGATCCTAACGATCTAATTAAAGCAGTGGCAGATGCCGATGCGCTTATTGTTCGTAGCGATAAAGTTACTAAAGAGGTAGTTGAGGCAGGCAAAAACCTAAAAATTGTTGTTCGCGCTGGTGCAGGTTACGATAACCTCGATCTTGCTGCTTGCACAGCAAAAGGAGTAGTTGCTATGAACACTCCGGGTCAAAACTCAAATGCAGTTGCTGAGTTGGCAATTGGTATGATGATTTTTATGGCTCGCGGTCTTTTCCAGCCAGGAACAGGTACCGAGATTATGGGTAAGAAACTTGGTATCCATGCCTATGGCAATGTTGGGAAACTTGTTGCAAAATACGGCAAGGGCTTTGGTATGGAAGTTTATGCTTTCGATCCTTTTGTTCCAAAGGAAGCAATGGAGAAAGATGGTATTAAGGTAGTTGGCTCAATTGAAGAACTTTACAGTAAATGCCATTACGTTTCTTTACATATTCCTGCAAACGATAAAACCAAGAAATCAATTGGTTACGAACTGCTAACAAAAATGCCAAAGGGGGCTGCTCTTATCAATACCGCTCGTAAAGAGGTTATCGATGAGGATGGTTTAATCAAAGCATTTGCTGAGAGAGCTGACCTTAAGTATGTAACAGATATCATGGCAGATAAAAATGCTGAGATGGTTGAGAAGTTTCCTGGTAGAGTTTTCTCTACACCTAAAAAAATGGGAGCAGAAACAGCCGAAGCCAATATCAACGCTGGTTTAGCATCTGCTCGTCAGATTGTAGGATTCATCAAGAATGGAGATAAGACATTTCAGGTAAATAAATAATAAAGTGAAAAGTTAAAGGTGAAAAGTTAAACGAGGAGAGGTGGAGCATACTAAACTTGAGGCTTGGAAAGAGGCTGTTGAGTTAACAGTTGAGGTTTATGAACTAACTAAGTCTTTTCCTAAAGATGAGATTTATGGAATAACCTCTCAGATAAGGCGAGCCGTTGTATCTGTTCCATCAAATATTGCTGAGGGTTGTGCTAGAAATAGTACTGGAGAAACAATCCATTTTCTATACATTGCTATTGGATCGTTAGCTGAGGTTGAAACACAGATTTTAATTTCTAATAGATTAGGTTATATAACCAGATGTTTCAACTGTTAATAAGCATATATTGTTGGTTAAACAATTGACGTTAGGCTAAATCAAATACCTCAAAACCGTTTAATTTTTTGGTCTTTTAACTTTTAACAATTAACATTTAACTTTTTTATGGTAAAAATAAAATCATTTAAGGGTATCCGCCCACCAAAGGAGTTTGCAAAAGAAGTTGCATCACGTCCATACGATGTGTTAAATTCAGTTGAGGCTAAGGCTGAGGCAGGAGAGAAGTCGCTTCTTCATATAATCAAGCCCGAAATCGATTTCGATCCAATTATCGATGAGCATACTCAACCTGCTTACGATAAGGCAGTTGAAAATTTTAAGAAGTGGCGTCAAAAGGGATGGTTAGTAAAGGATACTGAGGAGAAATACTACATCTATGCTCAAACAATGGAGGGCAGAACTCAGTATGGCCTTGTAGCTTGCTGTAACTTCGAGGATTACATGGAGGGTAAGATTAAAAAGCACGAGCTAACCCGTCCCGACAAGGAAGAGGATCGTATGATTCACGTTCGTAATCAGAATGCCAATGTTGAACCGGTTTTCTTCGCATACCCAGCCGTTAAGGAGATGGACCAAATAGTTGAGAATGTGGTTAAGAACAATAAGCCTGTATACGATTTCGTTGCTGAAGATGGTTTTGGCCATCATTTCTGGGTAATTGAGGATGCTTCAGTAAACAAAAGAATCACTGAGATATTTGCAAAAATTCCTGCATTATATGTAGCTGATGGTCATCATCGTACAGCTGCCGCTGCGAGAGTTGGTCAAGAGAAAAAGGCTAAAAACCCTAATCATACTGGAAACGAAGAGTATAACTACTTTTTAGCAGTTATCTTCCCCGATAATCAGCTAAGGATTATCGATTACAATCGTACAGTTAAGGATCTGAACGGGTTAACGCCTGCTCAGCTTATTGAAAAACTTAGTAAAGGTTTTGAAGTTAAGGAAATGGGTAAGAGTATCTATACTCCAAACAAACTTCATAACTTTAGCATGTATCTTGAGGGTAAGTGGTATTCACTAACAGCAAAGACTGGCACTTATAACGATAATGATCCAATTGGAGTTCTTGATGTAACTATCCTTTCAAATCAGGTGCTTGAGCCAATCCTTGATATTAAGGACCTAAGAACCTCAAAGAGAATTGATTTTATTGGTGGTATTCGTGGATTAGGTGAATTAAGTAAACGAGTTGATAGTGGGGATATGAAAGTTGCCTTTGCCCTTTACCCAGTATCAATGAAACAGCTAATTGATATTGCCGATACTGGTAATATAATGCCTCCAAAGACTACCTGGTTTGAACCAAAACTCCGTAGTGGATTGGTAATTCATGAATTAGAGTAAAATCATTTCTAGAATATTAAGCGTCCTTCGGGACGCTTTTTTAATTGTTTGAACATTCTCTGTTACCCTTTTTTAGTAACTTTGTTCAAAGCATTAAATTAAAAAGTTATGAAATTGAAAATAGTATTTTCGTTGATTTTATTTTCAGTGACTTTGTTACTGAATGCACAGGTTGTTCCAAATAGAACTGGTTCGAAGATTACTAAGGAAGATGCTCAAGCAGCACTCGATCATCATAATAAGGTTAGGAAAGATGTTGGGTCGCCCTCTTTGCAATGGTCAGAAGAATTAGCTGAATTTGCTCAAAAATGGGCAGACCAACTAGCTTCTGAAGGATGCTTAATGAAACACCGCCCTGGTAGTGGTGAGTGGAAACAACAATATGGAGAGAACATCTTTTGGGGTAGCGCATCTTCATATACACCTCTTGATGCTTCAGAAAGTTGGTATAGTGAGATAAAGGAGTACAAGTATGATGTTGTAACAAGAGACAATTATTATCCCACTGGTCATTACACGCAAATGGTTTGGAAAAACACTACTCATGTAGGTATTGGTGTTGCAATTTGCGCTGATGGTGGAATTATTATTGTTGCTAACTATAATCCTGCGGGAAATTATATTGGTCAGAAACCTTACTAAACTCCTATAATAAATAGGAACATAATGCTTGCAAAATATCTTAATTTTGCATAAAAGTATTAGTCAATGAGCGTTCAAGGTAATTTGCAGGAATTAAAACAAACATTACCAAATAGTGTAATATTGGTGGCCATTTCAAAAACCCACCCTGTAGACGTTGTAATGGAGGCATACAATGCAGGCCAAAGGGTTTTCGGCGAAAACAAGGTTCAGGAGATGGTTTCGAAGCATGAAGTTATGCCGAAGGACATTCATTGGCACCTAGTAGGACATTTACAAACGAATAAAGTTAAGTATATATCTTCCTTTGTTAGTTTAATCCATTCTGTTGATAGCCTTAAGCTTTTAAGCATGATTAATAAGGAAGCTGAGAAGGTTGGCAGGGTTATAGACTGCTTACTTCAGGTTTACATTGCTACCGAGGAAACGAAATTTGGACTATCTGCTCAAGAAATTGATGATATCCTTAAGTTACCTGAATACCAACAGATGAAGTATGTTAGAATTGTTGGATTAATGGGTATGGCATCATTCAGCAATGATGAGGAAAAGGTGAGATCAGAATTCCATTATCTATCTGATTTATTCAAAAAGTTGAAAAATACCTACTTCAAGGATGAGGAGTCATTCAAAAACCTATCAATGGGAATGTCGGGCGATTATCAAATCGCAATAGAAGAAGGAAGCACAATGGTACGTATAGGAAGCAGTATTTTCGGTACTAGGAACTATGGAAATAATATTAATTAGTACAAATCGTCAGTATTATCTTTTGCACCATTTCGTTTAAAGTTCTCAAGCGTAACAATCATTTCGGTAAGCAACGACTGTTTTTCTATTGGCGTATCTTTAAGTTTTGATTCGATAGTAGCAATGTAAAGGTCAATCTCCTTTTTATTCAAATTGGAGATAGAGTTTTCAATTACGGTAAATGCTTCAAGCGAGGTCTGATAGTCGCTACTACAAAGAATATCAATAAATAGAGGAAGTTCACGGCTAAAATCAAGATTGCTTTGCCAACATGCGGTTACTAACCCAGCAGTATTTTGATTCCCAATATTTTTTTGGATTGAACGAGTTATTATTTCAACTACAACAGGATTTCTAATATCGCTTATAAATTCGACTATAGCTTCTTTCAAAGTTTCGCTTCGATTAGAGTATATCATTTCAATTAAAGGCTGTATAATAAAAAGTTCGCCATTTTCTCTAAAATTCTGAATTATTGAAATTACTTGCTCGTCGCTGTTTGAAATCAGATTGTCAACAACTGTTTTTTGCTTATCGGTAAGTTTTACGCTTGGATTGCTCATTTTAATTAAAATTACGCTGTAAAGTTAACTAATCATTTTAAATGTTGTTGCATAGAGTATTGATTTTGCAATTTGCTGAAATAGTGCAATTTGTTAGTTTTTTAAGAATATTGTTTAAACAAACAAATTACAATTTAACAGATATTAAACCAAAACAGATTTTTAACTTTTGAAAAAAATATTAATTTTACTTGTTATATCGAATGTTTTCAAGATATTTACCAACTAAATACTGTGATATGGTAAAAGGATTTATCGGAATTAAAGCAACCATAGCCTATTGCATTAGCTTAATGGCTTTAGTTTTTATATGCTGCTCCTCTGAGAATAGAAAAAGTGATAAAGTTGAAGTTGATATTAATTCAATTGATCAGGATAGTACAGCAATAAAAGGGATTAAAGCCGTAAAGCAAGTTTTCTATTCTTTGCCATCCCCTCTTGAAACCGCGTTAATTCTTAAAAGAGCCGGTGCAACCTATAATGAAGAAATTCTTAATAAAGTAGACAATACATCCAAATACAACACTAACAAAAGCATGGCTTTGAATTTGGGTATCTACAGTACCGATCTTAGCTATGCAAGCCTATTCGATCAAACTCAGGCTTCAATTCAATTTATGACAGCCTCAAAAAAAATGGCTGAAGGTCTAGGTATTTTAAATGCGATTGATAATTCAATAATTGAAAAACTTGAGGCGAATGTTAATAACCGCGATGTAATTCTTGATATCATTTCAGAAACATTGCTTAACACAAACTCAACACTTGAAGAAAATGATAGGGTTGCAATTGGTTCGATTATTCTTGTTGGTGGTTGGGTTGAGGGGTTGTATATTGCAGCAACACTTGCTGATAACGCTAAAACAACAAATACTGAGTTAGTGAATAGGATTATTGATCAAAAGCTATCGCTTAATACTGTTGTTAATCTCTTAAATCAGAATAAAAGCAACCCTGATGTTCAATCAGTTCTTAAGGATATCAACGAAATTAAGGCTATTTACGATCAAATAGGAGTAACAGTTTCGGGTGTTGAAGCAGTTCCAAATAAAGTATCTGGTGTAACAACATTAAAATCGAAGAACGTAGTAACTATTACTCCAGAAGTTTTTTCGAAGCTCAAAGCTAAGGTTTATGAGATTCGTAGCAAATATACAATGTAAAATAACATAATTTTCAATATGAAATCACTGGCTTACATTGCTTTTGTCAGTTTATTCCTTGTAACATCCTTAACGGGTGCTGCTCAGTGTAAAAATTTTGCAAAGAAGATTTGCAAGCAAGAGCTTGCTCCATACATTCACGATGGAAACTTCAATGCTGCTGTTCTTACTGAAGGGGAAGATGCTGAACTTTTCAAGACTTTTTATGCTGGTCAAGAGTATCGTATTTCCATTTGCTGTGAGGAAGTACTTAAAAAAGTTGAATTTAAAGTTCTCGATGTCGATAAAAAATTACTTTACACAAATGCTAATAATAACTATTCAACATCATGGGATTTTAAGGTAGAAGCTACACAACAACTTATAATAGTTGTGAAAATACCTAATGAAGAAAAGAATTCTGATATTCCTGTAAGCGGCTGTGTCGCAATTATGTTTGGACTTAAAACAGAATAATTTTAATTAAAAGATATTGTATAGTCGCATAGCTTTTATGCGGCTATTTTTTTGCAATAAACTCATCAAGTTTATTGACAATATAGGCTCCCGTTATTGATTTATCCGATTTTCTAAAATCTTCGGGTGTTCCTTCAAAAACTAGATGTCCACCCTTGTCTCCTCCATCAGGGCCAAGATCTATAACCCAATCGGCACTTTTAATAACCTCAAGGTTATGTTCAATGATTATTAGGCTATGACCCTTTTGTAGCAATGCATTAAAGGCATCGAGAAGTTTTCTTATATCATGGAAATGTAGGCCGGTTGTGGGTTCGTCAAAAATGAAAAGGTGTGGTTGAGTAGCCTGATCTTTCTGAAGGAATGATGCTAGCTTTACACGCTGACTCTCCCCACCGCTTAAAGTACTTGATGCTTGACCAAGTTTTATATACCCAAGACCCACATTTTGTAAAGGTTTTAAGCGTTCAACAATCTTTTTTTCAGCCGAAGTCTTTCCGTTATCAAAAAACTCTATCGCCTGGTTTACGGTCATTTCGAGTATGTCGAAAACATTAGCATCCTTATATTTTACCTCAAGAATATCCTCTTTGAAACGTTTCCCATTGCAAGTTTCACAAACAAGGGTAACGTCCGCCATAAACTGCATTTCTACAGTAATTACTCCTTCACCTTGACATTCCTCACATCGTCCACCCTCAATGTTAAATGAGAAGTGGGATGGTTTGTAACCGCTTCTTTTGGCGTATGGTAGATCAGATAAAAGTTTTCGAATTTCATCCCATGCTTTGATATAGGTAACTGGATTACTGCGTGATGATCTTCCGATTGGGTTCTGATCAACCATCTCAATACCTTTAATAAGATGGACATCACCCTTAATAGCATCGTGTTGACCTGGTCGTTCGCCAACTCCTATAATGCTTTTTGCAACGGCAGGATATAGAATCCCCTTAACCAATGATGATTTTCCCGATCCACTCACTCCCGTTACTACGGTCATTACATTTAGGGGGAACTTTACATCAATGCTTTTTAGGTTATTCTCTCTGGCTCCGACAATTTCAATAAAATTAGACCATTTGCGACGAGGAGTTGGTATGGAAATCTTCTCGATGTGGTTTATATACTTTGCAGTAAGGCTAGTTGTTGATTTTTCAAGCTCATTTCTGTTTCCCTGAAAAACAATCTCGCCACCCAATCTACCTGCAAGTGGGCCAATGTCAATTATATAATCAGCCGATTTAATTATCTCTTCGTCGTGTTCAACAACCACAACAGTATTGCCTAAATCTCGTAATTCTTTTAAGACATCAATTAAAAGTTGAGTGTCTCTGGAATGCAGACCAATACTCGGTTCGTCTAAAATATACAACGAACCAACTAAACTGCTTCCAAGTGATGTAGATAGATTAATGCGTTGAGACTCTCCGCCCGAAAGTGATGTTGATAGGCGGTTAAGGGTTAAATAGCCAAGCCCAACATTTTTCAGATAGTTAATGCGATTCTTAATTTCAATAAGAATTCTTTTAGCAACCTTGCTATCATGCTCATTTAGCTTAAAGGATTCAAAAATTGTTGAAAGTTCTGAAACGGGTTTGTTTACAAGATCATGAATTGTAAATCCATTTACCTTGACATAGGTTGCTTCTTTTTTTAAACGTCCGCCTTTACATTCGGGGCATACGGTTTTGCCCATATACCTCGAAAGCATTACCCTATATTGAATCTTATACTTTTTTTCTTCGAGATGTTTAAAGAACTTGAATAAACCATCAAAATCTTTATTACCATTCCAAAGAGTTTGCTTTTGATCATCGCTTAGCTGGTAATAAGGTTTGTGTATAGGAAAACTATACTTTTCAGCATGTTTTATCACCTGGTCTTTATACCAACTCATGGTTTCGCCCTTCCAGCAAGCAATTGCATCTTGGTATAGCGAGAGGCTTTTATTCGGAATTACTAAATCTTCATCAATTCCAATTACCTTTCCATACCCTTCGCATTTTGGGCAAGCACCTAACGGATTATTGAAGCTAAAAAGATGTTCGCTAGGTTCTTCGAATTCTATTCCATCTTTCTCAAACTTATTAGAAAAAGTTTCTTCAATAACACCCTCTTCTTTATAAATCTTTAGGTAGCATTTCCCATTTCCTTCGGCAAAAGCAGTTTGGACTGAATCTGCTAACCTGCTTATAAAATCATCATCATGAGAGATTGCAAATCTATCAATAATAAGTTTCAGGGTTGCTCCTGAGATTTTTAGCAAATCCCTTGACTTTTCATCATCAATTCTGATGACCTGATCACCAACTTCAACCCTTGTAAACCCTTCTCTTGATAGCTCGGCAAGCTTATCATTAATAGATCCATTCCCATTAAACTTGATAGGGGACAGGAGCACCATCTTGGTATTATCCGGTGAAGTGCAAATATGGTTTACTACATCGGTAACTGAGTGCCTTTTTACCTCTTTCCCTGAGACAGGAGAATAGGTTCTGCCAATTCTTGCAAAAAGTAGTTTAAGGTAATCGTAAATTTCAGTAGATGTTCCAACCGTTGATCGTGGGTTTCGAGAGTTTACTTTTTGCTCAATGGCTATAGCAGGTGGTATTCCTGAAATTGAGTCAACCTCAGGTTTAGAAACCCTTCCGAGGAATTGGCGTGCATAGGAAGAAAGGCTTTCGACATATCTGCGTTGCCCCTCAGCATAAATGGTATCAAACGCAAGTGATGATTTCCCAGATCCGGAAAGTCCAGTTATTACAATAAGTTTATTTCTTGGGATATCAAGGCTAATGTTTTTAAGGTTATGCACCCTTGCGCCTTTAATCGATATAATATTTTTTGATTCCTCTTTAGTCATTACATAAAATTGACCTGCAAAGGTAAATGATTAACTCCAATTTGCTAATTGTTTATTTGAATGAATTTAGGTAGTTCATTAAACCTAAATGGAACCAAATTGTTGAATTTTTCGTAAAAAATTAAAAACAGAATAGTTCTTTTATCATGAAATGAGCATTTTAACGCTTTCTTATTTTGTTTTCTTAGAAAAAACTGTTTATTTGCATAATAATTGTATTTGAAACTTAAACCTTAATAATCTGCCTATCGAAAAAACTCTACCCCATTAACCAAAACAGTTAGGAGGTAGTTGTGGATGCTTATAATCCAAGCGATTACGAACTAGTAGTTGAGTTTGTAAACGGCAGAGATTCTGCAATTGAGGTATTAATCCGGCGACATCAAAAACGTATTTATAGTTATATTTTGCTTTTAGTTAAAAAGCAAGATGTTGCTGAGGACATTTTCCAAGAGACTTTTATTAAAGTAATTAAGTCCCTTAAGGAGGGAAGATACGTCGATACTAATAGGTTTTCGTCGTGGGCAATGCGTATTGCACATAACCTGATAATTGACCATTTTAGAAGAGAGAAGCAGGCTAAGCTGCTGTCGAAAGATGATTATGAGGTAGATATTCTTAATCACCCAAAATACTCCGACAAAACGGTTGAAGAGGAGATTGTATTTGAGCAAATTCTCACCGATGTTAGGGCGTTAGTTGATCAGCTTCCAGATGATCAAAAGGAGGTTGTTTTGCTTAGACATTATGCTGGTTTAAGCTTTAAAGAGATTGCTGAGCAAACGAATGTTAGCATTAATACGGCATTGGGTAGAATGAGGTACGCCATAATTAATATGCGTAAAATTATGGAAGAGAACAAAATGATCCTTTCTGTTTGATGTTTTTGTATTGATCAGATAATTAAGTGCTTAAAGTAATATTTTTCTTTTTACTTTAGGCGCTTTAAGTTTTGTAAGCACTTCTAACATTTTTTTAAATATTTTTTAATAGGTATAAAATATAAATATTAGACAATCGTTTAATTTATATAAAAAACGAATTGCCTATGGATGAAACATCTACTCCCTACTTTTTTCAATACACATTTTTTGCAGGTAAAGAGCATTCAACTTTAATAAATGTTTCTTTAAAGTTTGATTCTGAAAGCTGGCTGCTAGCAAAAATTGATGAGCTAATTTTAAAAACACCAGACTTACCTGACAAAACAATCGCTGAGATATTGAAAAAAGCAAGTGTTTGCTAAGCCGGAAAATCTTTCCGGCTTTTTTCTTGCTTTTACATTAATTGTGTGATATATTTGTGATATTAAAATAATATCATAATAGTATGGAAAAAAAATTTAACCCAAAGTCAGGATACCTAATGTTTGTGGTATTCTTACTAGTATTAGGAGGAACTATTGCAGGATTAATTATTTATGAATCGCCATGGTTTATCATCGGATTCTTCTTGGCAATTCTAATCGCAATTGGTTTTGTAATTGTTAATCCAAATGAATCGTCGGTGTTAGTTTTGTTTGGTAAGTACGTTGGAACTATCAAGGTTAACGGATTTTTCTGGACAAACCCTTTCTATTTTAAAAGGAGAATCTCGTTACGTGCACGCAACTTCGATAGCCAACCAATAAAGGTGAATGATAAGGTTGGTAATCCAATTATGATTGGATTGGTTTTGGTATGGAAGGTTGAGAATACTTATAAAGCGTCATTCGATGTTGATCAATATGAGCATTTTGTAATTGTTCAGAGCGATGCAGCACTACGTAAACTTGCTGGCATGTTCCCTTATGATAACTTCGAGATGGAAGATGCTAATATTACCCTTAGAGCAAGCGGTGAAGAGGTAAGTCATCGTTTAGAGACCGAACTTAGAGAAAGACTTGATATTGCGGGTATTAACGTAATTGAAGCAAGAATTAACTATATAGCCTACGCTCAGGAGATTGCTGGTGCAATGCTTCGACGTCAGCAGGCAACTGCAGTTGTTGCTGCACGTAGTAAGATAGTTGAAGGGGCTGTAGGAATGGTTCAAATGGCGTTGGATCAGCTATCGGAAAAGCAAATTGTTAATTTGGATGAGGAGAAAAAGGCTGCAATGGTTAGTAATCTAATGGTTGTCCTTTGCTCCGATGAGTCGGCTCGTCCAGTTGTTAATACTGGTACACTTCATCAATAATCATGGCTGAAAAGAAGTCATTTGTGCTGAGGATTGCTCCTGAGAAGTTGGAAGCCGTTGAGAAATGGGCAGCCGACGAATTCCGTAGTACCAACGGCCAACTTGAATGGATAATTGATCAGGCTTTAAAAAAGGCAGGCCGTTATCAGCAAAAGAAATCAGATGTTAAAAAAGATGGCGATGGAGAAGATAATTAGATCAAAATATTTATGCCCTAAATGTGGTGGTCATGAGTTTGAAATAGGTGAGGTTTTCATGGCAGGTAGCGCTATTGCTAAAATCTTCAATTTTGAATTTAAGCAGTTTAGCACAGTGACCTGTACAAAGTGTAAAAGCACAGAACTATTCAAAATACCTAAAAAAGAGATTCAAAATTTATTGGATTTTATGATTAGTAAGTAGAGAAAAGGGGAGTTGCAACTCCCCTTTTTTATTCTTTTACAATGTTCACAATACTACAGGCCACTATTCCGGCTGTTTCAGTTCGTAACCGAGACTTTCCTAAACTTATTTCTTTAAAACCTGCTTGTAATGCATTATTGACTTCTTCAGGGCTAAAGTCACCTTCTGGTCCAATAAGAATGGTTGTTGCTTGATCTGAAGCAAGTTCGTTTTTTAAATGGCTTAAACCATTTGTATTACAATGAGCAATAAAAATATTACCAGATTGCTTATTCTGAATGAATTGTTTAAAGGTTGTTAGTTCGTTAAGCTTTGGAAGATATGCTTTAATGGACTGTTTAATTGCTGAAACAATTATCTTCTCAAGCCTTTCGTTGTTAATTACCTTACGTTCGGAGTGCTCGCATAGTAGGGGTGTAATTTCATCAATCCCAATTTCGGTTGCTTTTTCAAGAAACCACTCAAACCGTTCAATATTCTTTGTTGGAGCAATAGCAATATGTAAGTAATGATTCCTTTTCTCAAATTCTTTAAATGTTTCAACAATTTCAACCTGGCACCTTTTGGGCTCTGGATTTACAATTCGGGTTTTAAATAGACCACCCTTCCCGTCAATAAGGGTAATTTCATCGCCTACATTAAGCCTTAAAACACGAATACAGTGTTTTGATTCCTCTTCATTTAAAGTAAAGGTATTACCAGAGATATTTGGGGCATAAAAAAGTTGCATGTTTATTGATTTAGCTATCCAACAATTTTCAAAGTTATCAAATTAATCAATTTTAAAAGTGTTGCTATCTTTAGAGTTGTATTTAATTTAGAAAGATGAAAAGAATAGGATTACTTTCGGATACGCATGGGCATTGGGATGAGAGGTTGACTTCATTCTTCGATAGTTGCGATGAGTTATGGCATGCAGGAGATATAGGAGATATTGAAACAGCCGATAAAATTGCCAAATTCAAACCATTCCGTGCTGTGTTTGGCAATATTGATGGAGGTGAATTAAGAATCTCATATCCAAAATACCAACTGATTAAATGTGAAGAGGTAAATGTATTCATGACTCACATAGGAGGAACACCTAGCAGATATGAAAAATCAATTATCCCTTTAATTGAAGCGAATCAGCCAAATCTTTTTATTTGTGGGCATAGTCACATACTCAAGGTGATGTTTGATAGCAAAAGGAATCTTCTTTATATGAATCCAGGAGCAGCTGGTACTGCTGGCTTTCATAAATTTAGAACAGCCTTGAGATTCAATATAGATGGCAAAGAGATAAAAGACCTCGAGGTACTTGAAATACCTCGATTTAAACATTGAACGACTTAGTTACTCTTTTCTTCCTTTGTTTCTTTTCCTTCCTTTTTGTTTTCTTCTTCCTTATTTTCTACAGATGATTCATCTCCACCAATAATTTGCTTGTATCGAATACGTGCTTTGTTTAACTCACTACTTGTACCAACTAGGTAGTAATACTTTTGCTTTCCTAGAGTAACTTTAACTTTTCTTTCGCTTGATTTTTGTACACTAATTGGATTAATAAATTCGGAGTTATGGGAGTTTACTTGCATTGATCCCTTGGTGTATGTGAAAACGTAGTATTTATCCTCACCCAGATTAATATACAAGGTCATGAAATCGCCACTTCTACGTTTAGTTATTTCAATGTAGCCATTTACTTTCTTGTTTATTTGAACATTGCCAATTGTGCCAATACCAATTTTCCCATTTGATATGAACGAACGAGTTTTTGGGTTCCATTTTAATTTAAGATCGGCTAGGGTGATTGTGCTTTCGAAACCTTTTGGCATTTGGGTTGGGGCTCCAAAAAGTTTTATTTGAGATAGAGCCGTACCAGCATCCTTAGGATCGATGCATTCGTAAAGGGTTTTCTTTACAATTTTTCTACTTAGATCAACTTTGTCTAAGGCTATCAATGAATTTAGATCAGAAGCCATAGCCTCTATGGATTTCTGGTTAAAGAAGAAATTGAGTTGTAGAATTACATCGAGGGATAAAGAATTATCTTCGAGTTTTTGAATCAAACTACCATTTGTTTTAAGAGTAACTTGACCTAATTCAATTGGTAATTTGATGCTACCCTCACCAAACATCATGCAAAAGTCTTTTTGAATACTAACAGTGTTTCCAGAGCTATCAGGATTAAAAATCTTATATGATGGGCCGATAGTAAAACGACGGTTATTCTTGTTAAAGTTCATAAAACCAGAGGCAAGGACAAGCGGTGCATCATTGTATGTTCTTCGTATACCTAAGAATGAACCGTAAAGCTTTAGAGAGTCCTCTTTTACAATACTTCCATTAATTAGTTTTGCAAAGTTTATATTTTGAGGAGCATCTGAAATAGGAATTAAAATGCTATCAGGATTAATTGTTGCTTCAAACTTTACCCAATTAGGATTTAACGTTGGACAACTAAAAATAGGTTTAGCACCTCCATTGAAATATAGAAACTTATTTGGAGCGTTTAAGGTAACTTTACCAATGAATCCGAATTCCGGGCTTAATTTAAAATTATCGGGTTGTGTTAATGTTCCGTTACCAAAAGTGTTTAGGTGTTCGTTTACACCAACTTCGGTTAGTGTAATAGTTTCAATCAAATCATTTTCATCGATATAGTCGTATAGTCCATTTCCAACATACTTGCTACGGCTAATAATATTTAAATCAGCGTTATATATTTTGTGATAACGTTCAGGAAGGCTGGCTGAAATTGTTGCCTTGCTTAATGGTAATACTCTTCGTAATGGTTCAACAACAATTTTTTTGTTTGATGGATAAATAGCCGCATCGGCTACTAATACGTATTTGACGGAATCTGCTTTAAGAATAGAACTCTTCAAATCGTATTTTGCCTTAGGAGAGAAAAAGTATAATGAATCTTCGTTAAATCTAGTTGAGTAAAACACTGAACCCGAAGGAATACTGTCTTTATCGGCCATTCTTGTTACATGAAACTTATGTAGTTCAACAGCTTTTTGACGAAAAAGGGTTGATATTGCTAGCTCATTGTTATCGATATTCCATGAAAATCCATCGAGATGCGTTTCGTATCTTAATGGATGCATCCTTGCAAAAATACTTTCGCCACGCTTACTAAAGGTGCCTTGTCGATTTAGAAAGTCTATTTTTGCTTTTAGTTTAGTTGTTTCAAAGGAAATTGAATCTGAACCAGGCGCATAAAGATCAAGGCTTGCTGAATCACTCTTGAAGTCATTTGCATTGAATTCATACTTCTTCGAATTGAGTTTTGCATTATCAAGTTTTGCAATTCCATCTCCGGTTAAACCAAGGGGGCAGAGTAGTAGATTTCCTATTAAACGGGTTTGTTCGGTGTACATATGAAAGGGCTCTTGCCCTTGGTAAGCAAAGAATTTTTCTCGTCTTGGGTACCACTTAATGCTGTGCTTATTTCCTTTGGTTTCGGGGTATTGTATTCCCGTTAGCTGTTGGTCTATTGTGAAATTGAGCGATTTGGTAATTAAAGAGTCTGGGAATAGGTAAAAATTATCAGATGTTGTGGTTGATGTAATGTACTTAACTTGCCCATCAGCTCTTAATCCCATGTTGCTTAGATCAATTTTGTTGAAAATCCGACCTTTGCCTTGGTAGAGAGCAAATCCTTCGGGGGGTGTTATCCTAATAAATCCAAGTGAATTATCAGGACGAAGCCTAAGGGTATCTTCGATAGGAGCAATAATATTTGCTGAGTTAAGAATCCCAAAAAAGTTCATATCTGCTTGCTCGTAATTATTCAGATTGACAAATTTGTAGGGATATACTTTGAAGTAAAAACTATCACGTTTATAAACACCCCCAAAAATATTCGGGTCGTCATAGTATATATATGAAGTGTCTGTACTATTGAAAATGGGGTATCCTTTATTTTTCTTTAATCCCGACTTGTTATCGGGTTTGTCGATAAGAATCTCACCTTTAATTTCCTCGAATGTATTTGCAACAGTACTAAGAACTCGCATTCCGTTCATGTCAAATTTGGTGGTTTTATAATCGATATTAAGCGAAATTACTTCATCAAGAGAGATTTTGAAATTCCCGTAATCGAAGTGAAACATCTTTCCCTGAAAAAGAAATAAGCCAGATCGAACTGCACCACCAAAAGCGAAGTTTCGATTTTTCTGCATTACAACTTGATGATTCGATGGGAATATCTTTACGTTTTGAGAATCGCTTACCGCGATACGCTCAATTCCATTAACAATGAGGTCCATTGTTTTAAGGTCAAGCTCAGCATTTGGTGTGTTTCCCTGAGTTTGTGAATTGAAGTTGATAACATCATAATCTATCGCCTGCCCCCTAGCTTTGATAGCATCGTAAAGCTTTGTTGTAATTTGAATTTCATCCGTCCCAAAATCATAAAAAATATAACCCTGCATGGCAATCTTCATCAGTTCAATTCGTACTTGTTCAACTGATTTTCTGATATATCCGGCAAAATCTTCGGCAAGGAAGAATTTGCTTCTCATTTTCTTAGCATAATTTGCTAATGCTAGCAAGGGATGCTTCTCGTCCGCTCCCATCATAGCGTCAAACTTTTCCTCGTTAAAAAAGTTTTGAGATTCAAAAGTTGCCCGGTTTAACGATGAACCAACCGAACCACCAAAAAATATTTTATCATCTGTAATCTTCCAGCTTAATTGGCTTGATGATATTGATAGCTTGTGATAAGAGCTATTGTATGGGCTTTGGGTAAGTAATTTGTCCGTTGAGGTTAGTACAACTGTTTTATTTTGATCGTTGTAGTTAAAGTTTAACCCTGCATGAAAGATTGAGTCGTTATCAAATTTAAATCGAATTTTGGCCTTTTCGGAATTTATTATCTGCCTTTGGAAAATTAGTATGTTCCCCTCAACTCTTAGGAACTCTTTGTCGTTTTTTCTGATAATTATTGTTGCAAGCTTTGATCGCCCTCCTGTACCTATCAGCTTTGATCCACGCATAGTAAATCCGCCCTCATAGTCGATATTCTTAAAAAAATTCTTGATTTGAAACCATTGATCATAAGATTGGAATTCAGGATAAGGGATCGATTCCTTTTTATAATCTTTTATTAACCAGTCTGTTATATGACCAAGGGTTGGTTTGCTGAAGTAATCCTTATTGGTAAAGTAAACAGAATCGGCTTGGTAGTTATTTTCATTGAGGTTAATGCGATACTTCTGAAGTTTTGCAAAGATTACATCTTCAGGATAACCTGAACGTGACCAGGTTATTTTTCCACCTTTACCAACCCATCTATTTGACAAAGGGTAAAAAGCACCAATTGTTGATTTAATGAACATGCTATCCTTAATGTTTGAGCAAATCAAATTGATGCTATCAAAGCGGATGATAAACTCTCCGGTTATATCAAATCGATAGTTTGGTTTATTAACCTTCCAAAAATAACCTCCCCTTTCGTTAAGAATATTTTTAGAAATAGTGTTGAGTGAGGTATTTATAAAACTGCTGATTGTATTAATGCTTTTATTTGGGTCGTTTATAATTGCTTCAAAACCTTTCTCCCATGTATCATAGTTTTTCTTGGCGTACTCATCCCTCCAAAAGAACATTATTAGTTTTATATAATCGAAAAAGTAATTTTTACTACTAATAGTTTTACTTAGCATCATTGATGATGTAGTAACTATTCTTGTTTTTTGATCGTCGGATAAAACAGAATCGACAGTCCAAAACTTTGTAAAATCTTTGATTAATAGCTCATTCTCTTTTGTGATATCTTGTTTTAGCAAATCGTTTAGCTCTGTAGGGTACTTATTTATATCACCAGAAAATTTATCTTCACTATCGGAATAAGCAACAATCACCTTAATTGCTAAAATGCTTATAACGATGAATGAGAATATTATAGCAAAAAATTTTCTGTAAGAAGGGAATGAGTTTCCAGTCATGGTAATCCAATTGTTAGTGGTTTTGGAATGCGACCATTGCCCATTCGCCTCTTGTTGCCGTTGATAGATGAATTAGGCCGTATTTCTCTGCTGTATTTAATATTGTCTCAATATCAGTTTTTAAAATTCCGCTTAGATATAGGTTCCCGTTTGGTAATAATGACTTTACGTAGTGTTGAATATCTGCTAGTAGAATATTTAAATTGATATTAGCCAAGATCGTATTATAACTTTTTTCTTTGATAAGGTTAACATCACCAAGTAATGGAATAATTTTTTCACATCCATTAACCTTCATATTCTCGATGGTGTTTTGGTAGGCCCATTCATCAATGTCAATCGCATCGATAGATGCTGCTCCCTTCATTTCGGCAAGAATAGCAAGTACACCGGTACCGCAACCCATATCTAAAACAACTTTTCCCGAGAACTCATCGTTCAGAATGGCTTCAATCATCAAATGGGTAGTTTGATGATGGCCTGTACCAAAGGCCATTTTAGGGTCGATAATTACATCGTAATCAAGATCTGGTAGCCCTTTATGAAACGAAGCCCTGACCAAACATCTATTGTCAACAATTATTGGTTCAAAGTTCGATTCCCATTGGGCATTCCAGTTCTGATCCTTAATCTTATTGATTTGAGATGAAATGCTAATACCATCAGGAATAAATAATTCCTTAACCATCCCATTTAAACTGTCAGAGTTGTCGGAGGCTTTTATATAAGCGCATAACCCATTATCGTCCTCAGTGAAACTTTCAAATCCTAATTCAGCAAGCTGTGCAATAAGTACTTCGTTGACTTCTTGGCTTGGAGGGTTTACCAGTATTCTGAGTTCGAAATAGTCCATAAGAAGATTTTTTTATTGTTTAAAATGCACTAGTAATTGCAATAAAGTCATCGGCAACAAGCGATGCTCCACCAATCAATCCGCCATCAACATCGGGTTTTGCAAAAATCTCTTTTGCGTTTGATGGTTTACAACTTCCACCATAAAGTATGCTAATATTATCGGCAACCTCTTTCCCAAATTTATTTGCTAGAGTAGTACGGATAAATGCATGCATTTCCTGTGCTTGCTCAGCTGTGGCGTTTTTCCCAGTTCCAATTGCCCAAACAGGTTCGTATGCAATAACGATTTTGAGCATTTGCTCTTTGGTTAGCTCAAAAAGCGATTCGTTAATCTGTTGCTCAACTACCTCAAAATATTTGCAGGATTCACGCTCTTTAAGTTTTTCACCACAGCAGTAAATAGGGGTGAGGTTATTATCTAATGCAGCTTTAATTTTTCGGTATAGCATTTTGTTATCTTCATTGAAAAACTCTCTACGTTCTGAGTGCCCAATGATAACATGGGTTGCGCCAATTGATGAAATCATTGTTGCAGAAACCTCTCCGGTATATGCACCTTTTACCCATTCTGCGCAGTTCTGTGCTCCAACTTTTATTGATGTTCCTTTGGTAAACTTAATAACCTCGTTTATATGTGTAAAAGGTGGAATTATAACTAGTTCAATAGCCTTAGAAACAGCAATTGATTTTTCAATTACATTTTTTGTAAGTTCTATCCCTTCAGGTAACGTTGTATTCATTTTCCAGTTACCAGCAACAATTTTTTTTCTCATAGTTACAGTATTTAAAATTAATTCTTTGACAAAATCAAATTTACAAATTTTCCGGTTGACCCCTATTAAATTTTCACTCTTGGATCGAGTGTGGCATATAAAAGATCAACAATCAAGTTGACCACAACAAATATTAATGAAATTGATATTACACATCCAATTACCAAAGGGACATCAAAACTTGTAAGTGCATTTACCATCACATAGCCAAGACCCTTCCACCCAAAAATATATTCTACAAAAATTACCCCAGCCATTAGCGATGCAAACCAACCGGAAATAGCCGTTACTACCGGGTTTAACGAATTGCGCAATGCATGGCGCCAAAGAACTTTACTGAATGGAAGACCTTTGGCTTTTGCGGTTCGAATATAATCCTGAGATAGCGTTTCAAGTAATGAACTTCGCGTTAGCTGGGTGACTATCGATAGTGGACGCAAACCTAGAGTGATGGTTGGCAGAATAATATTTTTTAATTCTAAGTGAACCCCTTCTCCGAAATCATCGACAACCCAAAGGTTCCCAGTAAGGTTAAGTCCAGTGTATTTTCCGAGAACAAATGCAAAGAGCCAACCTATTAGGATTGCTGCAAAGAACGAGGGTAGCGACATCCCTATTGCTGAGAATACTAACGAAAATCTATCAATTGGTTTATCTTTTCTTACTGCGGAGATCACTCCGAGTGCAATTCCAAGAATGGTTGCAAAAACCATTGAGGTTAGAGCAAGTATAAAAGTATTCGGAAGTGTTTCTCCGATTATTGATGAAACTGTTTTCTGGCTTTGATACGATCGTCTTAGATAGGGTGCTTTAACTACTAGCATCCTCGATTTTGAGAATCGAACAAGTTTGGTGAATGAGTAAGACTTCCTATCAAGGTAAATATAACTTTTCTTTGACCTTGGATTATGGATCGAGATAGGAGAGAGGTCGTTTAGATACTTACAGTACTGAGCAAATACCGATCGGTCAAGTCCTAGGTCGTGCCGAACCGCAGCAAGAGAAGCAGAATCGGTTCGTTGCCCCATCATCATTCGGGCAGGATCGCCTGGGACTAGGTTGAAAAGTAGGAATATCAATGTAACTACACCCCATATTATCAGGACGCTGTATAAGATCTTTTTGATAAGATACTTTAACATGGTGTAGTCTTTTTGTGAAGCAGTGTTGCGGTTTTGCTGTATTTAATTTTGTAATTTATTACGATCAACGATCAACGAACAACTATCAACTATCGTACTTCTTCGCTTCTTCCCAAATCACGTTCATTTCATCGAGAGTAATGTCCTTGAGTGATTGCCCTTTTTTGATGGTTTTTTGCTCTAAATAGCCAAACCGTTTCATAAACTTTTTGTTTGTCCGTTCAAGAGCAGTTTCGGGTTCAATGTTATATAGCCTTGCAGCGTTTACCAATGAGAAAAGAAGATCACCAAACTCGGCCTCCATCTTATCCTGATCGTTTGCCGATATTTCCTTTTTAAGCTCATCCATTTCCTCTTCAACCTTTTCCCATATCTGTGAACGAACCTCCCAATCAAAGCCAACGGCTTTAACCTTTTCTTGAATTCGGTTTGCTTTAATTAGCGCAGGTAATGCGTTAGGAACCCCAGAGAGAATAGTTTTATTCCCATCCTTTTCTTTAATCTTAAGTTGTTCCCAGTTCTCAACAACTTGGCTTGCACCGTCTACTTTTACTTCTCCAAAAACGTGAGGGTGTCTGTAAATTAGCTTATCACAAATTCCGTTAATAACATCTGTAATATCAAAAGAACCATTCTCTGAACCCATTTTAGAATAGAATACAATATGAAGTAGAAGATCGCCGAGTTCTTTCTTAATCATATTCATATCTCCATCTAGTATTCCATCGGAGAGTTCGTATGTTTCTTCTATAGTATTATTGCGAATGCTTTCGAAGGTTTGCTCACGATCCCAAGGGCATTTTTCCCGCAGCTCGTCCATGATGTTTAGCAGCTTCTCAAATGCGATAAGAGCGTCTTGCTTGTTGTTTTTCTTATTTTTCATATTCTTTAACTTCTTTAACTTCTTTAACTTCTTTAACTTCTTTATGCTTTTCCTACTCCAAGAATTTAATCCTAATACTCGACCCCACGCTAAGGCTAAGCAGTTGTGCTGCAAATCCATTATTTATAGCTACTTCAAGTAACCCTTCGGAGTTAAAAAGCACTAACAAATCCCCAACATCTATTTCATTGTATGTTTTGCTTATTTTATCTACTCTATTGTGTTGGCTCTGAACGAATATTTCAAATTTCCTTCCTTGACGAACCTTCTCGAAAAGTTCTTCTGTTACATTGGTAATGGCATTGAAATAGGAATCGATATATATTACACTTCCAGTTATTGCCGATTTCTCAATGGTTGCATGTAGCGGAATTTTTTGATCAAAATTGGTGATAGGTTGTAAATGGTCAGCAAGTTCGCCATTGTTAACTATTGAACCAATAGCTTTTACACATGATTCAAGCGATGAGAAGCTCGCTTTTGTTTCAAAAGGAAATTCGTAAACTGCATTTGGTTTTTCCTCAAAAAGTAAACCGATTAAACCATTGTCGGCAACAATAAAGTAATGGTCATCATGACTGAATGCAAGCATTCTTTGTGACTTGCAGTTTTCGTTGTTGACCATGACAAGGTGAATAGTTCCTTTTGGAAAATGCCTATAGCTGTGCTTTAGAATAAATGCGGCATTGTTAAGGTTAAAAGAGGGAATCTGGTTTGTGATTTCTACAATTTTTAGGCTAGGGCATACTGAAACCAACTGCCCTTTTAGAACGCCGTTATAGTAGTCGTGCTGATTCCAATCGGTAATTAGAGTTAGTATTCTGTTTGCTAAAGCCTCGCTATTCATTCAAATTATTGATTATCCCACAAAGTTGGGAAAAATATAGCAGCTACCCATAAGCTTTGCTTAAAAAGGTTATCAGAATTAATTAACAATGCCAATCTATAAACTTCTATATTTACTAAATTTGTACGATTTTGTAGTGAAAAATTCTAAACGCAAGTAATGGGTGAAAGAGTAATTTTAATTGAAGGTATTGATCCTTTGGTGCTTTTTGGAGTTAACAATACCAAATACGATTTAATAGTAAAACATTTCCCGAAACTTAAAATTGTAGCCAGAGGTCATGAAATTAAGGCGATTGGTGACGGTGAGCAAATTGAAATACTTGAGGAGAAGATCAACAAGATGATAGAATTCTTTAGCAAGTATAAATATCTTACCGATGCTAATGTTGAGGATTTTCTTGATGAATCGTACGAAACTATAGCACAAGCAGAGGAGGATAGTACTGATGTGCTAGTTTTTGGCAACCATGCAAAAGCAATTAAAGCAAGAACAATCAACCAACGCCTGTTGGTTGATATGTACCAAGATAATGATCTTCTTTTTGCAATCGGTCCAGCTGGCTCCGGGAAAACCTATACGGCTATTGCCCTTGCAGTTAGAGCATTGAAAAATAAGGAGGTAAAACGAATTATTCTTACCCGCCCAGCCGTTGAGGCCGGGGAGAGGTTGGGCTTTCTCCCAGGAGATATGAAAGAAAAACTCGATCCGTATTTACAACCACTTTACGATGCTTTGAATGATATGATTCCTGCTAAAAAGTTGATTGAGTATATGGAGGATGGAACAGTACAGATTGCCCCATTAGCTTACATGCGTGGTCGAACACTTGATAACGCTTTTGTAATTCTGGATGAAGCGCAGAATACAACCATTAGTCAGCTTAAAATGTTTTTAACCCGTATGGGTAAGAACGCAAAGTTTATTGTAACTGGCGATGTAACTCAGATCGACCTCCCTCGAAAAGAGGATTCAGGTTTGGTGAAAACTATTAGCTTATTGAATGGGATTCCAGATATTGCAGTGGTTTATTTTGATGCTCGTGATATAATCAGGCATAAGCTTGTTAAGTATATTGTAAATGCATTTGATAAGTATAATGAGGGGAAGTAGATTATTAGGCTATTAGGCTGTTAGACTGTTGGTCTGTAGGTTGTTAGAGAAAAAAATGAGAGATCATAAGAAATTAAAGGCGTTTGTGATGGCTGATGAGTTGGCTATTATAATTTATCGTATAACTATAAGTTTTTCTAAAGAATAAGTCTATGGTATTACTTCCCAGATGAGACGTGCTGCGGTTTCTGTTCCTTCTAATATTGTCGAGGGATGTGCTCGTGAGAGTCAAAATGAATATGTGAGATTTTTAGAAATTGCTTTTGGTTCATTGAGGGAATTGCATTATCAATTTGGATTAGCGTGTAGATTGAATTTTGTAAAAGAATTAAAGGAAATTGAAGTAATTAATATCAAGTTTGATGAAACAGAAAAGGTTTTAGGTGCATTAATACGTTCATTAAGAAAAACTCCTTAACCTATAGCCTATTGTCTAAAGTCTAATAACCTAAAATAAAATGGAAAAGGCAATCGTTCGCACCGATTTCAATTTTCCCGGTCAAACCGGGGTGTACCATGGCAAAGTACGCGATGTGTACAATATCAATAACAAGATGCTTGTGATGGTTGTATCCGACCGTATATCAGCATTTGATGTTGTGCTTCCTAAAGGAATTCCTTACAAAGGACAGGTTCTTAACCAAATCGCATCTAAATTTTTGGATGCAACAGCAGATATTGTTCCAAGTTGGAAGATTGCCACACCTGACCCAATGGTTACTGTTGGCCATTTCTGCGAACCATTTAAGGTTGAGATGGTAGTTCGAGGATATTTAACAGGCCATGCTTGGCGTGAGTATAAGTCAGGCAAGAGAAGCTTATGCGGTATGCCAATGCCCGATGGTATGAAGGAACACCAAAAATTTCCAAAACCTATAATTACTCCCACAACAAAAGCGGTTGAGGGTCACGATGAGGATATTTCCAAAGAGGAAATCATTAAGTTGGGTTTGGTTAGCAAGGAAGACTATGAACAGCTTGAAAAGTATACATTAGCAATTTTCGAAAGGGGAACTAGGATGGCTGCAGCAATGGGTTTGATCCTTGTTGATACAAAGTATGAGTTCGGTAAAAAGGATGGGAAAATATATCTGATAGATGAAATCCATACACCCGACTCCTCCCGTTATTTCTATGCCGATGGTTATGAGCAACGTCTTGCTAAAAACGAGCAGCAAAAGCAGCTTTCGAAAGAATTCGTTCGCGAATGGTTAATGGCTAATGGATTTCAAGGACAAGAGGGTCAAAAAGTGCCTGAAATGACTGACACCATCGTTAATCAGATTACAGAAAGGTATATAGAACTTTTTGAAAACATTACAGGAGACAAGTTTGTAAAGGCAGAAGGTACAGATGTAGTTAAGAGAATTGAGAAGAACGTTTCGGATTTCTTGATTAAACATAAATAGGATAGTGTAAAAGTGACCCGTCAATTTTAATTGACGGGTTTTTTATTGTTTTAAACCTTTTAATAATGCTTTTATCATAGTTTAATAAATCAAGTTGTAACTTTAACAATTCTTAAGGCGTCATAGTAGAATATAATATTAAATCCAAAAAGTTATGAAAAAAACATTCTTTATTTTAATGGTTCTTTTAGGCCTATTCTCTTTAATTTCCAATCAATTATTAGCTCAAACCGACTATTTTCAGCAAAAAGTCAACTATCAAATCAATGTTAAATTGAATGATGTTAAGCATGAATTATCGGCTTATGAAACAATTGAGTATACAAATAATTCCCCTAGTTCACTAGAGTTTATTTATTTTCATCTTTGGCCAAACGCTTATAAGGATAATAGTACTGCTTTTGCTAAGCAGGCGCTAGAAAATGGAAGTACTTGGTTTCACTTTTCAAAGCCAGAGGATCGTGGATATATTGATTCGTTAGATTTTAAGGTTAATGGAGAAACTGTTAAGTGGGAGTATGATAAGGATAATATTGATATTTGCAAACTTATTCTTAACACTCCGTTAAAAAGCGGGGAGAAGATTGTAATAACTACTCCTTTTCATGTTAAAATACCAATTTGTTTCTCACGATTAGGCCATACAAAACAACAATACCAAATTTCACAATGGTATCCCAAACCAGCAGTTTACGACAAGTATGGATGGCATCAGTTCCCATACCTCGATATGGGAGAGTTTTATTCAGAATTTGGAACCTTTGATGTTTCTATTACACTTCCCGAAAACTATGTTGTTGGTGCTACTGGAAACCTAATGAACAATGATGAAAAGGTTTGGCTCGATAAGAAAGTGGAGGAAACAAAGAATAAAGCCAGTTTTGATAAAAAGGATATGGTGTTTCCACAGTCATCTTCAAATCTAAAAACGCTAAACTATCACGAAGAGAATATACACGATTTTGCTTGGTTTGCCGATAAACGCTATAATGTTTACAAAGGCGAGGTTACTTTGCCAAAATCAGGACGAAAGGTTACCACATGGACAATGTTTACTAATGATTGTGCCGATGAGTGGAGAAATTCTATAACCTTTGTAAACGATGCAATCTCATACTATTCAAGGTGGTATGGGGAGTACCCGTATAATAATTGTACTGCAGTTAGAGGTAGTTTAGAGGCTGGTGGTGCAATGGAATACCCTACAATTACTGTTGTTGGAAATATTGGAAACGCTTTGATGGTTGAAAACGCTACAATGCATGAGGTGGGGCATAACTGGTTTTATGGTATACTAGGTTTCAACGAAAGGGAATTCCCAATGCTCGATGAAGGTATTAATACCTTTAGTGAAAGAAGGTATATGGTCACCAAGTATCCTGATAAGAAATTATATGAAATTGGACTTCCTGAGGGTATTGCAGGCGCAGTAGGTTTGAAAGATATACCCTTTAAGAAATACTATGAAATGCTCTACTTTGTTCTTGCTCGTACTAATGTTGATCAACCTCAAAAAATTCATTCAACTGATTTAACATCATATAATTACGGTGGTGTTATTTACCATAAAAGTGCTTTAACCTATAACTACCTACTCAACTATCTTGGCGAGGATACATTTAATAAAGCAATGCAAACTTTTTACGAGCAATGGAAATTTAAACATCCGTATTCAGAGGATCTTAAAAAATGTTTTGAAGAGGTTACTGGGAAGAATCTAAGTTGGTACTTTGATGATATTCTTGGAACGAGTAAAAAGATTGATTATGCAATAACAAATGTAAAGAATGATAAGGTTACCATTAAAAATAATGCTTCATTGAATTCTCCTTTCTCTATTACGGGTATGGATAAAAGTAATAATGTATTATTTACCAGTTGGTTCGATGGATTTGAAGGGAAGAAAGAGATTGAGTTTAATCCAGAAAATGTAAGCAAACTCAAAATTGATTACTACGAGGCAGTTCCCGAAGTTAACCGTAAAAACAATACAATTCAAACTGGCGGAATTCTTCGAGAGGTTGAACCTCTTAACTTAAAAATGGTTCAGCTATTTGATAATCCCGATAGAACTCAACTAGGTATTTTACCATCAATGGGATGGAACAATTATAACCAATTCATGTTAGGTGCTGTTTTCTACAACTATATTTATGTGAGCAAGTTCTCTTACCAACTGATGCCAATGTATGGCTTTGGAAATAATAATTTGGCTGGATCGGGTAAATTTACTTATCATATTTATCCTACAAATTCTATTATTCAAAACGTGTATTTAAGTTTATCAGGTATTCAGTATGCTTATGAATCGAAGTCATCATCGAACTTTCAGAGGTTAAGGCTCCAGTCAGATATTTTATTCAAGAAATCTTACCCACGAAGCCCAATATCGAATAAGCTTAGTTTAAATGGAGTTTATAGTTCATTGGTTGCAGATTCATCAGGTTCAGAAAAGGATGCAATGTTTTATAACCTAAAATATTCGTTTGCAAATTCTACAAGATTGCATCCGTATTCATTCAATGTTAACTTGCAGTATAATGACAATTTTATGAAGGCTTGGTTTGTAGCAAGCTATAGTGTTCCTTATGAAAGATCAGGAAAAGGGTTTAATTTAAGGTTCTTCGCTGGTACTTTTATTTTTAGCAATTCCAACTTGCTGAATAATTACGAGTTTAAACTTAGTGGAACCACTGGTGTTGAGGACTACCTTTACGAAGACATCTATTTAGGAAGATTTGAAAATATAAAAGGCAATGGGAATGAATTTTTGTCAAAACAGTTTGTAAAGGATCAGGGAGGGTTTGCTACCTATGCACCTAATGTTTCTACAGATAAATGGATGGTTTCGCTAACGGCATCTACTGCAATTCCAAAATTGCCGTTTAGACTATACGGTACCATAGCAACATATGAGAATGCTGGAGATGTAAAATGGAATGTGGTTTCTAATGACAATAAAATCAAAACAGTTCAATCTAAACTTTTTGCTTACGAAACAGGGTTTGAGTTTAACATAAACGACATATTTATCGTTTATTTTCCTTTAGTTACTTCAAGCGATATAAAGGAGATTAGCAATTGTTTAACAAGTAATTATGGCGAAAAGATAAGGTTCACCCTACGGTTGAATAAACTTAACCTTTTTGAAAAGATATATGATCTATAACTGTTAGACTTATGAGATAAAAATAAAGCCCATCAGTTGATGGGCTTTTCTTTTATTTCAACTTTAATGATTTCCAAGCATCTTTCATTGCTTCAGAGGTATTTACCTGGGGCGTTTGTGATTTTTGGTTAACCACAATTGATTGCTGTTTTACATTCTCAGTAATAAAGTTTGATAAATCCAATAGTGTCACATTCCCTTTAGTTTCTTGTAGTTTTTTTAGCAAGAAGTAAGTGAACAAACCGTGTTGTTTTTCCTTAAAAGGGTAAGCGGTTTCATCGCCAGTGGCTGCACTACAAACTACCAAATTGCTTGGTATAGCATTGGCTTTTGGTCTAATTTTAACACCTCTGGCACTTGCTAGCATTCCATTATCACGAACTGAACCACTGAAACAAGCATCGAGAAGAACTGTAACGTTCTGTGATTGATTTGCTGTTAGTCTACTGTACAAATCATCCAATTTAATTGCTGTTTCGTAATCAGTTGAAAAGCCATCAACTGGTAAAAGATATGCAGATTTATCTGCCTCGTTTGGCATTCCATGACCAGCATAATAGAAAATTACTTTTGCTTGGCCAGTATAAGCGGCTGTTACATCAGATATCCATTTTATCTCTGATTTCATTGTACCAAATGTAGCATCCTGAGAAAAGTGGATGTTTTTGGAAGGGATTCCTAATGTTTTTTCGCAATACTCTCTAAATATTTTGCCATCGTTTGCAGCATATTGAACCTTAACTTCGCGAACGTAATTCTCATTTGCAATAATTACAACAAAGGTTTTATCATTTGTTTGAGCGTTAGTAGGGATGTTAACATCAACATCTGCTTGACCCAAAACAGTGTTTTTAGTGTCGATTTTGGTATTGTTTTTAACTACATTATCATCCGTTACATCGTATTCTATTGGCTTAAAATTGTAAGTAATGTTGTTTACGGCGTATGTGGTTGATTGTTTGCTATCATATGTATATGACTTACCATTGGAGGGGTTTTTAAAAATAACTTTTGCCAAAGACAACCCCTTGTCGTTAACGTAAAAATCAGAACTAGCGCATAGCATTGATCCCCAATTCTGTTTGAATGATGGGGCATCTGAAACTGGTACTTGGATTGCAAATTCCCCAAGTTCAAGGGATTTAATTAGGTAAGTTTCATTATCTGCATCATATTGGCTTATCTGGAAGTTATTCCATTTTATTGTTTTTGCATATTCAGCCTTCAGCTGTTTTATTGCCTCATCGGCAAGTTGTTGTGCCTTTGCACTACGGCTTTGCTCGTTAACCCTTTTCTGATAATCAGAAGTTTTTTCAAACTCTCCTTTTTTTTGCCACTCAGCAATATTTTTTTCGACATACTGCTTAACAAAAACAGATGGAGGAGTTTTACTAATTGTAAGATTGTTTCCTATTACAAACAATGTGGGTTGGCTATCGCTGTGAAATTCCCCCTGTGCGTATATTTTCACATTAGAGGTTAAGCAAATCAATATTGTTGCAGATAAAATAATTGTTTTCATACTTCTAGATATAAATGGGTTGAAACATCTAAAACAGTTAATAAGAGGTTTCGAAAATCTGTATTTTCAATTTAAAGTTACTTACTTAATCCTTAACACATCTTACAGAGCAACCATTTGACTTTGTGCTATAGTCTCTGTAAAAATTCGGGAAATTATAAACAAGGTACCGACACCATGCTGAAGTTGGATTACGCTCCGAAGATGACCACCAATATCCAGCATGATCGATACTATAGAAAGCCCTAAAACGGTAACCACCAGGAAGTGCAGTGAATCCTGATTCATTTGTTGCATCGGAATTTTGGGGCCAATAAGTTGATCCTTTCTCTTTGAGTTTAATTCCGGCTGTTTTATCACCTCCTAAAAAGGTTATCATTGCGTTCCACTCCTCATCAGTGGGTAAATGCCAACCTGAAGGGCAAACATTTTTTGCTGTCTCCCAATCATATAGATATCCATACTTTTGAGCATTGCTCATATTGTCACCGTATGCCCAGTAAGAACCGCTGGTTGGTCGATATGAAAGATTTTCTGCTAAAAAAATTTGCTTCCCAATCTTTACTGTTTTATATTTTTTTCCATCTCGGTTGTCAGTAAATATACCATCGGTAGTTGCACCTTTTACCCGGAAAACAATTTGATCGCCAACAAGAGACTCTTGTTCTTGTAAAGTATTCCATGTAATTGACCTGTTCCCTTTTGTGATATTGCTGCCAACATCACCAGTTACTTTCTTTAAAGGTCCTTTAAATGTGTTACCACCGTCATCGCTAAAGAATAAGCTAATATCAACTCCATCCTCGCATTGTAAATCATAGGTTATTACAGCAGTGTTTCCAACCTGTTTGGCAACAACATTGGATATTGTTTGTGCTGAAATAGGCGCTAGAAAAAGCAAATTGGAAATAATGAAAAAGTAAAATCTACTCATTTTATGCATATTTTATTAAAAATATATATGTATACAAATATAATCAATTCACAACTAAAATCATTAAAATTTGAGTTGAATTTATATGTAATTCAGGGTTTTGTAAAGATATTAAGAGGAAATGTTAGTTTCTTTTACTCAAGCATTTCAAGAATATTCCTTTCACCTATAGCTTTCAATGGATTGGCTGAGTCAACAAAGGTTTCGGCTAGTATTTCTTTCTTCTCTTGGTAGCGTATAATCTTTTCTTCTACGGTATCGAGGGTTATAAAGCGGTAAACAAAAATATTTTTTTTCTGACCAATACGATGAGCACGAGAAATGGCCTGATTTTCAACCGCAGGATTCCACCATGGGTCAAGTATAAAAATATAATCGGCTGCTGTGAGATTCAATCCAACACCTCCTGCTTTTATTGAAATTAGGAAAACCTTAACCGATGAATCGGTTTGAAAGTGCTCAACCACTTCCTTTCGGTTTGTTGTACTTCCCGTAAGTTTTTCATAGGAGATATGTTCGCTATCTAAGTAGTCTGCAACAATTTTAAGATGCTTTACGAATGAAGAGAAGATAAGTATCTTATGCCCTTCAGCAATTACACTTTCAATGCTTCGGGTAATTTCTTCAAACTTTCCTGAATCGTAAGATTCATACTCTTCAATCATTTTAGGATGATTTGAAAGCTGTCGAAGCCTTGTTAGCCCTCTGAAAATAGCAATTGCTGAACGGTCGTATCCTAATGATGCAATATTCTCCAGTATGCTATTTCGGATTGACGATTTCTCTGATTCATAGCATTTTCGCTGACCATCTGACATCTCGCAGTATATTACTTGCTCGGATATCTCTGGCAAATCCTTGGCTACTTGCTCCTTTGTTCTCCTAAGAATAAATGGTTCTATCAAACTCTTTAGCAATACTTCTTTTTGGGTATCGTTATTTTTTTCTATAGGTTGAATAAACTCTTCATCGAATGATTTTATGCTACCAAGCATTCCTCTATTTAAAAAGTTGAGCTGTGCCCAAAGATCTGAAAGAGAATTTTCAATTGGTGTACCACTGATAGTAAGGTAATGTGCGGCTTTAAGAAGTAACGATGATCGATATATTTTTGATAAAGGATTTTTAATTGCTTGACTTTCATCAAGAATCACATATTTAAAGCTGACCTCTTTAAGCAAATCAATGTCATTGCGGACAATTCCATATGTTGTAATTACTACATCATACTTAACTATTTCTGCTATATTTTTTGTTCGAGATGGTCCAGTATGTGTGTGGTAAGTTAAACTTGGGGTAAAACGAACCAATTCTTGAATCCAATTATGAACCAAGGATGTTGGAACAACAATTAAAGAGGTATGCCCCATTATATTTCCCTCGCTTAGTGTTTCGCCATTTCTAACTTCTTTAAGCGAAAGGAGCAAGGCTAGGGTTTGGATGGTTTTCCCAAGACCCATATCATCTGCTAGACATCCACCTAAACCATTTTGCTGCAATAGGTTAAGCCAGATATAACCTTCGGTTTGGTAGCTTCGAAGCGAGGCATTTAACCCTATAGGGAGTTTTATCTTTTTTTGGATGTTGCTACTGAATTTATCTTTTAGCTGTTGTGCAGATGGTGCTTCTATTTTGCAATCGATTAAAAGATTAAAAAGTGATTTCTGAATGGATAACTTTTCACCTGATTCTTTGCCAAGGAAAAACAATGGCCTATATCGAGTAAACCATTCCTCGGGCAGAATAAAAATAGTACCATCGGGAAGAATAAATTCTCGGATATTTTTAAGTATATTTTTTTTAAAGTGAATAAATGGAATTTCAAATCCGTTAAGAATCACCTTCCCATGTAAATCAAACCAATCCTCTGTGGATTGAGAATTAATTTCTATGCTATAGTTATGTAGATAGTATTTTTCTTTTCCATGGTTTTGTTGAACCTTAAATCCAGCATTCTCGATTTCATTTTGATGCTTATTTATCCATTCAACCAGTTGGTAGGGTAGTTCCTCATTACTATCTACATGAGTTGGGAGAAACTCTGATTCCCCAGCTTTTTTTAAACCAATCCCGAAAAGTTTTTCGGTATAAAAATTTTCCCAACCCAAATCTCTTTCGAATCGAATAAATTGATATTTATTCTTTTCGATATTAAGAACAACCTCGGGTTCGTGCTTTGTGTTTGCTAGGTAGCTTTTCTTACCATATATAAATTTAAGAATAAGTCCTATACCCCCGGCTAGCCTATTTTCAATCGAAAGAACTGCTTTTTTTTCGAGCGCACTATGCGTAATGCTAAATCCTTCAGGTTCAACAATCTGGTTTCTGATAGTGTTTAGCACAAATGTTTCAAAGTACTTGCGTTCAGCTGATTTTGGGATTGAAATGAAATGCTTACTGAAAAATGGGCTCAGTTTTTTCCCATCAATTCCAGCGAATCTAAATATGTTACTTTTTATTCTGATTAAACATGGATCGTTGCAAATTACTTCTGATTCCTTTGTGGTAAGGTTTATTGTTCGACCATTACACGTGGCATCAATTCTATAACGACTTTCAGTTTCGGTTACTGAAAAATGGAAAATAGGTTGTGCGTTCTCTTGAATAAGGGTTAACCTATGATCATTATATAAATTGTTGAAATTTTTCTCTTTTAAAAAAACGGGGATGGGTTGTTTGCAAAGAATTTCGAAACATTTTACCATGCGTCGCTCAATGTATGACCTTATAAATTGAAAAATTTGGTCATTCTCGTTAAGCGACTTGTAAAAATCGGCAACGCTTAGCTTCCCTTTGCAGAACTGTTTATGTATAAAATTGTCCGATAGTTCGTTAAGATACTTAAGGAGTTCGGAACTTTCACTTGGGATTAGAGAGTCCCATTTCTTAATATTACCCTCATGTACATTATCAATAATGGTATAAATTCCCCCTTCTTTGCTAATCAACTTAATAATATATGGATTAAAAATTAACCCTAGGTGCCTGTGCTGTTGAAGAGCAATTGCAAGAATTCCAGTATTCTGATTATCTAACGACATGGTTTATTTTCGGTCGCAATTATAGTAAAAGATAACTAGAAGAGAAAAGTTAAAAAGTAAAAATTAATAGAGTAAAACGATATAATAGCCTTGATCTTTGCTTCTTTCAGCTTGATACGAATGTTAATAATTCTGAAAATCATTCTGAGTTTTCGGTAAACGGAATTGATTCCTTACATTTGCATTGTCTCATTAAATTTTTTCTGTGATGCAATCCATACGAATACTACTTATCTCATTCATAGTACTGTTTATAAATCCCCTATACTCACAGCAACCTGAAACTTCGGTTCAAGTAAAAAAATCTACCGATAAAGTAAAAATTGAAGGGAAAACCTTTTATATCCATATTGTTCGCAAAGGGGAGTCGCTCTACTCAATTTCTAAGGCTTATGGAGTAAGTCAGATGGAGATTGCAATGGAAAATCCTGATATTTACTTGGGCATTCAGGTCGATCAGGCTCTTAAAATACCAGCAAAAGATTTACCCGAGAAAGGCAAAGATGTTCAATTCATTCATCATGTGGTTAAAAAGGGTGAAACTCTATTTGGATTATCGAAACGGTACAAGGTTTCAATTGAGGAGATTGCAAATGTAAATGCTGATTTAGAGAGCGGCCTTGTTCTTAACCAAGAAGTACTCATTCCAAAAAGAGATGGTGTGGATACAACTCAAATAGTAGTTCAAAGCGATTCAAGTTTGTACATTTTTCATCAGGTTAAGCCCAAAGAAGGTCTTTACTCAATTTCAAAACTCTATAATGTTCCTATCAAAACCATTGAGGAGTTGAATAAGGACGTACTTTCTGGTGGATTGAAATTTGGAACTGTTTTAAGAATTCCAAAGAAGGTAGATGAAAAAACACAAGTTGCTACTAAAAAAGGGAACGAAACCAATGTTATAAAAAATCAAAATGTTTCACAAAACGATAGTTACACAGCGCCACGAGTAAAATGCGATACTTTTAACTATCGTTCGTCAAAACGTGTCTTTAACATTTCGCTTTTACTTCCTTTACTTCGTGATGTTGTTGATTTAGACTCAGCTGAATTAGCTTCCTTTGAATCTGGGGGAGATATTAACAATTCATCGGAATCAGTAAAAATCTCATCTCGAATGCATAACTTTTTGGACTTCTACCAAGGATTTTTACTTGCCCTGGATTCTATGAAACGAGATGGATTATCTGTTAATATATCAGTTTATAATACTAGCAAAGATGTAAATGACTCCAAAAAGTTGTTGAACGAGAAGGGTATAAAAGAGTCAGATATGATAATTGGACCTGTTTACCCCGAACTATTGCAGCCGTTTGCCGATTTTTCGCGTATTAATAGAATAAATATTATATCTCCGTTATCACAAAATGATGCTTTACTTAAGAACAATCCATACTACTTTCAGGTGAATCCTTCCATGCCTGTTCAGTTCGATGAATTTATTTCGAAAGTTAACTTGTGCTCTGACCAAAACCTGATGCTTGTTTATGAAGATGATACCTTAAGCAAGGAGGTTAGTGAAAAATACAAGGAGAAAATTAAAAACAGACTTGATCAGTGCAATAATTCCGATTCTGTTCACTTTAAAGAGATGACGTATAAACCTGGTATTATTTCTACTGAAATACAAGAAAAATTAAACCAGAGTATGACAGATCAGAAAGAGAACATATTTATTATTCCCTCAGAGAATGAAGCATTTGTTTCTGACTTTTTGAGTCATCTTTTTGCTTTAACTACCTATTATAACTACAAAGTTAAGGTTTACGGATTTCCTCGTTGGCAAAGGTTTAAGAACGTTCCAGTTGATTACTTCTATAAGCTTAACATTAACCTTTTTACAACTTACTTTGTGGATTACAGTAGAAAAGATGTGAAAAATTTTATTGATAATTATAGACATTACTATAGGGCCGAAGCTTCGCAGTATTCATTCCAAGGATATGACATTGGATTGTATTTCTTAAAGGCTTTAAAGAGCTATGGTGTTGATTTTAAGTATTGTCTTCCAAATCTAAAGGTTGATTTATTGCAATCAAAGTATCGTTTTATTCAGAATAGCAGCGTTGATGGGTTCGATAATAAATCAATTTTCTTAATTCGATATACCCCAGATTTTGAAATTGTTAAAGTCGAATAGAAATTTATTTCTTTTTTATAAGTAAAAGGTTCATTGTACTATAATGAACCTTTTGTTTTTTAGATTGTTACAATCTAAAAACATATTATGAAAACAGTTAAATACTTATTGCTTGTTGTTTTTTTACAACTAGTTTCTCATTTAGGAAAAACTCAAAATACTGCTGGTTTTGTTTTCCCTGCGTTACCATACAGCTACGATGCTTTGGAACCCTATATCGATAAGGCAACGATGGAGGTTCATTATGATAAACATTTCAGGGCTTACTATAACAACTTTATTAAAGCAGTTGAGGATAATGGGCTAAAAGGAAAAGCAATTGAAGAAATTTTTGCCAGTGTAAGTAAATATCCAGCTACAGTTCGAAATTTTGGTGGTGGTTTCTACAATCACTCTCTCTTTTGGGAGGTTATGACCCCTAAAGGAGGCGGAATGCCCGAGGGAAAACTTTTACAGTCAATTACTGAATCGTTTGGCAGTTACGATGCTTTTGTTAGAGAGTTCGAAAAGGCCGCAAATTCCCTTTTTGGGAGTGGCTGGGCTTGGCTTGCTGTTGAAGAAACGGGAAAGCTATTTATTATACAATTGCCTAATCAGGATAATCCTTTAATGGATATTTCGCCTAAACGAGGCACTCCAATTTTGGCGATAGATGTATGGGAACACGCTTATTACCTAAAGTATCAGAACAAAAGGGCTGATTACGTTACAAACTTTTGGAAGGTAATAAACTGGAAATACGTTGGTGAACTTTTTGAAAAGGCTTCAATTAGCATAAAATAATAAAACTTGCCCGATTCACTCGGGCTTTTTTATGAATCAATACTGAAATGTAACATCAAACAAATGAAAATTCTGATTTTAAACATATCGAATTGTATGACTAATATCATATATCCAAATACCTTTGTAATACCCTTATTGCAAACGATTGTTTATTAAAATAGAATTTTTATGGCAAATATTGATCTATCAGTTTATGGTATTAACCAACCCAAAGAAATTTTTTATAATCCCAGCTACGATTTGCTGTATGCACATGAAATCGATAAAAACCTCGAAGGATTTGAAAGAGGGTATTTAACCAATTTAGGTGCAATCAATGTTGATACAGGAATCTTTACTGGTCGCTCTCCTAAGGATAAATACATTGTAAAAGATTCATCCTCCGAAAAGAATGTTTGGTGGGCTGAAGCAGGGAAAAAGAGTTCCGATAACAAGCCTATAAATCAAGAGGTTTGGCAACACCTAAAAGGAATTAGTGCAGAACAGCTAAGTGGAAAGAAATTATACGTTGTTGATGCGTATTGCGGAGCAAACGTAGATACTCGCCTCTGTGTTCGTTTTGTGATGGAGGTTGCTTGGCAAGCTCACTTTGTAAAGAACATGTTTATTCGTCCAACCGACGAGGAGTTAAAAACCTTTAAGCCTGACTTTGCAGTTCTTGTAGCTTCTAAAACATCAAACCCTAAATGGAAGGAGCAAAATCTTAATAGTGAGGTTTATGTTGCTTTCCATTTAAGTGAACGTATGGCTGTAATTGGTGGTTCTTGGTATGGTGGAGAGATGAAGAAAGGTATTTTTTCGGTGATGAACTACTTCCTACCGCTAAAAGGAATTGCTGCTATGCATTGTAGTGCAAACGTTGGGAAAAAGGGTGACGTTGCTGTTTTCTTTGGTCTATCAGGAACAGGTAAAACTACACTTTCTGCTGATCCAAATCGTGCTTTAATTGGCGATGATGAGCATGGATGGGACGATAATGGTGTTTTCAACTTTGAAGGTGGTTGCTATGCAAAATGTATCGACCTTGATCCTGCAAAAGAACCCGATATTTATGCTGCAATCCGTAGAGATGCTTTATTAGAGAATCTTGTTGTTGATGATAAAGGGGGAATTGATTTTAAATCAAAAAAGAAGACTGAGAATACTAGGGTTTCATACCCAATTTATCATATCGATAATATTGTAAAGCCAATTTCAAAAGGGGGTCATGCAAAGCATGTACTTTTCTTAACTGCTGATGCTTTTGGTATTTTACCTCCAGTTTCGAGACTTACACCGGAACAAACTCAATACCATTTTTTAAGTGGATTCACTGCAAAACTTGCTGGTACAGAGCGAGGGGTAACCGAACCTCAACCAACTTTCAGCAGCTGCTTTGGACAACCTTTTCTATTACTTCATCCAACAGTATACGCAAGGGAATTGGTTAAGAAAATGGAACAGCATGGTTCAAAGGCTTATCTTGTAAATACAGGTTGGATTGGTGGAGCGTACGGGGTAGGGAAGAGGATTGATTTACCATCAACCCGCGCCTTGATAAACGCTATTCTTGATGGAAGTATCGAGGATGCTGAGTTTGAAACCATCCCCGTTTTCAACCTTCAGGTTCCAAAAGCTGTTAAGGGTGTTGATCCAAAATTCCTTAACCCTCGTAACAGCTGGGCAAACCCTGAGGACTGGGATAAATCAGCAAAGGCTCTTGCCGAAAAGTTTATTAAAAACTTTGAAAACTTTACCGATAATGAGGCTGGCAAAAAGTTGATTGCTGCAGGCCCTAAAATCTAAAACTACCTATGGATAATAAAAAAGACGAGGAGATACCTCGTCTTTTTTATTAAAATCTGAAAAATTCATTCCCGCGAAAGCGGGAATGTTTAAAGCAATGCTTTGTTCGTTCGTAATTTTACCTTAAATATTTTCATCGTACATTCCATTTGAGTATGGTCCAATCACCATAACCTTCCTGGTATCGGGGAAGTGTACAATTTCAGGAACGTTTATGGCATCAACATCTATATAGACCAACTTTTCTGTTTTTGATCCATTGCGAATTACATGTGCCCCATCTTTCCCTGCGGGAAAAGTGATTACATCACCTGCTTTCACTGTGATTTCGCCTTTTGGCGTCCGAACTATCCCAACCCCACTTATGATGTAGAATACCTCTTCGTTCATCTCGTGGTAATGGTAGCCAAAGGCTTGATTTCCGGGTTCAACCTCAATAAAATTAACAGTACACCGAGTTGCTTCCTCTTTGGGGATAACTGTTTTCTTTACGAACTCATTACCATTGCTTGCAATTTTTTGACCTTCAATTGCATTAAAGTTTTTTACAATAATTTCTTTCATTGCTTTTCCTCCTTTTTGTTTAATTAAGTTTGACCAAAATTAGAGAGTAATGTTTCTGCATGCAATATGGTAAGTAACGAACCATTTTAGTTAGAATTATTATATGTCAGCTAGTTAAAATAGAAAATATTTTAAAGAATTTGATAAATAGTTTCTAAGATATAGTTACTTACTAAAAGAGATTTATGTAATTTTAGGGCTTTAAATGATGAACAATGAAGGATCTAGATTTAAGATACCCAACCTGTCCGATACGAAACATTCTTAGTAGGATGAGCGATAAATGGTCGTTGTTAATTTTACGATCGCTACAGAAAAATGGTACAATGCGCTACAAAGAGCTGATGGCTGCCATTCCCGATATATCCCAGAAAATGCTTTCGAGTACCCTAAAACGATTGGAGGAAGATCATCTAATTAATAGAAAAATGTACCCAGAGATACCACCGCGTGTTGAATACAAATTGACCGAAACCGCAAAGGAACTTATGCCTGCGTTACAGATGATGATTGACTGGGCGCAGGTTCATTTTGAGGTGATTACTAGATAGACGAAAACCTTTTTCATCTTAGAAAATGTACTAAGGTTTGTTTTTGTTTCGGTTAGTATTATTTAGATTGATAAATATCAGTTTCATATGAAAAGTCTATTAGCCAAATTGTTGACTTCTTTTGGTTCGTTAAAAATTTAAATCGACTTGTTTTTCTGCGAACATGTGCTTTATTTTAACGCGAATTACATGATTATTTATTAAAACTACACAAAATGGCAGCTATTACATGGAGTGAATCATTAAGTGTCAAGATTGAATCGATTGACGATCAACACAAGAAGTTGATTGAGATGATTAATGATTTTTATGAAAACATTTCGAAACGAACAAACAATGAGAATATTATAGTGCTTATTGATGGGATGAAGAAGTATACCATTGAGCATTTCAGCTATGAGGAGAGATATATGAAGCAATTTGGTTATCCCGAGTATGAACAGCATAAACAGGAGCATGACAACTTTATTGCAAGGGTTACTGTACTTGAAGAGAAATTCAAAAAGGGAACAATAATCCTTTCTTATGAGATTACAAGCTTTTTAAAGGATTGGATTAAGTACCACATTCAAAACTCCGATATGAAGTATACCAGTTTCTTTAAAAATAACGGAATGGTATAAGGAGCAGATGCTCTTTTTTTGTTCCATATAATTTTAGTGCAAACAATGGTTTTTTATATCTATTAAATAGCTAAAAAATATTATTTCGCTTTTTTGTTTAAACGCATTTGTAGAGCCACTCAACAAAAGTTGTATAATTTTGTTCCTTTGATGTGTTTTTAAAGTTTATGGCGATTAAACTGAAGAAAATAGGTTCCCTACTGTTGGTGTTGATCCTGATGGTGCCCTCTATTGCCAAAATTGAGCACCACCATAACTATTTAGAATATCAGCCTAAAAACGAAAAGGAGTACCATACCGATCATGGTAAGTGTTACATCTGCTCGTTTGAGTTCTCGTTATTCTCTGTTGCTAAAAACCTACTACTTTCGGCTAAACCTGACTACTACCTAATTCAGGATAGCTCCTTCACCCAATACTTTATTTCAAACACTTTAAAGTATTCGTTTCTACTACGCGCTCCTCCGTTGTTAGCAAATACTATCTAGTTTTTTGTACTAAATTATTTGTTAAACAATTCATAAACGTATTAGGATGAATAAATTTTTTATTGCATGTGCAATTGCTTTGTCGTGTCATTTGACCTATGCTCAGAATAGCATAAAGGGTAAAATTATTGATCAGGATAATGCTCCGCTAGAGGGAGCAACGGTTATAGTTCCTGAGTTGAACAAAGGAACAGTATCGGATAAAAACGGGAACTACGACCTGCCCAACCTGCCAAACGGGAAGGTAAAGGTTCAGTACTCTTTTGTTGGCTATACTTCTAAGATTGAAGTTATTTTCCTTACAGGATCACCTGTTGAGCTAAATATCCAGCTACACACCACAATTATTGAAGCAGAGGAAATTGTTGTTACGGGCGGGTATAGTTCAACTCAGCACGAGAACGCGGTTAAAATAGATGTGCTCAAACTTGATCAGTTGAGCAACATGGGCACACCAAACTTTGTCGAGGTGCTAACCAAAGTTCCTGGAGTAGATATGATATCGAAGGGCAGTGGCGTTTCGAAGCCGGTTATCCGAGGATTGTCAATGAACGACATCCTTGTGCTAAACAATGGCGTTCGATTTGAGAACTACCAGTACTCAAGCCATCATCCAATGGGCATTGATGAGTTTGGGGTTGATGATGTAGAAATTATTAAAGGGCCGGCATCGCTCCTCTACGGCTCTGATGCTATTGGTGGCGTTATCAACTTTATTAAGGAGAGGCCTGCTCCTCAAAATAGCGTAGTTGGGGATTATAACATTCAGCTATTTTCAAATTCTTTAGGTATGACCAATAGTTTTGGTATAAAGGGGGCCTCAAATAATTTCTTTGGAAGTATTCGGGTGGGGCAAAAAACAAATGCTGATTACCTGATGGGTGGTGGCGATTTTGTTCCGAACTCCCGTTCGCAGGAGTACTCGCTAAAGACAAATACTGGTTATACCGGAAAGATCGGAACATTTAGGCTATACTACGATTACAACAAGCAGAATTTAGGTTTAGTGGAGGATGAGCCTGTTGAGGTGATCACCGAACGGGGAAGAAACTGTGAAATATACTATGAGCAGTTAAATACACATCTGGTTTCGTCACAGAATAAACTTTACTTGAGGAAAATGAAACTCGACGTTAACTCAGCATACCAAAACACAGAATTGATTCACTTTGGCGAAATTAACGAGTACGAAATACAGATGAAGTTAGCTACTCTGACCTATGAAACAAAATTGTACTTGCCTTCTGATAAAAATTCGGAGTACATTATGGGTTTTCAGGGGATGAATCAGGAGAATACCAATGAAAATGATAGAGAAACAAAACTTTTGCCCAATGCAAACACAAATAACTATTCGGGATTCGTTCTGTTGCAACGAACGTTTTTTGAAAAACTGAAGCTGCAAACAGGAGTACGTTACGATTATAAAACAATTAACTCTAAGTCGATAGGTAATGCTAGCGATTTATTGACCTATCGCCCTGCTCTCGATAAAAACTATGGTAGTTTCAGTGGATCGGTTGGGGCAACCTACACTCTCTCGGAAAAATTACTATTTAGAGCAAATATTGCTTCGGCTTACAGGACGCCAAATCTGGCCGAACTTACATCGAACGGTCAGCATGAAACCCGTTACGAGGTGGGTGACAACAAACTTTCTCCAGAAAACTCCTACGAGAGTGATTTAAACTTACATTACCATGCCGATAACTTTACATTCGATATTGCCGGATTTTATAATGTTGTAGATAATTTCATTTTTATTTCACCAACCGGGGAGAATACAACGTCAGGAATTCCGATATACAAGTACATGCAGAAGAACTCGTTTCTATACGGAGGCGAGGCAGGGTTTCATCTTCATCCGTTAAGTGCTAAATGGTTACACTTTCAAACCATATATTCCTCTGTTATAGGAAAACAGAAGGATGGCGATTACCTTCCCTTTATTCCTGCAAACAAGTTAAATTTTGAGTTTAGAGCATCGATAGAGAGGTTGGCTTTTATGCATAATGCATTTGTGTCGGTAAACTCATCTACTGTATTTAATCAGAATAACGCTGCTCCAGATGAAACAACCACAAAGGGTTACTCATTAATAAATTTGGGAATTGGTTGCAGTATTAAAGTAGGTAAGCAGAGTTTGCAAATAGCTATAAGTGCAAGCAATATCTTCGATAAAAAGTATGTATATCATCTTTCGACGCTAAAAGAGGTGAACATGTATGACCCAGGCAGAAATATTTCCCTTTCGGTGAAAGTTCCGTTTGGGTTTGAATTGAATAAATAAGCGTGTTTTATTAATGTTTTTTTATGAAAGAACTCCGTTAGTTGAAAATAACGGAGTTCTTGCTTTTGTGATAATACTATCCTGTAATCTCCCAATCTTCTATGTCTCCTTGGATAACCTCAAAAAGATGATGCGTAGAAAGTGCTTTAAACTTTACAACTTCTTTTAATTCGAAATATCTCGTGTTTTTAGTTTGTAGAGCAAATGGTTTATTTCGTATTGCACTTGATCAGAGGTTACAGCTAGATTTAAGGGTTTGTAATTTTAAATACGTTGGGTGTATCCACCAAATTAAATTACTTATTGTGTTCTACCCAAATAAGTTCACTTGTTTTAAATCCTAACTTCTCAGCAAGTTGAAGGTATTCTTGTTTTATACTATCAGGAATTGATGTTTCTCTTGATAATATCCAGAGGTATTTTAGATTTTTACCTGCTACAAGCGAATATTTGTAATCTTTATCCAATGAAATGACATTATAAGCACCGTAGAATGGGCCAAAAAATGATACTTTTAGTTTTGCTACGTTTGGACTAACTACAAACTTTGCTTTGCCAATGGCTTGTTTCCATTCTTTAGTTTTGAAGTTGTAACCTTGGTTATCAACTTTTATAGTGCCATCGTTATTAACTGAGTAGAAAGCGGTAGTGTTATTTAAATCTTTTTCGAAACGGAAATCCATTCGGGCAATCTCATACCATTTCCCTAGGTACTTTTCTTTATCGAATGGTTCTATTGGGTTTGCTCCTTTAGGGATTGTTGAGCAAGAAATAAGAGAAAAGATACTTACCATTCCAATAAATGATGAACTCATCAAACTTATAGTATTCATAATGTTTAGCTTTTTTATTGATAAATTTAACAATTTGCGTGAGCCATTGGTTCATTGTAAAACAAAAATTAATTTAGTTTGAGATTTTATTAATATTTAAACGTGAAGTTGTTATCTTGATTTAGTTTACAAATGATGGTGTCTACTATTTCCTTTTTGACTTTACCATTGACTATCTCACAGCTAATTATAACTTTTTTCCCAGCGAGTGCTTTTGTTTGAATGATTGAATTTATGTTATTGCCAATCCATTTGAAGTCAAAAATTGGAGGTTTGCCATAGTTTATTACTTGGTAAGGGTAAATAGTCTTACCATCAACGCCATCCGATTTCCAAGAAAAATAAAGTATCTCATCTGATGAAGTCTCCTTATCTGTTTTAACAATTGTGAAGGTTAGGTTGGCTAGTTTTGTTAGATAAAATGAAAGAAATTTTGAGTTTTCATTCAAATATATAAGAAATAGTTCTTGGGTAGATGCTGAATATGCTGAATCGCCAACAAAATGAAAAGAATATGAATAAGCTCCTTTTATTTTTTTTAATGTGTATGCGAAGTGCCCTAGGTTGTCTGTATAAAAATATCCAGCATCAATTAACTTCTGATTGCTAGAAACAAATCCTTGGATAATTACTTTTCTGCATGGAACACTCACTTTGGTTTGAATATCATAAACATTTCCTTCTAATTCAACAGTTCCCTCAGTACTTATACATCCTGTAAGAACAAAGAAAATTGTGTATATGAGGATTGATAAATATTTCATAATCTTATAATATAAACGCAATAGGAGTTTTACAAGTTATGAAAAGGTAACTGCAATAACAAGTTAGATTGTTTTTTAAGTAAAAACCCCGTCAAGTAAAAACTATGACGGGGTTGTGCTTCGAAATCAATAAATTTTACCTTTTCTCAAACCTTACTTCAGTTAGAGATTTTACTGCACGATCGGAGAAGAAATCGGGAGCAGGGAACAGTTTAAAAGTTCCTCCGTTCTTGTTCTCGGGTTCGCTAATAAGCAAAAACTCTGCTTGGTCGTTACGGTTAAAAAGTTCAGCGTAGGTAATGGCTACACGGTAGCCATCGAGTCCGGCAAAAACAAAAATCCCACGCTGTAAATTCTCTTTCGAGAGCTTGTAGTAAGGTTCAATCACTTGCTTTAGTTCATAACCTGTAAATGGGGTTGTACTATGAATTCCCTTACCTCGACCATAGAAGATGGTATGATAAGTTACTTTATTCAGCTCCTTTGGTAATTCTTTCATAATAATCTGTTTACCATTCTCAGCCATTAGCTTAAATGATTCGCTGAACATGGGTGATAAACCCTTTACAGTTTTAAATGATGCATCGGCTGAACGAACAGTGATTTTTGAAGGATTTGAAATATTGCGTTCGGTAAGAAGATCGGCCACTACAACCAATTTTGATGTTTCGGGTAAGGGCCATAATTCTTTTGTCTTGCTAGGAACTATCCGCATTACCGAAGTAGCAATTATAATGTTGTGCAGGTTGTTTGGATAGTAAATTTCTCCCCACGAAAGAACAACTTTATCACCTTGATCATTGCTAATCTCAACATACAAATCAATGATGGGAGGGAACTCCTCTTTGTTTTTCTTCTGAAGTTTAACGCTATTTAAAATGTCAAATAGAGAATACCCATCGTAACGATATGCTCCAATAAATTTATTGCTTCCATCTGCGTTAAGAGAGGTTTCTTTGACAATTACCGAATGGATTGGTAATTTACTGAAATCTACTTTGCCAGGATTTGCAATCTCTCCTTCAATTGAAAGAGATGCTATTTGCAGCTCTTTTACTGGTTCATTGTCGTAAAAATTATTGGTTAACCCTGCTGTATCAGGTGCATTTTGAACGGATACTATTGGTTTTTCCTGTTTTGCTTGACAACAGGTCAGCACAACCATTGTTGTAATAATGTATGCAAGATTTTTCATCATATTTTTTTTAAAATTTTACTCCAAGATTTAGGGTGACAAACCTTCCAGGGCCAACAGCCCCTTTGCTATCGTATATTTTCTCATCGAAAATATTTTGGATAGTAAGGCCTTCATAAAAATTGTTACCTAATGGGAATGAAAGCTTCAAGTCGGTTGTAAACCAAGACGGGTATTTGTCTGAAAGAACAATCTCATCATATACATTTTGATCATTCACGAACATCGAACCATTGTATTTACAAGTTACACCTACATTGAAGTACTTTGTTTTTACAAAGGTCCCAAACGCAAATGAGTGTTGAGGTATATCTGTCAGAAACTTATTCTTAAGATTAATCGGATCGCTTGCCGACCTTGGTTTGTACCCTGTTATTTTAGAATTTGTATACGCATAGTTCCCAAAAAAAGAAATGCTTTGTAAAGGACTATAAGTAAACTCAAACTCTCCACCATAAATTTGAACGTTTGAAATATTAGCTCTAATCATGATTGGCCTTTCTCCAAAACCCATATCGATGCTATCGCCAGTTGATACATAGTAAAGAAAATCTGAACCTAATGAATAGTAAGCACTTGCTGCAAGTTTGAGGTTCTTCTGTGGCATTATATCGCTTCCGACTTCAAAGTTGTTGAGATATTCAGGTTTAAGGTTAGGATCAGCAACCTTTAATCCACCTTTTACTCTACCGGTACGGCATAAATCATCGAGAACTGATGGTCTAAAACCTCTGCTATACCCACCATAAACTCTGAACCGATCACTTGGTTTGTATTGTATTGATATTCTTGGGCTAAATGCACCCCATTGAACGGGATCGATATCCGAGAATTCATAACTTTCAAGAAAGGTGGTTTCAGCTGTTGGATGATATATTTTAAATTTCCCATCGTAAAACCTAGCCATATCATATCGGATTCCTGCAAGTATTTTAATCTGCTCAGTTATAGAGTATTCATCCTGTGTATAGAAACCAAAGAAATTCATTTTCCCGTTGTTATCAACTTTGTCCGATGAGGTGTAGTAAATATCCGATGCATCAACTTGTCCATTTCGAACATCGACACCTGAGGTAATAGAATGTTTCCCTGTTGTGTAATTAACGCTTGTTAGAACACCAATATCCCTACGAATTGAATTAACGTTATACCAAGTGTAATCATCCTTTTTCGATTCGTTTACCTTTAAGTAATGTTCATCAATATAAAAGAGCGAGGTGTTCCATTTAATTCCGCCAATTTTACCGTTCAGGTTCGTTCTGAGTTGATAGGTTAGGTATTCAGTTTGATTTCCGTTTGGTTGGTACACTTTTTCTCCTGTACCTCTAATTCCATCATAAAGACTGAAATCAATATCAGCATTAAATTTTTCACCATTGAAATAACCTGATTTTACGCTAACTGCCTTTTCATCCACATTTGAAGCAACAATGAATGGGTTCGTTAGTTGATCGGCTTCAGATTGGGTTATATAACCGTCGCTATAGCAATAGTAACCGTTGGCGTTCCAGTAAAAACCTTTTTCTTTTTTACCATTTAGTTTACCTCCAATATTAACCCTTACCTGATTTGTATTAAACGAACCTTCCTCAACTGAGATGTTACCTTGGAATGGTTTTGTAGGTTTTAAGGTAATCACGTTAATTACACCACCCATTGCATTCCCTCCGTAAAGAGCAGAGCCTGGGCCTTTAACTACCTCAACACGTTCAACTTGACCAGTTGATATAAGGTTCCAGTTTACCGATCCTCCATCAGCTTTGTTAACAGGAACACCATCAACTAAAACCAAAGTGCGAGCCTGTTCGTTTCCGCTGAGACCCCGCATAGTTACTGAAGACTTTGTAGAAAATATTCCAAACGAACGGCTAACCTGAACACCGGGAAGCAATTGAAGATACTCATCAATGCTTTGGGCGGCAATCAGTGAGAGTTTCTCGTTTGAAATCATATTTATTCGCCCAGGTATTTGGCTAATACGGTTTTCAGTTCTAGTTGCTGAAACGACTAACTCGTCAAGGTATATTTCGTTTTTAGTTAAAAAGAACTCATAAGTCCTAGTGGACGAATCAATTTGCTTTTGAATTGTGATGTAACCAATACAGCTAATCTTTAGGGTTAAATCATTTCCAGTGATATTTTCAAACTCGAAATAGCCATTCGCATCTGTTGTCGTTCCTCTGGTATCGATTGCAATATTTACACCCAAAATTGGTTTCCCATTTACAGAGTCCTTAACATACCCCGAAATACTTTGTGCTTGTATAAAAAGAGGTAGTAATAACGATGTAAGCAATAATAACTTTTTCATAAATGCTAGATTTGGACTTTGATTTCGAGTTCCATATAACCAGTACTTGTTGTATCGGCATGTAGTACATGGACTAGCCCATATTTCCCATCTTCGGTTTTGAAGGGAATAATCCTGCCTGAAATACAATACTTACAAAGTCCACTGACTTTTTCAGGCTTGTATGATGTGACAAGTAAACTATCATCTTCAGCATCATTAAAAGCAGAAATATTAACAAGATTGTTGTCGGATGAAAAGTAGTCGTAAAGTGTTAAATGTTTAGTAGTCCATGGTTCAATTTCGGGGTAACGGTCGGCTGCAGTAACTGAACTACTACCAGTGTACCCTGGACAGCAAAGGGTAGGAGAGTTTTTTCCACCGGTTATGTAGAAGAAACCAACTAGATCAATATCGACTTCATGACCAGTGACATTAGTTTTTGTGTAAAGGTTTCCGTTGTGTAAATCAACATAGTTTGGGAATGTTGTATTCTGCTGTAAACCTATTTTCAATGAAGGGTAGTAGTAAATCTCCCCATAGCTTGAACCTGTTCCTCTATTGATAGTCAAAGTGGTAACAGCAGAGTCTCTATTAGAGTTCATGACAAGAAACCTCCATATCTCCTGAGTTGCCGTTGATTTGTTGAAGATAAAATCCATATCTAGACTATCTTTCAGGTAAACTCCTTGGTCTTTCTCTGTAATCACATTTCCATCAGCAATTCTTTGAATTTTCAGGTATGTGATAATTGCACCACCATTTGTTGCTTTAACACCGAATAATATTTTACCTCCAAGAGGGACTAGCTGATTATCTACTGTATAGTTTCCTCCAGTTTTAAGTGTAATTACTGGATTTGAATTTAGATCATCATCCTTTTTGCAACTTGTTATACTAATAAGTAGGATTGCAAGTAAAAGGACCGTTATCTTGTTCTTCATTGTCTTCAAAATAAAAATTGGCTGCAACCTACTAGTTAATCAGAGCGCAGCCAATTTGGAATGTTGATTTAGTTATTTTCTAAGTTTTAATTCAACTTGTACGGAACCATCTGCACCTTGAACCACATTGATAACTTTAAACAGACCATAAACGTTACCTGCAGTTTTAAATGCATAGATATTATCAACTAATAGCTGTTTTGCTTTCTTATTTCCAGATGATACAGTTACATCGTAGTAACCCTGAATGGCAGGATCATTTTGGTGTATTGCATCGAACTGAGTTGTTGAAATTGCAGTTGCAGGAGGGGTGAATAGAGTCAAATTCTTTGTTGTCCAGCTAGATGGATCGTTAGCTCCACCACCAAAAATTCCGGTAATGCTTGCACCTGCTGAAGAAATTGTTATGTCGTTTATATGTGTTGCATCATGTTCGTAGAAGCAAAGTAGATCAATTTTATCCTGATTTGCGTATGCTTGGTCTAACGTATAAACTAATTCTGTAGCAATTGAATAGAAACCACCAATTGTTGTATTCGATTGTGCTCCAAGAGTGAATATAAAGCTCTTTTCTGTAAAGTTAGCAACAAGTGTTTCATTTGATGAGCCTGTCGTGTAGGTAAAACTAGTATTATTACTTACCTCTGTACCATCTTTAGTCCAATTCACAAAAGTGTAACCAATACCTGGTGTAACGGATACATTAACACTTGTTCCAACTGCATAATTTCCACCACCTGTTACGGTTCCCGAGTTAGCTGGGCTAACAGAAAGTGTAAGTGCGTAAACCACTTCAAAGGTTGCTGTTAGTGAAACATTTGAAGCCGTAGTGGTATATGTGTAATTAGCATCAGTACTAATTACTGTGCTTCCGTTCTTCCAACAAACAAAACCGTAACCAATATTAGGAGTGGCAGTTAAGGTTACGCTCTTGCCTTCAGGATAAGATCCAGCACCAGTAACTGAACCTGCACCAGCAGGATCAACAGTTATTGCTAGGGTGTAAGTAGGAACAAAGTTTGCTGTTAATGTCACATCTTCAGCAGTAGTTGTATAAGAGTAGTTTGCTTCTGTACTAATAACATCCAATCCTTTTCTCCAGCATTCAAATGCCCAACCTGCATTTGGTGTTGCAGTAAGATTTACAACTGTTCCTGAAAGATATGAGCCGCTACCTGTAACAGAACCAGATCCGGCAGGACTTGTAATATTAATAGTAAGATTGTAAGTTTTTAATGCAAAATAGGCAGTAAGAGTAACATCTTCGGCTGTTGTAGTGTAAGTAAAATTAGCTTCAGTGCTTACTACATCATCTCCATTTTTCCAATTAACAAATATATAATCAGAATTTGGAGTTGCTGTTAGATTTACTTCTTCTCCTGCTTTGTAAACACCTTCACCGGTTAGAGTTCCCGAACTTGTTGGGCTAACAGCCAATGATAGAGTAAAGGTTTTAACTTCAGTATCATCTTTCTTACATGACGTAAAAACTGCAAGAGCAGCAAGACAGATTACAAAGATTTTTAATGTTGCCTTCATGTTTTGATTATTTATAATTTATGGTTCTATTTAACTATTGATATGTAAAAAAATACATAACGTTGACAAAAATAGATAATTTGCAATAATACAACCAAATTTGTGATACCTATTATTAAACATTTTTTTGAATTGTTTTTTTTTAATGGTACCTGCTAAGAATACTTAATATTATAAGTATAATACAATCAGTGTTTTGTGATTTTTATCTTTGATTCCATTAAAATATTTCTCTATTTTGCGAAAAATTTAGGACGGTGGAGGATATATATAAAGTACTAGTCATACTTCTTGCATACCTTATTGGTTCCATACCAACTTCAGTGTGGGTTGGAAAATATTTTTATGGTGTTGATGTTCGTGATTATGGTAGTGGGAATGCTGGTGCTACTAATGCAATGAGGATATTAGGAGCAAAGGCAGGTATTCCTGTTTTTATAATCGATACCCTTAAAGGTTTCTTTTCGGTTAAGCTGATTTACATTACTCATTTTTATATTCCTGAAACAGGATTATTTGTAAACTACCAGCTTTATTTGGGTTTAGCAGCCATGATAGGGCATGTATTCCCAATTTTTGCTGATTTTAGAGGAGGTAAAGGGGTAGCTACTTTGACAGGTGTGGTTTTTGCACTTCATCCCTATGCAGCTCTTTTTGTTCTGCTAATATGGGTTGTAACTCTTCTTCTGTTTGGCTATGTTTCGTTAAGCTCAATGATAGCCGGTTTTTCATTTCCAGCTATTCTAATCTTTGTGTACCGTACACAATTCCCTTCTTTGGTAATCTTTGCTTTTATATTAGCTGTTTTAATGCTGTTTACACATCAGAAAAACATCGAAAGATTGATGCATGGTAAGGAGAAACGGATAGATATAAAAAAGAGATTTACCGGAAAAAGTTAGTCGTTTACTTCTGTTTGCAAGTGTGTTTCCAATAGTTGGCGGAGTTCCTGACTTGATATTCCGTATTTAATTTCACCCTCAAATCCAAAGCTTATTTTTCCTGTTTCTTCAGAAACAACAACAATTAATGCATCGGTATGCTCACTTATACCAAGAGCAGCTCTATGTCTCATTCCGTAATGTGCAGGAACGTTTAGGTTCTCGGTAACAGGGAGGATGCACCTTACAGCGCGAATCTTGTCATTAACAATGATTAGCGCTCCATCATGTAGTGGGCTATTCTTGAAAAATATATTTTCAATCAATCGGCTTGATGTTTCAGCATTAATTATATCACCTGTTTCAGCATAGTACTGTAGTTCCGACTTACGTGCAACTACAATTAGTGCTCCGGTTTTTGTTTCTGACATATTCCTGCACGCTTTTACAATTGCCTCGATATTTACAGGTGCTACAAGGCTTTTTTGCTTTGGGAATAGCCAATTTTCAATTGAGAAACGGTTTTTTGAGAGATATCTTGTGCCAATGAACAGTAGGAATCGTCGAATCTCTTGCTGGAATACAATTATCAGTGCAATTACCCCAACTCCGATAATTTGACCTAAAATTGTACTTAATAGTTCCATGTTAAGTACTCGAACCACAAGCCAAATCATATATAGAACAAAGATTCCAATGAAAATATTAATTGCAACAGTTCCTCTTATCAGCATATAAATTTGGTAAAGTAGAAATGCAACCAAAATTATATCGATAACATCGAGAACTCTTATTGGAATAAATGCGGTAGTAAAAAGGTAAAGCATTTTGTAATAATGAAAAGTTATTATTGAATATTGGGTTGCTGTTTCATGAGACCAACCATTTTTATTACCTCTGTTGCTTCTCTCACATCATGAACTCTTAGTATTGATGTACCATTTTGCACTGCAAAAGCATTTAGAACTGAGGTGCCATTTAAGGCTTTGTCGGGATTTGTGTTTAAGAACTTGTAAATCATCGATTTTCTTGAAATACCAGCAAGTAGTGGGAGCTCAAATATTTTAAATGCTTCAAGGTTCTTAAGCAAAGTATAGTTATGATCAAGAGTCTTCCCAAACCCAAAACCTGGATCAATAATAATATCTTTTACCCCATGAAGCTTAAGAATTTCAACCTTTTTCGTAAAAAAGGCAATTAATTCTTTAACAATATCATTGTTGTATTGTGGGTTTTCCTGCATATCCTTTGGAGTCCCCTTCATGTGCATTAAGATATAAGCAAGTTTAAGATCAGAAATAGTTTGAAACATTGCGTTATCAAGTTCTCCTGCTGATATGTCATTAACTATATCAATTCCAAAGTTGGTGTGTATTACTTTAGCTACATTTGCTCTAAAAGTGTCGATAGAGATAATTGCATCAGGAAATTTTTTTCGAATAACTTCCATTGCTTTAACCAGCCTTTTAATCTCTTGATCTTCATTAATTGAAGTTGAGCCAGGTCGGGTTGAGCATGCACCTACATCAATAATGGAACCTCCCTCGCTGATAATTTGTTCTGCTCTTCGGGCAATTCGGTAACGTAATCGAAATTGGCTACCTCCATAGAATGAATCTGGAGTAACGTTGATAATACCCATAACCAAAGGTTTGGAAATATCAATCAATTTACCATGGCTGAATATAGTTTGTCTTCCTTGAAATAATGACCTGACTTTTTCCATTTTTTTATATCTTGCAGAGCAATTTAGATTTAATTTAAATCTTTAATTACGGTTTAAAAATACTAAAGATTTACCACATCTACCTCAAATCGTAATTGAAAAGTAGAAATTGAAATTTAGAATATTATAAAATGGCTTTAATAGTAATAGAAGGACTTGATGGTGCAGGAAAATCAACACAAATCCGTTTATTAGGAGATTACCTGAATAAAAAAGGAATTAAAAACAGCTATTTACACTTTCCCCGAATGGATTCCCCTTTTTTCGGTGAGATGATTGCTAGGTTTTTACGAGGCGAGCTTGGTGAGGTTAATCAAGTTGATCCCTATGTGGTTGCATTGTTATATGCATGCGATAGGATGGATGCTTCTAAAATGATTTCTGGTTGGCTAGCAAACAATGAGGTAGTTATACTTGATAGGTACGTTTACTCAAATGTTGGTTTTCAGTGTGCAAAACTTTACAACGTTGAAGATCAGGATCGTTTACGTAAGTGGATTGTTGATCTTGAGTTTAACTATTATAAAATTCCTCGTCCCAGCTTAAACCTTTTTCTTGATGTACCATTCCAATTTACGGTTGAACGGTTAACTGAGAATCGAAAAGGAGATGACCGTGAATACCTTAAAGGGAAAGAAGATATTCATGAAAAGGATCTTTCATTTCAGGAACGTGTTCGCCAAATTTATTTAAAACAAGAGAGCATTGATCCCTGTTTTAAGGTGATTAAGTGCTACGATCAAACGAATAAAGTTTTAAAACCCGAGGAGATTTTTCTTCTTATAAAACAAAAGGTTGAAGAAACAATTAGTTTGTAGGTTTTATATTTTAAATTATTCAATATGAGAACCCTAGTTACATTTTGCCGATACACACTTGCAATCCTATTTATTTTTTCAGGATTTGTAAAAGGCGTTGATCCGCTAGGCTTTGCCTATAAGTTTAACGACTATTTTAAAGCATTTCATGTTGATTTTTTTCAATACTTCTCGTTGTTTTTAGCTTTTATTCTTTGCGCTGCTGAACTATTTGTTGGACTCTTACTTCTCTTTGGGGTAAAACTTAGGTTTGCAGCATGGGGTGCATTTATCTTTATGATTGTATTTACCCCGTTAACCTTTGTGCTAGCAGTTTTTAACCCGGTTCACGATTGTGGTTGCTTTGGCGATGCAGTTAAACTAACTAACTGGGAAACTTTCTTTAAAAACTTAGTATTCCTTGGTGCAGCAATTGTACTTATAAAAGAACGCTCAAAGTTGACTTCATCATTACCAAGGTTAAGTGAGGTTGTTCTATTTGTTTTACTTTTAATTGCCGCATTTTTACCTCCATATATCGGTTATACCAGATTACCTGTTTTAGATTTTAGGCCATATAGAATTGGTGTAAATATTCCTGATGCAATGAAGATCCCTGAGGGAGCGCAACCAGATATATACAGAACTACCCTTTATTACAAAAAAGACGGAATCACAAAAGAGTTTGATGAGAACAATATCCCTTGGCAGGATACAACATGGAAATTTGTCGATAGTAAATCTATTATTATTAAAAAAGGATATACTCCATCAATCGAAACTTTTGGTTTGATGACGCTTTCGGGTAATGATATTACCGATAGTATTCTTTATTATCCAAACTACTACATTCTAGCAGTTGCTTATCGCCTCGATAAGACCAACGTAGAGTCAACAAAAAATCTAAACGAGCTCTATTTAAAGGCAAAAAGTTTGAATTATGGGTTTGCATGTGTTACTGCTTCTACGCAAGGTGATGTTGATGCTTTTATTTCAAAAACAGGAGCTGTATACCCCTTTATTAATGCCGATGAGATAATGCTTAAAACAATGATTCGCTCTAATCCTGGTGTAATTTTGTTAGATAAGGGCACAGTTATTGGGCAATGGCATTTCAATAGGTTGCCAAATCCCAATTATTTAGATGGAAATTTAAGGGCTAAACAGCTAGAATTAGCAAAACAAGAATCGGATCAACGTTTAATATTGTTTCTAATTTCTTTCCTAGTCATTTCATTTTTATTAATATATACCATAAAACAAGAAAATAGATAAAGTTCTGACTTTAAAATTATTATGATGAAGAAAATTACTTTGGTTTTATCGTTCCTAGCCATTTGGCAGATAGGTTTAGCTGACGAGGGAATGTGGTTAATAAACCTTATCACTCGTAATATGGCTCAAATGGAAGCGATGGGTATTAAGCTTACTGCTGAGGATATTTATAGCATTAACCATTCGAGTATTAAAGATGCAATAGTTCAACTCGACGATGGTAGTTGTACTGCAGAGTTGATATCAGGAAAGGGATTAGTGCTTACAAACCACCATTGTGCTGTTGATGCAATTCAGCTACATAGTTCTCCCGAGCGCAATTTGCTAAAGGATGGTTTTTTTGCAAAGAACTATAAAGAGGAATTACCCATTCCTGGTAAAACCGCTATGATTTTGGTTAGTATTGATGATGTTACGACAAAGATTCTACAAGGAATCGATGAAAGATTATCAAGCCCTGAGTATTTCAATGTACTTTATACCAAGATGGATTCACTTGCCGAAGCATCTACGCAAAATGGTAAGTACTATGCAATTGTAAAACCAATGTACCATCATAATAGTTTTTACCTATTCCTTTATGAGAGGTTCTTGGATGTTCGTTTGGTTGCCGCTCCTCCAACCTCAATTGGAAATTTTGGTGGTGACGTTGATAATTGGCATTGGCCAAGGCATACAGGTGACTTTAGTATGTTTCGTATTTATACTAGTCCCGATGGTAACCCTGCTGAGTATAACAAGAAGAACATCCCTTACGTTCCCAAACGATTTTTAAATATTTCGATGAAAGGAGTGAATGAGGGTGATTTTGCAATGATTATTGGCTACCCAGGAACAACATATCGATATTCTAGTCCTTATGAGGCTATGCAGGCTCGCGATGTTCTTGCTCCCTGGAAGGATAAGGTTTGGGGTGAATTTATTAGAATAATCAAGGAAGCTCAATTAAAAGATGTAAAGATAAAGGTTGATTATACCGATAAGCATGATATGCTTGTTAATTTCTGGCAAAAAGATACTTGGCAGGCTGAATCAATGTTCAAATTTAATGTAGTTGAACGTTTACAAAGCCGTGAGGATAGCTTAAGATCATGGGTTTCAGAAATGCCTTCATCTCGAACAAAATATCTTTCATCAATACCTATGCTTAGCGATTACTATAAGACATATCGCGAGAATAAATGGGAAGAGCTTACAAGTTCGCTTTCGGCGTTAATGGATTACCCTGTTGATGTCAGTAAAAACATAAACTCATGCGATGAACTTTTTACTGCAATGATTAGTAAGAAAAAGGTAAGCAAGGCTACAAAAACGATCAAAAAGAGAATCCCTAAGATATTCGAGAATTACCATTCAAACCCTGATGTGTGGTTGTATTCTACTGCTTTAAAGAGCCTTGTCGAAAATGTTTCAGATTGTCCAAATGTGCCGATGATTCAGGCTTTGAAGCAGCAACCAAACTTTTTACAGATGACTCCCCTTTACGCTCAAAGTTTTTACCAGAGATCATATTTCACTTCACCTGAAAACCTAAAAAGATTGCTAAAAAATCCTGAAATTGATAGTATTCGTTATGACCCTGTATTTATGCTCTACCAAAGTTGCCACCAACTTTATGATTCCATTTCAAGAGTAATTAGACCTAAACAAGCAGACTATGAAAGAGCAATGCAGCTTTACACTAAAGGATTGTTAGAAATGGAAAGCAATAAAATTCATTATCCAGATGCGAATTCGACCATGCGTTTAACCTATGGAAAAGTAATTGGATATAAACCGATTGATGGAATTACTTGTAAACCATTTACAACCCTGGATGGGATTATGGCTAAAGAAAACCCTAATGTTGACGTATTTATTGTACCTGCAAAACTTAAACAGCTTTGGCAAGCCAAAGATTATGGACGCTATGGGGTTAATGGAACAGTACCTGTTTGCTTTTTAACCGATAATGATATTACTGGAGGAAACTCAGGTAGTCCAACCCTCGATGCAAATGGCAATTTAATTGGAATCGCATTTGATGGGAATTACGAGGCAATGTCTTGCGATTACGCTTTTGAACCAGCAATTCAACGTACAATAATAGTTGATATTAGGTATGTGCTATTTGTAGTAGATAAATTTGCCGGGGCTAAGAATCTTATTGATGAGATGAACATTCAATAAACTTTCAATTTACAACCTAAAAGGCTCGATATTCGATATCGAGCCTTTTCTTTTTCTAACGCTATTAGATATAAAATCATTATTGGCAATGATTTAAGTAATTACATGACATGAAAAATATTTCATAACAAATTGTTACTAAACCTCAATGTTTTTTTATCTTTAAATGTTCCAATTTAATTGATTTAGTGTAAAATTACACAAATCTTTTTCGAATTAACTCTTTATGATGTATTTTAAACAGTTTTTTTAATACGAAAAGCTATGAAAAAAATAATATCTAAAAGATCAATCATCTTAACCATAATCCTACTTCTTTCGTTGATTAGTTTCGCTCAGAAAGGTGTTCCATTCATATCGAATTATGAATTACCTGCAACCATGAGTAGCCAAAACTGGTCAATCATTCAGAGTGATGATGATAACATGATGTATATCCTAAATCATAAAGGGGTATATATGTTTGACGGTTTTGAGTGGACTAAACTGAAAATGACAGGCAAACCGATTGCTATTTTTTCTTCAAAATACCTTTTTGTAGGAACCGATTTAGAGATAGGTTATTTTAAAAAAGATGCAAAAGGCAATTTAAACTATTATAGTGTTCAAGACTCAACATTTGATATTTACTACAAGTTCATAAAAACTGATAGTTCAATTTATGCTGTGGGTACTCAGCATGTAAGTGAATTAGTATTTGGAGAAAAGGTAAAGACACAACCCGTTTACATTGAACAAGACTCATCTCAGATGATTACCGATGTTTTTGAGTTAAATGGAATAATCTATATAATCAAAAATAAGAATTCAATTTACCGTTTAGATGAAGGTAGTGCCAATCAGCAGCCACTAGATCTTGAAAAAGGTGAAACAATAAGGTTTACATTTAATCATAACTATCAATCATATATTGGTACCTCAAACAATCGGTTATTCTTATTTAATGGCTGGCAGTTTAAGCCAGTTTTACTTAAAGATCAAAGCTATTTTAATGCAAGTTATCTTAATGGGGGTATTTCAATAGATACTAATAGATTCGCATTGTCGACATTGATAGGTGGTTGCTCAATAATCAACGCCAAAACATTTGCAACAGAAGCAATAGTAAACTATGTTAATGGACTCCCCGATGATGAAGTGTTCTCAATGGGAGTTGATAATTCTAAAGGTTTGTGGGTTGCCCATGGAATGGGTATATCTCGTATTGATTTAAATATCCCTGTTAGATCATTCGAACATTACGATGGTATTAATGGTAATGTTCTTTCCATTGCTGAATTCAACAGAACAATATACGTTGGAGCGAGCGAAGGATTGTACTATTTGACAGAAGTTAAGAGTTTTAAAGAGGTTGAAACTCCAACGATACAAATCAAAAAAGCTCAAATTACTAGCGAAACCACAAAAAAGAATGAACTAGCATCTTTTGAATCAAAAACACAGGTTGAAGATAAGGATGCTAAGAAAAAGAAAAAGGGTTTCTTTTCTCGTCTTTTTAGTAAATCGGATAAGGCCGAGACTCAATCCTTCGATTTACCAACAACTGATGCGGGTATTATAAAGGATAAAGGAGAAGTTAGTATAGCCAAGAAAAAATTATCATCACTTCAAACAGTTACTAATGCGTACAAGCGAGTTGAAGGTGTTGATGGAAAGTGTAAACAGCTAATTGTTTATAATAATAAACTACTTGCAGCAACCAGTACAGGACTTTATGAGGTAAGTAATAGTAATACAGATCAGATTATTAAGGGAAGTTATATTCTGTTTATAAAGCCATCGGATATTAATCCTAAAAATCTGTTTGTTTGTTCAACCGATGGTATTTCAACTTTGACTCAAATAGGTGGTAATTGGGTAAACCGTAAGGTTTACACATTTGAAAGTGAGTACCCTCTCTCACTTTTAGAATTGAACGATAACAGTTTAATTGTTACAACAGAATTCAATATTTATAACCTAACCTTGGTTCAAGGAAGCGAAGCAACTATTACCAAGTTAACACCCACTGATTCTCCAATTGAATCTCCAGTTGTATTAAAAGTATCTGATAAGATTAAGATTTACACACCTAATCGTACTTTCACATACAATCAAACCAAAGGTACTTTAGTTGATGATGGTTTACCAGCATTGAATTATACTATAAACACAATTTACTCTCAGAATGGATACTCTTGGGTAAATATTGGACGCCAATGGAATCTATATACTCCAGAAAAATCCTTGTCAATGGATGTGATAAACTATCTTGGACTTTTCGATAGGGTGAATGATATTTTTATCAATTCTAATAACGAATTACTAATTATTAATGGGTTTAATCAAATTATAAAAATATCATCAAGCAAGGAGGAACTTAAAGAGAAGGAATTTCCAATTCTGTTAAAGCAGGTTACAGATAGCAAGGGTATTAAACTCGATATTAATAATATCAAACTTAGCTATTCAAATAATGCGTTAACAGTAAGACTTGGTGCACCCATTTTTATAAAAGAAAAATCAGTTGAATTTCAATACTTTATTGAGGGAGGGCGATCAAGTAAATGGAGCGAATGGAGTAGTAATCCCGAGCTTAACTTTCCTTTCTTCCCCAATGGTAAGTATAAAATAAAAATTAAAGCAAGGGATGCTCTTGGTAGGGAAAGCAAGGTTTATGTATTGCCTTTTACAATAAAACCGCCTCTTTGGAAAACACCTTGGTTTATTGCTCTATGTATTATTGTTATTCTTTCTCTTTTCGTTTTTATCGTTAAAATACGTGAACGACAACTCCAAAAAGATAAACAAATTTTGGAGCAGAAAGTGAAAGAAAGAACAGAGGAGATAATGCAACAGAAGGAGGAGATTGAAGCACAACGCGATGAAATTGAGGCGCAACGCGATCATATCTTTAAACAGAATGAAGAGATTACCCAAAGCATCGAATATGCTAAAAGAATTCAAACAGCGGTAATGCCCAAGAAGGAGGAGATAGATTTAATTTTACCTGAGCATTTTATTCTATTTAAACCACGTGATATTGTTAGTGGTGACTTTTACTGGATGTCTAAAAAGAATAATAAAATTGTTGTAGCTGCAGCGGATTGTACTGGTCATGGTGTTCCTGGTGCGTTTATGAGTATGCTTGGGATTTCTTTCCTTAACGAAATTGTCAATGGGGGAGGTATGACCAAACCAGACTCGGTACTAAACCGACTTCGCCATCTGATTAAATCAACTTTGTCACAAACCGGCAAAGAGGGTGAATCAAAGGATGGAATGGATATAGCATTATGCGCTATCGACCTTGAAACTAGGAAGTTGGAGTTTGCAGGTGCATACAACCCACTCTACCTAGTTCGAAATGGAGAGTTGACTGAGATAAAAGCCGATAAAATGCCTGTAGGTATTCATATGGCCGAGAAAGATTCATTTACTTACAATGAGATTACTTTTGAAAAGAATGATTGTATTTACCTATTCTCCGATGGTTATGTGAGCCAGTTTGGGGGAGATAGTGGAAGAACGTATAAGTCTGTGCCTTTTAAGAAGATGCTTGCCATTATTTCTGAAAAGCCAATGCAAGTTCAGCATGAAATGCTCGAAACAGAGTTTGTGGAATGGCAAGGATTTAATCATCAGGTAGATGATATTTTAGTTATTGGAGTAAGATTTAGCTAACCATTCAAGGAATTATTGAGTTTGCTATTTAATAATATTGATGGTTGGGTTTTTTCTAAGCGAAAATCCAACCATCAACAATATATGAGTTAAACATATAGGTTGTCCATAGAATGTTTAAACAAACATTTAAGTGTATAGCTAGTTTATAGTACTTGTTATCTGATAGATCTTGGAATAACCATAAAGCAAGTGTGAAAAGGAGTATGAAGAATCCAAGATCAGAAAAATTCCATCGCGAAGAATAGCTAGCAAATCCCATAACAAATATTGCTAAGGCTGAAAGAGCTAGAAAAGCATACAACCTTTTGGTAAATGATGTATTGCGCAGTAAATCAAAAGATCCAAAAAGTAAGATTAAAAAGAATGGAGTATTCAAGGTATATCTAAATAACCCGTGTAAGTCTCCTCCCTGAAAGAAAATAATAAATATTGTAGTTCCAATTAAATAGAAGGCTGATAGTATTGTAAGGTAAAATTCATTGCTCTTATTTATTTTATTATCAGACTTTTTAATGTTAATTAGTTGATCATAAAATTGTTTTGCTAAGAAAATAGTTAAGGGAATAATGATAATAAAGATTCCAATATGAATCCCGTAACCTTCGTGAGACCAGTCTCTTAATTGATGTGGAATCGAAAGAACATGATTCCAATATTTCTGAACATTTAAGAATGTGAAAATACTTTTACTTCCAGAAAGAAGCTGGATTACAGAAACAATTCCAGTACCAACTATTAATGGAGCTGTTTTTAAAAGTAAATTTTTAAGAAATAGCCCAAACTTTTTATAGCTTAAAAAGAATAGAAATTCTGTGCCGATAATTGAAAGAGCAAGAAACACAAAGCAGGGGCGAGTTGTTGAGGCCAAGAGAAAACCCAAGAAAAATATCCAATATTTATTCTTTAAGAAACCATAAATACCAATTGAGAGTGCGATTAGAAATGTTGCTTCTGTGTATGGTATTAGAAATATAATTATGCTAGGTAAAGAAAGGGCTAGTAGGGTATTGTTGTAAATATCCTTTTTCTTTGATAATAGTCTAGCTAATACGAAGATTGCAATTGAAAAAAGCAAGTAATTTAAGAAAAGGACACCAATAGGCGGTAGATTAGAAATTCTCCAGATTACAGGGAATAAAGGGAAAAAGGCAAAAATGTAATCACCTCCAGATTTCTCTAAATTGTATCCATAATTCTTGATGAGTTGATAATGTGCTGCATCCCATCTAATCATCTTATTATTATCTACTTGTTCGTAAGGTTTATGTACTAGCTTCCGTTCACCATTTTGATTTTCCCATGTTTTTGCAACTAAACCTAATGTTCTATTATAAATCGCTGTTTTTTGCAAAGCAAAAAAGAGAACCCAAAAACCAATAAGGAATACTATGAAAAGTATAATACTTTTTCTATTCATATCTTTAATTTTAAAATTCAAGCCTATTAAAGTTTTGAAGTATAGCATTGGAATTACTTATCGCAGAATTTCTTTTTATTATTAAATTTAGCAATGAATTTTTCAATACAGTTAGCCCTAGTTCCCTAATTCTAGCCGCACAGTCCATTGAATGCACATCGTATTAAGCATCATTTTCTTGATGCAATTTAATAATTGCATTAAACTTGATTTAGTTTAGCTATTAAAATTTACACTCAAAGTTTTTAAATATAATAAGATTTGTCAAACAATTGGTTACAACCTTTTGAATTATTGTTTTAGTTGATAACTTCGTATGTTAAAGTTGAACAAAAAAATCAAAATGTTCTTAGGGTATTATTGCTTGCGTGTTTTTGTATTAACTCGTAAATAAAACTGTTTAGTATTGTATTAAAAGTAATTTTAAAATGCAATTCAATTTAGATATTCAAAAACGAGAATTGACTCTTGAATCAAAATTCTTCATAAAAGAGTTTACAATTGTATGTTTATTAACTCTATTTTTTGTCACTCAGGGATTTTCCCAAACACCGGTTAAACTCAGAGCAACTTTAAGTTCAGGCGGTTTGTCTAAAATGGTTTCGATAAATGGAAATGATCATTACATGCAGCAATGCATTGGTCAGCTAAGCATTATTGGATTAATTCAAACTAATACAATCTCTATTCGACAAGGTTTTATTCAACCACTAATGGTAGGTTCTTCAACGAGTAAAAAAACTGATTTGTCCTGTTTGCAAGCAATAATCTATCCAAATCCTTTCTCAAAATCTATTACAATTAAATTCAGTAATAAAATCTCTGAATGTATTTATGTAGATATTAAGGATTTATTCGGAAGAACATTGCTGAGCAATAGATATGGGGCAACCCAGGAATTGAGTATCGATTTTCCAGATTTAACACCCGGAATGTATATTATAAAAGTAGTAACCGGAGAAAAACTTTTAACTACTAGGTTAATTAAAGAATAAACTATGAAACGAGTACTTATTAGTCTAACTTTTATATTATTTATGCTGACTTCAAACGGTCAGATTCTATACTTTGGAGTAGGCAAAACGTTTTCGAATTTTAAATATAAAGATTCTCAAGCTACATCACTGAATCATCTCAAAGGGTATAATCAGCCAAGCTATTGCGTGGGTGGTCGGTATTCTTTATTTTATTCCCCATGGCATGTTTCTTTTGATGCTATGTACAATAGGTATGGTGCTAAGGGTAGTGATCCAAAATTAGGGAACTATTACGAATGGGATGCTACCTATTTGGGGACAAACTTAGGTATTGATTATGAGTTTTTTCGCCCACCCATAAACTATAACGAACAGCATGGCCTTTCATTGTTTGTAAGGGTAACGGTTGGCGCTGACTTTCTTCTTGATGGTACTCAAAATTTGAATAATACTTTGACCGATTTAAATGGAGTCGAAGAGTTTGATAAACCATTCTACTTTGTAAAGGGGATAATAGGTGTTAACTACTATTTATCTAAAACTTATATGGTATTTGCCCAATATGCCGAAGGTCGCAGCTTTCTGATTGGGGATTATAAGGGGAAGGAGCAGCTAAATATTTTAACCCATAATATTAGCCTTGGCGTGGCCATAAACCTATTTTATCGTAAATAATTCAGATTACTATATTAATCAGATTAAGATATGAAAAAGATATTTATACTCGCTTTGTCTCTTTTAGTGATTACTCAGCTTTATAGTCAAACACAAGGAATTACCTATCAAGCAGTAATTGTTAATAAAAACCCACAGGAGATTCCGGGGCAGGATATTTCTGGTAATATTATACCGAACCGTGCTATAATGGTAAGGTTTACAATTCTCGATGCTGCGGGTACCATAGATTATCAGGAAGAATATTCTACTACAACTGATGCCTACGGCATGATCAATTTAATAATTGGACAAGGTACACAAACGACCAGTAGTCCTAAGGCATTTAATGAGATTGATTGGAATGGAGCACCTAAAGATTTAAAGGTTGATTTAAGTTTAAGCCAAGCAGATGTTTTTTATACTGATTTCAGCAATCAACAGCTAAACTTTGTGCCCTATGCATACCATAAAAACATTACTGCTACAGGGACACTTATTGTTGACGGCGCAACTAGTTTGAATAGCCGATTAGACGTAAAGAACAGTAGCCCTACTTTTTTAACGGGTTCGCTTACTGTCGATCAATCTACTTTACTACAAAAGGATTTAACCGTTGATTCAATTAGCAAGCTAAATGGACAGGTTACAATTAAGGCAGATGTTAATGGTGACGATGATAAGTACGAATCATACCCTTTACGTATTGAGGGTAGCAATCAGGGTATTGCCATTAAGGTTGATGAATCGAGAAGCAATAGTAATAATTATGTTACTTTTTGGGATACCGATGGTATTCAAGGTAGAATTGAGGGTCAAACTACGGTAGATTTGTTAACTGATCCGGAATACCTTTACGATAATTCTGTGTTTGTAGTACAGCTAGCAGTTGCTACAGCAGAGGAAATTGGCGCTGCTTCGTCGGTTGCTGCAGCATCTGCATCTTCAACTGGTTGTGTAGGGTTGGGTGCCTGCGTAACAGCACCTATACCTTCGCTTATTGCCGATGCTATAAAAGATCTTATTATAAAATCTGCAAATCTTGCTGTTGCCATTGCCGCACCTATAGCTTATAACGTTTTTAAGCATACACAAATCGGTGTTACTTATCAGTCAGGTGCCGGAGATTATGCAGAATGGCTTCCAAAATCAGATATTAACGAGAAATTTTCACCAGGGGATATCGTAGGGGTAAAGGGTGGACAAATTAGTAAATCAACAGAGGATGCTGATCATTATATGGTGATTTCACTAAAACCCATTGTATTGGGGAATATGCCAAAAGAAGGGAATGAGTCAAAGAGTGAGAAGGTAGCGTTTATGGGTCAAGTACCCGTTAAGGTTTTTGGGAAAGTTCAAATTGGGGATTATATCATCCCTAGTGGAAGCAATAATGGGGTGGGAATAGGGGTCTCGCCAAATAATATGCAACCCGATCAGTATCAAAAGATAGTTGGTATTGCATGGGAAGCAAATGAAACCTCGTTTGGATATATTAATGTTGCTGTAGGCTTAAATGCTAATGATATTGCGAGGTTAAGCATTAAACAGGAACAAAAGATTGAACAGCAAAAAGATGAAATAAACAGTTTGAAAGATCAGCTAAGTAAAATGAATGGTGTATTATCCCAACTCCTTCCTAATTATGCATCAATGATGAATGTTGATCAAACAAATAGCATCAAAATAAGTAATGATAAGACTTTAAATCAAGTAAGTAGCGGGATTGATCAAAATATAAGTAAAGATGTGACAAATTCTGATAACACTATTTACTACTATCAGGTAACTACAGAACAAGTTGAAGAAGGTATTTTATTAGCAGAGAAGTCTCTCAAAGAGAATGGTGTTGATGTTAGCAAGCATCCTTTCTTCTCCAAAATGTACTCTGACCCAGAGTATAAGAAGAGTTTTGTTAATAAGATTGTCACCTCAATCAATGTTCAAATCGATAAGAATATGAAAAGAGATATACAATCGGGTGCTAAAGTTGTTAAGTTTTAAGAATCTATAGTCTGATTCAGATTGGTATAAAGCATGGTGATTTTGTATTTAATTTATTGCAAATGAAAAGAATACTATTTAGTTTATTCGTTATCACTCTTCTCTTTGTTCAGTTTTTTGCATGCAAAAAAGAAGAAGATAAGGCTGCAAGCCCAATTGTGGTAACTGCATCTGTTGATTCGATTCTAAATACATCAGCAAGGGTGGGCGGTAATGTTTCATCCGACGGAGGAGCAGAAGTAACTGATCGTGGTATTTATTGGAGCACTTCAACAAATCCTGAGTCTATGGGTACTAAGTTACAAATTGGAAGTGGTAACGGTATCTATTTCGACAAATTAGAAGGACTTACAAAAGGGGTAAAATATTATGTAAAAGCCTATGCAACGAATAGCAAGGGTACTTCATATGGAAATGAAACTAGTTTTACAACTCAAATAAACCTTCCAACTGTAGAAACATCTGCTGTAACTGAATATACACTAACAACTGCAAAGGTTGGAGGGACTGTTTCGGATAATGGAGGATATCCTATTACCCAAAGGGGGGTTTTCTGGGGTTTAAAGAGCAATACATTACTAAATGGTGCTAAACTGGTTATTGGTTCAGGCGATGGCGAATTCTCACAAACGCTTACAGGGTTAACTCGTGCAGTTACCTATTATGTTATGGCTTTTGCTACTAACATAAAGGGAACAACCTATGGAAACGAAATTAGTTTCACTACAGTACCTGAATTGGCAACCGTTAACACGGTTCCAACTACAAAAATCACTACAACAACTGCTACAATAGGAGGTAACATCGATTCAAATGGAGGTGCAGAGGTAACTGAGCGCGGTTTCTATTTGGGAACTTCTACTTCTCCTCAAACCACAGGAAGCAAGATACAGGTAGGTGTCGGTTCCGGTGCTTTCTACAATGATTTGACTAGTCTTAGCCCAGGTATAACATATTACTTTATTGCATACGCAATAAATAGCGTGGGAACATCATATGGTGAAGAAAAGAGTTTTACAACCAACGGTAAAGCCCCTGTAGCTGTTACGTTTGAAGCAACCGATATACTTGCATCAAGTGCAACTGTAAAAGGGAAGGTTGAAACTAATGATCTATCAACAGCAGTTTCGTTTGAGTACGGAACAACCACAAGCTATGGTAATACTATTGATGCTGTGGGTAGTCCAACAATCCAAGCAATAGATACGCTTAGCGTAACTATTACAGGATTATCACCATTTACAACGTATCATTATAGAGTTAAAGCCATTAATGAATTAGGTACGGTTTACGGCGCCGATTCAACATTTACAACCGTTCTCACAGGTATTGTTGGGACTCCAGTTTCGGATGCTGATGGTAATAGCTACCCAAATATTGGCATTGGTAAACTATACTGGATGACCAAAAACCTGAGGACAACTAAGTATAACGATGGTACAAAGATTCCTTCAATTAAGAAAGATTCATTATGGAATACTTTAACTACTCCTGGGTATTGCTGGTATGGTAATGACTCAATTACAAATTCAAATACTTATGGTGCGCTATATAATTGGTATACAGTAAATACCAATAAATTATGTCCTTCGGGGTGGAGATTACCTACTGACGATGAAATTTCTGAGTTGTTTGATTATTTGGGAGGAGCAAGCGATGCGGGTAAGTTTTTAAAGGAATCAGGTACAACTCACTGGAATAATCCAAATTCAGGAACAAACAAGTTTGGTTTTACCGCTTTACCCGGGGGTAATCGAACACCTGAGGGAATATTCGATTTTAAGGGAGTTCAGGGAAATTGGTGGACATCATCAAACTATAGCACGTTAACTGCAATGTATTTCTATATGTTGTATAATTACAATAACTCATTCCAGTCCTTTGTTGATAAAAAGAATGGAATGTCCGTGCGATGTGTAAAGAACTAATCATTATAATAATAAAAGAGAGGCTTTAAGCCTCTCTTTTTAGTTTTATTCTACTAGTTATGTGAACCCGATGAGCAATTAGTTTGAGTATTTCCCTTACTTGTTCCGGATAGTGTAGTGTTATATAAGTAGTAACCATATCCTTAAAATAACTTTCGCCGAGAGTAAATTCATCATTGTTTTTATTTCAGAATAATTGGTTAGACTTTAACTTTTTTTTAAAATTTGTATGAAATGCCTAGGTTTAGATATGCTACGCCATAGCCAATTTCGGCCATAGCAGCAAATTTATCAGTAAAATAGTAGCGTCCCCCAGCAAACCAAGCCCAAATAAAACCACTCGATGAAGCAGAGTAATTATAACCAAAGGTTGTTCCAAACTCTTTGGCTTTAATAATATCATAGCCAAGCATTAATCCGGTATAAGTATCAAGTTTTTTAATCAGTTGATAGTGGCCAACACCTCGAACACCTAAAATAAAGTTGGAGTATTTCCAGCCCCATCCAGCGTATTCCCATTTAGCACTTGCGTAACCGATGTAACCTCCTACACCAAGTGAACTTTTTTCATCAAATAGATTGTCCTTAACACCCATTTCGAAGGATAAAGAAATAGGTGGTGTTTTGCTTGTATAACCACTTCCAGAATAAAGTATATTTCCAAAACCAATACCTGCATTTACAATTTTATTACCCTTCTGAAATGTATTTTGCGAAATACCTAAAATTGTAAAACCGCATAAAGCGACAAAAAGTGTTAACGTTTTTTTCATTTTTATAAGATTTAATTGAGTAATTCCTTGGTTTTAAAATCGAATCAAAAGTATGTGATTTGTTATTGACCATTTTACCCCCAAAAGGGGGTTTTTTTTGCCTTCCGGGCCAACTAGATTTGTAAATGTTTTCTTGGAAAGCAGTTTTTGAATTAACAATCATGGAGAAATACATGGCTATTTAAATTACTTAAATGGCTAATACAATGATTATTATTAACCTTAAGCCAAATTATAATGAAAAGAACGACTGTACTTTCTATTCTCTCACTACTTACACTTTATACAATTGTGTTCTGTTGCAACAGTTGCAAAAAGAGTGATGACAATGATCCGTCATCAAACAATCTAACCAATGGGAAAACAACAGCTGTGTTTAATCCCAGTGTAAACTATGGTACCATGACCGATCAGGATGGCAATGTGTATAAAACGGTTATAATCGGTACGCAAACCTGGATGGCCGAGAACCTTCGCACCACTAAGTACAACGATGGAACTGCCATACCTAATATTACTAACGATACAGAATGGGGTAATTTAACAACTGGGGCATATTGTAATTACAAAAATACGGTTAGTATAGACACTATTGCCACATACGGTCGCCTGTACAACTGGTATGCTGTTAACACAGGCAAACTGGCACCGGCTGGTTGGCATGTACCCACCAATGACGAATGGACGCAGTTAACCGATTATTTGGGTGGTTTAAGCGTTGCTGGGGATAAGTTGAAGGAAATCGGCACTATGCACTGGAAGAACCCTAATGCAGGAGCAACTAACGAAGTTGGTTTTACAGCACTTCCGGGTGGTAGTCGTCTCGACTATGGTCCTTTTAGCAATTTCGGATTTTTTGGTAATTGGTGGAGTACTACGGGGGGAGCGAGCAGACACGTTTACTACAATGTTAGCTATGTGAATTGTTACACCAGCAATAAGTTGATGGGGCTCTCTGTCCGTTGTATTAAAGACTAAGGAGAAATTTTTTCTGTCTTTTTGCAAGACATCCAGAATCTTTATTCAAAAGCAGATTTGTGGTCATTTAAACGAACATTCGGAATTGACACGTAAAACATATTTAGATGTAACTCATTGTCTTGCTTTGCTCATACTGAACGCCTCCAAAGCACCACAATTATGATTGTATTTGTGACAACTAATAATAACTTTGAGGTTAACTATTATACTATTTAGCAAATCAAAAAACTACTCAATGCTTAAACTACTTGCCTGTACATACCTGGTTGCTATTATTTCTAACAATGTTATTGCTCAAAACCCTAGTAAGCAGAATATAGATTCTCTGATATTAAAGGCCGATACATTTGAATCAAAGGAGCGTAATAAGGTTTATCAGAATGCGATAATTAAGTTAATGTACACCAATACGAGCAAAGCTATTGAGTACTCTAAAATTGGACTCAAGCGTTCAACCAAGGAGAAGGATACTGCAGCTATGGCTGCTTTTGCTAACATGTTGGGCGTTGGGTATCATGTTAATACTCAGAGAGACTCTTCTGTTCAATTTCTCCGAAAATCAATAGTTTGGGCTAAGGCCTCAAAGGACGAAAAGCGCACGGCGCTAGCGAATTTTGCACTAGCGAATACTTTCTCAAAGGCAGGTATGCCCGATTCTGCAATTAATTGCTTTTATGCTGTGCTGCCGTATTTCGAAAAACAAAATGATTATAAATCAATTGGAGCAACCAACCTAAACATAGCTGTTCTTTACTACAACATGACACAGTTTGATAAGGCCAAAGGTTTTTATTTCAAGGCTTTGGAATATTCTGAAAAAGCGAACGACCCCACTTTAAGCGGGAGTGCATATAGAGGTGTTGGTATGTACGAAACAGATTTTAATAAAAGGATAAGTCTTTATACAAAGGCTTTGGAAGAGTTTCGTAAAGCAGGGAATAAATTTGAAGAGTCGATTACTTTGGCTACAACTGGGTGGGATTACTATGTTAAAGGTGACTATGAGAATGCGTTGATCTATTTGCTTAAGGCTTTGCAAATAGCCGAAGAACATGATTTTAAAACTTTAATATCGGATCAATCTGGTCAATTAACGGATGTTTACTTATCCTGTAAAAATATTTCGAAATCGGAATTCTATGCATTAAAGGCTGAACAATTTGCCGATAAAAACAATCAAATTTTAATGCATAGGCTTGAAGAAAAGTTATTAAGACTTTATATTCTTAAGGGTGATGCTGAAAAGGCAATTCAATTATATAATATTCATATAGAGCGAATTATAAAACAGAATAACGATAAATTGTTGAGCACGCTCTCTGAAAAAGAAGTAAAGTATGAAACTGAAAAGAAAGCTTTACGAATTCATTCTTTAGAAAAAGAGAGGCAGTTTATTTTGTTTATCGCTTTTATGGGAGCTATTCTGCTGGTAGTTGTAATTATTTTAATTGCAGCAAGGCATCAGGTTATTTCGCAAAAGCGAAAAATAGCAGACCAGAAAATTGCTCAATTGGAGAAGGAAAAACAACTTGTTGCTACACAAGCTTTACTTGAAGGAGAAACAACCGAGCGCGCTCGATTATCCAAGGATCTTCACGATGGACTAGGTGGATTACTCTCAGTTACAAAACATAAAATTGCCAATATGAAAGGTAGTTTGACAATCCCTGATGATCAGGTGGAAATTTTTAATTCGGCTATAGAAATGCTTGATAGTTCGATACAAGAGTTACGCAGAGTTGCACATAATCTTATGCCAGAATCTTTGATGCGGTATGGTTTAAATTCTGCAATAAACGACTATTGTAACAGTATTGAAAATGTTAAGTATCATTTTTACGGAGTGGAGAAACGATTTGACGATAAACTAGAAGTTGCTGCATTTCGTATAGTGAACGAATTGGTAAATAATGCATTAAAGCATTCTGGTGCCACAAGCATTGTTGTACAACTTGTCCAAGAGGCCGATAGAATCAACATAACAGTTTACGATAATGGACGTGGATTTGATCCAAAGTTAATCGACAAAACTAAACCTGGCGGATTAAATAATATTGAATCAAGAGTTGTTTCTTTTAATGGTAGGTTGGATATTACATCAGCACTGGAAAAAGGAACAGAAATCTCTGTTGAGTTTAAATTATAGAAATTCCTATGAGCAAGATTCTTATTGTAGACGATCATCCATTAATACTACAAAGCCTAACAAATATTATTAACGATTCGAGGGTTGGCGAGGTAGTAGTTACTGCAACAACAGCTAAGCAGTGTAAGGAATTAATAGCAACAAGACATTTTGATTTAGTGCTGCTTGATATTAATTTGCCTGATGGTAATGGATTAGATATATGCAAAGAGATAAAAATGAAGTATCCGCAAATTAAAATTCTTGCTATAACCAGTTTTAATGAGTTCACTATAATTCACAAAATGCTTGAGAATGGAGCATCGGGCTATATCCTTAAGAATTCTATGCCTGAGGAAGTTGTAGAAGGAATCGAAACGGTTCTTAATGGAGAAACTTTCCTTTGTCACGAGGTCGATATACTAATGAAGAAAAAAATCGATCAACAAGTTTTTCTTACTCCTCGCGAAACGGAGTTGTTGAGGCTTATTTGCGAAGGCTATACCAATCCAGAGATTGCAGAGAAACTGTTTTTGGGTGTTGAAACGGTTAATAGTTATCGAAAAAATCTTCTTTTTAAACTTAACGCTCGGAATACTGCTGTATTGGTTAAGATTGCTGTCGAGCAAAAGCTTATTTGACATTTTGCTATATTTGAGCAAATGTTTAATGCTATGAGAAATTTAGCTCTTGCAATACTTTTATTAAGTTGCATTGGTGGTTTTGCCCAGAAAAACAAGGGAAAGTCCAACTGGATAACGGAGAAAAAGGAGTACACTGGCCGTTGGCGAATTGGCTTTGGTTTTGATGCTAGTGAGCCAATGGCTGTTGATGTTCAATTTTACCGATTAAGTAAAATTTGTACCAACGATTTTTCGATAACTAAAAAACTTGCTATTGGAACTTGGGTAGGAAAGGAGGGTGTTATTTTTGGGAGTTTAATTGATAATAGCAATAAAGATATATGGAAGTCTGGAGGAGTAAGGTATGGTATCGATTTAAAGTTTTATATCCCAATCTTTTTAAACCCTTACATTGGCTTTGGTGCCGAGGGGGGTACTCGTAACCTAAATGATAAGCTCGAATTTTATCCCGATGCAGTTGTACGTTTGGGTATTGAACAAAAAGTTGCTGGAATTAAACTATCAACAAACTCCTCTTTAAATATTACCATCTTTGCTGATGGCAAATTTAATAAGTGTATAACTAAGGATTTCAGTTATATACTTCCTAGTTTTGGAGTGAGATTTCATTTCTTGTAAGAAAAAAACCGCCCCATTTGAGGCGGTTTTTATATTTCAAAGAAGTTAATGCTGTTCTTTAGCTTTTCCGATTCCTGATTTAATAATGTGGCAGTATGAAGAAGTTTATCGGCAGCTTGAGCATTTTGCTGGGTAGATGTGTCGAATTGTAATACGGCATTATTTATCTGCTCAGAGCCAATACGTTGTTCGTTACTTGATGCGGCTATTTCTTGCACTAGTTTTGCTGTTCTCTGAATGTCAGGTGTTAATTCGTCCATCAGTTTCACTACATTTTGAGTAGTCTTTACGCTAGAAATAGAGAGGTTGTTAATTTCATCGGCTGCATTTCGGCTTCTCTCTGCTAACTTACGAACCTCTGCAGCAACAACAGCGAATCCTCGACCATATTCTCCTGCTCTTGCAGCTTCCACTGCCGCATTAAGTGCAAGTAGGTTTGTTTGGAATGCAATATCATTAATGATCTTAATTTTTCCTGCTATCATATTAATTGCATTCAACGATTCGTCTGAAGCAGAGCTAACCTTCTCAGCGTTTGCAGCTATTTTACTTGCAATTCGTTCGGCTTCAGCGGCATTGTCGGAATTTGCTTGAATATTTGAAAGCATCTCCTCCATTGAAGATGAAACCTCTTGGGCAGATGAAGCTTGGGCTGCAGAAGCATCTGCGAGTTCTTTTGAATCATCAGTAATTTCTGTTCCGGTGCTCTCAATTTTTTGCGAAGAATCAACAACTGATTCAACAATTTCGAGTAGTTTGAGTTGCATCTCTTGCATCTTAAATAAAAGAAAGGAAAGTTCATCGCTTCCACTTATCTCCATTGAACTTTTCAACTTTCCTTTCGATAAATCTTCAACTACTTCTTGTGCCTGATTAACAGATTTTCTGATACTTGTAACAATATAGAACGTTATAAATCCTGAAAGAACCAATGTTATAATACTACTCAGAATAACAAATAGTTGAAACCAGCTGAATGATGATTTCATCCTACCCTGCATTTCTTTGGTCTGAGTCGCTAATTCATTTTCTAAAGTTTGGATATCAATCTGTAATCTATCGGAGAGTATTGATACTGGACCTGTTTGGTCAACCATAGGTTGAACATCAAAAACAACAGATATATCATTATAGCTTTCAAAGGTGCTAAGCTGATCCATTATCTGTTTATGTGAAACAAAAAGTGTATCGTCAATTGACTTAAATATATTTGATAAAAGTTTTACTTGCTTATCGTTTTTCCACAGATGAGATATTTTTTCGAGTTCCCCCTTAATTTTTGGGTAATCAGTCGACTGTAAGTCTTTCAATCGAATTTTGTCAGGGGTGTTCTCTTGTTTTTCAATAAAAACCCAGTTTCTTATCAACATCTTGGATTCAGAAACCAACGAGTTTAGCTTAGATAGTTGATCAACCGATGGGGTGTAGATTTCAGAAATGTTTGTTACAGTATTGCGGTTTTTATTTAATGTTATAACTGTTATAACACTTGTAATCACAAAAAAAAGCATTATCAATCCAAAACCAATTGATAGTTTGCCCGTAATGCTAGATTTTATCTTCATTTTAAACTTTTTTTACAGTGCAAGGCTTTTTAGTTTTGAGTCAACCTGTAAACCTCTTCTTTTAATTGATAATTCATTTATCTGAAATGATAGTACATCTTGTTGTTTGACAAAATTTATGCCTGCACCTTGAGTTGCTAAACCTTCTGATTCTCCTATGATTAGTGTTGAATTATTGCCAACCATTACCAATGCCAACTTCATCAAATTACTACTTAGCTCTGAAATGAATAAAACATGACATTTTGAAATTTCATTGGTTTGCTTAAAATCTACAACTGTTATTTTTTGGTTAAATACCTTTTTTGTTGCAGCAAGTTTCTTTAATTCTTTTGAAACAGGAGTATCTCCCAATACCCCAATAATAAAGTCGCCCGATTTATATGATTCAGGCCATTCAATATATTTAATGATGTTATAAATGTAATTTGCTTCAAGTTTTGCGTCTTGACCTTTTACATTAAATGCTATTAGAACAAGTGCAATCGATAAGAAAATTAATTTTTTCATGGAAAAAGTGATTTAAAGATTTTATGCAAAATTAGAGTGTATTGAAAATTAAATACTTAATAATTAGGTGATTTAAGGTTCTTAAAAAGGTGATGTAAATCACTTTACTCGAGAAATTTTTGAAATAAAAAAACCGCCCCTTTTGGAGGCGGTTCCTTAACTCTTAAAGGGTTCAAAACCCTTAAAGAGTTTTCTCATATTACTTACCATGTCTAATGCTAGCCTGAGCAGCAGCTAAACGAGCAATTGGAACGCGGAAAGGAGAGCAGCTAACATAGGTTAAGCCTGTCTTGAAACAGAACTCAACAGATGCTGGGTCGCCACCTTGCTCACCGCAGATGCCTACCTTAAGATCGGTACGTGTACCACGGCCTTTAGATACTGCCATTTCGATTAGCTGACCAACACCATTCTGATCGATAGTTTGGAATGGATCAGCAGCAAGCATCTTATTGTCTAGGTAATCGTTCATGAAACCACCAATATCATCGCGGCTGAAACCGAATGTCATCTGGGTAAGGTCGTTGGTACCGAATGAGAAGAACTCAGCGGTTTTAGCCATACGATCAGCTAGTAAGCAAGCGCGAGGAATTTCGATCATAGTACCGTATTTGTACTTAATCTCTTTAACTCCGAATTTTACGCAAACCTCAGCGTAAACACGGTCTGCAATTTTTTTAGTGAAATCAAGCTCAGATACATCGCATGTAACAGGAACCATAATTTCTGGAACTGGATGATGACCTTCTTTAAGAAGTTCAACTGCTGATTCAAAAATTGCACGAATCTGCATCTCTGAAACTTCTGGATAGGTAACACCAAGACGAACACCACGGTGGCCCATCATTGGGTTCGATTCGTGTAACCCTTCACCACGTTTTGCAACAGCTGCAGAGCTAATACCTAATGCTTTTGCGAGCTCAGCTTGCTTTTCAGCGCTTTGGGGAACGAATTCATGTAATGGTGGGTCAAGTAGACGGAAGGTAACTGGCAATGTATCCATTGCTAGCATAGTTGCCTTTATATCTTTCTTAACGAAATGGAAAAGTTCATCAAGTGCGCTACGACGCTCTTTTTCACCTTCGCTTAGGATCATCTTACGAAGTAAGAATAGTGGTTGCTCTGAACCAACGCCGTAGAACATGTGCTCAGTACGGAAAAGACCAATACCTTCAGCACCAAAATCGCGTGCTACCTTAGCATCAGCAGGAGTATCAGCGTTTGTGCGAACACCCATTTTGCGGAATTTATCAACGATAGCCATGAATTTCTGGAAGCGTGGATTTTCTGATGCATCCATTAGTTTTAAAGCACCACTGTATGCATGTCCTTTTGTTCCATTAAGGGTGATAACATCACCTTCCTTAAGAACGATGTCGGTTCCAACAATCTTGGCTGTTTTCCCAACAACATCAACATGAAGAGCACCAGCACCAACGATACAACATTTACCCCAGCCACGTGCAACAAGTGCAGCGTGTGAAGTCATACCACCACGAGCGGTTAAGATACCTTCTGCAGCGCGCATACCTTCAACGTCCTCAGGGTTGGTTTCCTCGCGAACGAGAATAACTTTCTCACCTTTACGATTCCATGCAACTGCATCTTCAGCAGTGAAAACGATTTTACCAACTGCAGCACCAGGACCGGCTGGTAAACCTTTAACAATTGCTGATACTTTTTTCTCTTCAGCTGGATCGCAAATTGGGTGAAGTAGTTCGTCTAATTGAACTGGATCAACGCGAAGTACGGCTGTTTTTTCATCAATCAGTTTATCTTGAAGCATATCCATCGCCATGTTCAAAGCAGCAGTACCGGTACGTTTACCAACGCGGCATTGTAACATGTATAGTACACCTTCTTGAATGGTGAACTCGATATCAAGCATATCCTTGAAGTTCTTTTCAAGAATAGCGCGAATATTGTCAAGTTCTTTGTATGTTCCGGGCATTGACTCTTGCATGCTATGCAAGTGCTTGTTCTGCTCGTTCTTTGTATCGTCGTTAAGTGGGTTTGGAGTGCGGATACCAGCAACTACGTCTTCACCTTGAGCGTTTACTAACCATTCACCGTAGAAAATATTATCGCCGGTTGCAGGGTTACGAGTAAATGCAACGCCAGTTGCAGATGAATCGCCCATGTTGCCGAATACCATTGACTGTACGTTTACAGCAGTACCCCAGTTATCAGGAATTCCTTCGATACGACGGTATGAAACGGCTTTCTTACCATTCCAACTTTTGAAAACGGCCATGATACCACCTATTAGCTGCTCTTTTGCATCATCTGGGAACTCTTTACCAAGTGCAGATTTAACGCGTTTCTTGAACTCTTCAGCAATAAGTTGAAGGTCTTCGGCTGAAAGATCGGTATCTGATTTATACCCTTTTTTATGTTTGAACTCATCGAGCATGTCGTCTAATTGCTTACGGATACCCTTACCATCAGTTTCTAACCCTTCGGCTTTCTCCATAACAACGTCAGCGTACATCATGATCAAACGACGGTATGAGTCCCATACGAAACGTGGGTTGTTTGTCTTTTTTAGAAGACCAGGAATTGTTGCAGAGCTTAAACCAACGTTCAGAACGGTATCCATCATACCAGGCATTGAACTACGAGCACCTGAACGGCAGCTAACTAGAAGAGGATTAGTTGGGTCACCATACTTCATCCCCATAATTTTCTCAGTCTCTTTCATTGCATTCCATACTTGTTCAAGTAGGTCGGCTGGTAGCTGGCAATTATTAGCGTAGTAATCGTTGCAAGTTTCGGTTGTAATGGTAAATCCTGCAGGTACTGGAAGACCTAGAAGACACATCTCGGCAAGGTTGGCACCTTTTCCACCAAGCAGATTTTTCATGTCTGCTTTACCTTCGGCCTTCTTATTCCCGAAGGTATAAACACGTTTTACTTTAGACATCTTAAATTGTTTTTATTTATTAAACTTCTGATTGATAATTCATTGAAAAAGAACGACTTTTTCGAGCCTACAAAATTATTAAAAAAACTGAAAATTCAACTTTACAAATCGATTTGTTTTACTGATTTTTAACACTGTTTTTTAGGACAATAATTTTGATATGTAGCAAAATGTTGACTTGGTATTTTATATTTCTTTAACTTTGAATATGAGTTTTTTAAATATCATTTTTGATTTTGCTTTCGCAAATACATTCCTTTATGTTGTATATACAAATTTGATCTTTGCAAATCGTATTAATTTAACAGAGAAACAACATGAGAACTCAAGGTGGAAAAAATTTATTTTTAGGGGTTTTATTCGTTGTAAGTATTTTTGCTTGCACAAAGGATAATTCCTCAGAACCAAATCAAAACGACATTGTTAAGCGTTATCTTGAGTTTAAAACAAAAATGAGTGCTTTCAGTGAAAGTTTTGGACAAATGAGTAACTTTTTGGATGTAATTGGTGCAAGCCAATTACATGAAAGCTCATTGAAACTTAAAGCATTGATGCGCGATTCTATTTATAATGACTCAATTCCGATTGATACTTCGGGGTATTGGGAAAATTGGACGTGTGCAAATGTAACTGAGTTCGACAATAACGATGGCACACATACTACAATTTATGATTACGGCAAAGGGTGTGATGAATTTGGATATTTAACCAAAGGGAAAATTACTTACGTATGGAGTAATAATGGCAATAATTACTATTCAAAAGTTTTGTACGAAAACTATTATTGCTATGGTACTGAGATGAATGGTTTTTCAGAGTACAGTTTTACCTCTGATGGGAATTCATATATTGGTTATGATACTACAGGAGTAATGGGTGATTCTGTAACAGTTTCAGATATCTATTTTAATTGGTCGGGATCTAGTATTTGTAGAGATAGTATCACAATGATATATGATACAGGAGAGAGATATATTTATTCTTCGAATTTTTCAACAAAATGGGAGAACTCGAATTACACTGTGTTGCAAGGAGAATTCAACTATTTAAGTTATCCTGAAGGGTATAATTACCACTATTTAGTATCTGCACCTTTAATTTACGATTACGATTGTCCTGATGTTTGGGTTGCTATATCGGGTATCGAATCGATTCATTATAATGATTTAACAAAAACTTACGATTTCATCATTAACTACGGTAATGGTGAATGCGATAATATTGCTACAATAACAGAAAATGGGGAAACCTCTCAGATTGACTTTAGTGATCTACTATTTATTTATTGTGGTACAGATTCGGTTGTATGTAAGAATGGTAGCATTAGGCATTAAATTTATGTAATTTATAAATTAAAACAGGAAGCACGGTTCTTACCCGTGCTTTTTCATTTTGTTTATCAATATATTAACCCATGATCAGAAATTAGTTGCTTTATGTAATTTTCTTATTTGCCATTGTAACACAAAAAATGTCAGAAGTGATGCTGATATATCAGCAACTGGACCGCACAGCCAAACACCATTTAATCCCCAGAAAATTGGCAGAATAAAAATTGCAGGGATCAGAAATATAACCTGTCTTGTAAGCGAAAGGAAAATTGAGATATTTGCCTTCCCTATAGACTGGAAAAAGCTTGATGTTACTATCTGAAACCCAACGATTGGGAACAAAATTAGGTGCAACCGTAGCCCAACAACGGCAAGGTTTATAAGCTCATTATTTGAAGTAAATGCTTTAGATATCAATCCGGGGAATACTTCAGCAAAAATAAAAATAAAGGTTGTTACACAGGTTGCAGCAAATATGGTTAGTTTAAACGCTCTAATGGCTCTTTGGATTTTTTGTGCTCCGAAGTTATAGCCCACAATTGGTTGCATTCCTTGGTTGAAACCAATAATAATCATTGCTGCAAGATTTGCAATACTGCTCACAATGCCAAAAGCACCAATAGCCATATCTCCTCCATGTTTCCTAAGACTAAGGTTAAATAATGAGATTACAATGCTTCCACAAATAAGCATGAAAAAGTTAGACATCCCAATTGAAATAATATCTTTTATAATTCTCCATTTTAGTCTCATATAACCCGGTAGGAAATGCACAAAACTTTTATTCTTTGTAAAGTGCAATACTGCCACAATGGTTCCAACTATTTGGGCTATTACAGTTGCAAGAGCTGCTCCCCGAATACCCCATTTAAATACAAAAATGAATACCGGGGCAAGAATCAGATTAATAGCAACAGTAATAAGTGTAGTAAACATCGCTTTGTTTGGATAACCCGATGACCGCATAATGTTATTAAGGCCAAGGTAGAGATGGGTAAAGACATTCCCTAATAGTATTACCTGCATAAACTCCTTTGCATAGGGCAGGGTATCATTACTTGCTCCAAGGGCAAATAGAATTGGTTCAAGAAAAATAAGGGATATTGCAGCAATGGAAATACCCATTATAATATTTAGCATAACAGCGTTACCTAGAATATGGGTTGCATCTTTCTTGTCGTGCTGCCCAAGCCTTATCGATACCATTGCGCTTGCTCCAACACCTACCATTGCTCCAAAGGCTGCAGTAATATTCATTAATGGGAATGTAAGGGCAAGCCCTGAAATAGCCATTGGCCCAACGCCATGCCCAATAAATATTCTGTCGATTATGTTATATACCGAGGCTGCTGCTGTTGCTGTAATGGCTGGGATTGAGTACTGTAAAAGTAACTTTCCAACACCTTTTGATCCTAGTTCATGTGGACTGCCTTTCTTAGCCATATAATTTCATCTTTGAAAAAGATTGCAAATATCTCCAATTAAACTTAATTAAAGATATAAAATAGGACCAATTTTAATTCGTTCAAATTCAGATAATTAAAAATAAAAACAAGGATGTTTTTGCAAATAATCTAGAATAGAGATAGCTGTAAAGCATCTGAAAGCTGCTTGCTACGTTCACTTTGTAAAAGTTGAATTCGAAGCCTTGAAGGTGTGAGTTCTTGAACAGTTGGGCTAGGTAATTCGTGGCAGGTAATGAAATATCTTGCTCTTTTCATTACAACCCCCATTTTTTGAAGGTGTAATGAGTTTAGTTTGCTGAACCTTCGAGCAGATAGAATCAGTTTTGCTGATTTTGGTCCAATTCCAGGAACTCTTAGAATCATGTGTAAATCCGCTCTGTTTATATCAACAGGGAAAAGGTGCGGATTTCGGAGCGCATAACCAAGTTTTGGATCCAATTCTAAATCCAGATTTGGATTGTTGTCATTTACAATCTCATCAACCTTGAACTGATAGAACCTTAGAAGCCAATCGGCTTGATAAAGCCGATGCTCTCTTCGCAATGGTGGTGTTACTAATGCAGGTAATCGTTTGTCGTACTCATTTGTTGGATTATATGCTGAATAGTAAACTCTTTTTAGGTTGTTTGTTCCGTAAAGGTTTGAGGATAGATGAAGGATTTGATTATCGGAATCGGGTGTTGCGCCTATGATAAGCTGAGTGCTTTGCCCTGCAGGGGTAAACAAAGGTGCCTTGCGGTATTTCCTACGCTCTTCTTTGTTCTCCTCAATTTGACTTTTTATAAACCCCATTGGGGTTAAAATGCTAGGGAAGTTCTTCTCTGGCGCAAGGAATTTCAGGTTGGTTTCCGATGGAATCTCAATGTTTACGCTCATTCTATCAGCGTAAAGGCCAGCTAATCTTATTAGTTCAGGGCTAGCTCCCGGAATGCTCTTTAGGTGGATGTAGCCATTAAACTTGTGAATTGTTCTTAAATCTTTGGCAATACTTGCTAGTCGTTCCATGGTGTAATCAGGATTTTTGATTACTCCGGAACTTAAGAAAAGCCCCTCGATGTAATTTCTTCGATAAAAGTTAATGGTTAAATCAACAACCTCATCAACGGTAAAAGTGGCTCGCTTTATATCGTTACTTCTCCGGTTTGCGCAGTAGGCGCAATCATAAATGCAATGGTTTGTCATTAAGATTTTAAGAAGTGATATGCACCTTCCATCATCAGCAAAACTATGGCAAATCCCAGCGTAAGACGCATTACCTAATCCTCCAGCAGTATTTCTTCTGTTGCTTCCACTCGATGAGCACGACACGTCATACTTGGCGGCTGCAGAAAGAACCTTCAATTTCTCAAGCGTTTCCATTCCCAATTGTTGTTCGTTGGTGGTTGATCGTATATCTATCTAAAAACTATATACTAAACACCAACACCAAATCCTATTTCTTCCTAATCTCCTTCTTTATTTCTTCCACTTCCTGAATTAGCTTTTGCACCGAGTGCATTAGCTGCTCAATACTCACATTTCCTTCGGGTAGATGATCGGTAGTGTAGTGAACAAACCTCCATACCTCAAAAATATCTTGTCCTCTGACCTCAAAAGGTTCAAAAAGAGGATTTAGCGATGAAAGTTTGAAATGCCCCGTTTCGATTAATAAGTTTTCCACAATCTTGAAGACTAGCCCATCTTCACGTGTTAGCACAATACATGCTTCACCTGTTTTTATTGAAGTCCAGTCTTGAATAAATTCGCCAGTTACCCATGCGCCATCAGGAATTGGAAGCATCGAATCCCCGCTTATTTGGAAAGTACGGTATTTCCTATCGTTTTTCAAAAATGGTAGTCGGTAAACAGGTAGGGTGCTGACATATTCAGGATCGGCATAGCCAGACATATACCCAGCCTTAACTTTCTGAGTTACTAGTTCAATATTCTCTTCATTATCTGCACCAACTGTAGAGGTTAGGATTCGTAGGTTTGTGCCCTTTGTATAGATATTTGAACCTTTCTCCAGCTCTTCGAATTGAAACTCAGTATAGGTGCTCAGATCAACCTTGAGAAGAGTATCAACCGATATACTAAAGAAGTCGGATACTGATAGTTGAATATCAAGAGTTGGTTGTGAAACCTGATTCTCGTAATTATTCAACGTTGGACGTTTAATCTTTAGATGGGCGGCTAGCTCTTCCTGAGTTAGCTCTTTCCGCTTTCTGAGAACTTTGAGGTTAGAATGAAAGTACATAGTCTATGATTTAAAAATAATCAATAATATGATTAAATAATAAGCAAATGTATGTTTTGTAGATATTGCATGCAACTTTTTTTAGCTAATTTTTTGGATTCAAATTAGAAATTTTACAGAATGTGTTTTAATCAGTCATGCAGCGAGTTATCTTTTCACTATCTTTCACCAACAAATTGTTTGATATGAAATTTAGCCGTATTACTCTGATTATGGCAATGGATGATGAGGCAAAGCCAATCATTCAGGAGCTCGGTTTGTTGTATAAAGGAAAGTTGCTCGATCCTCTTCCAATGGAGTACTATGAGGGGAATTACAAATCGCTACGTGTTGATTTAGTTACAAGCGGGAAATGCGATAGGTATAATGTAGATCATATTGGACCACAGGCTGCAATCCTAAATACGGCGACAGCAGTTGGACGTTTGCAACCAGAGTTGATTATTAATCCCGGAACTGCTGGTGGTTTTATTAAGGCTGGTGGGGCTATCGGTGATGTTTATCTTAGTTATCCAATGATCTGTTACCACGATAGGCGAATTCCAATTCCCGGTTTTGATGCTTATGGTGTTGGATCGTACTACTGTTATGATACTCGTGAAATTGCCAAAAATCTTGGATTAAAAACCGGTATCGTGTCAACGGGTAGTTCGCTCGATTTTACCGATAAAGACTTAGAGCTAATTGATTCCTTTGGAGGTGTAGTTAAGGAAATGGAGGCTGCTTCAATTGCTTGGGTTGCCGATCTGTATAAAACACCCTTCTTTGCTATTAAGTCCATTACCGATTTAGTTGATGGTTCAACTCCAACCGAACAGGAGTTCTTAAAAAACCTTTCTTCTGCTTCGGTTGCCCTGAGTAGAGAGGTAATGCGAGTTTTAGATTATTTGGCTGAATAGTTTATGGTTTCTTTCAAAAACGTAATAAAGAATCTACATTTCAACCTGATCGATAAAATCACACTAGGGTACATTTTCACTACTCTAGCCTTTATTCTCATCTTTTCATTTCGGTTGAATTGGGTTTGGTTTCATGTGATTATTCGTTTCGCTTTCGTTGCTGTTATTGCTTGTTTTGCTTGGCAGTCACCAAATGTTGGAAACAGGTTATTTCAGTTTATCCGGAATGCTTACCCACTCATCCTTTTTGGTTTTTTTTATGCTGAGACCGATTATCTAAATAACCTAATTTTCAGCACAAACCTTGATCCGTTAATTGAGAAACTTGAACTATCATTTTTTGGCTTTCACCCTAGTATTGCTTTTTCTCAAGCACTGCCACAAGTTTGGTTTAGCGAGTTGATGAACTTCGGGTATTTTTCGTACTACGCGCTAATCGTTTTGCTTCCGCTTTGGGTATGGTTTAAGAAGAAAGAATCTTTCACATATACTATATTTATTATTACCATATCTTTTTACATATTCTATTGGATATTTATTCTTTTCCCTGTTGCTGGACCACAATTTTATTTAGATGAATCCTATAGAACAATCCCCAATTCGGGTTTATTCCGCTTTTTGGTGCGATTTGCCGAATGGCTGGGTGAGGGGCCAACAGCTGCGTTTCCATCATCACATGTTGGGATAATGGTTGTAATGGCTATACTTTCTTACAGATATGCAAAGGCTCTTTTACCATTCTATACTTTCTTTGGGATACTAATCTGTTTTTCAACTGTTTACATAAAAGCACATTATGCCGTTGATGTTATTGGAGGGATTATTGTTGCACCTATACTGTATATTATATCAAATCAGATTTACTGTAAATTGAATAAATAAATTAGCTCTTTCCACACTTTTTTGCACTCAAAATTCCACAAACTGTGGAATAAATGCTTCAACTTTTTGGGAGCAAAACAGGTTGAAAAATTAGAATAAAAAACTAAGATGTTGTCTGATAAATATTTACGAAATATTTTGTAGATATTATCAATTTTGGCAGGTTTTTTTCTTATTCTATTGGCATAATGATTCTCCCCAAACACGAATCTTTATAATATTCTGCTTAAACAGCAGACAGGTTGTCCGGGTTACGATTATTGTCAGCCATGCATCGAATCCACCATACACAGTCCCAGATCCAGACAGTATAACCGGACAACCTCTTTATTTTTCAAACCAGACTATAGATGCTAGACTTTTGATTTCAGAAATGAAGTTTTGAAGTTGAATTTACATTTTCACACCTCAATAAAATCAATACCTTTGCTTAGTTCAATTCATTTAAGTTGAAAACCGAGGTATTACTTATTACACCGCCGTTAACCCAGCTGAATACTCCTTATCCAGCAACAACTCAATTATTAGCCTTTTTAAAAACAAAAGGGATTAGCGCTGCTCAATACGATTTGAGTATCGACTTGGCTGATGCTGTTTATAGTAAGCATTATCTTTCTGATATTTTGAAGATAAATCATTCTAAAAACCATTTCACAAAGAATAGTGAAATCTATATAAATCTTGTTGAGCCAGTTAAAGATTTTCTTAGAGGTAAAAACCCAACCCTAGAACAAAGGATATGCTCAAGGAGATTACTTCCCGAGGGGCCAAGGTTTAAAAATATTGAAGATTTAGAATGGTGGTTTGGTACTTTAGGAAAGACAGATATGGCAAGGCATTTGGCTACCCTTTTCTTGCTTGATATTTCAGATTTCATCAGAGAAAATGTTTGTTCTCACTTCGAAGTAACAAAGTATGCCGAAAGAATATCCCTGCTTCTTCCAGAGTTTGATCCCCTTGACAAAGAGTTATTAAAAGAGCCAAACAGTGTTGATTTATTGATGCTTTATTTATTAAAGGAGAAGATAGAATATTATAAACCTAAACTTGTTGGTTTTACTGTTCCATTCCCCGGAAACCTTTATGCGGCGCTAAGGTGTGGAAAGTACGTTAAAGCGAACTATCCAGATATTAAAATTGTATTGGGTGGTGGTTATATCAACACAGAATTGAGAATTCTAAGTGATTCCTCTATTTTTAAGTATACAGATTTTATAGCTCTTGATGATGGCGAACTTCCTATTTTAAGACTTACAGAGTATTTACAAGATGGAAGAACACCATTATTGCGAACTTTAATTTGTGACAATGGTGAGGTTAGATTCTTGAATAATAAATCAGATTCAGTTGCATTAAAAGACTTACCAGCACCTGATTATACAGGTATCGAGGTCGATAAATACTTGTCTTTGATGGAGCTTCCAAACCCAATGCATAGTCTATGGAGTAATGGGTTTTGGAATAAGATGCAATTGGCTCGTGGGTGTTATTGGGCAAAGTGCGCATTTTGCGATACAACACTTCCGTATATCTCTAGTTACGTCCCTTCGGAAGCTGTTATGTTTGTTGATGGTATGCAAACTCTTATTAACCAAACGGGTCGAACAGGATTCCATTTTGTTGATGAAGCAGCACCTCCAGTTTTACTTCGTAAAATTTCAGAAGAGATTTTAAAAAGGGGTATGGTTGTTACGTGGTGGGCAAATATTCGATTCGAAAAGAATTTTACCACAGATTTATGTAACTTGATGTCTAAGGCTGGTTGCATTGCTGTAACCGGTGGCATTGAGGTTGCATCGAACCGATTACTCATCTTAATGAATAAAGGGGTAACCGTTGAACAGGCGGCACTAACCTGTAAAAATTTTCAAGATGCAGGAATCATGGTTCATGCATACTTGATGTATGGTTTCCCATCTCAAACAGAACAGGAAACAATTGATTCACTTGAAGTCGTAAGTCAATTCTTTAAGCTAGGTTTAATCCAATCAGGTTTCTGGCATCGCTATGCAATGACCTGCCATAGCCATTCAGGTCAAAATCCACAGAACTACGGTGTTAAAAGAGTATCTCTTAAACCCTATCTCTTTGCAAATAACGAGGTTCCTTTTATTGAGAGTGTAAATTGTAATCATGATAGGTTAGGGAAGGGGCTCGAAAAATCAATATATAATTTCATGCACGGTGTCGGTATTGATGAGCATGTAAATAGTTGGTTTGATTTTAAAGTGCCAATGCCACATATTCCTCCTGATTATATCAGAAAACTGATTTTTGAAAATAAAAAGAAATCTAAAAAATGTAATGGTAAGTTTAAATCAATAGAAAAATGAAAATCTTCCGTTTTTTTTCAGTAGTTCTTTTCGTCATGGCTTTTGTTGCTAACCCGAATGAACTTTTATCCTCAAATGCTAATCAGAAAAATGAGGTAAACATTAATGCAGTAAAAGGTTTAATCGAACGAATTGCGCCAGGCAAATCTGACAAGTTTATTATCGAAACTATTGCTCCGGAGAATAATTGCGAAGTGTTTGAACTTGAAGGTAAGGGTGATAAAATTGTCCTTCGGGGAAGTAGCAGTTTAGCAATATCGAGAGCATTTAATTGGTACCTCAATCAGATTTGCTATACTTCAGTATCGTGGTTTAAATCTGATGCGATTGATATCCCTTCGGAATTGCCCCCCGTTAAGGAAAAGGTAAGAAAATCATGTCGTTTTGAAAAACGATTTTTCTTAAACTATTGCACATTTGGCTATACAACCCTTTGGTGGCAGTGGGATGATTGGGAGCGTTTTATTGATTGGATGGCTTTAAATGGTATTAATATGCCACTTGCAATTACCGGTGAGGAGTATATTTGGCAGAAAGTATGGAAGAAATTTGGATTAACAGATGAGGAGATAAGAGCGTTCTTTTCTGGCCCAGCACATCTTCCATGGCATAGAATGGGGAATTTGGATGGTTGGTTAGGTCCATTACCCCAGTCTTTCATCGATCAACAGTTTGAACTTCAAAAGAAAATACTTCAACAGGAGCGGTCATTCGGAATGACTCCTGTTTTACCCGCTTTTGCTGGACACACACCAAAGGCAATCCAAAAAAAATATCCTAAAGTAAAGTTAACCTCATTGGGCTCTTATTCATTAGGTGAGCAGTACGATGCTTATTTTATTGACCCAATGGAACCTCTTTTTGTTGAGGTTCAGAAAGAGTATGTAAAAGAGCAAACAAAATATTTCGGAACTGATCATTTATATGGAATTGATCCATTTAATGAGATGGACCCTCCCAGTTGGGAACCAGATTATCTTGCTTCAGTAGCAAAAACAATATATAAGGGAATTTCAGAAGTTGACAAGGATGCTATTTGGGTTCAAATGGGTTGGACATTCTATTATGATCGTAAGCATTGGACTAATCCTCGCCTCGAGGCTATGATAAAAGCAATACCAAAGGATAAAATGATGATTCTCGATTATTTCTGTGAGTATGCTGAGATTTGGAGAACAACCGATGCTTTTTTCGACACCCCATATATTTGGTGTTATCTCGGCAACTTTGGTGGAGGAACACAAATGGCTGCTCCTATAAACAAAGTGTCTAAACTATTAACTGCCACTGAAAACGATGATAATAGAAGGCAGATGAAAGGTATTGGCTCAACACTCGAAGGGTTTGGTGTTAACCGCTTTATGTTTGAATGGCTTTTTGAGTACGCTTGGAATAAAGATGCATCAAACCTTAATGATTGGATGACAAAGTATGCAAGAACGCGCGCAGGTCAAATCGATCCAATTGCAGAGGATGCTTGGCGAAGGTTGGTGGGTGTTGTTTACGATCAATTAGTATCGGGTGTAGGACTTGGAAATACAATTGAGATGAGACCAAGATTTGAAGGGAATGCACATTATACCAGAAGAGGAGTGTATGATTATCGCGAATTGGCGGATGTTTTAGGACAAATGCTTTTGGCTGACCCAAAGACCCTTGAAAACCCTCGTTATCAGTACGATTTAGTAATGGTTTGTAGGCAGGTGCTGGCAAATCTGGCGTTTTCAGTTAGAAATAAAGCATTTGATGCTTATAAGGCAAAAGAAATTGATCAGTTTAATCAGTATGCTTCGCTTTTTATCCAAATTGCCACTGATGTTGATAGGATCGTTTCTACTCGCCCTGAATTCTCATTAAGTCAATGGATTGACGCATCGCATAAATTTGAAGCTAAGGATGCACCTAAATCATATTTTGAAAAAAATGCTAAGGTATTGATTACTACTTGGGGGCAGCAAGGTAATGGGTTAATTGACTATGCAGCTCGTGATTTTAGCGGATTAATTGATTCGTACTATAAGAAACGCTGGGAGATATTCTTTGATGATGTTCGTAAAACGATGAAAGACTCAACTACATTTGATCAAAAGCAGTTTGATAAAAAGATAGAAGAATTTGAGTGGAGTTGGTGCGAAACAGAATATAAGAGTACTTTTATAAGTACTGAAAAATCAAATATTATAGCCAAAGAACTATATGTGAAGTATATTCAGTATTTTAATCTTTTATCAGAACAGCAAGTAAAGTGAGGATCAATTGCTTTATAAAAAAAACTCCCTTCCAGCACTGAAAGGGAGTTTTTTTATTTATTTCACTGGGAAACTAATTTTCGTTTCAATTTTCAACGGATTAATCTCAAAGTCTTCAATTAGATCCCCGTTAAACCTATGACTTGCAAAATGTAATAAAGTAATAATCTTTATAAATAATGTCTATAATTATTCCATCTTTCTAATTCGCACTTCAATTGAAGGACGTTCCTTAAGAAGTTCGATAATTGTTGCGGTATCTGTTTTTCCAAAATGATAAGGGTAAAGTATTTTTGGATCGATCATTAATGCAGCATCTTTAACCATTTCTGGGGTCATTGTATATGGTAAATTCATTGGAAGAAATGCTATTGAGATTGGTCTAAATCGAAGCATTTCAGGTATGTTTTCGGTATCGCCGGCAATATAAATCCTTTTATTGCCAAATGTTAAAATATACCCGTTTCCTTCACCTGCAGGATGAAATGGATTCCCTGCTTTGTTTTTGTTAACAATATTATATGCAGGAACAGCCTCAATTAATATTCCTTTCCAAATAAGTTTATCCCCGTTGCTTAATACTTTTCCAATCGCTCTAAATTTGCTATTCTTTTCGCATGCTTTTGTCCAGTAAAGTGTGGTATTTGAGGTGTAAATTGTAGCAAGAGCAGAAGAGTCAAGGTGATCAGAATGATCGTGTGTGATAAGAATAAGATCGGCTTTAGGGAGTGTAGTGTAATCAGCAACCTTTGAGTAAGGATCAATAAAAATATTCTTCCCATTAAATTCGAAGAATAGCGAGCCATGTCCTAGGAAATGAATTGCGATATTTCCTTTATTGGTTTTAATCGAATCAACTGATTGAGCTTTAATTCCAACTGAGATGGTAATTAATGCTGTAATAAATAAATATTTGACATTTAGCATTTTATAAAGGTTTGAGATGAAAGTATTATTTAAAAATATCCAAACCAAATTACAAAATGTAACGATAGAAAAGGTTCTTTGCTAAAGAATAAAAAAATAATTCTCTATGAATACGAGAACATATTCCATTCTATAAAATGATTGTTTTTAATTAGTAATCTTTCGGTTGTGCAGAAAATACAACCATTTGATTGTGAAAAGTATTTTTTAGCTTCAAAAACCGCATCGCTTCCATCTATATATTCACCTAAATAAATTTTTTTGCTTTGATCTTGAAGAAATGGGCAATTCTCTTTATGAACAGCATGGATTCCGTTAAATTGCGGTTTAATCCTTACGTAGTATTTAGCCATATTGGTGGTTTATTGTTTAGAAATTTAGCATTTTTTTAGTTTAATTACGAACGATCAATAATTGTTACCATAATACCTATTTTATTTTACGAAATTTATTTTTGATTTTAAATAATCTGTTCGTAAATAGCAGAATACTAACTATATGAGTGAAAAATAAAATATTGAAAATACATATTCTACTCACATAGATGTTAAGTGATTCATATTTAATACATTGAGAAAAAAAAGTAACAATTTACACTCTATCCGGATGTAACATAAAAAATTAAATAACTTAAATTGTTACAGCCATGAAAAAAGTAACTCAAATCCTAAAACCAACCAAGAGGAATAATTATACTGAAATAAACTCTATTAAAAGCAATAGAGTGCTTGACATTAATTCTATGAAAAAGATTTGTGGTGGTGATGGTGCTGAAAACGGAGGCACGGAAGTAGTGATTATACCTAAGAAGTAATATTAATAGATATTTATTTTTAATTAGACACCCTATGTAGGGTGTCTTTTTTATTATATTGCTAATCTAAAATGAACTTTCTATGGTTCGGAGAATCGGCTTATTAATATTATTGAGTTTACTATTCAATTTTACAATTGATGCACAAAGCCGTAAAGCCTTTGAACAATTTCAATTGTTTTCGAACTATTTCTCCAAAGGAGATATTTTAAAGGCTGAAGAAAGTCTTTTAAAGATAGAAAGTCTTAAAGACTCTTTGAGTTTAGAACAATCAATTGCTATAAATAATAATTTAGGAGTAGTTTATATTCGATTGGGAAGATATGATGATGCAATAAAATATCTCAATCAAGCTGAAGATGAGGTGAATGATAAACAAGCCTTCATACAAGAATTAGCAGATATTTATATCAATAAGTCAAGAGTTTTCGGAACTGTTAAAGAATATGATAAGGCTATCGAATATTTAGAACAAGCAATAAGAATCTATTTGTCAGCTAAGGATACTGATAAGTCATTATTCATGAGATTATCTACGGCATATCTCAATATAGGTATAACATACTACGAAAAGCAACATTACAATACAGCAATAGAGTATTTAAATAAAAGTTTAGAGTTAAAAATTAAGAATAACTTTTCTGAGATTGCTTTTACTTATCTGAACCTTGCAAAAACATACTCAAAGCTAAACCAAGTAAAAAGTGCTCAGCAATACTACCTTAAAAGCATTGAGGCTTTTGATAGAGAATATGGCCCTAATTACTACAGGTTGGCAAGTGTATTGTTTGATTATGGACTTTTCTTACGATCAATTGGTAAAGAACAAGAGTCATTTGAGGTGCATCAAAGAGCATTAAATATTTGCCTAAAGAATTACGGAGAGAAGCATGCGTATATTTCGTTAGCATATAAGCACATTGGGAATCATTATTTTATTGAATCTGACTTTACAAAGGCGCTTCAGTACTATCAAAAGTCAATTATGGCTGTTGTTAAAAATTTCAATGATACTAATATTGACCAAAACCCTTCGTTAGACTCGGTAATATTTGATATTGGTTTACTTGATGGTCTTAAGCAAAAAGCAATCGCTTTGGAGCAGTTTGCCCTTTTAAATTCTGACTTGAATTCTAAGAAACAGCTTTTGGCTAAGAGTTTGGAAACTATTGAACTTGGATTAGTCCTTATTGGTAGAATCCGAAATGGTTATATATCAGTAGACAGTAAAATGTATTTAGCAGATAACGAAAAGGAGACTTATCTTTTAGCTGTTCAAATTGCTTATGAACTATATAATCAAACCAGAGACTCAGCTTACTTTAAAAAAATGTATGATATAGCAACACTGTGTAAGTCTGCTATTTTAAGAAATGAGATTGCTGAAAATGAGTTTTTAAATAAGACTGTATCAGATTCCCTTTTTGTTAAACGAAAGACTATTCGTTTAAATACTTCATCTTATAAGAAATTGATTCAGGATGAGCTGCAAAAAACCAAACCAGATTCTCAAAAAATCGAGTTGTGGAAAAGTTCTCTATTTGAAATGAATCGAAAGGAAGAACAGCTTGATAAAAAGATAAAGTCATTATCACCTGGATATAGTGAATTATTAGAAAATTCTAGGTCAACTAATATAAAGATGCTTCAATCCAATCTTAAGAAAAACGAAACTCTTATAGAATACTTCTTGTCGAATAATTGTAAAGAGGGTAGAAGGTTGTTATATATTTTTACAATTTCTGAGAATAAACTTAATTGTACAGCATCCTATGTTGACTCAGCATTCTCTAAAAACGTTAAACTATTTGAACAGGGTATTACTTCCTCTGTTAACTCTTCAATTTCTGGTAATTCTTACCAAGAATTCAAACATGTACTTTACTATTTTTACGAAAAACTAATAAAACCAATTGAGGCAAATTTGACCGAGAAGTTAATTATAATCCCTGATGAAGAAATTGCCTATTTACCTTTCGAGGCATTTGTTAACACTCAAATTACAACTGAACAAAAGGGTTACGATGAATTGCATTATTTGCTTTATGATTACTCAATAACCTATGGTTATACATCTACATTGCTGTTTCAAAAGCAATCAAATCCTTCAAGAAATAAAGTCTTTGCATTTTCACCATCCTCTCAAGAAGATCCTCAGAAAGGGTATTCTTCTTTAAAAGGGGCTGATAATGAAATAAATTCAATATATGGATGGTTTAATGGAAAAACTTTTTTTGGTACAAATGCCTCGGAGAGCAATTTTAAAAAGGTTATGAATAAACCAGTAATTATTCATCTTGCAATGCACACTCAAACTGACTCAAGTAATTCTAAGTATTCAAGTTTGGTTTTTAATTCAAAGACAGATACTATTAATGATGGTAAACTTTATAATTATGAGATTAGCCTTTCCCGTGTTGAATCACCATTGGTTGTGTTGAGTGGATGTAGCACTGCCACAGGAGATCTTTACCACGGCGAGGGGATTATGAGTTTGGCTCGTGGTTTTCTCATAGCTGGAGCATCATCGGTCGTAAACACACTATGGGATGTGAATGATGATGCTAGTTTTATGATTATGAGAGAGTTTTATCATAATCTTTCAAAGGGATATGAGAAAGGAGAGTCTTTGCGAATGGCTAAAATCAATTACCTAAAACACACACCCCCTACTTATGCCAATCCATATTTTTGGGCAGCATTTGAGGTAATGGGAGACAAATCTCCGTTAAATCCTGAAAAACGGATTCTCTATTATGTGGTGGTACTAGTAGTTGTAATCTCTTTGATTTCCTTTTTCATCTACTTTAGATGGCTTAGGAGATCTTGAGCCTGGTTTTGGTAGTAACCGTTTGAATTTGAAAGTTCTGTTAAGTATTTTGATGCTTTTTCAATTTCACCAGTTTTTAAGTACGATAGCCCTAAATACCATTTGGACTCCTTTTTATAATCATCGCTTTCCGATGTTACCACTTTGCTTAGTAGAACTATTGCATTATTGTAATCTTCTAACCCCATATAAGTTATTCCGCTAAAGAATAGATATGTCTGATTATTGGTTTCTTGTTTAGTAAGGTCTGTAAATATCACTAATGCTGATTTGTACTTTGCTTGATTATATAAGGCAACTGCATTTGAAAAGGGATCTAAAACGTTAGCATTATTTCGAGTTGTTGTCGAATACGCATTTAGTGGTTTGTAGTATTCTGAGTAAAGAGAATCTGGAGTATAGGATGGGGTGAGCGTTTTAACAATTACAATTACTGCAATTGCAGCCGCTGCAGCCATTCCAATAAATCCAATTACAAGGTTTTTACGTTTTGTATTTTTAGATTTATAGTTAACTCTTTGATTTTCATCAAGTGATGATTTGATAAATTCTCTTCTCTTCTTTGTTTCAGGACTCGTATTGGTTTTGCTTTCAATCCATTCATCAACCCACTTTTGGGTTTCATGGTTAACATTGCTTTTTATCGCTTCTTGTCTTGTCTTTTCTAATTCGTTAGCAAGGTCTGAATTCTCTTCAATTGAATTCATAATAAATTTCTTTGCTTGGTTGAATTTATCTGAGGATTGATCAAAATCGGATACCATCTGACTAGTAATCAAGTCTATTGATTTTCTATCAGGATCATTAATGGCCTCAAAATAGTCCATTCTAGCTCTCATTGATTTATTTATCTGGTTGAATAGCATGTACTTTTCCTGAAGTTCATTGTTGTGCAATAGCTCCTTTTCGAACCAGTTTCGGTCCTCCATTGAAAGTGTATTGTCAGTGTAATCAATTATATAATCAATAAGTTCCTTCATGAATTGTGTGTATTAAACCAAACTAATTACAATAATTCAATTTCAAACCACTTCTAGTTTTGGCAATCCTGAATGTTTAATCCTAAGATAATCAGGGTGATTGCTTATTCGTTTAAGGAGTTCGCTTTGACATTCGCTCTTTTTCTTTCTGATATAACCGTATGTGTATCCAAGTTTTTCGGCAATTTCAATCAAAGAAAATTCTTGCCAAAATAAACTAAGGATATCTTTTGATACAGGATCTAAAGTATCAAACACTTCATAAAAGAGTTTTTCGTAAATCTGATTGTCGTAAACTTCTGTAAAATCTTGATCGGATGAGGTATCCTCTTTTCGAATGAAATAGTTAGCGGCAGCCCGACGTTTTTCAAGTGCTCTTAGCCAAAGTTTTTCACAGATACTAAATAGAAATGATTTAAACTTACAGGTAAGGACGAATTGGTTTGTATCAATTCTTTCTAATATAATTATCAATCCATCTTGGAAGATATCTTTAGCATCCTCTGGTGTTCCATGGTTCTGAGTCACCATAAGTCTGATCATAGGTAAATACCTTTCTGATAGATACTTAACTACATGGCTTTGTCGATTCCGTAGGCAATCAATGATCTCTATATCGGTGAATTCAACCATTATTAAAATGGATATTAAATATTTCAAACAAATTTATTCAAATAATGGATAGGTTAATGAAAAAAATGATCTTTCTTAAAAAAAAATATTTTTTTGTACATTTCTGTATTGGTCAAGGTTTTGCACGATTTTTTATTTGCAATTATTTTTTTTGAAAAAAAATTAAAAAAAAAGTGAAAAACAGGGTAACAATTACTCACCTATTCTAATTAAACAATGATTTTGTTTTGTATTAAAGTTTTTTTAAACCAAGAAAAAGCAAAAGCATATTGTTCGGTTGGTATTATTTTTTAGGTTGATTGAATAAAGTAGTGGCTGTCCTAATGTTCTTTGAGTATTTATTTGCAAATGATTTTACACCCATAAGTATTCTCATAGGTTAAACAAGTAATTGGTGTGAAAGAGCAAGTGTGAAAAATATTTTCTTCATTCAGCTTAGGGCAGCCCTTTTTTATGAATTTTAAAGTAGTAGTCTAATTTCAGTGCAGGTTTAAGATCATTATTGTAGTGTTAATAATTGATAATGCAATTCATAATATTTACTTAAAAATAAAAGATATGATAGATGTATTTGAAAAATGGTTTAGTCAATTTACTAAACCTGAGCAGGAAAGGCTTCTGAAGCATATTTGGAAGAATCATTTAAACTTAAAGGATGGTTCAGGCCTTTTACCTCTAGACAATAAAGAGAAAAGACTATATTCTTCCACGTTGAACTCGTCTGTTCGAAAAAAGAGTTCAACTACAAGTGGTTAAGAGGATTAACCTTAAATAAGTTTTTGTACTAGGATTTCAATGAAAAAAAATTGGGGTCTTAGGTGTATATTTTAATGAAGGCTTATTTTGGTTTTGTCTTATTCCTTGAAAGTATAAAATATTGGGATACAATGTGTTTATACTTTTAGAGATAATTTTAAGGACATTTTTATGAATTGTTTTATTTTTTAAACATTTAATGTATGAGTATGTATAGCATGTTACGAGGTGAAGCACTTGACTATGCTCATTCAAACATAAAAGTGAATTTGGGTCAATTGATTATATCCCCAAGTGGTGGTAAAGTTTGGTATCCTAATAATACGGGTAGTTTTACTTGTACCATTGCTAATACAGGATTAATGCTTATATCTAATTTTATAATTCATGTGTATACTAATGAATACGGACAACTTAGGGCTTCCTATACAACTCCAAGTTCTAATTGGACAAGCGAATTGAAATTAGGTCCTATTACAATTAAACCTCATGATGTTGTTCATTTGCCAATTGTTAAGTTTAAGGCTTTAAGAAAAACTGATGGATTTAGAGATGTAGTTTTTGCTAATATTGAATCATTTGACTTATCATGGTATCAACCATTGAATAGTTGCTTAGTGGAGTCATTAGAAACCAATGAGAAACTCGCATTGCAAATCCAAGAAGTCTAAAAAAGATAATAGAATAACTATTTAAAAAATTAACCCCTTGCAAACTATATGTTTACAAGGGGTTGCTTTTTGAATTGGTGCCCAGGACAAGAGAACAAATAAAAAAACATAAATATTAAACTACATGAAAAATAGATAGTTATAATTTTATTTATGTTAAAATAAGTGATATATTTGTCAAAAAAGTTGGCGAAAAGTTGGCGATAATTTGATATGAGAAAAGTAAACGCTGTAATCTGGCATGTAAAGAAGAAGGATGGATATCCAATTCGAATACGAGTTTGGGAGAAGGATAAATATGTGTACTATAACACTAGTTTATTTCTAAATGCAAGAAAGTTGTTCAACCCCAAAACTGGACTAGTTAGGGAAAGCCATGAGGATTATATCAGATTCAATTCTATAATAAAAGATAATATAAAGCGATTCAGCGTTGAACACACATCAACTGATTCCTTTAAAGATTACTTAAAAGAACATGTTGAATCTTTGTATAGAGCAAAGAACTTTGGAAATGCAAACAAGTTTTCGGTACTCTATAACCATTTAAATGCTTTTAGACCAACTGATATCCAATTCTTAGACATCACACCATCGTTTGTTAGAAAGTTTAAACAATTTCTTCAGAGTAATAACCTTAGAGATACAACGATACAAATCTATATTAACAAGTTTAAACGAATTTATTATTTAGCACGAGCTGACAAAAAAATTGTGGGTGAAAACGTTTTCGAGAACTTTCCTAATTCAGCAGCACCCACACATTCTAAGGCACTTTCAAGAGAAGTCTTTGAAAAATTTAGAGATGCGTTTGTTTTAGGTGGAAATGAAGAGAGATGGCGTGATGAAAATCTTTTCTTGTTTTACTGTAATGGTATGAGAGTAGGAGATGCAATTCTGCTTCAATACAAATCTATAAATGATGGAAAGATTGTGTATCGGATGCGCAAAACCGATAAAGTCAAGGAGGTAAGACTAGGGGAAGATTTAGTTAATATCATACTTAAATTCATGCCTGATGAGTTTATCTATAATCTGAATGGCTGTGATATGCCACTGGATAAATCGATGAATGGATTAGACTTTATTAAATACTATGCAGAACAATTTCCCAACCATTATATTTTACCGTACCTAAACAACTGTACATTCGCAAATGAACATGAAAAGTATAAAAAAGTGCAATCTGTTACAAGCATTTGGAATTTACACTTAAAAAAGGTTTGTTGGGCACTGTCAATAGATAGATTTTCAAGTCACCAAATCCGTCATACTTTTGCTACATTGTTCCTAGAAGAAATGGGTGATTTAAGAGCATTATCAACTCTGATGGCTCACGCTAATTTGAAAATTACAATTAACTATATTAAAAGCCTTAATAGTGAGACGGTAGCAGATATGAGCGATGATTTTTACAAAAAGTTGAATAAGAAAAATAGCGAAATCATTGTTGAAAAGAAACCTTCATCGAATTTTTAGAAGCATATCAAAATAATATTCTACTCAACGGACAAATTAACATATTATTAAGTATCATCTCACTTTTCTATTGCTTTATTGTTTTATAATTGGGCTAATAAGCTGAGTAAAACGTTTCATTTTCTAAACTTTTTAGGGTTTTATTTTCCTCTTTAAAGGGAATAAATCATTTCATTTTTGCCTTGTAACTAGATTGTTTTTTTGAAATAGGCTGTTTTGTAAACATCTTTTAAGATTCTGAAATTTTAAACACGCTGTATTTGAGTACATTGTAAAATATTATACTAAAAAATCACCCTTTTAGAGAAAGAAACGCTGTATTGATTAATTAACCTTGTCCTTATACTACTATCAAAAGTTCAACCCTTGTACCTGTCGCTTTCCCATTTTCACACAAATCAGTATAGAGCAATTTTATGCTTGCATTGCCACTGGATGAATTAAGCAACTTAATCCTTTCTTCAGTTATGTCTGTGCTTTTTGAGTTGTGTGTTTTCTTTTGAGTTGAATAGATTTCAGAAGATTTGGCCCTGCCAATTCCATTGTCTTCGACTATACATCGAAACTGGTGGTCGTTTTCTTTTTTAAACTCAACTATGATTGTGCCTTCACCGTCTAGATGCCGAATACCATGCATTATAGAGTTCTCTATAAGAGGTTGTATCAACATTGGGGGTATCAATACTTCATCGGTATCAATTTCTGGTGCAACAATAAAGGTATAGCTTAAACTGGAGAGTCTTCGTTGCTCTAAGAATAGGTAATTTTCCAGAAAACTTAGCTCTTCGCTTAACTGAATTTTTTTCTTGGTCGAATTCTCTAGCGTCATCCTAATCAGCTTTGCAAATCGACCCATGTAATCCAATGCATTCTTGGTATCATTTTGCAAAATGTACAGCTGAATGGATGTGAAAGCGTTGAAGATGAAGTGCGGGTTCATCTGAGCTTTTAACGCTTCTAATTTTAATTCCGACACACGCTGGTCTATTCTCGATTTCTCGTTGGCTTGATTTAACCTGTTCTTAAAAATTAGGTATGCTAGAGTGACAATGAACAGGGAAACTATGCAATAAAACCACCATGTACCCCACCAAGGGGGGCGAATAGTGAAATTGACTTCAAGTTCAGATACATTACTTGGATTTGATAATACAACTCCACGTATAACCAATTTGTATTTATCAGGACTAAGGTTAGTAAGTATAATTTTTGACTCGGTTGTAAATGGCGACCAATCCTTTTGTACTCCTTCTAGTTTATAGCAATACCTAGACTTAGAAGGCTCAAGATACTGCATTAGATGAAAATAGAATGACAGTGTATTGCTGTTATGTGGCAATTCTATAGATTCTTTAGGGAGTCCTGTCCAATTATCAATTTTACCAATACCCCTCCAATCGAATTCCTTGAAGTTAACCTCTATTCTATCCAATACCAATTTGCTTGTATCTGGCATACTTTGAATAAGCTCATTGGGGCTAAACTTAATAAGATTATCTTTTGAGATAACTAAAAGGCTATCGTTAGTCGAGTTAAGCACTGCTTTTGTAGTTGAATAGTCGAAATACCCATTCTCTTTGTTAAAATATTGCAATTCTTGATTCCCCTCTTTGTAGAGCTTGCTTAGGTTAATGGCGTTAAGCCCTTTATTTGTTCCAACCCATAGCCGATTATTACCATCTACAAGCAACCAGCGTACCTCTGTGCTTGCAGAACTGCCATTCAAAGAGAGTTTATAGCTGACTTTTAGGCTATCATTAGCATAAGATAAAACGTATATTTTCCCCGTATTAGTGCCAGCAATCAGGTGCTTGCTTGAGTCTAGGCATAGGGCGTTGAACCCTAAATCAATTTGGTTTTCGAGGTAAGGGAACTTAGTCAACCTTCCATTCCTATATTTGAAAATCCCATCGGTATTACAAAATAGCCAGAATGTATTTTCATCTTTTATGTAGTTAATAAAAGATGACCAAGTGGCACTCTTTCTAATTGGTAGAATGCTTATAATTTTTGAGTTTTTTATTGAATACCTATACATTTCAAAGCCAGAAAGGCCAATAAAGGTTTCTTTTGAATCCAAGAAGTAGTTAAATGGACTTTCTGTGATAACGAAGGAATTGATACCATGACTATTAATATAATAAACCCCAGCATTTGAAACAACCCAGATATTCCCAAATGAGTCTTCGTTAAACTTATAGAAATCAGTTATTTTCTTTGAAAGATATCGGTAATATGAATCTGGATTGTATAATGAACCTTTAGGTCTTATTGAATCATCGGCCAAGTAAGGGTTCGCAAACCTATAATTCTTTTTGTTAATTAAATCTTGGTATTTATCGTAAGAGCCATCCTTGTCAATCCAGAAACCCATCGCTTCTTTTACAAAAAAATAATATTTGTCTTGAAAATCGTTGGAAAAGAGTATTTCCAAATCTTTCTTCTTTTTTATAATCCTGTCCCCAACCGATAACCATGTATTTTTCTTTGAGTCGATAAAAACATCATTTATTCTAGGTTCTTTATGATTAAACTCACTTGCGGGTATATATTCTATACCAGATAAAGGAAATTGATAAAGTCCCTCTTCCCATGTTCCGACCCAAAGTAAATTTTCACAGGTATCGTAGTAAAGACACCAGCATTGTTGGGAGGTTATACCCAACTTATAATTAAAATACTCTTCTTTCCCATTTTTATATCGATATACTCCACCTCTATTTATCCGTTCATAAATATCGCCATCATTATAGGATGCAAACCACAAATCACCCTTTTTATCCTCTACAATATCGAAAACCTGACCAACTTTGGAGTTTACGACAATAGAATCCCTTCTATAAATCTTCATGCCTTTCAGGTGGTATCCTATAAGCGTATCATTTTTTGAGGTTATGAATGAGCAAGTGGACTTAGTTGATTTAAAGTGATATCGATGATTCCTATCCAAATACCTAAACGTATTCCTTTGGGGGTTGAAAGCAATAAATCTCTCGTTATCATAGTATGTTAAAAGGTAAATTAGGGTGTCCGTTTCAAGGAATGCGGTTACCTGTAATAGGTTTCTCTTTGTTATTGTTGAATCTTTAAATGTAATAAATGTTGAATCCTTATAGAATGAAAAACCAAATATCGTTCCAATCATCAGCCCCTTATGCTTTTTTGAATATTCTATCTTTCGAACGTTGTTGTTAGAAAGCCCATCTTTCTCTGAAAAATTTTTAAATTTAATCCCATTGAACATCGATATCCCATTACCATAGCAAGCAGCCCATATATTTCCAGCATCATCCTCAGCAATTGACCATACCGAATTTCCAGCCAAACCATCATTTTGGTTGTAAGTTTTATAGTTTACCCCATCGAACCGACAAAGTCCAGCATCTGTGCCAATCCACATATACCCACGTGAATCCTTTAGGATATCATAGACTTTATTGGATGGAAGTCCATCCTTAGTGGTAATATTTCGGGTGTAATAGTGCTGCGATTTTGCACTGTTACAATAGAAAAGAAGTATTAATGTGAAACCAATTGAGATGAGCTTTCGGAAGGCTGACATGCCAACTATTTATTAGTTAGTATTTGCATAAACTGTTCAACTCTTCGTGTAGCAATATCAATTTCTCTCCCGTTCTCAAGGATAATCTTATCCCTATTCCTATCGTATGTTTTGATGTAATTTAGGTTGACAAGATAGGACTTATGGCATCTAAAGAAAATATTGGACGGGAGAGTCTCTTCCAAGTTTTTTAGCGTTGATACAATGGTGATGGAACTGTTATCGATTGTATAGATGGTTGAATAATTAATCTCTGCTTTACAATATAGAATATTGTTAATTTTTGTGATTTGATACCCGTTTTTTGTTGGAAATATAACCTTCTTGTTAATCTCCAAATCGTTGCTAAGGTTATTGATAAAGGTTTCGATTTTTACCTTTGAATAATTTCTTGCTTTGCGTTTAAACCGCTGTATTGCTTCTCCTAGCTGGACGTAATCTACTGGTTTAAGAAGATAATCAAGGGCTGCATATCTAAACGCAGTCAATGCGTACTTCTGATAAGCTGTTACAAATACAACCTCAAAATCAATTTCCTCCCCAAAGTATTCAAATAGTTGCAAACCATTCTCCTGTGGCATTTCAATGTCAAGGAATACCAAGTCTGGCTTAAAAGAATTAATAGTCTTTACGGCTTCCTTAACCGAGGAAACTGATGCTACAATCTCGACTTCATCATTGTAAAATTGGGATACTATTAGCTGGATAGAGTCTCTAGCATCCTTTTCATCATCAACAATTATTGCTCTTATCATACTTTCTCAAAGTGAATAGTATTCTTAAAATTAGATAAATTTTGATTACCATCTATCTTTTTGTAGCAATTATAAAAAGCATTTCACAGCGAGTTTTTAACGATAAATAGAACTTTTTAAGCGTTGAATAAAATTTTGTAAACGCTAATCATGGTATCCTCAGCGATAAAAAAACGCTCGTAAATCTGATTCGAAAAAATGGTAATATTGATTAATTGAATGATTAAAGTAGAAATATGGATTTAAGTCAAGTAAAGTTAGCGATTGATGAATTAGTCTTAAAGAAGACTAACCACTGCACTCATAACTTTGAATGCTTAAAGGATGAAAACCATCACCTAAAAGCAAAGGTAGAGAAGTGCCTTGAAGGAGAAATTCTGTTTGTGAACTGTGGCAATAGGAGCTGCAATTACAAATTGAATTTCGGAAAATCAACTACTTGCTACTGTCCAACTCGAAAGGAGATTTTTAAGAAGTATAAGAAATAAACTTTTGACTGTTTCTAACTCACCTCATGAGTTAATTCCCATACGATAAATAAATTTATTCTGGCGTTAAGACTATTTACTCCACCGATAAATAAGTTGCATCCAACTCCCTCAGAAATAAAGCGTAGTATTGATATAATCATAAAAAGATTCCAATCCAAAACCGAATATTAACTCTTAAAAAGACATTAATATGCAAATCAAAAGAACTGGTTTGATTTTATTATTCTTGGTTGGGCTAGGCTCAACTGGAGTTGTCGCACAAAATTTAACCGTTTCATCAGGAGGCAATGCCATTGGTACTGGAGGTTCAGCCAGTTATACTATCGGACAAATAGTTTACACAACCAAAACTGGAATAACTGGCTCTGTTGCTCAAGGTGTACAGCAACCTTTTGAAATTTCTGTGATTTCGGGAATTGATGATAATGCAATCAATCTTTCATTTAAAACCTATCCCAATCCTACAAGCGATAGGTTGACTCTGAAGGTTGATGTTTCGTCCACGCTCAGTATCAAATCCCTGTCGTACCAGCTCTTCGATATTACTGGCAAACTTTTAGAATCGAAAAAAATAGAGGGATACGAAACAATCATCTCAATGGAAAAATTCGTTTCTGCTATTTACTTTTTGAAAGTAATAGATGGGGTCAAGGAGTTTAAAACATTTAAAATCATTAAAAACTAGAAATATGAGAAAACTATACACCACAGTAATCGCAGTTATCATCTCTGCAATTGCATTCGCTCAAGCACCCAACAAGATGAGTTACCAAGCGGTGATTCGCAATAGTAGCAATCAGTTGGTAGTTAGCCATTCTGTTGGAATGCGAATCAGTATTCTGCTAGGGTCTCCAAGTGGAAATGCCGTATACGTTGAAACACAGACACCAACAACTAATGTCAACGGATTAGTAACATTGGAAATAGGTGGAGGAACAGTTTTATCAGGAGCATTTGATGCAATCGACTGGTCTAATGGAACATATTTCATCAAAACAGAAACCGACCCAACGGGTGGAACAAATTATTCAATCACAGGAACAAGCCAATTATTGAGTGTTCCATACGCATTATATGCGAAGAATGCTGGTAATGGTTTTAGTGGCAGTTACAACGATTTAACAAATAAACCAATATTATTTGACGGTAACTATAACTCACTATCTAATAAACCTATCTTTAATGTTTCGAAAACGGGTGATACACTAACAATGGGGAATGGTAACTGGGTTATAATACCAGGTATTAGTGCAGTAAACCTAACCTTAAACTCAACTCCTTGGCAGATAAGCGACTCCGTGCAAGTAAAGTCTAGAATTGGACACTATACTTGCAATAATAACTATGTTATCTTTTCTAATTTTGCAAATGATTCATTATTTGTATTTGATATTGCAAAACGTCAAATTATTGATTCAAAAAAATTCTCAACCATAGGGAGTTTTGTCGCAAAGGAAAAGGTCATTATCATCCCAACAGGAGTACATTCATTTGAAGCATATGACATTAGCAATATTAAGAACTGGACACTAATTTCAACCTTTACTGGTTTAGACGAAGGCATCTTGTATTGGCAATTTAACTCTAGTCCACTTTCAGATAATAATTACTATTGGATAGGACATTGGTCTCAAACTGTTCAAATTTTTACCATCATTAATAATACTATAACAGAGTATAATAAATTTAATGTTGGCGTAAATTCACAAGGAATATCAAGGTTTAATAACTCTTTATTTGTTGCCTCAAACTACACGAGCAATAAGAAGTTTGATATTTCTAACCCAAATTCTCCTATAAATATGGGTGATTTTGGAAATTCGCATTCTGACGCAAATAGCACCTCCACAACAGGATTGATTTTGCAAAATCTTAACGGAGGTTGGTCTGGTAATATATATGATTCTAACATAAAACTTTACAATCAAAACAATGTTCAACTTGATGTCTTGCCGTTTCGTGCTGTAGGACTAGCAGTCCCTAATGGTTATTGTATAATTAATGATGATAATATCTATAAAGTCTATAATATCAAGAACGAAAAATTTGAATACATTACTCAAATACCTAGATTTAGTTTTGCATATAATGATAAATATCTGATTACGAGAACTGAAAAAGCATTTTACTTTATTAATCTGGACAAATAATTCATCAAAAATAATTCGACAACAGGTGCGGCTTAATAGTCCACCTGTATAAGTAAAATCATCTTTTAAGCAACCTTTAGTGATAGAAATATATTTTATGTGCAAATATTTTTTTAAAACTAAAGGTTAGGGAAAGTGGGTTAATCTAATAATTTAAAGCCCCATTCACTCCAATACAATAAAAAATATTTTCTGGCTTCAGAATCAAACGTTAGAAAAAATCTATTTGAAACAAATTGTAGTGTTGAATAGAGAACAACTTTAATTTTTGTGGACACCTTAAACCACTCTAAAAAAGGGAGTATCCGAAAAGCCATAAGAGTAGGAAAATTTAATCAAACACTAAAATGAAAAAATCTAATTCGCTCTATTTCGCAATTATGATTGCATCTTTTCTTTTTGTATCCTGTGGAAAACAAAAGCCTGACAACGTTGCTCTTGAGTTTTATAATGCGATTATTAATAATGATTTAACTAAGGCAAAAGAATATTGCCTCCCAAGTGCAATAGAAGAAATAGAAAGATTAGAGAAGGTTGATGTTTATAAGAATAATGTCAATAAAGAGGCGATTAAACTTATGGAGATAGTAATGAAAAATCCTAATTACAACGATGGTGACACGGCAATAGTTAATTATAAAATTAACAACTTTAAAAGTTACCTTACCTTAATAATGAAAGAAGGAAAGTGGAAAATTGCTTATTCTTATGAACTAAGATATTTAACTACTATAGAATTTGAAGCTACGGATTTTTTTGAACAACTCTATGCTAAAAAAAGCGTTTTCTGGCAGAAATATGAGGGAATTTTTTTTATTATCAAAAATCTAGCAATGGTAAGTGCTAAAAGTGGTATTCCGTATTCAAAAGAAAAAAATATGATATATGTTAAAAATGCAAAGAAAGAGCCATACGATGTAAAAGTTAGAGAATATTATAAAATATTTGGTAAAGATGTAAATTATAACAGTGAATTGAAATTAGGTCAATGGGACAGTTCTTCATCTGTGAGTTTTTATTTGGAAGATTTAAGCAATGAGGAAAAAGAAAAATTTCAACCCGCTGAAATATTGTCCAAAAGCAATATCGCTGAAGGTAATTACTCTGATGATTCGTACAATGTTAAAAGCATTATTGACTTTAAGGGATGTTTTAATTCATGGAATATAAACATCCCAATATCAGTTAAGTTTGATAACTGTTCCGTAATAAAGGTTGTTAACAATTAAAGTTCGAAAAACAATATTATCAATCAGTTTCTTAACGGTAGTGTGATAGAGTGTAAATTGTTTTAGGTAATTATTCTCGGCTTAGGTTTCAAACCCTAAGCCGATTTTTTGCCAAGATTCATTCCAATTTTGACAGGTTTTTTAATATTTGAAATAGCCCCATTTATCACATATACCTCTATTACAATAATATAGTTATAATATTCATATGGAATAGCAATTTTTCATGGTGTCGTTTTTAATATATACTACCAAAAAACCTATATGACACTAAAAGATGCGATTGAAAATGTAATGGTTGACCTAAACAGTTACCAGATTATTCATGTTGTGGGTTATAAATCTAACGGTAACAAATCAATCAGTTACAGTATTAGCATTGCTCTAATAAACGAACAATACATCTTCCGAGTAGAAGCTGACGAGAACATAATTGTACATGACTACCAAGTAGCCGAAGTTGAAAGAGCTAAAACCAAACTCATCTGGTTAATTAACAAGTATTCACTAAATGTTGAAGCAATTTTTTTTGTTACGAATATGCAGCTGAATGAATTGTTAGCATTGTGCTATCAAGACAACATCCTGACATATTCGATAGAATCGAAAAGAATAACAAGAAAAGAGATGTTAATACGCTACACTACAGTAGTACACCCATTTGATTTTAATAGATTTGTTGAAGATTTTGAAGATGTGTTAAAACTCGTCCAAGACTCATGCCGTAAATATGACATTGAAATTGTATTGCGACAAGAACATCCTCAAAAAATGGTTAGGCGGATGAAGTTGGCAAACATCGAACTGCCCTAAGACAAAAAAACTGACATCAGATAGGCTTTTTTCACGCACTAGCTTTTTCGGAAAAGAAAAAGTAATTTGGGCATGAACATGCCCTTTGGGATTTTGATAATTAAGTTTAACGATTGATTAGGATAAACTCAAATTGAATCAAAATAAACCTCCGTCTTTTTTGGTCAAACAATACAGGGGAGGTTGGTATTGAAAATTGGGTTTTTTAGAAGCATAAAAATCATTGCTAATTATTTGAGGGGAGGGTTAATTTACTTTATGTTGTTTGACGCTTTTTTTCTTCTCTCAAAATATAGCCATCGGTTTTTCGTTTTTTTAAGTCCTTACTCCCCTTTGGACGTCCAGTGAATTTATATCCAGATTGCTTTTTGCGAAGAATCCCTTGAATAGTGCGTTCTCGAATCAAAGACCTCTCAAATTCGGAAAAGGCGCTAAGAATCTGGAAATGTAGCACACCAGCAGCAGTTGAAAAATCCAAGTTGTCACTAATGCTTATAAATCCAATACCCTTATCTATTAACTCCTTGGTATCTAAAATTAGTTCGGTAGATGACCTTGCCCATCTGTCCAACTTATAAACTATCACAGAGGTATACTCACCATTTCTAAGCTTCGTAAGTAGCTCTTGTTTTACTGGACGTGTCTTTCTTGTACTTTCAACTTCTTCATATACATCAAAGGCATAGCCTTTGTTTTCGGCATATTCGACTAATCGGATACGCTGGTTCTCTGTTGTCTGTTCACTCGTTGACACTCGACAATAAAGGGCTACTTTTTCCATTCAGTTTTGAGTTATATTAGTTCGAAGTGAATATTTATTTGTCAATAATTGATAAAAGCCTTTCGGGAACAGTTATAATAATTGGGTTTATTATTGGCGACATTCACTATTGGTTAAAAGTGAATATTTAGATTTTGAGTTGCTCATTGGATACTATAGAATGTTTTATACCATTCTAGTTAAACACAAAGTTGTAAAGTTTAAATGTTTCTTTAGATTCTTGGAATCCATCAGGGAGGTCGACCCTGTATACAGCATCATATCTATCCATTTCATTGTAGATTTCTACTACCATAATGTAGCTTGTGCCTTCAACATCCTGATGCAATATCTTTATTGGTTTCATCTCATCCATAAGCAAAATTTTAGTGTCACGAAAGTATTGGCATATTCTCTATAAAAAAAATTAAACACTATCTTAGATGTACTTTTTTGTCCAATACTAATTATTACAAAAACCTTATTGACTTCACAATTTTCAAAGCCTTATGCATGTTTTAAAAATTATTCATGGATATCCACCTTTCTATAATGCTGGTTCGGAAGTATACAGTCAATCTATTTGCAATGAACTTTCAAAGTATTACAAGGTCTCCATTTTTTCAAGGGAAGAAAATCCTTACTGCCCTGACTTCCAAATTAGATACCAAAGATTAAACCCTAATCTCGATTTGTACATATTAAACAACCCTAATGGTAAGGACGGTTATAGACACAAGCAAATTGATGATAATTTCGCAAACCTTATTAAAGAAATCAAACCAGACATTGCGCATATTGGACATCTTAACCATCTTTCAACTGGTTTGGTTGATGAACTGAACAAGCAAAATATTCCAATCATTTTTACCCTACACGACTTTTGGCTAATGTGTCCAAGAGGGCAATTTCTCACACGCAGTATTGGTTTAGAAAATAATTTTCAATTATGCTCAGGACAAGACGATAGAAAATGTGCAACTAGTTGCTATAAAGTCTATTTCAGTGGAAGAGAAGAACTAGAACAGGAAGATTGTGATAATTGGAGTAATTGGATACATCACCGAATGATTGAAACAAAATCAATTATCGAAAAGGTTAATTTATTTATTGCTCCATCGAACTATTTGCGACAACGATTCATTAATGAGTTCTCAGTTCCAGACGAAAAAATCGTTTATATTGATTACGGATTCCCTACTGAATATTTGACTCAAACTGAAAAGTCAGGTGAGAAAAAGAATTTTACCTTCGGTTATATTGGTACACACATACCAGCAAAGGGATTGAATATTCTGATAGAAGCATTTAAAAAGATTGAAGAAACAGCATCTCTAAAAATCTATGGAAGACATAACGGACAAAGCACAAATGCTTTGAAGTTAATAGCTTCATCCTCTAAGAATGTCATCGAATTTGAGGGTGAGTATATCAATAATAATCTTGCGAATGATGTCTTTTCCAAAGTCGATTGCATTGTTGTTCCTTCTATCTGGGGTGAGAATTCACCCCTCGTTATTCATGAGGCCCAAGCTTGTAAGATTCCTGTTATCACAGCTGATTTCGGTGGGATGAAAGAGTTTGTTCAGCACAAAATCAATGGGCTTCTTTTTGAACATCGAGATGTCAACTCCTTATATGAACAAATGAAGTTTGCCGTTAATAATCAGGTATTGATGAGGGAATTTGGAAGTCGTGGTTATCTATATTCTAAAGATGGACAAGTACCCAACATCCAAGACCATTGTATTGAACTATCTAAACTTTACAAGAAGTATATAGCATCGAAGAATCTTTGGAGAATAACAATTGATACAAACCCAGATGACTGTAATTTAAGTTGCATTATGTGTGAGGAACACAGCAATTACAATAATTCTAAATCTAAACAAAACGCTTATAAGGTTAGCAATCATAGGCGAATGAAGTTCGAAATTGTAGAGAAAGTGTTTCACCAAGCGAAGCAATTAGGGGTAAGAGAAATCATTCCTTCTACAATGGGAGAACCACTCCTTTATAATGAAATTGAAAATATCTTTCAACTTGCTGATGAAAACAAAATCAAAATTAACCTTACTACTAATGGAACGTTCCCAAGAATGAAGGTTGAAGAGTGGGCTAAACGCATAATTCCAAATACAACTGATATCAAAATCAGCTGGAATGGTGCATTCGAAGCAACGGCAGAAAGTATAATGCAAGGTTTGAACTTTAAACAAGCTCAAGAAAACTTAAAAAAACTAATTGAGTATAGGGATGATTATTTTGCAAAAACTGGATACTACTGTCGAATATCTTTACAAATGACTTTTATGCAAAGTAATGTAAGGGAGTTATCTGAAGTCATTAAACTCGCTGCTAAGTTCGGTGTAGATAGAGTCAAAGGACATCATCTTTGGACTCATTTTAAAGAGTTAAATTCTCTTTCAATGAAGTCTTCAAAGGAAGGGATAGAGGAATGGAATAAGTATGTAATGCAAGCAACTGAAGCGCAAAATTTGCATCGAAAATCTAATGGCGACAAGGTAGTGTTAGATAATATTTTCCCATTACAGTTTGATGAAAACAATACTCTACCAGAGGAATACGAATGCCCTTTTTTGACCAAGGAATTGTGGATTTCAGCAACAGGGAAAATTTCTCCTTGCTGTGCGCCAGATGATTTAAGAAAAACCTTAGGTGACTTTGGTAACATTGAAACGACAGATATTCTAAATGTGTTATGCAGTCCAAAGTATTTGGAACTTATTAATAACTACAAATCAAATCCTTTATGCAGAAATTGTAATATGCGCAGACCTATATGCAACAGCTAGAAATAATTACTAAACTTAAACAAGTTCTCTTCGAGAATACCCATGTTGAATCTGCTATTCTTTATGGTTCTTTCGCAAGAAAAACTGCCAATGTAAATTCAGATATTGATATTGCTTTAATTGTTAAGAAAGACTTCAGCCCAGAAATACTCATCAAAAGGTTAGAACAAGATTTTTATAAGCAACTTAAAAAAGTCTACAAGGTTGAACATCGCTCCAAGATAGTACTTTATTTTATTGACCTTCCCAAAGCAGAAATGTCATACAGTAGTGATATGTCAGAAATTAGCCGATATTATCTAGGCTCTGAAATTCCTGTAAACCAAATTGCCAACTCTATTCTCTTTGACAAAACGAATAATGTTTTGAATTACCTTGAATCTATCACTAATAATAAGATTCTATCTGGCAATAATGATAAAATGAAAGAGGTCTTAAATCTGACTGAAAAATTTATTTATGAATTCGAAAGTAGCTCAAATGCACATCGTAGAGGGGATGGCTATCATTTCTATTTTTTCTACAACATAGCATTGCAAATTGCCATTCAACTTAACCATTATTCAAAGGGATATACTGAATTTAACTTTTTACCAAAGCGATTTACATCAAACGTTTTGAACAAGGATGAACTCGATGATTTTTATGCATTAAGAGGTAGTTTATTTTTACCAGATGCTAACAAACAAAAAAGAAAATTACTTCAATTCTTTTACAATTCAATTCAAAGTTTAGTCAGTATCGAAAAGCAAATAGAGCTGACTGAGTTTTGCGAATGGATTTATGATAGAGATTTTCTCTGGAATTTTAGAGACATTAGCCTATATAACCCTTCAATCAAGAAAGGTCTAATTTACAGAACAGCATCTTTGACTCTATTCCAAAATGAGAGTTTCTTTGAAAGTTTTATCCATGCGAAAAAGATAGGAACAGTAATTGACTTGAGAGCTGAAAGAGAGGTAAAGGAAAGTATTTATACTGAAAAGAGTTTGAACCTTTTTAAATGGGTTCACACACCATTTGACCCTTGGAATCAATCGTTAGAGTTTCATAATGCTCATAAACAAGATGAAAAAACAGAGGTCGCTTATAAATATTTTGCTCTGGAATGCAAAGACTCGATAAAGTTAGCGATGGAGAGCATCTTGATGGAAAAGAATTCAACAGCAATACACTGTTTTGCTGGGAAAGACCGAACTGGGATTCTTGTTACATTAATTCACCTCCTTTCTAATGCAGATATAAGTGCCATTTATAATGACTATCTAGCATCTGAGTCTGATACGAATGGTAAACTTCTTGAATCTGTTCTAGAAATTATTAATCATCATGGAGGAATAAAGAATTACTTAGTCTCATGTGGATTGTCAATTAAACAAGTTCAAGAAATCAAAGATAAACTTATCGTCATATGAAATGGGATGAAATAAAAGTTTCTGATGATAATACATACTTCATTTATGATGGGAAAAGTGTTTTCGGGAAATCATTTGTTGAAGTGTTGAAATTCCATTCTGAAGGGTTAGCTTCTGTAAAAGACGAAAGTGGTTATTACCATATCGACCTGTCAGGAAAACCTCTATACAAAGAAAGGTATACTCGTGCCTTTGGTTTTTATTGTAAAAGAGCAGCGGTAGTAGATAATGAAGACTGGTTTCACATTACCGAGAATGGAAGTAGGGCTTATACTAACTATTATTCATGGGTAGGGAATTATCAAGAAAAACTTTGTACAGTAAGAGATAAGGAAAACAATTACTTTCACATTGACCTTAATGGACAAAAAACTTATAAATCAAACTATATGTACTGTGGTGATTATAAAGATGGTTATGCATGTGTGAAATTGGCTAATGGTTTTTATAAACATATCGATGAAGTTGGAAGTTTTCTAAACAACAAAGAGTTTCATGACCTTGGCGTTTTTCATAAAAACATTGCGATAGCTAAAGATGAAGTTGGGTGGTATCACATCGATAAAAATGGTAACAGCTTATATAAAAATAGACACTTAGCTGTAGAGCCGTTTTATAATGGCTTTGCTCTTGTAACCTTGTTCGATAATCAGAAAATAGTTATTGATGAAAAAGGCAATAAAATATTTGAGGTGTGACATCTTTTGTCCTACCATCGATTTAAATTTGAAAAATATTGGGGAAGCCGAAAACCCAGAGTAGGCAAAATTTAAATTAAATATTATGGCATTGTTTCTAGTAACACTTAAACAAGACAGAAACTCCAATGGGATTAAGCTTGTTAAAGGGATGAGTGTTGAAGTAGTATCAAATTACTCCAATCCATTAACTGTAAATGGTGGTAAAGAGGTTGAAGAAGCGTTTATGCGAAAATATGGAATAGATTTAAAGAAAAGTGCTGGAGGCCCAGTTACTGCATTAATCCCATACTTAGAAGTAAAAAAGATAGGTTGATTCAGTAACACGATTGAATACAAATGAATCATTCAATTTATTAGGATGATGTGTTTTGACAAAATCATCACTTTAATAGAACAATTAAACACTATCTGACTCATCATTAGAGTAAAAAGGACAAGTAATGCGCAAATAATTAAATATCTATAAATGAAAATGGTAACTGTTTCTCTAACCGAAACTCGTCTGAAATAATAAAATGGAAATTTATCGTGAACTTGATGATTTGTATTCAAGATTAGGTGTTTTGAAAAATACTCTACACTCAGATTGCAGATTTAGCAATTTGTGTTGGAATGGTGTTGACGAGAAAAGAAAAAGTTATGGAGAAATTGCTCAATTATACAGACCATATATTGGAGCTAGATATACTGAATCAAGAATACTTGCTCTTGGGATAAACATGAATGAATATGGTGGTTACAATGCTGAAATTGAACTAGCAGATATGGCTTCTAATGACATTAAGAATGGTAAAAAAAAGACATTCGCTAAAGATGGTTACAAAGGAAGTCTTGTTTGGCATAGAATACTTTCATATGCAACATTCATACTCAGAGAAATAAGTCTTTTTGAAATACCAGAATTGAGACCATATCCAGAAAAAGAGGAATTATCTAAAGCCATTGATTTTATTGCAGTAACTAATAGTATTAAATGTTGCCCTTGGGAAGAGAGAAGTAAGCCCACAAATGAAATGTGGAAACATTGTCCGAATTTCATTTTGAAAGAAGAAATGGGGGTGCTTAAACCTAAGCATATCATCGTCTTGGGCGTTGATAATTTTAGTAGTTTATTATCTCTATTTTTTAATAAAGTTGAACTTGTAGACGGTAACACAAGAATTATAAAAGCAAGGTTCGATGATTGTGACATAAATATTTATTCATTTCCCCATCCAAGTTCCTCACAAGGTACATCAATGAGCAGAATGGATGAATTGGAGAGGTTATTAATGAATTCGAACTTTAGAACCTAAGATTTCCTTTTTTTGATAAATCCATTATCAAATTAAATATGTCAAAAAGAGAATCCATATCACGCTATAACCTGATTATTAAAAAACTAAGGAAGCATCCATCTAATTTCAATGAAATATTAGAATACCTTTCCTTAGAATCAGAGCTTCATTCGTACAATTTTAATATCTCAAAAAGAACCTTTCAACGAGATATAGAAGATATTCGTTCAATCTATAATCTAGATATACAGTACGATGTATCAAGAAGAGTATATTTCATAGATAAAGACCAAAAGCCTGAACTCAGTGAAAGGCTTTTGGAAGCTTTTGATATTTTCAATACCCTCAATATTTCTGATAGATTATCAGATTACATTCATTTTGAACAAAGAAAACCGATGGGGACTGAAAACCTCTATGGATTACTTCACGCAATTAAAAATAGACATGTAATTGAGTTTACATACCAAAAGTATTGGGATGGTAATATTTCTGGGAGACAGGTAGAACCATACATTTTAAAAGAGTTTAAAAATCGTTGGTATATAATTGCAAGTGATTTGAAAGATAACCTTGTTAAAAGTTTTGCCCTTGACCGTTTATCTAAACTTAATATTACTAATAAAGTATTTACTTATCCAAAAGACTTAAATATTAACGAACTCTATCGAAACTGCTTTGGAATAACAAATTCAAACGGAGAAGAAGTGCAAGAAGTCATTCTATCCTTTGAGCCAATTCAAGGGAAGTATATTAAATCATTAAAACTACATCATTCACAAGAAGAACTTATAGATAATGAGACCGAATTAAGGATAAAAGTAAAGGTCTTCATCACGCAAGATTTTATAATGGAGTTACTTTCATATGGTCAGAATGTAAAGGTCATTGAGCCACCAAAATTAATCGATGAGTTAAAGCAATCGTATCAAAGTAGCCTAAACCAGTATTAAGATGGAAACCATTGAAGAATACATTACTGAATTAAATGTGATGGCGAATACATATCAGATAAATACTAGAAAGGTTATGTTTCCCTTACTTGAATCAATGAAAAAACGTTTTAACCTGAACCTTAGGTTTGTTGATTTCCATTTATACAGTCATGAATGGCTTGCTATTTTAAATCAAGAAAAACTTCGATATTTAAAAGAACAAAACTTTGATATGGCATCATATTTCCGTAATATGGAAAAGAAGTGTCGGGATATTATTGAGTTTTTGGATGAACTGAGAATAACACAATCAACTTTTATATATGAGCAAAGTACAGTATTCTACTTTTGTTTAGGATGGTCTTATGTTGATGAGTCTATTGAAAAGTTCTTCAAGGAACTTAACAGCAGCCATAATCAACCTTTTAAAGGAATATTGGACAAATTAAGCCTGTCACTTTAAAGATTGGATGACCATTTATGAAAGGTAGATAGAAACAAAATTCCATTTACCAGATAAAGGAGGATTTGAACGCATAAATATCATGGGAAGTATCTTAAAAGCTAGTTGCAAGAAGTGCGGTTTCGAAAAGCCCGACATCTTTTATGGTGGTGGAATGATGAATTTCATCGAAGTATGCAACGTTCCAGCCTTTAATAAAAAACTGGACAGTTCGTTGTGAAGAACATATTTAAGAAACACCCTAAAAATATAGTTTTTTACACTGAACCCTATATGTACAAAGGAAAACTTGGCAAAAACAGACACCAATGGGGAGAGATATATTTAAGAAAGTTTAAAAACCATTGCCCCAAATGCCAGAATTTTTCTTTAAGCTTTCACGATATTGGGTGTTGGGATTGAACCAAAAACTTAAATGAGTTCATATTAGTATCAAATTTTAAGTATTAATTCTATTTTCCAATAACTACATAAATGAACCAAAAAAGCGAATTTACCGCAATCGATTTATTGGAAAAGGTACTGGAGTTTACCTCTATGTCACCCAATCCGAATAGTTGGAATTTTGATTCTTTAAAGTCCAACCCACCTCGCTTGATTAGGTTTCAACAGATTGACTCACTTATGAAGGCATTTTTCCCATATGAGAATAATCATTGGGGGATATCGAAAGTATCTCTTGAATCATTCTTAGAAGGTGACTTTATTTTAGAACGAGACCTATCTGATTATGAAGAAACGATTCAATATATTAAAGACTATATAAGAGAAGAAACACATGACGCCATTGAAACAAGTAGAATCGATTTGGATGAGTTAGAGTTTATCTATTCTCGGCTATTATCCTTTAAAAAACAGTTACGAAAAATCATAAACTTCAATTCGGATGTGGTTGAAGCAAGTTCTATTTCTGCACGGTTTTCTTACATTCTTACAAGTTCTGTTTCAAAATCAATTGCAGAAAAGCCAACCAAACTTGACAAAACCATAGAATTATTAATCAACCCAAAGGGACTGACTTTCTCGGCAGATGAACTGATATCCAAATACCACTATCCCACCGAAGATTTGATTGATATTGATATCGATAACTTGTAGCCAAACTATTTATTTTATATTTTCTCATATCACAGACATAATGGAAGAAATAGCAACAAAAACGACTTGGAAGAATGAGCCTATAAATAACCCTAAACGGATTGAGATTTCACTTCGTTTTACTGATAAGCAATACAATAGAATTATCAAAGGTCTAATCCCCCAGCAAATGGAGGATAAGTGGTTCATCTATTTCGAGGATGGATGGCTTTACTTTCATCGTTCTTGGACTGGTATTGGTATTTACAAAGCTCAAATAGTAAAAAAACTTGATGATTATGTAATAAGTGAATTTTGGGTTGAACGTAATCCAGATATGTATGGGAATACTGATGAACAAGAAGATATTGAGATATTCACATTTCTTATCGCAAGAGGATTGCTAGGTATAGATGTAAGAAATCTATTTGCAGCAAGAAATATTAACTCTGATGCTGACACAATTAAGGGTTGGAGTAATTTTGGAAATCTTCTCTTCTCAAGTCAAGGTGTTGATTATACCTATGAAATCAAATCTGTGCTTTTTGGCGTTGCAATAGGTGATGCGCTTGGTGTTCCATTCGAATTCAAGAGTCGACAAACTCTCAAGCAGAATCCCGCCAAGGACATGATTGGTTTTGGAACACATAATCAACTTTTAGGTACTTTTTCCGATGATAGTTCACTTACCTTCTGTCTTGCAGAAGCCTTAACTCATGATTTTGACTTAAATGCTATCGGACAGAACTTTGTTAAATGGTATAGTGAAGGCTATTGGGCTGCGCATGGTGAGGTTTTTGACATTGGTAATGCTACAAGATTCGCTATTGATAGGCTAACTAAAGGTGTCAAACCAGAAATGGCTGGTGGAAGGGAAGCAAGGGATAACGGTAATGGCTCTTTGATGAGGATATCGCCATTGCTATTTTACATTAAGGATAAACCCATCGAAGAACGATTTGAAATAGCAAAACAAGTTTCATCTATCACCCATGGGCACATTCGTTCTGTAATTTCTTGCTTCTACTACCTTGAATTCGCAAGACTATTAATGGAACAGAAAGATAAGTTTGATACTTATTCGGAGTTAAAAACAGTAATAACAAATCATCTGGCATCACTTTCAATACCCCCTAACCAAGTTTCAATCTTTGAACGACTACTAAAAGGCAATATATACGAATTGCCAGAAGAAGAAATTGCCAGCAGTGGCTATGTCTTGCATACGCTGGAGGCAAGCATTTGGTGTTTGCTTACAACAGACAACTATAAAGATGTAGTACTAAAAGCTGTAAATCTTGGTGATGACACAGATACAACAGCTGCTGTTGTTGGTGGACTTGCTGGGTTATTATATGGATTAGAGAGCATTCCTGAGGAATGGCTAGATAAACTAGCAAGGAGAAGAGATATTGAGGATTTAGCAGAAAGATTAAATAAGTCGTTCGTTAATCAGTAAAGAGTTTCTGAACAATCAATTATTCGTTTTCTAAATGTTTTTCAGTAAGTTTATAAGTTAATGATTTTAATCGTAATAAAATGTCATATATCTATCAACAAAAACCAAAAGAAAAACTTAAAGCTGACTTCTCAAGGAGAAAGCAAAAGAATCTCAATTCTTTCAATGATTTAGATGATTTCTTGAGTTGGTATGAATCTCAGAGTAAAGTCTGCTTTTATTGTGGTATTAAAGAGGAAGAATTACAAGAAGTGGTTCTTACAAGTAAATTAACTTCAAACAGATTCCCACTTAATGGCAAAACTGGACAAGGAAGAGGTAGAGGTATATGGCTTGAAGTGGATAGATTAAACCCAAAGGAAAACTATTCAAGGAATAACTGCGTTCTGTGTTGTTACTTCTGCAATAATGATAAAAGTGATGTATTCGATAGTGCTTCATACATAAGTTTCATGAAAAATAGAGTTGAATTTCTTCGACAATTAATAAAAAAATAAAATGATAATAGACAATGAAACTAATGTATTATATTTCAGTTCCTTAATAAAGGAAAATGAGAAGTACTCTCTGTTTTGGAAGCGATTACATCCAGTGCTCAGTGAAAATAAGATATCCTTTAATTTCATTGAGAACACAAAAGATATTTGGTGTCGAGATTACATGCCTTTACAAACAAAGGATAATGAATATGTTCAGTTTGTCTATTTTCCAGACTATCTTATTAATCCAAAACACATTTCAAAATTAACTATTCCTTCAGAAACAAGAATCGCTGATAGAATAAATAAATCTCAATCAAAGTTAATTGTTGATGGTGGGAATATCGTAAAATCAAAAACTATAGCAATTTTAACCGAGAAAGTATTAAAAGAAAACGCAAATCTTGAACCTAATACAGTAATATCCTTACTTAAAAAAGATTTGGGGGTAGAAAGAATTTTTTTAATTCCCATACAACCTTTTGATTATACTGGTCACGCAGACGGTATGGTGAGATTTGTTGACGAAGAAACAATAATTGTTAATGATTACTATTGGGAAAGCCCTTCATGGAGAAAGAAATTAAGAAGTGCATTGGAAAAAACAGGATTAAATATTATTGATTTTCCAGTTGAGAAATCAGATATAAAAAACGATGAGGGTGATTATACAGCCTTGGGAGTATATATCAACTTTGTACAAATCGGAGATATTATTCTGTTTCCTCAGTTTGGACTGAAAACCGACCTTCTTGCACTAAAGAAAACGAAGGAATTATATCCTAAATGCAAAGTTATCCCTTTATTGTCAAATGAAATCGCTGAGTATGGAGGTGTTTTAAATTGTATTACTTGGAATATAAAAACTATACAAGTTTGACTTTCTACAACATTGAACAGTTAAAAGAAAATGAGCAGATTCTCTAAATGGACTAAGTGGGGGAACAGAACTACATTAAAGGGTCTTAATTACTCTGGAGTCTATTGTCTTGCAATATCAGAAAAAGATTTAACCAATGAAGACTTTGACTGGATAGGCGAAATTAGGTATGTTGGTATGACCAACGGTAGAACTGGACTTAAAGGACGTTTAACGCAATTCGATAATACCATAAAAGGCAAGTCTGGGCATGGAGGGGCTGATAGGTTCTTGTTTAAACACCAGAACTACCAAGAGCTAATTGCAAAACTGTTTGTCTCAGTGTCATACTTTGAATGTGACGTTAAGTCTAATAGCCCCAAAGACCTATTAATCATGGGTGAGGTTGCCAAATTTGAATACGTTTGTTTTGCTGAGTATGCGAAAAGATTCAATAGATTACCCGAATTTAACGACAAGCCTAACTCACCAAAGTATAGCATTATGGAAAGAAAAAGGAAATAGTACAGGATATTGAGTGACGTTCGTATGATAATCTACTCCATTCAAAACTGTTCTAAACTTTCCAATTTCAAAACCTAGAAACCAATTTATGGAAACAACTAAAAACCTAAGCGAAAGAGTATCATGGGCAATTGAGTTTGCTTGGAATATTACGATTGAAAAAATTGCCAATGGTGAAATAAGAGTCAATAAGGAAGCATCTTTACAACTGCACTATTCTGCAATCTTGAAGTGTATACTTGACCTAATAAAGTTTTCACCGACTGAGAGAATCGAAATTGAATTGGAAACTACTTTAAAAGTTGATGCGAAACCTTACATCGTAGATATCCTAATTTTCTATTCAGATGGAAACATTAATGAAAAACATTCCATTGAGTTGAAGTGCTATAAGACCTTATCATCATCTGGAGGTAAACGTGGTGCTGGTGATATATTTATGCATGGTGTTTATGTAGATATTTACTACTCAGAGTTATACTTAAAGCACAACTTTGCCAATCGCACAACTTGCTTAATTCTAACAGACTATAGAAATTTCATACACCCTAAGAGTAAAAATACGAAGAATTGGACTTACGATATATCGCAAGGGTATATATTGAAAGGTGGAAATTTTAATACAAGCATTGGAGGTAAAAAGGTGGACTTTAAAGTTTCTGGAACATATAAATTTGAATGGACACAGACTGGTGACTACTGGTCAACCATACTTCGACCAGAATAGAATTACAATTATCTGGTATTTGATAAGTAGTTAGTTCAAAACTTGTCCTAACCACCATACATTAGGTCTATCTTTAAACATCCGAAAATAGTTTGAAATGTTAACCAATATTGAGTTTTTAACTACCTTAGATTTTAATTAATAGAAGACATGACAACCACCCAAATACAAGCACTAGGTAACTTACTCCAGTATTATCATTCTGACCTAACCTACATTAGAGACTTTCAGCTATACAAGCGTGGCAAACTAGATACTGGTTACTATTTAAGTGAATCAAATGGGACATTCAAGTCCTTTATTAATGAATATCGAGTTGCTCGAAATGTTGAGAAGGCAAAAACTGATTCATTGCTTCAAATAACCATGCAATGGGTCAAAAAGAAAAACTCAAACAACGTTGATGACTTTGCAACTTTTCTAAAAGAAAAAGGAATTACACATGGGAAAGTGATGACCTCTTTAGCGTCTAAAATCTTATTCTTGAATGACCCTTGGACAATATTACCCTTAGACAATTTAGCGAAACAAGCCGTTGGTCTTAAAACTAATATTTATTCACAATACATACCCAGAGTCGAGGAATTCAAAAAAGAGAATAAGAGAGAAATTGATAGTTGCTTGAATTCTGTTAGTCAACATTTAAAGATAATTGAAAATGATTTCAACGTTGAAATTGAAAACATAGAAATGATAAGATATAACCGATTCGTTGATAAACTACTTTGGACAATGGGGCGAACGAAGTAGTGTCTATTATTTCATAGAAAGAAATCTGATAAAACTAGTAATACGAAAATGACTCTTAACTTGAAAAGTGATGAATAAAATATACTCATACGTTTTAAGGTTTGATGATGGAGCTGCACCAAATCCATTTTGGGGATTATGTACTTTGACAATTTGTAAACCAGCAATTAGAAGAAATGCAAAAATTGGAGACTGGGTTGTTGGGACTGGTTCTAAAAACTCAAAATGTAATGATGGTAATTTTCACGACCTTTCTGATAGTGTTGTTTTTGCAATGAAAATTAGTGACAAAAAAACATTGCAAGAATACGACTCATTTTGTAATACGTCCTTAAAGAAAAAAATTCCAAACTGGAGAACAACCGATTGGCGACTTCGCATGGGCGACTGTATTTATGATTACTCTTCTGGACTTACCCCGACTATTAGAAAGAGTGTGCATAAAGAAGGGAATCGCAAAAGAGATTTAAGTGGTTTGAATTCATTGATATCTAATGAGTTTTATTATTTCGGTGAAGAAGCAAGACCTTTGCCAACAGACCTAAAACAAATTATTAAACGTAATCAAGGACACCGTAAAATTGAAAACTCAGATTTAGTAACAAAATTTGAAAACTGGATTAAAGAATTTGAAAAGAATAGAATTTATGCTGACCCTCAAATGCGCTCCGTATTTGACAAAAATTTAACAGAGGATGTAATATCTAAATGTGCTGAACGACATTTTGATGAAGATGAAGATGAAACTGAAGAAACCATTTGCTGATAAGAAATGAAATATATCTGTTGCAATGATTATAGAAACTAAGGTTTATCAGAAGGGAAATCCATGGCAGAATAAAGTTTACCAGCATATGGCAGAATACCTTACTTTAAAAGGGATAGCATCTTTTGGTCAATCAGCAAATGGAAATACTTTCAAGCACTTACTCACTGAAGAACAATCCGAATACAACTTTATTACAAAAGAAATCCATACAGCAACTCTAGCTAGATTTACAGACCATAAAGCTGGAGACCTTAATAGAATTTTAACAAATACAGCAGCATCGCAACCTTACTGTTTTAACCTTATCGTTTATCTTCAACAACACACTATACTGGCTAATGAACTGTTTTCAATATTACTCAATAAGCAAGTTAGGGTCGTACATCTAGAGCCTGAGTTCACACCCAATACTTGTGATAATGTTGATGGTTTTGAAAGAGGAATGGATGAATCCATTGGAGACCAAATTGGGAAAAAGGGAACTGATGCTGATATTGCTGTTTTTTACACATACGAGAATAACAAGAAAGGTCTAATCTTAATTGAATTTAAGTTTATAGAAGCCGAATTCTCAACTTGTTCTTCATATAAGAATAAGAAACAAATTAGACCATTATGTGAATCAATAGATTATATTGAAAAATTAGTAGACCAAAAGAAAGTAGATTATTTAAAAAACTATCTGTGTGGATATAATAAATATGATAATTGGCAACTCACTAAGGAATCAAAAGCTCTAAATTTTGAGAAAATCAAATCTGCTCATGACTGCCCCTTTCGTTTTGGCTTGAACCAATTATGGAGAAACATAATACTAGCAGAAAGAGTTGCATCAGCTAGACAATGTGATGAATCTGGTTTTTGGGTTTTTTCACCAAAAGAGAATGATAAGTATTTATGGCGTAATGGAAAAACTGAAAATCAATTTCGAGCAATACTAAATGAGCAAGGCAATAGGGGTTTTAGAAAGATTCACCTTGAATCGATTTTTGAAATACTTCATGAGATAATTTATGAAGAGCAAGATAGATGTTGGTTGAATATGATGGAAGAAAAGTATAAAATCTAAAGTTTTTGTAAATTAGTAGTTCTTTAAGTTGTTATTTACTTATTATTAAATATATGGCAAATGGATACACCTCTTTAATCATGAACCAAGTTTTGCTTGGACTGAAACTGATAAAAGTAGACAACACATTTATACAAAATTGTTGAATGTGACTCCAGTTGGTTGGCAATAGCCTGTCTTGATTTCCATAAAGATACAACAATTTGGAAATCGATTCGATTCGACTTCGGGTTTCAAACCCGAGCCATGATTAAAAGGTGTATCCATATTTATGAATGATAGATTAGATTTAATAGAGTACTTTTCAGATAAGGAAATAATTAAAATTCTTTGTCATAAGAGAGCTATTGCAGCTAAGAAAGGACATGACCTCCATTTTTTAAGAAATATTTCATCGAAGGCTAGTTCCCCTCATAAAAAACGTAAAAACGAAATTTTCACATTTTTTCCACCACGAAGTACTTGGGTAAGGTTAGAAAAAAAAGAAAGAGAAAAACGTGACACGAATGCTGTTGAAATAAATACTCTTCAACTTGAGCGCACCGTTTGGAGGGAAATAAAAAAATATAATTCAAGGGGAGAGTCTAAACCCGAATGGCTGATTAATCTTGAATACTTTTTATTAGATATTAAGGATTCTGTATTCAATCAATCTGTGAGTTATGAAATAATACCTCCTAAAGTTATTCCTATTTTAAAAGATAAGGTTAAAAATGAGTATCGACCAATCTCGATTTTCAGTCTCAAAGACTTGATTATTATTGGTCAAATATCAAAATATCTAACCTATTGTTTCGACCCACTGTTTTCAAACTCATCTTATGCTTTTAGGTATACAAATCCAAAGAAAAAAGTTTTCAATCATCATAATGCAGTTCAAGATATTATTGACTTTAAGAATAAAATAAAAGCTCCATTATATGTATCCGAATGTGATATCAAGAAATTTTATGATTGTGTAAACCATGAAGTTATCATTGAAAAATTTCAAGAATTGGTAAAAGAAGTAGATGACAAGTTAAGAATAACCATTGATAGCAAAGCAATACTTCTTTTCCATTCCTATCTAAGTGCATTTTCATTCAATGAGAATATTTATAAAATCGAAAATCAACTCCTTATCAACCATGGTATTACTAATGGTAAAATCCCTTGGGTTAAAACCTTAGAACTTGAGGATGTCGGCTCATTTATTGATTCAGATAGAATAGGTGTTCCTCAGGGAGGCGCAATCTCGTGTTTAATTGCAAATATTATTCTTAATCATGTCGATAAAGCAGTAAATTCAAACTCTGATAAAAACACGTTCTATTGTAGATTCTGCGATGATATGGTTTTGATGCATACCAATCGAGAAAAATGTGATGAATTATTTACTATCTATCAAAATGCTCTTAAAGAGGTAAAACTTATTAGTCACAAATCTGAACCTTATGAAATCTATGGTATAGAATTTTGGCAAGAAAAATTAAAATCAAAAGCACCTTACAAATGGGATGCTCATAATTCATCAAACATCGAAGCACAAAAAAATGTACCATGGCTTTCATTTGTTGGATATCAAATAAGATATGATGGACTAGTAAGGATTAGAAAAAAGTCAATAAAAAAGGAGATAATTAAACAAATTATTGAAACAGATAAGATTATCAAAATTGCAAGAAAATCAGTAAGCATTAATGAGAAAGCAATAAAATTTAGACTTCAACAACGTTTAATCTCAATGGCTGTAAGTCGTTGTCGTTATGGCAGTTCAAGGGTCTCAATGTGTTGGTGCGCTGGTTTTAAACTGTTAAAAACAAATCAAAATACCACAAATCAAATACGAAACCTCGACAGAAGTAGAGAGAAGCAAATCAAAAGGCTTGAAAATCACCTTAAAAAAATTAGGACACCTTTCAGAAAATCAAAAAAGAAAGTTGCACCTTTGAAATACTATGGCTCAAATTTCAGTTATAACAACCAATTTTTAAAAGAAAAAAATGGATAAGCAATCGATATCTATCTACTTTGATGAACCTAAGTCGTTTGAACCTTCAAATATCAAATCACTAGGAGGAATAGTTGGCTTATATTTTATTTTCACGCAAGAAACTTTCATTCAATATCCATTTGGTAAGTCAAAATTGCTATATATTGGAATGAGTGAAAAGAAAACTAATAGCATAGGTAGTAGGCTTAGTGGTCATTTTGAAGGTAAATCGAAGAATGTGGGTTTAGTGAACTACAGAAAAACTGCACCATTACTTTTCACTTACTTAAATTTTGACATCCTTAAAGCAAACTGGGACTTTAGAATTGAAGACCTTGAAAGTTACTTTATTTTAAGCTTTGTTGAAAACTTTGGGGTATATCCAATTTGTAATAACAAAACTGGTGCAGAAATTGATAGTAGTGATTTGAAAGTAAACATTAAGATTGATTGGAACTACTTTAAAAAATAAATACCATGGATAGCAATGTAAAGTCTGGTAAAGAGATTCTGGATGATTTTTTCAATCGTATATCTGAGATTGAGAATGTTGATGATGAAATAGCAAAGTCCCTAGCCAATTTATATCAACAAGGTAAGTTTACCGATGTCCACATTAAAAATGAACTCCAAAAACTAAGAGATAAAAATGCCAACAAAGATTAAAAACCTATCCATTTCTGGTATTCGTGGAGTTCAAAAAACTATAGAAATTCCACTATCAGAGAAATCAATTCTTATTTATGGTGATAATGGAACAGGCAAAAGCAGTATTTCTGACTCATTGGAATGGTTCTTCAACAATGATGTAAAACATTTATCTGGTTCTGAAATAGACCTTAAAGATGCGCTAAGAAACTCAAATGTAACTCAGTCTGACGTTTCTTCAGTAAAAATTGATTTCTCAAACCCAAATCTAGCATCTACTAAGTCACTTGTATACAAAAAGGACAAACTCGTTCCAGAAAGTTCAAACAAATCAGACGAATTTAGCACCTATATCAATAACACTCAAAACGAAAACCTTATACTTCGTCATCAATACCTAACTGAGTTCATTGATAAAACAAAAGGTGATAAACTTAAAAGTTTATCTGATGTAATTGGATTCTCTGAAGTGAACAAAATTAAAGAGGTGCTAAAGAAATCTTACAACTCAATTAAAATTGAAATAAAAAATCAAAACTTTGAAGCACAGATAAATACCCAGAAACAAAACCAAATTGAAAAAATTGGTGCTGCAATTGGAGTTGAAGCTAATCTGTTTGAAAAAATCAATGAGATAATATCACCAATGAAGTTAGGTGTTGAAGTAAATTCTTTTAAAGATATTGATGTTGTTCTTAATTTACTCAAATCACCTTCAAACACAAAAGCACTTAATGAATTAAGGTTTCTTGAAAATTGTAAAAATACACTTACCAATCTAAAGGGAGAAATTGATTTATTGAACTCAGAATATCTAAAATACTTCACTGAGTTTAATTTAATCGCAGTTGATATACAAAGTATAATGCAAGTGTACTTTGCCGAATTGCTTAAAGCTGGAAGCACTGTAATTGAAAAAAAATATCATAAAGAAGATAGTTGCCCACTCTGTTTGCAACCTAAAAGTAAAGATGAATTGCTCAATGAAATTAAGGCTAGGTTAAAGCAAATTGAAGAATCATCCTTAAAAAAGGCTGCCTTTGATTCAGCCAAGCAAACTTTAATTGCCTTGTCAAGTGAACGAATAAAGCGGTTAGAGATTTTAGCTCATGATGCCCTTTACAACGATAACACCATGACAGCAGTTAGGTCTTCTGTTGATGCTCTCCTTTCTAAACTTCGTGAGTTTGAAAGAAATGGTAATGTTAAGGTTACTTCTGGCAATATGATTTCTGATTTTGAATCAATTAAGTTTAATGAATCAGAATTTGACATACTATCAGTTATAACTTCAATGATTTTGGAAATCCAAAATTCATCAAATAAGATTAATTACACTCTAACATTTTCGAACATTTCATCTGCAAAAGAGTCATTTTTACGCATAAAGAGATTTGAAAAAGATAGATTAACTCTTGAATACCAAAGAAATTCATTGGAGAAAATTTATAACGAATTTGTTAAGGTACAAAAGGAAGGTTTAGAAAATTTCATTACAACATTCTCTGGAACTATAAATGATTATTACCAATACATGAATCATAATGAGCAGTTCCAAGAATTAAGAATTAGTACTATTGGGGAGGAAGATGAACTTAATGGAATAAAAATTGAATATAAATATAATGGAGAATGGGTTTTCCCTCCACAAAAGTACTTCAGCGAATCCCATTTAAATTGCTTTGGGCTTTCATTCTTTTTGGCTTCAGTTATAGCATTTAATAAAGAAAATAGGTTTTTGATTTTAGATGATGTGATTTCTAGTTTTGATAGCAATCATAGGAAAAAGTTTGCTGATTTAATATTTGAAAAGTTCTCAGATTACCAAATTCTTCTTTTAACCCACGAAAATGAATGGTTTCAGTATGTAAGTCAACTTGCCAAGAGAAAAAACTGGTTAATAAATGAAATCAGATGGAATGACATCGAAGGTACTTATTTAGCAGATAACCCAGTTGATTTAAGAGAGACAATAGAGACAAATTTATCCAAGGGGAATATTGAAATTCTAGGTAATCCGATTAGAAAGTATCTTGAGCATATGCTTAAAGATATTTGCGCAAACCTTGAAGTCAAAGTTAATTTCAGATTCAATGATGCAAACGAAAAAAGAATGAGTGATGAACTACTATGTGAATTGAAATCTAAAATCAATAAAAGTTCTAAAGGTTTGCAAGACCAAATGGTAATAATTGAAAGAATAACCAACTCAAATATTTTGGGTAATCTGCTTTCTCATGATAATCCATTTGCACCAAAACTTGGCGACTTAAAAGCCTTTTGGAATGATTTAAAAGAATTTGAGAATTTGTTCTACTGCCAAACTTGTAAGAAACCTGTATTGGTAAAGAATTTTGATACTGTTAATAAGGAAGTAAGGTGTAGTTGTGGAATAACAAAATATGATTGGAAAAAGTAGTAACTATCATATCTTCCTTCTGTGATATTTATTAATCGCACCAATAAAAAGCATAATTTATTTGAACTTTGAATGAATTACGAGCAAGTAAAAATATTAATCAAAAATTCCCCTACAGTAAAAATGTTGCGTTCCAATAATGCAGCATTGATTATAACATTTTTACACAACCAATTCAAGGAAACAAATGAACAACCAATCCCTAATTCAATTTTAGTTCAGAAACTTGCAGACTACTTAGATGAATTGAATTATCAAGATGAGGATGATAATGATTTGAGTAGTCTGAATTTGGATTCTGTTGACCGAGCAAGAAGATACATTGAGCAATGGTCTGACGAGAAAAATAGATACCTAAGTTTCTATACAGATGAGAATACAAAGGAAATAATGAATTCTCCAACAAAGCATACTTCAAGAGTTTTTCAAATTGTTGAACTTTTAAAGGATAGAAAACTAGTTGGCACAGAATCTAAGTTTAAGGACATTTTTAATAAACTAAAAGAATTAATCGATAATAGTATTGAAGACCCTAAGAAAAAGATTGAAGAACTTGAGAAACGTAAGGCAGAAATTGAAGATGAAATAAGAGCAATCAAAAGAGAAGGTTCTGTAAGAACTTTTGAGAACTATCAAATTAAATCGAGGTTTGACGATGTTTCTAAAATCACTAATGAGTTAATAGGTGACTTTAGAGAAGTTGAAGAGAATTTCAAAATTATAGTAAGAAATATATACGAGAAACAATCAGATAAATCACTATCTAAGGGGAAAATTCTACAGTATACATTTGATTCTTTAGACGAATTAAAGCAAACAGACCAAGGAAAAAGTTTTTATGCGTTCTGGAACTTTTTGTTAGATGACGCCAGTCAAGATGAATTGAAACAATTAGTGAATGATGTCTATAAAATACTGGATGATAGAGGAATTGAGTATAATGAGAAATTTCTTAGGAGAGCGAAAACTATTTTACATTTATCTGGAAGGAAAGTATGGGATTCAAATAATCTGTTAGCCGATAAACTTAGTAGAATTATTGCAGAAAAGAACTTAGAGGAAAGAAAGAAAGTCAAAGAAACAATTAATATTATTAGAAACCTTGCCTTGCAAATGGTAGATAAAACCCCTTCTCTTGATTCTTATATTACAATTGAAGGGGATGTAATTATTGATTTACCTTTGGAGAGAAAGTTAGGCGAAGAACAAATAGTATCAGAATTCACAGAACAACCGAAGCCATCAGAAAATAATTTTGATTTAGAATCCCTAATGAATCTAGTTAACACCAAGCATATTAACAGAAAAGAACTTTTAAATAATATTGAAACGATACTAAATGATACTAGTCAGGTTTCACTTAGCGAAGTGATAACTAAGTATCCTGTTACAAAGGGATTAGCCGAAGTTTTAGGCTATATATCTTTAGTTCAAACAACTGATAAGTATTACATCAATCTGAATGAGATTGAATACTTGAAATTTGATTCTGAAAATGAAAAGTACTTAAAAGCTCCTCAAGTAATATTTAGCAAATAATGGATAATAGAAAGCCAATATACGAGCCATATGCACCTTTAATAGTAAAACTATTGCAAGGAGCAATTTATGATGAGAATGAGAAAGTATGGAATGACTTGTTGCTTTATCAAGTTCCAATTAGTCAATACTTCGAAAAAATTGCCATAGAGCTCATTATTGAAAAGAAAGATGGGTACGCATACCTAAAGCAAATTGAACTTGATGAAGACAAAAACACCATTGGATTGGTAAGAAGAATTCCTTTAAAGTATGAAACATCTTTAATTTGTGTGTTCCTCAGAGAAATGTTAGATGAGTTTGAAATCAACAATGTTGACCAAAGAAATCTATATGTAACTCATAAGTTTCTAAAGGAATCCATAGAACTATTCTTTAAAGAGAAAGCCAATAAAGTGAAGCTTTTTGCGAATTTCGATAGATACATTGAATCGATTGTGGAAATTGGTTTTTTGAAAGTTATTAGTAAACCTGAGAATTCCAAAGATGAGACTCGTTATGAAGTTAGGCGAATTATAAAAGCTAAAATCACAAACGATGTTTTAGAGGATTTCAAAAAGAAACTTGAGAAAGATGTATAGTTTGTTTAGTACAAAATCAGGAGAAGCTGGATACCGACTCCAATACTTTGAGGCATTCAATTGGGGAACATTTGATAAAGAAGTGTTTAGAATCTCTCCTCAATGTAATACGACTTTAATTACTGGTGCAAACGGTTCTGGTAAAACGACTTTCATCCAAGGGTTACTTACATTAATTGTACCTGAGAAGCGATATCGTTTCTACGAGCATCAAAGGACTGAAGAAAGCTATGTTTTGGGTGAGTACGGAGATATAGAAACTGAATCAGGTAGACAAATTCAAAGAATTAGAGATGATAAATCAAAAGCATATTCAATCCTACTAGCGACTTTTAAGAATGAGGAAAGATATGTAACGCTTATACAGGCAAGGTGGTTTGCTGGAAGTGAAATGAAGCGCAAATATATAATTGCTTTTAAACCGTTAACTATTGAAGGAGATTTAAACCCTTTTGATTCAAAGGGAGAATGGCTTAGGAATCTTAATAAAAAGTACCCTAAAATTGGAACTAAAGAGTTGATTCAACCATTTGAAGGCCCATCTAAATACGCTGAAGCTTTACTAAAAGTTTTTGGTATGCGCTCTTCAAAGGCATTAACATTGTTCGACCAAACAATGCGGTTGAAAGTTTTGGGAAGTTTAGACCAGTTTGTAAGAGAAAATATGTTGGAGGAAAGCAAAATTGAAGATGATTTTCAAAACTTACGCAGCAACTACCAAAAACTTTTAGATGCCCACCATGAGATGCAAAAGGCAGAAAAGCAATTAGAACTTTTAAAGCCAGTGAAAGAAAATGCAGAAGAATTGGAAAAAACAAAAAATGAGTTACAAATACTTTCAAAATTAAAGGAGACTAGTCCTGTATATTTTCATCACAAAAAAATGGATTATCTTGAAACAGAAATGGAGAAAGAATCAATTGAATTGAAAAGAATTACAGAAAAAGAGTTAGACCTAAAAAATGAAATAGATGCTGACCGAGAAACTGAAAAAACATTGGATGCAGATATTCGAAATGATGAAACAGGTAAGCAAATACAAGAACTTGATAAGGAAATTAGAAGCAAAACAGCAGATAAAACAAAACGAGAAGAAAGACTTAATAGATATAACAGAGCTGCAATCAGAATTAATTTTGATGAAAACCCGAGTGAAGATTTATTTTATGAACAGATAACCCGAGCAAATCGCAGACATGAAGAAATTGATGATGAGCTAAAGAATAAAGAAAATGGAATACAAAAAAGATTGAGGATTTTAGAAAATGAAAAAGAGACCGCAGAAAAGCAGCATGAGGAAAAGGCTAAAGAATTAGATGAATTAACTAAACAAAAGAATAATATAACTGGTCGTATTTCAGAGATACAACAGGAAATACTTGCAATTACAGGAGCAACACAAAGTGAAATTCCTTTCATTGGCGAGTTGATTCAGATATTGCCAAAAGAGAAGAATTGGGAAATGGCAATTGAGAAAGTGTTACACAATTTCGCTTTAAGGCTTATTGTTCCAGAAGAGTATTATAAACAAGTTAATGAATATGTTAATGAAAAGGACTTGAGAGGAAAAATACGCTATGAAAGATTCCAGAAAGAAAATTTCATGAATAGCCTTTTATCAAAAGACAAGGATAGCATCATTTCCAAAATTGAGATTAAAAGAGAATCTGAATATGCAGATTGGATAGAAAACCAAATCAAAACGAAATACAATTTTATATGTACTTCTAAAGACGATTTACCTTCTTACAACAAAGCTGTAACAAGTAATGGGCTAATAAAAAATGGAACACTACATGAAAAGGATGATAGACAAAAGGCATTAAGTAGAGAGAGTTTTGTGTTGGGATGGGACAATAAGGAAAAAATAAAACTTACTCGTGATTCTTTAAAACAGATTGAAACTCTAATAAAGAGTAAAAGAGAGGACATTTCTAAATTTGAAAAGCGACAAAAGAGGTTAGAAGATGAAAAGGAAGACATTACAAAGTTCTTACAATACGAAAATTATTCAGATTTGGATTGGAAAGTAATTTCATTGGAGATTCAGAAACTAATAAAGCGAAAAGAAGAATTAGAGAAAAGTAATGATAGAGTAAAACTTTTGAAAGCACAACTTTCCGAGTTGCAAGCAAATATAAATCTAAAAGAAAACGAAAGAGAAAAACTTATTGTGTCAAGAACAACTAAGAAAACACTTCTCAACGATTTGGAAAATCAATTTAGCCAATGTTCGTCTTTTCTTGATGGTTTTAAAGATATACTATTCGAAGAAAGATTTTTAGAATTTGAATCGAAGTTTAAAAAAGAATTAGAAGGGTTAAACTATAGCAATCTACCATTAAGACAAAAAGCAGTAGTAGATGGATTGACAAAGGATATTGAATACCAAACAAGTATTCAAAGAAGATTTGAGTTACAATTACAATCCTCAATGCAGAATTTCAAACAACCTGATGATTCAATAATTCAAATATTCAAGGACTGGACTTCTGATACTCATAAACTTGGAAAAGAAATAACTTTCGTTGACGATTATATTGAAATCTATAATAGAATTGAAAGAGAGGAACTGATTGAGAATAGGACTAAGTTCAAAAATTATTTAAATGATAATATGATTAAAGGGGTGTCGGATTTTAAAACACTTCTTGATAATCAGGAGGAACAAATTCTTGAAAGTATAGAAGCTTTGAATGAATCTCTTAAAAAAATTGATTTTAAGAAGAATCCTCAAACAACTTTTATTCAACTTTTTGCTGAGAGGGAGAACTCTAAAGATATTCAAGATTTTCGGTTAAGTTTAAAAGAGTGGAAACCTGATATTGCTGAATACGAAAGAACCAAGGATGACCAAATTCTAGAAAGTAGTTTTCTAAAGATAAAAGAACTCATCACCAAGCTTACTGAAAAAGAAGATTGGAGAAAACGTGTTACAGATGTCCGAAACTGGTTGAAATTTTTGGCAAAGGAATTTTACAGAGAAGATATGAAACGTCCACCTAAGGTTTATGACAATACTGCAAAACTTTCATCAGGAGAACAAGCTCAAATTACATACACCATTATGGGTGCTGCAATTGCATATCAATATGGAATTTTGAAAGATGGAATGAATACAAATTCATTTCGTTTCATATGTGTGGATGAAGCATTTGCAAAGCAAGACGAAGAAAAAGCTGTCTATCTTATGGACTTGACTCAGAAATTGAATTTACAAATGTTATTGGTCACACCTGACGATAAAATTCATATTGCTGAACCCTATATCTCAGGTGTTCATATTGTACATCGTGTAAATAATAGAAACTCAAGAATATTTGACACCACAATTGAACAAGCAAAAAAAATCATCGACCAAAAAACTTTAACCACCAGTGATTACAGTAGCTGAAATAAAGAAGAAATCAGAGAATCTCTATATTGACTTTCTAAAATCAATAGTATCAGGTGAATCATTTTTCCCGAAAACGATTCGCTCCGATAAATCAGTTTCAGATGATTTTAGTGAAATGAGAAGTGAATTGTCAGATATTATTCAACAATCAAAGGATATTAAAAATTTTGGCTATACTATTACTTACAAAAAGGTTAACACCAAAAGGCATGGAATTCAAAGTTTGCCCGAGAGTTTTAGTTTTCAAACTGAACTGGACTTTCTGAAGTTTCTGCATAAAGAGCGAGAAGTCGATTCTTTCAGAGTCAATATTAATAAAATTCTTACTAGTTTCCCAGAACTCATCGACTGGGTAAAAAAATATCCAAAGAAAGTAATTGATAATAGCCACAATTGGGAATCTTTAATCAAAGTTTGTCATTACTTTAAGAATAACCCCAAACCAAATCTTTATATAAGAGAATTACCAATTGGAGTTCACACAAAATATATTGAGAACAACAAAGGTATTTTACTAGAATTACTGAATATAATTTTACCGACCGAATGCGTTGATGATGATTATTCAACAACAAAAGATTTTGAAAAACGGTTCGGACTCAAATTCAACCAAAGCCAAATCAGAATTAGGATTTTAGATAAGAATATCTCTGAAAAATACTTATCCAATCTAACAGATATTGAGGTAACAGAAGAAGAGTTTAACAATTTGTCAATCCCTTGTGGAAAGGTTTTTATACTCGAAAACAAGACGAACTTCAGTAACTTAATGAACTTTCTTACACTTCCTCAAATGGAAAACTCTATTGGAATCTTCGGAAGTGGGTTCAAAGTTGGTAGTTTAAAAAGGGCTAAATGGCTTAATGATAAAGAAATTTATTACTGGGGCGACATAGACACTCACGGATTACAAATCCTTTCGCAAATCAAAGGCTATTTCCCACATACAAAGTCAATCATGATGGACTTTGAGACCTTGAATGTTTTTAAAGAGGAATGGGATAAAGGTGAGCCAACCAATGCAACTAATCTACCAAATCTCAACTCTGAAGAACTTGAACTATTCCATTTTGTGAAGGCAGACAATGTAAATACCATTCGACTTGAACAGGAAAAGATAAGTCAGGAACATGTTTTACTCAGCATAACAAAGATTTTCAGTTAACTGAAAATTAGAGAAAAGTCATACCGACTAGTCTTTTTCTGCAAAACAGTTTATATCCATCGAAACCTCTTCTGAAACTTTTTCCTATTCAATTGCTTTAGCTATGCCAATTCACTCAGATAAAAATGTAAATTTGAAGTGTTAATAACCGATTATAAGGAATAAAAGCATATGGACGGACAAAGTCTTACCCCAGATAAAATAAAACTTGAACAATTAAAGGAGTTATTTCCCGAAGTATTCAGTGAAGGTAAAGTTGATTGGGAAAAACTTAAAGCAACACTTGGGAAAGATATTACTTTTAGTAATGAAAGGTATGTGTTGAATTGGGCTGGGAAAAGTGATGCTTTTAAAGTATTACAAACGCCAAGTACAAGAACTCTTGCCCCAGCTAAGGAAGAATCAATAAACTTTGATGAAACTGAAAATATTTTTATTGAGGGGGAAAACTTAGAAGTGTTAAAGGTGCTTCAGAAAAGTTATTTCGGCAAGATAAAAATGATTTACATTGACCCACCTTATAACACAGGGAACGATTCGTTTATTTACCCAGACAAGTTCTCTGAAAACAAAGAGGAATACCTTAAACGTATTGGGGACAAAGATGAAGATGGGTACATGACCAAAGATGGCATGTTTCGCAAAAACAGCAAGGAAAACGGACAGTACCACAGCAATTGGCTGAATATGATGTACCCTCGTTTGTTTTTAGCCAAGAACCTGTTGAGAGAAGATGGGGTGATTTTCGTTTCTATTGATGATAATGAGGTTCACAACTTGCGATTGATGATGAATGAGATTTTCGGGGAAGAGAATTTTTTAGCTCAATTAGTTTGGGAAAAAATACATAGCACAAAAAATGATGCAAAATATTATTCTGATAATCATGAATACATTCTTACATATTCCAAAAATATTTCAAGTGTTGAAGTTAAACTATTAGAAAGGACGGACGAGATGAATTCTCGATACCAGAATCCTGATAATGATATTAGAGGTGTATGGTCTTCTGGTGATTTAGTTGCGAACGAGGAAAGAAAAGATGGTTATTATGATGTGATAAGTCCAACTGGAACTTCATTTAATGTACCAAATGGCAAGCATTGGGTATATTCAAAAAATAATATGGAAGATTTAATTAAAGATAATAGAATTTGGTTTGGTAAAGATGGTACTGCCTTTCCAAGACTTAAACGTTTTTTAAGCGAAGTACAACAAGGAAGGAAACCATCTACCCTATTAACTTGTGAAGAAGTTGGTCATAATCAGGAAGCAAAAAGAGAAGTAAAACAGATATTCGAAGATAAAAACTATTTTGAAACTCCTAAACCCAAAAGATTGATAGAAAGATTGTTAAGATTATCTGTAATTGATGACTTTGATTCATATATACTCGATTTTTTTTCTGGTTCATCCACTACGGCTCATGCAGTAATGGATTTGAATAAAGAGGATGGGGGAAATCGTAAATATATTTGCGTGCAACTTCCCGAATTATGTGACGAAAAAAGTGAAGCTTTCAAATCTGGTTATAAAACAATTGCAGATATTGCCAAAGAACGAATACACCGAGTAATTACCAAAATTAACGAAGAAAAAGAAACCTTAGATAAAGAAACAGCTAGCCTTTTAGAAAAAGTTGCCGAATTGCAAAAGCAAATTGAGGAACTAAAAAAGAAAGAAAACCCTAAATTATTTGTAGAAGGCAAACAAAGCCAAGAAATTGAGAAACTTATAAAACAACAGGAAATTGCAAGGGACAAAGCAAAAGAGAATACAGATAAAATAGACAAAATTGACCAATGCGACAAGGGCTTCAAAGTTCTCAAACTTTCCGATAGTAATTTCAAACAATGGCAGCAGTTAGAGGGGAAAGATGTTAAAGCTTTAGAAGAACAAATGAAACTTTTTGTTGACCCAGTATCAGAATCTTCAACCTTTGATAATATGGTTTTTGAGTTACTTCTAAAAAGCGGTAAAGATATTAACAGCAAAGTAGAACACAAGGCTGATTATTATTGCATAAATGATAATGAATTGGTATTTATGCTTGAAAATGCAACTCAAGATATTGTCAATTCAGTTTTAAAAGAACAACCACAAAAAGTAATCGCATTAGACAGACTATTCAAAGATAACGACCAGTTGAAGACTAACACTTCTTTGCAGATGAAAGATGCTGGTATTGAATTTAAAACGATTTAAGTCATGAAATTATCTTTTGAATCGAATCTACAGTACCAGCAAGATGCTATTAAGTCTATCACTGCATTATTTGAAGGTCAGCCTTTAGAGGATTCTATAACAGAATACGACTTAAAAGAAGAAGGCACTTTAAGCATGATTAATGGCGTTGGTAATAATCTTGTGTTGTCTGAAAAGCAAATCCTTTCAAACCTTCAGGGCATTCAAATCGAGAATGAAATTAATGAATCAAAACAGTTAGATGGAATGCATTTTTCTGTTGAAATGGAAACTGGAACAGGAAAAACGTACGTCTATTTAAGAACCATTTACGAGTTATTTAAGCAATATAGTTTTAAAAAATATGTAATTGTAGTACCATCGGTGGCAATTCGTGAGGGTGTATTAAAAAATCTTGAAATTACTCATGAACACTTTCAAAATTTGTATGACAATGTACCTGTGCATTTCCAAGTATATGATAGTACAAAAGTTTCATCTTTAAGAGGGTTTGCAACAAGTAATAATATCGAGGTTTTGGTTATCAACATTGATGCATTTGCCAAAGACGAAAATATTATAAATAAACCAAACGATAGGCTCAACGGACAACGACCAATTGAATTCATTCAATCAACAAATCCATTTGTTATTGTGGATGAACCTCAAAACATGGAAACAGAAAAGCGTTCAGCTGCTATCAATAACTTAAAACCCCTCTGTACGCTTCGTTATTCTGCAACACATAGGAATCAATACAATCTTACATATAGCCTAAATCCAGTTAAAGCTTACGATTTAGGACTGGTTAAACAAATTGAGGTTGATTCAATCGTTGAAGAAAATGCTTTTAATGATGCTTTTGTTTCTGTTGAATCCATTACTGCTACAAAAACAAAAGTTACGGCAAAGATTTCAATCTATGTAAATGATGCTGGGGGTGTTAAGAAAAAAACTTTACCAGTAAAAGTCGGTGATGACTTATATAAACTTTCAAATGAAAGAGAAATTTATTCAGATGGGTATTTAATTGAAGAAATTGATGCTACAAATAATTGCATTTCTCTTTCAAATGGGAACATTCTGTACAAAGGTGAAAGTCAAGGAGGGTTGACCGATGAAGTAATGAAATTCCAAATTAGGAAAACGGTCGAAGAACATCTGAAAAAAGAAGTACGACTAAATGCAAAAGGAATAAAAGTACTATCCCTTTTCTTTATAGATAAGGTTGCAAACTACCGTCAATATGATGAAGTTGGCAATCCTAGTCATGGTAAATTTGCAAGATGGTTTGAAGAAATTTATCAGGAATTTATATCAAAACCAGCCTTTAAACAATTGGACAAATTCCCAATTGACCAGATTCATAATGGTTATTTCTCTCAAGACAAGAAGGGGAAAATGAAGGATACATCTGGCGAAACTCAAGCAGATGACGATACCTATAGTCTAATTATGAAGGATAAGGAAAAGCTTTTAGATGTCGAAAATCCATTACGCTTTATTTTCTCTCATTCGGCATTGCGAGAAGGATGGGATAATCCAAACGTTTTTCAAATCTGTACTCTTAATGAAACCAAATCAGATATAAAGAAACGACAAGAAATAGGAAGGGGTCTCCGTTTGGCTGTTGACCACGATGGCAAAAGAATCTATGACCAAAACATAAACCGATTAACGGTTATTGCCAATGAAGCGTATGATGATTTTGCAAAAGCATTACAAAAAGAGATTGAAGATGATTGTGGAGTAGAATTTAAGGGTCGTATTAAAAATAAGCGTGAACGCACAGCCATTAAATATCGTAAGGGATTTGAAGCAGACCCAAAATTTCTTGAAATTTGGGAAGCAATCAAAAAGAAAACTACCTATAGAGTTGATTATTCAACCAATGATTTGATTGTTGCAGCAGTTAATGCAATTAAAGAGATTCCCGAAATAAAAGCTCCTTCCATTCGTTCTACCAAAGTTTCGGTTACAATGACTGACGAAGGAGTTGGCACATCCTATACTGGTGATAAAGTTGAATCGTACGATAATTATTCTTGGAAGATTCCAGATGTTTTGGGCTATATTCAAAGCAAAACAGAACTTACTAGGTCAACTATCCATGAAATATTAATAAAATCTGGAAGAATCAAAGATATTTTAGTTAACCCTCAATTGTTTCTTGATTTAGCATCACAAGCAATAAAGCGAACTTTGTATAATTTGATGATTGATGGTATTAAATACAAGAAAATTGGTGATTCTGAATATGAAATGGCATTGTTCGAAGCACAAGAACTAGAGGTTTATCTAAATGATTTTTCATTCAAAGTTACTGACCAAACCAAAACAATCTATGAAGATTTTATTCCATTGGATTCTGGGGTTGAAAGTCAGTTTGCAAAGGACTGTGAAACTAGCGAGCAAGTTGATTTTTACTTCAAACTTCCAAATTGGTTTAAGATTCCAACACCAATTGGAAACTATAATCCCGACTGGGCTATAGTATTCAAGGATGATAAGAAGATTTATTTTGTAGCAGAGACCAAAGATACAGGAACAGCTCAAGTTGATTTATCGAAATTGACAGGAGACGAACAAATGAAGATTAAATGTGGGAAAGCACATTTTAAAGAATTTGTTGATATTAAGTATAAAGTGGTAAACAAAGTAAGTCAACTGGTAGAATAATTTGGTCGATTAAGATACTTCTATTGTTAGTGAATTAAGATTAAATACTCATTCTATCACAAATAGATATGAGTATTTTTTTATCAACAATCCTTTCTTATCTATATTCAATCATTCAAACATATCAAAATTTCGATTTCTAAGCCTATTTTACCTCATTATCGACATCAAAGCATACCAGAACACCCCAAAGTCAATTTTTAGCAAATGAGCATGGGTGTTGAACAGTAGAAATAAAAATAATAATTTCATCTTTTATACCTCAGCCATTTAATATATAATGGGAAAAAACCATGCAAACCATCAACATATTCATAAGCAAAAAGAGGATTAACGCTGATGATGCTGCCAGCACACGACAAATCAGTTTGCTGAACAAACTATGCCGTAATCGGGACGTTGATTTTCCATTCAAATCGCTGGCTGATGCAAAGAACCATTTTAAAAAAGCAGAAGCCAACAGAGCATTGAAAGAACTACTAGAGAGGGGAAATCTGATAAAGTTTACCTATCCTGTTGATTACGATTAATAGAAAAAACCACCCTTAGTTATAAAAAAACAAAAGGGTGGTTTAAACATAAAAACATATTTACTTCCTAGAAAACTCTTTTAGAATTTGGTCAAGTTGTGCTGTTTCTTTTTTCTTCTTTTCTTCAAAGTACGATTCATCTTTTAAAAAGCTGTTTAGCTTATCCTCTTTGCCGTTCAAAACAGTGCTGCCTTCAACATCTAAATCTTCGTTAAATTCTGATTGATTTCTTAGGTATGATGGTTTGCGCTCTATCCTTATCGACTTATCAATTTTTCTTAATTTGCCTTTAATGAATTCTACCTTACTATCTTTGTTCAGTTCATGCTTTATGATATTCTGAATACACAATAGGTCATTGTATCGAACAATATATGCGCCTTTTAGATTATCAAAGTAGTATTCCGAGATAAGTTCCTTTGTAGATTTTTTCTTTCCAATATTGAGATTCCTATTATGCCTTTTAATCTTATCCTTTAGTTCAGGTGTTAAGTGTCTTTTAAGTGTAATCATGCTAATCTTATTATTGCCCTTATTGATAATATTTAATATAGTAGCATAGTTTATTCTGTGATTTGGGTGAAAGGTTAATATTTGCCCTATATGCCATGCATAATCAACAGTCTTTCTGCTATTATCCAATAACTCCAGATTCAATTCTTGTGCATATTTCTTTATTGTACTTGATTTAATGCTCATTTCGCTATTGCTATAGTGTTTTTTTATGCCAGTAAGTGTCTTATTGCTATTCTCATATGCTCGTTTGAATAGATGTAGATTTCTTTCCATCAGTGCCTTCCCTAAAAGGTGTTTCCTATATGATTCAAAGGCATTCCTGTCACGGTTGAGAAAGTTATGATTGCTAATTATTAATTGATTATTGAATATAACATGCCTTTTTTTAGTAAACAATTGTTTTCGATTAACACGTGTAATTGCAGTATACATCAGTGATAGTTTTTGAATAGTATTATCACTGATACTATTCCTTAGGAAATTCTTTAAATCTTTGAATGTTTTTAAAGGGTTTAGCTCTTTGAAGGTGTTGATAAACTTAATAAGTATTTCATCCGATGAATTATCACTGATGGATGGTAGTTGATAAACGAATAATGGTTCATAGAAATGGATGAACTCTTTCTTATCGTATTCCATTTCACTTATATTTCTTTTAGGCAAAGAGCATGTGACTATTGAATAATCTAAAGGCTGGCTTAGATATTCTTCATCTTCCTTAAAAGGAGCATCTGATGGGGAGTTAATGTCTAACATTATTCTATCTATTCTTTTTTAATTAGCATCCTCTTTATGAATGGTTGGTAGCCTTTCGAACAGCCACCAACCTCTTAGAATAGATACTAATAGTGTAAGTAATGGATGACCTACTACTTATATATATAATTATAGTAGTCAAAAACGATTTTGTTTACTATTTTTTGATAGATAATGCAGAAAACTTCTAAACAACTAGTGTATAGTTTATTATAGATGTTATTTGATTTATTAAGAAAAAAGTATCATAAAATTACAGGAGCATACTATATAGTTATCAAATTAGAAAATACATCTAAACCATATAATAATAATTAAAAGATATATAGTATAGAAAAGGCATTTTATGATACTTTATTTTTATAATCATTAAAACATCCATTTACTATATGATAATCAATTAAATATATGTTTATAAACATTATTTACTATAACTATTTAAATATTAAATAGACCATTATTATATACTATAACATTATTCTATTATAGAATGGATAATCAATATTAACTATAACTATTTAATTGAATAGTGGTTTGAAACCATTCTATCATTTAAATCATTAATAACGTTGATTAATGAATAAATACAATATTATTCCTATGTCATTCAAGGATTTCTAATCAATATCTATAATTAATCTATCCTAATATAGGTTTTCTAAATAGAAACTATAATAAGTAATTAAATATCATTTATTTAAAGATAAAATATAATTATAATGTAATTAGTATACTTATACTATATCATTATTCTGTACTTTTTTTCAACTTTTGAATGTTTACAGGAAGCTTTATCAATGAAAACCCTTTCAGAGTTGCGTGTTGAGTGGTATGGAAAGTGAATTCTATTATCATTGTATGATACTAGTCTTCCTCCAAGGCAGCCAGCAAAGCGGTCAGATTTTGGGCCATCTCGATAAGACTTACATCGCCCAGAACATCATCCAATAAGAAAATGTGCTGATTCTTCTTTATAACAGCCCTTTTTATCTTACTCTTTTTTAAATACCTCCATAACTTCGAACGGTTATTAGATTCTTTGGTTGGCGGTGCAAATAAATAAAGTAAAGTCTGATAGTCGAGGTAAAGTTGGTTTCGATACTTAATCAGGTAAATATGCTTTGTTGCCACTGAAGTTTTTCTACTATATATTAAAAACTCTTGTGTTAATTTTATTGAGTTTAAATAATCACTTATACTATCTACAGTTTCTCAGGACTTCATTGAGTTTTTCAGCTTCTTTGGATTCTGGGTCAATTATTAGGCATTCATTAATAACATTACGACACTTATCGTACTTTTTTTGCTGAATAAGACACAATGCTTGTATATACAAACCTTCCAAAACCAGTTGTTTGCTTAGTTTGTCTCTTTCTTTAAGAGCAGTTCTAATTGCATTATAAGCTAGGGGATAGAATTCATATTTATAGTATATGTAACTCATGAATAACAATAATCTAGAACGTTCATTGATTGAATGCACTTTTTCAAGGCTGAGGTTAATTTCACGAAGTGCGAATTCATACTCGCCTTGGTCGATTAGACTGCATATTCGAGAGTAAAAAATGCTAGCTTCAATACTGGTCATAAATAATATTTTTATTTTTTGTTAAAGCGAGTAAAACATCTGCTCTCAATTGCAATGCTTTCTTATTTAGCTGTTCATCTGTTGAAGTGTAAGTAAAGGTGGCTTGGTAGCAGTAATCGATAGCATACTGGGATTGTCCTAACTTCATGTAACACTTGGCTATTCTTAGGTTGTCTTTTACAATACAATCGATATTTCGCTTGTCATCTAATCCTTCCAGCCAGATGATTTTCTCTCTAAGTAGAATGATACACTTCTTATATTTTCCTGAGTTTATGAGCAACCAAGCCCGAATACCATATAGAATAACTTTGAAACTTATCATGAATCTATTGTTCATTATCGATGATTTTGGGTAATCTAATACCATACTCAGTAAACAAAACCTCATCGATAATTACCTCGATAATTGCAGCAGTTCTTTGGTACATGCGAATTCTAGCCCATACTATTATTAATATAAGAAGTACAATTACGAGTAAAATTAGAAAGGTATTCAACCCCATTCCAAGAATCAAAAAGAGTATTATCAGTGGCATAATTCCAAATTTGAGACAGAATCTCCAAGTGTTTAACACATTTAACCAGTCTCTTAAAAACGGTGCAATCATCCGTCTAAACTCTAGTGTTTTCAACAAATCTTCATTTTCATTATAACAACTTGGTGGTGGTAATGGTGCTAACCATCGTTTTGGAAAAAATTGGAATTGATAGATGTAGGTTACGGTCATTTCTAGCAGTGTTTTTTTATTGTTTCTATTAATTCCAACATTGCATCCCGATTCTCTGGGTGGCAAAACTCCAATGCGCTATTAGCATCATTAAGGGCATTCTTATAATCTTTCATAATATAGAAGGATTTGCAACGAAGCCTAAAAATGAAATGGAAAAAATCCATCTCATTTTCTTTGCCAGTATTGTATTTTGTATAGAGTTGGAGTGCTTGGTCGGTACTTTCTATTACCTCCTTATGCTGCTTCATATTGTATTGACAGTCAGCCACACGCATACAGAGCCAACTCTGCTGTTCGTATAGGTTTGAGTTTGCTTGGCATAGTTCTAATGCTTTACTATATGAATTCAACGCTTGATGGAAGAGTTCTTGTTCAACGTAGATGTAACCTAAGAAAAATTGGGTAGTATATTCAGTTGGTCGATACGAATATATTTTGGTTGCCATCTCAATCAGAGTATCATAGTCTGTATCCTCTGAATCCATATGATAGAATTCCCATAGGATGCTATTAGTTGAGATGGAATTGGGTGTAGGGTATTCCAGCAAATACTCTAAAGCTTCAAGGATTTTATCATCGTGGTACAAATACACCAACCTCGCCACACGTCTCAATAAATCTAACCTATCGAGTATTTCTTTGTGAAGTTTATCGTATTGTATTTTTTTGAGTGTATAGGCGACTTCTTGAAAATCTTCGTTTATCAAATCCAAAAGAAGAACCGACATCCACTTCAAGTCATACCTCTCTTCGGATTCAAGAATCTGCTGTTTTAATGCCTTCTTTTGCCGATATCTGGTTTGCTCATCAGAATCATTTATAATAAAAATCTTAATAGTTTTAAGTACTCTTTTATCAATGAAATGACTGCTGCTGGTTGAAAGGTAATCGAGGATATCTATTTTAACTGTTTCAAAATGTACTCCTAAGATGTCCTTCATGCTTATAATTTTGCACAAAGGTCGCACAGATACACCGAAGAAAAAAATTATGGCTACTTACAATTAAGGTATATAGTTTATTAAAATTGGAAGAGATTGAATAGAATTCAAAGTATATTTTACCCTTTTCGTTGTCTTCTTTCTATAAAATCTATAAAACCAAGCTTCCATCCATCGCTTATTGGTAATGATGTTTTAAAATCATTATGGCGGTCTTCGGTAATTGGAGGTTCAATGTCAACCTTTTTGGTTTTTGTGTTTACAAAACTTACATAATTTAGGTTGAGTAAGAATGCATCATGAATTCGATAGAAATTGTCCATGGGTAAAATATCTTTCAAATCGCCTAGAGATTTAAGTGAAGTAAACATTGACCCATTATTAAAAAAGATTTTAGTGTGATGTCCCGAAGATTCAATATATACAATTGAATCAGTTTTTAGATTCATAAAACCATCATCGACTGGAATCATTACCTTATTGATGGCAAAATTTAGCATCAATTCTTTGTACTTATTAGAGTATGACTCAGACTGACCAATTGCATTAATTGCAATTATTAGGTCAATTTTCTTTGTAGTAATCCCAAACGAGTTCATATCTAATCCAACTTCTTTATGCTTTCCATCTACCGTAGCACCTATACAAGCAACGCATTCTTTGATAGATGCAATAAATGACTCAAATGAATCATCTGCACCATATAATGAAATATTGCCATTCAACTTAACAACCATATCATCAAGGTCATATCCTTTTAATAATCTAATTGGTGTAGTTAAGGAATGATGTAACTCATTCAGGGCTGGATTAAACTCCATTTTTGAGTCTTTTAATACTTCCTCAAAAAAATCTTTCATTTTTTTCAAAATTTTTATTTGGATAAATGGGTACTTATCTGGATAACCACCACTTTATCGTAATGATTGGAATATCAGCATTTTAGCACTGTTTTTCACCTTTTTTTATCGAAATAATCCCTGTAAGTTTGCTTTCGAAAACAGCCCAAAATCACTTTTAAAATTAAAGAAAAACAGGTTGAAAACGAAATTGAAAGGAAGGATAATTATTACTAACAATAAAAAAACAAAACTTATGAAACCATTGACGAAAAATGAAAAGTGTGTACTCGGTTTGCTGAATTATCGAATGAATTCATTGCAAGAGGATAGTGAAATTAAAAAAGCACTGGCAAGGATTAGAAAAGGCATCAGGGATAATCAAGTTGCAAATACCAAGGAACTAATATCCAAACTAAGAAAGGAAAAACGCCTTGCCGATAAAGCTCTTAAAAAACAACTTGCCCAACAAGAGAGAAAAAATGAGTTTAAGAAAAAGCAAGAATCAATAGAAAAGCAAGTTGATGAATTAGTCGATATCACCAAACTAGTAACATTCCCAACTAAAGTAGAAGCGAGAAATGTCATCAGGAGAAATGTGTTTGATTCATTTACAAGCTACGCACGTGATTATTACATATCAAATAAGCGGTTAGTTGCATTCATGAACATTCACTATGATAACTACAAAACAGGTGCTCATAGTAATCACTATCAGCTTAAATATTCTGAAGAAATAAAAATTGAGGTGACAAAAGAAAATGATTGGCAAGTTTATTCAAGAAAAACTCGGTTTCCAGCACATCATTATACATTCACCTTGACTATTCCCAAAAACTACAGTTTGCTATTAGCAGACCATAGGCTAGTACTTATTAAGGGTAGCAAATTCTCCAAAGATGGTGTTGAGGTTAAATGGTTTGAGCAAAGCAGAGGGCTTGACCTCAGAGTTGAAGACGGATTTCTTGTTAGAGGTAAACTAGTGAAAAAATCAAAATCCATTAGAAATATACGCCAAGCTCAAAAGAGAGTTGCTGAAAGAAATGACGATACTTCCCTTATGCGAGTAGCAAAGATTTATGACATTTTACTCTAAAAAGAATTAACCACTAAAATATTTTTTGAGATATGATAGTACCAAAAATGAATGAAAGGGAACTTTTAGTAGAAATCCGAAAAGACTATGTAGGAGTAAAAAGGAAGATTGAATATCTTGCTCATAGTCTAAGAAGGGAGACCTTAAAGTCAAAAGACAAGCGTTGCACTAAGGTTTTCGAGTATACTTCGAACCATAAAAATAAATGGCTAATCTTCATCGATAACTATAAAAAGTTTCATGAATACAAAAGTGTTGTTTACTATTTAGACGATAGCGGCTTCAATGCAATATTAATAGGAAATGATGAGAATTCATTTATCCATTATTCTTCCCATTTCTTAGAGCGATACAATCAACGTTATTTGATGCAATCTAATATTTCAAAGCTTGATTTGCTGAAACGCTTTATATCAATCAATTACAAGTATTCCATTCAATACACCTCAGATACTCGTTATCATCAAAATCAGTTCTTCAGTATATTAAAAGAAGGTGTAGGCTTAGGCTATGCTGTGGAGATTGAAAACAGCATCATTAGCCGATTCAGAACATTTATTACCGATGAAATGGTTCTTGAGTATCAGCGACCAACTTACGAACAAGCACGAATGAACTATAATTCCTACTTACTTAAACCGAATGAAATTCGGAGGTGGTGTATGAGTGCATAGAAGGTTCAGCCTATTGAATTATCAAATAAACAAATACTGAGTGAAATATTACTAGCCGACTAAAAAGCGATTATGAGAAAATACTTGAAAATTACTCCTGAGTGGATTTTACAAGGGTGTTCCATTGGAGAAGACCTTCAAGGTGACCCAGCATTTATAGCCTTAATTACAGATTTTCAACAAGTCAGATGGGTGGAACTTGCTCTTAATACCTTGAGTATTAAAATTACTGGGGTAGGAGACTACGATGATGCTATTATTTATAGAATACCATTAGAGTGTATTAGAGCAACATGCCCTATTATATAGAAAAGAGGTGTTGAGTTAAATAAGACGTTGAAAGATAAACGAATAGATAAAATTAAATCATTGTTTTAACCCCCTAATAATAAAAAGTATGAACAACATCAATGACATTATTCGAAGTGCAACAGACAAATTTTTCGATGAGGAAATTCATAAGTTTGAAAAAAACACTCAGGAAAAAATAAGAACGTGTAGGTGGTACATATCAAAAAGTCATAAAATATTAATTGATATAACTGAACGTGTCATTCGCCATTTAAATAGTATAGGTCTATACGATTTGGAATTCGGTAACGATGCACCACGAGGTGGAAAATCTGGATGCTTCATCAAGGTAGCTAGTTTGAAAGGTATGAGAGCAAAAAAACTGGATGTAATATTTAGCGATGTCGATAATTCTAAAGCAAATCAGATATTCATTAATGAAGCACAGGAAATAACTGAGATGCACATTAGTATATTTATTACCAAAAATGAATTAGTAAAAATACTTGAGGACTATTTTAAAGAATATTCTGATTCTTGCGATTACGATGGTAATATAATAATAGATGATGACCTAGTTGAGCGTTTTGAACTCTTAATAAAGAGTGTAAAAGAGGATGACATCACTCCGTACAAAGAAAAATACGATAGGATAGAGGTTGAAAGGCAAAAGAAAAAGGAAAAAAATAAGATGAAGAGGTTGAGAAAAAAACTTAGGAGAGAAGAAAAGTTAAAAAAATCAAACGGAATACTAACCCAATAATAAATTAATATTCAACACATGGAAAAAGAAAGGCGATTCATTTTGGAAATGGCAGTATCTGCTTACAGGTTAGAATCTGCAAGTGATGTTTTTGAACAAATTAGCAAAAAGAGAACCGAGGATTTGAAAAACAGCACTAATATGGATTATCTTACCCTTCTACCAATTAAGTGTATAGATGAGAACATCTTCATTCAGATTGTTGGGACAGAATGTCCAGACGTCTTTTTTATTTTGAAATTTGAACCAAATCTAAATGATAGAATTGCGATGTTATATAGACCCTATGAAGTTGATAAATTTATTAGGGAGATGAAGGTTAGGGAAATATTGTAGCCTCTAAAAAACTGAATGAATTTGCATGAAAGAGTTGAAAAAAATAAAATCGATAGCTATATATTTAGAGTATATAGTAGAAAAGTAATTTAAAAAAGAATAGGCATTGGTAGAGATTTTAGCTGGGTTGTTCGGTTTAAAGATGGAATTGCTGTTGGCATCGAAAACCAATCCAGTAAAGGAATTTGGATATTTGATGTATTTGAAACAAAAAGCCTGAGGTACATTCGGCATAAACAACGATTATCTTCTGAGAAAATCAATACTATAGAGAGAATGTTAAAAGTAAAATCGATTCTTGAGTAGAACGATTATGTTTAGAATTGGCAGTGTAAAAAATAGAATAAGAGGAAAAATAAAGTAAAAAAGTTGGCGAAAAAAGTTGGCGAAAAAATAAAAAACCCACTGTTTATAGTGGGTTTCAGTGTTTAAATGTGCCCAGGACAAGACTCGAACTTGCACAACCTTGCGGTCACCAGCCCCTCAAGCTGGCGTGTCTACCAATTTCACCACCTGGGCATTGATATATTAACTTGCTAGTGCCCAAAACAGGACTCGAACCTGCACATCATTGCTGATACTAGTCCCTGAAACTAGCGCGTCTACCAATTCCGCCATTTGGGCGTCTGGAATTGAGATTGCAAAAGTAATAAAAAACTATTTTCTACAAATAGTTGGTTGAAATATATTTATACCTAGACTTCAGATTTTATACACTAGACATCGGATGAGCAAATACTAAAGATTTTCTAATACGTAATTCGTTAGTTTAGTATATAAATGATAGGTTGTGTTTCCTCCGTAAATACCGTGATTCTTATCGGGGTAAAACATCATATCGAATTGTTTATTGGCTTGAACCAACTTTTCAATCATTTCGATTGAGTTTTGAGTATGTACATTATCATCACCTGTTCCGTGTACAATTAGAAGTTTTCCTCTTAGTTTGCCAACATGGTTTATTGGTGAATTATTGTCATATCCAAGTCCATTATCTTGTGGTAGCCCCATATACCTTTCGGTGTAAACAGAATCGTAGAATCGCCAGTTTGTTACAGGTGCAACAGCAATTGCCATTTTAAATACATCAGCACCTTTGAATAAGCATAAGGATGACATGTACCCGCCGTAGCTCCATCCCCAGATACCAATCCTCGAGGGATCAACATAGTCTAGTTTGCCAAGATATTTAGCTGATTCTATTTGATCGATTGATTCGTAGTACCCCAGTTGTCCATATGTAATTTTGCGGAAAGCCTCTCCTCGGCCACCTGTTCCACGACCATCAACACAAACCACAATGTATCCTAGTGTAGCCAGGTATTGATCCCATCCCAAATCCCATTCATCTTTTACTGATATTGAACCAGGACCACTATACTGGGTCATCATTACAGGGTGTTTTTTAGTTGGATCGAAGTTTAGCGGTTTAACCATATATCCATATAGTTGGACCCCGTCAGAGGTAATGAAAGAGAAAAATTCTTTTTTTGGAATTTCATAGTTGGCTAAAATCGTCTTTATGTAGTCATTGTCTTCAAGTACCCTTAGTTTTTTCCCCTTGTCGTTGTATAGTGAGAATGAAGTTGGCGTTGAACTGTTTGAATAGTTTAATATAAAGTATTTAAATGTTTTACTAAACTCAGCATTGTTACTACCACTATTTGGCGACAACTTGAGGATTTCTAGAGTTTCAGTTTTTACAGAGTAGACTTCACTTTTAGAAGGGTTCTGATCGAATGCTTTATAGAAAACTTGCTTTTCTCGCTGATTGTATCCATAAATCTCAATCACTTCGTTTGTACCTTGAGTAAGCTGTTTAATCAATTTACCATCCATGCCATAAAGATAAATTTGGTTGTAGCCACTTTTCTCGCTTGTAATTATAAATGATTTGCCATCTTCAGTATAGGTTATGAGGTTATCTGTTGGCTCTGGTAAGTAGTATTTATTATTTTCAGAATAAAGCAATTTTGATTCACCTGTATTTATATCATCTAAAAGAATATCCATTTTATTTTGCAAACGATTAAATCTAATGATGCTAAGCTGATTTGAGTTACTTGGCCATTTTATGCGTGCAATATATTGATCAATCTCATTGCCAACATCCATTTTCATTGTTGAATTCAGTTCAATATTGAAAACATGTACAGATACAATGGAATTCTTTTCACCGGCCTTAGGGTATTTAAAGGTGTAATTCTCAGGGTATAAGTTCCTTTGGAATTTTGTCATGTTGAATTGTCTCACTTCGCTTTCATCAAATCTTAGGAATGCAATTTTCTTGCTATCTGGTGACCATTGCATTCCAGTTAAAAGTGAAAATTCCTCTTCATAAACCCAATCAGGAGCTCCATTTATAATTGAATTGTATTTTCCATCGGTGGTAATCTGTTTTATCTCTTTTGAGGAAAGATCTTTTATATATATATTATTATCCCTTACAAAAGAAACCTTTTTACCATCTGGGGAAAAGGTTGCAAGCATAACTTGACTACCTTCTGCTAATAGTTCAATGTTTTTTGTTTTTAGATCATAAATAAAGTATGTAGCATTATAAGAGTGCCTATATATCCTAGAAACATTTGTTACAATCAACATTTTAGACTCATCGCCGCTAAGTGAATAATCTTCTAGGCGAGATAAATCAATATTTTTAATTGTAAATGGATCAAAAAGAACACCAATCTGTTTCCCCGATGAGTAGTCATATTTAACTACTTTCCCATTATCCTCTAAAACAGTGTAACTTTCACCATCGTTCATCGATGATATACTATTTATACTCTTTTCATAAAATGTATATCTCTTATATAGATCATCTAGGCTGATTCTCATTTTCTGTCCAAACACGGGTGTGACCAATCCTATATAAAGAATTGTAAGGGCAGTAAAAGAAGTGAATACGTTTTTTTTCATTTTATATTTTTTTACTTCGATACCAAAAACGACTTTAGGCTTAATTATTCAGAATAAAAAACTTTATAGCACAATTATACAAGTATTTTTTTACTCTTGAGAATTAAATCATTGTACTCACAAAGAAATCCTTAATTTTGCAGAAATTTTTTGGATTATGATTAAGATTACTTTTCCCGATGGTAATGTTCGGGAGTTTCAGGCAGGTATTACTGCATATGAGGTTGCAAAGGGAATATCCGAAGGCCTTGCAAAAGTTGTGCTTTCGGCAACAGTTAATGGCGAGGTATGGGATTTAACCCGCCCTATTACAACCGATGCAACTTTAAAGTTACACAAATGGGATGACGAGGAGGGAAAACACGCTTTTTGGCATTCATCAGCTCACCTTATGGCCGAAGCTATTGAAGTTTTATACCCTGGCGTTAAGTTTGGTATTGGACCAAGTATTGAAAATGGATTTTACTACGATATAGATTTTGGTTCTACAACAATAACTGAGGCAGATCTTACTAAGATTGAGGAGAAGATGTTGGAATTTGTTCGTGAAAAACAGGATATTGTTCGCGAGGAGATTTCTAAAGCTGAAGCGCTTAAAAAATTCACCCAAAAAGGTGATAACTATAAGGTTGAACTAATTTCTGATCTGGAAGACGGAACAATTACCCTTTATAAACAGGGTAACTTTACCGATTTATGCCGTGGACCACATCTACCCGATACAAGCTTTATAAAAGCTGTTAAGTTGCTTAGCATTGCTGGTGCATACTGGCGTGGTGATGAAAAAAACAAGATGTTGACTCGTATTTATGGAATCACATTTCCACAAAAGAAACAGCTTGATGAGTATTTAGTTCTTCTTGAAGAAGCAAAAAAACGTGACCATCGTAAGATTGGTAAGGAGCTTGAACTTTTCACATTTTCGCAGAATGTAGGTGCCGGTTTACCATTATGGTTGCCTCGTGGAGCTGCACTTCGCGATAAACTGGAGCAGTTCCTTAGAAAGGTTCAGAAACAACATGGATATGAGCAGGTAATTACCCCTCATATTGGTCAAAAGGAACTTTATATCACATCTGGTCACTGGGCAAAGTATGGAAAAGACAGTTTTAGACCTATAACTACTCCGCAAGAAGGGGAAGAGTTTATGCTTAAACCAATGAACTGTCCTCACCATTGCGAAATTTATAAATCAAAACCACGTTCTTACAAAGATCTTCCAGTTCGCTTTGCTGAATTTGGAACTGTTTATCGTTACGAGCAAAGTGGCGAATTACATGGTTTAACTAGGGTACGTGGGTTTACTCAAGATGATGCACATCTATTTTGTCGCCCAGATCAGGTAAAGGAGGAGTTTCTTAAGGTTATTGATATTGTGCTTTACATATTCAAAACCCTAAATTTCACTGAATTTACTGCTCAGATCTCTTTAAGAGACCCTGAGAATAAAGAGAAATATATCGGTTCCGATGAGAATTGGGAGAAAGCCGAGAAGGCAATTGTTGAAGCCGCAAATGAGAAAGGTTTAAAAACTGTAACTGTTCTTGGCGAGGCAGCTTTCTATGGACCAAAGCTCGATTTTATGGTTAAAGATGCCATTGGTCGTAAATGGCAGCTCGGAACAATTCAGGTTGACTATAACCTACCTGAACGCTTCCAGCTTGAATATATTGGAGCAGATGATAAGCGTTACCGACCCATTATGATTCACCGTGCCCCTTTTGGATCGATGGAGCGTTTTGTTGCAGTATTAATCGAGCATACAGGAGGTAAATTTCCGCTTTGGCTTGCTCCAGATCAGGCTGTTATTTTACCTATAAGCGAAAAATATAACGAATACGCAAAAAAAGTTTTGAATTTCCTAAATAATTACGATATTCGCACGCTGATTGACGACCGCAACGAGAAGATCGGTAAAAAGATAAGGGACAACGAGTTAAAGAGAATCCCCTATCTTATTATTGTTGGTGAAAAAGAGGCTGAAGCCGATTTAGTTGCTGTTCGAGTACAAGGAGAAGGGGATAAAGGCCAGATGAAACTCGAAGAATTCGTCAATTATTTTAATAACGAGATTAAAAAACTTTTAGAATAGATAAACTAGTTATAAACTAATTAAAGGAGGACCCAAGTAATAGCTGCACCTGAATTAAAAAAGAGGGATGATAGGGACAATAAGTTCTTGATTAACGAACAGATCAGATTTAAACTTGTCCGTATTGTAGGTGATAATGTTGATAACCAGGGGGTTATGTCGATTGAAGAGGCCAAAAAATTGGCTGAAGACTTAGAACTTGACCTAGTTGTTATTTCAGATAAAGCCGATCCCCCTGTTTGCAAGATTATCGATTACCAAAAATTTCTTTATCAACAGAAAAAGAAACAGAAAGAGATTCGAGCAAACACACAGAAAGTTGTGGTTAAGGAGATTCGTTTCGGCCCTAATACTGATGAGCATGATTACAACTTTAAGCTAAAACATGCAATCAAATTCCTAGAG